>Ga0183095_10270_pt1 | contig 238304 bp, 206 predicted proteins | sample BioMet4_FD_130346 | JGI IMG/M metagenome (GOLD analysis project Ga0183095, IMG submission 130346) | Microbial communities from bioreactor (seeded with sewage sludge) at LBNL, California, USA - Biofuel metagenome 4 (v2) (version 3) | ecosystem: Engineered > Bioreactor > Anaerobic > Unclassified ...
ACTGTCGTTAGTCAGTTCGGTCTCTATCTGTTGTGGGCGTAGGAAGTTTGAGGAGGACTGACCTTAGTACGAGAGGACCGGGTCGGACGAACCTCTGGTGTACCGGTTGCGGCGCCAGCCGCACCGCCGGGTATCCATGTTCGGTCAGGATAAGCGCTGAAAGCATCTAAGCGCGAAGCCGTCTCCGAGATGAGACTTCCAAACAGGGGCGTGGGAGACTACCACGTCGATAGGCGGGAGGTGCAAAGGCAGCGATGCCAAAGCCGACCCGTACTAATACCCCGAAAATCTTCCTTTGGAATGCGGGGGCGCAGAGTGGCCGGAAGGCCGGGAGGCGCCCCGCGGAAGGAATGAAGCCGAAAAGTGAAATGATCAAGGGTCTGCGGACTTGCTTCGGGCGGATTCATTGCCAAGGGATCTCTCTCAGGTTATATATTGCGGCGGCTATAGCGGCGGGGCACCACCTCTTCCCATTCCGAACAGAGAAGTTAAGCCCGCCATCGCCGATGGTACTGACATACCAGTCGGAAGAGTAGGCAGCTGCCGTTCTTCGGGTTCCGGACAGATCTCACGATCTGCCCGGAACCTTTTTTTTGTGCCCGGCCCTCCCGGACGCACGAGCGCACGTACCTCCTCCCCGGGCCGTATGGAAAAGTACGGTTCCCGGACAGAGTTCAGATTCTTTAATTGAATTTTAGATTTCGCTCTCGATATTGTATTTGTTGCGAAGGGTGGAGTTGCGGGATACAAGCTCTCCGATGAATCCGGCGAGGAACAACATCACACCCAATATGACAGCGACCAATGCCAAATAGAATAAGGGTTGGTCGGTAACTGGCCTGAATGCCATATGCGCTGACTGATGTACCAATTTGGCAATAATTAGCCAAATGGCAATTACGAAACCTGCGAGAAACATCAATAGCCCTGTAAAGCCGAAGAAATGCATAGGCTTTTTGCCGAAGGTACTGAGGAACCATAATGAAAGTAAGTCCAAAAGGCCATTTACAAAACGCTCAATGCCGAATTTGCTCTTTCCATATTTACGCTTTTTATGGTGAACTGGTTTTTCTGTAATCCTATCGAACCCGGCATTCTTGGCCAAATATGGGATGAATCTGTGCATCTCTCCGTAGACTTCGATATTCTTGATTACTTCGTTTTTATAAGCCTTTAGACCGCAATTCATATCGTGCAGCTTGATGCCAGTCACCCAACGGGCAGTAGCATTGTATAGTTTGGAAGGAATATTTTTCGTCAACTTATTGTCTTGGCGATGCTGCTTCCAGCCTGATACTACGTCCCAATCATCCACAGTGACCATTTTATACATCTGCGGGATTTCCTCTGGTGAATCCTGAAGATCCGCATCCATTGTCACTACGACCCTGCCGGCTGCTTTCTCAAATCCGCAGAACAGGGCCGCAGATTTACCATAATTCCGCCGGAATGAAAGGCCTTTGATATTGGCATTGTTCTTGGCAAGTTCCAGAATCGTATTCCAGGAACCATCCTTGCTACCATCGTCCACCATTATCACCTCGTAGGAATAACCCTCTTTATTGACAACTTTCTCTATCCAGGCCAATAGCTCAGGAAGAGATTCTTTCTCATTGTAAAGAGGAATGATGATTGATAAGTCTTTGGCGTAATCCATAGTCGTAATTTATTGATTGTCTTTTGTATCTTCGTGATGTTCGTTGGCGAAAGGATCTTTCGAAGGAATTCCGTTAGAAAGGAAAAAAGATAGGATGGTACCATAGATGAAGCACCAAATGAAATTCGAAAAGAATAAAATCTGCACATAGTTGCCTTTGATTTCTTCTATCGTTTGTCTGGAATTCGCATCTAGCATACTGGAGAAACTATTGATAGTAGTATTCAATTGATCCATCATTTGCGCATTTGAAATGAACTGAGCATTGACCAATACCATCGCTGAATAAACCAATGCGGAGAGCAAAGCGATAATCACCCCATATCTGAAAGTATGGGTATTGGTAACACCATCATAGTCTGCAACCATTTTTTTCATAAAATAGCCTATAAGCCAGATGCAAAGGATGAATTTTATGATCCAAAGGACCGTTACGATGGCGGTGGAAAGGAATCCTGAACCGATCTTCCCTATAGGGATTCCGAGAAACATATATGTGATTGACACCAAAGCCAAAACCAGGCCAGCCTTCATAGCCTCGTTCCAGATGATTTTGCCAGTAATTGCTGCTCTCATTGATTTAAATTTTTGAGTTTCATTTCCCAAAATTAATCATTTTATGGATAATGGGAAAATTTTCGTAAATTTGCAGACTTAGTTTGAAATTTACCCAATATCAAGTTATCAGTACTTTGTGTGTACTGAAGGTATTGGACGGTTAAATAAAAATATTATGATTAACATTAAGTTTCCTGACGGTAGCATACGATCTTTTGAGAAAGGCGTAACTGGCTACGAGATTGCACAAAGTATCAGTCCTAGGCTAGCAGCCGAGGTTTTGGCTGTATCAGTGAAAGCTGCCGACGATACCACAATGGGCAAAGGCACTACTTATGATCTGACACACCCGATTGAAGAAGATTCATCAGTAAAACTTCTAAAATGGGATGACGACGAAGGTAAGAAAGCGTTCTGGCATTCATCTTCACACCTTATGGCTGAAGCTCTCCAGGCTATCTATCCGCAAGTCAAATTCGGTATAGGACCGGCAATCGAGAATGGCTTTTACTATGACATCGATCTTGGTGACAAACAACTTACGGAGGCAGATCTTCCAGCCATCGAGAACAAGATGATGGAATTGGCTCGTACCAAAGAAACATTCGAACGTACTGATGTATCCAAGGCCGAAGCCCTCAAATATTTTACAGAGAAAGGCAATGAGTACAAGGTTGAGCTCATAAATGATCTCACCGACGGTACCATTACATATTATAAGAATGGAAACTTCACGGATCTTTGCCGTGGACCTCATCTGATGAGCACCGAGCCTATCAAGGCTGTCAAACTCACTGCTATCGCAGGCGCATATTGGAGAGGTGATGAGAAACGTCCGATGCTTACACGTATCTACGGCATCACATTCCCTAAGAAGTCGTTGCTTGATGAATATCTTGTTGTCCTTGAAGAGGCAAAGAAGAGAGATCACCGCAAACTTGGCAAGGAGATGGAACTTTTCACTTTTTCGTCAAGAGTGGGAATGGGACTTCCTTTATGGCTGCCTAGAGGAGCCGTAATGAGACTCCTTTTGGAAAATTTCTTGAGGAAGAAACAGACAGAATATGGATATCTTCCAGTAGTTACTCCTCATATCGGAAGCAAGCAACTTTACGTCACTTCCGGTCACTATGCAAAATATGGCAAGGATTCGTTCCAACCAATCCATACTCCGCAGGAAGGAGAGGAATATATGCTCAAACCAATGAACTGTCCTCATCACTGCGAAATCTACCGCTCCGCCCCTCATTCCTATAAGGATCTACCTATCAGGTATGCGGAATTCGGAACAGTATATCGTTATGAACAGAGTGGAGAACTTCACGGACTTACCCGTGTACGTTGTTTCACACAAGATGATGCGCATATGTTCTGCCGTCCTGATCAACTGAAAGAGGAATTCGAGAAGGTTATCGACTTGATTTTGTATGTATTCAAGACCTTCAAGTTCGATGATTATCTAGCTCAGATTTCTCTGCGTGACAAGACCAACAGGGAAAAATATATCGGTACTGACGAAAATTGGGAGAAAGCTGAGAATGCAATTATCGAGGCTTCCAAGGAAAAAGGACTCAATACAGTGGTTGAATACGGCGAGGCTGCATTCTATGGACCAAAACTCGACTTTATGGTCAAGGATGCCATTGGAAGGAAGTGGCAGTTAGGAACCATTCAGGTGGATTACAACCTTCCTGAACGTTTCCAACTTGAATATACCGATTCTGATGGCTCCAAGAAACGTCCTGTGATGATTCATAGAGCCCCATTCGGATCCATCGAAAGATTCACAGCCGTTATGCTTGAACATACTGCAGGACATCTTCCGTTATGGCTTTGTCCTGATCAGGTTAAAGTGCTGCCAGTCAGTGAAAAATATTCGGATTATGCAAAAAATGTTTGCAGTTTGCTGAATAATTCCGATATTCGCACTTCAATCGATGATAGGAACGAGACTCTTGGGAAGAGAATACGCGAAACATCTCTCTTGAGAATCCCTATCTTGGTTATTGTCGGTGAAAAAGAAGTTGCCGGCAATACTGTCTCCGTCAGAATTAATGCGGAAGACAAGGGAGCGATGACAGTAAATGAACTTATTGACAAGATCAAGGCCGATGTTAAGGCTGAGTTGTCATAGGAATATATATTATTATTAATTAATTATAGGAGGATTTTTATATCGCAACGCCTTTTAAACCTTCAGCACCGCATAGCGGTCCGAGACCAAACAATGGTGGTTTCAGACCGAATAATGCGCAACATTCATTCAATGGTCCTAGACCAAATGGTCCCAGGCCGAGTGGCCGTCCTTTTTTCAAGGATACCAAAGATGAGAATGAATTAAGAATCAATGAGGAGATTACAGCTCCTCGTGTACGTCTTGTCGGAGACAATATCGAAGAACAGGGCATATATTCCTATTCGGACGCAATTAAAAAAGCCGATGAATTAGGTCTTGATCTGGTGGAGATTAGCGCTAAAGCGGATCCTCCCGTATGTAAGATAATTGACTATCAGAAATATCTCTATCAGCAGAAGAAGAAAGCCAAAGAGATGAAGCTGAATTCAGCGAAGATGGTTGTCAAGGAGATCAGATTCGGGCCTAATACTGACGAGCACGACTTCCAGTTCAAACTCAAGCACGCGCAAGAGTTCCTAGAGGACGGCAACAAGGTGAAGGCTTCCATCTTTTTCCGCGGGCGTTCGATACAGTTCGCTGATCAAGGTGAGAAACAATTGCTCCGTTTCGCCGTAGAACTTGAAAGTGTAGGACGTGCAGAACATATGCCTATACTCGAAGGAAAGAGGATGTCGATGACGATATCTCCTATCAAGAAGAAATAAACCGCAGTGTTGCGGGTATGTATATTTATTAACAGTTAAATTATTTAACGATGGCAAAGCTTAAAACCAACTCCGGTGCCAAAAAGCGTTTCACGCTTACCGGAACGGGAAAAATTAAGAGGAAACACGCTTATCACAGCCACATCCTCACCAAGAAGACCAAAAAACGTAAGAGGAACCTTGATCACTTCGCACTTAGCGAAAAAGTCGATCTTGGCAGAATCAAAGAAATGTTGGTCCTCTAAGTCACAAAAGTATCACTTGGAATGCAGTATAGAAGCACCGGAAACGGTCACTGCCTCCATAAAACAATCAAATTATGCCAAGATCAGTAAATTCAGTTGCCTCTAGGGCAAGGAGAAAGAAAATCCTCAAAAGGACACGTGGTAATTTTCTTTCAAGAAGAAATGTATGGACGGTAGCAAAGAACACCTACGAAAAAGGTCTTACTTATGCTTACCGCGATCGTAAAGCAAAAAAACACGAATTCCGTGCTCTTTGGATTCAGAGAATCAATGCTGCCGCACGTCAGTACGGTATCCCTTATTCTCAGTTTATGGGTAAACTTGCAAAGCAGAATATCGGTCTCAACCGTAAAGTGCTTGCAGACCTCGCTATGAACAATCCTGAGGCATTCGAGGCTATAGTAAATTCTGTAAAATAATTAGCTGATGAGCTTGAAGGATCTTTACCGTAACAAATGGGTGAGAATGGCCTTTTGGGCAATCCTTTACCTGTTATGGGTTATCTGGCTCGGAAACTATTGGTGGCTTTTCGGACTTATTGTTGTCTTCGATCACCATATCACCCGCAAGGTGCATTGGGCTTTTTGGAAGAAACGCTATAAAGAGGGCGAAAAAAGAAGTTCCGCAAACGACTGGCTTGATGCAATCATCTTCGCCGTCATCGTGGTGACTTTCATCAATATTTTCTTTTTCCAGGCTTTCAAGATTCCTTCATCGTCGATGGAAAGCACCCTATATACAGGTGACCATCTCTTCGTAAGCAAACTGGCTTATGGACCTAGAATCCCGGAGACACCGCTGACAATCCCATTCACTCACAATGTGTTCCTTGGTCACGAGTCCTATTCGACTCTAATCCATAACAAATATAGGAGATTGAAAGGATTCAGGCACGTCCGCAGAGGCGATATCGTAGTATTTGGTTTTCCAAACGGAGACACAGTCCTGCGCAGGGCACCTGCCGATGACTATTATGCATTGGTCAGGCAGTCTGGGAGAGCTTATGTGATTGACAATTATGGGCCGATTATCGTTCGTCCAGCAGACAAAAAAGACCATTATGTGAAAAGATGTGTTGCCGTTGCCGGTGATACCCTTTCAGTAAGAAACGGACTTGTCTACATCAATTCAGTCAAACAAAAAGTTTATCCAGGCATCCAGTATTCATACGAAGTTAAGACCACCGGTCAGAGGATCAATTCCAAATTATTGGAAAAACTCGGAATCAACATTGGAGAGTTGTTTTTCGATCCCAACTTGCCAGGTTATCCGATTATGCCGCTGACAGCAAAAATGCTAGAAGAGGTTCGCGGATATGCCAACGTCGTGGAGATTCAGCCAAATCTCGATATCTATCCACCGGATTTTCCGGATACTTACGAGAGTCTGTTCCCTTTCAGTCAGGAATATCATTGGACCAGAGATAATTACGGTCCTCTTTGGATTCCCAAGAAAGGTGTTACAGTCAAGCTGACGACTCGGAACATTGCTCTCTACAGAAGGCTGATATCAGTCTATGAGAAAAATGATTTCAAGGAAACTCCTGATGGAAAGTTTTTCATTGATGGAAAAGAAGTTCATAGCTATACATTCAAGCAGGATTATTATTTTATGATGGGCGACAACAGGCACAATTCCCTGGACTCCCGATATTGGGGCTTTGTTCCCGAAGATCACATAGTCGGAAGACCTGCATTGGTTTGGTTCTCATCAGATAGGAACCTTGGGTTCCCCAACAATATTAGGTGGCGGAGATTTTGCAAATTTGTTTAGAATACTTTGATTTTTAAAAAATTAAAGCGAAATTTGCAGTCCGCACAATTTGAAAATTATAAAAGTACAATAATATGGCAAAGGTTTGTCAAATAACTGGAAGAAAGAGGATGATCGGCAACAATGTCGCTCACTCTAAATTGCGCACGAAACGCACCTTCTCCCTCAATCTCAAGAACAAGAGATATTGGCTCGAGGCAGAAAAGAGGTTCGTAACATTGAAAATCTCTTGTAAGGGTATGAGAGAAATCGAGAAAAATGGCTTGGAAGCTACTCTTGCTGCCGCCAGAAAGAAAGGATTTATTGACCTTGTTTAAAACTTGTTAATATATGGCAAAGAAAGGAAAAGGTAACAGGGTGCAGGTCATCCTTGAGTGCACAGAGCAGAAAGCGAGCGGTGTACCTGGTATGTCAAGATACATTACCACAAAGAATAAAAAGAATACTCCCGATCGTATGGAGCGTATGAAGTACAATCCATTCCTTCGCAAGTATACTCTTCATCGTGAGATTAAATAATTAGAGGAGAATAGATTATGGCAAAGAAAGCAGTCGCAACCTTCGCAGCAAAAGCTGGTGCTAAGAGTATGGTTAAGTGCATCCGTATGGACAAGTCTCCAAAGACTGGCGCATACGTTTTCGTAGAGCAGCTCGTCGAGGCTGGTCGGGAGAAAGATTTCTTCAACAAGAAGTAATCTCTTACTCTAATAGATCAATTTAAGACGCCGATGTTTTTCATCGACGTCTTTTTTCGTTGTTATCGACACCTTTTTTATATCTCTGCTTTTCATTATCTTTGTAATTTAAATACTACGATTTCAAAGTATAAGAAAACTTCATAATGGGTATTTTCGATAAAGGCGTACAGAAGACCAAGCAGAACTTCTTTCAAAGGATTTCCAGGGCCATAGTTGGCCGTTCCAGCATCGACGATAGTGTGCTGGATGCCATCGAGGAGGCATTGGTCTCTTCGGATATGGGTGTGGATACCACATTGAAAGTCATAGATAAGTTACAAGAGCGAGTAGAGAGCGACAAGTATATGTCCTTCGACGAATTGATTTCTATGCTTCGTGAGGAAATCGGGGATATGCTGAATGTGGATAAGACCGAAGAAGTGGTCCCATTCGATTTCTCCAAGAAACCTTATGTCATAATGGTCGTGGGTGTGAACGGTGTGGGTAAGACAACTACAATCGGCAAGTTGGCAAGTAAACTGAAGGCACAAGGCAAGAAAGTCGTCTTGGGGGCTGCCGATACTTTCCGTGCTGCAGCAGTGGAACAACTTCAGATATGGGCGGATAGGGCAGGTGTCGAGATAGTTAGGCAGGAAATGGGCTCCGACCCTGCGTCCGTGGCTTATGACACTGTGAGATCAGCTGTAGCAAAAGGTGCAGATGTGGCATTGATTGATACTGCCGGCAGGCTTCATAACAGGGTGGACTTGATGAACGAATTGACCAAGATTAGAAATGTGATGAGGAAAGTCATTCCTGATGCCCCGCACGAAGTGCTTCTGGTACTAGATGCAACCACAGGACAAAATGCTTTTCAGCAGGCAAAAGAGTTTTCCAAGGCAACAGACGTGACTGCCCTTGCGATTACCAAACTTGACGGGACGGCAAAAGGTGGCGTCGTACTCGGCATCGTGGACCAGTTCAAGATTCCTATCAAGTTCATAGGAATCGGGGAAGGCATTGATGATTTGAAGGTTTTCGACAAAAAAGAATTTGTAGAGTCGCTTTTCTCCAATGAGGAGATAGGTGGTAAATAACGTAGAATAAATTATAACATCATAAAATGAAGATTTCTTATAGTTGGCTCAAAGATTATCTTGAGTGTGATTTGACTCCTCAGGCCATTGCCGAGGCATTGACCTCGATAGGATTGGAAGTGGATTCCGTTTCGGAAGAAGAGCAGATACCTGGCGGCCTTGCCGGTGTCGTCGTGGCAGAAGTTATGGAATGCATACCTCATCCGGACTCTGACCATCTTCACATTACTAAAGTCAATGATGGGGGCCAGGAACTATTGACAGTCATCTGCGGTGCTCCTAATGTAGCAGCAGGAGAGAAAGTCCTTTTTGCCCGCATAGGTTCGGTCCTTCCCGGAGATTTCAAGATCAAGAAATCCAAAATCCGTGGCGTTGAATCATTTGGTATGATTTGCGCCGAAGATGAACTCGGTATCGGTTCTGACCACTCTGGCATTATGGTGCTTCCTGCCGATGCCAAAGTTGGAACTTCTGCCAAAGATTATCTTCATCTGTCTTCGGATGCAGTCATTGAAATAGAACTTACGGCAAACAGAATCGATGGGGCTTCCCATATCGGAGTCGCAAGGGATCTATATGCATACTTGAAATTGAACAATATACCTTGCAAATTCACAATGCCTGATGTTTCAGCTTTCAAGGAAGGAGCAGGTGAAGCAATTCCTATTGATGTTCAGGATGTCGCAGGGGCTCCGAGATATTCTGCCATCACCATCGAAGGAGTGAAAGTGGCTCCATCGCCTGATTGGCTCCAAAAGAAGATGATGTCGGTAGGACTAAGGCCGATCAATAATATAGTCGATATCTCCAACTTCATCCTTATGGAATGCGGTCAACCCCTCCATACTTTCGATGCAGACAAGATTGCCGGTGGCAAGGTGATCGTCCGCAGGGCTGCAGAAGGAGAAAAACTAGTCACCCTTGACGGAGTGGAAAGGACATTGAGGGTAACCGATATGGTCATTGCCAATAAAGAAAAGGCTATGTGCATAGCAGGAGTATTCGGCGGTGCCGATTCCGGAGTCAGCGACAGTACTGTGAATGTCCTTCTTGAGTCAGCATATTTTGATCCGGTATCCATCAGGAGGACATCTAAGAGCCAAGGATTGCAGACCGATGCTTCTTACCGATACGAGAGAGGGGCTGATCCTGAAATCATAGATTTCGCCCGCCGTCGTGCTGCTTTACTTATCCTTGAACTCGCAGGAGGAAAGGTGATTGGCAAGATCCAAGATAATTATCCAGTTAAGTTCGAGAAGAAAGTCATAGACCTCGATTATGATAGGATTGAAAGTTTCATCGGCAAGAAAATAGGTTATCAGACCATCGAGAACATACTCACATATCTGAATTACGACTTCATCGAAAAGAGACAGGATGGTGCCAAAGTCGCTGCCCCGACATATATGGTAGACGTATATAGGGAATGCGATGTGGTTGAGGAAATCCTCAGAATCTATGGCTATAACAATGTGGAATTGCCGTCAAGGCTCCATATGTCGGTCAATGCGACACCTTCTCCTGAACCAGAGGCAATCCGCAACGGAATTTCCAACTTCCTTGCAGCCAATGGATTTGTGGAGACTATGAACAATTCCCTGACTAAGGGGGATTATTACAATGATTTGAAGACTTTCCCAGCAGATCATTGCGTCCATATCGTCAATCCACTAAGTTCGGATCTTAACGTTATGCGCCAGACATTGATTTTCAATGGCTTGGAGGTTATAGCATACAATATCAACCGCCAGAAGACATCAATGAAATTCTTCGAGTACGGTTCAGTATATCAGAGAAATCCTGAAATGGATGGGAAGACCTTGGCTTCATACAAGGAACATACTTGCTTCACTTTGTTCATTACTGGAACACCTGACAAGTCTTGGTGCCAGGAGCCTCGCAAAGGCGATTATTATCAACTCAAAGGTTATGTGGAGATGCTTCTGAGGCGCTTCGGTACCGATATGGACAAACTGGAGACTGAGGCTGCACCTTCCGATATTTTCTCCGAAGGTCTGGTATACAAACTACAAGGTCAGGGAAAGGGACTCCTTTCTTCGGGTACTGTTTCCCCTGCATTGGCGCGAAAATTTGATGTCAAGCAGCCAGTATTCGCCGCCGAGATCAATTGGAACACTTTGTTCGAACTCGTAAAGAGGGACAAGGTCACATTCAAGGAAATGCCTAAGTTCCCTGAGGTTCGCAGGGATCTCGCTTTGCTTTTCGATGAATCCGTAATGTATGCGGATATCCAGAGAAGTGCATTCCGAGCAGCAAAGAAGATGTTGAAGAATGTAACCCTCTTCGATGTGTACAGAGGTGACAAGATCCCTCAGGGCAAGAAACAATATGCTTTGAGTTTTGTCCTTCAGGATACTGAAAAGACACTTACTGACAGCGATGTGGAGAAGATAATGTCTAAACTCCTGTCTACATATCAGAATGAGTTCGGGGCTGTTTTAAGGTAACGATTATGAATAAGGCTTTCAGATATATATTGGCTTTCTCGACCATCATTTTTATCCTTTTTTCTTGTGAGCCAAGGGTAAAGGTGATTCCTCGTGATAAATTGGCCGAGATATATGCTGATATGTATGCATCTGACCAGTGGGTGGCTTCCAACCCCCAAGAGAGGGACTTGGCAGAGACTTCTTGGATTTATGAACCTGTTTTCAAAAAATACGGCTATACCTTGGAGGATTACCAGAAGAGTGTCCGCTATTATTTGCAGGATCCTGAAAAATATGCCAAGATATTGACCAAGACTTCCAAAATACTCAAGCAACACGCTGACGAATTGAAGACGGCTGAGAGGAAGTTGCAGATGATGCGAATGGCTCCTGATAATTTCCATACATTAACGCCTCTATATCAAATCAATGTAAAAAACGATGTCGGACCATCTGGTATCGAGGTCGTCATCGATTCGAATACTGGATATAGAAAGGTCAGTGCTGTGTTATCTGATACCACATTCAGGGGGCCGATGCTTTTGATAAAGGCTGATGAAATATCAGTATCGGATGGAGACATTAAACTGGCTGGAAAACCCAAGACATTTGTTAAAAGTCCTTTGTTTATAAAAGAACAGGCAATAGATGCCAATGTAAAATAATTTCAAATGAAAAGAATTGCCGCACCATACGTATTTACCCTACAAGGATTCGAACCTATCAAAGATGGATTCGTGGAATTCGAAGATGATGGCAGGATCAAACGCGTGGGCAAGTCTGACGACTTCGCCGCAGAGCCTGTGGTGTTGGATGGCGCTATCGTTCCTGGTTTCGTTAATGCTCATTGCCACGTAGAACTTTCATATATGAAGGGAATGTTCCGTAAAGGGACAGGAATGGCAGGTTTCATCGACCAAATCAACGCTCTCAGGGATACTAAGCCGAAGGCGGAGAAAATAGCGGATATCCAATATTGGATGGATGCTCTTTGGAATCAAGGAGTATCGGCAATGGCCGATATCAGCAATTGTGACGATACTTTTGAGATTAAGTCACATTCACCTCTTTATACAAGGACTTTCCTAGAGGTCTTTGGAACAGAACCTAAGGATTGTGCTGGGGTGATGGCTTCAGTATTGGAGTTGAAGAAGAAGGCTGATTCCTATGGTTTGGATGCTGCTCCTACTCCTCACGCTTGTTACACAATGAGTCCGGAATTGATGAGTGCTTCGAGTTCAGAGGCCTTGAAAGCCGGTTATTTGTCGTTCCATAGTGAAGAGACAGATCAGGAAGAGCAGATGCTTAAGACCGGTTCGGGGGCAATGTACGAGAATAGAAAGAAGGCTGGAATGAGTGTTCCCCCTGTTACTGGAAAGTCTTCTTTGCTGTATTTTATTGACAGACTTGAGAAGGTTCATCCTGCTCCTTTCAATGAACATATTTTGCTCGTACACGAGGTATGTATGGATCAGGAAGGTATCGACGCAGTAAAGGCCAATATGAACAATGCCTTCGTGGCCCTCTGTCCATTGTCGAACATCTATATACACAATGCTTTGCCACCAATCGGATTGATGCGCAAGAATGGATTGAAACTTACGGTGGGCACAGACTCCCTTTCCAGCAATGAAGAATTGAACATTGTGAAGGAATTATATTGTTTGCAGGAGAATTTCCCTGTGGTCGCTTTGGGAGAGATGTTGACTTGGGCTTGCCTCAATGGAGCTGAATTCCTAGGCAAAATGGATGTTCTGGGTTCAATCCAGCCTGAGAAGAAGCCAGGGCTTGTATTAATAGACCATTTGGGCGCCAATGCTACATTGACCAGTGCAAGTGCGTCTTATAGAATCGTATAGCTATGATGAGGGAAAATATAGTTTTCGGCCCTATCCATAGCAGGAGGCTTGGTTCGTCTTTGGGAATCAACCTTTTGCCTCAGAAGGGGAAATTATGTAATTTCGACTGCATTTATTGCGAGTGCGGTTGGAACAAGGATGGTCGCGGCGATAGGGAATTGCCTACAGCCGAGGATCTTAGGTCTGCATTGTCAAAGAAACTGGAAGATTGTTACGCAAGGAAGGTCCCAATCGATTCCATTACTTTTTCTGGGGATGGAGAGCCTACTCTGAATCCGGATTTTGCACAGATTATAGATATCACTTTGGAACTTAGAGACAAGTACTATCCTGAAGCCAAGGTGTCTGTATTGTCTAATGCGACCCGGGTGTGCAGGGAGGATGTGTTCAATGCGCTAATGAGGGTGGACAATCCGATAATGAAGATTGATTCTGCAACTGATGAGGGAGCGGGAAAGATTAATCAGCCACAAGGGGAATATCACGTTGAGGATATTGTCAATGACCTGATGAAGTTCAATGGGAATTTCATTTTGCAGACGATGTTTCTGCGCAGTGATGATTTTGATTCTTCCGAGCCTAAGGCTTTGAGTGCGTGGATGGACATAGTGAGGAAGTTGAGGCCCCGTGAGGTGATGGTGTATACGCTTGACCGCGAGGCACCAAAGTCGGGACTGCTAAAATTTACTCCACAGCAGATGGCTTCACTTGTAAAGCCGCTTGTGGATGAAGGATTTACTATACAGATCAGAGGATAAAATTTGATTGATAACTTTTATACATTCAGATATGGTTGATTTTTTTTCCAAATACGGATACGTTCCGAACAAGGAAGCCATCGAGAGCAGTCTCGGCATCATTGCTTCCAACCTTGACGGCGTGGTTTCTAACGATGTGCTCAAGGAATGTTTTTCTTTTATGGATTTGACTTCCCTTCATACCAATGATACTAAGGAGTCGATAATCAGGTTTGTGGAGAAGGTAAACTCCCTAGCTGTGGATTATCCCGATTATCCGATACCTGCATCCATATGCGTATTCTCGAATTTTGCTTCGGTGGTCAAGTCCCATATCAATAATCCTCAAATTCATACTACTGTGGTTTCCGGGTGCTTCCCGTCATCCCAGAGTTTTATCGAGGTAAAAGTGAAGGAGTGCGTTATGGCAGTTGAGGCTGGTGCGGATGAGGTTGATATCGTGCTTGCATTGAATTCGTTTATGATAAAGGATTATGATGCCGCTTCTGATGAAATACGTCAGATGAAGGCTGCGATTGACAAGGTGGCTGCTTCCGGAAGCAAACAAGTGGTGCTCAAGGTGATATTGGAGACTGGACTTCTGGTTACGGTTGAGAATATTGCCAATGCTTCATTCTTGGCAATGGAGGCTGGGGCTGATTTCATCAAGACTTCTACTGGCAAGGTGGATGTTAATGCTACTCCGGTTGCTGCATTCGTGATGTGTGAGTGTATAAAGAAGTATTTTGAGCAGACTGGCAGAATGGTCGGCTTCAAGGCTGCTGGTGGCATTTCTACGGCATCTGATGCTGTTTGCTATTATTCTATAGTATCTACCGTGCTTGGAAAGAAATGGATTGATAAGAAGTATTTCCGTCTTGGTGTAAGTCGTCTGGCAAACAACCTTATGTCTGCCATCGAGCAGAAGACAGTGACGGTATTCTAAAAATCCATTATTATGAGCAGATACATAAATCGCGAGCAGTACTTTACTGAGTTGGCTACGACATCCAGGTCATATTATCTGGATTTTATCAGGAGCTACAAACGTTTTGATAGTACTAGCCGTATTCTTGAAATAGGTTGTGGCGAGGGTGGAAACTTGCTGCCTTTTGCTGAACTTGGATGTTATGTATGTGGAGTAGATCTGTCTGAAAGTAAGATTGCGAATGCCAAATTGTTTTTTGAGAAGAGAGGCGTTAACGGGGATTTTTTTTGTGGAGATTTCCTCCAGTCTCAGTCTGATTCCAATCTATTCGATATTATATTGATTCACGACGTGATTGAACATATCGAGCCTGAAAACAAACTTGATTTTTTTGCAAATGCGAAGAAGTTCCTGAAGTCGGATGGAATTGTTTTCTGGGGCTTTCCTGCTTGGCAGATGCCTTTCGGCGGTCATCAGCAGATATGTAAGTCGAAAGTATGTTCGAAAGTACCTTTTGTCCATCTTCTTTCAAAAGGAGTATACAAGGGGTATCTTAGACTATTCGGGGAGGAACCTTCTCGAATCGATGAACTAATGAGCATCAAGAGGTCGAGGATGACGGTCGAGTCTTTTGAAAGGCTGTGCTGTGAGTCTGGATATGTGATTCTGAACAGGAGTCTGTGGCTTATCAATCCTCATTACGAAGCCAAGTTCCATTTGCATCCGACCAAGTTGTGTAGTCTGATGAGCAAGATTCCGTATTTGAGGAATTTCTTTTCTACCTCTTGTTTCTATATCACCTCCATCGGCTGAAACAAGCCTTCATCTTAATCTTGATTCGTTGGTAACTGTTCAGGCTTCTGAGTGGCGACTAATGGCTGGTAGATGGATTTGAAGTAGGTCCGCATTTCGCTCCATTTGTAATAGGGGCCACAGACTGTCTTCAAAGCTGGAATTGAGGTCTCTTTCTCGTTGAAGAGCATCTTGACCAGCAGCTTGTCCTTTGCCTTTGGGTTGGAATAGAAAACGAATTGGATATTAGCCGTCATCGGCATAGTCTCAAATCCGAACCAATGGTCTGAGGCTTCTTCAAGTGTATAATATTTGTCTTGACCCTCCATTTTAATGAGGTTGATTAATGGTAGAAGCCCAGTGTCGTGCCCAAAGCAGAAGTCGGCGGCGATTTTGCCTCCATCTATAGCTGAATCAGCCATTTCAGTAATGTGCTTGAGCAGATTTGCTGCGGTTTTGGCCCTATAATCACCGTATTCTTGGGAATTGCAATGATTTTCATACATCCTTGCATTATAGGCCCACCATTGGGTGTATAATTCGTCGTTATTGAAAAACTTGAAGATGTCCATCTTGTCATAAGGGGCATCCATATCCTGCACAATGCTCCCGGCCAGATAGACCGACTTGAAGAAGCGTTGTACATTGCCCTTCATAATCGAAGTGGCTTTGTCGGTATCGGTGAAAAGCAAATGCATCATTCTCTCTGGATTGAACCTTATGGCACGTATCGAATCGGAAGCCCTCTCATTGACCTTGTGCATATTTTCCATATCTATATCGTGGGCAATGAAAGCCATAGCCTTGTCAGAGCAGAAAAAATGGAATTCCTCTTTCGGAGCCAGTCTGGCGAGTTCGGCGGAGAAGAAGTTCATACTTACCAAACAGCGTGGAATTATGCTGGAAGTGCAGTTGATGACTTTCCTTTCATTGTCATTGAATACCTGAGGAAATCTGCCGTACATCCTTATTGCTATCCCTTTTTGAGTCTCTCCACCTTTTTGTGTGAGCGACCCGTACATTCCTTCGTGAGCTTTGATCAACATTTCGAAGTCAATCAGAAGCTCTTTGCCCTGAGAAGTGAGTATCCCGGCATCAGAGGCGGCCCTAAGTGCGTCAGCCCCCGTCTTAAAATAGCTGTATCCTGTATGATATCTGGACCCGTGTCTCCCGTAATGGCTGATATATATTGGCTTATATCCTTCCGGTGCAGGGGTGTCCATTATTGCTGGAACCTCGTAATTGTGATAAACGTTTGCTGCCCTTTCCGGGTTTTGGATAATGAGATCCTTCGCTGTCTGTGCATTGAGGGTGATACTCAGCGAAACAGTTGCAAGCAATGACGCTGAAATGCATAGTATTTTTTTCATTGTCAATATGTTTTTAATTAATAAATAATTCTGGCATCATAAAACTTTATTCAGCGGATATTGTTACAAAAGCGACCACTGCGGCAGCGATTGGAGAACAAGGATGGCGAGTCCGATACCGGAAATAGCGCCAAGCGCAAGGCTGCCGTAACGTGCTCCGACGAAGAGAGCACTAAGAACGATTAGCAATTGAATGATCATTACAGTAATGTCCATTGTGGGCAGTTTTTAGTTTTTTTGACAAAATCAAAGGTATGAAAACCCAATTATAAATGCAAGAAATAGCGTTTTTTTAAATTATACGTTGAATTTTTTTTCCCACGGATAATACTATTATGTTTGCCGCCGACTAATAAACAGTACGTTATGAAACAAATTATTGGAGTTATGCTAGCGTCGTTGGCGATGATTGCTTGCAGTGAAGATGGGACACAGGTCCGGTCGGATTTCGATGTGCCAGGCAGCACCGAAGTGTCCCACGAAATGATTGTGCTTGGAGAGAAGTTGAGCGATCCTTATTCGTTGCAGAATGTGGAGGCTGCTGTAAAGTCCCTCTATCCGACAAAAGCGGATAGGACAGACCTTTCCGCTACAGACCTCTATGTCCGGTTCTTGCCAAAAGACGAAAAAGAGTACGATTCTCTTGTGGGGGTGGGTTTGGAACTTATGGACCACCCTATGGACTATAAAATCGTAAAAGAGGGGGATTATTACCAGGATCCGCAGGTTTCTGACGATTGCATTACTTGGCAATATGCGGTGGTCCACAAAGATTTCGTCTTTCCTCAAGGAATAAGATATGAAATCCTGGATAAATGTTATTTGTCTGAGAATGACGCAGCCACTCGAGCTGATGGCATAGATTGGGCCGCCGTAGAACGCGAATCCTATAGACTTACAGGCAATGCCGCCCTTCTCTCGCCGATTACAAAAGGAGGGACCAATCCAACTGGCCGTATCACGATTGTGGATGATAAGGCTAATGGGGGCAAGGCTTTCGGGGTCGCAGGGGTGAAAGTAATGTGCAATGCGTTCGTCAAGTTCTCTTCCGACTATACCGACAGGGATGGCTATTATGAGATTCCTAAATCTTATACGTCGAATGTCCGTTACAGGCTTGTATTCCAAAATGAGAAGAAGTTTACCATAGGCTTAAACAAAGTGCTTGTGAAGGCATCTACTTCTACTCTTGGCAAGGCTTCCGCAGAAGGGGTCAATGCGGAAATAACCCAGAATTCCGAAAGGAAATTATTCTCACGATGCGTTGTCAATAACGCCGCTTATGAATATTTCTGCAGGTGTTCTGAGGATGATATGGATTTGAGTCTTCCTCCTGCAGATACGAGATTCTGGCTTTTCCAGAAACTTGATGTCAGCAGTGCGGTGATGCTTCATCACGGTGCTATAATAGACAATAGCCTTATTGCCAATTTTCTGGGCCAATACAAGGAATTGGTGAAAATGTTCGTACCAGACATTACGCTTGGACTGGAGGGTAAAGACGACTATTCTTCTATTTATAGGGCTGCCTGTCACGAACTTGCACACGCCAGCCATTTCTCACAAGTCAAGACTGGATATTGGGACAATTACATCGCATATATTATGACTTCTTACGTCACTTCAAGTGGAATGACTTATGGAAATGGGACAGAACCGAATTCCGGTTATTGCGAAATTGGTGAAATGTGGGCTTATTTCCTTGAGAGTGTGATGTATAAGGACAGATATGGCGGAAGCATTCCGTCTTTTGGAAATTCATTTTGGTTCCACCCTCAGATTTTCAGGTATATGAATGAAAGGAGCGTTTCTTGTTCTCAAATTCTGAAAGCACTTGTTGAACAAGTACATAGCAGAGATATGTTGGAAACCAAATTGTGCGAATTGTATCCATACGAAAAGAGTATGGTGGAACAAGTGTTCAATAGATATAATGATTGAAATTATGAGGGTGGTAAAAAAGATATTGTCCATTGTGCTTTGCCTTTCGGCTCTGCGGATGTCTGCCCAGAAATTGTCCGTGTCCACAAATTTTTTGGACTGGTCGGGCTTGGGCACTCTGAACGGAGAAGCATCTTATGCGGTAGGGAAGCATTGGAGCGTGGGGGCGGATGCAAAGTACAATCCTTTTTCCTATGGCAAAAAAGAGGTGGGGAAGAGGATGCAGGCCCGCCAGCAGTCTTATTCGGCTGGAGGCCGTTATTGGCCTTGGCATATTTATTCTGGTTGGTGGTTGAGCGGAAAGATCAAGTATCAAGAATATAATGTAGGTGGAATCTTTTCCGAGAAAACGGTGGAAGGAGATAGGTATGGGGTAGGATTAGGCGGTGGCTTTACTTATATGCTCCACCCTCATTTCAATCTGGAATTAGGAGCCGGCTTTTGGATAGGGTATGATATTTATACTAAATATAGATGTCCTGTGTGCGGGCCGACTGAGGGCAAAGGAGAAAAGTACTTCATCCTTCCCTCTGAAGCTATAATTGCATTGGCTTATGTGTTCTAAATTAATTAATTCAATATTTGTTGTAATGACTATTTTCGGAGTTTATAATATGGAATCCTGTTCTGTGAAAGAGAATAGGAAAGCTTGTCCTTGTCATCTGGCTCTTGATTTCTCAGGTGCGCCAAATGGAATCTGTGACACACTGACGGTCCTTGTCCAGGCAACTGGATATATGCATCTGGATTCTGTCTTCCTGAAGCCCCTGGCTGATGGGGAAAAGACTTATTACGATGTGGATTATGATATGGCAAAGGGAGGAGATCCTGTCATTACTCCTATGAAAACTATCGGGCCTCCAACAGAACTTTATGAATTGGATGTCCCAAGAACGGATCTGCACTTATTCATTATGACAGGAGGGGAGATTGGATTGCTACCATTTGCCGCTTGCCTTCCAGAGGGAAAGGACTGCCCTGATACTTATCTGATGACCGAAGTGCTGGATTCCAGATGCGATGAGTTGAAACTTCCAGTTGAGTTGCATAAGAATAACTGTAAGTTGACAATACATTATCGCAATGAAACAACCAAAGGCTATGCACTTGAGGTGCTGAGTCCCGTAGTAGGGTTTAATTATGATGGATCGCCGGCGGTCGTGCCAGGGGAATTGTTCCATTTCGAGATGAGACTGAAAAATGAAGGGATCTGTTCTGTCCGTCTTCCGCGGCAATTTGATTCTTCATTGATGCTTAATGTCAAATATAAGAATAAGTTGTTGAGAAGTTTCGCTTTGGGTGAATTCATAGAAGAAAGTGGTTATGATTGGGATAAAGAGGATCTTGATGATTTGGACGTAATCATCGATTATGCTTCGACATCGGTGTCATTCATCGTGGGGAAATGGTCTACTACTTTCAATTATGAATTGGTGATATAGACTGTCTGATAATTTGCTGAAAAATGCTATCTTCGTATCTGTAAGTATAAATTGATAGGAGATATGAAGATAGTTTTTTTGGATGCGGCTACGATGGCCGGGACACCTTTTACCGATATTGAAGGACAAGGAGAATTGATTTGCTACGATACTTCCACCCCAACACAGGCATTGGAACGGGTTTCTGATTGCGAAGTGCTGATAATCAATAAGATCAAAGTGACTGCTGAACTTATGGATGCCGCTCCGAATCTTCATCTTATCTGTGAAGCTGCTACTGGCGTCAACAATATTGACCTGAAAGCAGCCGAGCAAAGAGGTATTCCTGTTCGGAATGTGGCAGGATATTCTACGGATTCCGTGGTGCAAGAGACATTTATGCATATCTTGTCCCTTTTGGGAAATGCTCCTTATTTCGATGGCGCAGTCAAGTCTGGAAAATATTCTGCAAGTGGCTTGTTCACTGATACTTCCCATCCTTTCATTGAAATCACAGGTAAGACTATCGGGATCATAGGTATGGGAACGATTGGGGGCAAGGTGGCTAAGATTGCAGAGGCATTTGGAATGAAGGTGATTTATTATTCAACTTCTGGTACGAACCATTGTTTAGAATATCTAAGTGTCTCTCTTGAATCATTGATGAAGGAGTCCGATGTGATTTCCATTCACGCTCCTTACAATGCAAGAACGGCTGGATTGGTGGGAGAAAAGGAGTTGAAGATGATGAAGAGTTCTGCCTTTATAGTGAATATGGGAAGGGGTGGCATTGTAGACGAGGCTGCTCTTGCTCACGTGATAGATGAAGATCTCATCGGGGGAGCGGCATTGGATGTATTTGTAGATGAACCGATTGCAGCGGACAATCCGCTTCTCCATACTCGCCATCCTGAGAAATTCAGGTTCACTCCTCATACGGCTTGGGCAAGTGTGGAAGCTCGGACAAGGCTTGAGGAAGCAATAGCAGAAAACATAGCCAAAGGTTGGTAATATACGAAAATCGCCAACCATCAATGTGGTCGGCGATTGAGTGCTTCTGGTAGTCCCGACAGGAATCGAACCTGTATTTAAAGTTTAGGAAACTTCCGTTCTATCCGTTGAACTACGGGACCGGAATTTTCACTCGGCTATGCGCCCTCGTCAGAAGAAGATTATTCTGTAGCCTTCTTCTCTACGATCTGACGGCCTCTATAGAAGCCGCACTCAGGACATACTCTATGATACATAACTGTAGCTCCGCAATTTGGGCAAACGCTCAAAGTAGGTACAGGTGCGAAATCGTGAGTTCTTCTCTTGTCTCTTCTTTGCTTAGAAAGCTTGTGTTTCGGATGTGCCATTTTTATTTTCTTTTATAATTATTATTTTTTGTCTTTTATAAAGTCTTTCAGTTTCGAAAAAGGATTGGGAGCATCATCTGCTTGGCCGTTATCAGTTGAATTCAGGAACCTGACAGTGGATGGATTGCATTTGCCCTCCTCGTGAATCCTCTGCATCGGGAGGGAAAGACACGTGTAGTCATATACAATCTGACTCAGATCCAGATTGGAATCGGACTCCGGAAGAAAGATGATTTCTCTGTCTCCGTCTCCTTCCTGGAATTCATCCTGAACTGCTGGCTCTTCACCGAACTTGACGCTTAACTTGACTTTGGTATCCACTGGAAGCGAAAGGTCTTCAAGACATCTGTCGCAAAGGACTGTTACATTCCCGCCGATGTGAGCATCGACTCCGATGTATTGTCCTGATTTCTCGATGGTTATATCCACGTCCAAATCGGCATCAAGGATTTCCGAATTCTCAAAACTACTAAAGAACTTTTTCCCGACAGCGCAGCTGACTTGCGTTTTGCCTACTGCCAATCCATTTAAAGGAAATATAAAATCTTCTTCCATAATGGCCTATAAATAGATTAAGGGTTGCAAAGGTAAGAATTTTTTTAATATATTCAATCTTCTTCTCCCGATTTTCTCTTCCTCTCAGTAGGGTCGAGTATGGACTTCCTGATTCTCATATAGTGAGGCGTAATTTCCACCATCTCATCGTCATTGATGTACTCCAAAGCTTCTTCGAGTGAGAATTTGATTGCTGGAGGAAGGACAATTTTCTCATCACTTCCGGCTGCACGTACATTGGTCAGTTTCTTTGTCTTGCAGATGTTGATATTCAGGTCTCTTTCACGAGTATGTTCGCCCAGTACTTGTCCTACATATATTTCTTCACCAGGGTCAACGAAAAAGCGTCCTCTGTCCAGAAGTTTGTTCATTGAGTATGCTATTGCTTCTCCAGTCTCCAGAGAAACGAGGGAGCCATTTATCCTATGTTCGATATCGCCCTTGTACGGCTGATACTCTTTGAACCTGTGTGCGACTACGGCTTCGCCTTGAGTGGCAGAAAGCAGATTGCTCCTAAGTCCCATCAAACCTCTGGTAGGGATATCGAATTCGAGAAGTACCCTATCAGCCCTTGGCTCCATATGGAGTAAAGCTCCTTTCCTTCGCGTTGCAATTTCGATAGCCGTACCCACGAATTTCTCAGGAACTTCGATTGACAAATCCTCAATAGGCTCGCAACGCTGTCCGTTGATAGTCTTATCCAAAACTTTAGGTTGTCCGACCTGAAGTTCGAATCCTTCCCTTCTCATCGTTTCGATCAATACTGAAAGATGTAGAACTCCACGTCCGTAGACTACGAAAGAGTCGGCATTTGGACCTGGTTTCACGCGAAGTGCGAGATTCTTCTCAAGTTCCTTGTCCAGACGCTCTTTAATATGTCTTGATGTTACGAATTTGCCATCTTTTCCGAAGAATGGAGAATTGTTGATGGTGAAGAGCATACTCATAGTAGGCTCATCAATGGCAATAGGTGGCAGTGCTTCAGGTTTCTCGAAATCGGCGATAGTGTCTCCGATTTCAAATCCATCCATGCCAACCACAGCGCAAATGTCTCCACATTGAACATCGGGTACTTCTTTCTTTCCGAGTCCGTCGAATATCATCAATTGCTTGATCTTTTGTTTCTCTATTATGTCGTATCTCTTGCAAAGGCTGATATTCATATTTGCCTTCAATGTGCCTCTTGTGATCTTGCCGACAGCGATACGTCCTACGTAAGGAGAATATTCCAACGATGATATTTGCATTTGCGGCGTACCTTCTATAACCTTAGGGGCCGGAATTACTTCCAATATCGTATCTAGCAATGGGGTGATGTCTGTCGTGGGCTGTTTCCAATCCGTTGACATCCAACCTAGTTTTGCGCTTCCGAAAATAGTGCGGAAATCCAGTTGGTCTTCTGTTGCGTTGAGGGAGAACATCAAGTCGAAAACTTCTTCCTGTACTTCGTCAGGACGGCAGTTAGGCTTGTCTACCTTGTTTATCACGACAATAGGTTTCTTCCCCATCTCCAATGCTTTCTGGAGTACGAACCTTGTTTGAGGCATGCATCCTTCAAAAGCATCCACAAGCAGAAGTACACCATCGGCCATATTTAACACTCTTTCAACTTCGCCACCGAAATCGCTGTGACCTGGAGTATCAATGATATTTATTTTGGTGTCTTTGTAATTGACAGAGACATTCTTTGCAAGGATTGTGATCCCTCTCTCCCTTTCTATGTCGTTGCTGTCGAGGATCAACTGCCCCAAATTTTCAGGCTGCCTTACCAAATGTGCCTGATAGATCATTCTGTCTACGAGGGTAGTTTTACCGTGGTCGACGTGCGCGATCAACGCGATGTTCCTAATATTCTGCATACATTTAAAAAATAATTCTACTAACTTAAACCTACAAAATTACGTAATTCTCTAATTTTATCCTATTTTTGTAATCCAAAATTCCAAATTTATGGCAGATAAAATTTTAATACTGGACTTCGGCTCTCAGGTCACACAACTAATTGGCCGTCGTCTTAGGGAGATAGGTGTATATTGCGAAATCTTTCCTTTCAATAAGATTCCAGTTCTGGATGCATCAGTAAAGGGTATTATTCTTTCCGGCAGTCCTTGCTCTGTTAGGGACTCGAACGCACCCCAGATTGATTTAACTGACATCAGAGGCAGATTGCCTATATTGGGAATTTGTTACGGGGCTCAGTACATTGCCCACAAATTCGGTGGAGAGGTGGATTCTTCCTTGGCCAAGGAGTATGGCAGGGCTATGCTGGATGTGGTTGCTGATTCTCCACTGTTCAAAGGTGTTTCGAAACATTCTCAAGTCTGGATGTCCCACGGGGACACCATTTCCAAACTTCCTGAAGGAGCCGTTACTATTGCTTCGACTGAGGACGTGAAATATGCTGCCTATAATATCGAAGGCGAGAATACCTATGCTGTCCAGTTCCATCCTGAGGTCTTTCACACGACTGAAGGAAGCAAGATATTGTCAAATTTCGCTTTGGACATTTGCGGTTGCAAAGGAGACTGGACACCAGCTTCATTTATAGAATCCACTATTGCTTCCCTTCGTGAGAAGATAGGGGATGATAAAGTCATATTGGGATTGAGTGGGGGAGTCGATTCTTCAGTAGCGGCGGTTCTGTTGCATAAGGCAATAGGGCCTAACCTGACTTGCATATTTGTCAATAATGGACTGCTCAGGAAGAATGAATACTCTGATGTATTGGCCTCATATCAGAATATGGGCCTTAACGTCATCGGCGCAGATGCCTCAAAAGTTTTTCTGGAGCAACTTGCAGGTGTCACAGAGCCTGAAGCCAAAAGAAAAGTGATAGGGAGGCTGTTTGTCGAAACTTTCGATAAATATGCCCGTAAGATTGAAAATGCAAAATGGCTGGCACAGGGTACGATTTATCCTGATGTCATCGAGTCTGCTGGCATAGAAGGAATTGCTTCAAAGATTAAATCTCATCATAATGTTGGAGGATTACCGGAAGAAATGGACCTCAAGATTGTGGAGCCTTTAAGAATGTTGTTCAAGGACGAGGTCCGCAGGGTCGGAAGAGAATTGGGAATCAAGGACGAATTGGTGGGAAGACATCCATTCCCGGGCCCTTCTCTTGCAATCAGGATTATTGGTGATATCACTGAAGAAAAACTTGAAACACTTCGCGATGCTGACGACATCTTCATCAAGGCTCTAAAGGCCTATGATTGCTCTGGTATGGATTTTCCATCGGCTTCGGATCCTCGTGTCAAGGCTAAGAATCTCTACGATGCCATTTGGCAGGCGGGAGTCATATTGCTGCCTATCAAGAGTGTGGGAGTAATGGGAGATGAAAGGACTTACAAGAATCCGGTCGCTCTCAGGGCCGTGGTTTCAACGGATGCAATGACAGCCGACTGGTTCCATTTCCCTTATGACTTCCTTGCAAAAGTTAGTGATGAAATTATCAATAAGGTTCAGGGAGTAAACAGGGTAGTCTATGACATCAGTTCCAAACCGCCTGCTACCATCGAGTGGGAATAAAATTCTTTGGAATTAGAGAAGAATTCGTATATTTGCAGCATAATCCTGCGCGGGTGGCGGAATTGGTAGACGCGCTACTCTCAGGAGGTAGTGCCCGTAAGGGCATGACAGTTCGAGTCTGTTCTCGCGCACGTAATTAAGGCTGACGGTTTTCCGCCAGCCTTTTTTGTATTTTATACGATTTAGTTGAAATATTCATTGATTATTGAATAATTATTCTATATCTTCGCAGAAGTTTTGTATAAATATTCAACGTTATGAATAAGAAAACAGAGAGGATAGAAGTACTTAAGCAATTGATAATGACTAACAAAGCTGCCAGTCAAGAAGACCTGTGCGCTATGCTGAAGGCCAAAGGCATTATCACAACCCAAGCAACGCTTTCCCGTGACCTCAAAGACCTTAAGGTATCGAAGTCTCCTGATTCGGTTGGTGGATATAAATATTCACTTCCGGCTTATGCCGATGAATCTGTAGGAAATGATCACCCTTCAGTATCACCTGTGGGGATACGCAGCATTGAATTCTCCGTACAACTCGCAGTCATCAAGACAAGACCTGGCTATGCCAATATGGTAGGTTCCATCATTGACGAAAAACTTAAGCACGAGATAATGGGCACCATCGCCGGAGACGATACGTTGCTATTGATTCTTCGAATCGGTACGACATCCGAAGATATCTTATCCATTTTGTCGGAATTGATTCCCGGCATCACCTCGAAGGTGATTGGCAGGGGGAATAAATAATAGTAGTGATTTTATAATTCATATTTAAAAATGACTGAAGAATTTACAGTTGAAGTCGCATCAGAAAAGCATCTCAAATATGTTGATGAGATACTTAAGACCATCACAGATGCAACAAAGGTTAGGGGAACAGGTATCGCAAAACGCAAACCTGAGTATGTGCAGAAAAAGATGCTGGAAGGGAAGGCAATCATAGCAATGCATGGAGACGATTTCGCCGGCTTCTGCTACATCGAGTCCTGGGACAATGAAGAATTCGTTGCCAATTCCGGATTGATCGTAAAGGAAGAATATCGTGGTCACGGTTTGGCCAAGAGGATAAAGAAAACAGCCTTCGAACTGTCAAGGAAACGTTTCCCGAATGCAAAACTTTTCGGACTTACGACAGGTCTTGCTGTAATGAAAATTAATACGGAACTTGGATACAAGCCAGTCACTTTTTCTGAATTGACAACCGATCCTGTATTCTGGAAAGGCTGCGAAAGCTGCATCAATTACGATGTTCTTACCAGAAACAACAACACACGTTGTCTCTGCACAGGAATGCTCTTTGACCCGACCAAGGACAAACCTCTTTCCCCACTCGAAAAGGACAGCCACGACAAACTGCTCCACGCGTGGATGAAACTCAGGAACTTCGTCCATCACGAAAAATAAAAAATGACAATAAGCAAATATCAATATGAAAAATAAAAAAGTGGTAGTGGCATTCAGCGGCGGACTTGATACTTCGTTCACTGTAATGTATTTGAATAAGGAGAAAGGTTACGATGTATACGCAGCCTGCGCCAATACTGGTGGTTTCAGCGCTCAGCAACTTAAGGACAATGAAGAAAAGGCATATAAACTTGGAGCAAAAGGCTATGTGACGCTTGACGTCACCAAGGAATATTATGACAAGAGCATCAAATATATGGTCTTCGGCAATGTGCTCAGGAATGGTACTTATCCCATCTCCGTCTCATCGGAACGTATATTCCAAGCAATGGCAGTATCCAGATATGCCAAGGAAATAGGCGCATCAGCCATCGCCCACGGTTCTACCGGAGCCGGCAACGACCAAGTGCGTTTCGATATGACCTTCCTTGTAATGGCGCCAGACATCGAAATCATCACCCTCACCAGAGATATGGCCCTTACCCGTCAGTACGAAGTGGATTATCTTAATAAGAATGGATATTTCGCTGATTTCACCAAACTGAAATATTCTTACAACGTAGGAATATGGGGTACATCCATCTGTGGAGGCGAGATCCTCGATTCCAAGCAGGGACTACCGGAAACGGCTTATCTTAAGCAGATTACCAAAGATGGTTCCGAGCAGATCAGCATAGAATTCACCAAAGGTGAAATTTCCGCTGTGAATGGAGAGAAATTCACAGACAAGGTGAAAGCCATCCAGAAAATAGAATCAATTGCAGCCCCATATGGCATAGGCCGTGATATGCACGTCGGAGACACTATCATTGGCATAAAAGGACGTGTTGGCTTCGAAGCTGCCGCCCCTATGCTCATCATTGCGGCGCATAAGTTCCTTGAGAAATTCACCCTCAGCAAATGGCAGCAATATTGGAAAGACCAAGTATCGAATTGGTATGGGATGTTCTTACATGAAAGCCAATATATGGAGCCTGTAATGAGGGACATAGAAGCAATGCTAAATGAAAGCCAGCGCAATGTGAATGGCACTGTGACAATGGAACTTCGCCCTTACACCTTCTCTACCGTAGGAGTTGATTCAACTGACGATCTGGTTAAGACCAAACTCGGTGAATATGGCGAGATGCAAAAAGGCTGGACTTCAGAAGATGCAAAGGGCTTCATCAAGGTCACTTCCACTCCGCTGCGCGTGTACTATACCAAGCACAAAGATGAAGGAGAACAACTGGAGAAAGAATTGTAAATACATAGTATTATGATAAATGTCGGGATAATAGGAGGAGCCGGGTACACCGCAGGAGAGTTGATAAGCATTCTGGTCTATCACCCTTCGGCAAAAATCGTAGCTGTGCAGAGTTCGAGTCACACAGGAGTCCCTCTTTGGCAGGTACACAAAGATTTGGTCGGAGAGACTGATATGGTGTTCAGCGACTCGGTTCCTCTGGAGGGGACGGATGTGATATTTCTCTGTTCAGGACACGGAAGATCAAAAGGGTTCGTGGATTCGTTACCATCCACTTACAAAGGTGCCATCATCGACTTGAGCAATGATTTCCGTCTCAAGGCCGATGCTCAGGACTTTGTATATGGTCTGCCTGAGGCATTTAGGGAAAAGATCAAGAAGGCGAAACATATTGCCAACCCTGGCTGTTTCGCTACTTCCATCCAGTTGGCTCTTCTCCCTATGGCCAAGGCTGATAAATTGGGCGAAATCCACGTTACAGGGATAACAGGTTCCACAGGAGCCGGACAGCAGCCTTCAGAAACAACCCATTTCAGTTGGAGAGCCGACAATCTGTCTGTCTATAAGCCGTTTACACATCAACATCTGGGAGAAATCAACGAGACCTTGCATACTCTGGCCCCTTCTTATGGGGGAGACATTAATTTCGTACCGGTGAGAGGGGATTTCACAAGAGGAATCCTGTCTTCGGTTTATTTCGACACAGACCTCACCGAAGAGGAAGCCCGGAATCTGTACAAAGAATACTATAAGGACGAACCTTTCGTGCATGTAGTAGATTTCAATCCGGACTTGAAGATGGTCACAGGTACCAACAAATCAGTGCTCTATGTGCGTAAGTATGGCCGTAAGCTGCATATAGTCAGTATTATAGACAATCTCATCAAAGGAGCCTCCGGTCAGGCTGTGGAGAATATGAATCTGGTCTGCGGGCTTCCTGAGACCACAGGCCTAGAGTTAAAGGCCAATCGTTTTTAAACAATAAGAATATGAATTTATTTGATGTATATAGTTTGTTCGATGTCACTCCGGTCAAGGCAAAAGGCTGTACGATCTGGGATGACAAAGGTCAGGAATATCTAGACCTGTATGGAGGCCATGCCGTGATTTCAGTAGGACATTGCCATCCAAAATATATGGCTGCCATAACTGAGCAATTGAACAAGATAGGCTTCTATTCGAATAGCGTGAAAAACCCGCTTCAAGTCGAATTGGCTGAGAAGATAGGCAAATTGTCAGGCCTGGAAGACTATTCGCTCTTTCTGGTCAATTCAGGGGCCGAAGCCAACGAAAATGCTCTCAAACTTGCCTCTTTCCATACAGGCAAGGATAGGGTAGTGGCAATCCACCATAGTTTCCACGGACGTACTTCCGGTGCTGTTGCCGTTACAGATATCCCTAAGATTGTATCTCCGTTCAATGCCAACCAAAAAGTTACTTTCATTGATATGGATGATGCTGCAGCCGCTGAAAATGAATTGGCAAAAGGTGATGTCGCAGCCGTTATCATAGAAGGTATCCAGGGAGTTGGAGGAATCAATATCCCTAAACCTGAATTCCTTCAGGCCTTGTCGTCATTGACCAAGAAGTACAATTCTGTGCTTATATTGGATGAAGTGCAAAGCGGATATGGACGTACTGGCAAGTTCTTCGCTCATCAATGGGCAGGGATCGTCCCCGATATTGTCAGTATGGCCAAGGGAATGGCCAATGGCTTCCCAATCGGAGGAGTGCTCATCTCACCGAGATTTACTGCCACCAAGGGGATGCTTGGTACCACCTTTGGGGGAAATTATCTGGCAATGGCAGCCGCAAATGCAGTGGCCGATATTGTCAAGGATGAAAAATTAATGGACAATGCCTATGAAGTAGGAGAATACCTGAAGGCCAACATCCCTCAGTCCCCACGTATCAAGGAAGTCCGCGGAAGAGGATTAATGATGGGAATTGAATTCAATGAGCCTGTTGCCGAAATCAGGAAACAACTGCTTTTCGAAAAACACATATTCACAGGAGTCGCAGGTGCCAATATGGTCAGACTTCTCGCACCACTCGTCCTCAAGAAGAGTGAGGCTGCGATATTTATTAACGCATTGAAGGAAATATTATGAAAAGTTTTTTACACGTAGATGATATAGGAAATCTTGATGCCGCTCTCAAAGAAGCGATGCAAGTCAAGAAAACACCATTCGCTTGGCAGAATTTGGGCAAGAACAAGACCATTATCCTGGTTTTTTTCAATAACAGCCTAAGGACCCGTCTCAGCAGCCAAGTGGCTGCCCAAAACTTGGGAATGAATGCCATTGTCCTGAATGTCAATGGGGATAGTTGGAAACTTGAGACTGAGATGGGGGTGATTATGGATTCGGACAAGTCCGAGCATTTGAGAGAAGCCATCCCTGTGATTGGAAGTTATTGTGATCTCATCGGGGTGCGTTCTTTTGCCCGTTTCGAGGACAGGGACTTCGACTATAGCGAAACCATATTGAACCAATTCATTCAGTATTCAGGAAAGCCCGTAATAAGTCTTGAATCGGCCACAGTGCATCCGTGTCAGGCATTCGCAGATCTCATCACGATAGAACAATACAAGACCAAGAAACGCCCAAAGGTGGTGATGTCTTGGGCTCCGCATCCAAAGGCCCTGCCGCAAGCAGTGCCAAACTCTTTCGCGGAATGGATGAATGCTGCTGATGTGGACTTCGTGATCACCCAGCCTGAAGGCTATGAACTTGCCCCTCAATTCGTCGGCAAGGCAAAAGTGGAATACGACCAGATGAAGGCTTTCGAAGGCGCAGATTTCGTCTATGCCAAGAACTGGTCTTCTTACAGTCATTATGGTCAGATCCTTAGCAAAGATATGGATTGGACTGTGGGAAAACGTCAAATGGCTGTTACAAATGACGCATTCTTTATGCATTGTCTTCCGGTAAGAAGGAATATGATAGTCACTGACGAAGTGATTGACTCACCCAAGAGCATTGTAATTCCGGAGGCTGCAAACAGGGTGGTTTCAGCTCAGGTGGTGATGAAAAGAATGCTTGAAGAACTTTAAGTTATGCTCAATGTCATAAAAGTCGGAGGTGGTATCGTTGAAGATGCTGAGGCGTTGTCACATCTTGTCAATGCCTTTTCTTCAATAGATGGTCCCAAGGTTTTGGTCCACGGTGGCGGGCGTACTGCCACTGAGGTTGCTGCCAAACTAGGAATCGAAAGCAATATGGTCGGAGGCCGCAGGATAACTGATGCCCAGACCCTCAAGGTTGTGACAATGGTTTACGGAGGTCTTATCAATAAGAACATTGTCGCTAAACTTCAAGCCAAAGGCAATAATGCCCTCGGGCTTACAGGTGCCGACTTGAATTGTATACTGAGCGACAGAAGGCCAGTGAAAGATATTGATTATGGTTTCGCCGGGGATGTGAAGAAAGTGAACGCTGGAATCCTGTCCGACCTTATCGGTAAAGGTATCGTTCCGGTGATGGCACCGCTTACCCACGACGGTAAGGGTAATATGCTCAATACCAATGCGGACACCATCGCTTCAGAAGTCGCCAAGGCGCTTGCAGACAGATTCGAAGTGATTCTTACTTTTTGTTTTGAGAAAAAAGGCGTACTTTCAAATCCTGAAGACGAAAACAGCGTCATCAAAGAGATTGTTCCTTCTACTTATCGGGACTTGAAATCGGAAGGAGTCATCAGCGGAGGTATGATACCGAAATTGGACAATGCTTTCCGCGCGCTTGAAGCCGGTGTGAGCAAAGTCGTGATTACCGAAGCTGGAGAGTTGGGTAAAGGCACAGGAACAGTAGTACATTTGTAGTTATGGCGATAGAATTCGAATCATTATTAGGACTGTTGGAGCAGTTGATTTCCATTCCCTCGTTTAGCAGGGAAGAGGCTTCCGCTGCCGACTGCCTGTGGACGTGGATGAAGCACCAAGGTCTTGAACCTCAAAGGATTGGCAACAATATCTGGCTTTCTGCTTCTGATGATGGAGAGGACAAGCCAGTGATAATGCTAAATGCCCATATTGATACTGTCCGTCCAGCATCCAGTTACACACGAGATCCTTTCAAGCCAGTAGTTGAAGATGGAAAACTATATGGTTTAGGGAGCAATGACGATGGAGGCTCATTGATAGCCTTACTCGCTACTTATCTTGAACTTATCAATAGGCCTCAGCCTTACAGACTTATATATTCTGCGACTGCCGAAGAAGAAGTCAGCGGAAAAGGTGGAATTGAGAATATTGTACCTGCCATTGGCAATATTGATTTAGGTGTGATTGGGGAGCCTACAGGTATGAATATGGCAGTCGCGGAGAAGGGATTGATGGTGCTTGACTGTAATTCTTATGGTAAGAGCGGACACGCTGCCAGAAATGAAGGGATTAATGCGATTTATAAGGCACTTCCTGAAATCGAGTGGTTCCGGACTCATCAGTTCGAAAAGGTCTCACCTTTCCTCGGACCCGTGAAAATGACAGTAACTCAGATAAATGCAGGTACGCAGCACAATGTGGTTCCCGATAAATGCACTTTCGTTGTGGACGTACGTCCCAATGGAATGTACACCAACGTCGAATTGTTGGAAGAAATCAAGAAATCGGTCGGTTGTGAGGTAAATGCAAGGTCTACAAGGCTTGGAAGTTCGCATATAGATGAGCAACACCCTATTGTGCAGAAAGGACTGACAATGGGTCTGAAGCCTTTCGGGTCTCCGACCACTAGCAATCAAGCCCTTACTGCATTTACTACCATCAAGATAGGACCGGGCGACTCTGCTCGTTCCCACAGTGCGGACGAATATATCGGAATAGATGAAATAAAATCAGCCATCGGAATCTATGTAAAGATTCTGGATGGCCTTAAGATCAAATAGATATGAAACTTTGGGATAAAGGGTTCACAGAAGATGAGAAGATAGACAAATTCACAGTCGGACACGATCGCGAAATGGATCTATATCTCGCTCAGTATGACATACTTGGGACAATGGCTCACATTACTATGCTGGAAAGTGTAAGACTGCTTGAGAAATCCGAATTGGATGTCCTGCTTAAAGAGCTTAAGGTCCTGTACAAGGATGCATCTGAAGGGAAATTCGTCATTGAAGATGATGTAGAGGATGTCCATTCTCAGGTGGAATTGATGCTAACCCGCAAGTTGGGTGACATTGGAAAAAAAGTCCATACCGGGAGGTCCCGCAATGATCAGATAATGGTCGATGTGAAACTCTATGCCCGTGCAGAAATTGAAAAGACTGTGGGCAAGATGCAAGCCCTTTTCGAGGAACTTCAGGCCAAAAGTGAACAGTACAAGGATGTACTTATTCCAGGATATACCCACCTTCAGGTTGCTATGCCATCTTCTTTCGGACTTTGGTTCGGAGCTTATGCAGAAAGTCTTGCAGACGATATGATTATGCTTAAGGCTGCCTGGGATGTTACGAATCAGAACCCTCTTGGGGCTGCTGCTGGCTATGGCTCTTCTGCACCACTAAATAGAACATTGACTACCAAGTTGTTGGGCTTTGCCGATATGGATTACAATGTGGTATATGCCCAGATGGGAAGAGGAAAGACTGAGAGAATGATATCGTTTGCTTTGGCTTCCGTGGCAGAGACAGTTGGACGTTTGGCTATGGACGGCTGTATGTACACAAGTCAGAATTTCGGTTTCATTCATCTCCCTGACGCATTGACCACCGGTTCCAGCATTATGCCTCATAAGAAAAACCCTGATGTATTCGAATTGGTAAGGGCTCATTGCAACAAGATTCAAGGAGCCTCCAATACTATAAGACTCATTACAGGCAATCTGCCATCTGGTTATTTCAGGGATATGCAACTGATCAAGGAAGTCTTCATTCCTCTCTTCGGCGAAATAGATGATTGCCTGGACATTACAAATTATGCCATCAGGAACATCGAGGTGGTTAAGGACGTAATGAAAGATTCCAAGTACAAACTGGCATTCAGTGTTGAGGAAGTAAATCATCTTGTAGGTAAGGGTGTTCCTTTCAGAGATGCTTACAGACAGGTAGCAGAGTCCATAAAAAATGGCCAATTCGAATTCCATGGGACTCTTCATCACACCCACGAAGGCTCCATCGGTAACCTTTGCAATGATCGTATTTCATTGAAAATGAATAAGGTAATAGAATCGTTCGGGTTTGATTCAGTACATACCGCCATCGGTGCACTTTTGGCCTAATTGGCTTATTATTCTTATTTTACGTTCCCCATTGCCAAAGACTTACAAATAATAATTTTATTTAGTAAATTTGCATTGAATAAGTGGGTTTCGCCCCCTAATCGTATATCTTCGCCACAACGTGAAATTTTTTAAAAGGGCATAATCCATTGAAAATGAATAAGAAAAGTCTAATTATATGTCTTTCTGTACTTGTCGCGCTTATTGCTATAGTAGCAATAGCAGTTTCATTTTTGTATTCAGGAAAGTCAATTGCCTGGAAGAAAGGAGCCGATAAGACAGAGATATCTGCAATATCCAATTTCAAATTGTTATTGGCAGTACCTTCGGATGCCTCGGCTGTGATGGCTTTCCCGACTCTTGCTGATGGGATCGATATGTTGACAGATTCTACCAAGACATTTGGGGATTTCATTGAAAACGAGGGAGATGGAAATTTCATTTCTTTCGTTTCCACATTGTCCGGACTTTTATCGAAGAATGCTTTTCCATCACTGAAGAGCCAGCAGATGTTGGTCTCAATGCATTATAATGGTGATTTGATTCCACTTCTGATTCTTGGTGCTGAAAATCCTGCAACAGACTCTTTGGAGGTAACCAAATTGATTGCAGTAGCGGATTCTGCCCATCTTCATTCTATGTATGTGGATTGTGCCCTCTGCGCTGGTGCAAAGTCTGCATTGTATAATACCAGGCTTCTGCTTGTATCACCTTCTGAGACTGTCGTCAATTCATCTAAAAGACATATTTCGAGCAATCATTCCATCTTGGACAATGGCTCATTTTCGAAGATTGCCGCTACTGTGAATGGAGACGATGTTCTTTTCCTGTCCAATGACAATTCGGACAAGTTGTTTGCAAGGTTTTTCAATTCTTCATATTCAAAATATGTAAATTTCTTCAAGCATATTTCTGACTGGACGGCATTTGTCATCACAGATTCCAGCAAGAAATCTTTGAGGATGGAAGGTACGGCTTTGAGTGCCCCCGATCCTTCATATTTCTTGAATGTTTTCAAGGACATTGAAGGCTCGCAGCCTCAGATCCAGGACGTTTTGCCTGCTACGACCGTGTTTGCTGCGTCAATGCCTTTTGCCAATGTTGGAAAGTATATTGATGCCTATAAGAAGTATTTGGATGCATCAAGCCGGATGGATAACTACAAGAATGTTTCTGCTACCCTTGAGACCAAAGTTGGTATGAGTCCTGAGAGATGGGCAGACAACATTGGCATCAAAGAAATAGGAATTGTTACCTTCAGGGATAAGAAATTTCTTCGTAATGTTTTGTTGATAAAAGGTTCCAAGCATAATGACCAGTCTCAGGCAGCCAATAGGTATGTTGGTTTCCCTGAAGTCGTTTTCGGCCAGTTATTCTCGTTGAAGGATGAGTCTTCTGCGGCCGAGCATTATGGTTGGGAGATTGTTGGAAGTCAGTCGGATGTGAAGTCTTTCATCGAATTGTCTGCACCTCAGGCCAGACTTAAGTCTCATTTGAACGATGTTGACATCTATTCAGATTGCAATGTCCGTAATTGTTCATTCTTGGCTTATTTTTCATTGACAGAGTATCCTCCGATTCTTTCAAAGGTTTTCAGTTCATATTTGGTCTCAGGCTTCGCTAGGACACTGGAGGGTATTTCCTATTCCCCTGCTGTGATGACTATTTCCAAGGAGTCTGCTGATCTTAAGATCAATCTCAAAGTGTCTAGGGCTGAGGTTGATAAGACTGTTGTCCAGGAAGTGGATAGCAGGGTTATTGTACCTAGGGGACCGTTCAAAGTCAGGAATACAGGGGACAATAAGATGTATACCCTTGCTCAACAGGATAATAATTTCTTGATTCTTTCCGATGACAAAGGGAAGGGAATATGGGGAGTTCCATTCTCAGGTAAGATTTGTGGTGCGGTGGCAAGTATAGATTATTATGCAAGTAATAAATATCAGTTCCTTTTTGCGTCTGGTTCCAAGTTATATCTGTTGGACAGGCTCGGTCGTTTCGTGAATTCTTTTCCTGTCGATTTGGGTAAGGAGATTCTGGTTGGCCCTGATGCTTATGATTTTTCTGGGGCTCACGGATATACTGCTGTTGTGCTGCATAAGGACAATACTATTGGATTGTATGATCTTCACGGCAAATCTCCTGTATCTTGGAAGGGAATCACTTCCAAGGAGACTATCAAAGGGTTGCCTGAATTAATCAAGGTAAATAATAAAAAATATTGGGCTGTCAGGACTTCGGTTCAGACTCTTATTTTCGATTTCAATGGCGGGCAACCTCTTTCCACTTGGGCTGGTGGCAAGATGATTAGGCCGGATACGAAGATCGAGATTCAGGGAACTTCATTGAAAGTGATGTGCTATGACGGCAAGCAACGTAATTTCAAATTATAGTAGATTATGACTTTTCATTCTGTTAATAAAATCTTCGAAGAGAGTTTTAAGGCTAATTGGGACTTGCCTGCGCTGTCCAACTATCGTGGACTTACCCTTCCTTATAGGGATGTGGCCAGGAGGATTGCAAAGCTTCACATTGCTTTTGAGGAGTGTGGTTTGGAGAAAGGGGACAAGGTGGCTTTGTGTTCAAGGAATCAGGCCAATTGGGGTGTCTGTTTTCTTGCTGCTTTGACCTATGGCGCGGTTCCTGTTCCTATACTTCACGAGTTCAAGCCTGGGAATATCCATTATCTTGTCAATCATAGTGATGCCAAGGTTTTGTTCGTGGATGACGTGATTTGGGAGGGGCTTTCTGAGAATGAGATGCCTGGTCTTTATGTGGTGGTGCAAATCAATACTTTTGATTTCCTTTATGCGAAGACGGACAAGATTAAGGATGTCAGGATGCATCTGAATGAACTTTTCGGTAAGGCATATCCTAATAATTTCACTCAGGATGATTTGCATTATTATGAGGATTCGGCTGAAGAATTGGCGATAATCAATTATACTTCAGGTACTTCGGGGTTTTCGAAGGGGGTGATGATTCCCTATAGGGCGCTTTTGTCTAATATCGAGTTTGCGAATTATGTGATGCCGATGCTTAATAGTGATTCCAATGTGGTTGCTATGTTGCCTTCGGCTCATATGTATGGGTTGATGTTTGAGTTCCTTTTCGAGATGACTATCGGGGCTCACGTGCATTTCTTGACTAGGTTGCCAAGTCCGAAGATTATTATGCAGGCTTTTGAGGATGTTAAGCCCAATGTCATTATTTCGGTGCCTCTTATTATGGAGAAGGTGTATAAGTCCAAGTTAAAGCCTGTTCTAGATAGAAATAAGTTGATTATCAATTTGCCTATTTTGGACCAGATTATCCAGAAGAGGATCTGTAAGGAGTTGGTCAGTGCTTTTGGTGGTAATTTCGAGCAGGTGATTGTGGGGGGGGCTGCTTTTAATCCTGAGGTGGAGTCTTTCTTGAAGAAGATTGGTTTTCCTATTACGGTGGGATATGGTATGACTGAGTGTGCTCCTATCATTGCTTATTCGCATTGGAATAAAACTAAGCCTTTTTCTTGTGGTACTGCTGTCCCTAATATGGAGATTAGGATTGAGTCTAATGATCCTCATACTATTCCTGGTGAGATTCAGGTGAGGGGAGCGAATGTGTTTATGGGGTATTATAAGAATGAGGCTGCGACAAGTGATTCGTTTACTGAGGATGGTTGGTTCAAGACTGGGGATATGGGTGTGATTGATGAGGATGGGTATTTGTTTATCAAGGGCCGTTCTAAGTGTATGATTTTGGGGCCTTCTGGTCAGAATATTTATCCGGAGGAATTGGAGGCTGTGGTGAATACTATTACTTATGTGGTTGATTCTCTTGTGATTGAGGATGATGGTATTACGGCTTTGATTTATCCTGATTATCACGAGGCTGAGATTGACGGTTTGACTAGGGCTTATTTGGAGGCTAGGATCAATAGCGCGATTCCTGAGGTGAATAAGCAGCTTCCTAATTATGCGAAGATTACGAAGGTCGTGTTGATGCCTGAGGATTTCGAGCGTACTCCTAAGCGCAGTATCAAGCGTTACCTTTATCAGCGTTCTGGGAAGTAGTTTCCGCTACTTGGCGACATCCCATCTTTCTGAATATTTTATTAGATTATTAAAAGGAATTTGGTTCTCAATAGCTATTCTTCTCCAATTTTTTATTGTCTGAATGACATTATTAATAATATCTGCTGCTTCATCTTTAGAAATCAAATAGCTTTCGCAAGAGTTGCGTAGTACATTAATGTCTGCATCTTCTGTGTTCTCGTTAATAAGTATGCATTGATGTGTGCTTAATGATGGGTTGATGTCGTATGCGGGTGATAGTGTCCAACCTTTTGGTGTTAGGATAAAACCGTGATTGCGAAAATGGTCGTCAGTATTGCCAAAGACGATATTGAAAGCTGCTCGTCGGTAGATTTCTTGTAGATTTTGCTGAATGTCGATGCAATTTCGTACGATGAAGTCCACGATGTCAAGATATCCATTCCCTGTGTCGGCCCCACTTCCATCTTTTAGACCAAGTAGAGACATTGCTGAAGCAAAATGTTTCCTTTTGCCATCTTTCGTTCGATCAAATCGTTCTGACAGAAGGATATGTTTGTTCTTGGATATTGGAATTATTTTGCTATTTGCTGCATTGATTCCGGCTTTTCTTGCAAGAATATGTGAGAAGTGTTCAATCAATTCTGTGTCTTCAATGTCTTTTTTTGATGGGAATTTAGCAATATATAGAGTTCCGTCGATGTCTGTTATGTTAGCTTTAGGGCGGGCACCACCGAGTGATGACCCAGGATCAACCAATTGGTCAAGCCAACGCTTACTAGGGAGTTCATTACGATCTTCTGCTGACTCAATTTCTTGGCACGCATCGGACAATGCTCTAAGACTTTCAATAGGGGGAACTATTAGTTTCGTTGATTCATTGGTAAATGAGCCATTTTCTTCTGTCGCATATCGGATTCCTCCCATTCGTGTGATATCTTCTATGCCCACTAGATAGTCGTAATTGCTTAGTATTTTTACTGGTCTTTGTTCATCTTGTGCCACTATGCGTTCCTTTCTGTCAAGGAGGATTCGTCCCCATCTGTCTGGAAAAGAATCTTTTACAAAGCCAAAGATGTTATCTAGCCGAGGAAATTGCAATCCTTGTACATTCATCACATCACCGCTAAGGATGAGGCTCCCGTGATGTAACAGCCAATCACGTGAAAATTCAAAAGAAAAATGATCGTTGCCTCTCACTCGTTCGTATGAGAGGAAGCCTATATTCTCTTGATGTGCTAGAAAGTCAAAATCGGCAAATACAATTATTTTTTTCATAGGCCCTTATTTCTTCAGTTCAGCATCTTGTAAATTGCGGCCAAGGGGGTCGTTTTCTGCTATTAATTTGATATCATTATCGAGATTGAGAGCATATAGAACTCTGGCGAAGATCCCTATTGCTACTGTTGGATCCCCGTGCTCAACTTTTGATACCGTAAGACGAGTGACGGTGGCCCTGTCTGCAATATCCTGCATTGTAAGATGCCGACGTTTGCGAGCAAGTTTGATCTGTTCTCCCATCAACTCGAGATTCTGTATTAGCGGTCGAGGCATAACCTTCCCAAATGTTTTTCTGCTCATAATTTGAATGTATATTGTACAGCGCAAATATAGGTAAAAATGTTTATTACAACAAACAATATTTGATTTGCGATGTGTTACATTTGCTATTAATGGCACTCAACGTGAAATGAAATAATCATCCAGACGGCGATGATAATGGAGTAACGTCAAGATAAATGAGTTAACTCCTTATTTCTTCATTCCATTTTCCCACGTTTCGAAATAAATGATTTGTTATTATTTCTGATACTCTCTTATCCGGCGTCAAGAAATCTATTGCACTTTTGAATTAAGACGAATCTCTTTTAGTTATCTCTGTCGTACCAGTCGATGTCTTCCCTGTCCTGGAATTCCTTGTCCACTTAGAGGAAGTTGTTCAAGTTCCTTGTCTGAGCGTGATCGTTCGCCCTCTCGCTGTAAGTTTGGATATGTCGCAATGTGGTCATAGCCATTTTATTGGGAAAGTACTATTGGAATCTGAAAATCTTATGTTCTTGCGGGGCTGGTGGTGGCTTGCTCGGGTGTTCGGCCTGGCTGCTCCCGTCGTGCAGGTGCGCTGGACGCGCTAACTCCTCCCTTCGGTCGTCAGACAACGCGCTCTTCGCCAGCTTCCTGCACTCGGTCCCTACGCCGCCTCGCAATGTCGCTTCGCCATCCGCCAGCCACTGCAAGGACTGATTTTACCGTCCTTAAAGATGTGGGCTCTTCAGTTCGTGCAATTTTCAATCACGGCAATGTGCCACAGGATGCGTGTATGGCACTATTGCGTGTTAGGGGTGCCTTTATTTGATGGGGCCTAACACGACCTATTATTGATAATCAATAAGTTAGCTCAAATATCGTGATTGAGAATTGCACGTAAGCACCCGGTGAACCACGTATTAACATTTTCGAAGTTATAGCGACCGAGGTGATACGAGTCGAGACTATTAGTGACCGAGTCAATCAGAGTTGATACGATTAGTCGCGAGTCGGATGCGAGTCGGCCCAAGTTCGAGGCAGGAGGTTTGCGATATCCTTACCGTCGCGATGATAATAAGGCAGTTCACACAGTACATCCTTCATCCATTCTCGTGGATCCACTCCTGCAGCCTTGCAGGTGCTGATCAGAGAGTATACGATTGCAGCGCGATATGCAGACGCATCATTACCGCAGAAGAGGTAGTTCTTACGTCCCAGCGCCAACGGTCTGATGGCATTCTCGATGAGATTGTTGTCGATGTTTACACGTCCATCATTTACATATCGCGACAAACGAGGCAAGAGGCTGTATGTATAGGCAATAGCTTCACCGAGTCTGCTCTTAGGCAATACTTTGGTGTAGGCATCTTCCATCCACTTTTCAAAGGCCTTGAGTGTCGGATACGATATCTTCAGTCTTAGTTCCTTGCGCTCATCTGCGCTCATGCTGGCATTGTCGGCATCTTCTTCTACTTTGTAGAGTTTCCTGATATAGAGGACAGCTTCGGAAGCGACCTTATCGTCCTCCTTGAGGGCATCAACGAACTTGCGACGTGCATGGGCCCAACATCCATACATGGTGATACCTTCCATGCGCTCGAACTGTTCGTACGCCTCGTATCCGTCGCTCTGCACATTGCCATGATACCCACCAAGTATCTCCCTGGCCACATGAGACCCTCTGCTGCCTCGGTCATAGTAGAACATGACGTCACCATTGATGCCGTCGCGCACGCACCATTCATAGCCCTTGCGGGCCTTATGCTTCTCGCTGTCTATGACAGGGATGACACTTTCATCTATCTGGATATACTCACTGGACAATATCCGTCGCCGAAGCTTTTCATACAGTGGCCTTAGTTTGTCGACCGTCTGCTCGTACCATCCTCCTATCGTGGAGTCGCTAATCACGATACCAGATTCCTTATATTGCTGTATCACGCGATAGAATGGAAGGTGATACATGAACTTGCTTATGACTATATCGGTCAGGACCGAAGCTCCTGCCATACATTTTGCAACCGGGGAAAGAGGAAGTTCCGGTGTCAGTATAACTCTCTCCTCTGGAGCTTTGCCTTTGTCGGCGGCTGCCATTACCTTGTGGCGGACAACCCTCGCGACATATGTCCTTGCAGGGATGCGCTCAAGACGGGATGTCTCTTCTGTGCCGATTTCAACATATCCATCCTTAAGATTTCCGGACTCGTCCGTGGTACCCTCGGGATAGATATCCACGATATCCACAGGAAGGCCCGAGAGATTAAGATCTCTGCGAGTGGGTTTCACTTTGACGGTAATGGTTTTCGTCAGCACCTCTTCTGCCTTCGCAGCCGCGCTTGCCAATTCGGCACGCTCTTCATCAGTCATTTGTTCCTGGTCGAAAAGAAGCAACTGGGCAGGATCGATGGGAAGATGTTTTTCGGTCATCTGTCCGAAGACTTTCTTGCGAAGCCAGACAAGCTGGGCTTTGAGGGATGATATCTCGTCATCTTTTTCCGCAAGCTTGGCATCCTTTACGACCAATGCCGCACGGAGCTTTTCAACCTCCGCAAGAGCCGATTTTAACTGTTCATCAGGTGTCATAACTTGCTTCCTTTCAATATTTAAAGATACGAAATAAGCACGATATAAGCAAGCCTGTGGCCGATTTATTCGTATTTTCTCAACTTTTTCAGAGAGTCCAAACGCTGCTTTCTGCTGTCTGGTTTTTCAATTATTCCTTCTACAATGAGCACAAGATCTCGCCATTCAATAAGTCCTGTCAACTCATCTTTTCCGATGTCCGAAGGGTACCCAAAAGTCCCGGTCTCAAGCAGTTTTGAGTATATCACCATCCCTCCCGGCTCCCAATGGAGAAGCTTTACCCTGTTGCGCATCTTATTCATGAAGATATACACATCACCATTACTTGGGTCACATCCCATGCAGTTGGATACTATTCCGCTCAGAGTGTGATAGCTCTTCCTCATGTCAGTCGGCTGGTTATACAGCATATAACGCATGCTGTCATTCAGACTAAACATGACCGTTTGATGCTTGGATTATGCCTTGAATGAAACTCGGGCTCATCTCTCCTTGTATGCGCATCATGGTGCCATTGGAAGTACGGAGCTCAATGCTGACCTGTCGGGATGCAGAGTCTTCTTTCTTCGCTTTAGTTTTCTTGCCGGATGTTGCAGCAAAAGATGGCGCTGGCACAAATGAACCGCCGGCGGATAGTTGAAGGAACTCTCCCTTTGCCACAGCAGCTTCCTGCTCCTGTGCATAACGGGCCTTGCTACCGTAGAACAACCATGCCGGGATACCAAGCTCTGATAACCTGGTCTTGTAGGCAATCCCTTTCTTCTTGCAGTAGGTCATGACCTCTGCTACTTCTTCACGTGTCATCATATTATTAGATTTTTGCGCGAAGGTATGACGATCCCTTTAGAATTCAAGGACGGTCTTCACCGGTGGCTTACCGATAAAATAGAGCAGCAATTCCATACGCTCCTTATCCACAGCGGCCATATAATTGGAAACATATCTATCGTCGGAATTTCTGCTTCGGACATAAGATTCAATACTCATAGCATTGCTCACCAATGCATTACTGAAATCATATTCAACTTGTATGGCAGGCTGGCCTTTTAGAAAATCCATTGAACCCTTTTTAACAGTCTGGGCATTCAAAGCAGACATTGCAATAAGCAACGAAACTGCAGCAACAAAGATCTTTTTCATAATGAAACACCTTTTTTACTTGGTACAAAGATACAAAATAAAAGTCCGGAACAGTCATAATACAAAGACTATTCCGAACCTGTAAAGCAAGTATCTACAGTCTAACTACTTGGAAGTATTCACATCTATCTTGTCATATCCATTGGCCTTCATCTTCCACATTCCGATGAAAATCAAGGCTCCGATGAAGGCAATGCCTATCATCATCATAAAGACGTAATCCCAACCTTTGCCAGGATTAATCTTATTGATCCAATCCACCAAAGCACCGATGCCGAGACCTGAGACGAACACACTGGTATAACAGAATATTCCGATAAGTCCATTGGCAGTAGCGGCTGCTTTTTTGGTAGCCTGATTCGAAGCCGCAATCCCTACCAGAGCCTGAGGCCCATAAACAAAGAAACCAGCAAAAGCCAACACCAGCACCACCAGCCACATCGGCGACGAAGACGGCAGTAGCCAGAATATTAACATACAGATAGTCAGACCTATCATATCGATTGCACAGGTACGCTGAGTCTTTCCTTGGAAAAACTTATCTGTAGCCCATCCGGCAACCAGCGTGCCGATGATTCCGAATATCTCGAATATCGCCACAGTCCAACCTGCATTGGTAAGCGAAAGGCCTCGCGCCTCCTTCAGGAAAGTAGGCCCCCAGTCCAATACGGAAAATCTGGCGACATAGACGAAGAAATCCGCAATTGCAAGAATCCAGATGATTTTGTTTCCATATACCATCTTATGAATGAAAGCTTTACGTTCGGGACCGTTCTCTTCCAGATTCTCTTTGGACTCCGTACCGGACAATTCTGGCAAACCGATAGTGGAAGGAGTATCACGCAAGAAAATGGACAAGAAGATGGCACCCGCAAAAGCGATCATTGAAGGTATCCAGAAGCACCAACGCCAAGCCCCATAATGGGAAGCGGATGCGATGACACTTTGCATTGCCACGGGATCCGTAGTGTCCACGTGCAGATTGGCCGCAATCTGAGACACCGTCGCAGCATTGGAACTCATATCTGTCCCTAGGTGTCCCATCACATAACCGCAAAGGATTGCAACCAGACTCGCTCCAATAGAGTGAGATGCATTCCAGATGGATTGCTTGGTGGCCAACTCCTGTGGCGGAATCCAATGGCACAGCAACCTCGCGCACGGCGGATAGCCAGCCCCTTGGAAAATATTATTCAAGACGAGCAGAAGACCTATTATGAGGACCAATGTATTGGTAAACATAGTACCCGAAGTCTGACCTGTGATCCAAGTGGAAATATCCGTACCGAAACCGAATGCCAAGTTGGCTATCGCACAGAGCAACAGACCGACCGACATATGAATCCTCGCATTAGACCTATCCGCCAAAACGCCATTGGCAAAACGAGAAAAGCCGTATATCAAGCCAATGATGGTCAATATGATGCCAAGGCTGGTCTTGCTGATGCCATATTCCGCCGAGAGGCCAGGCATCGCAAACGAGAAATTCTTCCGGACGAAATAGAACAATGAATATCCGACCATCGTTACGATCAGGATACGCCATTGCCAATAATTGAAACTTCGAGTGGTTTTCCGTGCTGCCATAACTAGAATTCAGCCTTGATCCATTTAGCCTTTTTGGTGATGAACTTCTTAGTCTTAATAGGAATATCAGTACAAAGAGTATTAGACCCGAGATATACACCCAGCATAATGTCATCCAGAGTATGACTTGGCCACAAAGAAACGATAAGCCCCTTGTCGTGAGCCTTTTTAACCATTGCTCTGCTGGTCCCTTCCATCATAGCGCCTATGCGAGGTATTCCCAAAGAGAGACACTTATCGATTGTTTCATCGTTGACAGGCTTGCTCACAATCCAGAGCAACTGAGCATCAGGATACTTGTTCTTGATATAAAGCAAGCCCCTTTCATCGCTGGAAGTGATGATAAACAAAGCATTGGCAGGTTTTACAGCCATTACGGATTTGTATATCCTATCGCAATACTCGTGAAGTTTGTCTTCTGGATAATACTTTTCAGGTTTGGTCTTCAATTCAAACTCAACATACTCCATATCTCCCTTGCTGGCAATCCATTTCACAAATTCGTCGAAGAGCAACATCTTATTGCCCTTCTTGGTATCAAGAGCCTTAATTTCATCGGCGGTTTTCTCTTCCAGGACTCCAGTTCCGTTAGTCGTACGCTCCAGATTGCTATCATGGGTGATGAACAGTTCCCCATCCTTTGTCATACGGATGTCTGTCTCAAACCCCCTATAGCCAGCCTTGTAACTGGCCTCGAAAGCCTGCAGAGTATTCTCGTCGAACTCCATTCGTCCTCCTCTGTGCGAGAAAAAACGTACTTCCTGAGCACTGGCGCTGAAAGAATAAAAGGCAATTGCCGACACGGCAACGATAAACATTGTCAATCTCTTCATAAATATGTGATTTAAAATTATTTGGCTATCTCCCAAGCTCCTCCTTTGCCGAACACTTTTCCCACAATGTCATCATAAATCATTGCCCTCTTGCAAAGATCCAGCAGATTGATTCTCCATCTCATTAATTGTGTGAAAGGCACAATGCTCAGAAGTTTCTCCCTTTTCACACCGATATCCAACGGATCAGTAGGAGCGCCAACCAATGTAAACAGATGTTTCATCTTGTCAAATGTATAAGTCTGCTTCTGAAGTTTGGCCTTGAACTCAAACCAATTGTTTCTCACATCGGTAAGTTGTTTGCGGACTGTTTCCGCATCAGAATATTTTCTAGTCATCTCGACATATCCCAGTTCTTTCGAAGGGAATGTCTCATATACTTTAAGGGCTCTCTGCTGCTCCTGCTCCAAAGAAGGCCAAGCGGCAACGCATTTGTCAACATCAAGTTTCGAAAGGTCATATTTATAGAGCTCATCGAAAAACGCACTCATTGTCAATGTACCTATTGCAACCTGGAAACCGTGTGACTGAAGTTTGCCCTTGTAGCGGTAGCCTGTCATATCCAGATAATGGCTGAAAAGGTGTTCCGTACAAGACGCAGGACGACTGCTGCCAGCCACCTGCATTGCAAATCCGCTCAGTGTAAGTCCAGCGAAGAGGAAAGCCACAGACTCTGGGTTACCTGCTGCAACTCCTTCAGGATCGGCAAGCAGTTCATCCAACACATCAAACAAAATATGCCAAGCGTTAGGTATGATAGGCTCAGTACCGAAAAGGTCGGCTATCATCCACTCTGCACCCGCAGGGACTTTCGCTGCCAAGTCGGCATAACCGGCAGCAGTCATCTCCTTAGGAGCATTTGCAAGAATAATGGTATCAGCGATAATCGCAACAGGAGCGGCACTGTTCACAGTCTGCTTAAGGTCATCGATAGTGATTACGGCTCCAGAGGAAGAATATCCATCGACAGAAGAAGCGGTAGCGACACACATATATTTGTCTTTCAATCTGAAAGCGACGCATTTGCACAAGTCGTTGATGGTGCCGGAACCGACAGCGACAGCAATAGCGCCTGTAGATTTCATTGCAGCCTCAACCTCTTCTACATATTTCCAATCGGCGTGAAATTCATCTTTTTCGATTATATGCTTGAAGCATTTGAGACCAGAGGCAACCATAAATCCATACACTTCTTCTCCTGCAACACGCCACGTATTCTTGTCCGCAACGATTATGGCATCTCTTCCAGGAAACTGTTCTTTGAAGATAGCAGGAGTACGGCCAAGCACTTTTTCACCCAATACGAACACCTTGGTTTCGGTGGCGAATTTCAGGGATTCTTCGATTTTTTTATTGATATCCATATCCATTAAAAATTAATTCGCAATTCGACGATTGCAAAATTACTCAATTATTTTCATAACTTTATGCTTTGAAAGTCAAAAACGCAAGAAATGAAAGCAACTAAAACAATAGGGATTTTATTCGCAACAACAATCCTGTTTTCTATCAGTGTTAATGCAAAGAGTGTCAAGATCTACGGTACGACTATAAAAAACGGCAACAATCTGGTAGGTCTTATCACTGATGCCACCACAGGGAAAGGTTTAAAGGGGATACCTGTATCTGATGGATTCTCATACACTTGCACCGACAACAACGGGGTTTACCAGATGAATGCCAATGTACGTTGCAGGTTCGTAAACTATACCACACCTGCAGGATACAAGGTAGCCATAAATCAAAATGGCAATGTGGCTTTCTATGCGCCCGTAACTCCAAAGCCCGATTCATTGGCCAGAAATGATTTTGCGCTGCAGAAACTTGACAAGGACGAGACCGATTTCACCCTTGTAGCTATCTCTGATCCTCAATGCAAATACCTCTGGCACGGGGAAAGGTATAAGAATGAGACCATCCCGGACATACAGAAATCCATAAACGAGGCTCAGGCAAAAGGAAAATACAAGAATGTGTATGCAGTGACTCTTGGGGACGAGACTTACGATAAACACGATATGTTCCAGAGAATAAGAGAGTACGAATCTGGAATTAAGATCAATGGCGACTATGGTATCCTGCCCGTCTTCAATGCCATAGGCAATCACGATCACGATTTCCATTTTTCCGATTCCGATTTCGTTGCCACCAGAATGTATTGCAAATGGTTCGGACCTGCCGATTATTCGTTCAATAGGGGCAAAGCCCATATAGTAGTAATGGACGATGTCTTGTCATTCGGCACCGGAAACAGCCCTTGTCTTTACAATGCAGGGTTCACTGCCGAGCAGATGAGATGGCTGAAGGCAGATCTGGCCACGGTTAAGGACCCTGCAAATACTCTACTGGTTTTCTGCACCCACATTCCATTCAAGGCTGGCGAAAAATCAGGAGGAGATGTGGTCAATTACGACAAGTATTATAAGGAATCACTGCAAATGATGACCGCTTTCCACGAAGTCCATTTAATGATAGGCCATACTCATTGTCCCGAAAATTACACTCACGACGATTATATTTGCAAAGGAGGCAAGCCAATATTCGAGCATATCCACGCCGCTGTTTGCGGGGGGTGGTGGTATTCGAATCTATGTCTGGACGGGACTCCGAACGGATATGCCTTTTATGAAATCAGAGGCAACAGTATCTATGACTGGGTAGCCAAAGGTACGGGATTGGACTATGGAGTACAGATGAGAGTTTACAATGGCAATGACACCTATTCCGGAGATGTAAAAGAATTTTCTTGGGACCAGTCCGTCAGAGGCTGTTTCATTGCATCAGTTTTCTATGGAGACGGGAACAACTGGAAAGTAGATTTGGTTTATGGTGGCAAGACCTACCCTATGCAGAGAGTCGACAAGCCGATTATGGATGTGTGCGCCTACGCTTTTCATATCAACGTCTGCCATCGCAGGCCGGACAATCCTTCCTGGCAAGTCTTCAGGAAACATTTCTGGATAGCCAAGGCACCAAGTGGCAACCCTGCCGGGATAAAAGATTGGAAAATAATCGCCACGCAAACAATTCCTTCCAGCGGAGTCGTCCACAAATACGAATGCTCATCTTTCCAAAAAGGTTATGATAGCTTCGTTATGTATTCAGACGGAACGAGAAAATAGAGAATATTGTTAGTTTTTCCATTTTTTCGACTTATTGTCTATAAAAGATTCCTATTAGTAGAATTTTTGTAGGATATTTTATCACAATTTGTAGCATTTTTGCAATCATATTGTGATTGCTGATTTCAGCGCAAGTAAGTACCAAATGAATATGGAAAAAGCGAACAAAAACTACAATCTTTTTATTGGTTTTGTCATTTTGACACTGATAATAATTCTCATCAGTGTTGTCGGATATTTTCTTTCAAAACCAGATGATGCCCTCATTACAGGTGAGGCAGAGTCAAATGAGTATAGGGTTTCCGGCAAAGTTACAGGAAGGGTGGACAGCATCGCTGTCAAATTAGGAGACAAAGTCCGCAAAGGAGACACCTTGGCCTTCATTTACGCACCTGACATACAGGCAAAGATGGCAGAAGCCAAGGCTGTGGAATCCGGAGCATCGGCAGTCGCACAGAAAGCATTAAAAGGTGCTAGAAAAGAAGAGATCCAAGGAGCATACGAAGTTTGGCAGCAGGCTGTCGCATACGAAAGTGTGATGAAAAAAACTTTCGACAGGATTCAGAAATTATACGACCATAAAGTAGTTCCAGCACAGAGATACGATGAGACAAAGGCTGGATATGATGCTTCCGTAGCCCAAGCCAAAGCAGCCAAGAGCCAATACGATATGGCTGTCAATGGAGCCAGAAAGGAAGACAAAGAGGCTGCAATCGCCCAGCAGGAACAAGCCAAAGGCGCTCTTCAAGAGGTTGATACATATATGCGAGACCTTTGTCTTGTCTCACCTTGCGATGGATATGTGACAGAGATTTACCCTGAACCTGGAGAGCTGGTGCAGAAAGGCAACAAGATTATGGACATAACCGATCCCAATGACTTATGGTTCACTTTCAATGTCAGGGAAGACGATATGCACGGTATGAAAGCCGGAGACAAGGTGAAAATCCAAATTCCTTTCTTAAATAATAAGGAAGTGACGGCTACGTTATCCTTGATTAACTTGAGAGATACTTACGCTACTTGGAAAGCCACCACAGAAACCAAGGGATACGATATGAAGACATACGAAGTCAGGGCTGTCCCTGACTCCCCCATCGATGGATTAAGAATAGGTATTTCGGCAATTCTTGAGAGTCCGAAAAACCCAAACAGAAACAAGCAATAGGATATGGGCAGACTGCAAAACATAAGAGCCGTTGCCAGAAGGGAACTTCGAATCATAGGACAACGACCTATTTATTTCTTCGGCACCATTGTTCCATTGGTGTTATCGACTATCTTCTACCTAACTTTCTTTGGGGAAGGTACAGCAGAAAAACTTCCTGTGGGAGTAGTGGATATGGACCGAGCGTCGTATTTTTCCAAGGCTCTAGGACGAGAACTTGGAGACAATCAACTCTGCAAAGTCGTTACCTACAAGTCTTTTGTGGAAGCCAGGACAGATATGCAGAAAGGCAAGATTGCCGGATTTGTAGTAATCCCTGAAAACACATATAAAGACGTCCTTTCGTTCAGACGACCGACATTTGCATTCTATATCAATGGTTTGTATTTCGTAGGAGGATCTATGGCATACAAAGAACTGCTCACTATGGCCAATATGGGCAATGGGGCGGTTGAACGAGAATTCCTTCGGGCTTATGGATACAGCGAAGATGAAATAATGGGGATGATACAACCGATAATCGTAGAATGCCATCCGATAGGTAATAAGGAAATTAACTTCAATTATTATCTGAGCAGCATTTTGCTACCTGCGGTGTTATCTATGATAATAATAATAATCCTGATATATTCTCTTGGATCCGAAATGAAATACGGAACTTCGAGACACCTGCTCAGGACTTCAGGAAATTCAATCACAGTAGCCATAGCGGGAAAATTATATGTATACACTATCCTTTTCTCAATCTTGGGATTGGGACTTATTTTCCTTCTGTACGATTGGCTTGACTTCCCAATTGCAGGGCACGTCTGGACAATGGTACTAGATATGCTGCTGTTGGTATTGTCCAGTGAAGCAATGGCAATTTTCTTCATCGGAATATTCCCAGTGACGAGACTTGCAATGAGTGCCGGAGCCTTGTACTCAATTCTGGCATTCTCTTTCTCTGGCTTTACTCTGCCTGTCGAGCAAATGCCTACCGCAATTCAAAGTCTTGCCATCGGCTTCCCTATCAGGCACTATTACCTGTACTATGTACAAGATGTGCTTTATGGTACCGGATTCGCTGGATGGTGGCAAGAGGCTGTCCATATGCTTTTGTTCCTATTTTTGCCATTGATGGTGATGCCTAGGTTGAAGAAAGCATATATTTATTTGAACTTCCCTAGAAACTAAAAAGATATGAGCATATATAGTTATTTTAAACAATGGTTCAAGGATTTCTTGGAAATCTTTGATAAGGAATTGGGGGAAATCTTCCACGATTCCGGTGCGATGCTCATCTTCTTCTTTGCAGGAATCATTTATCCATTGATGTACAATGGGATATACTATCACGGCCTATTGGATAAGACAAATATCGCAGTAGTTGACAATGCGGATTGCCCCGAATCAAGGGAATACATCAGAGAGATAGATGCAACCCGTGAATGTAATGTGAAAACCAAATGCGTCAATATCGATCAAGCCAAGAAATTGATGGAAAAGGGGAAAGTCCACGGCATAGTATATTTCCCTGCCGATTATGGCGAACGCTTGAATCGCAAAGACCAGGCTTTCATTTACATTTATGCGGATATGAGTTCCTTCCTTTATTATAAGGATGCGATGATGAGTGTGAATCACGTGATGATTTCACAACTTCACGACATACAAATCGAAAGATACCGTGAAGCCGGCATTGTGGGAGAGGCTGCAGAAATGCAAGCCAAACCTCTTCAATATGATGAAGAATACCCATACAATAAGGCATTTTCATACCAAATTTTCATCTGTACGGCTATTCTTCTTGTGATAATGCAGCAGACAATGTTTTATGGAATGGCCCTTATCTCCGGAACGCAACGAGAGGAAAAACGTAGTTATGCCAAATTGATAAGTGAGAGGAAGGGACTAGGTGCGGGAAGGATAATTCTGGCGAGAGGTTCGGTCTATGGAATGATCTATCTTGCATTGACTCTATATGTCCTGACCATCGTTCCTCGGCTTTTCGGACTCCCGCAACTGGGCGGATTCGGGGATTTGTTCGGACTCTCCGTGATATTCGTGATTGATTGTGTATTCTTCAGTATGTTCTGGAGTTCCTTCATTACCAGAAGGGAATCCATCTTTATGCTATTTCTGTTTATGTCACCTATCTGTCTGTTCCTGACAGGCTTTGCTTGGCCTTGGTACAGTATGCCTAAATTCTATCAGATATTCTCATACATACTGCCGACGACTTTCGGCGTACAGACTTTTATGAATATCAGCTGTGCAGGTGCCGACCTGGTGACTTGCCACGACGCTGTCATTACGCTTACTATCCAATCCATTGTCTACTGTTTGCTAACCTGCCTGACTATCTATATCGAGGACTGGATTTTGAGACACAAAACTCAATTTCAGGAGGCTAAGGAGAAATTTGCTGAGAAAGCAGGAGTCGATATTGAGGAGAACCTCCGTATCATAGGTGGTGAGGAAGCAGTTGAGCGCTACCGCCAAGAACGCCAGCAGAAACAATAAAAAGTTGCAGGCAATCCGCTGGATTGCAACAAGAAATGTTATATTTGTAAGGATAATAAACTTGCAGATATGCTACATTTCGACAGTGATTATATGGAGGGTGCTCACCAAGATGTGGTGCGCCGCCTTATGGAAACCAATCTGGAACAAACTTCTGGTTACGGTACAGATCCTCATACAGAGAATGCCAAAAAGCTGATTCTCAAGGCTTGCGGGCTGAAAAAAGGCAATGTGTACTTGCTTGTCGGAGGCACACAGACGAATACGACTGTAATAGATGGGATCCTCTCTCATCACGAAGGAGTGCTGGCCGCCATCTCCGGCCATATCAATGTGCACGAGTCCGGGGCAGTCGAGGCTTACGGCCATAAGGTATTGACATTGCAACAGTTCCAAGGGAAGATTAGGGCTAGCGATGTGGAAAAATACATTTCGGACTATTATCAGAATGAATCCTACGAGCACGTAGTCGCACCTGGAATGCTATACATCTCCCATCCTACCGAATTAGGGACACTGTATACATTGGAAGAACTCGAAGCCATAAGTTCTGTTTGCAAGAAAGCCGGGATTCCATTGTTCTTGGACGGAGCAAGGCTTGGCTATGGTTTGGCTGCAAAATGCACAGATGTAACGTTGAAAGACATTGCCCGCCTATGCGATGTGTTCTATATCGGAGGTACGAAAGTCGGGGCTTTGTTCGGAGAGGCAGTGGTGGTGACCAATGAAAAGTTGCTTCATCATTTCACACCACTCATCAAGCAGCACGGGGCTTTATTGGCAAAAGGAAGACTGCTCGGAGTGCAATTCGAGACTTTATTCACAGACGACCTTTATATGAAAATATCTCAGCACGCCATTGATATGGCTATGAAAATGAAAGAGGCTTTTTTGGAAAAAGGTTATCGGATGGTCGTGGACTCCCCTACCAATCAGCAATTTTTCTATTTGCTAAATGACGATCTTGAGAGATTGAAAAAAGTTGCGACTTTCGAACTGTGGGGACTTAAAGGTGAAACAGAGACGCCAGTCCGTTTCGTCACAAGTTGGGCCACCACCGAGTCCGCCATAGACCAACTCATTGCAAATCTGTGATTTGTTTTTCTATTTGACTGACGGGCTCAATTTTACAGATAGACCTAGAGCGTTCACTATCCTATAAAAAGTTGCGACACTAGGTACTGTTGAACCATTTTCCACTCTGGAAATATATGATTTATCAACACCGATACGCTTAGATAACTCTGTCTGAGTAAGTTTTGCTTTCTTTCTTGCATCAAGTAATATCTGACTAGTATAGAAGGTATATGCTTGCTCGTCAAATAAAGCACGCTCGGCAGTACCCTCTTTACCGTACTTCTGTTCAAGAACAGAACTATAATCTGCTATTTGATGATTGTTTGTCTGCATAATACTCCTCCATTATTCTAAATGCCTTATCAATTTCTTTTTGTGGCGTCTTACCCGTTTTCTTCTGAAATCCGTTGAACAATATTACAATCGAGTCATTGTCAAATATAAAAAAGACCCTATAAATGTTGCTATTAAATTCCATTCTCAATTCATATAGGCCATTTCGTATCAACTTGATGAACTTGCTAGGTATTCTATCCATAGACTCCAGAAGTGAGATAATGTAATCCAGTTTCCTCACTTCACTTTCCGAAAGAGTTTCCAAAAAACTTTCGAAATAACCTCCATATGTCTTCACCCTCCTTCTCACAGCACAAATATAGAAAAAGTTGTAATATTATACAACTTTATTGGAAATTTATATATCCATCGCCATTATATAGTCGTTCATATAGAAACCTTTGCCAATAGGAAAATCTCCCTGACGGGCTTTGTGCATACCCATCTTCTCGTAAAAAGCGACGGCCTTATTGTTACGATTCACATTCAGTTCCATTGTGCACGGCTCAGGATGGTCAAGCTTGATTTCGGCTACAGCGTGTTCAAAAAGTGCCTTACCCAAATTCCTACCCTGGAACTCAGGAAGAACATATATTTTCTGTAAATGGAAAAGGTCTTCTCCTTGCTTCTGTATGGACACGTATCCTGCTGGCACAGAGCCGTTTTCCAAGAACAAAATGAAATAAAGATGTCCTTCGTTCATCTGCTTGCGGAGATTGGGAATGCTATACATCCAATCCATCATAAAGTCATTTTGCTCCTTCGTAAGTATTTTCTCATAAGTGGCAGGGAAAACTTTCCAAGCCATTTCATTGATCAACTCGCAGTCATCCACAGATGCCCTACGTATCGTAATATTATTTTTCATACAGCAAAAATATGTGAATTTGCTGAATGTATGTAGAAATTGGTTGAAATATTTTTCCATAATCGATAATAAATTGGGAGTTTTGCATCAGAAAATAAATAACAGCAATATGAAAAAGATATCAATATTACTTCAAACGCTATTGCTCCTAGTCGCTTGCTCAGGATCCGATGACATTGATTCATCGGATAATAGCAACAACACAGACGCATCCACAGGGGCCACCACCGATATTCAGTCGGGGACTACTTCATCAGTAGCATTCGAATCGGCCATAAATGGAAAATGGCAATACAATTCCAGTTCAGATGTGTACTACATTGTAGGTATGAGTTATTGCGCCAAACCTGCAAACACTTCTTATGAGACAATGGGTATTTTCGTTCCAGGCAAATATATGACCGCCACGAAAAATACCGATGGCACATACACCTGCACTGTAAATTCCATAGGGACTGTCAATGGATACACGGCCTCATCCGCACCTATTGTCATTCCTGTCAATACCCCAGGATATGCTGCCCAGTCAGCCCCTACAGGATTTTCAAGCAGCATTGCCTCATTCACAAATGCGGGCTTCATTTATCTTTGGCCAGGCGTGAGAGGAAAGACTCAAGGTGCTCCGCTTGGAGTTACAGACCTCAAGGCTGCAGTCAGATATTATCGTTATCTTCAGGCCAAACAGAATGCGGTTACAGGCAATACAGACCGCATCTTCTCATTCGGGCATAGTGGCGGCGGAGCTCAGAGTGCCATCTTCGGTACATCAGGCAACAGCAGCCTCTATGACCAATATCTTACCGCAATAGGCGCAGAATCAGGATATAAGGACAATATTTGTGGCAGTATGTGTTGGTGCCCTATCACCAATCTGGACCAAGGCGATGAATCTTATGAATGGAATATGGGCTTGACCAGGAGTTCCCTAAGCAGCGCAGATGCCAGTATCAGCAAAGGATTGGCTACCGAATATGCCGCATATATCAATGCCATTGGACTTAAAAATCCATCTACAGGCACCGCACTTGCACTCTCATCTACCTCTGATGGCTATTACCAAAGTGGTTCATACTATGAGTACGTAATGGGCGTAATCAACGATGCAGTAACCCGTTACAATAAATACAACAGTGCAAACATATCGGCATACTCGACCACTGATGCCTCTGCCTTGTATTCTTTCGTTTCAGCATACAAAAAAGCGTCAAAAGGATTGGGTGCCTTCGATGGCTATGCAAGTAAAAGTAATCCGGAGAATGTGCTAATGGGCATTTCCGGGACTGCAGGCCACTTCGACCAATACCTAGCTACTCTTGTAAACAACTATGCCTCAAGTTATTATTCCTCTTTCACTTCTGATATGGCAAATAAAGATGCAGTGGGTGCAAGTGTTCAGACCAGGCTAATGATGTACACGCCAATGTATTATCTAATAAATAATAGCAACTATTACAATGGCGGTGGAAGTGGCAGCAGCGATGTCGCTCAGTACTGGAGAATACGTACTGGAATCAATCAAGGAGACACCTCTCTTGGGACAGAAATAAACCTCGCCCTAGCACTGCAAAATTACAGCGGAGTCAAGAGTGTGGATTTCGAGACAATCTGGGGAAAAGGTCATACCGAGGCTGAAGACAGCGGTTCTGCCACTGACAATTTCATCAGTTGGGTGGAAAAATGCACTAATTAGAAGCGCTTGGTATAGACGTGACAATAAGGCAAGGTGCCCTTGTGCTCGTAATAATCCTGATGATATGCTTCAGCAGGGTAGAAAATCGAAGCCTTGGTCACCTTTGTCTTTACTTCATATCCTTTTGCCTTGAGAATCGCAATCAGTTTTTCCGCAGTAAGTTTTTGTGCTTCATTGGCATAGAAGACTTCTGAACGGTATTGGTTCCCAATATCAGGGCCTTGACGGTCGACTTGAGTAGGATCGTGAATCTCGAAGAATAATTTTGCCAGAGTTTCATAACTTACCTTGGAAGGATCGAATGTAATGCGCACTGCTTCAGCGTGTCCAGTGGTATGAGAGCGGACTTGTTCATAGGTTGGATTGGCCACGTGGCCGCCAGTATAACCGGATTCCACATTCAACACCCCTGCCTGTTTGCTCATCATATATTCTACTCCCCAGAAGCATCCTCCAGCGAATATTGCAGTTTCTGTATTCATTTTCTTATGTTTAGGACTATCGTTTCTTGCTATTACAGACACCTTTGGTGGGTTTGTCCGCTCCAGATAGCGTCATCATTTGTTCGAAGAATTTTTTGAATACTGGTTCATCTCCAACGGAAATCCGCTCCGGGTGGAACTGAACGGCAGCAACTGGATATTTGTCCGATTCAATGGCTTCAACCACTCCGTCTGTGCAACGGGCGGCCACACGGAATCCCGGCGCCAAACTTTTCACTGCCTGGTGATGGGAACTGTTGACTCCGATAGAGTCTATCTGAATGACTTGATAGAGTCTGGAATCCTTGGCAATCTTGATACCGTGGACAGCCTTGAAAATGCGGCTCCCGCTTGAGTGATTGACACTATGGTCGGCATATTGGCTCGGAAGATCCTGATACAGAGTGCCCCCAAAAAACACATTGATGATCTGAAGTCCACGGCAAATACCAAGGATAGGTTTATGCTGCTTTACTGCTTCTTTCAAAAGGGCCATCTCAAAAGTATCTCTTTGAGCATTGACTTCTCCCAATTCAGGTATGGGCTTCTCTCCATAATATGCAGGTGCCACATCTTCTCCTCCTATCAAAAGAAGGATATCGACTTTACCTAGGGCTATAGCCATTTTCCGAGGATCTTTGCTGTCGGCGATTATCATTGGAACATTTCCAGCCCTTGAAATTGCGTCTACATAAGAACGCATAGCGGTGGCCTTCGTCTCTGCCCTTTCTTCGGCAATCCCCACGACCAGAGGATTCTTAGCAAAAATATTGGCGCTGATACACATCAATGCAGCCAATAAAATCAGTCTAAAATACTGTTTCATAACCATACTATATTATCAGAAACAAATATATTTATTTTTCTGAAACATCGGCCTCTTCTGTCCGCAATTAATCACACCGGACGAAATTCTGCTATCTTTGTACTAAGGATTGCAAAGCACTTCGGGAAACCGACAGATACGATTTTTCAACTTGATGAAAATGATTGACTATGAATAAAAAGAAGATTTTTGCTGAACAGATTTGGAGTATATTGGCAATTATTGTCCCAACCCTGCTGTATATTGGATATGCAGTGACCAAAGTGTATCTTTGGAGATTCCTTATCACGGCTTTTTTATTGGCATTGGTATTGACCTATCTGGTGAAGGCTAGCTCTGGAATATCAGGGATTTGGAAAGAATCCGGCGCAATTCCATTTGCCTTCCTCTTTTCTATTATTGGGGACTTTTTTCTACACCTAAAGAGTACGTCGCTCCAAGCCTTATGCCCATCATTGCCATCGTTCCTCACCACCTTCATCTTGGGCGTAGCATTTTTCTTCCTTGCTCATTGCTCCTACATAGTCTTTTTCCTCAAGCACGGCAAGGTCAATTGGTTCATAATGTGGACATTGGTTGGACTGATGGCTGTCTATTCCGCAACAATGCTTATGCCTAGCATTGGGGACAAAACTATCAGTATTGCCGTAATCCTATATATCCTGATTTCTTGTCTGTCAGTGTCTTGCGCTGCGGGAATGAAGATGGACAAGGGTATTAAATACCTAATGTTAGCCGGAATCAGCTCTTTGCTATTTTCCGACTATCTGATATCTCAACACAATTTTTTACACGTAAATTTCGGTTACTTCCTGATGCTACCCACCTATTATCTTTCGCAGGTGCTTATCAGCATAGCCATTTTCACGATATTATCGGGCAAGGCTAGGAATGGAGGCGACCAATAGGATTCCCGAATAAATCGTTGTCACTTTCGTACCATTTGGGGCCACTCCTGAAAGATCAAATGTATACTTGCTGTCTGTCTTTGTAACCTTTAATGTACCAGACGTCAAATAATATTCGCTCTCCATTTGTCCATCCGTGATTGTAGCATAGCCTACATATACTTGTCCAGTCTGAGCAGCTATATCGCTAGTAGCGCTTATCACCGTATAAGAGCCAGCAGTCCAAGTTGCTGTAGAACTTGAAGCAGGAGTATCAATCACGAGCACAACTCCATTGCCTCCGAACTTCGAGGTGTTGACATCGTAAGTCAAACCATCACTGATAAAGGCCAGGCCCAAATGATCGGAAGTAACGCCCTGGAATGCGAGTGAAATCTTGTAATCGGTAGTACCAACTGTAATCTTAGAATCTGAGCTTAAAACGAGATCATCGATCTTGTCGCAAGAATTCAATGCCAAGCAACTCATTGCAATGACAACAAAGGATAGAATAGTTTTTCCCATAAATTATTTGAATAGTTTCGTAAAAGTATAAAGGAAATTCTTATTCTCAAAATAAAGTTTGTAGGCAATCCGCTGGTTTGCCTACAAGTTAGGCGGCTTTCGGTACCCTATGGAGCCAATGATCCTTTAGCCAATTGCGAACTGGAATGTCGTATATCTTCAGAAGGGCGTAGGCCATAAATATTGCCAGGCAGAAAAGTCCTACTGAAACCATAATATGCTGAGATATAGGCGCATCGTGATGGTTTGCAGACCAAGCCATTTGCATATAAATCAACGGATAATGGGTGATGTACAGTGGAAAAGAAATGTCGCCCAAGAATTTGCAGACAGCCATAGACTTATTGTCAGTCACCTTGCTGCCAGCCCCCATTGCCACGATAAATGGGAATAGAAACAGAATGCAAGCAGTCTCATATACGCCATTCATCCAGAAATGAGTCGGATTAACGCCTCCCACACGTGGCATTACCAAAGCAGCGAAAACCAGCAATGAACACCACCAGAAGCCGCCACGTACCTTTATGAATTTGCCCATACGGGAAATGAGCAAGCCGCAAAGGAAGGGGTAGAAAAGTCTGGCCATAGCGATGTACAACTGACGTCCGTGCATGCCCCAACCGCCAATAAAAGTATATGGAGAGCCTGTATGTGCAAACAGCCCAGTCAAGTTCAGATTCATTCCTACATCGATAGTCATACAGGCAGCCAATGCTACACAAACGCCAAGAGCTATTTTTCCAAGACGACGGAAAATGAAGGCATATAGTATATTGGCAATGTATTCGAGCATAAGTGACCACTGGGGGCCATTGACAGGATAAGTTTCTTTCCAACCCCTGATATCGAGTTTCGGTCCGGCAGGAATCATAGTGCAACCGAGAAGGAACATAAGCAGAAGTTTCCACCAAGGGGTCTGCCCTATTAAGGGGAACATATCGCTACTGCCGAAATAGAAGAATATTACACCTATGAGGCCGCCCATTATCACCATCGGATGCAACCGGGTGAGACGGCGCTTAAAGAAGCCCCAAGTGCTCATCTTGCCCCATCTGTCATCGTAAGCATATCCTATTACGAATCCGGAAAGGACAAAAAAGAAATCTACGGCTAGATAGCCGTGATTAAGTGTCTGATACTCAGGGCCTCTTGAATATGTTTCAAAAAGATGGAATGCTACCACGGTCATCGCCGCCACTCCTCGCAATCCATCCAATATCTCATATCTGGGCTTAGTCTCAAGATATGTTGTCGTTGCCATAATTTTCTAACTAGATTAAATGCAAAGATAATCTGAAAACTTATCCTATATTTGTCCTATCGTCAATAAAACTTATCCTATATTTGCGATCCGCTGGTTTGCCAAGAACTTGGAGTGAGGCCAGTGACTTTCTTGAAGACGCGGCTGAAATAAGGGACCCCATTGAAACCTGACTGGAAGCAGACTTCAGAAATGCTCAATTTGCCTTCTGTCAGCATTTGCTGAGCGAGAGACACACGATATTCGTTCAGATATTCGAAAAATGTCTTACCGAACGATTTCTTGAAGAATACGCAGAACGATGAGCGGTTCATTCCAACGTGTTTGGCAATGTCGTCGAGAGAGACACCCTTTACTGCATTGCAGATTACATAGGTTCGAATATTGTCAATCCTTTCACGCTCTTTGTCTTCGTTCTGCCTGGTACCGACCACTGAATCCTTACCAGAAGAAGAAAGTATTATCAATATATTCATCAGTGAAACAGTTCTTTTAACAGCATCCTGATGAGACATTTCCTCTAGTACGGAAATAAGCCTGAGAGACTTATCCCTATTCAATTTAATCGCAGCCTGAATGTTTTGCACAGTTTTGACCACGCCCTCAAATTCAGGAAACGCTATAATACATTTTTCCAACTGTCCACCACCGAAAGTGACTGTAATGTTGGCAATCCGCCCTTGCGAATCTACATCTCCGCCATCAAAATACCAGCAATGAGGAATATCTGGAGGAATCAGCACCACCTCTCCACTTAAAAATGGCTCTGTCCTATCCCCTATAAGCCTGGTCCCTGAACCATTTACGATATAGGACAATTCCCAAGTCTGTTGGCGATGAACTCCAATCTGCTCTCTCGGAGAAAGTCTCACGAAATTGTAACTGAATGATTGTTTCTGCCGAATATCCATAATTATCTTAATTTTGCCAATTTCATAAAATCACATATCCGAAACTCCAATAATGCAAATATAAGATAATTAATAAATATTAAATTATAACGATGCCAATCTTTATTATTGTATTTTCGCCTAAAGTTCAATAGCACAGAAAAATAGCGACAGAATGACTCGAAAAACACTAATAATAATTTGTATCTTTTTATCAATAAATACTTTGGCACAAGAAGCCAACAGAAATGTCATGCTCAATGCATCATCTTCATCCAAACCAAGAGACATTTCAATCGGATTGCCAGGAGATGACGGAGGAACAGCAATTTTCGAAGACGGCTTGCCAGTTGCATTCAGTTCTTGGCCGGCATATCCATATTTTCATTGGGTCGGAGGCAATTCATACTCGTCACAAGCATTGATCAAAATAGAAGAAAGTGCATTGAGGTCTTCATCAATAGGATATGCCATTAACAGTTTCACTAAACTAGGGAGCGACAAATGGTCTGGCTCACTCACTGCCTCCACTAGCAGTTTCGGACTGAAACGCCTAGATGGCAACGCAAACGGACCTCTAGGAAATAACCTGTTTTGTACAATAGGGGCATATTTCAACTACGACCCCACTAGTGTCAGCCCTGAATCCAGAAAATACATCAATCAGATGCAGGTTGTCAAAGCAGGAATTACAAAAAAATGGAATGGAGGAGAGGCTTCTCTACTCTATAAGATATCCATCAATAAAGATGCTGCGTATGGATATGCCTCTGCTCCATTCAAATATATTGGGGATGGTAGTATCAGTAATTACAATGGCTTCAAACTAGGACGAGACTGTTATTTTCCAGATGATGACGCAATTAGCTACTTAGACATAAAAGATGGTACGATTCATTCAGATAATATGGGCGATATGAATACCAAAGTTGTGCACGATGCCACATTGAAAGCCGAACAGAAATTGGATTCCGGATGGATACTGAAAGGCAACTTGCATTTCAGCGGATCTGGACATTTGGACAACCTTGGCATCTTTGAAGCGGGAATTGATGAAATAACCGGTATAGGCCCCGTCCAAAAAAGGTTAGCAATGTATTGTCATTCGACATATTTCGATCTCCTTGGTACAGTCTCCGCTTTACGCCAAACCCATAAACACACATTCGAAATCGGATTGAACGAATGGTATGACAAACAATATCTAGCCGCACCCTCTTTCAAATTCGCACATACGGTGTCACCAAATCCAGACAGAATTGCTATTAATGGCAATATGACGTGGGACTTCAACGAGAGTGCCGAATTCGATGACGGCAAACAGACATTGACAGGAGCTTACGCGATGGACGATTGGTCGATAAATGACAGATGGACTCTATATTACGGTCTACGTATGGAATTATTGGATTACAAAGTCAAGGCTGCTGTAAATCCCGAAGGTGAAACTTTCAATGATAGAACTGATGGCTTCTTCTTAAACAATGGCATTTGCCAAATTCAAGAAATCAAACACTCCAAAATAAACGGAGTGGCTTTGGCAAATCTTTCATACAGGATAACAGGAAAACTGTTCGTATCAGGAGAATACCTGTATTCCAGGAAAAATAAGAGCGTGTCAAACTATGGAATGTCCAGTATGCCTCTTCAGAACCCCTCTGTCAACCAGTTTTTCAGAGGAGGTGCTATGTTTGATAATGATTGGCTTAGTCTCACTTCGATGATTTCATACATTACTAGCGAGAATAATCTAGGAATCTTACATCTTACAAAACAGATTTCAGGAGTAAGTGAAACAATATCAACGACTTCCGTATATGGTATAGGGACATTGGGATGGACAACGGACATCAATGCCAAAAAGGGACAATTTGCAATGCACCTACTAGCCACACTTCAGAATCCAAGATATCACAACTTCAAGAATAGCCTCACATTCAGCAATGGAGTATCGGAAACGATTGATTACAGTGGCAATTATGTGACCGGTATCTCACGAATGTTATTGGAAATCGACCCTTCATATTCATACGGAAATTGGCGTTTCCAGGCAAGCGGACGCTACTTCAGCCGTCAATATGCCAGCAGGGTGAACAATGCTTGGTTCAAAGGGCATTGGGAAACATTTGCCAGAATGGACTATCGAGCCACAAAAAATTGCACTGTTTCTTTGGACATTGTCAATCTGCTCTTCCAAAGAGGAGCAAGCGGATCTCTGGATGTAGCCGACACTATCACAGACAAGGATCAACTTCAAGACTTGCTAATATCGGGATCGTATATAAGGCCTTTCACTATCAATCTTTCAGTATCTATTAGCCTATAATTACCGTCTGGCGCGAAGGGAGTTAAGGACGGCGAGAACTGTGACACCGACATCGGCGAAAACGGCTTCCCACATATTTGCCACACCAAGGGCACCGAGCAGCAACATAACTAGTTTCACTCCGATAGCGAAAATGATATTCTGGAATACTATCCTCAAAGTATGACGAGATATGCTGATTGATTCTGAAATTTTAATAGGATTGTCATCCATTAGCACCACATCGGCCGCTTCAATCGCAGCATCGCTCCCGGCAGCACCCATTGCAATACCCACGTCAGCCCTCTTAAGCACAGGCGCATCATTGATTCCATCCCCCACAAAAGCAAGTTTGCCACTACGGTCAGGCGCTTTCATCAACTGGTCCAGCATTTCAACCTTCCCGTCCGGAAGCAATTCGGAATGAACCTCGTCAATTCCAAGACTTTCAGCCACGGAAAGTGCCACGTCATTCTTATCCCCCGTCAGCATCACCGTCTTCCCCACTCCGAGTTTCTTAATAGTCGAAATAGCTTCAGCCGATTGCGGCTTCACTTCGTCGGATATCACTATATGTCCCAGATATGCGCCATCTGAAGAAATATGTATGATAGTTCCTTTCCGCTCGCAAGGCTTATATGCAATCCCATTTTCCACCATCAGTTTTTCATTTCCGGCAAGAATGCATTTTCCATCCACCATCGCCTTGATTCCCTTCCCTGCCAACGTTTCCACGTCGCTGACACGGGATTTGTCTATATGCTTCTTGTAAGCACTTCTCAATGAGACCGACACAGGATGATCCGAGTAACTTTCAGCCATTGCGGCCAACTTGAGAAGTTCCTCCGGGCCAATGATTTCAGGGTGTATTGCCGTTACTGAAAATGAGCCTTTGGTCAATGTCCCTGTCTTATCAAATACGACCGTATCCAGATGGGCCAATGTTTCCATATAGTTCGAGCCTTTGATGAGGATTCCTCTGCGCGAGGCTCCGCCTATGCCCGCAAAGAAAGTCAGTGGAATCGAAATTACCAATGCACAAGGGCAGGATATTACCAAGAATATCAATGCTCTATAAATCCAATCCTGCCATTCTCCCCCAAATAGCAACGGCGGCAATAAGGCCAATAATATGGCAGCCCCGACGACTATAGGTGTATAGTAACGAGCGAATCGAGTAATAAACTTCTCAGTATCTGCCTTACCAGTATCAGAATTTTCCACCAGATTCAATATCTTCGACACCGTAGATTCCGCATAAGTCCCAGAAGTCCTAACTTTCAACAGGCCAGTCATATTGATGGAACCGCTAAGGACAATATCATCGATATTCACCTCGCGTGGAAGACTCTCTCCTGTCAATGCCGTCGTATTAAGGCTCGAAGTTCCAGACACCACCACGCCATCCAATGGAACCTTCTCCCCAGATTTCACAACTATTATTGAACCTTTGGCAACCCTATCCGGCGCTACCTGTTCCAATTCTCCGGCATCATTCTCAATATTGGCATAATCCGGGCGCAAGTCCATCAGCGCAGAAATTGAAGCCCGACTCTTGTCCACAGCCATATCCTGCAACATCTCCCCCACCTGATAAAATAGCATAACAGCCACTGCCTCAGGATATTGTCCTATAGCAAAAGCACCAATTGTAGCTACTGCCATTAGGAAATTCTCATCGAACAATTCCCCCCTTGCAATATTCCTGACAGCCAGCCAAAGGATGTCTCCGCCAATGATAATATAGGCTGACAGGCACAATGCAATTTTGCCAATGCCTCCTTCTGGAACGAAGTAAGAACCCGCCAGCAGCAAACCGCTTACTGCGATTCTTATCAATGATATTTTCTGCTCTTTTTCCATAATTTTCTGAATTACGATGCAAAAATAACATCCGTTTCACGCAACCAAGTTGCAAAGTTAGTGATGTAAACCGCTATTATTGTTATATTTGCCATAAAAAAGGTGAATAGCAATGAAATCAAATGAAGAACTGGCGGCAATCATCGAAAAGACAGGCATAAAGGCTACTGCCAATAGAATAATTGTGTACAAAGACATCCTAGGCAGAGAGGACACGTTCAGCCTCAACGATATGGAAGACGATTTGACAAGTCTCGACAAATCCACCATATTCCGCACTTTGACACTGTTCTGCGAACACCACCTAATCCACGGAATGGAAGATGGCAGCGGACAAGTCAAATATTGCCATTGCAGCCATCCAGGCTCTTGCGAAGAAGAAGAGGAGCATTGCCACTTCTACTGCACTAAATGCAAAAAAAGTTATTGCCTAGAGGAAAGCCCTATCAAAGAAATCAAATTGCCGGAAGGATTCAAGATGACAGGCATCAATTACGTCATAATCGGCATCTGCGCCCTATGCAGTGCAAAAAAGGATTTATAGACATATTCTGACAACTTTTTTTGTATATTAGCGGCCAATATTTAAGGTATTATGTCGAACGGACATTTAAAGGTTTTTTTGATGTCGTTTTTTTTACTGCTGCTACTTTGCTGTGGTAGGCAGATCTATATCAGTACAAATCAGACAGATGACTCTAAATCATACATTTGTCTGAATGAGGATATGCCTTTGCAATGTGGTTCTCTTTCAGAAACAAAGATAGAAATCCCAATAAGGCCAAGCGCTTTCGTCGATGGTTCAAATGGCGCCCTCACCATTACTTCTCCCGACAAAGATGGTCGGACATCGTTCTATGGCAGATATCAATTCAGAAGCAGTGCCAGACATAAATCCTGCATCATAATCACGCAATCCCTGTTCGCCCTCTACCACGGAGAACCCAGAGAGGAGACTGCACCTTTCCACGTCGAAGTTTCAAGTTCATATTACATTATTGCCCTAAAGCATATTTTGTGTTGATTTGATAAGCTAATTATCAATTAATTACCCAATAAGCAAGCCTTACTTGGGATATTATTCATTTTCATATTCTCAAACACAAAAAATATTATGGCAAACATTAACAATATGCCAATGAAGGATACACTTCTTGGCCTTAGCGATATCGCTATTAAGAAAGCATTTCTCGGTCTTGGCACAAACATTATTTTCAAGAATACAGAAAGCCCGTTAAAGGGATACGAATTATATTACAGTTCCAAGGAACTCGGAGCATTGAACAGTCTGATCGACGGTTCCACAGAGAAGTTGGACGCAGAATATATCAAAGTGAAACTCTCCGCTTTCAAAGAGAGTGGAAGTATCCTCCTCGATGTATGTATGTCCAAGGATAAAAAATTCATTGGCCTTCAAATTCTCCAATATTCCGATTTCCAATACAAGCCTCTAAGTAAGTCGCGCTTCTTCGAAAATGATGAAGCTGCCCATATCGAAGAACTCCTTCCAATTTTCTAAACAATATGTTGTAGGCAATCCGCTGGATTGCCTACAATTTTGTATATTAGCGGCGTAACAAATTGGGTATGTTCAAGGTGGCCCGCTACCAGAGTCCAGACCACCAGAAGTGGCTGATCTCGCTCATTGAGACTTTACGTTTCGATGAGTCTGTCTTGCTTTTCGATAAATTCATCCCCCGACCAACCGCCTCGATTATTTTCCATTTCAAGGAAGCTCCTTTCCTTATTGACTCGGAGACAATCGGCTTGAATTCTTTATTCCTTGCGCCTGTCATTCCTAAAGCCTTGGTAATCAAATTTCAAGGTAATATGGATACTTTCGTCGCCTCTTGCAAACCAACGGTATTGTCCAGGTTATTCAACATCGATATGACACCTGCCCCGCCTCGGAGCATACACCTTCCAGAGAAAATTTTCCAGCCTATTTGGGTGGAACTAAAAGGACTGGAATCGGATGAAGCAAGAATGGAACATTTCAACAATTTCGTTTCATCACTGTCTCCCCCTGGAGGATACCTTCCAGACGCAATCGACATTCTTTACAATAAAATCATCGAAAAAAGCATCAGGACCCCACTCAGAATCATTATGAATGAATGTGATGCCAGTTTTCGTACTTTACAACGGCATTTCGTGGAAAGGTGCGGAGTCACGCCAAAAACTCTTATGAGAATCGTGAGGTTGAACTATCTCTGGACCAAGATAAAATACGATTCTGCAGTCGATTACCAGGATTTGGTCTTCAATGGTAATTATTTCGACCAATCTCACTTCATAAACGACTTCAAGTATATTGTTGGCGAGACTCCCAATCAATTCTTTAACAGGAATTTGGAAATTGTCGAATATTTTTCCGGCAAATCAGATTACCACGATGTGGAATGGAAAGGATAATGACGTTTTTTTCCAATTTAATGCATTGATCTATTGATAATTTTGCCTTCAACTAATTACTTATGCACTATGAAGAAAGTGATAATTGGTATTTGCTTGCTTTTATTCGCAAGCACCCAGAACAAGGCTCAGTCCTGGCTTGAAAACATCGGTAAACGTGTCAAGGACAAGACAATAGAGAAAGTCGAACAAAGGATAGAAGACAAAGCCGATCAGGCGGTAGACAAAGGCTTGGACAAGACGGAAGATGCCTTGAAAAAAGGGACATCCGGCAAGCAGCAGAAAACTGCTCAAAACGCGCAAAACATATCGAATGCTTCACCTCAGACACAAAAATTCGATGCTTCTTATGCAAAATATGATTTCATTCCAGGAGACGAAGTGATTTTCGAAGATGATCTCAAAGGAGAACAAAAAGGTGAATTTCCAAGCAAATGGGACCTTGTTGAAGGTAATGCAGAAATTGCACAAATCAATGGTGAGAATACAATAGCCATCATCGGATACACATACATCACACCTCTATTCAAAAACAAATCTTTCACTCTTCCTGACGCATTCACATTGGAATTCGATATCCTGCTTGATGACAAAGAAGGAGAAAATTCGATAGAATTCCTGGATAGTGAGAATCAGCCTATCGCTTCATCATTGTTTTGGAAAGACAACACCAAATTTCTGTTCAACTGGAATTTGTCCAGTGGCGAGAAGACCAGCGAGGACACCTATGACAATAGTCGAGGTTGGCACCATTATGCCCTGTCATTCAACAAAAGAGCGATGAAAGTCTATATGGATGCCAAGAGAGTTGCAAACATACCGAATATAAATGGGAGGCCTGCCAAAGTCAGATTCTTCGCAAGAGGAAATGAAGACAATAGCGCATTGCATATAAGAAACATACGCATAGCCCAAGGAGCCGTACCACTATATGACAGATTGATGACAGATGGGAAAATAGTCACCTATGGCATTACTTTCGACATTGGGAAGGCCACTATCAAGCCAGAGTCGATGGGGACAATAAACGAGATATATGGTATTCTGAAAAGGTACCCGGATTTGAAGTTCTCTATCGAAGGCCATACTGACAATACCGGCAATTCCAAACTCAATCAGACTTTGTCCGAGTCAAGAGCAGCAGCAGTGATGGAAAGACTCTTGCAGATGGGAATAGAGGGCTCCAGACTCACGGCTAAAGGCTATGGGATGGACAAACCTATCGATTCCAATGACACTGACGAAGGGAGGGCAAAAAACCGCCGCGTAGAATTCGTAAAAATTAAATAATCGCATAACCTTATCCCCTATGAAAACAAGAACAATATCCACCATTTTCTTGTCACTATTCCTGTTGGCATCTAGCATAGCCGGGCAAGCGCAAACCACTCCTGAAGCACTTCTTGCCCGGTTGCCAGCAGTACCTACTATCAACTGTGCAGCAGACACTTCCGAGGTCAATCGCTTCACAGAAAGAATCTATGAAGTGAAATCAATGATCCTGGCCGAAGTGGACCGTATACACGCAAGCGCCAAATCAGATATCGTGGCTGGCGACATTGGAGATCTCGGGATAGATGCCCAGAGTTCACAAAAATTGTACAAACTGGCCACTGAACAAAATGAAATTGGAGATAGGATAACAGAACGAATGACTCGAATCTCAAATCTGTTTGTTGCTATCGAAATGAAAGACACTATGGCGACCAAAGAACTGAAAGTGCAAATGAAGCCTTGGGAAGAGCAACTTTGTTCCGGCATTTGCACCCCTGCCGAAGTCGCTCGTTCCAATGCAGCAGAGAAACAAATATATGCATTGAAAATCAAATATTGCGAAAAGATGTCACCATTGCAAACAGACGCAATTACCCAATATTTGACAACATTGAAGGGTCTCTTTGCGGATTATAGACGACTGGCAGATGTACAGAACGAGACTATCAAGATGATGAAAGTCGGTGAAATCGTACCAAAAGATCTCAGTTGCTACACCGCCCTTGACGAATATGCAACTGCTCTTTTGGATAGTTATAAATATTGGGTCGGGAAATCTGCTATAACTATTTTATAAAGCCTGGTCATAGTTCCAATCCTTGCTAGCGTGATGGGAAGAACCGTTGCCAAATTTATAACTGATGCCGAAATATACAACTCTCGGAGTACGGCGACGCTCCAAACGCTGCTGAATGGTCGGAGTATCTACAATCGTAACATTCTTATAGGAGTCGAATAAATCTGAAACAGTTGCGGTAAAAGCCAAATCATACTTGGGAATATCGTATTTTGCTCCAAGATTCATAATATAAGTCCCTTTGTTCTTACCTTGTGGAGTAAGGACTGAAGAATTGTACCTTGTATTGACTTGGAACAAGAAGTTGCGATAAGGGGTAAGGTCCGCATTCAGTGAGGCATACCAAGCCAAAGCTCCTCTATTGGACGAATATCCAAGATCGCTGGCATCAATCGTATTGTAGAAAAGATCAGTGCTCAAATTAAGATTGCACCAATGGCCTATGGATGAGCTCAATACAGTTTCAGCCCCAGCAGCACTGCTGGAAGACATATTTTCTTTAGTAGTCTCCAAGACTCCATTGGCCAGAACCTTGGTTATTTCTGTCATCTTGTTGAAGGTATAGCGATAATATGGAGTAAGGATGAAAGTTGTCGCACCGACTTTGTACTGCCACCCGCATTCGATTGAATGGATTTTCTCTGGACGCAGATAAGGATTTCCAGCATTTACATTGTACAAGTCCTTGTATTCGGGAAAAGGATTCAAGTCATCACCCTCCGGACGATTAACCCTAAGCGAATAATTCAACTGCAACTCGTTATTATCATTGAACTTATATGTTGTATGCAGGGTTGGATAAAGCAAAAAATAATTGTCGTGAACCACTTGGTCCAATGTCACAAGATCAGACGTGATGAAAGACTGCTCACCACGAAGACCTGCCATAAAAGCAAATTGGTCGAAAGAATGTTCCCAAGTGGAATAAAGCGAATGCACATTTTCATAGAAAAGATAATCATTGCTCCTTTGGGTGTTCTTGATCCAATTTTCTCCGACCAGATCATCAGCATTGTAACGCATTATTGCACGATCCAATTCCGCCTCATATCCAGTCACCAATTTGTTATGATCATCAATCTTGTCTGTGTAGATAATCCTGATAAGGTTCTCATAATCAGTTTGTCTGATCTTCATCCTGTCCTTTGTTTCAGATATTGTAGGCAAAGTATAAGAATTGGTATAAGCATTCCTCTCCAATTCATCACTCAAAGAATAAGTATAATCCAACATTATAGTCCTGTCTTCCTTGAAAGCATGGGTATACGATGCACTGCTCTCAGCCTCCTTCTGCCATTCAGAATCATAACGGTATCTGACATATTGCTGGTCTATCTTGGCACCATCCCCTTGTACGGTCTTATTGGCCTCATTGCGAGGAAAAGTCATATATGTGTAACTTCCACTTGCCCCAAATGAATCTTTCTTGTTTGGATTCCATTGCACTCCAAGCCCGCCTATCTGCGAATGTGAACGAGCACGGCTGTCATTGTACTGAGAAACGACCGACTTGGCCCCTGTATTCTCATCAGTTATGGTACGATCATTTTTCGTAGTCCTATCCCTCCTGTCAGCTCGATATCCATAATTGGCAGTGACCCCGAATTTGGATGTATTCCACCCCAAAGTAAATCCCGTGTTGTACCTGTCCGCATTTCCCACATTGCCGATTATGCTTCCATTTAACCCATTTGCACGCTCTTTTTTCATTATCAGGTTGATGATTCCAGAAGTCCCGTCAGGCTTGAACTGTGCGGAAGGGTTGGTAATCACTTCGATTTTCTCTATTGCGGAGGCAGGCAATTGCTGGAGCACAGTTCCACGATTTGCTCCACGCATCAAGACTGACGGCTTCCCATTGATGAGCACCTGCACATTTTCATTGCCTCTCAAAGAGACATTGCCTTCTACATCGACCTGGACTGAAGGTACGTGCTGAAGAAGATCGCTCACAGCACCCGAACCTCCTGTTATGTCACTGCCCACATTGAACACTTTCTTATCAATGGATTGGACATAAGTGGACTGCTTTCCCGTTACCACCGATCCGGCCAGATAAAGGCCCTCGTCATTTATGACAATATTTTTGAAACTCTTCGAAAGATTGCCGTCATCGATTTTAAACGACGGAGTGATGTAATCCGTACAACCGACATAGCTGCATTGAAGCTCAAAAGTTCCATATTTAACCCCATCTATGTGGAAAATGCCCAAAGAATCAGTCATAGTACCATTCAGGACTTTGTGTGAAGAAGCATCGCGCAATGCCACAGAAACATATTCCAACGGGGTTCCGCCGTGCTTGCCAACCAATTTGCCGGTAACTACCCCGTTCTTTTTTTGTGCAACGGCTGAAACACAAAGCAAGATTGCAAAAACAATAATAAAGAATCTTTTCATCGCAAATAAAAATATTTCTGCGGCAAAAATATTCTACGATTTTGTCGGAATTTTGGAGTTGACGGACTTTTCTGGAAAAAATATTGAAAAATGATGCATTTCTCCGTAATATGAATATTCAATCTTCCAATAATGGAAATCGCAAATAGCCTTCACAATGGCCAGACCGATTCCTGTGCCCCTTTTCTCTTCAGAAGAATGATTGAATCTTCCGAAAATTTTGTCACTGTCCAGTCCGCCATTGGTTGCGCTATTACTTACGGAGACATAGCCTTCGCTACAATCCACCTCAATCGAGCCATCCACGGAAGTATGTCTGAAAGCATTGACCAATAGATTATTAATCATAAGTTCAGCCAAAATGCGATTTGCTCTGATGACACAACTTTTTCCTTTCAGGAAGACCTTGATTTCTTTTCCGTACAGTTCACTCATCTGCTCGATATTTGCCGAGGCGATACTGTGGAAATCAATATCTTCAAAAGAATCATATTGATTATTGTCAATCTTTGCCAATAGCAGCAGATTCCTATTCAATCTGGACATCCTATTCACAACTTCGTATATCTGCTGGACTGTCACAAGTTGCCTCTCATCAAGCCCTTCTTGCAAAAGGATGTCCAATTTGCTATGTATAATGGCCAAAGGAGTCTGTAGTTCGTGGGAGGCATTCTCAGTAAACTCTTTCTGTTCTCGGTATTTGTCCGCACTGCGTCGCATCAATTCCTTCAGTGTGGCATTTAATTCCTGAAACTCCTGAATGTCACATTCAATCAATGACGGGATGTTACCTGTCCCCACATCGAATCCTTCAACTTTTCTAAGGGAATCCTTGAAAGGGACCCAAAGGACTTTCGACACCCAATGCATTGTAACAGAGAAGGCAACAGTCAATACCACAATAATCAGGACAAACTGTATCATCACACCAGCCATTATGTCCTGCTCCAGATCGTTTTCCAGGATACCACTACCGTTCCTGAAACTTTTGATCAGATCCATCATTTCCTCAGCATAGAAATGCTTCGTCAGCAGATAGAATACTGGCGTGAATATCAAGAGAATGACTATCGTACATAGGATGTACCTTCCAATACTCTTTCCCAGAAGACTTTTCATTTTTCCCATTTGTACCCCGTTCCGTAATAAGTCCTTATGCAATCCGCACACCCTGCTTCGGCCAATTTCGCCTTCAGGTTCTTGATATGGGTATACACGAAATTGTAATCAGCCATCATATCAGCCATATCTCCGCTAAGATGCTCAGCCAAAGCACTTTTAGATACTACCCTATTACTATTTTCGACCAAGAACAACAGCAATTCATATTCCATTTTGGTAAGATCCAATTCATTTCCCTCCTCGTCAGATACCGACTTGGCCAACAGATCTATCTGAAGGCCATCTACGTGCATAATATTCTCACTGTTGAAATTGCGACGTCTCATCAATGCGAAGATTCTCATTGCCAATTCAGGCATACTGAAAGGCTTGGACAGATAGTCGTCAGCTCCGATTTTTAGGCCTTCCACCTTGTCTGAAACGGAATCTTTTGCTGATACGATGATCACCCCGGATAGCAAACCCAATCTCTTGATTTCCCGCAAGATATCCAGGCCATTCCCACCAGGAAGCATCAAATCCAGAAGAATGCAATCATACTCATATACTCCGATTTTGGACATCGCCTCATCGAAAGTAAATGCACGTTCGGATATGTAATCTTCAGAAGAAAGATATTCAGCTATGCTGTCCGACAGTCCTTTTTCATCCTCAACAATAAGAAGTTTCACGGCAATCAAATTTCTCCAAATTTATCACATCCGCAAAAATAATCGCCAATTCTGAAGGAATTCTGAAGAACTGTTTGCTATACAGACTGAAGGTTCTGAGGGTTGACTATGTCTTTGCCTTCAGTAGTGAAAGCGAAGGCCATCCTGTCCGCATAAGCCTTCTCGACCTTGCCGCGGACAATCTTCATAGTGCTGTTTACCATATGGTTCTGTTCAGTGAATGGTTCAGGAAGTACACAGATTGCAGTAGGAAGCCATCTCTCAGGAAAGGCTCCGAAGAATTTTCCTCCCTTGCGGTATTCATTTACCTCGGACTGCAATTTGCCAAGCATCAATTTCTTGCCAGTTTCTGATGAAGGATCAGTCTCAGGTGAAGTCTCCTTGAGATATGCTTTAAGATTGTCCTTGTTGGGGACTATGAGGGCAATTGTATAAGGATCTTGATTGTTATGCATCACGATCTGGTCGATGTACTTTGAATTTTCGACCATAGATTCTTCGATGCCTTCCGGACTGTACTTTTCGCCATCGGCGCTGATTAGCAATGACTTGAAGCGACCGACGACATATAGAAATTGTTCGTCCCTCATATATCCCATATCTCCAGTATGCAACCATCCGTCAACTATTGTCTCTTCTGTAGCCTTTGGATTCTTCCAATAGCCAGCCATTACGTTCTCTCCACGAATGACTATCTCTCCCTTTTCACCATAGCCAAGTTCTCGTCCTTCCGAATCGCAAATTTTGATATCCATCGGCTTAACAACGCAGCCTGATGAGCCAAGTATGTGTCTGGCGGGAGAATTCGATGAGATTATTGGGGTGGCTTCCGAGAGACCGTATCCTTGGAACATAGGAATGCCTATAGCGTAATAATACCGTTGAAGATCTATGTCCAACAATGCTCCGCCACCAACGAAGAATTTCATATTGCCGCCAAAGCCTTCCCTTACATTCTTGAAAATAATCTTGTCGAATAATGCCATAAGAGGTTTTTTCCAGCATTGAGTGAAACCACCTTTATTGTAACCTTCTTTGTTATAAGTAATTGCAAGATTCAAGGCAAAATAGTACATCTTCTGAACGAATGGTCCCTTGGCAGCGATTCCGGCTTCGACATTTTTCTTGAAATTCTTTGCAAGTGCAGGGACTGAAAGCATAACTGCAGGCTTCAATTCCTTGATACTCATAGGTATGTTCCTTAGCGTAGCCATAGGTGTCTTTCCTGATGGGACTGTCCCAATGGATGCGCCATAGGACATCATCGTATAGAAACCTGCTACGTGGGCGAAGCAATGGTCCAAAGGCAAAATGATAAGCATCCTATCATTCTCGTCAATGCCGATTACCGAATGGGCCTGTTCCACATTTGCAGTATAATTTCTATGAGTAAGCAGAATTCCTTTAGGATCGGCAGTAGTGCCTGAAGTATAACTTATATTGGCATAATCTTCAGGTTTGACGGACTTGAACCGTTGCTCGAAATTGGCATAGTCGGACTTCAAGAGCTCATCCCCCATACTGCAAATCTTAGACATCGGGATTTCATTTTCCTGATATTCAGGCATATCATCAAGCACGATCACTTTCTTGACCATTGGCAAATCAGAGATGATCCTACGAATCTTGTGAAGTTGTAGTTCAGACACTAATATATACTTGGATTCTGAATGTACTATCCTGAATAGCAAATCATTACTCTCTTCCAACTTAATTGAAAGAGGTACATTCACGGCTCCTGCATAGAGAATTCCCAATTCTCCGAGCACCCATAAATTGCGCCCTTCCGAAAGCAAAGAAATTTTGTCGCCTTTTTCCACGCCCAAAGCCATCAGGCCGGCACCAATGCGATAGGCCTCTTGTCTGGTCTGAGTGAATGTGGTCGACGTCCATTGATCATTTACTTTTTCCCATAAGAAAGTGTTGGGACCATACTGATTGACATATTTTTCGACGAAATCAATTATCGTCAGCCTCTTTGTTGTCATTTTTTGCTCCGATTTATCAATAATTTCCTCCAAAGGTAATAAAAGTTAGAATTTATTGCCAAAGCCTCATAATCGCATTTTTCCTTATCTATGAATTCTTAGGACTGATTAATCAATTAATATTAATATAATGAACAACTTATTGATATTATTAATATTATTACTAATATTGCATCGTTATAAACTAAAACGATATGAATGATAAAGTAATGCCAGCTGTATTCGTTGGACACGGGTCGCCGATGGATGCAATCGGAAACAATCCAGCTCGCACAGGATGGAAACAGATGGGGATGCATATTGGCAAGCCAAAAGCAATAGTCGCAATTTCAGCACATTGGCTCACAAAAGGGCTACACGTTCGAGTGGCAGATGATAATCCGCAGATTTACGATATGTATGGTTTTCCTGATGAACTATACAGAATAAAGTATGCGCCTAAAAGCGATGCTGCCATTGCCAATAATGTATTGTCCTTGCTTGGTAAAGCAGCGACTCCTTTGAACGATTGGGGACTTGATCACGGAATCTGGTCTGTGCTGTCCAATATGTATCCGGAAGCTGATGTCCCTGTAATTATAGTCAGTGTCAATGCCAATGGTTCACCCACTGAACAATTTGAGGTAGGAAAACATCTTTCATCGTTACGCAACGAAGGAATTATGATATTAGGAAGCGGAAACGTCGTACACAACTTGAGGATGGTCGATTGGGATATGGCTGGAGGACATCCTTGGGCGGACCAATTCGACAAGCAGATTAAAGAAGCCATTCTGACGGGCGATTTCAATACGCCTACCGAATTTGACAAAATTCCAGACTGGAGACTATCTGTGGCCACGGGAGAACACTATTTCCCTTTACTGACTGTGCTCGGGGCCGCTTCAATGGATGCACAAGGCAACAATACTGCTGCAAAAGTTTCCTTATGGAACGATTTCCGAGAATTTGGTAGCATTTCAATGACTTCATATATATTTGAATAATAATTAATCATTAAAACTATGAATAAAGATTTCTGGCGCAACAACGACCTTGGTCTGCTTGTACTTCGTGTGTCTCTAGGTGGACTGATGCTTTTCCACGGCATTCACAAATTGATTTTCGGAGTCGGCTTCATCGGAGATATGCTCTCTGGTATGGGTCTGCCTTCATTCTTGGCTTACGGCGCTCTTCTTTGTGAGTTAGTAGCACCCATTATGCTCATTGCCGGTCTCTGGACCAGAGCAGCAGCTGCAGCAATGGTAGCCAATATGATAGTTGCCATCTTGATGGTTCATCTTCCTGGATTCTTCGCCTTGGATGCGATGACAGGAGCCTGGACAGTCGAACTTCCGGCCATCTATATGCTTGGCGCTCTTGCACTTTGCTTCACAGGCGGTGGCAGATATGCCGCTACCAGAGGGGGGTTGCTATCATAAACTAGTCTTACAAAAAGTAGATAATCCCAACTTTTTTGGAATTAAATCCAAAATTTTCCCAACTTTTTTGGAATTAAATCCAAAAAAGTTTATTTTTGTGGCAAATTACGAAAGAAATGATACATAGGGAACTTGAAGATACTCTCAGAGGACGCATTGGAGCAGGAAAAGCGATCATCATTATGGGGCCAAGACAAGTGGGAAAATCCACCCTATTACACTCGATATTCGATGCCGATCCGAATGCCCTATGGATTGATGCAGACAATATTGGAACACAAATGACTTTTGAAGATGCGACCTCTGAAATGATACGCACAATTATTGGCAATCATAAGGTCGTCATAATAGACGAAGCTCAGAATCTCAATAATGCAGGATTGACTCTGAAACGTATCACCGACTATATATCCGATGTTCAACTCGTCGCCACCGGCAGTTCTTCATTCGAACTGGCCGATAAGATTAAAGAAGCACTGACTGGCAGAAAATGGGAATACCGCCTTTATCCAATCTCTTTCTCGGAAATGTCACATACAGGGGACATTCTCAAGGAGACATCTATGTTGGAGCACAGAATGGTTTATGGATATTATCCTGAAGTCGTTTCCACACCTGGAGATGAAAAGGCCATCCTATCAAGTCTTGCAAGCGACTATCTATACAAAGACATTATCAAGATTGACGGCATTAAAAAAACTGACAGGCTTGTACGGCTGCTGCGTGCATTGGCTTTGCAAATAGGGTCTCAAGTATCCTATAATGAGGTCGCTCAAACTTGTGGCTTGGATCCAAAAACTGTTGAAAAGTATATTGACATCCTAGAACAAAGCTATATTGTCTTCCGCCTTGGCAGCTTTTCACGTAATATGCGAAATGAGTTGAAAAAGAGCAAAAAAATATATTTCTATGATTTAGGAATCAGAAATGCGATCTTAAATAACTTTACGCCATTTGCAAATCGTGACGATCACGAGCGTGGTGGATTGTGGGAAAATTTCTTGATAACTGAAAGGTTGAAACATTGCGAATATAATAGAATCATAGCAAACAGGTATTTCTGGCGTACAAAGGACAATAAGGAAATAGATTATATTGAAGAATATGATGGAATTCTGCATACGTATGAGTTCAAATTAAAAAAGGACAAAGAGAGCCAAGCCATCAATAGTTTCAAGAAAGCATATCCGAACTCAACACACGAAATCATCAACATATCTGATTTCCAACAATTTATAATATAAATCGATATGAGAATACATCACTTTGCTATATGGTGCGATGACATCGAGCCTCGTTACACAGGAAACGGCTATTATGAAACAGTAATTTGCGATCCGGAAGGCAATTAAGTTGAAATATCAGCAAAATAGTATCTCTTCCAGTGCTTTTAAGTCAGCAGGGATTGGTATCGATAAGTGCTTAGCTTCCATCGCCTTCTGCAAGGCTGGGGGCAAAGTCACATCCACCCCGATAGCATCTTTTATGACATTACCGAACTTCGCATAATGAGCAGTGGAAAGCCAATAGCCGTCAATATCATATTTGATGGCTGCCAGATAGCCAACTGCGCTATGCGGATCAGAGATATATCCATATCGGCTGAACATTTGGGCAATGGCATTATTTATGGCACTGTCATCGGCTGAAAAACCCTTCAAGTTCTTCTGCAGCAAATCCACCCTTTCATTTGCAAGCCACATCATTCGCTCGAAATTGCTTGGATTGCCGACATCCATTGCGTTGGCCTCAGTACGTATCGAAGGCCTTGGGCGAAAGACTCCAGTTTTCAAGAACTCTGGTATGACGTCATTTGCGTTGGAAGCTGCAATGAATTGTCGCACAGGCATTCCGCTGGCAGCGGCCAACATTCCTGCTGAAAGATTCCCATAATTGCCACTCGGGACTGCGATGTCAGGTGCCGCGCTTCCGGTCGAATTAATCCACAAAGCAGTTGCGTACAAATAATAAAACGACTGCGGAATCCATCTTAGAAGATTGATGGAATTGGCTGAGGTAATTCGTTTCCTCTCGCGTAGCGCTTTATCTCCAAATGCCTGTTTAACAAGTCTTTGGCAATCATCGAAAGTTCCTTTGACCCGCAACGGACAGATATTGCGACCAAGGCTGGTCATCTGGGCTTCCTGCAATGGGCTTACCTTTCCTTCCGGGTAGAGCAATACCACCTTGATACCCTCAACCCCAAGAAATCCATTCGCAACGGCACTGCCGGTATCGCCTGATGTCGCCGCAAGGATAACGATTTCTTCATCAGAGCGATTAATCCGCTGGAACATCTGTCCCATGAAACGAGCCCCGAAGTCCTTGAATGCGAAAGTAGGACCGTGAAAGAGTTCAAGCGTAAAGAGTTTACTATCAATATTATTCAGGACAATATCAAAGTCAAATGCCTTTTCTATGACAGTCTTCAGCACATCAGGACCAATGTCTTCTGCAAAGTACCTTTCAGCGGCATAAAAAGCCACATTTCGGAAGCCATCTTTGCCATCAGACATTTCCTTGATTTTGTTGAAATCCAATTTTGGGACATATTCAGGCACGATAAGTCCTCCGTCAGGAGCCAACCCCAAGAAAGCAGCCTCACTCAGGCTGAAAGGATGTGAATGCGAATTGTCGCGAGTTGAAAAGTATCTCATATCATTCGATTATTTTGGCACCTGATTGCGAAATGGTATTCACGAATATGTCGCAATCTATTTTTCTATCAATAAAATGTTTGTGCATCACCTTTCCCACCTTTTCTGCGGATTCTGCATTATTGCATACTGCAAATACCGAAGGACCGGAACCGGCAATATTCATAGCCATTGCCCCCGATTTTTCTGCTGCCACACGCAACTCGTCATAACCAGGGATGAAACCTTTCCTATATTGTTCGACTATTTCATCCTTCATTGAACGGGCGATCAGTTCCATATCCGAAGTGTAGAAGCCTGCCACCAAGCCCCCGACATTCCCCCATTGGCTGACTGATTTTCTCAATGGCACACCCTCAGGAAGCACCTTGCGGGCTTCACTGGTCAGAACCGTGAGGTGAGGATGTACGACAGCAGAAAAGAAATTCTCAGGAATTGGCAACCTGACAATATCCAAGGGGGAATACCCTCTGATCAGTGTTACTCCTCCCATTATTGCAGGGGCCACATTGTCCGCGTGAGCCACTCCACCCAATAATTTTTCCCCTTGCATAGCAAAATAAACCAATTCCGGTTCCGAAAATGGAGAATTGAAGATATTGTTGAGAGCATATACTGCAGCCGAAGAAGATGCAGCCGAGGATCCCACTCCGCTGCCGGGATATATTTTCTTAAGTATGTCCACTTCGATATCATAATAGGAACTCGGACTCTCCATATTGATTCTGAAACTATCCATAAAAGCCCGCACCGCAGGAGTGATTACGTTATGCTCGATTGAAGAGGGAAGATCCACGCCGCTTCTATTGACAATGGATAAGTTATCTTCTTTGTATTCCGGGTGTTGCATATCCTCAGCAAGTTGTACTGAAACGATGTCCCCCTCACCTTTGATTGCAAGCCCCATTATGTCGAATCCGCATCCCAAATTTGCTACAGTTGCAGGAGCGAATGCTGTAATTGTTTTCATAATTGAATGATTTTTTAAGTTTAAAAACTACCATTTGCCCGAGCAGCAATGACTATGACAATGATATCTCATTGTTGTCTGCTCTACGAGCGTTGCCATATACGGCAAAATTGTCTGAAGAAAATTATAATATACCCCCGACGGGGGTGGTAGTGGTGGTAGTGGCGGTCAGGGTACGGGTAATGGTGGCGATCTCAGAAGAAACTGTCGACATAACCAATACTGATATCTGACCTAAATTATACATACTGCTGGCAAAACTAAACAATATAATTTTATTATCCTACCCCTTTCAGAATAAAAAACGATATATTTACATAAAAATAATTGCTATGGCAGACGGATATTTGGAAGACAAGATGAAATCTTTCCTTGGTGGAAGTCACAAAATCAATCACATTCAGCCAAGTCTCACTACCCTGCTCCGAAGGAACAGAAGTTACAGAGGTTATGACTGCAAATGCATTGTAACGATGGAGCATTTGCGTAAGATAATATCGGTCAATACATTAATCTCTTCGGCAAGAAATCAGCAAGTTCTCAGGTTCCGCCCTGTGTTGCAGGACGAAGCTCCAATAATTCTGGAACACATTCGTCTGGGTGGGGCGTTGAAAGAATTGCATCTGCCATTCCCCGGAACTGAGCCGTTGGCTTTCATTATCATATGTTCGACGGTTGAAGAGAGTAAATACGTAGACATTGACTTGGGGATTTCAGTCCAAAGTATGTTGCTGCGGGCCACGGAAATGGGGCTGAACGGCCTATGCATCGGGGCATTCGAAGCCCAAGCCATCCAGACAGCACTAAACCTTCCATCCAAACCATTGCTGATTCTGGCAATAGGCAAAGGTTCAGAGCATATAGAATTGACAGAAATCGGGGCCGGCGACTCTAAGGCATACTATCGCAAAGATGGAATCCAATATGTACCAAAAGTCCGTCTCGACGAACTGATAATAAACAAATAGATATTTCACATTTTACGCACAAAATTACAGCTACTTGTGAGTGTCGTAATAAAATTATGTATATCTTTGTCTCGAAATAATGCCGATTATGTGATAATATTCACATTTTCGGCACAAAATATTGGCAGAAATGAAAATAGAACGAAAGGCTATCGAGACTCTCAAAGCGTGGAGAAACCGCAAATCACATAAACCATTAATCCTGCAAGGTGCTCGTCAGGTTGGCAAGACGTGGTTGTTAAAGGAGTTTGGCAAATCAAATTTTGATGATGTTGCCATATTCAACTTCGACGAGAACCCAGAGCTCAAACAATTCTTTGGTTCTACAAAGGATGTGAAGCGGATTATTGAGAACCTGTCTTTGGTCCACGGCAAAACAATACATCCAGAGACTACGCTCATTGTTTTCGATGAGATTCAGGAGTGCAATGACGCTCTGAACACATTGAAGTATTTCTGCGAAGATGCCCCTGAATACTACATTGCGTGTGCAGGGTCATTATTGGGCGTCGCAATGAGCCGAGGAGCTTCGTTCCCAGTCGGCAAAGTCGACTTCCTTAATATCTATCCAGTATCATTTACTGAGTTTTTGAGCGTGGCAGATAACTCGCTATACAACTACCTGCTGTCAATAAAGAATATCGAGCCTATCCCCGATCTGTTTTTCAATCAACTACTTGATAAGTTCAAGATGTATTATATATCAGGAGGTATGCCGGAGGCTGTTGTCGAACTGTTAGATGAGGGGGACATCGAGAATGTACAGAAAATTTTACTGAACATTCTGAATGCTTATGCGCTCGATTTCAGCAAGCACTCTGACAATAGTGACGTAACAAAAATCGGATATATATGGCAATCGCTCCCATCTCAGTTGGCTCGTGACAATAAAAAATTTCTTTATCAGACCGTCAAGCCAGGCGCACGGGCTCGCGATTATGAGACAGCCTTGCAATGGCTTGTCAATGCCGGGCTAATCTATCGGGTGAATCGAAGTACAAAACCGGCATTACCGCTCAAGGCATATGATGATTTAAGCGCCTTCAAAATCTATTCGCTTGATGTGGGATTGTTGCGCCGATTGTCCGGACTATCACCCTCGGCGATTGCTGAGGGCAATAGACTGCTCACAGAGTTCAAAGGTGCATTGACCGAAAACTATATTCTGGAGAGTCTCACGGGACAATTTGAGAATGCTCCACGATATTGGACATCCCAGAACAAAGCAGAGGTGGATTTTATTCTCCAAACAGACAATGATATTATTCCGATTGAGGTTAAGTCCGATGAGAATGTAACAGGAAAAAGTCTCACCTTCTACCGCAAAGAATTTATCCCAAAACTAAGTATCCGCTATTCACTTAAAAACCTGAAACAAGATGGAGGATTAATGAATATTCCTCTGTTCATGGCCGATATGACAAAGACTCTGATTGAGTTGTAACATCATCTCATTAAGTAGATATTATCTTTGATTAAACAGCCCAGTAATTAATTATGTTGCATAGGTAAGTAATTTCTGCTTACTTTTGCAATATTTCTATTGAATATTAAGTAATGTTTCAAAAAGTGTGTCTGCGGAAAGTGAGGGATTCAGCTGCGAAGCTGGTATGATAGCAGCGGAATCAAAATTAGTCTTCAATAATATCTTTTGCCGTCAAAAGACATAGTTTTTCCTTATCTACTATTTTTTCTTCAGAAAGTCTATTTGCTTGATTCTGGATACATTTTTCAAATAGGTTCCTTACATAACGGGCATTACCAAAATTCTTGTCTTTATGAACAATAGCATCATGCAAAACGCCGCGAAGAAGAGTTAAGGCATTCTCATCCAATACATAATCACCTTTTTTTGCATTTTGGAGGAAGATTTGTAATAATTCTTCCTCAGAATAATCTGGAAAATCTATGTATCTACTAAATCTTGATTGAAGCCCTGGATTAGTATTAATAAAGTCGTCCATATTACTTGAATATCCAGCAAGAATTACAACAAGCCTTTCTCTATCATCTTCCATCCTCTTTATGAGAGTTGAAATAGCTTCTTTACCAAAATCTCCTTGTCCACCTTCAGATAAAGAGTAAGCTTCATCAATAAACAAAACCCCATCTATTGCTTTATCAATAATACTATTTGTCTTTATGGCAGTTTGGCCAACATATTCAGCAACAAGACCTGAGCGATCAGTTTCAACCAGATGACCTTTTTTTAATATTCCTAGTTCTTTATATATCTGTGCAACAATACGTGCTACAGTTGTCTTTCCAGTACCAGGGTTGCCAGTAAACACACAATGGTATGATAAAGGCGGACTTTTAATTCCTTTTTCAATACGGATTTTTTGAATTTTAATATAATTATACAAAGACTCTATCTCTTCTTTCACCGATTTCAAACCAATTAGTGAAGAAAGTTCTTCCATCGGCAATTTGTTTGGCTTTTTTTCTGATGAAGGGTCCTTATCTGTTGAAGAACTTTTTGGAGTTTGAATAGTTTTCTTTGTTTCCTGTATTTTAGAATTTTGAGTCCCAAATATGATGGAGCTAGAATGGCTGCAGAGAGCTGTATCAAATGATTGCAACTCTTTCAACCACTCCTTTTCCTCAAATGATAATTCTTTATCAATGTTCGCTATTGCATTACACCAGCGATACAGTAATAATAGATATTTTTCCTTTAATTGGACGTCAACACTCTCTAAAATAGCGGGAAGGACAAGATGATCATCTGCCATTAAATTATTCATCACATTCTCAAAAGCTATGATAAATGGAGAAAAAACAGCCGCAGAATTAATAACTAATGAGACATCTTTGTATTCTGGAAATGATTCTTTTTTTACTTCGTTCCAGATTATCATCTGTAGACCTAATGACTCTTTCTTTTCAAAATCGATATCGATATGCATACTATGAAAACACCGTATGCAATCCATTGTAATAAATTGATACACACAGTCATCTATTTTAATATTCATTTGATCCGAAAACGATTGTAATTTCCTGAGGATATCTGGTTTTAATAATAGACTACTATGGAAATTTTTTATTTCAGAACATATGGCGAATAGTTCGTCATAATATGATTTTGGGATTCCATACTCATTTTGTATTTTATTCTCAATTTCTTGCTGCTCCTCAGCAACTGTCTTTGGAATGATTATACCTATCTTTACCCAAGACATAGAAGTTTTCGGAATCGTTGTTGTATCAATAATACCATCAAAAGGAGCGACTATATTATATTCTCTAAATAGCTTCCTAGAATATGTGCTACCAGTTGAGGGTGATGACCAGGAAGTATGCTTGTATATTCTAAATGTCGCTATTTTCTCTTTATCCTTTATTCTTTTTTTTGCACGCATGAATTGAGGCTCGTAATCTAATTGAGGCTCATATGTATAATAATTTGATCCGGGGTCATCGGATTTTGTTGGAAATCTTGAAGCATTAAAATATATTATGTAATATCCATCTTTTTCTTCAAATGATATTAGATCATCAGGTTTTTTATCAAATTTTGCTTCGTCGTCATCGTGCATAATTTGACGTATAATACAGCCAATCAATACAATGCCCCAAAAAAAACAATAATACAAATAATAAAATGCTGTCTGTATCCATAATTGCGAAAAATTATCCTTGTCACAAATATATATAATATCAATTGCCAGACAATGCTCAGAGGGAGAACTTTTTCTGACTGCTAAAATCCAAATTACTTTATTTACAAAAGTTTAAGCCAAAGGAATACTTACTCGAAGAACTTGATTATTATATAAGTTATGATAATAATTGTAGTAAAAATCTAAAACTATGCAAATTGAACCCTGTCAATTATTGATAAATAATGACGGCTACGTAGTTCATAAATAGTCTAACATTGAGGGTGCACTTCATGTCTTAATGGTGCATGGTGATACCTTCAGTACTTAATTTTGAAATAGTTGAGAATCTCTTTGTAACGGTCTTGGGCTGAAAGACAGGTATCGGTCAGGTAACCTTTTAGATTGTTCCATTCGTGCAACCCGCGATAATACATCTTCAGGTCGTCGGTAATGATGAATGGGACAATGCTGCAGGCGAGACATTCTTTGAACATCACAAGCCTTCCTACACGACCATTGCCGTCCTGGAATGGGTGGATTGCTCCAAAGCGCTGATGCAAGTCTATAATATCTTCTAGCGTCTTGGTTTTCTTGGCATTGTACTCTGCAAGCAGAGCTTTCATCTGACGATGAACATCCTCCGGAGTACAAGTCTCCATTTCTCCGACTTCGTTTGGCAGACGCTTGTATTCTCCTATATTATACCATTCCTTACGGGCATCGGAGGTCCCGGACTTGAGGATTCTATGGAGCTCTTTGATCAGCGACTCTGTCAATTTGGATTCAGCTTGATCAATGATGAGATCGATGCAGCGAAAATGATTGGCAGTCTCGATGATATCATCCACATTGACACTCTCATCGGTAATCCCGAGAGTGTTGGTCTCGAAAATATATCGCGTCTGGTCATGGGTCAGGCGGCTGCCCTCTATATGATTCGAGTTATATGTCAGGTCAATCTGCGTGCGATGATAGATGCCTCCCTTGATACGGCTCTCTTTCTGCTCACGCAGAGAGCGAAGAAGCGGCGAGATGTGCTTCCCCTTGCCTTTGCGAGAAGGAACGACCGCTTCCGCCGGGATATTCCAGGTCTTGCCAGTAAGGAATGATCCTTCAATCTTTCCTGCTGCACACCAATTACGGGCTGTTCGCTCCGATAAACCGAATTTTTCGGCAAACTGAGTAACTGAAATGTAATCCATACAATTGGTTATCGGCAAGTTTAGCACCGAAAATCAACTCAAAGGTAATAAGATTTGCCGATATCGGCAAAAAACAGAAAATAATAATGAAAGGAAGAAAGAAGTACGATGCGAAGTCCAAGGCCAAGGTGGCAATCTAGGCCATCCAGAAGCGCTCGGCGCTCAATGAACTGGCATCAAAGTATGAACTGTCACCGGTGATGATAAGCCAGTGGAAAAAGGAGTTCATTGAGAACTCGGCAACAGCTTTTGAAGCGCCAAAATCGGTTGTTGCCAACAACATCACCACTGAAAATATCGAAGACAATAGTTTTCACATAATGGCCTGGCTTTATTTTATTGCAGTTTGAGATTGATTATAGTTGCCCCCTTGTAGTCTTTATAACGCGGATGAGTATAGGTATATGTTTTGCCGTCAGGCATGGTGAATGTCACAGTGCCAAGCGCAATGAAGTCATCGAGTATGAAAAATTTAGCTGTCTTTGTCGCTACTGTTTTGATTTCGTCAAATGCGGCCTTGAAAGCGGGTGCCTCACTTATTGGCACCATTAGCGAATACCCGACCCCAGATATGGCGCTGTTACCGAAAATGAATTGTTGTTTATCCGCGTTATACGGATACAGTATGAATGTTGCCGGAGATTGTTTGCTCGACGAAGTAGCACGTGCAATGAATTCCGATTCGGCTGTTGCCAATATATTCTTCTCATACGATTGTTTCAACTCAGGGTCGTTCTGCCGCTTTTCGAAATCGGCCTGCGTTTCGAATTCGCCTTTCCGATTAATAGAATAATGGTTATGGAAGAATACGGAAAATGAGTTTTGAGGATAGAGCAACGCCAAGGTTACAAAAACCTGTTGGGTATATTCTATCGGCATCAGCACTTGCCCTGATATGTCCATCAATCCGTAACGGTTACCTTGTTGAACTTGCAATGCCGTTGGCAACTTATAATTTTGGAACAGTTGGCGGTCGAACTCATATTGGCTTATTGAATCATAGTCGAATGGCAGTATCGTGTTCTGCTGCATATCAGTCACGCCTTGTTTACCTTCGCGTTTGAGTATCATCACATAGTTGTCGCCTTTCACAAATGTCGGAGCGGCATCGAAATAACTTATTTTACTCCCTGTCGCATCGGTCAGACAGAAACGATTACCGCTTTTGCCGAAGAACGCATATTGCCGGTCACGGCAGTCGACGTATTGTAGCTCATCAATGGGTAGATTGGCAGCTACAGTCCTTGCAACTGTATCGGCCGCATACGTTTCGACGACACAGTTGGAATCGCCTTTGAGTGCATAAAAATATATTGCCTTTGAGGATTCGAGTTTGACTTCGGCTATCTTATCGTACACCATAGGCAATATTTCTATTCCGGCCCCGCTGACAGTTTCCTTTCCTTGTAAAAATGCCAATGCCGATTTATAATCGGTGATTGCATTCATATCTCCCGCAACTCTCGGTATAGTAAGGCCATATTTGTATCGTTCGCACGTTTCTATCTTTGTTTTGCCTTTCTTATATGGTACCTCGACTTTCTCAATTTCGGAACGTCTCGTGATTTTGGGACTATTCGATGAATCCAATTCACTCCAACGAGTACGGTGATGAGCGTCGTTGATACCTGAAAGATACATTAACAGTATTTCTTCAATCAGCCCGTTCTCGCGAAATATGACGGCATGATTGAACACAACTCCGTCTGGATGACTGTTGGTGGGTCTTATGTCTTCTTTGCCGGGGATACCGTTATTTTTCAGATACGCCTTCGTTATCTTACCGTCTGCATCAGGGGAGTAAACCCAATCTTTATACCCGTTTGGGGCAACATACATTATTCCCAAATCGCCATCGCTGGTCTCCTGTACTACGAACTTTCCTTTGAGATAGTCGCCGCCATAGCCATCACTACTGGAATTGCCTCTTGTTTTTTCGCTTTTTTCGGAAGTCGGGGAGATGGCGGAACTCAGAGCCGGCCCCAATCCTGTCATAACGCTTCCGGCCGCAATACCGCGTATTGTGCCTGATGTGGACGCACTAACTTTTGGAATTTGCACCACAGTTCCGCTACCGGCTCCAGACTGAACTTGTAATCCGGACGATGAGAATATCATCACTGCAAGTACGATAAGTGCAAAAATCTTTTTCATAATGGTGTATTTTTTATTGATTCTCGTGTGTTTGTTTATCCGATGCTGCCATACCATTGTTTTCAATGACTTCGCGCACTGTTTTACCTGTTATTGCAAGGACTATCAAATTGCCTGCATACACGGATCGCAATTTATCTACAGACAATGTATCACCGAAATCCAACTAAGTGGTTTGCAATAGCATATAATATTTAGAATTATTATAACTTTCCAAATATAGCAATTAATTATATCAATTGTTCAGGTTTGTATCTGCTATTCGTGATTAATGATAATCGTCACTGAATATATTAACCAATGCACGTCATATAATCAAATCATATTCAACCATTGTTAAATCCGCCAACGGAATTAGCAAAGCAATCCGAATGCCTCCGACTTCGAAAGGATATATTGATTGCCAAATTTTGAAAATGGATGAAAGATGATTAAATTCAAACCATATTTTTATGATATGGCACATCCAGTGTGGAAATCAAGTAAATCATTGACAATTTCAGTTCCAAGCCCATTATAAATATCCGTCGGGGGAAATCCTAATGACTTTTCCCGATATCGGAGATATTCATTCACATCGGATTATGAAGATATTACAAATGCCAAATCCGCAAAATTAAGATAACCGGATCATTGCAATGAAAAGAAAAAAGATATTCGGCTTTGAACGGAATGTGTTTTACACAGGAGTGACAAGCTTCTTCACTGACACCTCGACAAAGATGATTTATAGCGTGATGCCTTTGTTTCTTCTTTCGATTGGGGCATCCAAAACGGCAATCTCTTTGATTGAAGGAATAGCCGAAAGTACGGCATCGCTATTAAAAGCCTTTTCAGGATATTGGAGCGACAAGATTGGAAAAAACAAACCCTTTATGATAATAGGGTATGGAATAACTGCAATCATAACTCCATTATATGCCTTTGTACGCTTCCCTGTACAAGTGCTCGTCCTCCGCTTCCTGGAACGTATCGGCAAAGGATTGAGGACAGCGCCACGCGACAGCCTGATAAGCAGTTCGGCCAAAAAGAACGATGCTGGAAAAAACTTCGGATTCCACAAGATGATGGATAACAGCGGAGCCATAATCGGCCCCTTGACCGCTTGTGCCATCCTATATTTCTTTCCTCTGGATTATCCCAGGATTTTCTTATTGGCAACAATCCCTGCAATGCTGGGGGTTGTGACGATCATCGGTTTCATCAAAGAAGCGCATACTGCCGAAAAGTCACAAATAAAAGCGGGATCTTATAAACGGCTGCCGAAAAAATTTTATATGTTTCTCGTGATTGTGATCATTTTCTCACTTGGAAACTCAAGTGACGCCCTGCTACTGGTCAAGACTTCAGAAACAGGAGTAAAGGCATCTTTCATTCCACTCATATATATGATATTCAACGCCGTTTCGGTATTTTTAGCAGTTCCCATAGGGAAACTTTCAGACAAGATAGGTCGCGAGAAATTGATTACCGCAGGTTTCTTTCTTTACTCGTTAGTCTATTTTCTGTTCGGGAGATTCAATGATTTGCGCTTATTTATCGGCCTTTTCGTATTATACGGACTTTACAGCACGCTGACAGATGGAAGCCAGAAGGCTTTCATTTCCGATATGATAAGCAAGGATCTGAAAGGTACGGGATATGGAATCTACCACGCCGTCATAGGAATCACATTGCTCCCGGCCAGTTTTGTCGCTGGAGAATTATATGACAAAGTCAATGCCTCGGTCCCATTCTACTTCGGAGGGGCAATGGCCTTGATAGCCGCCATACTGATGCTTGCCTTCAGTAAGAAATATGGCGTAAAGGCAAAATAAAGTCCGAGTTTTTCCGATCAATCGCATCGTAGAGCTTATTTGATCAATTCCACAATTCGGGATATGCCAATTCAAGAAACCGCAACGACAAGCCAATTGAATTCACCGGCTATCGGCTGACGACCTTTACCTTTATCGACAGTGTTCCTGCAATGACCTCGTATATGCCTGGCTGTGTGCTGAGTGAGAATAGCTTGCTATTGCCTTCAACAGTCCCTGTCACATCCTTTATCGATATCGCACTCGGTTCGAAGAGGCCGTTCGCATCCCTATATCTGGCAATCAACAGAGCGTAACCGCTGCCATCGGCGACAAGCGTCGTATCATTGACTTCAAGAGTGCCAATGGGATCGGAAACACGTACGACCTGCTGGCTGTCGCTTTTGACACAGGATGTCACCGCCATGGAGGCGACTGCCATGCAAGACACAATTAAAATATTCCTTACTGCATTGATTATATTCCTCATATTCTCATGGTTTGTTGTTCGGGCAGGGGCCTGGCCGACCTGCTTGATCGATTTGCAATTGGAGTAATCCCGATACGCATCCGAACCGAAGCAAAGGTAAGCATTCCATATCTGATATTGGCAAAATATGATCTTTAATTGCGGCCAATCCCCATTCCTGCAACCCCCTCGTTTGATTGCGCAGCACCAGAAGCACTTCCAGGGACTTTCCCTTGCCGCTTCCCACTTACGCTCACTCGCCGTATAATCGTAGGTGTGCACCCTCGTTGATGACTGTTAAGATACTGCAACAGCTTTGAAGTATTTACGCTTCTGAATTATACCAGCTCTCCGTCATACCACCATTAGCATTATTACCACCTTGAAAAGTGGTATTAACTTCCAAAAAAAAAGCGCACGAACATAAAATATTATCCGTCATACACTTACACGGGAAAAGGCTCAGATCGAGTCAACCAAAATCCGGAAATGACACCAGGCTTATATACATTTACAAGCCCCTTTCGGCCTTGATTGTCTCATACGCGTTCTGTATTTCGATGAATTTAGCTTCAGCATCATGCTGCACTTGGGGACTCTGAGTCGCATACTTGTCAGGATGATACTTAACAGCGAGATTTCTATAGGCTTTCTTTATCTGTTCATTCGTTGCAGTCACATCAATGCCCAATATCTTATAAGAAGAAGCCGACTTGGATTGCTGCACAGGAGGTTCATTGAAATCCCGAAAATCATAGCCCCAGTAAGTATAATGCCGCCCGTCATCATATGCATCTCCGGATCCATGAGCAAATCGATTTCTATTGCCAAGAAACAATCTGTCCAAGATGTTTTCAATCAGGCTGCCAATGAAAAAACCAATAATTCCTCCAAAAAAGCCATAAACTGACAAACCATATAGTGCAACGAGCCAACGTATCATATTGCCGTCAGATTACTTTTTATAACTATACCATAACAAATAGCATACAATACCCATCAGGCACCATAGAATCGCCTTTGGGAAGAATAGTGCAATAATCAGAGTGAACATGATCATCTGCATTATAATATAAGCCAGTTTCTTTTGCTGAGGCATTATGCTCCAGCCATATTTGAGTCTGCTCCAGGTGGACTTTATGCCATCCATAAATCTGGATTTGCCTTTACCTGAGAACCCGGTCCATGTACTTTCCACCTTTGCTTTCGGTATGTCGACATTGATGTCCTTTGACAGTGTATAACCTTTGCCGTCCTTTAGACCTTTCACATACACTTTCGTCACATCATCACGTGAACTGCCTATGATGATGGTCTGTGAGCCAGACTGCGACACGTCTATTGCTGTCTTGGAATACCCATTGTCTATAATCATCTGAGTATTAGCCGAATCGGGGCAATCCCATTCAAGCATAACCGGTTCTCCGACCTTTGCGGACTTCTTATTTGATTTCAACTTCATGACCGTCAAATTATTGTCTGCTGGTAAAATCACCAACTTATATGCCAAAGCCGCAATACTGGTATTTCTCTGACAGAATGCGACACAATGGCAGACAATCGAGAGCCGTAATGAATATGTCCAAGAAATGCACAGAAGAAATAATAAGCAGAGGCCTAATATTCCAACCCTAACTGCCACAGTGGAATAACATTCATATAACCCGTCTCAATATCGTCTTTCACCACATAGGCATTCTTGGCATTTTCTATCTGTTTCTGCTTTTTGTTTCTTCCACCTACTTCAAAAGTCATATCATCAATAATGAAATCGGACACAGGTGACGAGATAGGATCATGATTGAGACGCATCTGGTTAAAGAAGAACGTCTCTCGGATATTGCCAATGTTCGTAGTTGTTGCGCCCAAATCATAGGCGAGGTTGGTATTATCCAGATATATTTTTTCAACTTCCCCCAAACTACGAATTCCTCCTCTTGATGGTTGCGCAATGTCATCCAAAGAAACCACAATCTTCTCAAACGAGTCATCGATAGCTTCAACTATCTGATTGAGAAGAGTTATACCTCTGTTATGTATGAAATGGATCATGTCATTTATCTGTTCAATTGTATTACATATTCAAGTCAAAGGATGGCCATGAGATTCTGGCAAGAGTCTCAAATAGGAGAAAAGATTCCATGGAAGACTACGAACAAGAATATTCCTTTGACTCGTGCTTCATGGATGCAAAAGATCATGAGCTGACTCTTCAAGTCTTGACCGAAAGATATTGAGAGGAGAATGCCAATCTCATAATGGAACCCATGGTTTAAGTGCATGCCTTTACTCCAATTTTCAGGAAGCATCTCATTCCAATTACTATTTGCTTCACTATCTCCGAGCCAAAGGACTTTATCCAATGAATCCTGATGCTTCTCATTAAACTTGGCCCCGCAGATACCATAGTCTGTATACCAAGAATTGTTGAGCGTCAACGCCTCCCAAACTTTTTCTCCCCGCGGGCCCTTGTCGGCAAGAGAACGTGGATAATCTTCGTTGAGAAAAAGTTTGGCTTCAATTTCTATATTATCTCGATATTCCATAAAATCTCTAAGAGCTGTTGCCGAGGATATCTTTCAGCTCACCCTAATCTTCTTTTGGCTCCCAGAAATGGTCCTCTAAATATGCAATTTGATCTTCAATATGAATCAGATTTTTGTCATCAGAAGAATTGAAGACCTTCGCAAAGCAAATAACCTTCAGTGCTTCTTTCAGGTTATCCGGTTCATAGTCGAATGACAGGAACATTGTCTGTGTATCGCCTTGCCCGAATTGGCCTATATCATTTCCCATCAATTTAATGTTCTCTGAAGATAAGGGATAGCGTTTGTTGAAAAGCAGATAGAGATGGATGCTCTTAACCTTTTGCTTCTCTAGGTCGAAATAGAACATTATCTGGGATATGGCATCATAGCATTTACCCTCATCTTTGGTCTTGCTGATATAAGAAATCTTGCAAGTGCTCTAGTTGAAATAATTTTCAAGGTCTATCCTGTGGTTATTCCTAAATACACTATTCAGAAGAGTAATATCATCTTGTAGCTCTTCCGTGCGTATATCGCCCAGTTTTCGAGAGGCTCGATGTTGTCGTAATTGATATTCATTTTATTTTTCTTTTGTATTGAACCATTCCATCAGGTCGAGAACAAACTCCGTTTCCGGATGTTTCTTTGCGATATCCTTAACGATTTCGCGACAAATGTCAGGATCATACGTGAAGTCTGATTTAGTGTCAAGAGTATAAGAGAACACTACTTTTTCAGTGTTGCATTTTTCAGGGTATTCCTTTACAAGGATTGCCTTCCCGTGCTGGTAAATGGTTTGGTGGTAATAATTATCTTTTACTATTGTGCTTATAAATAACGTAGAAAGAGCATTGGCTATTCCCGGAGATCGTTGTTTTATTTTATCTCGAGGATCTAACTTTCTACCGATGCCACCACCTCCTATTTCTATTGTTACCATTGAATTCAAAGATATAATATCAGCAGGGAAAGCATCAGACTCCACACTGACATCCATTCCATTTATAAGAACATTAATCCGGTTTGGCTCAACTTTCCCGTACCAGCCATTGTCTCCGAAGAAAAAATTGATTATTCCTTCTAGCAGTTTGTAATCACATGATATTGTCTCTTTCATGCTGCAAAGGTAACTTAGCTTAGTGTAAGAAAATGGCCCACGCTCACTGACCCCAATTTTTTTTGTGCTTAGTGCTACTTTTTTACCTGGAGCCATTTTTTTACACTACATAGTCCTACCTTTGCAACATGAAGAAGTTAAATACATATAATCGTTCGACAAAAGAACGAACTGACCCCGGGAGAGAAATCACAATGAAGAAGTTAATAGACATTACTGAGAACGTGGATCATCTCCTGGATGAACTAGACTTGCCTCACGATGCAGTACAATTCTCCATCAAGAACAATAAGGTGAGAATAGAACTATCAGTCTAAGCCATAGATTTGGTTACAATTGTCAACTATGAAAGAAAATAATTATATTTATATCTCTCAGTCACATAAATAATAATTACAATGGGCCAATATCAGGAAGCGATAGATAAAGTTAATAACGAAATTAAAAAAATGTCTGAACGCATCTTCCAAATCGAGGAGATGAAAGCAGCTTTATATATGATTAACAACGACTTATAACAAAAAACTACTATGCCAACAATGATCAGCCGCGGAAAAGAACTCATCCGCATTAATCCAAAAGATCCAAAACGTCTGGAAGAATCAACCAATGTCGGTCGCACATGGATTCCCAGATATAATGGCCAAGGCACGACTGGGGAATTTTATGACATCATGGATGCCGGTAAAGAGTTGCTCGCCACTACCAGCAAAGGACTTTATTATTCTATTAATGAAGGCCGTACATGGATTTTTAGAAAACATTAATAAAAACAATAGATATGACAATTCATGAATTAGAAGATAGTCTCTTTGAAAGATGGGAGAATTCTTATCAAGGAGAAGATAAAAAATCATTTTGCCGGGATGGATTATGCTATAATGGAGAATATAATCCGAAAACAAAGACATGTTCTCCTAACAATGAAGAATTGTTATGGAAGAATGCAAAGCGGAAAGTTGTCTTTTTGTTAAAAGACAATAATGGGAATGATGGGGAGGATACTAGATATTGGGGGTGGAGGGGTGCCCCTTTAGCACCAATATATCAGAATCTCTACAGATGGCTTGAAGGACTAAATACTGTACGTAAAGACCACCCAACGAGTTTTAAGGATGGAGATTATTCAACTACCAGTTGGGATGTAGTAATGGACAAATATCCATTCATTCCTATGAATATAAAAAAATTAGCAGGTGGGAGTAGAGTATCAGACAGTGTTCTTTGGGAAGCAGCAGAAAGAGATCAAGGTTTCTTACGTGAACAAATTAACATCTACAGACCAAATATAGTTGTTTGCTGCGGCGGAGGGAGAAATGAAGAAGGCGGTGCTTTGTTAAGGATAACTAAAAAAATTATTTTCCCTAAAACACCTTTTAATCTTGTATCTAATAGGGTTTATTTGAATGAAGAGCAAAATTTGATGCTCCTTGACGTGCATCATCCGTCGATAATTAGTGACGAAGAGTTTTGGAGTGTGATAGATAATGTATATAATGCCCTTCAAATTATTGAACCGGGTTTTATGAAGTAGATATTCACATAAAATAATAGGTGTTTTTATCGTTTGATTATTTAAACCATGCCAGATATGAGTATCAGGGAACAACTTGACGCATTATCAAAAAAAATAGAAAAAGCATACGAACTTAAACGAGATCTGGTTCAAGATTATGCCTATTCTATCTATTTCGAGTTGCGTGAAATAAAGAAACATGTTGATATGTTCAGTCCCGAAGGAGAATTGTTCAGCAAAGTGAATAGTGAATATGAATCACTAAAAGATGATTTTTCCCTTGAGACACCACGTTCATATAGCGAGATAATGGATGATGAAAGAAAAATGATGGGATATAGTGATCCTGATGACGAATCTGATTGGTAATTTCCATCAAGAGTAGCCAGTGCTAATATTTTTTAACAGAGCAGAACTATCTTTTCATAATAATACGGAATAATAATGTCCAATACCGGAATACTCTTGAGACGCTACGAGTGGTTGATCAATACCATCCGTACAGGTGAATATAGCCGCGACGAGATCTGCAATAGGTACGCTCGCGAAGAGAACATAAACGATACTGGTAGACCAATGCCAACAAAGACATTCCACAATCATGTCAATGCAATTAGGGATTTCTTCCATATCAATATTGTTTGTAACAGGAGTACTGATACATATAGCATTGAAGAGGACCCTCGGGAAAGTGGTGTATTAGACTGGTTGCTCGAAAGCATAGCCATAAACAACAGCATCGAGAAGAGTCAGGTATTACATAATAGAATCCTATTCGAAAATATACCTTCTGGCCGAAAATACCTTCAAGAGATCATAGACGCGATGAGTCATAACAAGGTAATAATGGTCAAGCATGCAAAGTTCGGCCACGAACCCAAAACCGTTCCTCTTGAACCTTGGGCTCTGAAGGTGTTTAAGCAGCGCTGGTACCTTCTGGGAAAACTGCATTATCCGGACGTTGATAAACCTGTATTCTACAGCCTTGACCGTGTGGAGAAAGTCGACCTTTCTGAGGAAACGTTCTCCCTCCCCAAGCAATTCGATGCGTACGAGTATCTACTGGACTTTTATGGGGTCACTCTTATATGGGAAAAACCACAAAGAGTCAAAATAAAGGTAGACGCATCACAGGTAAAGTACTTCAGAACACTCCCTGTCCATTGGACACAGAAAGAAGTTGAGACAAACGATGAATTTTCAATTTTCGAATATCATCTGATCCCTTCATTTGAATTCATCCAAGAAATACTCAGTCACGGGGGCTACGTAGAAGTCCTGGAGCCTACAGAATTTAAAGAAGAGTTTATCAGCTGGATAGATGAAATGTACGGAGTATACCACAAATAAGTGTTTTACAATAAAATAAGATATGAGTTTCATGAAGTACATCTCCAACGCTAACCATTACAAAGAGGTACTCTCATTGGATCTCCAAGGTCAAGGAGAATCTCTTTATCGGTACTGCAGATCTTCTCGAGCAGGGTGTCGATATGCTTCTCATCCATTCAAAGGAGCCTGGTTCAAACTTCCGTGAAGACTTCGACAATTATCCTATATTCATCAAGAAACTGGAACGTGTTCTGTGCCCACGGGTTCATTCCAAGATGATAATCTTTGACCACAAGAGGGTCTATATCGGCAGCACCAATCTGACCGGCGCCGGCATCTGCATGAAGGGAGAGCACTGCAAGGCGTGCAGAAGGCATCAATTCTGCGAAGATCCAATATAATAATCACCAAATCGTCAGAGCCATTTATTTACACCATGCCACATTATCTTTGTGGTCATGGATACACAATTATACAAAGGAATTTACAGCTCAAAAGAACTGATTGAACGTTTGTCGAACTTGCTCGTAGATGTCCACCCGGAGATTATTCCCATAGGTTTTAAATACGTCGATCAGTTTGTTGGAGGAATTCATCCTTCCAGTCTTATAATCATAGCATCTAGTCCATGGATAGGCAAAACAACTCTTGCTCTTAATATTGCCTGGAATGTTGCTTTCTGCAATCGGATTCCTACTGCATTCTTCACTATGGGAGAATCCGGAATTCAGATTGCAAAGAGGCTTGCAGTCCAAGAAGCCGCAATTGACATGGAGAAAATGAGCAGGAGGGAAGATCTGACAATGGATGACCTGCGCCAATATGAAGAGCACGTCAGGCAAACTGCCGATTCACCACTTTTCATTGACGATACACCTGAAATTGAATTGGAGGAGTTTAAACATAGGGCACGAATGCTCGTGAGAAACAAAGGGGTTCGACTTTTTTTCATTGACAATATACAAGAAATGTATTTTCACGTTTTGGTTTCACAAGTCCTTAAAGAACTGGCAAAAGAATTAAATGTCTCGATAATAGCCACATGTTCGATATATAGAACCATAAGAAAGTCAAAGAAGTATGGAGACAGACCATCAATTAATGACTTACGGACATCCAATCCTTTTGATGATGATGCAGATGCAGTTCTACTTATTCATCGTCCAGACTGTTTTGGGCTATCAGATAATTCGGATGATAAGAAGAAAGCAAAAATCATTATCGCAAAGAACGAGTATGGAAGATGCGGTGAAATAGATATGATATTCAATGAAGATCGTTTAAGATTCGAGGACGTTGAATAGCTGCATATAATTTTTCAATTATACAAAGAGCTATCCATTGTTACCAGAAGAAACCTCTGACACCTTATTTATCTATTGTCAAAAGCTTGAATAGCATTAATAATTGAGTTAACATATTTTTCCCTTTTCATAAATCTCTGATTGGGATGATAAGCGTCCAAATACAATCGATTGTCTTTCACATAAGCGTCTAACAAATAAGCCTCGCCATACTCAGGTCTGTACTTGTCACCGTCAAGACCCAGGTCATGCTTAAAATGGTTGAATGTATTAGCAAACACAAGAACATCTGGCACATAGAGATCTATTTGAGCATATAAATAATCTTTCCAAAGTTGATAGTACTTCCAGATTTGATCATTGTTAGATATAGTGGCACCTGGCATTTTACTCACATTAATAATAGCAATCTTCTGTAAAATACGCACCATGTCCTTATCATCTTTTATCCATGACATATCATCCCATTTAACATTATTAAAATACCCATACATAGCATATATGATAGGTTGATATGTTTTACTAGTACAAGCATCTGGCTTCGGGTCTTTTTTGTCTTCTCCAAATCCTGTTAAGCAATCTGCAGGGATAGACCAACCGCCACCACGCGGATTATTATTTGCATCAAGCTCATCATACGGTTCTTTCATTATCCACATGATCTTTCTTTTACTACTCAGGTATTGCTCTGCATCAGCTACGCCATCATAGATCGGTTCGACAGATTCATTTGATAACGATTTTTCTTGGGCGAATTGGGCAATGGATTTGTTCAATTCATTTTGGCGCTTCATGAGGTCTGAAGCTGTAATGTTAAGATTCATATTTTTTTATTTTATTAATTTGTGTACAGAAAAAATTCTCCGGAAATCTATTATTTCTCCTTAATAATTCGTCCTCAAACGAGGACTCTCCGATATGTAATATACACCCAAACCATGTCAAGGATTTGAAGCCAAGAGAAAAGACCTTCACATTTATTGACGGTAAACACTAATGAAAGATGCTTTTGGTGGATATTCAGTCTTGGACATAGGCATTTTCGGCCAAGCGGCCGGGCACAAAAATACCTCAACCCGTATTGGGATGCGGTGTGTGGGGGGGATATTCCGACAAGCTGATGGGGAAATCGTTCCGCTTTGTGGAATTCATAGGTGCCTTATTAGCTTTAAGATTAATTATTTAGCCAAATATATGCAATAATTCGTGATTGTGTACATCGTTTAAGAGTTTTTTTCATTGCCTAAGGTGCGGCCATTCCTAAAATGGGCTCTGTACATACCTCTTGGAGCAAGCCAAGACTGAAAAGCCGATGCAGTCCCTATGCGATGGCAATTGCAAAGAAAGATAGCACTCCCCAAAAGCATTGTGCTGCCGAGAAATGTATCAATGTCACAAAAAAAGCATATAAGCATGGAAATTCAGAGAAACAGATACCTCAACCAGCTTATCACAAAGAAGAATGACGGTATGATCAAAATCATCAGAGGCTATTGGAGAGTCTTTTTCTTTATTTGAAGTTCTCGTCCAGCATACTTAACGATGTCACGGCCAAGAAAATGCACTTCAGTACAATATTTTGTCGGACCGCTTTCATCTTTTTTGAAGTTGAATTCAGAATTCCGAATAGCTTTCTCAATGTATATTGGCATCGTTCTACTATCGAAACCACCTGTAATTTTTGAGTTTACAAAATCTTTAAAGGAAATACTACCGGCGACATCCTTTTCTAATGGCATTTTATCGTAAATATGATAGTAAAGCCAAATCTCAAACGATGGATTACTTTGAGCCACGCGCCATGCTTCATAATTTTGGTTAAAATTCCCCCTTTTACAATAATCCCTTAATTGCTCTATCAATCCTTCTTCAGCCCATTGATCCGTATCAACCACAAACCAAACTATATCATTTTGCTGATAGTCAAGCTCGTATTTAGGCTGATCGCTATGGAATAATGATTCGGCATAGTTTATCAGATTCTTTGGAGAAGACTTGTGGTCATATGGTGCTAGAGGGATAATTTCCAGATTTGAAGACATATCTTCAAAAAAGTCAAAATAATCTTTCTCTCTAGTATCGCCTTCGCAAAACACGTAAATCTTCTGGGCGTCTTTGGCCGGCTCTGCTTTCTCAAATATTCTTTTTCGCTGTATCATGGCTACCAATGCAAATCAATAAGATTAGAGAGGAAAGGAATACCACCATATCTTCCATTAAGATATCCAAGTTCAATATTTGCTGTTTTATGAATGTTGAAATCGCTCAGCGGATAGATGTGGGTTGCTTGATCACTGTCCTTTTGAGCAAACCAAATTTCATCTGCTCTGAGAATCTTTTGGTCAAGAAGACAAGATTCATGTGTAGTAAAAATCAGTTGTCCTTTACAAGAAGAGTTTTCAGAAATCTTTGAAATAATGACTTTGATCATTATTGGATGAACGCTTCGTTCTATCTCATCAATGAAAAAAACCTTATCTTCATTAAGAATACTATAGATAAAGGGTATATAGTCAATTAGTCTTATGGTTCCGTCCGATTCGCTTTCAAGCGGCATAATGAATTCAGAGCCTTCCCCATCAATGTGAAGAGGTTGCATTATCTTGAGAACGCACTCATTATTTTCATACACTACAGAAGCATAAACACGAGAGTCATATTTATTGCCAGCAGGAATGGCGATGCCCGGGGTCTCTTTAGCTTGCTGAATTCGATATCTAAGACCGGAGGAAAGAGTCTCATCGTTTTCTTGAAGAATTATCTTCTTGATTTCAATACTAGAAATACCGGTTTTCATTTCCGGGAGTGTTTTATTAAGAAGAGCCAGCATCTTCGGATTCTTGTCAAGCAGGTGCGCCGTTATTCCGCTCATAAGACTTTGTTCAACAATTTCCATATTGTTGCAGAACCATGAATACGCATCTGAAATGGGTGGTATTTCTTTTGGATATTTCTCACCCATAAAAGAAATCAGCAGATCACTTTTTGCGAGAATTTTTTCAGCAAGCACTTTCGCAAATATTGGATTATTGGGATCTCTTTCAACGAAGGCTTTACAAAATTCAATGTCTTGAACATCGTCTATTACCTTTCTGGAGAATACCAGTTCATCCGAATCTTTTTTTGTAACGTAAAGTTCCTCACCTACTACACAATTCTTTTTAAAAGAAATTGAATAGTAATAAATTACGCCTTTATGAAAGAATTCGACTGCAGCAGAAACAGCATCATTTTGTGATTCCTTTTTAAGAAGGAAAGGCATTTTATAGAATGTTGACGATATTTTCTCTAGCGACCCATCAACAATAATCTCTCGTATGATTGAAATCGCTTTGATAAGGTTACTTTTCCCAGCTCCGTTAGCACCATATATTGCGCTTAGACGAACGACTTTCGTATGGTCTTGAGAAACTATATGGTCAGTTAGTTGAGCCGACCGACTGCTAGGAAAGAGATTAAACTCCGTCTGCTCTTTAAACGAAAAGAAGTTCTGAAGGATAATGCGCAGTATCATAACGTGATATTTTAACTGTTTGTTCGGCAAATATAGAGAGTATTGCTCTAATATACAACAATTTTTACCAATATCCGTTAAATATTAACTGATATTGGTAAAAATAAAAGAGAAAACACAATCAAACATCGATAGTCGATCACATCAGCTACTGCGCACACAAGAAGGCGAATAAGATATTAGCAAAATGTCTACTTTTGCATCTCGATCTGTTGTAAGACCGCATTTGTTAACCATACTCAAAGCCGGTACCCATTCGAACGCTACATCGGTATCCATTGATGCGCTAGACGTAGTACCCATTCAAACACTATGAGCAGTATCATTTTAGGGACATATTCAAGAAAGGGCATACCTGATAGCTATGGAATTGATGTACCACCCGTATCACTTTGAAATGTACCAGTCATAGCGGAATGAAATGTACCGGTGTAGCCTTCCCTTGAAGTGTGAACTTTCCCTTTTTGAAGTAAACCCGAAATGATAGACTATTTACGAACTATAGAGCCGCCATTATTAATCTGTACTTGACAGGGCTCAATCAGCCAAGTCTCAGTTATATTTTACAAATTTTATTATAACTTATATAGAATCAAGTTCTTCGAAGAAGTGTTCCATTGACTTAGACTTATGCATATATAGTAATCCTGATTTTATTAGTAGTCCGAAAAAGTTCTCCATCGGAACATTTTCTTGACAGTTTCCTCTCCTTGACAAACTTTGAATAATTCACATATCACGTAACTTCCGTTGGTAGAGACTATATTGGTACTGCCACCCATGGTCTGAATGAAGAAGGGGGTGATTCAAACAGTTTTTATCCAAAGGTAAGTCATCCAACATCTCAATCACCATATTCAAATCGGGATGCCGTTTCACCTTATCTTCGAATAAGGGATGGCTGCGATGCGTAATCAGCAGTCCTTTGGTGCCGTATGGTCTATAACGTTGAATGAGCCAGCCTACAGAAACATGATTCTATCCTAATATTGAGGCAATGCGCTTTGTAACGTTACCCTGATCATAAAGTTCTCCGATTTTAAGTTTGATTTCATCAGGCAAATAATCTTTTTGCATCCTTTTCCACTTTGTGTCCAACTTTCGGTGGCCAAATCATTTTGCGAAGGCTACACCATTGTCTTTGCCGCATCAGCGGCACGCCCGACGCCGGTCTGCAGAGCAGACATAAGGCCAAAGGGCGCAGGGGATTATAGGGGCAGCCCCTAGGAATATCCCTCCCTATACGAGAAAAGCCAGCGCAAACGCGCTGGCTTTGAGCTTTGAGCAGAGAGGGATGTTCATAAAGAAATCCCCACAAAGCGGCCTGTTACGCGGGTTTTCAGGTTATAGGTTACACAGAATTCTTTTTTCCCGATCCGTGCGACTTTTCAATGAACTTGCGAGCCTTTCAGCATCGACTGCAAGTGTAACCTATCTTTCCGGAACACTCAAGTTAATCTGCCTGAATTGTCATAGTCGGCGGAGCTTTTCAAACTAAAACTCTGGGTCATTTTTTCACATATCCGCTTGCCCTTCCGACTCCGACTTTCTCGATATATCCGGATTTCACAAGTTCAGAAAGCGTGCGCTCGATTGTGGTGATGCTGATGTCAGGGCAGTAATCTGCAATCTCTGCTTTTGTAATCTTGCCAATCTTCCGGTCGAAGTATTCTTTAATGCGGTCTGACTTCGATAGTTTATGATTGTGAAGATGCTCTACTCTATCCATGAATTCCGTATATGCCTTAATGAGAACGCCCAGATAGTAGCGCACGAACGGCAAATAGTTGTTCTCGTTATCGTGCCAGCCGGTAGAGCTGTCCTTCAACGCTTCGTAATAGGTTTCTTTTGCCTTTTCGATCAGCATTTCCACACTGATGTATTTGCCGACAATATAGCCGCTGCGATACAACAGCAGTAAAGTCAGCAGCCTGCTCATACGGCCGTTACCATCATTGAATGGATGGATGCAGAGGAAATCAAGGATGAACATAGGAATAAGCAAAAGCGGATCGTGCTCTCCATCTTCAGTTGCCTTGATGAAGTTGTCACAAAGGTTCTGCATCGCTTCTGGAGTCAGGAATGCAGGAACCGGCTCGAATCGCACTACTTTGGTTCTATCCTCTTTTTCTTCTTCTATAATATTGTCAGAGTTCTTCCAAACACCGCCAATAGTTGTGCTACTGAACGAATACAGATCGCGATGCATCTGCAGGATGTTGTTCGGTATCGGCATCATATAGTCGTAGTTCTCGTGGATAGTGGCCAGGACTTCACGATAGCCGGCAATCTCCTGCTCGCTACGGTTACGAGGTTCGGATTTCTCGGTGACCAGTTCGTGCAGACGCTTGTCCGATGTGTAGATACCCTCTATTCTATTCGAAGACTTGGTGCTCTGAATCTTGGCAATCTCAAGCAGTGAAGACAGGACATCTGGTTCAGCTTCGATGTAAAGCTGCTGCTTGCCTTTGAACTCATGAAGAGTCGACAGCATACTCACAATTTCGGGAGTGAGCAGTCTGACAGGAGTCTCTTTGTATTCGAAATTATGCATATTCGTATTAGTTCTGCAATTCAATGGCAAAATTAGCATTTTCTGCCTCATCAACAAACTATCTGCATCAAATAAGTCAAAAATGGTGCAGAAAAATTAAAGATGAGGCAGGAAAACGGCTCATTCAATGACATTCGTCAATCACTTTATCTTCGAAAGTGGGATGGCTGAGATGCATAATCAGCTGTCCTTGGGTGCCTTATCATCAATAACGTTGAATGAGCCAGCCTACAGAAACATGATTCAATCCTAATATTGAGGCAATGCGCTTTGTAACGTTACCCTGATCATATAGTTCTCCGATTTTAAGTTTGATTTCATCAGGCAAATAATCTTTTTGCATCCTTTTCCATTTTATGTCCAACTTTCTGGGGGCAGATCATTTTAGCGGAGGCTACAACATTGTCATTGCCGCATCAGCGGCACGCCCGACGCCGGCCTGCAAAGCAGACGTAAGGCCAAAGGGCGCATCAGCGCAACCTGATGAATTAAGAAAAGGATATCCTCAGTCGTCATCAGACGACCGCCCGGGCCGGGTATTTGGGACAGCGAAGCTGGAACAAATACGGAAAGGCGCAAAGGGCGCGAGAGTTTGGGGGCGTAGCCTCCAACATCATTAAGGCAGAGCCCCTAGGAATTATAGGAAATCCCTCCCTCTCCGGGATTCCGCGTCGCGGCTTCGCCGCTAGCGCTATCCCTCTCCGCCTGCGGCGGAGCTTGCCAATAAAACAAAAAACAGCCATTTGAGCAAGCTCAAGGCTGTTTTTTGTTTTATTGGCGGAGAGGGAGGGATTCGAACCCCCGGAACCTTGCAGTTCAACAGTTTTCAAGACTGCCGTAATCGACCACTCTACCACCTCTCCAATTTTTAAAGGTTGACTCCACTATGGGAGCACAGCCTAAAATGATGTTTAAGGTTTGACCTCCAATGCGGAGGACAACCTCGTCAGGACGGTAAGTTTCCGTATCTGAACGCCTTTTGTTTCAAAAAGGATTGCAAATATAGGTATTTTCGTTTGACTTGCAAATTTTTCAGGGATAAAATCGCAATATGCAACCGAATACTAACAGGTAATGGGCCAACTAACAGGACTTCCGCAAAGATAATCAGAAAAGTTTATGCTTTCCTATCGTGGGGATGTACTGCTTCAGATAAAATGGCTCGAAGTAAGCCACATCCTCAAACTCCCCAGCATCGAATTTCTGCAACGCGGGACGAAGCATTGAAGATGCCTTGGGGGCACATTGGCAAAAATGGGCATTGGAATTGACCAGAATCTCAGCGCATTTTCCTGCCCCGTCACCTATGAAAAGTACTGGCCCTTCTGCCAGATATTTGTCAAAACAGTTTGCATCTATCACCCGAGGTTCAGTTTCTGTAACTTGTTTTCCATCGGTGGTAAACACAGCAGTATAAACCTCCATCCTGCGGGCGTCGATCATTGGCACAATATATTTGCAGCCTTCAGGCAGAAGACCGGAGTCAATGGCCTGATACACCAGGGTATCGAGCGTTCCCACGGCCATCAGCGGAATTCCGGCACCGAAGCAAAGTCCTTTGGCGGTGGATACTCCCACCCTGAGCCCTGTATAGGACCCGGGGCCTTTTGCCACGCAGACTGCCGAGCAATCTTTCACACCGAGTCCCTTTTCTGTCAGAATCTCCTGTACGAAAGGTGCAGTAAGTGCGGCCTGTTCTCTCATCTGGGTGCTTTCCTTGTATGCCGTTATTTCCCCGTTTTCGGCCAGAGCGACTGAAGTCAGAGCTGTCGAAGTCTCTATGATTATAATCCTACTCATTTGAACAACAATAATTTAAGATATGGGAATACGGTATCGGCGAAGTTTTTAAGAGGGTTGAAGAACAACGATTTATCCAAGGTCTCCATATTGACCAGATGGAACTTAACGTTTATCGTATTGAACAATAATAATATCAGTCCTATTATGAGTGCTGCTTCAAGCACAGAGAATAATATCCCCAAAGCTTTGTCCACCCATCCCAACATCACGAATTTCAATGAAATCTGGAGCAATTTTCCCAAGAGGTACAAACCAATGATTACACCTGCCAATATCAGAATGAATGTTACAATGCATGCTATAGTATGCGCTGCGGCCTCTGGAAACACCCAGCCACAAACAATTTTAGTAAATTTATATGCAATCCAAACTCCAAGGACAATAGATATCAAGGCCATTGCCTGGGCTATGAAACCTTTTGACATTCCTTTGATTATGAAAGGAACGAAACAAATGGCTATACAGATGTCCAGTGTACTCATTTTTTGATATGAATTGAGAAATAACTATCTTTACAAATTAGTTTTACCGTATTTGTTTGACGGGATATTGTGACGCAAAATTAGATAAAAAATATGACATTTAAAGAGTATAAAGGTTTGGACCTGGTCTCAGTTAACAACGAGATGCTTGAGAGGTGGCAAAAGAACAATGCATTCGAGAAATCCTTAAGTCTGAGGGAAGGTGCGCCTGAGTTCATATTCTTCGAAGGTCCGCCTTCTGCCAACGGTATGCCTGGCATACATCACGTGATGGCCCGTTCCATCAAAGATGCCATCTGCCGTTACAAGACACAGAGTGGATACAAAGTGGAACGTCGTGCCGGATGGGATACTCACGGGTTGCCTGTGGAGATAGGTGTGGAGAAGATGCTTGGCATCCATAAGGACGACATTGGAAAAAAGATATCTGTAGAGGAGTACAACAATATCTGTCGCAAGGAAGTGATGAAGTATACCAAGGAATGGGTGTCATTGACAGAGAGGATTGGCTATTGGGTGGATACCAATGATCCATATATCACTTATGACAACAGATATATCGAGACTCTTTGGTATCTATTGAAAAAGATATACGACAAGGGCCTTCTTTATAAAGGCTTTTCGATTCAACCTTATTCTCCATCAGACGGTACTGGCCTTAGTTCCCACGAACTCAACCAGCCTGGTTGCTACAAGGATGTCACAGATACTACTGTCACTTGCCAGTTTGAAATCATCAAGGACGAGAAATCACAACCGGTTTTCGGCTGCGAGACTCTTCCTGCATACTTCATAGCCTGGACTACCACGCCCTGGACATTGCCTTCAAACACAGCACTTTGCGTTGGCCCTAATATCGAATATGTGAGAGTCGTTTCTTTCAACCCTTATACTGGGACTCCAGCCATATATGTGGTTGCGAAGGCCTTGGTTGGAGAATGGTTCAACCCGAAGGGCGCCAATATGCCTCTTGAAGAATATCATCAAGGAGACAAAGTTGTACCTTATAAGGTACTGGATGGTTCCTTCAAGGGTTCCGAACTTGTGGGTATTAAATATGTCCAACTCATTCCCTGGTTCAAACCATTGGAAGGAGAGGCCTTCAGGGTGATCTCGGGAGACTATGTAAGCACTGAAGAAGGTACCGGCATCGTCCATATCGCTCCTACTTTCGGAGCAGACGATAAGAAAGTCGCCGCCTATTTCGACATTCCTCCTATGCAGGTTCTCGACAAAGACGGGAACCGTCAAGCGCAGGTGGACAGGGATGGCCGCTTCTATCCTATTGAAGACCTTGATTCCGAATACGTTGATAAATTCGTTTCTCCTGAATATAAAGAATATGCCGGAAGGTATGTAAAGAATGCCTATGATGACAGTCTGGCAAAAGATGCACCTACGCTCGACGTGGATATGTGTATGATGATGAAGGCTGACGGCAGGGCATTCAAGATAATGAAACACGTTCATAGTTATCCTCATAGCTGGAGGACTGACAAGCCAGTGCTTTATTATCCTTTGGATTCCTGGTTCATCAAGGCTACAGCGGTCAAGGACCAGATGGTGGCTCTCAACAAGACCATCAAATGGAAACCAGAGTCTACCGGCACGGGGCGTTTTGGTCAATGGCTGGAGAATATTCAAGATTGGAATTTGTCCAGAAGCCGTTTCTGGGGCACTCCGCTCCCTATCTGGAGGACAGAAGATGGCAAAGAAGAGAAATGCATTGGCACTGTCAGGGAACTGTACAATGAGATAGAGAATGCCGTAGCTGCAGGGATAATGAAGGTCAATCCGCTCAAGGAGAAAGGCTTCAACCCTGAGGATATGGGAAAGGATAATTACGACAAGATAGACCTTCACCGTCCTTATGTGGACAATATATTCCTGGTATCTGATTCAGGCAAGAAGATGGTTCGCGAGAGCGATCTCATCGATGTTTGGTTCGATTCCGGTTCAATGCCTTACGCACAGGAAGGCCTTCGCAATCTCGGATCCAAGAAATTCGGCTGTACTGCCGATTTCATCGCAGAAGGAGTCGATCAGACCAGAGGCTGGTTCTATACTCTGCACGCAATCCATACTATGATAAGCGGGACACCTGCTTTCAAACGCGTAATTTCCAATGGATTAGTGCTTGACAAGAACGGAGAGAAGATGAGCAAGCGTCTGCACAATGCTGTGGATCCTTTCTATGCACTTGACAAATTCGGCGCCGATGCCCTTCGCTGGTATATGCTTACCAATGCTCAGCCTTGGGACAATCTTCGTTTCGATGAAGAAGGGGTGGACGAGGTCAGAAGAAAATTCTTCGGCACGCTCTACAATACTTATTCATTCTTCGCACTCTATGCCAATGTAGATAAGTTTGATCCCGATACCGCGCAAGTACCTTATGGCGAGCGTCCTGAGATCGATCGTTGGATCATTTCCCTTCTCAACACTTTGAAGAAAGATGTGACCGCAGCTTACGAGGACTATGATATTACGTTGGCTGGCAGGCTGATACAAGATTTCGTATGTGATAATGTGAGCAACTGGTATGTCCGTATGAACCGCAAGAGATTTTGGGGCGGGAGTATGGATGCCGACAAGTTGGCTGCATACCAGACTTTGTATGAAGTCCTGACCGATGTGGCTGTCCTTGCTGCGCCTATCGCTCCTTTCTATATGGACAAATTGTACTTGGATTTGGTTCCAAATGGTTCCGAATCGGTACATTATGTAAGTATGCCGAAAGTGGACGAGTCTGTAATTGACAAGGATTTGGAAGAAAGGATGTCATTGGCCCAGAGAGCATCATCAATGGTACTCGCTCTGCGTCGCAGGGTGAACATCAAAGTGCGTCAACCTCTTTCCAAACTGATTATTCCTGTGATTTCAGACAAGGTGAGGACTCAGTTGGAAAAAGTCAAGAATCTGATTCTCGGCGAAGTGAACGTAAAGGAAGCAGAGTTCATTTCAGATACCACAGGCATTATTACCAAGAAAATCAAGCCTAACTTCAAGACTTTGGGCAAGATATATGGTAAGAATATGAAGGATATCGCCAATACCTTCACGAATTTCTCTCAGAAAGACATTGAAGAAATCCAGAATGCCGAGACCGCAGGTCAGACCTACAATTTCAACCTGTCCGATGGCACGGCTGTAACTTTGAATCCTGGTGATTACCAGATCTCTTCAGAGGATATGCCCGGATGGCTCGTCGCCACAGACGGCCCATTGACATTGGCCTTGGATATCGAGGTCAGCGATGCCCTGAAGCAGGAAGGCGTGGCTAGGGAACTTATTAACAGGATCCAGAATATCCGCAAGGATAGCGGGTTCGACATAACGGACAGAGTCAAAGTAACTGTCTATGCAGATGGGGCAGACAGTGACGAGATTGCTGATTCGCTTGCACATTTCAAGGAGTACATTGCTTCTCAGACATTGGCTCTCGAGGTGGATTTAAAGCCGCTTGAGGGTTCTGATGGAGTGGAAGTGGAATGGAATGAAACTCCTATCAAGATCAAAGTAATTCGTTAATATATTAATTCATTTATCTATGGCAACTGAAGATAAAAATGCAGTGGAGACTTCTCAGGAGAAGAATCGCTATTCGGATGAGGAACTGGAGGAATTCAGAGTCATCATCAACGATATGCTTGTAAAAGCACGCCAAGAGTATGATACCCTGCGTCAGGTTGTTATGCACAATGGCAGCAATGACATTGAAGATACATCGCCTTCTTTCAAGACGGTGGAGGATGATGGCGCTTCCCAACTTTCCAAGGAGGAGGCGAGCCAACTTGCTCAACGTCAGTACAAATTCATCAAGAACCTTGAAGGTGCTCTTGTGAGAATTGAAAACAAGACTTATGGCATTTGCAGGGTTACCGGAAAGTTAATTCCCAAGGAAAGGCTTCGTCTGGTACCTCACGCTACCCTTACCGTCGAGGCAAAGGAGATGCTTGCAAAAAAAGGAAAGAATTAATCGATTATGAAGATTTCCAAAGGCAAGAAGCTTTTGATTCTTGGAGCCTTATTAGTGCTCGTGGACCAAGTCATCAAGGTCCTCGTGAAGACGAATATGTCCTTTGGGGACTCGTTCCCGGTCATTGGGCATTGGTTCCGTATATTGTTTATTGAGAATGAGGGAATGGCCTTTGGAATGAAATTCGGGGGCGCTTTCGGGAAGTTCATCTTGTCTCTGTTCAGAATCGTGCTGTTCGGTTTCCTCTGCTGGTGGATTACCTCTCTTGTGCGTAAATCCGAAGGGGGTCTAATGAAAATGAAAGTTCCTGACGGAGTGCTGGTTGGATTGACATTGATCACTGCAGGAGCCCTTGGCAATATAATCGATTCACTTTTCTACGGTTTGATTTTCAGCGCATCGGATCCTGGAACTATCGCTTCATTCGGAGGTCACTATGCTCCTTTTATGTACGGGAAAGTGGTAGATATGTTTTATTTCCCATTGATTGATACCACTTGGCCGTCCTGGATTCCGTTTGTTGGTGGACATCCATTCAGGTTCTTTGAGCCTATTTTCAATTTTGCAGATAGTTGTGTGACTGTGGGTGCAATCTACTTGCTGCTGTTTCAGTATAAGTTCTTCACAAGGGAGGATCAAAAAGACGCAGAATCACACTCTATATGATTCCGCGCCTGATGAATGCTCACTACGAGCAATTCACACTACTAACTAGGCTAATCCTATTTTATAATTTATCCCTATCTTATTCCTGTTCAGCGTGCTTTGGACCATAGCCTTTGCCTTGGCCCGGATATTTATGGCCTCTCATTGCATCTTTCCTGCCTTTCTGATAGGCTTGATACTGCTGATATTGAGCATCTGTGAGGACAGTCTTAAGCTGTGCATCATAAGCATCACGGGTCTGTATCATCCGTGAATGCATCGTTTTCATATCATCTTTTGTCTTAGCCTGAGCAGTCTGTGCCTGCTGATGATTCTTTTCCATCTCAGTAGCAAGGTTTGCATTCAAGTCGTGGATCTTTGCTTTCTGTGCATCTGTCAATCCTGTAACTACACCAGCAAACTCTTTGTCCATTCTTGTAGTCATAGTGGTTGCGTCCATCTTCCTAGGAGCCTTGTTTCCTTTTGAGCACTCATCTGTCTTCTCAGTCTGAGCGAATGCCATACTTCCCATCAAGCAAGCAGTGGCAATAACTAACATAATCTTTTTCATTACTTTTAATGTTTTTAAATAATATAATGACTTATTTATTCTGCGTTCTGAATATTAAGACAGATTTGTTTATGAAAAGTTTAATCTGATTTCAAAAAAATTAATGCGATTCATCGAAACGCCAAGAATCTTAAGCGAACTGACAGATACAAAAAATCAGGTCGACTGGAATACAGCCGACCTGAAATAATATTAATGTATTTATACTTAAATCAGACTCTTAACCCTTGCAGCAATGGCTTTGCCATAAGAAGGCTGAGCCTGCAATTCTCCGTTTTTGATAAAATAAGCGACAGGAAGTTTGGTGATATTGTACAATGTAACAGCTGAGGACTGTGAGCCTAGCCCATCGCAAACATTTATCCAAGGCAATTGCTGATCTTTCACGACCGATGCCCAATTGGTCTTATCGTTATCAACGCCCACTTGATAAATCTCAAGACCCTGATTGTGATAGGCATTATACAAAGGCATAAGCACATCCAGGTTGAACATTTTGTTGGCAGCATCGGAAGCTGTCCAGAAGAATACCATTACAAGTTTTGCCTTGACCTGGCTCAGCTTCACTTCCTTGCCCTTGGTATTGGCTATGGAAAGTTCAGGAAAACCAAGTTGGGTGGCGTCTTGAAGACGAATGCCCATACTCATATTAGATTCTCTGACTTTAGTATCCCTTTCCAAAGCAATGACATATCTTGACAATGGATAAATCTTTTTCAATGAGTCTGTTACTGCCCTGAAATGAATAGCATCGGTAGGCTGGCTGAAGATAGGGAAATTATCATTGATTTTCTGATACAACACAGGCACTGTCGTGAGTGAATGTGAGTTTTGGAGGATATAACGGACTCTGCTCCTGTAATAGTCTACATACTGTTTGCTGAGATCCTTGCGAATGGATTTGGCTTCATCGGAACCGGGATCAAGGCCATTGAGCTGAGTTGTGGTCGCAGCAAACTTGACCATAAAATCAGTGTAGTCTTTCTCTACTTCCTGAAGTTTTCCACTTTCATCAGAACCTTCGACAGAGTAGCTGCCAAGGGTATCGGCAGTGACTTTCACATTGTCTCCCCTGTCCAGAAGAAGGGAAGCCACTTTGGTGTCGCGATGAAAAAGATATATGAAATCAGGTTGGCCCTTTGCAATCTTTACCCTATAGAAAAAAGCTCCGTCCTTGTCAGTCTTAACAGTATCAAGCACTTGATACTGATTTACATTCAATAGTTTAATGATGACTTCCGACTCTGGTGCATCTGATAGAGTGCCGTTGATTCTTGCCGAATTGGTGCAGGACGAGAGGCCGAATGCCAAGGCAATGGCGACATCGACCAAAATTGTGAATCTAAAGTTTTTCATATTCTTGGTTGATTGAAGATGAAATCTGTTGGAATTCGTCTGAAGACAATTTCAATTTCTCGTTTCTGAAATTAAGGTCGGCTTCACTTTTAAGTGGGACCAGATGGATATGGGAATGAGGGACTTCCATACCAAGGACGCAGACACCCACCCTTTTGCAAGGAATGACATTCTTGATGGCAAGAGCAACTTTCTTGGCGAACGCCCACATACCCAAATAAGTCTTATCATCCAAATTGAAGATATAATCGTCCTCGATATGCTTGGGAATGACCAGAGTATGCCCTTTCGCAAGAGGATTGATATCCAAAAAGGCATAGAAATCTTCGTTTTCAGCTACCTTGTAGGAAGGAATCTCTCCTTTTGCGATTTTAGTGAATATTGTTGCCATAGACTTAGAGTGAAATATCCAGAATCTTGAACTTGATAATGCCTGAAGGTACCTTGGCCTCGACAGTCTCGCCTTTGGTATGGCCCATTAGAGCCTTCCCTATCGGCGTGGTGGATGCAAGTTTACCTTTCGAGAAATCAGCCTCTGTTTCACCAACGATGGTAAGCTCCATAGTCTGCTTGTTTGAGAGATTCTGAACTTTTACTTTGTTCATCATCCCGACTTTCTCAGTGCTTACCTGTGAACCGTCTATCACCTTTGCATTTGCTACCAGATCCTTCAAGTTCCCTATCTTGACTTCCAAAAGTCCCTGAGCATCCCTGGCAGCGTCATATTCGGCATTCTCAGACAAATCTCCCTTTTCGCGAGCCTCTCCGATTGCTGCTGAAATAATCGGTCTCTGAGCCAATGCCTCAGCTAATTCTTTTTTAAGTTTATCAAGACCCTCCTGGGTCATATAATGAACTTCCATAATTATTTATTTTTAATGATATACAAAATCAAAAGGAGTCCCGCCGAATCTCTCTGGCAGAACCCTATTCCGTTGCAAATATAATAAATATTTCCGAAATAATGCTACGCCATCTTTCCTTTGAATATAGTCGTAAAACTAGTCACCGAGGAATTTTGGTCTCATAATTTCAGAATAGATTATCAGTTTCTTTTTATCAATATTAAACTTTTCACGTGGTTTTTCTGAAACAGTTTCAACGTGTTCCTTAATAGAGGATTCTGTAATATCCCCCGATAATAAAGCATCAATAGGAGCCTCGTATTGGCCAATACCGGACACAGGCGCAACATAAGGCCGAGGCTGCGGTTTCGGAAGAGGGGCTTCAGCCCTAGCTTCCTTTAATTTTTTGAGAGCTTCTTTCTTCTTCTGTTCTTCACTTAACAGCATCTTCCTAACTTGTTCCACCTTCGCAGCCTGTTCTGTCTTGCCTGCCTTCTTCAAGGCGGAAGCAATGACTTCCATCAGCACCGGAACGATGATGATTAACAAAGTGAATATGATGCCGAAAGTATCCATTATCTCTATTTGAACGTTCAAATATAAAAAAAAATCAGAAGATTTCCTAAATGGTTGAAAGACACTTGTTCCTATCGTCACAAAGTTGTGCTTTCAAAGCCTCGATGGATGAAAATTTCTTTTCATCACGGATCTTGCTGATGAACGAGATTCTGATGTCAAGTCCATAAATATCCTCATTGAAATCGAAGATGTTGGTCTCTATTGTCAGTGAATGATCTGAAGAGACGGTTGGACGATAGCCAATATTGCACATTCCCTTGAATTTGCGACCAAAAATCTCCACTTGGACGAAATACACTCCGCAAGCAGGTACGAGTTTGAGAGGTTCATACAAATCCATATTGGCAGTCGGGAAACCCATTGTTCTGCCAAACTGGTTACCTGCCACCACTACGCCATACAAGCTATAGTCGTATCCTAACATCTCGGATGCTTTAGCGACATCTCCTGCAGAAAGCAGATTTCGAATCTTCGTGGAACTGATAGTAACTCCTGAAGGATCATCGAAATTATCAGCCACTATTACTCCAAGCCCCAACTTACTTGCCTGCGAGGCTATTTCCTCGGTAGATCCTGAATTGCAGCCTATCCTATTGTCATAGCCAAGCAGAATTGCAGTCCCACCGAAATTATCGATAATATATTCCTTAAGATATTGTTCCGTAGTAAGTCTGCTGAATTCCTTAGTAAAGTTCAATACTTCCACCGTATCCACACCGAGATCCAGCAAAAGGGCCTTTTTCTCTTCAAGTGAGTTCAGAAGTCTAAGATTGCGAGCTTCATCCTGCAAGACATTGCGAGGGTGAGGCCAGAATGTGACTATCATACTACGCTCCCCTCTGCGAGCAGCCGCATCGACGAGTTGTTTTATAAGGAAACGGTGTCCCAAATGTACACCATCGAAAAAGCCTGTAGCGATAATCATATTGTCAATATTAAATCCATCTGACGAGACCGAAATCCTGTCTGTGAGGCAGCAGCGGATTCTTAGGATAAATTCTGGTTGCCATCTGGAACATTCCTGTCCTCTCTGGAATAACGTGAGTCTTATACGTCACGATACCATCCTTAAAGTCTACGGCTTCATATTCGAAAGTTTCTGTAATATGCAAGTTATGCTTCTTGTCAGTGACAGCGAAGAGTATCTCCACTCCCACATCTTCAGGCTTGAGATCTCCTATATTGAGTACTACAGTACCTTGCAATTCACTGGTTTTCGAAAGGTTATACGATACCTCCGGCTGAGTTTGCGACAGCACTGCGATGTCTTCCCATTCCCGGCGTACCTGTTTCTTCCATTGAGCGATCTCCCTTGCCGTCTTGTAATCATCTGCAAGCAATTTCTTGGTCCTCTCGGACTGAGGGATATAAAATCGATTCAGATAATCGGTAAGCATCCTGTTTGTAGTGAAATTCGAAGCTACCTGGGCTATTGTATTCTTGATGTAGCCGATCCAAGTGGAAGAACGGCCTGTTGCCTTGTCTATATCATAGAATGTAGGCGCTATTTCATTTTCAAGAATAGTAAAAATAGTGGCGGCATCGAGTTCATTCTGATAATTCTGATCTTCATAAGTGGTTTCCTGAGGAAGGGCCCAACCGGCACCTTGAACATAGCCCTCAACCCACCAGCCATCAAGCACGGAGAAATGCATAACCCCGTTCATAGAGGCTTTCTCTCCGGATGTCCCGGAAGCCTCCTGAGGCCTTGTAGGGTTGTTCATCCATATATCCACGCCTTGAACCATCCTCTTGGCCAATGTGATATCATAACCTGGAACAAATATTATTTTTCCAATGAATCTTTCCTGCTTGGATATGTCCACTATCCTCTTGATCAAATCCTGACCTGCCCCATCGGCAGGATGTGCCTTTCCGGCGAATATGAACTGCACTGGCATTGCTGGATTGTTCACTATGGCATCCAACCGGTCCAGATCCGAGAACAACAATGTAGCCCTCTTGTAAGTTGCAAACCTGCGGGCAAACCCGATAGTCAGCACGTCATCGCGGAGATTTTCTTTGATGGTAACAATTTCCTTTGGAGAATAATGATTCGATATGGTAGTATCTGACAATTTCTCTTTTACGAAAGAGATGAGTTTTTTCCTCAAATCAGTCCTTGTTTTCCATATTTCTTCATCAGATATCTGGTAAATGCCCTCAAAGCACTTTTTGTCATAATGGTGTGACTGGAAATCATTTCCAAACACTTTATTGTGAATCTCCTTCCACTCAGGGGCTGCCCAAGTCGAATAATGGACTCCATTAGTGACATAACTGATGTAAAGTTCCTCAGGTAGATAGCCAGGGTACATATTGGAGAATATTTCTTTGCTGACTTCTCCGTGAAGTTTGGATACGCCATTTACATTTTGTGAGATATTGGCAGCCAAAATGCTCATCGAGAATTTCTCATTGACATCAGTTGCATTGATCTTGCCCAATCCCATCAAGGTTTCCCAATCTATCTTGAGCCTTTTAGGATAATGGCCAATGTATTTGCGGAGCAAGCCTTCATCGAAAGCATCGTGTCCGGCAGGGACTGGAGTATGAGTGGTGAACAGTCCCGATGCCCTTACCACTTCCAACGCCTCTTGGAAATCAAGTTGGTCAGTCTGAATGTATTCACGCAACCTTTCCAAGCCAGTGAATGCTGCGTGACCTTCATTGCAATGATACATCGTAGGATTGATGCCCAGATTTCTGAGAGCCCTCACTCCGCCTACTCCAAGCAGCAATTCCTGTTTGAGTCTGTTCTCCCAATCCCCACCATATAGATGATAGGTTATCTGTCTGTCCTCTGAGATGTTGGCCTCATAATCCGTATCCATCAGATAAAGGTCTGTGCGGCCCACTGCTACCTTCCATATACGAGCATATAATGTCCTGCCTGGGAAAGCCACACTGGTGGTAACCCAATTCCCCTTATCATCCATTACTGGAGATGCAGGAATCTTAGTGAAGTCCTGAGCTTCATATTTGGCCACTTGGTCTCCTTGGCCTGAAAGGACCTGAGTGAAGTATCCGTATCTGTACAGAAGCCCCACTGCTACCAAGTTGACATTCATATCGCTGGTTTCCTTAAGATAATCTCCTGCAAGGATTCCCAATCCTCCTGAATAGATTTTAAGTGACGTGTCCAAACCGTATTCCATGCAGAAATATGCGATGGACGGATCCGTCCTTTCGGTTTTCTTGGCCATATAGGCCTCGAATTCGTCCATTACCTTCTGGAGCCTGCCCACGAATGCCTCATCTTTGGCCAGGGCCTTGAATCTCTTGAGACTAACTGCATCCAGGACAGCAAGCGGATTGTGTCCTGAATTATGCCATACATCATAATCTATTTCTTTGAAGAGATCTTTTGCATCTTCATTCCAGCACCACCATAGATTTTTTGAAAGCACTTCCAAGCCTAACAGGGCTGACGGAAGATGGCGTGAAACTAAAATACTTTTCCAGGATGGCGTATTTACTTCGAGTTTGTGGTATTGCATTGATTTGTCTTCGATGGCTTCAGGGAAAGCACCATATTTGGCAATCACCTTTTCAAGTGCCTTCGAATAAGCTTGTTTATAATAAGTTATCTGATTCTCCCAAAGAGCTATCGTGGACACGTCCTTGGCATTAGCCATATAGGCCCGCCTCTTATCTTTGTCGAGATTTGCTATTTCTTTTACTCTGGACACAACTCCATCCACTACAGAGAAGTAGTTGTTGTCGTCCCTGTCTATGACTGCGATTCCAGGATGATCCTTGCCATAATGGGAACGGACCCAAAGTCCGAATCCTGAAAGGCTGGTCGTAAGGGTAGGCACCTTGAAAGCCAAACTTTCAAGGGGTGTATAGCCCCACGGCTCATAGTAAGAAGGGAACAATGTTAAATCCAAGCCGATAAGCAGGTCATAATATTTCATATTGAAAACCCCATCATTGCCATTCAAATATGATGGAATGAAATAGACTTTCACCCTGTTTCCCTTGGCATTGTTGAAACCAAGTTGTTTTAGACGGCTTACAATGATATCGTATTCAGGCGATTGCAGATAATGCGACACCTGAGTTGTGTAATCTACCTGATCCTTTCCATCAAGTTTCGCAACTAGGCTCTTGTCTGCACCATTGTTGCCTGAAGGTATGAAAATGAAGGCTTGTACGCTCTTGCCAGTCGAATCGGTCTTATTGATTTTGTCCAATGCGTCAAGAAACACATCAATTCCTTTGTTTCTATATTCATAACGGCCACCAATTCCTACCAATACTGAATTGTCCTCGACTTGTTCTCCAGACATTGCAGTTGCCACTTCTATCAGTTTTTTTCTGGCCAATGTCCTTTTCTGGTCATATTCTTCGTCAGTAGAAGGAGTGAAACTGTTTTCAAAACCATTCGGGGTCACGATATCCACTTTCCTATGCAGGAACTGGAAACATTCTCCAGCAGTAATCTCACTTACCGTAGTGAAGGCATCGGCATTTTGAGCTGAGATTTTTTCAAGCGAATGGCGGGCAGTTACATTGAACTGGCGGGCCTTATCGTCATCATTGTACAGGCCCATCGAATTATAAAGAGGCAGATTGTTACCAGCCAAGCAACGGCCCAATACAGTTGCGTGTGTGGTGAATACCGTTGCAATAGGCAGGGCTGAATGCTTCAAGTAAAGCAATCCTGCACCTGTCTGCCATTCGTGGAATTGAGCGGCCACCTTCGTGGAGGCATCCAGATTGAACTTATAAAAACTCTCAATCACTTTGCCGGCAGCATAACCGAAAAGAGCCGATTCCCTATAATCCCAATTGCCTGAGATAGAATCCACGCCAAACTCCTTCCAGAATCCGGTAAGGATTTCGTTCTGTTTTGTTATGAACTGTTTATAATCCACTAATACGGCAATCGGATTGCCAGGCACATTCCAAGTCCCGATCCTGACTCTCAAGCCTTCTGTGGCGGCTTGGACTTTCCAAGAATTGTAAAGGAGAGGATCCTCGATAAAATCAGGATTGGATTCCGTATCCATCCATACATCCGGCCCTATGAGAATATGGTGTCTATGTAATTGGGACTTAAGATATAATGATTTAGTTGCGATAACGGTGTATATTCCGCCAATCTTGTTACACACTTCCCAGCTGACTTCGAAGAGGTAGTCAGGATTTATCAATTCATTTGCCATCTATTTTACTTTTCTTTGTTTTGGCTGTTTTGGTAACGGTTGGTTTCTCAACATTTACTGCTTTTTTGACAGCCGGTTTGGCTACAACCTTTTCACTCTTGGTAGAAGTAACAGCCTTCTTCACAACGTCTTTCTTAGGTGCAACCTGTTTTGTCGAGACTTTCTTTACAGGTGCTTTCTTCACTGCAGCCACTGGAGTCTCGGCTTTCGGGAGTGCAAATTTAGTATCAATATTGGAATATGCATCATCTACCCGGATAATGAAATCGCTTAGAACATTCATATAATTTATAAACGCCTCATAAGGAGTATCATACGGATTGAAATATTTATGAACTTCCCCATCAGAGAAGAATTTCGTGCACATATAGTAGAAATGGTCGCTCTCCTGCAGATGGCCGAAATCCGACCACAATGTAGGATCGTTTATAAGTGCAAGTTTCTCATTCTGAGCATATAACTTATTGAATGCATCTTGCTGAAGTTCATTTCCAAGCCAAGCCGTGACATCTCTTTCCTCATCAGCCCAAGAGATTGTCTCTGGCACATCCAGTTCAGCGACTGGTTTCAATTTCCTTGCGGCCTGAGTAGGGGTGACGAACTCAAGAGTACCATCTTTGATTACCACCTCTGGAAGGAACCTCATAAAGTCGAAAATGCCACTCTGCGCACTCTGATGCTCTCCAAAGGTCTCATAATCCATAAACAAATTGATTATGTCCCCTTTGACTGCCTTGAGCCAAGCCAAATATTTCTCACCGGTCAGCGGCCAATCCTGCCAAGTCCTGTTGGAGAACCTGAATGCGATATCGTCGCTGAGCGAATAATTTCTGAGAAGGAGGTCCAACTTCTGTTGCATTGGGTCTGTATATACATAATCAGGACTCTTCCAGCCCAATATATGTTTGGCACCTTCTGTCAACATTGTGTTGAATCCGAGATCATAGACCTGTGCGCCAATGGAATCGGAATAAATCAATTCGGTATTGCGGAAAGCAGTTGGAGTCACACCGAAATATTGTTGGATGGCTGCTTTGTGCTTGAGCACCTGATGTTTGAACTCCGAAGAAGATGCAATTGAAGCAAGTGAATGATAATAGGTCTCGCAGAGGAATTCCACGGACCCCGTATCAGCAAGTTTGCGGAAACTCTCAATCACTTCAGGAGCATATCTGTCAAACTGTTCCAATGCGGAACCCGATATGGAGAAAGCGACCTTGAAATCGCCTTTATGCCTTTTAATGAGATCCAGCAAAAGGGCATTCATTGGCAGGTAGCATTTCTGTGCAATCCTGCGCATAATGGTCCTATTCGCAAAATCATCGTAATAATGTGAATCCTTGCCAATATCGAAGAATCTATACAGTCTCAACCTAGTAGGCTGATGTACTTGAAAATATAGACATATACTCTTTTTCATATCACTTGTTGATTACTGATTCGTAAATATTTTTCAATTTCAATGTTGCATTGTTCCATTTGAGAGTATTGACTTCCTCATAGCCATACTTGGAAGCATATACCGAAAGTACCGGATATTGAAGCAATGCATAAATTTCGTCGGCCATAGCGTCCACGTCCCAGAAATCCACTTTGAAAGCATATTTCAGGACTTCGGCTGCGCCGGACTGCTTGGAAATTATAGAAGGTACGTTGGAGCGCATAGCCTCCAACGGTGAGATACCGAACGGCTCGGACACGGATGGCATAATGTAGACATCCGAAAGAGCGAACATCATCTGCACTTCGCTCCCACGTAGGAACCCTGTGAAGTGGAATCTGTCGGAAATGCCCAATCTGGCCACGTGACGGATGCACCTGGACATCATATCCCCGCTACCTGCCATCACGAAACGCACATTCTTGGTCCTCTTAAGGACTTTGGCAGCCGCCTCTATGAAATACTCTGGGCCTTTCTGGAAGGTAATCCTACCTAAGAAAGTGACAACCTTGTCCTTGACCCCTCTATCCACATTCAGATTCTCCCTGCCACTGAAATCAACTGCATTATGCACTGTGACAACCTTTTCAGGATCGATGCCGTATTTGTTTATGACAATGTTTCTGGTAAGATCGCTTACAGCGACTACTTTGTCTGCTGCCATCATACCCCGTTTCTCGATATCATATACCCTGCTGTCTATCTTATCCGCGCCTCCACGGTCAAATGAAGTAGCGTGGACGTGGACAACCAAAGGCTTGCCAGTAAGTTCCTTTGCGGCAATCCCGGCAAGATAGGTGAGCCAATCGTGAGCGTGAATCACATCGAATTCACCTTTGTGCTGCATAGCGATAGTGCCGCCTACCATTGCATAACGGGCCACCTCTTCCATTAGGTTGGAAGTATATTTCCCGGAGAATTTATATTTCCGACCATAATTGATCCTGAAATCCTCTTCCTGCCTTTGCTTGTCTGCTTCAACAAGTTTGTAGAATTCGTCTTCTCCGACATACGGCACCATATTGGTCCCGATTTGCACGAATTTGACTTTGTCCAAGAATTCATCAACGCTGCTGGTGACCGTATCCAATGTAACTTCACTGGCATTGATAATCTGCGCCACACTATTGTCTTCATCGCCAGAGGCAGACGGCATTACAAAAATGGTGTCCACGCCATTATAGGCCAGACCTTTGACTATACCGTAGCAAGCCGTACCGAGTCCTCCTGCAATATGAGGAGGAAACTCCCATCCGAACATCAGAACTTTCATCACAATGCCTCCTCTTTGTTTTTAGAAATAAGATAATCCACGTGAAGAAGAGCGGCAGTACTCAATGCCGAAGAAATGGCGCCGTGCGGCTCGTGAGGTGGGTCTCCGTCATAGATTTCGGGAAATGCTCCGACTCCGTGTTTACTCAAGTCATCCACAAATCCTTCAGTGAGCCATTCGGCCTTCTTCCAATAACTTGGGCCTATCATTCTGAATCCTATCTCACAATAAACGCCAAGGAGTGCAGGACGGGTACTACCTTGATGATAAGCCAAATCCCTATCTATCTGGGTGCCCTCATAAACGCCTTTGTATTTGAAATCGCGTGGAGACAACGTACGTATGCCTCGTTTTGTGACCAATTCATTGTCCACAATTCTCATTATTGGCTCGAACAACTCATCGTCAATAGGAGTGTAAGGTAAACCGACTGCCCAAAGCATATTCGGGCGGACATCCATATTCTGGCCATTATTGTCAACATAATCAGCCAGATACCCAGCCTTTGGATTCCAGAATATCTTTTGGAAATTGGCTTTTACCAGATCCTTGATAGGAGACCATTCATCTACGAAAGCAATATCTTTCGGGTTGTATTTTGACTCCATTCCAACAGCGAAACAGATTGCATTGTACCACATAGCATTTGTTTCAACTTGGTAACCGGCCCTTTCAGTGACAGGATGGCCTTGGACATAGGCATTCATCCAAGACAAGGCGACATTGTCCATTTGCGCCCACAGAAGTCCATTCGGCTGCATAGCCACTTCCTTCCTATGCCCAGGAAGATAACTCTTGATTATGCCTTTGAGTGTATCACCATACTTCTTCCAAGCACGCTTTTCCTCGCCTGTATATTCGATATATTGCTGCATAGTATATGTGAGCCTCAACGGTGCCTCTACCTGCGTCGTCCTACGGAATAGCCTTTCCTGCTCATCCTTGATGAGGTTGTCAAGTATCTCTTCGAATTCGGTCTTATCACCTTTTGCATACAATGTAAGACCGGGAAGGGCAATGATAGTTTCCCTCAAAAGACCAGTATAGAGCCAAGACAAACCAGCATTGATTTGTTTGTGTCCATTACGATTGCAAATAAGCAAATCGGCATTGTGCACCAATTGATCGTGGAAACTGGTAATCTTGCCTGTCTTGCGAAGGCTGTCGGAAAATTCTTTCTTCAATCTGGAAGGAACGCATTCTTTCACTGAAGCGGAGAATACCAATGACTCCCCTTCGGAAAGTTCTGTCTCGAAATAACCAGGCACGAATAAATCTTCCTTGCAATCGAAGCCTCTGCGGTATTCATCCGAATAAGTAATATTGTCATACCAATATGGCACCGATTTGAATTTGGCCTCGCTGTCGCTGAGTTGGAGGTTCAGATTCGGAAAGCCTTCATACAGATTGAAGGCCACTCCGTTTTTGATGACCTTGAAAGCAGTATTTGCCTTGCTGTTCTCGTTAGTCAGGGAATGAATGTTCCTGAAAGCAAGAAAAGGCTTCAATTGGAGTACTGCCTTGGAGGGTGAGGATACCAATTCGTACTTTATCATCACCTGATCATTGTCAGGAGCCAATATTATACTCTTGGTAAATACGATTTCGCCTACTTTGTAGGTGATCATAGGGATAGGATCAGCGTCGAAATCGACAATGTACTTGTGCCCCCTCGGTTCATAGATGTCCCCATAGCAGTGAATGCCCAGATTGAACTGCTTCCCGTTAATCGAAAGACTCTCGTCGAGGGATGACAGGAGGAGGTAAACACTTCCCCCGAAATTATCAACCGGCACTGCGAGAAGTCCGTGATAACGTCTTGTATTGCAAGTTACAATGGAAGTATTGCAATAGGCTCCTGTCTTATTGGCGCAAATGATTTCGCGCTTCAGGGAATAAGACAGATTCACGAGTTCGGACTTATTGAATCTCAGAAAAGCCATACTAAATAAGTTTTGGTTATAATTAATTCATTTTACTTTTTCCAACAAAATTGCACATCGGCAAGGTAAATACAAATAAAGAAGGGATCCGGACGTGATATGCTTCTCTCCTCTTCCGATTCGAGAAAAACCGTCGAACTCTTCATCATCAGTATTTATAACCACTTCATATTCTCCTTCAGGAGCTTGAAAACCATAGTCCGTGAAAGAATTTACAGGGTTGAAATTGAATGCAAAAATAGTATTTTTCCTCTTGAAAATCAATACATTTTTTTGCTCGTCCCGGACCATAAGTTCAGGTTTTTCGTCCAACAATGAGGTCTTCCTCACATAGTGGATCATAGCCTTGTCGAAATTGTCGAGGTATTTATAACGAAGGTAGTCAGGTTCTGAAAGAGACCACTGTCTTCTGGCGTATTTGTAAGACCAGCCATTCCCCTCTCTGGGGAAATCAATCCATTCCGGATGGCCGAATTCATTGCCCATAAAATTGAGATATCCGTCTCCGGCAGTGGCGATGGTAACCAACTTTATCATCTTGTCCAGGGCTATTCCCCTGTCCACAATGGCATTCTTCGAATCCTTGTTCATTCCGAAATACATCTCTTTGTCCATAAGTCGGAATATGATTGTCTTGTCCCCCACCAAAGCCTGGTCGTGGCACTCGGCATAACTGATTGTCTTCTCATCGGCTCTCTTGTTGGTCAATTGCCACCACATTTCGCCCACACTCCATTTCTCGTCAGGCAATTCCTTGATCCACTTGATCCAATGGTCTGCTATGCCCATTGCCATCCTGAAATCGAAACCTACACCGCCTCTGCTGAATGGGGCCGCCAAACCGGCCATTCCGCTTACATCCTCTGCAATGGTTATCGCGTCAGGATCAATCTCTTTGATGAGCATATTGGCCAATGCAAGGTAAGTCACTGCATTCTCATCCACACCGCCATTGAAATAATTGTCATAGCCGTTGAAATCTTTCCCTAGACCGTGATCCCAATATAGCATACTAGTCACTCCATCGAAGCGGAACCCATCCAGATGATACTCTTCCATCCAATATTTGCAATTGGAAAGAAGGAAATATTTGGTTTCATCCTTACCATAGTCGAAACAGCGGGATCCCCACGCAGGATGATGTCCCTGAGGGCCATTATAGAAATACAGGTCCTCCCTGCCATCGAAGAAACTAAGGCCTTCGTTCTGATTGTCTACACTATGCGAATGGACAATATCCATAACTACGGCAATTCCTTTTGCGTGAGCGGCATCCACCAAGTTCTTAAATTCTTCAGGCGTCCCGAATCTGGAACTGAGAGCAAAGAAATTTGAAACTTGATACCCGAATGAACCATAATATGGATGCTCTTGCAATGCCATTATCTGAAGAGTGTCATACCCCAGATCTGCTATATGCGGAAGGACATCTTTTCTGAATTCATCGAATGTTGCCACTTTTTCTTTCTCGGAACTCATTCCTATATGGCATTCGTATATCAGAGGCTTCTCCCTGCGACCTGGACGTTTATGTCTCCATACATAAGGCTTTTCAGGAGTCCATACCTGGGCACTGAAAAGTTTGGTATCAGGATCTTGGACAGCTCTGGTGAGGTAAGATGGCAATCTTTCACCACCACCACCGGGCCATTCTATGAATAATTTATATAATTCTCCGTGATTTAGGAACATAGGCGGAAGGGATATCTCCCAATTTCCCTTGCCTATGGGATTCAAGGAATAGGCCTCAACCCTCTTCCAATTGTTGAACTCACCTATGAGATAGATTTTGGTGGCATTAGGAGCCCACTCCCTGAACACCCACGAGCCATCTTCAAGACGGTGCAGTCCATAATACAAATGATTGTTCACACCATCGGAAAGAGACCCTTTCACAGAGATCCTTTCTTTAGCGTCCAGAATGCGCTGATGTCTGGCATCGATCGCAACTTGGAAAGGCTTCAGGTAAGGATCTGAATCATAAATCATATTGGCACTCATACTCCTTCCTCCCCACTGATTTTATCGATCGTCTCCTGGGCCGATCGAAGATAGTTATGACAATTCTCTACCAAGCTCTTGGTCTTGACGATCAATGCTTCCATTTCTTCCAGTTTCATACCTGGATCTTCTACTTTCTTGGCTATTTCGTCCAATTCTTCTATAGCCTTTGAATAGTTGAAGGGGGCTGTGTTATTATCCATAATAATATGATAGTTAGTTGTTTATACAATTTTCTCCACTTTGCAGTCCAAACGGCCGTCGGAAAAGACTACTGATACTTTGTCACCTATTTCCGTCCCTTTTGTCGTCTTCATTACCATCCCTTCGGAATTCAATGCCAATACATAGCCTCTTTCAAGCAGTTTCCTCGGATCGGATGACAAAATCTTAGCTTCGTACATATCCAACCTCGCATTCTCAAGTCTCATCCTAGCGGACAAAGAAGCCTTTATCCTGATTTTATACGAATCCACCTTCGAACGAAGCAAACTTAGCTTCCCATCCACTGCCTTTGTAATGCGTGCAGAATATTCATTGACAGTATCTTCCACTGAAATATAGGCATTAATAAATTCATCCGCAAGAGCTGTCGGCGTTTTGACATATTTATAAGCAATCATATCAGCAATATGATAGTCCCTGTCGTGCCCTACGGCTGTAAAGACAGGATAAGGACAATTGGCTATGGATGAAGCAATTGAGAAATCATCGAAGCAGACTAGATCCAATGCCGAGCCGCCACCTCTTAGCAGCAATACGGCATCGAATCCTGACGGATCATCTGCAACATCCTGAAATGCTTGTGATATGGAAGAAGGGGCCGATGCACCCTGCATAGCCGCCTGAAACAACCTAACTTCGAATACATAGCCGAAGTCATTGCAAGTCAGATGTTTAATGAAATCGCCATAGCCGGCAGCGTCAATGGAAGAAATGACTGCAAGCCGTCTGGGAATTGGCGCCAAGGCAAGTTTTCCCTGCTTTTCAAATAAGCCAAGTTTCTTCAACCTGTCAATCGTCTTTTGTTTCTCCATTTCAAGGGCCCCCATCGTAAATTCGGGATCTATATCGTCTATGATCAGGGAAAGGCCGTAAAGAGGATCCATATTCACCTTGCACCTGACAAGTATTTGAATGCCGGGTTGGATTGTAGAGCCTGTAGCCGACTTGAAATAAGATGACAATTGATTGAACTTGAATCTCCAGATGATCGCACGCACCTTGGCAACAAGTTTATTGTCAGCACTTTGCGATAGTTCCATATAGCAATGGCCGCCATTTACATTGTATGAATTGATTTCCGCCTTGACCCAAATGTTTGAAGGGAACAGATCCTCTATTCCATCTTGAATCCTCGTCTGCAAAGTGTATAAATCGATATAGTCTTTTTCCATACTCCAAAGTCGTTTCTGTTATCCACAAATTTAATAAATTTATTATCTTTGTAGAATAATTTTATGGTCGGTAAGAAATGAAGATATCCAAGGCCCAATTTGCTGGCAGCAGTACCCGTATTTCCCAAAAACCAAGCAGGAAATTACCCGAATTAGCCTTCATAGGCCGCTCGAATGTTGGGAAATCCTCGCTTATCAATATGTTGACAGGGAATGGTACCCTAGCCAAGACTTCATCCACACCGGGAAAGACCCGGTTGGTAAATCATTTCCTCATTAACGACAATTGGTATCTGGTAGACCTTCCAGGTTACGGATATGCCAAGATGTCGATAGATGGAAGGAAGAAACTAGCCTCGGTGATACGTGATTATTTAAGCAATTCCGAAGAACTGGTCCTTCTCTTCGTGCTCGTAGATTCAAGACACGACATCGGGAAAATTGATTTGGATTTCATAAACGAACTCGGTGAAAATCAGATACCTTTTACTATCATTTTCACCAAATGCGACAAAATTGGTTCAAATGTACTAAAAGCTCAGGTTGAGAAAGATAAGCAGATATTGTCAGAAACGTGGGAAGAGTTGCCCGATATGTTGACTAGTTCTGCGGAGAACAGGTTGGGGAAAGAGGAAATACTTGATTACATCGAGGGGGTCTTGAAAAAACTTGATCATTAAAACTTAATATATATCAAATCATATTATGAACAACGAACACAGAATGGAAATCTTTGCGTGCAACGCCTCAAAGGGTTTTGCCCTCAAAGTTGTCGATGAGATGAACAAATTGAGAGGACCTGAAGATCCTGAATGCCTTCTCGGGGCTTCTGAAGTCACTCCTTTCAGCGACGGTGAATTCCAGCCATCATTCAATGATAGCGTCAGGGGTGCCACCGTATTCATCGTACAGTCGACTTTCCCTCCTACAGACAATCTTTTCGAACTTCTTCTTACCATCGATGCTGCCAAAAGAGCATCTGCAGATACTGTAAGCGCCGTGATACCTTACTTCGGTTGGGCACGTCAAGACAGGAAAGACAAGCCAAGGGTTTCAATCGGGGCTAAATTGGTTGCAAATATGCTTCGCGCAGCCGGTGCCGACAGGATTATGACCTGCGACCTTCACGCTGATCAGATCCAAGGATTTTTCGATGTACCTGTCGATCATATTTACGCAAGCAAGGTATTCATTCCTTACCTCCAGTCCCTCAATATCCAAGACTTGGCCATTGCCGCTCCTGATATGGGTGGCGCAAAAAGGGCCAATGCCTATGCCAAGGAACTCGCTTGTCCTGTAATCATTTGCCATAAATCGCGCGAAAGGGCCAATGTAGTCGCTTCCATCACTGCCATAGGAGAAGTCGAAGGAAAGAACGTTGTCATTGTTGACGATATGATTGATACTGCAGGGACCCTAACCAAGGCAGCAGAGGTTCTGATGGAGAAAGGAGCAAAGAGCGTAAGGGCTTGTGCGACACACGCCGTATTCTCAGGTCCGGCATACGAAAGGATTGCAAATTCCAAACTTTGCGAAGTGATAGTTTCCGATACCATTCCTCTCTCCACAGATAGCAGCAAAGACACCAGCAAGATACACGTTGTTTCACTTGCGGGCACATTTGCCAATATAATTAAGAAAGTTCATAATTACGAGCCTATTAGTACTGAATTCATATTCTAATGAAAGTTTTGATTGCCGCCATAATCCTTGTAGGGATATGCGTTTTCGGGATGTGCTTCAATGTCATATTCCGAAAAAACGGGCATTTCCCACAGACGGATATAAGCAGCAATGACGATATGCGCAGGCTCGGCATAAAATGTATGAAAGAGGAGGATGACGAACTTTTCGGTTCCTCCGACAAAAAGTCCGGCAAGAAGTCGGCATATTGCAGCGGTGAATACAGTGATGCTTGCACCGGCTGCGGGTTATATAATATTAAAAAGTAGTTATTTATGAGTCTTGTAGCAATCGTCGGCAGACCTAATGTAGGCAAGTCGACCCTTTTCAACCGTCTTGTAGGTATGAGAAAGGCAATAGTGGACGAGCAGGCCGGAGTCACAAGAGACAGACATTACGGCAAGTGCGAATGGTGCGGTAAAGAATTTTCAGTCGTAGATACAGGTGGATATACATACAATTCCGATGATGTCTTCGAAGAAGCCATCCGTAAACAAGTGGAAATTGCAATTGAAGAAGCAGATCTTGTATTGTTTATGGTTGAAGCTGCGACAGGAATTACCGACTATGATTCGGAAATAGCCGACCTTCTGCGCAAAAGCAAGAAACCTGTAGTAGTTGCTGTCAACAAGGTGGATTCTGGAGAGAAAATGTATGACGCTTTCCAATTCTATTCATTAGGGTTGGGAGAAATCTGGAGCATATCCGCAGCCAACGGCAGTGGTACCGGTGACCTTCTTGACGAAGTAGTCAAGAAATTGCCAAAAGATACAGTGCCGGATCCTAACGATCGACCAGATCTTCCACATATTGCCATAGTAGGCAAGCCAAATGTTGGCAAATCTTCATTGACCAATGCCCTTCTGGAAGAAGACAGGAACATTGTCACTCCAGTCGCTGGCACCACCAGAGATGCAATCTCTACTTATTACAATAAATTCGGGCACGAATTTATGCTTGTGGACACTGCCGGAATACGAAAGAAGGGAAAAGTTCACGAAGATCTTGAGTTCTACTCTGTTATGAGATCAATCAGAGCAATAGAACGTGCAGACGTATGCGTACTTATGATTGACGCTACTACTGGAATGGAAGCTCAGGATATGAACATTTTCAATCTGATCATCCGTAACAGGAAGGCTTGCGTCATAGTGGTCAATAAATGGGACCTCTTCCAGAAAGAAAATAACACATTAGTAGACTATTCCGCCTCGCTGAAGACCAGACTGGCTCCATTTGATGACGTTCCAATTATTTTCACATCCGTTGTCAAGAAACAGAGAATCATGGACGTTCTGAATGCAGCAGCTACCGTTTATGACAATTATACCAGGAAGATCGCCACTTCCAAGTTGAATGATGCTTTACTTCCTGAAATTGAGAATTACCCACCTCCTGCATGGAAGGGCAAATATGTGAAAATCAAGTATATCACACAGCTTCCAACATCATTTCCGGCATTTGCATTCTTCTGCAATCTGCCTCAATACGTTAAGGAGCCGTACAAACGTTTCCTTGAGAATACGCTTCGCAGCAAATTCCCTTTGACAGGTTGTCCTGTACAGATTTTCATTAGAAAGAAATAATCTAGAAACTTAGAACGAGACTGAAGCTGACGGCGAAGTTGTTGCTTCCTATCAGCTTAATTCCGTTTATACCCGGATCTCGATGGTTGAGCCTCCATACAGCATCCACCCTGATCACTCTGAAGATATTAGAAATACCCACTCCAGCCTCGACATAAGGCTTTTTCAATGAAGACATCCCGGCAGGGAAAAGCATTGGCGCATACTGAGATTCTACTGAGCCAAGGATACCGTTGTTCTTAGGAGACAAAGAACCATAAGCTGCCTTCACCTCAATGATTTCCCTCCAATTGAGTTTCTTCATAAGAGGGATCTTGCCAAGGAAGAAACCTTTGAAATTATGTTCCCAGAACAATGTCGTCCAAGTATCAGATACGAACTCGAAATAATTCATACAAGAGAAGGCAGATTCATCATAATAGTAAGTGCCATTGCCTTCGTGGATTTTCAATAAAGGGTATGGCACAGCTCCGAAAATCTTACCGGCACTGAACCTTATAGTGGAAGCGCCGAAAGGAGGCATCGCAAACCAATATCTCATCTGCAGTTCAGTCCTGAGATAGGAATAATCATTTTCAGAGATGCCTTTCAAGGCCCCAACAAGATTCAATGTCACCACAGGATAATCTGTGTCCACATAAGTCTTGTCAAAAGTTCCCCTGGTCACGATTTCATCCCAAGCGAATCTTGCGGTATAACGCAATTGATTGGTAGAAATGGACTTGAAAGCTGTCGAATCAGGGCTGAGCATAGGCACGAATTTATTTGCATAGATCCGTCGTGTCTCGAAAGAAATAGTATTGTCAAAACCCTGAAACCATTCGTGCTCATAGGACACGTCCAAGGCATCCACCATCGTCAACTTATGTCCGCTGCCTTTGGAAAGCACAGATGAAAGAATATTGCTTTCGGTGAATGCTCCGGATCCTTTTCCAAGCTGTTCCATATCGTGCTTGGCATCGATAGTCAGTTTCTTGGTCCTTATATTGTCAAACATATACTCTAACGTACCTCCGCCTTTGAAATGGTCGCCCTTGGTGGAATATGCCCCAAACAGGGTGAACCTCCACTTCTCCGAGAAATCTGACGTGGTTCTCGCGCCTGCCTGGAATCTGGCACCCTCCATATCATTGAAACTAAAGGTCTTGTAATAAGGACCAATACCTATATACTTAGTATCATAATATCCTGTCACAAATGAAGAAATGACAGTATATATATTATTATATAATGGTACATTCTTGATGGAATCCACCATACTGTAAATCCCCTGCTCTTTCTTGGTCAATGGATCGGGTCTGGCAGTCTGCCAATAGTTTTCATCCTTTTTGATTCCACCTTCAGCCAACAGCACATCCGCATCGGCATTCACTATATTGTCAGGCAAAGCCCCTTCAAAAGCAGGATTGGAATAATCAATCTCACGGTTGCCCAAGAAAGACATAACTTTGGAAGAGTCGTTCAATACCACAGCGAAATCGACATACAGTTTGTCTTGCTTATAAAACCAGATCGAATCATTCAATGGTTGGTTTACCACATCCACAACGAAATCCTTTACCCAGTTCACATTGGCCCCTTTCTTGAGTCGGGCGTGGATGTCCCTGAGTGCAAAATCCTTTGCGTCAATAGTCATCTCACCATCAAAAGTCGGAGAGGAAACCAGTTTGTCAGGATGGAAACGTATCTTATATGTCTTTCTTCCATCTATCTTTAAACTATCTATCAGATAATAATTATAATAGGCGTTGCCGAATCGAGACAAAGGTGAAGGCAAATGGACATCGAAAATATGCATAAAATTGTCATAGAAATTCGTCTTGACGTGCATATTGCCAGTGAATTGGGCGACCATTGCTTCATCCTCGATTCCAGAGACTTTTGTGGCCTTGATCATTTCCCTTTTAACTACAGGAAAATTCTGATGATAGTATCTCGAAGCCGTCTCGGAAATCATAACTGGAAGGTATGGCTGTCCTGACACGACAGAAGTATCCATATAGTTGAATACGAATCCGAAATTCTTTCTCAGCAACTTGTTACGCATCTGATCATCGGCATTGGTCACATCAAGTTCCATCTTATTGTATGTGTCACATTCATAACGAGGGAGGGATTCAGGGTTATTCTTGGCCCTGTTTTTGTCCACCTGTTTCATTATCCATCTCACATAATGGTCATCTGGCTTAACGACGACGGCATTCAATGCTTCAATAGTGGACTTGAGTTTGAAATCCACCTGATTGAAACCACCATTGCTGATATGGACCTCCTTGGACTCGTAACCGAGAATCATCACACACAGCACATTTACAGAATGGTCTCTGGTCTCCATTGTGTAATTGCCATCAAGATCTGTGGTTACACCGATTGCAGTATTCTTGAAATAAACGTTTGCGAACGGGATGCCATCTCCTGTATCAGCATCCTTGACACAGCCTTTGACCTTGGTGGTCTGGGCCATTACTGTCGGGGATAACAGAAAAGAAGCCAGCACAATAAAAATATATAATAATGATTTTCTATTCAATGCCAAAATACTTTATCCGACAACTTCATCGGAATGACGTGTAAATTTATAAAAAAAAAGACGATTGGCAATAATCGAAACCAACCGTCTCCTGACCTAATATTAACTAACTAAACTAACCGTGATTTTCTATAATACAAGGTGTGTGCCAAACTTCATTGTCGATCGATTTCGAGTTGCTGGATCTTGTATCCGTTGTGCTTACAGGTTACAAAAATAGTAACAATGAAAACTTCCCCTCCTGCATTTAAGGAACCTAGGGCGTATTTCATATTTGTACGGCCCGCAGTATGGGTGATATCGAACGACCGCGGAGTATAAGACTCGAAGAATGACTTGAGTATCTGCTTCGCCTGATTCTTACTTGAATCATTGGAAGTTGAAATTATCGATATCTCCAAGTTGTCGGCAAACCACGCTGACAATCTGTCCACATCTCCCTGCCCGATATACTTGGCTATGGGGATGAAGACATCATAGCTGCCATCCTGTGCCGACAGATTGAGGCCTGAAAGAGCAAGACAACTGGCCAAAACTATTTTGATAAACCTTATCATAGACAAAAATAACCGGCATTGTTTGTTGCAAATACCGAGCCACGTTACTATATTTGTTGACTTTGTGAAAGCCTCTGATCAGATGAAAATGATGTTGCTTACTGTCGGCAAGACGGATGTCAAATGGGTCCGGGATGGTCTGGACCTATATGTCGGCAGACTTGTCCACTATATCAAGTTTTCAATCAGGGAGATTCCGGAACTGAAGAATGCCTCCTCGCTCACCAAAGAGCAGATCAAGGAGAAAGAAGGCGAACTGATCCTCAAAAATATCGGGACTTCCGATGACGTGATTCTCCTAGATGAACACGGCAAGGATTATCGGTCAATCGAGTTTGCCAAATACCTCGAAGAAAAGATATCCTCGTCAGGCAAAGATATTGTGTTTGTCATAGGTGGGGCCTATGGTTTTTCAAACACAGTATACGAAAGAAGCAATGGCAAACTTTCATTGTCCAAGATGACTTTTTCACACCAAATGGTGAGAACGATTTTTGCAGAGCAACTCTACCGTGCTTTTACTATAATGAAAGGTGAACCCTATCACCATGAGTAAGTAAGAGGTATGATATATATTAAGAAATACATAAAAGATATCATTGCGGGGATTTTGCTAGTGGCCTCCGTAATTTTGGTCTGTTTCGCCCTCACTCTGAACAATCGTCCAGGAGACTCTGAAAAGATTGCCGAAAGGACGAGCAAAATCATCAGCCACAGACTGGAGATTCTGGACGGCTTCATTGATCAAGCCGAAGACTGCGATCCGTCCCAATGGATGGAACTAAAGGACTTACCGGAAGATATGGTCGTTTACAAATACGTTGACGACACGCTCCAAAGTTGGGCCAACCAATTCACAGTGGCCAACGATGACATAAATAACAGACTGATCTTCCAAAGGTTGTCTAATCTAAGGGACAGGATTGTTTCCCCATTGTCAGAAGTCACAGACAAGATCAGTTATGTCAATTACGGCCCAAAGTGGTATTTGGTCAAGGCCGTCACCAAACAAAATACGATAATAATAGCTGGTCTGGAGATAATGAACACGTTGGTCTCCACCCCTTTGAACGGAATCAATCCACGGCTCCATCTGGATCCGACATATACCATTCAACCTTTGACCGACTGCGACGGCTCTGCTATTTCAATTGACGGACAGCCTCTTATGAAGGTTCTTTCCGATGCCAATACCAGAGAAGCGGTTGTGACCAATACCACAGCAATCTGGATGGCAATGCTACTGTTTGTGTGCGGGATCATTCTTTTCCTCAACGAGAAACGGAGCCTTAGACGATTCTGCAAGGTGGTCATAGGTCTCACCATTGTCGTATTGGTCATCTATTTCTGGGGAATGACATTGCAAGGCAGTTCTCCATTTTTCTCACCTACACTGTACGCCGATGGCGGCTTCCTATATTCGCTGGGAGCCTTGCTTATATGGAATACATACGTCACTTTGCTTATCTTCTTCACATATTTGGTACGTGAAGACATACTCAAGCACCTGATGCGCAGTGACAAAAGCAGAAGGAACGCTGCATTATTCTTGGCTGGTCATTCATTGGCAATACTGCTAGTCATTACTTACGTTTGCCTGACCATCAGAAGTATCATATTGAACTCCAGCATTTCTCTGGAGCTCTGCAAACTTACCACTCTGGGGCCGGCCAGTATCATTGTATTCATATCTTACATATTGATAATGGTAATGACCATTCTGATGGTACAGATGCTCCGCCCTTATGTCAATATGTTCTTCCGCTTCAGGATAAATGTATTTTCGAAAGTCGGAATTGTAGTTTCATCTGCAGCCATAGCCCTTTTCCTGACATTGACCACCGGAATCATTGGCTTCAAGAAAGAAGTGAACAGAGTGAATGTCTGGGCCAACCGGCTGTCAATCGACAGGGACATCAGTCTGGAAATCCAGTTGAGAGCCAAGGAATTTGCCATTGCCAATGACGCATTGATAGCTTCCTTGTCAGAAATTCCAAATTGCAACAATATCATACTGAACAGGATATCGGAAAATTTCCTATTTAGGATTGCGCAAGACTATGACTTGAGCGTATATCTTTTCAATGACAATGAAAAGAACCCCGATGTCATACAATTTTTCAATGACCGGGTAAGGAACGGACAACCAGTATCCGAGACATCCAGATTCACATATTCGTACAATGCAAACGGACATATCCGCTACACCGGGATGTTCGTATATGCACATAAGAACACAGGAGTGACCAGAATGCTGATCGGGATAGAGCCTAAATCCAATAGGGAAGACAGAGGATATTCAAGTATATTGGGATTCAATTCCCCAGGCAAGGTCGTTATTTCCCCTTATTACTCTTACGCAAAATATATTGACTCCAGGTTGGTCACATTCAAAGGGACATACCCGTATCCGACCATATTGTCCTCAAAACTCAAGGAGGAGATAGCAGGCAATACGAATGGCCATATCACTATCGACAAGAACGTCCATTTCCTCAACCAGACTTCCGACAATGAATTGATTGTGATCTCAAGGCAGAAAATCGAAGGCTATAAATACCTTACGGAAATATTTTTTATTGCCCTTGTTTCTTTCTTCTTGCTGACGTTGCTCAAATTCACCAGGAAACGCAAGGTCATTTTCGAGAAAAATTATTACAAATCAAGGATAAACACTGTGCTTATGTTCTCACTGATAATGACTTTGATAGCGATGGCAACCATCAGTGTGATATTCGTCTATGACAGGAACAATGCTAACCTCGAAGCCTTGATGACGAATAAGATAAATGCCATACAGGCAATAGTCGAAGCCAAGTGTCAGAATGCCAATAATTTCAGAGAATTAAGCGGTCAAGATATGGCGGGTGCATTGGAAGATGTGGGCAATGCTACTAAGATAGATGTCTCCTTGTACACTACTGAAGGAGTGGCTTTCATATCCACTTCGCCTGAAATCTTTGATAAGATGATATTGGGACCAAGACTGAACGAGCAGGCTTACAATAACATCATATATAAGAATAAGCGGTATTTCATCAATAAGGAAAGAATAGGACCGCATAGATTCCATACCCTCAGCGCTCCACTTTTCAATGCCAACGGTAAGATGATTGCCATCCTGAGTTCACCTTATACGGATGACAGTTACGATTTCAAAACAGCCTCCGCCTTCAATATAGGAATCGTGATTACTGTTTTTGTGCTATTGATGATCCTCGCCAGGCAGATGACTACTAAGGTGGTAGACAAGATGTTCAAACCTCTTATAGAGATTGGCAAGAAGATGAATGCCGCCGACTTGGACAATCTCGAATATATCATATATGAGAGAGACGACGAGATTTCCTCTCTTGTGAGGGCATATAACCTTATGGTCCACGACTTGTCTGAAAGTACGCGCAAACTCACTCAGGCAGAGCGAGACAAGGCCTGGAGTGAAATGGCACGTCAGGTGGCCCACGAAATCAAGAATCCGCTCACCCCGATGAAACTTCAGATCCAGAGGCTCATCCGCCTGAAACAGAGGAATGTACCTGATTGGCAAGACAGATTCGACGAAGCTTCAGGAATCATTTTGGAGCACATAGATATCCTATCAGATACTGCCAATGAATTCTCTACTTTCGCCAAACTGTACAGTGAGCCGCCAATCGCCATCAATCTGGACCAGTTGCTCAAGGAAGAGGTAATGATGTTCGACAACAAGGAGCAAATAACCTTCTCATATATGGGGCTTGAGGACACCATAGTTATGGGTCCTAAGCCACAGTTGACCAGGGTATTCGTCAATCTTATCACCAATGCGATCCAAGCCATTGAAATCCAGCAAAAGGAAGATGAAGAAAATGGCCTTGCCATCACTCGGGGCAATATTATAATTTCCTTAAGGAATTCCACCAAGGAAAATTATTACGATGTGGTAATCGAGGACAATGGCCCTGGAGTGAAGGAGGAAAACAGGAACAAGTTATTCACGCCTAACTTTACCACCAAGAGCAGTGGCACCGGCCTAGGTCTGGCCATTTGCAGGAATATCTTGGAAAAATGCGAAGGAGAGATACAATATTCCAAGTCGTTCGTACTTGGAGGAGCTTGTTTCACCGTCAGGTATCCCAAATACAATAATATGGCTTAATAGGTAAGGCTAAAGATTTACGTAGTCCTTGACATCTTGGGCGCTAATGACAGATCCGCCAAGGATCAGAAGGCGCTCAACGACGTTGCGTAGTTCTCGGATGTTGCCAGTCCAACTTTTTTCTACAAGCATCTGTACTGCCTCTGGAGAAAAATCCTTTCTAGGCATACCGGATTCAGTGCATACCTGCTCAACGAAATACTTGATAAGTTCCGGGATATCGACTTTCCTTTCATCAAGGCTCGGCACGTGAATGACAATCACACTGATACGATGATACAAGTCCTCCCTGAAATTGCCTTTGGTAATTTCTTCCCTGAGATTTTTATTGGTGGCAGCAATGACACGAACATCTACGTCTATGTCCTTGTCGCTTCCTACTCTGGAGAACTTCTTTTCCTGAAGCACACGAAGAACTTTGGCCTGTGCGGCAAGGCTCATATCCCCTATTTCATCCAGAAAAAGGGTTCCGCCATCTGCCTGCTCGAATTTGCCCTTATGTTGCTTGATTGCAGATGTGAATGAACCTTTCTCGTGACCGAACAATTCGCTTTCTATCAATTCCGAAGGAATAGCGGCACAATTTACTTCGATGTAAGGCATTGACGATCTGGTGCTTTGCTCGAAAAGGCTTCTCGCCACGAGTTCCTTGCCTGTGCCATTGGCCCCAGTAATCAAAACTCTGGCATCTGTCGGGGCGACCTTCTCTATTATGTCCCTTATGTGCTTGATTGGCTCAGAATCGCCAACCATTTGCTGACCATAAACTTTCTTCTTGAGGATGTTGGCCTCCTTGACCAAAGAAACTTTCTCCGTAGCATTCTTGATGGTGATGAGTATCCTGTTCAAGTCCAATGGTTTCTGAATGAAGTCGAATGCGCCTTTCTTGATGCACTCTACAGCGGTATCGATGTCTCCGTGACCTGAAATCATAACCACGGCAGCCTCTACGCCTTCCTCATTGAATTTGTCCAAGACCTCTATGCCACTCATATTCGGCATCTTGATATCGCAGAATATCACATTGTACTTGTCTTTGTCTACCATTTCCAGAGCGACATTTCCGTCCTCTGCAACATCGACATCATAACCTTCATCCGTGAGAATCTCTTTCAGAGAGTTCCTGATGGATCTTTCATCATCAATAATAAGAATCTTCATATGCTCAATTTTGGCTCTGTTCAGAAATAGCCACAAATTACAATACAAATATCGGACAATTTTTCGTCTGTTTGTGCAAAAATTCCTAATTTTGCCCTTTAACTAATTTTACGATATGATCGTTCCCGATATTATCATAGCCATAGACGGATATTCATCCACAGGAAAGAGTTCTTTTGCCAAATTGGTGGCAACTGCTTTTTCGTTCCTATATCTCGACTCAGGGGCACTGTATAGAGCCGTCACTCTTTTCGCTTTGCGAAATCATTTCATTGCCGAGGACGGCACTATTGATACAAAATTGCTCAAAGAGCATCTGAATGAAGCGGCGATCAGTTTCAAGAGTACTCCTAGTGGAAATCGGACCTGTCTTGGAGAAGAATGCATTGAGCAGGAAATCAGGACATTGGAAGTATCCAGGCACGTCAGTCCGATTGCCGCCCTCCCGATGGTAAGGAATTTCGTCGACGAGAAACTTAGGGAATTTGGCAAGGCAAAAAGGATTGTAATGGATGGCCGGGACATTGGCACTACTGTATTTCCAAATGCTGAAATCAAGATTTTTATGACAGCAGACACTCAGATAAGAGCCCAAAGGAGATTCGATGAGCTCAAGCAAAAGGGAGAAAATCCAGTCTTCGAGGATGTTATCAAAAATTTGCTCGAAAGAGACTATATCGACTCCAATCGGGAGACATCTCCCCTTGTCCAGGCACAAGATGCCTTCGTGCTTGACAACTCTCATTTGAATATGAATGAGGAATTGGCTTGGCTTCAGGGGGTAATACAAGGGAAACTGGGCATCAAAGAATGAGACTATGTCAATAAACGTCGAAATAGACAAGCAGTCCGGATTCTGCGGCGGGGTGATTCGGGCCATCAACAAGGCTGAAACATTCTTGAATCACGATGTGAATAGGAAACTATATTCATTGGGTGCGATTGTCCATAACGAGGCTGAAATGCAAATTCTCAAAGAGAAGGGTTTGGTTACTATTGACAGGGATGAATTTGCAGGACTTAACAATGTGGAGGGAGAGAATCTGCTTATCCGCGCACACGGAGAACCACCGGAGACTTATGCTCGCGCTAGGGAACTAGGGGTCAATATCATTGATTGCACTTGCCCTGTGGTCCTGCAGTTGCAGAAACATATAAGGGATGCGTATGAAAGGCTCCATTCCGATGGAAAGAAAGGGCGGATTGTCCTTTTCGGAAAAGTGGGTCACGCCGAGGTGATAGGATTGGTGAAGCAAGTACCAGACGATACTCTAATAGTCGAGAACCAGCAGATGTTAAACGGTTATCTAGATGAGGGTAAAATTCTGTTGGACGGGCCGATAGAGGTATTTTCACAGACGACAAAGAGTCCTGCGGAATATTCTGACATTTGTGCGACTTTGGAGAAAAAGATGGCCAAGCATCACAAGTTGTCAGTAGAGGAATTCAAGGGCACAGGCCTTTTGCAAATTCACAATACTATTTGCGCTCAAGTAGCTTCGCGTCACGCAGAATTGTCCGATTTCGCTATGGATCACGATGTCATCATCTTTGTTTCTGGAAAAGACAGTTCAAATGGGAGAGTGTTATGCGATCTTTGCAAATCATTGAATATAAGGACATACCATATCGGTTCAGTGGAAGAAATAAGGAAGGAATGGTTCAGGGACGATGATCGTGTGGGGATATGTGGAGCGACATCCACACCGAAGTGGCTTTTGGAGGATGTAGCCACTTCTATTCTTAACATCAAATAAATAAGTTATTTAGAAAATTTTGCAGATACATTACAAATCATTATTTTTGCAGCGCAAAAAAAAGAATAACTAAATTTTTATAGAAATATGGCAACAACAGCTGATTTCAAAAACGGGCTTTTTATGAACTTCAACGGCAAACCTTGCGTTATCGTATGGTTCCAGCACGTTAAGCCAGGCAAAGGTCCTGCTTTTGTGAAAACAAAGCTCCGCAACCTCGAGAATGGACGTATTCTGGAGAATACTTTCACCGCAGGCGCAAAGATCGACACTATAAATGTCGAGAGACGTCCTTACCAATTCCTCTATTCAGATGAGGACGGGTTCAACTTTATGCACGAGGAGACTTTCGAACAGATTCATCTTCCAAAAGATGTAGTAGAGAACTCTGACCTGATGAAGGAGGGGCAGCACGTGGAGATGATGTTCGTGACTGGTGATGAGGAGAGATGCCTCACTTGCGAACTTCCTACTTACGTGGCTCTCGAGGTGACCTATACCGAGCCGGCAGTCAAGGGCAATACAGCCTCTACAAGTGCGATGAAAGAATGCACATTGGAGACTAATGCGAAGATTATGGTTCCACTGTTCATCAACACAGGAGACAAGATTACAGTGAACACTACTGACCGTTCATACGGTGAGCGTGTAAAATAATCAATCAAAGATCGATAAAGAAGGGCTGACAGTTTATGCTGTCAGCCCTTCTTTGTGTTATTTCAGATTGAAAAAACCATTATCAAAGCCCTTTTCAAGAGGAATAAACCTGCCAGTTACTCTGGCTTCACGAAAAAACGACTTAATCTTTGACTATCTCTTCATCCATTGTCCTTTGGAATACAGGGGAACGCTTGAGAACGAAGCCTGTGCCCAGATATTTCGTGCGGACATCTTCATCGGCAGCAAGCTCCTCAGGAGTACCAGTCTGAAGGATAGTACCCTCATACAGCAGATATGCCCTATCAATGATAGCCAAAGTCTCACCTACATTATGGTCAGTGATGATCACACCGATATTCTTGTATTTCAACTTGGCAATAATATACTGAATATCCTCTACGGCAATAGGATCGACACCAGCAAACGGCTCATCCAACAAAATGAACTTGGGATCGATTGCAAGGGCCCTCGCTATCTCGCAACGCCTTCTCTCACCTCCGGAAAGCTGAATGCCCAAACTCTTGCGCACCTTAGACAGATTGAACTCATCAATAAGATCTTCCAATCTCTTATTCCTAGCCTCCTTGGACATAGAAGACATCTCCATCACAGACATTATATTGTCCTCCACAGACATCTTCCTGAACACAGAAGCCTCCTGAGGAAGATAACCCACACCCTTCTGCGCCCTCTTATACATTGGAAGTTCTGTAATATCCTCATCATCAAGGTAAATACGGCCGGCGTTAGGCACAATCTGACCAGTAATCATATAGAAACTGGTAGTCTTTCCAGCACCATTAGGTCCGAGAAAACCAACGATTTCGCCCTGCTCCACTTCCATAGACACGCCTTTTACGACGGTCCTGACACCATATTTCTTAACCAGATTTTCGCAACGTAATTTCATAACAACATCTATATTTACTTTATTCCCAGATCCAAATCCTTAACAAGATTCTTCACTTGGTCATTCTGTTTCATCAAATCCTTTGCCTTATCTTCAGGCATATATATTTTCTTCCGAACCTGTGTATCAGGAATGACTGAAACACGCAATCTTATCTTGCCGCAATTGATCAGTTTGCATAATTTATCTTCAAGACTATGTATCAGTTTCTCTTCAATCCATTTCTGCTGACTCTCGTTCTGCACTTTAAACGTAATGACCTTGTATTCATCATCTTCTTCTTTGGAAAATTCAAGAACAGCATTGGAAAGGGTACTTGAAAGCCTCGGCCTGTCAATGTACAGATTGGCAAGTTCAATCCATTTCGACTTTAAAGTCTCATCGTCAGGGACAATACCATCTCCAAGAGTATCAGCCGGTACTTCCTTGGCATCGGAGTTACCACTTACAATATTTTCAATGGAAACAGGAGCCTTTATAGGAGCAATAGTGCGCTTCTTCGGGGCTTCGACTTTCTTTGGAGCTTCTGCTGGAACTTCAGCTTTTGGTTCTTCAGGGTTCTCAACAGGAGCATCTGCCTTTGGCGTCTCAGTCTTCGGGGCAGGGGCTTCAGCCTTCGAAACTGGAACTTCTATTTTCGGGGAAGAAACTGCAGTTTTCGGGGCCTCAGCCGGTGGGGCAGCAACGAGCTTTGACGGCATTGGAGATGCGCTAGGAGCTACTGCGCCGCCTGAAAGGAAGGCCAGTTTCATCAAAGCGTATTCTATATGCAGACGAGGATTGACACTCAACTTATATCCCGATTCACACTGAGTCGTGACAGTAAGTGAATCAAAAAGGAACTGGAGAGAGCACTTCTCCGCTTGTTCTTTGTATCTTTTCTTCAATGAATCAGGCAATTCCAACAAGGCATCCGTCCCCCCACTCTTACTCACAATCAAATCCCTGAAATGCGAACTCAATGCAGCCACGAAATGAAGAGCATTGAATCCTTTTGAAAGGACCTCATCGAACTTGAGCAAAGCAGTGACATAATCTCCATTGAGAAAAGCATCTACCAAGGAAAAACTATATTCATAATCAAGTACATTCAAGTTCTTAAGAACATCTGCATACTTGACATCTGTGCCACAGAATGCAATCGTCTGATCGAAAATCGTGAGAGCATCACGCATTGCCCCATCGGCTTTCAGGGCAATGATATGCAATGACTCGTCATCTATTTTTATCTTTTCTTTAGTAGCTATCCCCCTTAAGTTCTTCACTATATCAGGAATGCTTATCCGATTGAAATCGTACACCTGGCATCTGGAAAGGATAGTTGGCAATATCTTATGTTTCTCAGTAGTAGCAAGTATGAAAATAGCGTGTGCAGGCGGTTCCTCAAGTGTCTTAAGAAAAGCATTGAATGCAGCCGTGGACAACATATGGACCTCATCGATGATGAACACACTGTATTTTCCAACCTGAGGAGGAATCTGCACCTGGTCCATCAGTATCTTGATATCATCGACACCATTGTTCGAAGCGGCATCAAGTTCGTGAATGCAGTAAGAGCGTCCTTCTTGGAAAGAAAGGCAAGACTCACACTTTCCGCAAGGCTCCATATCCTTGGAAGGGTTGGAGCAATTGATGGTCTTGGCGAAAATCCTGGCGGCACTTGTTTTGCCTACCCCTCTTGGGCCGCAAAACAGATATGCGTGAGCCAACTGGCCTCTGATAATGGAATTTTTCAGAGTCTGTACTATATTGTCCTGACCGATAAGGGTCTCAAAAGAGTCAGGCCGGTACTTGCGTGCTGATACTATATATTGTGACATAACGAGCAAATTTACGCATTATTTTATAACTTTGCAGAAATAGCATATATGAAAATGAGAAAGTTCATCAAAATATTCATCATCTTGCTTCTGGCACTCGCATTTGGCAATTTAAGCCAAAAAAAAGCATTTGCCCAGGCACAGATCCTGACGAAAAAAGTCAAAATATCCGACATCCAAGACAAGACATTGAAAGTCGTATTGACTGGAAGCGATTTTACCGATTCCGCATTGAAAGCCGAAGTCAAAAACAGGTGGCAACTCTCCCCTTACGAGTTTTGCACCTACGATGAATTCCAAAAGTATAAGACCAGCACCGACTATTACTTTCTACTGGTGGTCAAAGGCCAATTCCGTAAAGAAACCGAACCTGGCATCTCATTCCTGACGCTGGTCAAAGGCGGGCCTGCGGCGACAAAAGGTATCGACAAGATGCTGGATGTAGTGACAATGCCTTACGCCTCTGCTTCGGAACCTTCTGGAAGAGAAATCGTATTCCTTCCTGCCCTTCTGGATGTAATGCAGGACTTCGTCAGGAAAGCCTTGGCAAGCGATATGGCTGGTTATGCGGGACTTTCCAATTACAGCCTCAATCTGGTGAAATCCAGAACCAAACGTATTTATTTCTCCGAAGGGGATCTATCGGCAGAAATGAACAAAGATGAACAGATGAAGTACTTCGATGATGATATGTTAGTCGCTGACGAAGATGCCGCAGACAGCATTTTCACAAATAAGACATATAACACACTAGTAAGTTACACTGTGGCTCCGGCAGAACCAGTCAAAGGTTCTTATTGCTACAAAATGCTTTTCGAAGCCGAGACACACAAGTTGTATTATTATCGCCGTCACAGGATAGGAGGCAGACTTGAACCAGGTTTCCTGATTGATGATATTGACAGGATAGCGGCGGTGAGAAAATAGATTTGAAATGATTTGCGGAAAAGCTGAATGCGGATTGCAATATGCCGTCAAGAGAAGCAGTGGCGCAGTGGGATACTGCTCGTTAAGTATAAAATGTGGAACAAGGGATGAGGCCGGATATCATACCGGCATATCACATTTTACGGAACATACCCTATTCAAAGGCACTGAAAATAGAAGCGCTTCAAGTATCAATAGTTATTTGGACAAACTTGGCGGAGAACTGAACGCCTACACAACTAAAGAAGAAATTGTGCTCCATTCCACTGTACTGAAAGAGGACCTGCATAAAGCCGGTTCAGTGCTTATGGATTTGGCTACCAGACCTCTCTTTCCTGAAAATGAGATAGAGACCGAGAAGAGTGTCGTTATCGATGAAATAAATTCATACAAAGATAGCCCTGGAGATGATGTCTATGACAGGTTCGAAGAAGCCCTTTTCAAAGGACATCCTCTCGGCCAACCGATTCTAGGCACCGCTGATTCAGTCAATGCCATCACTTGTGATGAACTTCATCGCTTCGTCAAGGAAAAATTCCTTCCATCGAGAATGGCTTTCTCTATAGTTGCCGATATCGACGAAGCCAAGATGGAAAAAGAAGTCCTGAAATTAGTAAAGAAATATTTCGGAGAATCAAAATCACAGGCTCCTACCTCGGAACGTCTTCTCTCCAAACCAGAGCCTAAATTGTTCAACCAGACCGTAGACAAGCATAACCACGAAGTAAACGCTGTCATAGGAGGTATAGCCCCGTCTCTTTACGAAGAGGATGCCAGGCTCGCTACCGTATTGATGAGCAACATATTGGGCGGTCCTTCAGCCAATGCCATATTGAACGACATACTCAGGGAGAAGAAAGGTTGGGTGTATGGGGTGGAATGCTCCTATACACAATATTCCGACACTGGGATTCTGGCCATTTGCCTTGGTTGCGACAAAGAAAACCTTCAAAAATGCTTTAAGGCAATAAACAAGGCCCTCGCCCGCCTGCAAAATGAGCCTTTGACCGAAAGGAAGCTAAAATCAGCCAAGAAGCAATTGCTAGGTCAACTGGCCATCAGTTCAGACAATGGAGAAACGCAATGCCTTTCGATGGGCAAGAGCCTTTTATCTTTCGGGCGAATCGCTTCGGACGAAGAAAACAATAAGATTATTGAGAGTATAACCGCTGAAGAGATACAAGCAATTGCGAAGAAGATTTTCTCGTCAGAAAACACTTCCAAGCTCATTTTCCTTTAGCAATATGGAAACACCTTCAGAAAAATACATAAGAGAGCATTCCACAGGGCAGACAGAGGCCTTGCGATGGATCCAGCAACAATCCAACATCCGGACCAATTATCCCAGGATGATTTCAGGTGAGATGCAAGGGCAATTCCTTAAGATGATTGTGCAAATGCTTAATCCTAAACACATTCTGGAGATAGGTACATTCACTGGTTATTCGTCCACTTGTATGGCAATGGGACTTTCAGAAGGAAGCTACATCGACACTTTGGAAATCAACGATGAACTGGTGGATTTGATGAGGGAAGGATGGTCCCGCGCAGGGGTTACGGAGAAAATTACTCTCCATATCGGGGATGCCCGCCAGACTCTTTCTCAGATGGAAGATTGCACCTTCGACTTGGTATTTATGGATGCGAACAAACGAGAGTATTGTGAATACTACGACCTCTTTTTCGATCTTGTACGCCCAGGAGGTTTCATTTTGGCAGATGATGTGCTCTGGTCTGGTAAAATCTTCGAAGAGCCGATGCCTCAGGACAAACAAACCGTTGGCATCGCCTCGTTCAATGACAAGGTTGCAGCAGACCCTCGCGTAGAATCAGTTATTTTGCCAATCCGAGAAGGCATTAACTTAATCAGAAAGAAATAGACACACATAAGATATGAGAAACATAACCAAATTGATGGTAGCAGCAATATCGTCATTGATCGCCATTTCCGCTTCAGCGGCAGGAGATGGTTGGAACATCGTAGCCACAGACCATTCAAATTATCACGGAGTGGTATTGGGAAATGGGCACATTGGCATATTGTCATCTGCGGAACTATTTCATTCACAGGAAATTGTATTGGCCGGAGTATTTGACAGTTACAATGAAACGTTGATCAGCAGGGTTCAAAGCGCACCGATATTCACCAATCTGGACATCTGGGTAGACGGAGAGAAATTGACATTGGACAATATAGACAACTGGAACCAGACCATCGATATGAAAAATGCCACTCTAACCACTACATTAGGGTTCAAGGGAAAATGCAGAATCTCATATAAATTATTGGCAATAAGGAACTTACCATATTGCGCAATGGCCGAAGTGAGGATCGAGGCCACAAAAGACGTGAACATCAGAGTGTCGAACAAATATTCCGTACCGAAATCGCTTTCAGATGCGACGGCATCATTCAAGGACGGAAGTTTGCCGGTATATTGGGTAAGGACCAAATCTTATAGTGGTCGCCATATAATCTGCTCTGCTTCCATATTGTCCTCATCTGAAGGACTGGACGTTACAGCGGATGGATTGGAAGGACAATCTTTCACAAAAGATATTGCTCAGGGCAAGACATTCTATTTCAACGTAGTAGGTGCGAGTTGCACCACCAAAGAGTTCAAGGATCCGGTCAATGAAGCCAAGCGTCAAGCTGTATATTGCTGGAAACAAGCACCTGCAACATTGGAGGCCGCTCATAAGGCCGCTTGGGATGAACTTTGGAAAGGGGACATTGTAGTAGAGGGCGATCTTCGTCTGCAACAGGACATTCGCATGGCTCTTTACCATCTCTACTCTTCCGCTTGCACAGATGCTGCCATCAGTTTGGCACCAATGGGCCTATCCACTTCCACTGGCTACAACGGCCATTATTTCTGGGACACTGAGACCTGGATGTACCCACCATTGATGATGCTGAACCAGAAAATCGGAGCTTCATTGCTCAAATACAGGTACAATGGGCTGGCGAAGGCTTGCCAAAATGCTGCAAATCACGGCTATGCCGGAGCAATGTATCCGTGGGAAGGTGATACTGACTATGAGGAAGTCACCCCGGTATGGGCTCTGACTGGAGCATTCGAGCACCATATCACAGCCGATATTGGAATAGCAATGTGGAATTATTATCAGGTCTACAAGGATAAGGAATGGCTTCGTAACGTAGGATATCCAGTCATCAAACAGGTGGCTGAGTTCTGGAAATCCAGAGTTACTCCGTCTGCAGATGGAAGGTATTCGATCTTGAATGTGGTTGGGGCGGACGAATATGCAATCAATGTGGACAATAACGCATTCACCAATGGAGCAGCGAAGTTGGCATTATTGGATGCTGTGGCTGCTTCCAGCGAATTGGGACTTTCTATCGATCCTGCATATCAGAAAATAGCTGACAATCTGTCATTTACATATTCGAAAGAAGGCGTAATGATGGAATATGACGGGTACAAAGGTCAAACTATCAAACAAGCGGATGTGAACCTGCTCGCCTACCCCCTCGACCTGATTCAAGACAAGGCTCAGATCAAACGGGATGTGGAGTATTATAAGAAAGTGATGGATCCGAACGGTCCGGCAATGGGAGGTATGATTCTTTCGATATTGTACCAGAAAATCGGAGAGACAGATTCTTGCTACGATTTGTTTTTGGAAAGTTATCGTTCTAGGCAGAGAGCTCCTTTCGGTGTGCTTACAGAATCACCGAACTCACAGAATCCGTACTTTATGACTGGAGCAGGTGGTCTGTTGCAAGCAGTAATATTCGGTTTCGGCGGTCTAGAAATCACGCCTTCCGGTATCGTTCAGCACCCTACAGTGCTGCCTAAAGGCATCAAGTCCCTCACCATCACAGGTGTAGGTCCCGACCGCAAAACATACACCGTAAAGTAAGTTGCATCAGAGTCCCAGCATCAATGCTGGGGATATATTCAAAGCTAAACAGATTTGACGAGCAATTTTTAAAGATGGCTCAGCCTTTCCTGACACATAATCACTTATACGAGAAGGGCTTACTCCAATTTCTTTTGCTAATTCTTTCTGAGAAATTTTTTGTTCTTCTAGCGACAGACGTATAAGTTCGGCAACTGTGGGTTCCTGAATTGGGAAATGCTCCTTTTCATATCCTATTACCAAATCAGAAAGCACGGAAAGTTCAATGGCATTTTTGTCATTTGAAGGTGTTTCATCATTTACCACAACCAAGAGTTCCTCAATCCTGGACAAGGCGAATTCATATTGCGTCTTTGTTACTTCCATTGCCATATCTGTTATATATTTGAACAATCAATCTTATCATATTCTTCGTGAGTACCAACAAAACGTACGAATACGTACCCCATAACAAATTTAATTACCACAACTAGCCTATAGTTGTTCCCTCTTATATTAAACACATAATGTTGATTCCCGACATAATCCGTAGATGGAAAATCTTCCCTTATATCTGAAAAATTTTTCCAATTTGCTTCTTCCACAACATCGTACCATCTTTCAAGGGCAACTCTCGAATCTCCCCTACCACTACTCTCATAAAACTCCTTCAACTTCCTATGTGAAACTATTCTCATCAAAATTTCTTTTTACAAAAATAGAGAATAATTCTGTATATCAAAATATTTTAGCCTAAATATTCTAAATTACAAAATAACAATTCAGTAGCAATCCAGTCTTGGTATCAATCATCCCGACCTGGACATCACGACCACAATATTAACTTTTTGTATAGACTCTAACAAAAGGGCAATCATTAAGGACAACAGCATAGAAATCGATAGCGATTAGTCGATCATAATCATCAAGTTCTATCTTTTCCAAAGAAGTATTGATCAAATTAAGTTCTTCGGCAATAGTATCGAATTTCCTAATGTAACCGTCTGAAACGTGTCCAAACGCCTCGTTCCAAACTTTCTGCCTATATCGTGCAACAGGCCCAATATATATTCCTTTTCCACATCTATTTCGCCAGAAACCGAGGCGATGGATTTGGCGCAATGAGCCTACCCTACTATGTTTTACCCATAAACCAGGGTGTCTTTTTCTGCATCTTCAAGCAGTTCGGTATGCTCTATTTTTGGTAAAATACTGAGATTCACTGTCCTCCACCTTTTCGATGGAAATCCAAGAACGAACTAATGTCCGGATCGAGAGGAGCCTTGTGGACCGAAGTTTTATCGGCTGCAGAAATCGGCTTGGATTTTCTTGACGATTGCTTGTCAGTTTTCAAATCACGAACTGCTCTGTCAGACTTACGTGGTTTGGAGATAGGCAGATCGTCATAAAGTGCAACAGCAAGTTGCTGAAGGAGCCTTGAATTCTGATAATCAGTTAATATCACGAAATTCTTCGAACCAGGGAATAGAGGCTCTCTAGGACAATTCTTCAGTATCCGCTGGGCAGTCGGGCCATCTTCCAATAAAATACGGTCATCGAAAGCGAAGCCCAACACTCTCCCAAGATAATGGATTACGCAACCTCCCATCATCGGCTTGATGGAAAGCCCTTCAAGGCCATCAAATTGGCCTCTCAAAAACTCAGCGAAATCTTTATTGGCAGACATTTATTTATAATATTCAAGTCCTGCTAATCGGTTCTTGAGTCCTCAGACAGACACCAATAGAATTATACGTTCAGCCCCAACTTATACACCTTATTGAAAGCAGGTTATCCGATCTTGGAGCCATTATGGAGCGTTTCGGCAGGAGAAACGAAACGCATTGTTCCGTCCCCTTGCTGAGCCATAAGGATCATACCCTTGGACTCAATACCGAAAATCGTACGAGGTTTCAAATTAGCAAGAATGCAAATCTGCTTGCCCACCATCTGCTCTGGAGCATAGAACTTAGCAATACCGGAAACAATAACCCTCTGATCCATACCTGTATCGATAGTCAATTTCAGCAACTTGTCAGACTTTGCCACCTTCTCCGCAGCCAAAACAGTTGCCGTTCGGATATCCATCTTCTCAAAATCCTCAAACACCACCTCAGACTTCTGAGGAGCCACCTCATTGGCAGCCTTTGCGGCGCCCGCAGCCTCATTGGCAGCTTTGGTGACATTCAATTTCTCAACCTGAGCCTCAACCACAGAATCATCTATCTTGCTGAACAGCAGCACAGCCTCGCCAAGAACGTGTCCCTCAGGAAGCAACGATGAACCACCGAGATCCGACCACTTCAGGACAATGTCTCCAGCCTCACTTGCCTCGCCTTGACGCACGGTATGCAGCGCTTTCCCTTCAGAAGCAGAATAAATATTGACACTGTCAGTCCCCTCCTCACCAGCACGATGATCAAAACCGGCATCAATGCCAATACGCAGGATATTGCGCAATTTCTCAGAAGAGAACGGCAGGAAAGGTTCGAAGGCTATTGCCAAGTCCGCACAAATCTGTAAAGATACGTTCAATATTGATGCAGCCCTTTCCAGATCTGTCTTAGCCACAGACCAAGGCTCTGTATCGGAGATGTATTTATTGCCGATACGGGCAATGTTCATAGCCTCTTTGAGAGCTTCCCTGAAATGGAAAGTATCCAAATAGTTCTCCAACGCAGCCTTACACAGAGGAATCTGATCCAATGTCTCCTTATCTATCGGCATTGGCTTGAGATCGGCAGGCACCTTGCCATCGAAATACTTCTTAGTAAGCACCACTGCCCTATTCACGAAATTACCCAAAATAGCCACCAGCTCACTGTTGTTGCGAGTCTGGAAATCCTTCCATGTGAAATCATTGTCCTTAGTCTCAGGTGCATTGGCACAGAGCACATATCGAAGCACATCCTCTTGCCCTGGGAATTCATCCACATATTCATTCAGCCACACAGCCCAGTTACGAGAAGTCGAAATCTTATCACCTTCCAAGTTAAGGAACTCATTGGCTGGCACATTTTCAGGCAGAATATACCCAGTATTGGCCTTCAGCATGGATGGAAAGACAATGCAATGGAATACAATATTGTCCTTACCGATGAAATGCACAAGCCTGGTATCCTGAGATTTCCACCAAATCTTCCAAGATTTGGGCAGAAGTTCCTGAGTGTTAGAAATATAGCCAATAGGAGCATCAAACCAGACATAAAGCACCTTGCCCTCAGCACCTTCGATAGGAAGCGGAATTCCCCAATCCAGATCACGGCTCACAGCACGAGGCTGGAGATGACCATCCAGCCAAGATTTGCACTGGCCATAGACATTGGTCTTCCACTCCTTATGCTGTTCTAGAATCCAATCACGAAGCCACGGTTCATACTCATTCAGAGGCAGATACCAATGTTTTGTCTTCACCTTCACAGGAGCGCTGCCGCTGAGCGCCGACTTCGGATTGATCAATTCTTCGGGGCTTAATGTGCTGCCACATTTTTCGCACTGGTCGCCATAAGCATTCGGATTGCCGCATTTAGGGCAGGTACCAGTAATGTAACGGTCAGCCAAAAACACTTTTGCCTGAGGGTCGAAATACTGTTCCGTCTCTTTGGTAATGAATTTATTGTCATCATACAGAGTCTTGAAAAACTCAGCTGCATTCTTGCAATGAACCTTCGAAGTGGTACGGGAATAAATATCGAAATTGATACCAAGCCCGGAGAAGGAATCCTTGATGATATTGTGGTATTTGTCCACAATATCCTGAGGGGTAACACCTTGCTTGCGAGCTTTGATGGTGATAGGTACACCGTGTTCATCGGAGCCGCAGACGTAAAGCACATCTTCCCCCTTCATCCTCAAATACCTGACATATATGTCCGCAGGCACATAGACTCCTGCCAGATGGCCGATATGGACAGGGCCGTTCGCATAAGGAAGGGCGCAAGTCACCAGTGTACGTTTGTATTTATTATCCATAATAATGTTGTTTTATATCTTATTGTCTCCTTCCCTGCCGACGGCTATGTCACAGGCCTTGGCAAGGACTCTATATTTCTGAATTTCCTTCAAGATCCCCAAACTATCCTCTGTATCGGCTTTCTGAAGTGAAGCCATCAATTCCTTTATCCTATACTTGATTCTATTGCTCTTATACACAATCATCGCAGCCGGCACATATTTGACCAGCCAGGAAGACAAAGTTGTCAAAGCTGCAGAAAATTTATTCACAGTCAATTGGTACTTCTCTTCGCAAAGTTGGGCAACAGCGAAAGCCACTTCCCTGTCAGGACCGTCCATAAGAGATTTAACGATAGCCTCCTGCTCGAGACCATCACCATATCCTCTCATATAGGCATCATATATACGCTTATAGACAGTATTATTGAGCACTTCATCATCAGCCATCAATGATTGGGCAATGAATTCAGCCACTAGAGGGAAACGTCCTACCCCATCTGTCACATAAGTTTTATAATATTCTGAATCGGTAGGAAATTCCAAATTCTCAGTACCATAACGCAGGATGAACGTCAATAGTTCCCTTTCGCTTGGTGCCAATATCTTATTGTCCTCCAATCTTTCCAATGTCATGGGCACATCAGCCTTGACCTCTGATGAATCTGCCGATGGCACCAAACCCTCATCCGAAGGGACTGGAACTGCATCGGAAGCAGAAGGCCCCAGATCAGAGGAATAATGCCTGTAACCGCGCTCATAGTTCTGTCTTTCACGCTCAGCCTCTTGTTTTTCCTCAAGCAGACGCTTGTCCCTTGTAGTATTGATTCTCTCGAAAAGCACTTGCGAATCAATATTGAACTTCTGACTGCAAGCCTCTCCATAAACATTTCTCTTGACGGCATCCGAAATATATGCTATAGTATCAGCAATGTCGTTGATCAGATTCGCCTTTTTTAGAGGATCGTCACCAGCCTCAGCCCACAGAAGATCGGACTTATAAGTAATAAAATCTTTCTCGTTAGCAGCAAGAAAATCCTGCACTTCCTGCAAGGAATGTTTTCTGGAATAAGAATCCGGATCGTCTCCATCAGGAATCAGCACTACTTTTACGTTCATCCCTTCATTAAGCACCATTCCTATACCTCGAACTGCAGCGTGAATCCCCGCAGCATCCCCGTCATACATAATGGTGACATTGTTGGTGAATTTTTTGATGAGGCGTATCTGCTCCACTGTAAGAGAAGTGCCACTTGAAGCCACCACATTCATAATACCAAGCTGATGCATCGACAGCACATCCAGATAGCCTTCGACCAGATAGCATTTGTCCTGCCGGGATATCTCATTTTTTGCAAAATAGATTCCATAAAGGGAACGGCTCTTTACATAAATCTCAGACTCCTTGGAATTCACATACTTAGCAATCTCATGATCGCTTTTCAAGGTCCTTCCACCGAAAGCAATGACCTTGCCGCTGACAGAATGTATCGGGAATATCACCCTATCAAAAAACCTATCAGAGATTCTTCCGTCATCGTGCTTAACGCTCAGTCCGGTCTCCTCCAGATACTCTTCCTTATAACCTTTGGCTTGGGCTGCCTCAGTGAAGGCATGACGGCTCCTGGGCGCCCATCCAAGACCATATTTCTCAATGGTGGCAGACTCCAGCCCGCGCATCTTGAAATATTCCAAACCTATAGCCTTCCCCTCTTCTGTATTCAGAGCCTCCCGGAAGAATTTTCCTGCAAATTCAGACACTATCAAAAGACTCTCATTATGTTGTCTTTTCGCTATATCCTCGGCAGTCTCCTCTTTTTCTTCAATCCTGATATGATATTTGTCTGCCAAATGCCTAAGAGCCTCTACATAAGAAAGATGCTCATATTCCATAACGAAACCTACTGCAGTCCCGGACTTGCCACAGCCAAAGCATTTGAAAATACCCTTAGATGGAGACACGTAAAAAGACGGCGTTTTCTCATTATGGAAAGGACAACACGCCACATAGTTGGCACCACGTCTTTTGAGGGTGACATAATCGCTTATGACTTCCTCAACCTGCGCAGTATCAAGAATCTTTTTTACTGTCTCGTCAGGAATCATTAATCCTCTTTTTTATAGTCTACTTCCTTGGCATCATCAATATGGGAAGTGCCGGAATCTTCAGCAGCATTCGGTCCCTCGTGGTTTTCAGGCGCAAACTTGATTTCATATTCCTTCTTGGCCTCTTCCACCTTGAACATTGACAGCAATTCAGAGACCCCGTAAATTACCAGGCAAAATCCGGCAATTATGCCCATCAGTTTCATACTGAATGGATTGAATAGCAGAATAATACCTCCAATGACGGCAAGCATAGGCAAGAGAAAAGCAAGAAAGCCCATTCCAACCAATGCCATACTGCTGACCAAAACAAGTATCTGCAATAGGCCGAAAATGACGAGGGCTATGGCAATGATATAAACAATGAAATTTGCGATGGCACCGGGGAAGAAAAACAGCAACAAACCAATTATTATGTCTACCACAGCATTGGTGGACATCAGTACAAGAGCTCCATCTTTCTTATGGGCAACACCATAGACGAATGAAATCATACCAGCTGCAAATAAAAATGCAGCGATAACTTTAACCAATGTGACTGTATAATTGTCGCTAATGAACATAACCAATCCTATTGCGATGGCAGAGCAAGCCCTGAGTATGCTGCTGACTTTATTTTTATATCCAAATGTGAAAATCATAATGATTGAAAATTTCGTAATGACTATATTCTACAAAATTATGAAATTTTTAGTATTTTCGTACTTCTGAATCCGATATTATGGATTCCATTTTCGATGAGCAAATTATTTGATAATCATAATCACTGCCAATTTTCTTTCGACGGACATCGGACGACAGTGGAAAAATCAGCCCGGTCTGCAATCCAAAAAGGGCTTGGAGGTATATGTTTCACTGACCATTGCGATTTATACGTGCCGCCAATGAAAGCCGCATACGAAAAACTCGTACCGGAGGAATTTGATATTGAAGCCCAACAAGCCGAAATAGACAAGGTGAATAAGATAATGCCTGAAGGATTTAAGATTTTCAAAGGAATAGAGATAGGACTTCAGTACAATTGTCGCGAAAAGATTCATAAACTATTCCAAGAAAAATCTTTCGACCAAGTAGTTGCTTCTGTCCACTACCTTGACGGCACTGATCCTTTCTGGGGTGGCTATTATGAAGGCAAAAACTGGAAACAGGCTTATGGCCATTATCTTGAAACCATATACGAGGAAATGAAATGGATGGGATCCGATTGCGACATTATGGGTCATTTCGACTATGTAGCCAGATACGCCCCATACCCGCAAGCCAGCATATTGTACAAGGATTTTCCTGAAATATTTGATGTCTTGCTCCGCTATCTGGCCGAAGAAGGAAAGGCTTTCGAAATCAATACCAAGACCTACCAGTCATACAATGGGAGGGTACCTGAATTGGACAAGAACATTCTGTTGAGATATAAAGAATTCGGTGGAGAACTCATCAGTCTCGGTTCCGATTCACACGACCCTGAACGTGTCGGTCATAATTTCGAGAAATACGCAGCCTTCGTCAAATCACTGGGCTTCAAATACCTGGCCCACTTCGAGAAACGGCATCTGATTCAAGAGACTAATTAGTAATTATTGATACCGATATAAAAAAGAGGCTGGCTAAAAAGTATTTAGCCAGCCTCTAAAATTGAGATATCTGATTAACTATTTGTTAATGTGATAAACCACAGTGACTTTCCTTATCCCATAAGGATAATCAATAGTGACAGGTATCTGCACATTGTAATCCTGAACAAGTTGAAGCTGATTTGTATGGTTGAACTTCAGGATGCCAGTAGTCTTGTCAAATGTAATATTGTCTTTAAGGTCTGACGGAATGATAGCATCACCATAAGTGATAGTCAACCCATATATATCTGATGCCAGAGTACCGGTTGAGAATCCATTATTGCCATTTCCTGTTACCCAATTATTACCACTGATTACGTTATAAGAGGAATTTCCTACGCCACGGTTATCTTTCATAGACAGGGTACCCATTGCATTGAAGACCTGATTTGCGATACCGTTGGTAGAAGAGACCTCAACAGTAGTTGTTGAAAGAGGCCCAATAGGATCAAATTTCTTAACACGTGTACCGTAATAAATTCCATTTTGGTCGAAATTAGTAGGCAGGATAACCTTTGTTGTACCATCAAGGATGTAAAGCAGAGCCTTGATTGTGACAAATTCATCTTTTCCTTTGTATGAAATCTTATTATCAGCCATAGTTATGCCTGCACTGGTTGGAGGTGTTGCGAAACTGAATTCCTTAACCATACCTGCCGGTAACGGTGAGAGGACATTGCCATCAAGAGTTACATCAAATGCAGTGCTCAAGTCAACAGTAAATACGCTAAATGCAGATACTGCTGTTGATACAGATGAAGGAGTATAGTTTGGTGATACCTGCGCATAGTAGCCGACTGCATCTTTGCTTATGTAAGCTGCGTTATGCTTATAATCGTAAGAAGGCAATATAATCTTGGCTGGTTGTATAATGGATATCTTCTGACCATAATCTGTAGTAATTGTCAACGTATAACTCAATTCGGTTGGCATTATGGTAAAATCAGACATCTTGAAACCAATATACAGATTTCCATCATAGCCATAATCTAGTTTCGTTGTGGCTGTAGCAAGATTGCCATTGACTTTGAGAACAGAAGTACTGTTCTTGAAGTAATCGACTCCTGTTACGAACAAATCACGATATTTATCAATTGTACCTGCAAGAAGCAAATCAGCACCTCTTTCTGAAATAATTTCAGGGATTGTGTCATATACTGCGACAGCTTTATCCATGTGTCCCTTAACATAGTTAACAGTCAATGTCTGTTTCGTGACTACGAGTTCTGAACGATTCCTATCGACGAACGAAACACTACCAGAGAAAGTGACATGGGCCTCTGGAACATCGTAAACAATCTTGTAATCGTATGTCTTACCCCACTGGAAACCTGTTACTTCCAGATAATACTTACCACCGGTAACAGTCATGCCATTTACGACTACGCCAGCAGCTGGTGTTGTCTTACCGTGCTCACGAATCTCAAAATCTCCTTTTGTTCCAGCAAGCACATTGGCAACAGTAACATTACTTGGTAGATCTTGGCTACCCACTGTAATCAATACTTTGTCGTGAGTGTGATGAACAGAAGGATCTCCCAGATCATCAATATCACCTTGTTTATCATTAAGATAATTCCAATGATATGTACCAGTACCCATAGCTACCTTACCTGGATAAACAACGATAACGGCCTGAGCAGCAATTGTTGCTGTCTGACCACAGCAAGTATAAGAATATTTGGCTGTAACCGTCTTACCAATATCAAGTTTGGTGGTTGCAGTTGGAAGAGTAATGCTTGCAAGACCTTTACCGCTGGCGTCTTTCAAGCCAAATGTAGTGGCAGTTGCCCCTGCAGAATATACGTAAGAGTTAGTATTCTGAACTGGCGCATCAAACACATAACCCAAGTTTGTCAAGTCTTTATAAGTATAATAACTCGTCCCTGATGCAAAGCCGACAAATATAGAATCAGGAAGTTGATGCTTTGTGTAATCAGTATAACATACATTAAGAGCATCAAAAATCTCGGTCTTAGTCTGAGGATTAAGAAGAGCGAAATTCAGAGTCTGCACATTTGCATACATCGAAGTATATTCGGTTGAACGGTTGTTGTTGCCATCTGTCAATACAAGAGAAGCAGCCCAAAGTTTCGTTCCAACGATGAGAGCATTCATATTTTGAGCCTGAGCAGTAACGGTCAAAACGCCATCAACGTCGCCCTTGACATCGAAAATCTTCAATACGGGGTCAGCAGGTTGACGAGTTATGACAGTCTGGAGGTCATAATATAGAATCGATTTGTTTTTCTTAAGGGAATCAGCATAGCATTTTGCAATTTGCATTGCGGCTGAAGCAGGATAAACACGATATTTCAAAACAGATGGGGCGGTATAGTTTGTCGTACCGGCTCCAATCTTTGCAAAATTGATTGTCGCCTTTCCATCATTATATTCAGGGACAAAAACGATTGATTGTATTCTGGCGATAAGATTTGCAACTGTGGTTTCAACAGCAACGAGTCTCCCGACAATATCATCAACCTTCGTTTCCAGATTAGTTACCTTAGTAGCTACCTCTGCCAACTGAGTATTGGTAACAAGTCCATTTTGCTGAATAGCGTCATTAATCGCTGACTGATATGCGGCTGTAATCTCAGTGCGGAGATCGATGATTGCCTGCTTACGTGCATCAACTTCTTTGAGTAATTCCGAATAAGTGGCATTTTTGGTGGCATCAAGAGTCAGCATAGCCTTAATTGCATCCAACTTCCCATCCATTTGTCCTATAGTATAATAGCCTGTGAGTTGAGTACTAACCCACGATTTGATGCTATTTTCAGTAGTTGTCAATTTGGAGGTAAGTGCGTCGATTTGAGACTGCAGTGAAGTATCCTTGGTTTGCAGTCCAGCCAAAGTCGTCTGAATGGCACTGACTTTCCCTGCCAGATCAGTTTGAGCAGTAAGAGTCGCAAAAGTAGCCTGTGCCCAAGTCTTTGTAGCATATGTGTTTGATAATGCCTGCAAAGCATCGATTTCGGCAGAGAGAGACTGAGATTGAGTCTGAAGTGCGGTAATGCTTGCTGTCAAGGTCACAATTTGTGCTTTAATTGTCGTAATATCGGCAGTATTGGCATTGATTTTGTTTTGTAAAGATTGCAATTGAGTCTGGGCATTTGTAATCAAAGTATTCAAATCTGTCTTTGCAGTCTCAAGAGTAGAAATAGAAGATTTGATTGATGACAATTGGTCATTTACTGATTTTAGCTGGGAATTTTCAATATTGTCCACACGATCAGTCAGTGAGTTAATGTCATCGCCATACCTGTCGCAGCCGATGAACGACAGCATCGTTCCAACAAGGAACGTAGACAATAGTTTTTTGGTTAAACCTTTTTTCATAATAAGTAAAGTTTAAAAATTATTAGTAATGTTAAGAACTATAATAAATGTTAAAAAAATTATCAGTTAGTCTCTTTAAATCAAGGTTAGAACATTCTTATCCCCGCTGGTTTTTCATTATTTTCCAAAGCCCTCCCCCCCCAGCTTAAATCGCGTATCATATATGATACATTACTTGCAAATATAAATATAAATCTTTGCTATGCAAGGTTTTTCTAAGTTTTTTTGATGTAAAATGGTGTTTTACGAAGACGAGATTGCGGGGATTTCCCAAAAAATCAAGAAATTTAGGGACTGTCGTGAAATGTTGAAAGTTTCACAATAAATTGATTGACAATGTTATAGAAAGTTTGTATATTTGATATGGAGAAAAGAATTCCCCCAAACGCCCTAGAAAAGCAAAATTTGGGGGAATCGCAAAATAAATCTGCATGTCAAAAGTACAAAATTTCGCTGGAATAGCACCAGATCTTCCGTTCACGGAGTACAATTTTTACGAGTTCTACAGAGAGACCTTTGAGAAGTCCGAGCTGGGAAGGATGAAGCGACTTCTGCCGCTTCATGAGATGGCGGAGGACTTCGGACTAGTCAGCAGGAGCATGAGACCAAAGTTGGGCCGCAGGTCCCACTTCACACCGGAAGGGAAAGTGGCGCTGATGTTCCTGAAGATGTACACGCAGATGAGCGCACCGAAGCTGCTGGAGCAGCTGAACGGAAACATCCACTTTCAGATATTCTGCGACATCGCGACAGACCCGACGCATCCGCTGACGAACTACAAGCTGATAGACGACATCGTGATGGAGCTCGCAGGGAAGTTGAAGATACAGAGTCAGCAGGATGTGCTGGCAGCGATATGGAAGCCATACATGCAGGACCTTGATACGATGTTCACTGACGCCACCTGTTATGAGAGCGAGATGAGGTTCCCGACGGATCCGAAGCTGCTTTGGGAAGGGATAGAGAAGAGTTACAGGACGATGTGCGAATTGAGTGCAGGGTTGGGCGTCCACCGCCCGAGGACCAAGTTCATGGATGTTCAGAAAGCGGACCTGTCATACAAGAAGCAGCGCAAGCACAGTAAGAGTCAGACGCGGAAGATGACGCGCAGGCTGATTGACCTACTCGGAAAGATACTGAAGGAGATACGAGAGATGGAACGTGACTATGAGAAAGCGGAGAGCCGGCTGACGGCAAGAGAGAAAGGTGACCTTGACATCATCACGAAGATGTACCGCCAGCAAAAAAGCCACTTTCAGAGCATGGACTGTAGAGAGAGCATCCCGAACAGGATAGTGAGCATCAGCAAGCCGTACGTAAGACCGATAGTGAGAGGCAAGGAAGTCAAGAGCGTTGAGTTCGGGGCGAAGGTGAACAATATACTGGTCGACGGGATATCGTTCATCGAGAAGCTGTCATTCAATGCCTTCAATGAAGGAACAATGCTGAAGCATTGTACTACACTGCACAGGCGGCTGTTCGGTGTTGATGTGAAGAAGATAGGAGGAGATGCCGGTTATGCCGGAACCGACAACAGGGACTTCTGCAGGGAGAACGGAATACAGACATCGTTCGCAAAGAGGGGCAGGCCGTTCAGCGAGCACAAGGGGAAAGACTTTGCAAGACAGGAACTTGCGAGAGTGAGGGCGACAGTGATGGAGGGCTCGTTCGGAACGCAGAAAGAGCATTACGACCTGAGGCGGGTCAAAGCCAGGACTAAGCTGACGGAAATCTTGTACATCTTCTTCGGCATCCACACGGCAAACGTGGTGCAGTTGGCGGACAGGATAGAGCATAGAGCGCAGCTAGCGGCTGCCTGAGACGAAAACATGCACATAAGATGTGCTTCGGCAGGGGAACTACGCCTCTGCCATAGAAAACAGACGAAAAATCCAGCCGAAACGACCGAATGAGATATCAAAACGTAAACTTGATGAGCCTAATGCAGAAAAATGATGGGATCAGTCGTTGCTTCGCTCAATAAGAAAACATTAAACGACAATCCCAAATTTAGAAGAGAACAACATCTGACAGTTCAAGAAGTAGCATTCAGATGTGGCATCGAACGCTCAAATCTAAGTCGCATTGAAGCAGGAAAGGTGAACGTTACTATCAAAACCTTATGCCTTATTTGCAACGCACTTGATCTTAGTCTTGATGATTTGATTAATGACGGCTTAAACAGCAATTACCTATCCACTGGAAAGTGGGCTCGATCATTTTCCTATAATAATCGAAGAAGATAATTCAAAATATTTAATTCGATTATCAATAAATAAAGTCAGCTTATATATATTAAGTAGGAGTTAGACAAGTTTCTCGAAGGCGATTCGTTGCCCTTGAGGATATTCTACTGTTCCGCACTCTGTAAAACCGAGAGATGGGAGCAGATGTAGCATTTCTACATTGTCATAGTTTGTATCGACCTTTATGCTATGGATTTTTTTATTGGCACAAAGGGTTTCTACGTTACTGAAAATAAACTTGGCCAAACCAATCCCCCTGCAATCCATACCCACCGCCAACCGATGAACCACGATATATGGTTGGACACTTAGCCATTGTCCTTTTAAAGCATTGTATGCAGGTTCTTCCAGATCAGTAACATAGGCATAAGCTACGACATCAGGAGCACAGGCCGCATAAGCTCCCCCATTGGCAATATCGGACTTGATATTGTCGATAGCAGGGTATTTTTCATTCCACTGGTGGCGTCCGAGATCGCACATAAGCTGCTTTGCCTGCTGAATTATCTCACAAATAGCAGGAATGTCAGTTTCTAAAGCTTTCCTGAATGTAAATTCCTTATCATACATAATACAAATATTGGCATAAAGATATTAAAATAGTTTCCAATGACATTGATTTTTTGGCAAATTGACTGCAAAGTGGCTATCTTAGAAGTTGAAAAACAAAAACCTTATGGCAAAATTCGCCCACTTACTTCTTTTGATTATGATGTCTACAAGTTTGAATTCATTCGCTGCAACTCAGCCCAAGAAAGTCTACTCTGACAAAGAATTAGCAAATCTTCTGGAAAAGATCAGCGCCAAATACGTGGAAATCAGTCCAAAGACCATCCAACCGGCAGAAGGCTACCTGAAATATCCATATCTGATTCCTGCAGGCTATTACAAACAGATGTGGGACTGGGACGGATTCTTTATGGGCTATTATTTCAGCACCCAAGGCAAACCCGAATACTTGAAATATTGGGCATTGAATCTTCTTGAAGGAGTTGATGAGACAGGTTATGTCTCCGGATGTGCCACCACCAAAGGTCCAAGAGTCATCTTCGGAAAATTTTCTATGAAGCCATTCCTGTCACAGGGTGTCCTGCTTGCCAGCCAATCGATGAACGACTACGACTGGATCAAGCCATATTACGAGAAACTTTGCAGAGTGCTTTCTTATAGGGACAGCACCCAATTAGACACCAAATACGGTCTCTATTATTGGGAAATGGGTTTCCAAAGCGGAGCAGACAACAACGTGGCTCTCAATTACTTCAAGGACGATACACGTTCATTTCTTGCCACCGACTGCAGTACAATGCAACTTAGGGAACTGAAGGCTCAGTCGATCATTGCCAAGAAACTCGGATACAATGATGATGCATCGAAATACGATGCCAAAGCCAAGGCTCTCAGGACTGCAATCAATAAATATCTTTGGTGCGACAAGGACAAGATATATTACAATGTGGACAGGGAAACCGGAGATTTCTACAAACACGTAAGTTATTCTTGCTTCTGGCCTCTATTAGAAGGCCTTCCGAGTGTCGCCAATGGCAAGAAAATGATCAAAAGGCATCTTACCAATACCGACGAGATGAAATCCGCTTATGGTTTCAGGTCCCTCTCTGCCAATGATCCCGAATATAACAACAAAAATATCATAGTTCCATTCTCCAATTGGCAAGGGCCTCTCTGGGTAGTTGCAAATTATGTCTTTGCGGCCGGACTTCACAAATATGGTTTCGACGATGAAATCGCATGGATGGGAGGAGCCTTTGGCAATGTGCTTATGGACGATCTGAACCAATACGATACTATGCACGAGAGTTACCACGCCGACACAGGAGAAGGTTTGGCACCGGCACAGACTTACGTAGATGAAAATGGTAAATTCATAGGTTTCATCAGTTGGGACCTTTGTATGCAAAACATTCTCGAAGGAGTGGTATTGGGCAAATGGAATATGATGGAAATCTCCGAATAGTCTAACTGGCGACTTCACACAGGAACTTGATACGTACCAACCTGATTTCATATTCTTCATAATCCGATCCCAATTCGTCAATTGCATCCTGAATGGAATCGGATTTCGCATCTTCCTTGAAATACATATAAATATCGTCTACTACATCATCATCCACAGTCTGCTTGATATAATAATCCAGATTCAGTTTCGTGCCTGTTGAAATGATAGTCTCGATTTCAGTAAGCAACTCGCCCATATCCATACCTTTAGCATCGGCAATGTCATCCAATGACATCTGTCTGTCAATGCTGGTGATGATGAATATCTTTTCTGCCGACTTGGTTGGCGCAGACTTGACCACAAAATCCTCCGGCCTGACGATATCGTTTTCTTCCACATATCTGGCAATGAGTTCCAAGAATTCCTTGCCGTATTTTTTCGCCTTACCCTCGCCAACGCCTTGACAATTCTTCATATCGTCCACAGTGAGAGGATACATTATGGACATATCGTCAAGCGCAGGATCGCTGAAAATAATCCAAGGCTGCAAATGCAAACGCTTGGACATTTCTTTCCTAAGGTCCTTGAGCATAGCAAGAAGGGCTGGATCGCCACCACCTCCACCGTGTGCGATTGCGGCTGCCGCTCCTGCATCTTCATCCTCATCCTCGTCCCCTCCTTCATCGCTGGAGAATTTTCTGTCCTCAACCAACATCAATGGATATGGTTTTCCGACAAACTCATCTCCTTTCGCAGTAACTGAAATCAGGCCATAAGTCTCTATCTCCTTATCCAATAGATGCAAAATGAGACCTTGATGGATTACAGTACACCAAAATCCAAAAGTATGGTTCTTTCCGGCTCCGAAAAGAGGCAACTTGTCGTGATTGTATGATTTGATGATTGAATTCGTGATTCCCGCAAGGATATTGGCCAAATGGGCGATCTTGAAATGCTCAGGTAGCGATTTAATCAATTTGATAATCGTCGACATCTCCCTGCTGCCGTCAAATTGAGGCTTAGGGTTCAAGCAATTGTCGCAACTTCCGCAATTGTCCTGAGGATAGTCTTCGCCAAAATAGTTCAAAAGGAGTTTCCTGCGGCACTGATTTGACTCAGCATAAGCAACGGTCTCAAGCAACAGTTGCTTGCCGATTTCCTGTTCCGCAACAGGCTTGCCCTGCATAAATTTCTCCAGTTTCTGGATATCCTTATAACTATAATAAGTGATGCAAATTCCTTCTTCCCCATCCCTGCCGGCACGACCAGTCTCCTGATAATAACCTTCAATGCTCTTAGGAATGTCATAATGTATCACAAACCTGACATCAGGCTTATCAATGCCCATACCGAAAGCGATAGTCGCCACTATGACATTGACCTCCTCCATCAGGAACTTGTCCTGATTCTCAGACCTGGTCTTGGCATCCAATCCAGCGTGATACGGGAGCGCCTTTATTCCATTAATGTTCAATAGCATTGCTATTTCCTCAACCTTCTTGCGGCTAAGACAATAGATGATGCCCGACTTGCCAGGATGCTGTTTTATAAACCTGATTATGTCTTTCTCCGGCTCAATCTTATCCCTGACTTCATAATACAGATTCGGACGATTGAAAGAGGACTTGAACACTTTCGCCTTAGGGATGCCGAGATTCTTGAGAATGTCGCTTTGCACCTTGAGGGTAGCCGTTGCAGTCAATGCAATGATAGGAGCAGGGCTGATTTCATCTATTATAGACCTTATTCTCCTATATTCGGGCCTGAAATCGTGTCCCCATTCGGAGATGCAATGAGCCTCGTCCACAGCATAGAATGAAATCTTGATTTCCTTAAGGAGAGCTATATTGTCCTCCTTGGTAAGGGATTCAGGAGCCACATACAGCAACTTAGTGATTCCGGAAAGCAAGTCATTGCGGACTTCTGCTATCTGAACCTTATTCAAAGAAGAATTCAGGAAATGGGCAATGCCCTCGTTCCCTTCCACGAAACCTCTGATCGCATCGACCTGATTCTTCATCAGGGCTATCAAAGGTGATATGACTATGGCTGTGCCAGGGAGGACCAAGGCTGGCAATTGATAGCAAAGGGATTTGCCACCGCCGGTAGGTAAAAGGACGAAAGAGTCATTACCTTTTATCAAATGCATTATGATTTCTTCTTGTATCCCTTTGTAGGAATCAAAGCCGAAGAATTCTTTCAGCTTGGAATGGAGCACAACAGAGTCGATATCCATATTCGGTATAATAATTCTGGTCTAATTTAATCTAAGTTTTCGAATATTCAAAACAATTTAGATAATTAAACGAAGTATCTTCTAATTTATTTGATAAAAATTGCGATATTTGCACGAATTATGCTGATGAATGCGTACTTCGGAATATCAAAAGATAATATTTATCTAATTTTTAATAAAATATGAGAACAATCAAAATTATCGCAGCCGCTGCCATCGTTATGGCCAGCCTCGTTGCCTGCAAGGGTCAAAAGCCGACTGGCAATGTCGGAGAAGACTCCGTTGTCAATCCTAAAACATTGCTTCCTTCCAAGGGTCAGACTGACTCTGTAAGTTACCTTATCGGTATACAGTTCGGAAGCTTCATCAAAGGCTACAACTTCGGTGACAACCTCAATTATGCCCAAATCAAGAAAGGTATGATGGATTTCATCAATGCAAAAGGTAATTATCGTGATAGCAACTTCGTTAAACAATTCAAGATCAATCCTGAGCAGATGAACGACCTCTTCAATGCTTACATTACCAAGAGGATGCAGTACACACAAGCTGTCAACAAACAGAAAGAGGCAGCTTATCTTGCAAAGAGCCAGAAAGAAGCCGGAATGAAAGTTACAGCATCCGGTCTTCAATACAAGGTCGTTGAGCAGGGCTCAGCAGAAAAGATCGGACCAGAGGATACCGTATTCGTACATTATAAAGGTACTCTTACCGATGGCTCCACCTTCGATGAAACTCAGGCCAACCAGCCTTCTGCAAGACTCGTTCTTTCAAATGTCATCAAAGGATGGCAGGAAGGTATCCAACTTATCGGCGTAGGTGGCAAGGTCAAACTTGTCATTCCTTCCAAGATTGGATACGGCGAGCAGGGCAGTCAGGGCATCGAGCCTAATTCAACCCTTCTTTTCGACGTAACTGTTGATTCTGTTAAACATTATGTTGCTCCTGCAACTCCTGCCACACCGGCAATGCCAGGCAAAGGAATGATTACTCCTAAGAAATAACAATTATGTCGAATTTCGAAGTCACAGGAAAGATTTTCAAGAAACTAGACCAGAGGTCTGGAACTTCGGCCAGAGGTGAGTGGGTTAGTCAGGATTTCGTCCTCGAATTTCAGGATGGAAATTTCCCTACCAACATCAGTCTCTCTGCTTGGGGCAATGACAAGGTCGCAGAATTAAACAGTTTCAAGGAAGGAGATACTGTCACAGTCGCATTCAATATCAGGGGACGTGAGTACAATGGCAAGTGGTACAATGATTTGAGGGCTTGGAAAATATCCGCTGCTCAGTCAAGCCAGCCGATTCAGACTCCCTCTCCTACTATGGATGATATGCAGACAAGCATTCCTGAGGACGATCTTCCTTTCTAGGATTCGAAATTGATAAAATAAAATCGGGCGGCCAAATGACCGTCCGATTTTTTTATATTTCCACCCAATGGATTGAAGGATCGCGGCGCCACCAGGTAAGTTGGCGCTTGGCATAATGGCGGGAATTCTGCTGAATGAGAGAGACTGCCTCATCTAACGAACATTTACCGTCCAGGTAATCAAAGATTTCCTTATAGCCGACAGTCTGCAATGCTTCCAGATCCTTATACTTCGCCAATGATTGGACTTCGGCCACCAGACCATCGTCTATCATCTGCAATACTCTTCTATTGATCCTATCATAAAGAATCTCACGAGGGCGAGTAAGTCCAATCTTTTCAATCTCGAAATCCCTAACTTTCTTCTGGCCGGTCTTGAAAGAAGAAAAAGGCTTTCCCGAGACCATACAAGCCTCCAAAGCCCTCACTACCCTATGGCCATTGTACTTGTCAATATTGGCAAAAGTCTCAGGATCCAACATCTGCAAGTCCGGCCATAGCGATTCTACGCCATAAGCGGACAGCCTATCCATCAAAGACTTTCGGACTTCACTGTCCGAAGATGGCATATCATCAAGGCCATTGCACACAGCATCAATATAGAAACCGGAGCCACCTGACATTACCAACGTTTCGTGCCCCTGAGAGAAAAGTTCGTTTATGACAGTCAAAGCATCTATTTCGTATTGGCCGGCAGTATAGAACTCAGTAACACTTTTGGTATGAATAAAGTAATGCTTCACAGACGCTAACTGTGAAGCAGAAGGGACCGCCGTCCCAATAGTCATTTCTTTATATATCTGACGCGAATCGCAACTTATGACAGGAGAACCGAGACTCAAGGCACGTTCAATACTGTAATCAGTCTTGCCTACGGCAGTCGGACCGAGGATTATGACAAGTTTCCGATCCACAGAAAAGATGCTTACAAGGTCAAATCTTCTGTACCATCGAAAATTTCCTTCCCGTCCTCATCATCGTGCTCTTCCTCTGCATCATCATCGTCATCGTCTTCTTCATCCGCTTCATCATCGGAAGAAGAAGCAGACGGCAAATCGTCATCGTCATCTTTTTCACCTTTTGCATCATCCCACTCAGCCTCACCAGGGACGTGCTTCTGATCTTCCGGAAGGTCTTCGAAAGCCACATAGCCATTCTCGAACTCAGCCGGGACAGGTCCTTTCGTCTCCACCAATGTAGGAACGGCCACTGGTTTTGCACCTTCCACCTCGCCTTCGTATGTCACGATCACACTCTTCTTGTTAAGAACATCGTAGAAATACACGAACGAAGCAATCCCCTTCCCGACAGCGTCACCCAAACTGACCTTGTCAGCCGTGCCGAAACCAAGATCGAACAGTCCGTAACGAGCCATCACGCCTCCATTCTCATCCAACGCTTTAAACAGAATCAGTTGATCCTGAGGAAATTCCATATCAGACCTCATCTGCTTGTGGAATGAATAAAGCGTTGTGTCCGCATTTACATTGTAGACCCTTGCAAACCCTTTGATGCCCGGGAGAGATACTCTAAATCTTAATACCATACTTTTATCAGATTGTACATTCGAAATTCAAAGTTACAAAATATTTCTTGGTCGTTGCAAAATTATATAAAAAACGCTACTTTTGATTACGATATGGAAACAATCCAAGACACGTACAAGAGCATTTCCGCTCCTACTGATGGCCTGTTCAAGGACAATGGCAGTCGATTCATTGCCAAAGCCTTTCCTGTCGGATCAGAAGATACGGTCAAGGAAATCGTCACATCCATAAAGAAAGAATACCATGATGCCAGGCACCATTGCTACGCATACAGACTTGGATACAAAGGAGATAAATTCAGGGCCAATGATGACGGCGAGCCGTCTTCCTCAGCAGGTAGGCCAATACTTGGGCAGATAGATTCATTCGGATTAAGCGATATCCTGATTGTAGTGATAAGATATTTCGGAGGCATCAAGTTAGGCATCCCAGGGCTGATCAGAGCATACAAAACTTCTTCGGCCGATGCGCTGACAAAAGCTGAAATAATAGAGAAAGTAGCCGGTGAGAATTACCGGCTTCATTTCGATTATATGAAGATGAATGAAGTGATGAAATTGCTCAAGGACCTAGACCTTCAGGCATCACAACAGGATTTTTCATTGGACTGCAATCTGGTAACCAGGGTTAGGTTATCCCTCGTAAGTGATTTTATGGAGCGAGTCGGGAAGATTTCGGGATGTACAGCCCTGATGCAATAATTAAAGTACAATTAAATATTAATACAATGCCAAAAAGTCTTATTTCAATCCAAGATTTCACCAAAGATGAAATCCTTCACATTCTGGATGTGGCCAAAGAATTCGAGAAGAACAGGGAGCAGAACTTCCTTCAAGGCAAGGTAATAGCTTGTCTGTTTTTCGAGCCATCCACAAGGACAAGACTAAGTTTCGAGACCGCTGTCAACAGGCTTGGGGCCAGAGTAATCGGCTTCCCAGATTCACGCAACACAAGCGTATCCAAAGGCGAGACTCTCGAAGATACCATAAGGATCGTGTCCAACTACGTGGATATGATCGTAATGCGCCACCCTACATCTGGCGCCGCCGAAATTGCAGCCAAAAACGCTTCCGTCCCTGTCATCAACGCCGGTGACGGTGCCAACCAACATCCAACCCAGACCATTCTGGATATGTTTGCAATCCAGAAGACTCAAGGGAGGCTGGATGACCTTACTATCAATATGGTAGGAGATTTGAAATATGGCAGGACCGTCCATTCGCTTACAGAGGCGATGTCACTTTTCCGCACCCATTTCATCTATACCGCACCTAAGGAATTGGAAATGCCACAGGAGTACATCAACATGCTTAAAGAGAAAAATATTCCTTTCGAGCAGACAGCCAGACTAGAAGACCATCTTAACGACTGCGACATCCTATATATGACCAGGGTACAGCAAGAAAGATTCCCAGACAAAGAAGATTACGAGAAGGTCAAAGATGTCTACAGACTTACAGCTTCAATGCTTGCAGGAGTCAAGTCCAATATGAAAATCCTGCACCCGCTTCCTCGTATCAATGAGATTGCCAAGGATGTTGACGAGACACCTTATGCTTATTACTTCAAGCAAGCTGGTGGCGGAATGTATATAAGGATGGCTATCATTTCTTATCTCCTCGGCTATAAATAAAAACAATTTTATAACATTTATACAATTATGGGTACAGTTCACGTTTTCAATGCAGGTCCGTGCATCCTGCCGCAACAAGCTATTGATAATACTATCGAAGCTCTCAAGGATTTCAAAGGCACAGGTATTTCCCTTATCTCAGTTTCACACCGTTCAAAAGAATGGGAGGCTGTTATGGACGAAGTACGTGCCAATTGGAAAGAATTGCTCAACATCCCTGACACTCACGAGGTAGTATTCCTCGGTGGCGGTGCCAGCCTTCAGTTCCTCTATGTCGCTATGAACTTTCTGGAGCATAAGGCAGCATATCTTGACACAGGAGTCTGGTCACATAAGGCATTGAAAGAAGCACAAGGCATCGGAGATGCTTATGCCATCGCCTGCTCTTCAGACAAGAACTACACATATATTCCTAAAGGATATACGATCCCTACTGACATAGATTATTTCCATATCACCACCAACAACACCATCTATGGTACTGAAATCAAGGAAGATATGGATTGCCCTGTTCCTCTTATCGCAGATATGTCTTCCGACATACTCAGCCGCAAGGTGGATGTAAGCAAATATGCAATGATTTACGGCGGAGCACAGAAGAACGCCGGCCCTGCTGGTGTAATTTTCGCCATTATCCGCAAGGATGCCCTCGGCAAAGTAAGCCGTTACATCCCTACAATGCTTGATTATCGCACACATATCGACAAGGGATCTATGTTCAACACCCCTCCTGTATTCTCAATCTTCGTGATGAATGAGACTCTCAAATGGCTGAAAGGCATTGGTGGAGTTGAGGCTATGCACAAGATCGACGAGCAGAAGGCAAACATTCTCTATAGCGAAATCGACCGCAACTCTATGTTTACCGGTACAGCAGTGAAAGAAGATCGCTCCATTATGAACGTATGCTTCGTGATGGCTCCTGGCAAAGAAGCTTTTGAGGCAGAATTCCTTACTTTTGCTAAAGCGCACGGAATGGTCGGAATCAAAGGTCACAGATCAGTAGGCGGCTTCAGGGCTTCATTGTACAATGCCTGCACGATTGAGGATGTGCAAGCTCTGGTAGATTGTATGAAGGAATTTGAAACCCTTAAGAAATAATCAGTTATGAAAATATTGATTGCAACTCAGAAGCCATTTGCGCCAGCAGCTGTGAATGGCATAAAGGAAATCCTGACAAATGGCGGTCACGAGGTGGCATTGCTCGAAAAATACGCAGGTGAAGCAGACTTGATTGCAGCAGTAGCTGATGTTCAGGCTCTTATCATACGTTCAGACAAAGTCACTCCGGCAGTTCTCGATGCAGCAAAAGCATTGAAAATCGTCGTTCGCGCCGGTGCAGGTGTGGACAATGTAGACCTTCCTGCAGCAACTGCGCATAAGGTTGTGGTGATGAACACCCCTGGACAGAATTCAAATGCCGTTGCAGAATTGGCAATTGCTATGATGATATTTATGAGCAGGACACAGTTCACACCTGAGACAGGAACTGAAATTCAAGGCAAGACTCTGGGAATCCAGGCTTTCGGCAATGTCGGCCGTTTGGTCGGGAAGAAAGCAGAGGCACTCGGAATGAAGGTCATGGCCATCGATCCATTCCTTCCTGCAGAAAAAATATTGGAAGGCGGGGCTACACCTGCCAAAGATCTCGACGAACTGTATTCTAAGAGTGATTTCGTATCAATCCATATTCCTGCAACCCCTGAGACCATAGGTTCCATCGGATACGAGAGAATGATGGAGATGCCTAAGGGAGCCACACTTATCAATACAGCCCGCAAAGAGGTTATCGATGAGGCTGGAATCGAAAAGGCTCTTGAGGAAAGATCTGATCTCAAATATGTTACTGACGTAATGCCTAACAATTACGAAATATTGAAAGAGAAATTCGGATTGCGCGTTTTTGCTACTCCGAAGAAAATGGGAGCCCAGACCAAAGAGGCCAATGTAAACGCAGGTCTTGCGGCTGCCCATCAGATCGTGGACTTCTTCGCAACCGGCAATACTCGTTTCCAGGTCAATAAATAACTTATGCTATGGTAAGAGTAAAACCATTCGCAGCAGTTAGGCCGCCAAAGAGCCTTGTTACCGAGGTCGCTGCTCCACCTTATGACGTAATCAACTCGGAAGAAGCACAGAAGATGGCAGGAGAGAAATCCCTTCTGCATATCACCAAGCCTGAAATAGATTTCAACCCTATCCTCCAAGATCACGACCAGAAAGTTTATGACGAGGCTGTGAAGAATTTCAAGGAATGGCAGGCAAAAGGTTGGCTCAAACAAGATTCAAAGCCTTGTTATTATGTCTATTCCCAGACAATGGGCGACAGGACACAATACGGCCTGGTGCTTTGTGCTCACACTGACGATTATGCCAACGGGATAATCAAGAAGCACGAGCTTACCCGCAAGGACAAGGAAGATGACCGTATGATTCACGTGAAGATTCAGAACGCCAATATTGAGCCTGTCTTCTTTGCCTACAAGGACAATAAGGACTTGAACTCAATAGTAGCAGATACTATCAAGGGTGCTCCTGAGTACGACTTCACCGATGAGAATAATTTCGTGCATAAGTTCTGGGTAATTGATGATGAGAAGACCATAGAAAGGATTACCGAATTGTTCACCACAAAAGTAGATGCTTTCTATGTTGCTGACGGTCATCACCGTACGGCCGCTGCCGCTCGTGTGGGCGCTGAGAAGAAGGCTGCCAATCCTCATCATACGGGACTGGAAGAGTACAATTACTTTATGGCTGTCTGCTTTCCTGAAAGCCAACTTAAGATACTGGACTACAACAGAGTGGTCAAGGATCTGAACGGGCTCACTTCAGAGCAACTCATAAAGGCATTAGAGGTGGATTTCGAAGTCAAGAAGATGACCACGGAACCATATAAGCCGACGCATCTGCACAATTTCTCTATGTATCTGGAAGGATATTGGTATTCTCTGGAAGCCAAGGCTGGAAGATATGACGAGAAGGATCCGATAGGTGTGCTGGATGTGACTGTACTTTCAAATCTCGTATTGGACAAGGTTTTAGGTATTAAGGATTTGCGCACGGATAAGAGGATCGATTTCGTGGGCGGGATCAGAGGTCTTGAGGAATTGTCCCGCAGAGTGGAAAGTGGTGAGATGAAGGTTGCTTTCGCTCTCTACCCGGTTTCAATGAGGCAATTGATCAATATCGCCGACAGTGGCAATATTATGCCTCCGAAGACAACTTGGTTCGAGCCTAAACTACGCTCAGGTCTGGCTATCCACAAACTTGGATAAAAAGTTGTAGGCAATACGCTGGTTTGCCTACGAAAACTTATAGAGGGTGACCAAAATATATGGTCATCCTCTTTATTGTGTGATACAATCCAACCTGTAAAGCTCTGAACCTTGATGGTAACTCTTGTAGAAATTGACATAATAAGTACCATTGACGAAGAACAGGCTCTCGGATTCCATTGTGGTGTTGACAGTTATGGTCCTGACATAATGGCCATCCCAATCATAGACTACTAAGACATTGTCCTTGGACCCGCTCATTGGGAAATAGATGTAATCATCATCACTTCCCATACCCTGGGCAGTATAACCGGTCTTGTCGGAACGGGTATATGATTTCAGGACATTGAAATTGGAATCAGTGATATAGAGGGTCGTACCACCCTGACTGATAGCATATTGCTTCTTATTGTCATTGTAAGTGATGGCACCGCTGCCGATTCCAATGCTGACATTGCCAGTGACCTTCATTGTAGCAGCATCAATCATTGTCAGTATTTTCCCCTCAGCCTGTCCGTGTGCGAGAACTACTCGGTTATTGGCATTATCAAAAGTCATATCATTGCAATGACCTCCATTGAATTGGGCCGTCTGACCCACAAGAGAGAAATCGCTAAGTCTGAACTTGTACACGATAGCCAAGTTGTCATCTGCATTCCTGTTGACAATATAGACAAAAGTGCCATCGGAGCAAGCCCCCTGGCCCACGATGATGCTTCCCTCAGCGGGACAAGCCCCCACCAACTTGGTATCCAGCGAAAAGGAAGTACCAGCCTTGATAAGATTTGACATCGTCATCTTCGTCGGGACACTTATCCCTGTATGTTTATTTGCGACAGATTTTGAAAACGCAATAGAAGGAAAAAAGATCAGGGAAGCCATCGAGAGGATGACCAATTGCAATATGTTTTTCATTTCAGTATCAAATTTACACAAAGATACTAACAAGAGGCATTTTGAGCAAAACGAATCAATCTAGTCTGATACGTCAAAGAAAATCGCTATCTTTGTGCCAGAAATGATATTGACAATATGGGATACAGAAAAATAATGCTTGCCGTCGATCTTCAGAAAGATTTCATCGATGGTTCTCTCGCTGTAAAGGATGCTTACAAGGTAATTCCTGTTATCAATGAAGAGAAAAAGAAATTCGACCTAGTCTACTTCACACTTGACTGGCATCCATCCGACCACTGTTCTTTCAAGGAGCAGGGTGGCCTGTGGCCTGCACACTGTGTCCATCATACGGCCGGAGCAAGCCTTCCCGATGAAGTACTTAATGGTCTCGAAGAATCTCGTATCCGATTCATACTCAAAGGCTGCGATTCAAGCAAGGAAGAATACGGGGCATTGGCTGGAACTGATGCGAAGGACTATTTCGAAAATGGAGATGAAGTCGTCATCTGCGGGATTGCAGCTGAGTACTGTGTCTTGGAGACATTGAAAAATATCACCAAACTTGCCAGTTCTATCGACTTGAAAATCAAGGTTTTTCTCAAAGGAACCGCCAGATTCGCCAGCTATGACACATTGCAGGCTTATATGAAGGAAAATGGCATAGAAGAATATAAGGGCTAAAAATCAGCGAACTGCATCAACAATATTCTTCAGTTGAACTATATGAATGTCATTAACAAGGCCGATACTGCCTTTCGCAGGATTGTAGTTAGGGCCGATGTCGAAGGTAACGGCGCAATCTTTTGACGTGACCCCCTTTACCCATTCCGCCCAGACCTCATTACTATAGCGAAGATCTTGTGCGCCCCAGTTTGTCCCAAGAAAGGTAACTATATGGGCGTGCGCACCGTCAATCCATCTACCTGTGACATTGACTCCGAATGGATTTCTAAGTTCCCGGCAGATGAGAGCAATAGGAAAACCCTTGCCCAGCGTTTGGCTCCCTTCTCAGTAAAATGCCGATTATCATCCAAGGGGGTTTCAGGAAAGCCTATTCCTTTCACGGCTTTCAAATCCTTGCTCGGAGCCTGACAAGGTAGATAAAGCATTAAACGTATGCCTCTCTTTTTCAATGTCTTCGCCAACTTGGAATGAAAAAATAATTATTGATGTCTTTTAATGATAGCTGAGCAGCACCGTGTACAAAAAAGGCTGAAAACGTGCAGAGTGGTGAGTCTGGAGGGGGTACCTTACACGCAAAAACGATTTAAACGTGTATGGTGTATATGGCGGTGAAGGCAAATGTGCCTCCGAGTGGCCTAGAATGGGGTTTGCGATTTCGCCTAAATGACATCATACACAAAAACAGCCAAAAACGTGCAAGGTGGTGGGTCTGGAGGGGACATCTTACACGAGAAAACGATTTAAACGTGTATGGTACCGAAATTAAGGTTCTGTCGGCAGGCAAACCATCATCTCACCGAGGGCCATTGCGGTGTGGGGGCAAATGCGAACCGCCAGCGAGCAACTGAGCTTGCCCCCTTCAGGGGTTGCAAGCGCAAACAGTTGCGAGCGGAATAGCGGTATGCCTTGCCACGGTCGCAATAGCCTCGGCGGAAGGTAGGTGATTGCACCAAAAAAGCGGCCCCCGAAGAGACCGCTAGATATATTAATGGAAACAATTCTATAATTCCCACCCAAGAGCAGAAGCACCAAGAATGGCAGCATCAGACTCCTTCAGGATAGAATATACAAGTTTCACCTTACCCCTCCACAAAGGAAGAACATTGGCATTCATAGCCTTCTCGATAGGCCCGGTCAAAAACTCCTTAGCCCTTGCCAAACCACCGAAAAGCACAATAGCCTCAGGCGCACTGAACTCAATGAAATCAGCAAAACTCTCACCAAGAATCCTACCGGTGAAATCAAAAATCTTAATAGCCAGATTGTCCCCACCCTTAGCAGCCTCATACACATCCTTCGAAGAAATATTATCAAGACTCCTGAGAGAAGAAGGCTCATCAGTAAGCTCCAACCACTCACGAGCAGTACGAGCCACACCGACAGCAGAAGCATAAGTCTCCAAACAACCAGTCTTACCACAATTGCACTGACGACCATTATGCCTAACAGCACAAGTATGACCCAGTTCACCGGCAAACCCATCGTGACCATAAACAACCTCACCATTGATCACAATACCACTACCAACACCAGTACCAAGAGTAATCATAATGAAATTCTTCATACCCCTGGCAGCGCCATAAGTCATCTCACCCATAGCAGCAGCATTGGCATCATTAGTAAGAGCCACCGGCATCCCATCCATTGCCTCAGATAGCATCTTAGCAAAATGAATAGACCGGCTGCCACCCCAAGTAAGATTTACAGCATTCTCGATATCACCAGTATAATAATTGCCATTAGGAGCACCTACACCGATACCTCGCACACTGCCATCGACATCCGCATCAGCAATAATCTTCTTCAACGCATCAGCCACAGAAGCAATATAAGGCTCAACCTCAGTAAAAGTATCCGAACGGATCACAGTCTGAGCCAGCACATTACCACGAGCATCAACAACACCACATTTAGTAGTCTGCCCACCGATATCAATACCAATTACAACTTGTTCATTCATAATTATTCACCTTTTCTAACAACCTTAGAACCGAAAATCGCATACCAAAGCATATAAGCCACAGCAATGACAATCACGATATAACTTGTAATGAAATTCGTAGCATCAGCCACGGCACCCTGGATCACAGGCAATACACCACCGCCGAATACCATCATCATAAACAAACCCGAAGCAATGGAAGTATATTTTCCAAGCCCCTCAACTGCCATATTGAAAATGGAACCCCACATCACAGAAGTGCAAAGACCGCAGAGCACAAAGAACATCACACAAATAGGAATTTCAGCCAATGTAAACTTAAGCTGAGAAGTAACTGCAGGAAACATAACAGTCGAACTGTCACCTAGAATCATTCCCAATACGAGAAATACAATTGCCAAAGACCCCACACTGATCATCATAGTACGGCTGGAAACCTTTCCGCCAACGACACCACCCAAAAGACGACCGCAAAGCATTAACAGCCAATAAATGCCAATGACAGAACCTGCCACAGCAGCACTGATGCCGACCTCTGCAGAAGTCATATAAAGATTCGCTATATTTGGAATACCTACCTCAACTCCAACATAAATGAAAATTGCAATGATGCCAAGAAGGAAATGCCTATATGAAAGCGCACCCTTAACGGAATCCATCGTCTTCTCTTGTGCCACGCCAGCTTCCTTTGCAGCCTTTGCCGCCTCAAGTTCAGGCTCTGGAATAGATGAAAGGACAATGATTATGAATGCCAATGCAAAAATGCCCATCGCTATGAAAAGAGCTGGATTGGCATCAGCAATCTTAGTATTGGCAGTAACATTGCCGATAAGATAGCCCACCAATACAGGAACGATAGTCGCACTCAGTGAATTAAAAGCGCCACCGAACTGAATCAACTGATTACCCCTGTTTCCACCACCACCGAGTGTGTTGAGCATAGGATTAACAACTGTATTCAACATACACATTGAGAACCCTGAGATAAAAGCACCGAGAAGATAGACTCCGAAACTAGCTGCAACACCAGAAAGGAATGTGATTCCCACGCCGATGAATCCTACAGCGACTGCCAACAAGGCAGTAACCTTATAACCTTTCTTCTTCAGGATAAACCCTGCAGGAAGGCCCATAAAAAGATATGCAATGAAATTGGCCAAATTGCCAAGCTGAGACATTGCATTGGATGCGTTGAACTGCGATTTGACAATGATGCCAAACGGGTTCTGCAAACCGGTAACGAAAGAAATCATAGCGAATAGGAAGAACATTATCACAATCGCTAAGACATTGCTTTTTTTCTTTTCCATTTGTTTTGTGTTATTATTGTTTTTCAATTATTCGGAAAATAACGGACTAATTTACTAAAATATTGCCAAATAACGACCAGACTCAAGGATTATTATATGTCTTTGACGTAATTATCGAACTTATCCCTATCACCTTTTGCCTTATTCTTGATCTTTGCCCTGTAATTGTATATCGTATTGGCAGAATAATGCAACAAAGAAGCGATTTTGCTCGAATCGGTAATGCCAAGTTTCACAAGGGCAAATATCCTCAACTCTGGCGTGAGACTATCATTGCCCTTAGGCGCAATGGACTCCCCTGGAGCAAGCAAGGCATTGAATTGCTCCACGAAATTAGGATACAAATTCAAGAACGTCTTGTCAAACATCTTATAGAAACCGTCAATGTCGTCATCTATAGGTGGCAAAGCCTCTATCTCATCCACCAGATACTTATCATTCCCCCTTCGCAAATACTTGAGAACGTGATTCTTGTACTGTCTGCTTGTATTGATGTTGTCAGACAAAATGCTCAAGAACAATGCAATATATTCCTGCTTAACCTTATTGGCTTCCTGAAGTTCAGCATTCAAAGTTGTGAGTTTACGATTAATTACCAGCAATTCGTGCTGTCGTTTCCTGATGAACAATAGCAAAACAGCAAGAGCCACCACAAACGACGCAATCACAACAAGCATCATCCACAGCATCCTTTGTTGATGAGTCGCCTTGTGAGAATAGGCCTTCTCTATCTCCGGGAAGAAATGGGCAACCTGCCAAGGACGCAATTTGCCATTGAACGAAATCGCATCAGGCATACAATGATCGGCAGAATAGCGGAAAGCCCTGTCAATATCCCCCTGTTCGAATAACAGATTGCACAGGCTGTTGAGAGAAGCATAGTCGTTGGTCGCACACATCACATCTGCAATAGCGGATTTGGCAAGCCACTCTATCTTTCTGTCAGGATCCTTCAGATAAGACTGATAGAAAAACGCTGCTTCTGCATACTCGTGAGAATTCGGTTTGGTGACATCCAACATCTTCTTGGCATAGAATAATGACAATGTATCATTCTTCTGATTGTCAGCCTCTTCCCTCTTAAGGTTATACCATTCATACGTATTCTTAGGGACTATGGCCAAAAGCGAATCCCTGTATGCATCTCTGTTAGACTTATTTATTACATAAATTTCATTATTGTTCGAATATGCCATCATTTCCCCATACAAGATATGGGAAGCATCGAAAAAATCGTGCTTGAGTCCGGAAGGGATAATTTCCAAACTATACTTCTCAAGGATATCTGCGGCATCAATATGATACCCGGCCATAGCATATTCCTTGACCAATCTCATTTCCGTCTCCGCTTCCTTGTACTTATCGTTCATCATCTGGGCCAATGCGATGTTCTTCTGGAGATAATGCAAGGTAGAATCCATACTATAGGCGCTGAATTCTTCCGCTATGTGCTTGTTGGTCTCATATATCTGCTGAAAATTATGATTGTAGTCAAGGACTTGCCTTAAGACAGAGACTCTCTGCAACAGATAATTGCCGTATGTCTCCTTCATGCTTAAGGCATTGTCAAGTTGTTTCAGTGTATCCGAAGAATTATGTTTCTTGGTGCAAGAGACCGCTAAAGCAGCCAATATTGACAAGGTCAAAATAATACGATGACGCATAGTATCCGTTTTCAATTCGGTAAATATACAAAAAAAAGGCAAAGCCCCATAAGGAACTTTGCCTTCTTCATATAGAATCCAAACTAACTATTTCTTCTTAAGGTCGACAGTGATTACTCCATCATAATTGGCTCCAGAAGCCTTTCCTGCAGACATATCCACAGTCAAAACATAAGTAGCGCCCAATTCAAGAGCAGCACCTTTGATAAAATGGAAATTGGCTCCATCGTCGGCACTTTCTTGCTCGAGATACTTAGCAGCATCGGCAGTAAATACGAGACGCTTCATCTCTCCGCCCCAGCCATCCTGCCAGAACAGTTTGGCTGATATATTATTATATCTGAAGCGGCCTCCTACTATTGTGCTATTTTCGTCTTCCACGGCAACACCTGTGTATTGGAATACCATAGGCGATACCTGAGCCATACAGAAAGCAGAGCCCGGATTGAATGCCAATTGATGATCTTTCATAAATGGATTGCCAAGGCCCCAAGCCATAAGCCACGCTGCTCCATCTCCGATTTCGCCTTCAGAACCATCGGATTTCAATTTTCTGAACAGAACATAGTTGTAATCCAAGTGCAACTCAACTGAATATTTGCCGGAAACAGCATTGAATTTCAGTGCATTGCCATCAATCTTCAGGTAGTCCGGATCCAGATACCAAGAAGTAAGATTTTCGATACCACTAACCGTCATTGTCTCGTTCTGACTGATATTCAATTGAGGTACCCTGTATACAGTTGCGGAAATCCTGTCAGCAGCTGTATTATTGACCTTAATGTCAAGTGCGTGAACAGGAATAACGACATTCTTAACTGTGATCGTCGCAGCATTCACACCATTGGTAATATCGAGTATGAAGGAGTAAGACTTGCCAGCCTCCAATTCCACACCATCTGCAGCTTCAATATTGCCACCGTCAGTGATGGTAATAAGACTCTTACTGTTGTTGGCTGCATAGTTGGAAGCACCAAATTCTCCGCCCCAGCCTTTCTGTCTGAAGAATTTAATAGAATATCCGGACGTAGCAATCGAAGCACCTGCAGTGACGGTAAATTGATATACTTTGTCGGATACTTCAGACATACAATATGCACCGTCATTTGTATCCCAACTTGGACCGATTACAGGTTTTCCAAAACTTCCGCCAATCACCCAGATTGCACCTTCGCCATTGTCATTCAAACTTGACGTATTGTCCGCATCGGCCATAGCCTCAACCCTAATGAATTTCTTAGCAAAATCGGCAGTAAATTTATATAAACCGTCGATTGCCTTGAATGTGACATTCGAGTTGTCATCCACAGCAAAGAAGTCGAAATCGAAATCCCAACTTGTGATTCCACTGATATTAGGGAAACTCAAACTTGCTCCCTGAAGCAAATGGAGCACTTCTGTGTTGGATGAAGAACTGAGTTTGGAAGTAATCTTGCCAAATGGATCAGCAGTAAGTTTCATTAGATCAAATGAAATAGTATACGTTCCAGCCTTCACGGATTCCAATGGAATCGTCGTAGTGGAACCAGCCTTGACATTTGAGCCATCCCATCCGAAAGATACCTTGGTACCTGACGTATTCAGTGCTGGTGTCTCAATAGTTGCAGGGGCACTTGCAGGGAAAGCATCTGTGACTGAATACTGATAATCAGCAGTCTTGGCCATCTTATATGATTTGCCATTGATATTCAATGTCATATAATCAGGATTAGGCCTGGTAATGGTGACCTGCGTACTATCGACAGTAGTACCGAGACCGGTATTCTGAGCAGTGAACACAACTGATGCAGTTCCGTTAGGAATGTCGGCGAAAATAGGAGCGCAGATGACACCTTCATAGGTTCCATTTTCCTTGGTCCTGATGGTGACATTACTTACAGCCGTTTCATCATACATTACTTTAGCTTTCAAAGTGGAGAGTGGGAACTCATCCTGGAGGGTTACAGAGAACCTTATGGAATCGCCCATAAAAGCTGACTGGTCGCAAGAGTTGATTGTCATCTTCGGGCCAACATCAGTGAACTTTACGTTCATACCGTCATCTTTGCAGGCAACGAAGGAAAATGTTGCCAGCGCAATAAGCGATGCTGTTATTATTTTATTCATATTCAATTTTAATTTTTTGTCTTTTAATCAGTCCATTTAAGAGAGACTATTGATTTGGCAGGGACATTACACTTAACTGAATGTTTCGCTGAGATGAATACAAATTGCTGCGAAGCATCGTTTTCGTTAAGGATGACCACTCCGTAAGAGCCGTCAACATTCTTGTATGCCTGATAAGTTACTCCTGATACCTCATAACCTTTGGTTCCGATACGGACTGCCCCAGGACGGATGACCTTAGAGCAATGCGCTATATCGTAATATTGGCTATAATAGTCCAAGGAAGTATAATTCGCAGATGCAATCGTTACCGCTCCGTAGCACGTGGAACAAGAGCCTGGAGCTTCCGTGTATGGACCTTTCTTATCGTCAAGGACCAGATTCCAAAGTGTGACACCCTTGCCATTGCGGGAAAGAGTACCAAGGAAAAGATCCCTGAAATCATTCAAAAGGCAACCATCGAAAGAATAGTTCCAAGTACCGATTGATGCTTCCGTGAAATATATTTCCTTATCTGGAGCTTTCGCTACTATGTTGTCCAATTCAGAGACAGAGCCTCCGTAATTGTGCCAAGCCGAGCCAGCAATGTATTTGGAAGCTTCAGCATCTGCATAGATGTTCAATGGATAATTCTTCTGAGAAGCCTGATCGTCATAATTGTAATTATGATCGAATACCAATATCTTGGTCTTCAAGCCTGCTTTCTGGAAAGCAGGGCCTAGAGCCTGCTTGATGAAATCACGTTCAGTAGTCCAATAGAATACGGTAGACATACAATTGCCAGCATTCAAAGGCTCATTCTGAGGGGTGATCGCATAGATATTGAAGCCCTGAGACTGCATATATTGGATCCATTTCACGAAATATGCAGCATAATCCTGATAACAAGACTCTTTGAGAGTTCCTCCAGTCCATTCATAATGGTTGGCGGAATCATTGACGTTCCTTTTCATCCACCGAGGAGCGGACCAAGGAGAACCGATGATCTGTACATCCGGGTTGATTGCATAGATTTCTTTTAGTATCGGAATAAGATACTGGGAATCTATTGTAGGGACTCCGAAGTGCTCAATACCTTCTGTGTCGCACCAAGTATACCTCTCAATTGAGAAATCGGAACCTCCGATGCAGACACGTATAAGGCTTGAACCCAAACCGTCTTTCGGATCGAAGATGTTCTTAAGAAATGCTGTCCTATCCGCTTGCTTCATCTTCAACAAGTTGTAGCAGGTGGATGGGGTGATAGCTGCACCGAAGCCCTCTACAGTCTGATAAGTATCGGTAGTGAACCGTACAGCATACGGAGACATACTCGATGTGGAACCGTAAGCGACAGTCGTTTCTTTGAACAATTGAGACTTATCGGCTTTAGTCACATACATCTTCGCACCCACAACGGGCACTTTCGAAGTATCGACCGGGTCTGGAGTAACGGAATTATCCGACTTCTTGCCACAAGAAGAGCAGCAGGTCAGGATAATTCCTAATATTGATAATAAAAAGTTCTTCATAACCATTAATAGCCTGGGTTCTGAACCAAACTAGGGTTGTTATCCAAATCAGTCTGAGGGACAGGCATCAACAGAGTCTCATCAGTATATGGGCTCCTTTGATACCAGTATGAATCATAAGATGCTGATGAAGGATTCGAAAGAGCCTCGCAAACTTCCTTGGCCATATCGTGACGTACCAAGTCATAAAAGCGGAAGCCTTCGAAAGCAAGTTCAAGTCTACGTTCATTGAGCACAGCCTTGATCATTGCAGTCTTATTGGCAGAAGCGCTTGCAGGAAGGTTCTTAAGTCCAGCACGGTTACGTACTTTGTTCACATATCCGGCAGCATTTGGCAAATCGCCTGTTTCAGTAAGTGCCTCAGCGTGGAGAAGATATATCTCAGCAAGCCTCATAAGGATGATGCTGGTGGCATTGGTAGGAACCTTGTTCATAAAAGCATAACGCTTTGATGGATAATAATTGCTCCAATTGCAGGAATCCCAAGCTATGTTGGCATTCATCCTGGCAGTATCGCCTTCTGCCTGATAGGCAGCGATAAGATTACGTGAAGGAGTAACCCATTTGATCCAAGAATAAGAATCATCTGGATTGTATGCGTTCCTATGGAACATCATCCATACCCAGTTCCCGTTATCCCTTGCATAAGTTACTTCGAAAATGGATTCAGAAGTGTTCCTATTGGCATCAGTGGCATCGTATTTCCACAAATCGCCATATCTGCTTACAAGAGAGAAGCCCATATCCTCGACTGCCTGACAGTTCTCAATGACCTTGCCCCAATCCTGAGCTGTCTTCTCAGCATAGATTCTGGCTAGCATTCCGTGAGCAAAAGCCTTGGTGAACAACAATTTGTTGCTTTTATCTACATCTGGAGCATATTGACAAGCATAATCAAGGTCTTCGATCAATTGCCTATAGACGTCAGCACGTGGTGTCCTTGCAGGGAAATATGCCGAATAAACTTGCTCAATGTTGTCTGCTGTGATTGCAGGAGGTATGGTGGTAACCATTGGAACATCGCCCCAGAGTTGTGACATCTGGAACAGGTTCCAAGCCCTCCAACAAAGAGCCTCTGCTTTCCATTGATGATGTTCTGTCTCGGTCATCTTGGTAGATGAAGTATCATTGGCCGCAATATTGTCGATGTTGCAGATGATCTGATTGGCATTGCTTACCTGTCCAAGGTACCAACTCCAGTCACGAGTCAAGTTATAGTTTTCAGAATCCTGCGTATTGGCTTCAACAGTGATGATTTCAGTTGCACCGCCGCCGCAATATGCATTATCTGAGTGGCATTCTGTATTTACTAGCCAATCCATATATCCTTTCTCCTGGATATCCTTGACCCAATCGTTGTACATCGTATTCCTCAAACCAAGCATATCAGCCCTCGTAGAATACTGAGTTTCGGTATTCTGATCGACTTTGACATTGCCTTGATTGTATGATGTCTTTGGAAATTCATCCAAATCGCAAGCGGAAAGGAAGGCCAAAGTGGAAATTGCTAAAATATTAATTATCTTTTTCATATTATTGTCCTCCTAAGATTAGAAATCAACGTTAACACCGAAAGTGAAGGTCTTGACGTTAGGATAAGTACCCCAATCGACGCCCATACTTGTGGCGCTGGTATATTCACTCATTTCAGGATCATAGCCCGAATACTTCGTGAATGTGAACATATTGGCAAGAGTGACATAAGGCTGTATCTTGGCAATATTGTACTTTTTCAAGAAACTGTTCTTGAAATCATAAGAAAGAGTAATGTTCTTGATCTTGAGATAAGAGCCATCCTCTACCCATCTTGTAGAAGCCTTGAGGTTATCGACTTCACCTGCTTTAGGGATATCGGTAATCATTCCAGGGACTCTCCACCTACGTGTAGCATCCTTAAGTTGGTTGCCGCCCTCAGTCATACTGATCATATCGATCTTGGAGGCATTGTAGATATCATTGCCATAAGAGCCTGTGATGAGCACATTCAGGTTAAAGCCTTTCCAACTTACATTGTTTGTCATACCGCAGATGAAATCAGGATTGGCATTGCCGATATAATGTTTATCGGAAGCATTGATCTTTCCATCGTGATTCAGGTCTTCATACATTTCCATACCAGTCTCAGGATTTACTCCCAATGCTGTGAAACCCCAGAATTTGGACAGGGACTCACCTGGAGTCATCCTGACTATGTAATCAGCTGTCTGTTCTGAAGTTCTTGTGAAATAATAAACCTGCTGCAGAGAAAGTTTCTCAAGTCTATTGTGATTGGTGGAGATATTGAAATCTGTCGTCCATTTCCAGTCACCCTTGTCATAGTTGACTGAAGAAGCGGCGAATTCAAGTCCCCAGTTGCTCATCTCACCTTCATTACGATAAATATTAGGGTATGGAGAAGGAAGAGGAACCGACATCAACAGATTCTTGGTGTACTTGTAATATCCATCAAGGGAGAATGTCAAACGGCTGTTGAACAAAGAAGCATCGATACCGACATTGGTCTGAGTTGTGGTCTCCCAAGTAAGATCCTTGTTTCCTATATTGGAACGAGATCCAAGTGTAGGAGTAGCATCTGCATACTTGGAATCAGTCCAATCATAATAGTTGGTATTGTACTGCTGTACCCAAGCATAGTCATCAAGACCTTCCTGGTTACCTTGCTGGCCCCAACCCACACGTAGTTTAAGGTCATTGAGCCAAGAAACGTTCCTAAACCAAGGCTCGCCTGTAAGACGCCAAGCAGCGGAAGCTGATGGGAAATAGCCCCATTTATTGTTTGGTGCAAGTTTGGAAGAACCATCAGCACGGAAATTGACAGTTGCGTAATACTTGCTCTTATAGTTATAAGCGATACGACCGAGGTAAGACATAATGGACCATTTGGACCATCCTGTATCCTGACCTCTGAGACCGCCTTTGTTTCCTCCGCTAAGGCCCCAGATTATGTTGTCATAATCTGAAGAGAAATAACTTCTGGAACCAGAGAGTTGTTCCCAATCGGAAGTGGTAGCAGATGTACCTGCCATAACCTCAAGATTGTGAGCGTGGTTCCATACGTGATTGTATGTAAAGATGTTATCATAGACCATACGTCTGTCGTCGCTTCTGGAATCAGAAGCTTCGCCGTGCTGTGTACGGCCGTATGAAGTATGGATAGGATCCAAGAAATACCAATCGTGAACCCATCTACGGTCCATAGAGACTGTAGATTTGAAGTTCAAGTCCTTGTAGAATTTGATTGTTGCATAAGCAGACATAACCATACGGTCTGTTGCTGTGAAGTTGTTCTCAGTACGAGCAATGTTCTCTGATGGAGTTGTAAGGTTGGCTCCATAGAACTGTGTCCAATACCAATTAGGATTATCTTCACTCCAGGTCTTAGCATAAGTAGGAGTATTGATGATGGAGAGCACAACACCGGCTCTGTTTGAACCAGTACCGGAAATAATGCCATTGTCTTTGTAATGAGCGTAAGTCAGGTTGGTTCCGACAGAAATCCATTTGAAGACATCTGCATCCACACTGGCTTTTACATTATACCTCTTGGAATAAGCAACCTTGAAAATACCTTGTTCATCGGTATAACCTGCACCTATATAATATCTCATCTTGTCAGTACCGTCGGAAACGGAAAGTTGATAATTCTGAGATACGCCAGTGCGGTATGCTTCTTTGAACCAGTCTGTCTCATCTTTAAGGCCGGTAGGAAGGTTGACACCACCTATTTCATCCATAAGGTCTTTGTATTCAGAGACATTCAGGACATCATAAGTTTTGGTGACCTTATTCAAGCCTACATAAGAACTGAAATGGATATCTGCTCCTTTGGACTTGCTTCCCATCTTGGTAGTGATGAGTACGACTCCATTGGCTGCACGTGAACCATAAATGGCGGCTGAAGATGCATCCTTAAGGATCTGCATTGTCTCAATATCATTTGGAGACAAATAAGAAATTGCATAGTTACCAGTACCTACTGGCACGCCGTCGACGACATAGAGAGGGTCGTTACTTGAAGCGATAGAAGAAGCTCCACGTACCCTGACTGTCATACCGCTACCTGGAAGTCCGCTGGTCTGAATGACCTGGACACCGGCGACTTTACCTTGAATAAGACTTGAAGCTTCTGTGACAGGCCTCAACTGAATATCTTCCGTAGACACTACGGAGACGGCTGTGGTTAAGTCCTTTTTCTTTACAGAGCCGTAACCGATGGCAACGACTGCATCAAGTGAGAGAGCCTCTTCCGAAGAAGAAACGTCAATGATGTGACGGCCGGCGACCGGTTCTGTCACAGTCTTGTAACCGAGAGCAGTAAATTCAAGAGTAGCATTCGCATTAGCGACGCTGATCTGATAACCGCCTTTGGAATCAGTAGTTACTCCATTCTGAGTTCCACGCTCCATAACCGTCATTCCGATTATGGGTTGTCCATTCTGATCAACTACTGTACCTTTAATAGTCTGCTTCTGGGCGAACACCGTTACGCTCAGTAGCATAAATAATACAACTAGGATTTTTCGCATATGATATTATGTGATTATTGGTGCTAAAAATTTTCATAAAATTAATAAATCATTTTATAGTGGGAGCACCCGAAATTTAAGAAGTGGATGAAAAAGTGGTGGATTTAATTGCAAAATATTGATAATCAATATTAATTTCTTAAGAAATGTGACAATTAAAGTGGATAGGGAAAATAGAAAATTGGCATTTTTACCCAAAAGCAAAAAAAAGCCGATCCTTTCCCCAAAGAACCGGCCAGTACATAAAACGAACTTAACAAAAATAGAGGATCTCTCCCGTATCTTTGATCGCAAAAGTAGCAATTAAAATTTTAATAGCAATATTATATTTTTAAATATTAATTATGATTTGTCATTATTTCGCCTTGTTAAATGATAAAACGATACAAGAACACGATAATATTTATGTTTGTGCTATCTTTGCCTTTACTAAAAAATTTGATTCGTCTAAAATTTTATGTTGATACTGACAACAATTTTATGTCTCGTAATTAATTTGCCTCCATCACCCCATCTGGATGGCGAAATCTACGATACTCTTAAGACTGCAACAGTCACATCTTCTGTAGAGCAGAGCCTATCCATAGACAGGCTTGCTTCTCCCGTAAGTTCCGTCCTGCTCAAAGACATCGAACACAGAGGTATTCTGAGACCAAAGCAGTTGTCTGCCATCATCCCGAACCTTTACATACCTGATTACGGATCTGCTATGACCTCTACAATATATGTCAGAGGCCTAGGATCCCGGATCGACAACCCTGTTCTCGGACTATACATAGATGATATCCCCATCATAGACAAGAACAATTTTGATTTCGACCTGATGGACATAAGACGCATCGATCTCTTCCACGGCCCTCAAGGCACATTGTATGGAAGGAATTCAATGTGTGGAGTGATGTCCATAAGCACATTGTCACCAAGAGATATCACCGGGGGGAAAGTCCTTCTGGAATACGGCTCAGCAAATCAGATGAATGCCAAAGCCTCATATTATAAAGGTGATTTTGGGATTTCTGCCGGCTTCAGTCACAGCGACGGATTCTATATCAACAATTATGATGACAGCAAATGCGGACTCTTCAATTCTGCTTCCGTAAGATTCCGTTACCAAAAGGAAATCACCGAAAGATTGTCATTGGATGAAATCCTATCCGCATCCTTTATGAAACAGGACGGGTACCCATACAGGCAATATGTGAATGGATTGCTTGCCCCAATCAATTACAATGACACTTGCAGCTATAGGCGAGTCAATGTCATCCAAGGGTTAAAATTGCATTTGAAGACTCAGAATTTCAATATCGACTATATAGGCAGTTACCAATTGCTTTTCGACAAGATGAATCTGGATCAGGATTTCACTTCTGCCTCTATGTTCACGATGAAACAAGAGCAGAACGAAATAGTCCATACAGGGGAGGTGATAATCAAGCCTTCGAAGCACTCCCAATGGTGGGACAGCCAGTCCGGCTATTTCACGTTGGATAAATATAACAATATGGATGCCCCTGTCCGCTTTAAGAGGACTGGGATAGAGAGCCTTATTCTGGCAAATGCCAATAAAAACATACCGTCTTCCATTGGCAGTCTGGACATAAGTGACAATGACTTCCCTATTGCCAGCAAATTCAAATTATTTACAATGAACAGGGCATTGTATCACGAATCGTATTTTACACTTGGGCGTTGGTTGCTGACCGCGGGGGCAAGGCTGGACTTCGAAGAGAATTGGATGATGTTCGACAGTTATGGCACCCTCCACTACAAGTTCAACCCTACAATGGAGAATTACAAAGCCTTCAGTACCACATACAAGGGGAATCTTAAAAACACCTATTGGGAATTTTTGCCCAAAGTTTCTGCCATTTTCGACTTGGGGCAAGGATTAGAGGTATTTGGCAATATCGCAGAAGGGTACAAGTCAGGAGGATACAATACACAAATATTTTCAGACATCCTGCAGAACAAGATGATGACAGGGATGATGAACGACCTTGGAGTCTATTTCGAGAACACCAAGAATGATATGACGGCCAAAAACACATCATACAAGCCTGAAACAAGTATTAACTTTGAGGCAGGATTCAAATATCGCGGAACCATCAACTCAGATCATAGGCTTGATGCTTACATATCCACTTTCTACATAGATACCCGTAATCAGCAGATAACTATATTTCCTCCAGGCCAAACAACGGGAAGAATGATGGCCAATGTTGGACACTCAAGAAGTTTAGGGGTGGAAACGCAATTGAATTATTCTTATAAGGATCTGAAAATCAATGCCTCCTATGGATATACGAATGCCAAATTCATAAAATATGAAGACGGCCTGAACGACTATAGCGGGAATTACATCCCGTATTCTCCCGAAAATACATTATATTTGCGGGCCGAATATAGGTTTGCCATGAATCATCGCTCATTAAGGGGTATATCGGTTGCTGCTGATTTGAATGAGATTGGCAGAATACGATGGAATGAGGACAATACACTTTCTCAGTCTTCTTATGGGCTGTTGGGTTCGGATATTATATTCGATTTTGCCAAATTCAACATTTTCTTCCGTGGTGACAATCTCACTGGCAAGACTTATGATACTTTTTATTTCAAGTCGGTGGGAAATGCGTTTTTCCAAAGGGGAAAACCGGCAAGGGGAATTTTAGGAATTACATTTAATATTTGATATAATGAAGAAATTAGTTTTTTGTTTGATGGCTGTGACAGCCTTGATGGCCGGGTGTAGTAAAGATAATGGTAATGATACTGCAATTGACTATTATAATGGATCATCATTTCTTGGGACAATGACAGTGACATACCAGAGCACTGATTACAAGACAGACAATGTGCAGGTCGATATGTCAATAAACAAGGCTAAAGATGGCAGCAATACGACTTTAATGGCGTTAGTAATGAGACAGGTCAAGTTCGTGCCTCAAATGCCTGTTGTAATAGATATTACCATTCCTGGTCTAACGACCAAATCCGGGACTGATGGAACGACCACAATCACTGGGAACAACATCATTCCTGAAGCAATGGGAGGTCAATATCCTCTATATAAGATTACAAACTTCACCGGCACTTTGGATGCCACTGGCGTATTGAGTTATTCAATGACAGTCGGATCCTACCCCGTCACTTACAAGGGAAACATCACTAAGTAGTATATTGAAGGGACAGTACCTAGTCAGGTGGAAGCAATAATATGCGGAAATATCAGAGAAAAAATCAAGCCGGCCAAATTGGTCGGCTTAATCATTTATTCTGCAGGCTTGAAATCTTCCTTGCCTACTCCGCAAACCGGACAAACCCAATCCTCAGGCAGGTCCTCAAAAGCTGTTCCAGGAGCAATTCCTGCATCCGGATCACCAACTGTCGGATCATATTCGTATCCGCAGACTGTACAAACATATTTCTTCATACTCGAATTAATTTAGATTCCGTCAAATATAATCAATCCTAATCTGATTTCCCAGCGATGATACGCCTATCTTCATCCAAATCTATCCCCGCCTTAGCAGCAATCTTATTCCTCGCCTCCAGCAACATCTCCTTATGCTTGATAATCCAATTCTCAATGAAAATAGCAATACAAGAGATAGCATAATAAATTATAGTCTGCAACGTCATAGCAATCAACTGCACTTGAGCACTCATAATATCACCACCAGCCGTACTCATATTGATAAAAGCCTGACACCCGAAAGTCGTAGGAAACAAGTAAGAGAACAACTTCCAGAACTTAGGGAAAGCAAACGTAGGCCAAGAACAACCTGTCAGAAACAGACAGATCGGCGAAATGAACAAAAACAACAAAAACACTGACTCACGTCTAGTAATCACCGAACTCCAAGCCGAACAAAACATCACACAATCAGTCACGAACACAAACACAAGGATAAAGATCTCCCAATACTGGCCACGCTGAGGAATGCCAAAAATCGCCGGCACAATCATCGCAATATACAACGCAATCGCCATATATATAAGCCAATACGCCATTCCCCTACCCAATACCACACGACCGACACCAAGCCCCTCCAACTGATCCGGCAAAGAAGCGAAACTCCTTCTCTGCTCCCTCGCAGTACCCACAAGCATCGACATTCCATAAAACATCGTCTGCTGGACAATCACGAAAAGGATAGCCGAAATCAAGAAAATGCTATAAGAGAATGCCCTATTGTAAGGATTGTTCTCCTCATAAGGAATAGCCTGCACAATCTGAGAAGCCTCCTGCCCCGAAAAGCCCATAGCTGTATACTTCTCAACCTGAATCTGATTCACCTCGTGCAACATAACCATATTCGCAGCGATAAGGGCATTCTTATAATAAAGGAAACTGCTCATATCAGTATAAACCGACACCGTAGCCGTCTCGATCCGATTGATCTTCTCACCGAAATCACTCGGGAAATAGAAAATGCCGTGAACCTTCCCCTCTTGCATAAGTTTCTCAGCCTCAGGCATATTCAAACAGTGATAAGCCACAGCACATTCCCTCGTGGCATCCACCTCCCTGACATACCTGCGACTCTCCATACAATCGGCATTGTCCACAACTGCGACTGGAGTATCGGACATCACTCCATTGAGATACATAAGATTGTACAGCAACGGATACAGCAGTCCTGCAAGAAAGAAAATGATCATCACACCCCAATCGGAAAAAATAAGGTGCAACTCATTCATAAAGATGCCGAAGAAATCCTTCAACCAAATACCAGCGTATGTCTTCTTCTCCATAATCTAATCTTTTGGGAAATTCTGTAAAATATACACCTTCTTCAGCCTATGCATCACGACCAATGGCAGGAACAAGAACAATAGCAAATGTATAGCCTCTTGCCACCAGCCTGCGAAACCGGCACCGAAAATTACCTCCTGCGTATAAAACAAGAAATAATGCCTGATAGGGAAAGCAACTGCAAGCCCCTGGATATAAGGAGGCATCACCTCTATCGGCAAGGTAAAGCCAGACATTGAGAAACCAAGGACACTGTAAAGAGCTCCAATACTGAGGGCCAGCCTAGGAATAGGCAATAGCCCGATGATAAGGATTGCCACACCCTCACTTGCAAGTACCAACAAGAGAATGGCAACGAACATATTCCAGATGGAACCGTTGATAGGGAAATGTATCCAGTCATACAAGAGCATCACGAGAATGAGCCCAATGGCTGAGAACAAAATCGTATAGACCAACAACTTGCCTAAAAGGGCAGTAAGCATCGAATTGCCTGAGGTATGGAGCAGATGCTTTGAAGTTCCATATTTCAACTCCGCTCCCAACGAATATATTAGGACAACGATGATAATCATCTCCAATATGGCTGGAAGCAGGATATTAGTCAGGTAATAACCATAATTGGTATATTGGTTGCCTATCTGATGCACATCCACCTGCACAGGCTGAATATGATTCATAATAGTAGCCTCATTCATACCCTTAGCCCTAAGTACCTCCCTTTGCACAGCTCCATTGGTCATATTTATCATCATAAGGATATCCTTATAAGACAAGGCACCACCCACGAAATACAATCCATTAACATAAAAGGTGAAGGTAGGACGCCTATTAGCAGAAACATCCGCATACATTCCGCTAGGAATGACACATACGGATGTTATCTTGCCGCTCTGCATATCTTCATTTGCGGCTTTGAAAGAATTGTACTTGACTACCTTACCCAACTGGGTAGCATCCAATTGCTGAGAGAAGTTTCGCGAAAAAGAAGAATTATCGAAATCGACCACCCCTATTGGCAAATCGTGAGGCAATCCATCTTTGAAGAAGGTCAGGTAAAAGACAGTACAGAAAAGAACGGTCACGACAGAACCCAAAAGATATATCGGCCGTTGCCTGAATATCCTAAGTTCCCGTCGTGCTACCGCCCGGACATTATGCCAAGCGACCGCCATTATTTCTTCAAATTCTTACTTTCTCTGACAATAGCCGTCATACCTGGACGCAATCCTTCAATGGAAGAAGAAGGTCTTGCACGAACTTCGAAAGTCTTTGCATCATACTCCCCCGTTTCTTTGGTTGCTTTCCAGGTAGCATAAGATTCACGTACTGCAATATAATATACAGTAACAGTAAATTCTTTATTGTCCAGTGCAGGAACGGTGACCTGAACCTTGTCACCTGTCTTCAGGCCGTGAAGATAATCTTCGCGGACATTGAAAGTGAACCACTGGTCTTTAAGATCAGTGACAGTCATAATAGGAGCGCCAGTGCCGACCAATTCTCCAACTTCAGGAAATGAAGCGGACACGATTCCATCGGCAGGAGCGGTAAGATAAAGTTCATTGAGATAAGCATCTACTTCTTCGACTGCACCATTAGCCCTCGCCACAAGAGCCTTTGCAGCCTCTTTATCCTCGATTCTGGCACCATTGACAGCCATATCGTATTGGCTCTTTGCGGCCTTCGTTGTTGCAACGGAAGCATTGTATTGAGCCTCGACCTCATCGAATTTCTGTGCAGAGATGACATTCTGGTCATACAGTTTCTTCATCCTGTCATAGGATTTCTTCATCACGCTCTCACCAACTATGGCTTTCTGCCACAATTCATAAGCACCTGCTATCTGCTCCTTGCGAGCTCCATTTATTGCTTTCCGATTCTGAGCTTCAGCGGCAGCCTTGGCGGCATTGGCCTGATCAAGTTTGGCCTTCACCTCTGGAGAATCAATGGCCACTAGGGTATCTCCTTTATGGACCATATCTCCTTCCTTGACCATTAGCCTCAAGATTCTTCCTGGAACCTTGCCAGAAACTCTATATTCAGTCGCATCGGCCTCGCCCTGAATTACCAAAGGTCTTGGCCTGGAAACGAAATATCCGATAACTGCGATAAGAAGGATAACTGCCAACAATGCTACGATGCCTATTACAAGGTTATAGCTTTTATTTTCTCTTTCCATAGATATGAATTTTATTTCTCAATCGGTTTATTTCTTCTTCTGATTTTCTGTGTCCATATCAGACTTGTAATTGCCCTCTGCCTTTTGCAAATTGGCATTTACCATTTGCAATTCAATTCCGGCATCGATGCACTCTGAATGAGCCTGAAGCCAAGCAGTATGAGCAGCAAGTGCGGTATTAGTGGTAATGACTCCAGCCTCATACCCTACATTCGCAGTTCTCAAGTTCTCCTCGGCACTCTTGACATTGCTGTTTGCCATATTCAATTTCTCAAGAGCCTCTGTCTCTTGCTGACGCAGTTGTGAGACCTGAAGATTGATCATATTCTTGGCATTGTCATATTTGCTCTGATAAAGAGTAGCCTCAGCCTTTGCCTTGCGAGTCTTGTTCAAAGCCTCGAATCCGTGGAAAATAGGAATATTGACCACAACTCCGGCATTGAACATCCCACCCCATTTGTTCTGGAAACCGTGATAAGCATTAGGATTGCTCATCAGATAATTGGCAGTGACGGCAACTTTCGGAAGCATATCTGCTTGTGCGATAGTTATTTTCTTAGTATAAATCTCAGAAGCGAGATTCAGGCTTCTGGTCTCAGGTCTGTCTGTATATACCTGATCCATCTCTTTCTGCGGCCCCATCTGCGGCATTGGGATTTCTTCAAGATTCTCATCTGCAAGAGTGATCTGCGTTGAAAGATCCAGTCCTATCTCTTTGCACAAAAACATTTTGGCCAATACCAAACCATTGGTAGCCTTGGTCTTGAGCATATCAGCTTCATTTGCCTTTACCTTAATCGAGAGGACATCGGATTCCGTATAGACGCCTTCCTTTTTTGCTATCTCGGCATCATTCTGCAATTTGTGAAGCAAATCGCAGTAAGTCTCAGCAAGTTTCTTCTTGTTGGCAATGGATACTATCTGCCAATAAGCCTGATCCACATCCACAACGATCTGCTGATACTGCATATCATATTGAGACCTTGCCAAGTCTTCTGCCAATCTGGCAACTTGGTTAGAAGCTATGATCTTTCCACCCATAAATACTGGCTGCTGAGCGGATACCGCCCCAACAAATACATTATGAATATCCAGATGGAAGGCATCATCTATTTCAGCTCCAAGAGCATTCAACGATGAAGACACGTCTGCCTTCTGCATTGCCCCGACAACTGTCTGCCACATCGGACTGCTTTGATATTCGGCAACAGCAAGCGGATTGGACATTATGGCCTGCATAAGTTGAGTCATAGTGGTAGTGAGCTTGGTCTGAGCGGCAGTCCCCACATTCTGGAGATTCGTGGACATATCATCGCTGATCAATGATATGTTTTTCTCATTATATTGATAAGTGCCCGTAGCTGAAATATTTGGAAAATAATATGCTAAGGCTGTTTTCTTATCATACCCTGCCATTTCTACCTGTGTGCGCGCCTGATCCAGATCTTTGTTGTTCTGGATTGCCATCTGGCGACATTCTTCCAATGTCAATGGCTGCTGAGCCTGCGAAACTGCAGGGAACACTGTCAAGGCAACCGCTGCTGCTACTGTAACTTTCAAAAGTCTCATAAATAGAACATTAATTATTTTGCAAAGATATTACTTTTTCAAAAACAGAAATGAGAGATACTACAAAAAAGTTGCCTTATTTGGGCATAATTCGTTACAAATAGATGCAATTAATTGTCGTTTGGTCGAAAAAAGTGACTTTTTGAAGAAAGAGTAGAATTCTTTTATATATTTGCGACGAAAAAAAACAACCTACATGGAAGACGCATTACAAAATATTAGTATCAAAGAGCTACGGAGTGTCCTGATGGGCAAAACAGGAGCCGACCTCGGAGACGATTTCTTCATAATGGACATAAACGAATATGAAGACAAGATGAAACTGCTCAGGTTCCCTTGTCGTCTTGACGGATATCTGGCTATGTTTTGCATTTCGGGCAACCTGAAGATGAATATTGATCTCAACACTTTTGAAATCAAGGAAAATTCCCTTATGATCAACATCCCGGGCAGCATCATCAGAGTGGCAGAATTCAGCGAAGACAGTCTCAGGGAGACACGTTTCATAGTCGTGGGAATGTCTGCTGAATTTATGAGCAGCATCAAAATGGACTTCAGCAAGCTCTTCAACGAGAGCATAACCATAATGTCCAATCCTTGCATCAATCTATCAGAAAAAGAAGCCAATCTGTCATATAGTTATTTGAGATTGGTCAATACCATATTGGAAGACGAAACCATCAAATCGAAGAAAGAGATCATCTCAGGGCTGGTTTCTTCTGTTTTTTATTTTCTGGGTTCAATCTGGTCTCAAAGAATCAATGAGGCCTCCAAGCAATTGAGCAGCAAGGCTTCCACAAGAGCGAAAGTCACATTCGACCAATTCATCAAATTGGTTACGGAACATCATTCCACAGAAAGAAATATGACATTCTACGCCGATAAGTTGTTCCTTACACCAAAATATCTTTCCAAACTGGTGAAATCCATAAGCGGACGTTCGGCTCCAGATTGGATCAATTCATTCGTAATACTTGAAGCCAAGAATATGCTCAAGTATTCGGATATGACTATCAAAGGCATAGTGTACAAACTTCACTTTGCCAATCAGTCAGTATTCTACAAATTCTTCAAATCGCATACTGGTATGACCCCGAGCGAATATAGAGACAGTTAGCGAGGAAAAAGGCCGAAGAGTTCGGCATCAATCTTATCAGTGATTTCCTGGAGATGTTCAGGATTGTTCTCGAATTTGATCCTATCCACGTCGATAATGAGAAGATGGCTCTTGTAATCCTTAATCCAATCCTCGTAACGCTTGTTCAAGCCTGTGAGATAATCGATACGTATGCTCTTCTCGTACTCTCTCCCCCTCTTCTGGATCTGAGCGACCAGATTAGGGATTGAAGAACGCAGGTAAATAAGAAGGTCAGGCGGATTCACAAGCGACATCATCAGATTGAAAAGATCGGAATAATTGTCGAAATCACGTGAACTCATCAACCCCATAGCGTGCAGGTTAGGAGCGAAGATGCGGGCATCCTCATAGATGGTCCTATCTTGAATGATCACCTCGTTCTGTTTGGAGATGTCAACGACGTCTTTGAAACGCTTATTCAAGAAATAGACTTGGAGGTTGAAAGACCATCTTTCCATATCCTGATAGAAATCAGAGAGATACGGGTTGTAGTCCACAGACTCGAATTTAGGTGTCCATCCGTAATGGGCAGCCAACATCTTGGTAAGGGTAGTCTTTCCACTGCCAATGTTACCTGCTATTGCTATATGCATAAGTCAAATTAATATTATCGTTTTCGTGCTTACAAATTTATATTCTTTTCCCAATATCGGCAAATTATTTAGATGATGATTCCGGGAACAATCCATACATCTGAGCGTCAATTTTGTCAGTTATGGACGCGAAATCTTCAGGACGATTCTGGAAATCAAGTTCATCCGCATCTATCTCCAAAATACTTCCCTTGTAATCCTTGATCCAAGAATCATATCGATCATTCAATCCTGTCAGGTAATCAATACTGATACTCTTCTCGTATTCCCTTCCCCTCTTCTGGATCCTGGATACAAGATGAGGTACAGAAGATTTAAGGTAAATAAGCAAGTCAGGAGCCTTCACCAAGGACATCATCAGGTTGAACAGGTCCATATAGGTTCCGAAATCCCTCTCTGAGAGATTGCCCATTGCCCTATTGTTGGCCACGAAAATATAGACTCCCTCGAAAATAGTCCTGTCCTGGATCACCACCCCCTCGGATTTCGCTATTTCCAGTACATCCTTGAACCTCTGCGTGAGGAAATAGACTTCAAGGTTGAAAGACCAACGAGGAATGTCCTTGTAATAGTCTTCCAGATAAGGATTATAGCTAACCGCTTCATATTTTGGTGTCCAGCCGTAATGGGACGCCAACATCCTCGTGAGCGTAGTCTTCCCACACCCTATATTGCCTGCTATTCCGATATGCATTTTAAATTGTTCTTGAGATTACCTAACAAATTTACTACAGATTTTTTAATTTTGTAAGTTAATATTCAATACAAATGTTGAAAATCAAAAATCTATTTTTCAACCCTTTCCAAGAATGCTGCAGCATAGCTTGGTCACAGGCTGCCGATAATTCGGAAAATGAAGGAGTTATAATCGACCCCGGCTTCTATGATGCTACTGAAAGGGATGAATTGTTCGGATTCATCGAAACAAACAATATCAAACCCACAGCCATTCTTCTGACTCACGGCCATTTCGACCATATTTTCGGAGTAAAGGAGACAGCTGAACATTATTCGATACCTGTCTATATGGATCCAGCCGACAAAGTGATGCTGGAAAATGACCATTTATTGACAGAATCCTTCTATTTGAAGGCTCCAGATGTGGATTTCCAGACCCTTGACTTGAAAGAAAGAGATATCACAAGATTCGCAGACGAGCAATTGGAAGCGATTGCCACACCTGGACATACGCCCGGTGGAATAAGTTTTCTAGACCGGAAAGCAAAAGTCCTTTTCAGCGGTGACACGCTTTTTGCAGGAAGCATTGGTCGCACCGACCATCCTTGGGGGGATTACGACAAACTTATCAAATCCGTAATGGACAAATTGATGGGTCTCGACGGCGACACAGTCGTGATTCCAGGACACGGGCAGAGGACCACAATAGGCGCAGAAGTAGCCCACAATCCATTCCTCATCCCATTCAATGAACCAGAATCGGACTGGAACGGGATGGAAGGGATTGAGTTGGATGGGAATGAAAACAAGAAATGAGTAAAAGACAATATATTGAGATTCGTGGCGGCAAAGCCCACAATCTGAAAGGCATAAACGTGGATATTCCACGCAAAGAATTCGTGGTTGTCACTGGACTTAGCGGCAGTGGAAAGTCGTCATTGGCTTTCGATACCATCTACGCCGAAGGACAGAGGCGGTATATGGACACCATTTCCCCTTATGCAAAGCATTTTATGGGAATATTGGAAAAACCTGAAGTAGAAAGCATTACAGGATTAAGTCCTATCATTGCGATAGAGCAGAAGACTACGGGCAACAATCCACGTTCCACTGTTGGCACCATCACAGAAATTTACGACTTCCTAAGGCTCCTTTATGCCAGGGCATCGAGGGCCTATTCCCCAGCAACTGGAAAGGAAATGGTCAGGTACAATGACTCTCAGATAGTGGACTTGATTATGACGAACTATCTGGACCGCAAATGCCTTCTGCTTGCTCCTTTGGTAAATGGACGAAAAGGACATTACAAAGAACTCTTAGACCAGATGCGCAAACGTGGTTATGTGCAAATCAGGATAGACGGAGAAGTCCAAGAACTGAACCAGGTCACGGCTGTGGACAGGTACAAGGCACATTTCATAGAACTTGTAGTAGACAAGATGAAGCCAGAGAACGAAGACGAACAGAGAGTGCGCAGTTCCGTAATGACGGCATTGAACTTGGGAAAAGGATCAGTAGCCATACTTGATGTGGAAACTGGAGAAATGATGCATTATTCCAAGCATTTGGTCGATCCTGAGACTGGACTTTCATTGGAAGAACCGGCACCTCACTCATTCTCATTCAACTCTCCACAAGGGTATTGTCCTCATTGCAAAGGACTTGGAATGATTGTGGATGTAAACATTGACAGTATCATTCCCGACAAGAACGTGTCCATAGCAGATGGAGGGATAGTACCTCTTGGCAAAATCCGTGAAACACGCAAATTCGACATCATAAGATCTATTGCCAGAAAATACAATTTTTCTCTTTACGACCCGATTGCAGCCATACCGGACGAGGCTATCTCATTGGTTATCTTCGGCTCCGATGAACTGTTCAGGGTGGGAGATGGGGCATTGTCAGAAATGGTTTCCTTCCCAGGTATCGTAGACGACATTGATGAAAAGGTAGTCTGTCCTGTCTGCCACGGGACTCGTCTGAACGAACAAACGACTTGTTTCAAGATAGACGGAAAGACCATTTCGGAAGTGTCGGCAATGGAAATCACAGAATTGAAAAAGTGGCTTTCCACCCTTCCTTCGAAGATGAACGACAGGGAGAACAAGATTGCCGCAGACATTCTCAAGGAATTGGACGAAAGGGTAGGCTTTATGCTAAGCGTAGGGCTTGATTATCTGACACTTGACCGTCCTACAGGCACTCTTTCAGGAGGAGAAAGCCAGAGAATCAGGCTTGCCACCCAGATTGGATCCAAGTTGGTCAATGTATTATATATATTGGACGAGCCAAGCATAGGGCTGCATCAAAAAGACAATAGGAAACTCATCACCTCGCTGAAACAACTTAGGGACGAAGGCAATTCAGTAATGGTGGTAGAGCACGATGCAGAGACTATGTTGTCAGCCGATTGGCTGGTGGACGTGGGACCAGGAGCAGGAGAGAATGGCGGAAAAATATGCTTGAACGCACCAGTTTCCACTTTGCTTGGAAGAGAAAAACCAGACAAAGAGACACTTAAGCATTGCGTTTTTTCAGATTCCATAACTCTTGACTATCTCAAAAGCATCAAGAGCATACCTGTTCCAAAGCATCGCCGGATAGGCAATGGAGCTTTCCTAAGTATAAAAGGAGCAAGGGGAAACAATTTGAAAAACGTAGAAATTGACCTTCCTTTAGGGATACTCATTGGAATCAGTGGACTGAGCGGGAGTGGAAAATCTTCTCTAATCAATGAAACCCTAATGCCGATCTTGAAAAACAGATTCTACAATTCCAAGATTAAGCCGTTGCCTTACACCTCATTGGAAGGGATCAGGAACATCGACAAATTGATAGAAATTGACCAAAGCCCTATCGGACGGTCCCCAAGAAGCAACCCTGCCACATTTACAGGCGCATTCAACGACATAAGATTGCTTTTCGAAGACACTCCGGATGCGAAGGTACGCGGATTCAAAGCTGGGAGATTCTCGTTCAATATCCCTGGCGGACGTTGCGAAGAATGCAAGGGGGCGGGAATCAAGGTAATAGAAATGAACTTCCTCCCATCTGTCAATGTGGTCTGCGACGAATGCCGAGGCCGCCGATACAAAGAAGACACCTTGGCCGTGAAATACAAAGGGAAAAACATCAATGATGTTTTGGAGATGCCTATAAGTGAGGCCTATGAGTTCTTCAAGACAATACCTAAGATAGCACAAAAATTGAAAGCAATGGTAGATGTCGGCTTAGGCTATGTGCATCTTGGACAATCTGCAGTCACTCTTTCCGGAGGTGAAAGCCAACGAATGAAACTTGCGGCCGAACTTTCCAAGAATGGCACGGGAAATACACTGTATATATTGGACGAACCTACCACGGGCCTTCACTTCGAAGACATAAAGGTTCTGCTCAATGTACTTCAGGCCCTTGTGGATCAAGGAAATACTGTTATAATCATAGAGCACAACCTGGATGTGCTCAAGAGTGTGGACTATATCTTCGATATGGGTCCTGAAGGAGGAAACAAAGGGGGTTATATTGTAGCTCAGGGCACACCCGAGCAGTTGGCCAAGAACCCTAAATCTGTAACTGGACCATATTTAAAAGAAATATTGGAATCAAAAAACAATTGATAAGATGGAAAACGAAAATGAGATAAGGATATTCTGCGTGAATGATAAGACATACCACAAAGTATCTCTCGGGCTTTCATTATCAGACTTTGCCAAGCAAATTGGCATAAAACTGGTCGATGAAAAGACCAATGAAGAATATAAAGTGCTTGCAGCCCTTGTGGACCACAAACTGAAAGAGCTGGATTACAAAATTGTCATATCCCACGAGATAGAATTCATAGGATATTATCACCCTGATGGGCAGAGAACTTATCTGAGATCACTGTGCTTTGTGCTCCAGAATGCCATCAGGGCCCTATTCCCGGACAAAGTCCTGGTCATAGACCATTCCCTTCCGAGCGGCTTGTACTGCGAAATATCCAAGACCAAGCGCAAAGATGACGGCAGGGCCGATCTGTATTTTCCTACCGATGATGACTTGGACAATATAAAAGCCGAGATGAAGAGAATCATCGCCGCAGATTTGCCGTTCAAGAAGGTCAAGATGAGTGAAGAAGAAGCTGAAAAACTGTTCTTGGCCAACAACCAGCCAGACAAGGCAGAACTCGAAAAATCGCTTGGCAAATTCATTTGCAGTGTATATTTCCTCGATGGACACGCAGATACCTTCCACGGTCCGCTACTTCCTTCCACTGGATATCTCAAAGTTTTCGACCTGATGGGATTCAGCAACGGCTTCTGTCTCCAATTTCCTTCCGAAAAAGATTTCAACAAGGTCAATCCTATGAGAAGGCAATCCAAGATTGCCGCCACATTGGAAGAATATTCGGATTGGTGTTCCATAATTGGCATCAACGGCATTGGCACCCTCAACAAAGCCATTCTGGAAGGTAAGGCAATCAGCCTGATAAATCTTTCAGAGGCTCTTCACGAGAGGAAATATGCTGCTATAGCAGACAAAATTTACGAAAGTCGTTCGCAAGTGAAAATCGTGTTCATCGCAGGCCCTTCTTCAAGCGGAAAGACTTCATCTTCTCTTAGACTAGCCGTCCAATGCAAGGTATTGGGCCTAAATCCAAAAGTAATCGAACTGGACAATTATTTCGTGGATAGGGAACATACCCCTAAAGATGAAAACGGAGAATACGACTTCGAAGTATTGGAAGCGATGGACCTCAAGTTGCTAAACCAGCAGTTGAATGATCTGGTAGAAGGTAAGACAGTTGAAATACCTATTTTCGATTTCAAGACAGGTTGCAAGAAGCCTACAGGCAGATTGATGCACCTGGACGAAAAAGACATACTCATAATGGAAGGCATCCACGCTTTGGATCCGGCAATGGTTCCTGATGTGAACGGCACCCATATCTTCAGAGTCTATGCTTCAGCCCTCACCTCCCTGAATGTTGATGAGAATAACAATATCTCGACTTCAGACAATCGCCTGTTACGCAGAATCGTCAGGGACAATCGAGTCAGAGGAATATCTCCAGAAGAAACCATTGAGAGATGGCATAGCGTACGCAGAGGAGAGAATAGAAACATCTTCCCATTCCAAGAGAATGCGGACGCAGCTTTCAATTCCGCCCTAATCTATGAACTGCCGATGCTGAAATATTACGCCGAGCCACTTCTCAGAAGGATTTCTCCTTCATCTCCGGCCTACTCAGAGAGTATGAGATTATTGAAATTGATGGATTACATAGTAGGGTTGTCTCCGAACGAAATCGCAGCCATACCGCCGACATCCATAATGAGGGAATTCATTGGAGGTCAAACCCTTTAGGCGCCGACTTCCTTGATGGAGATGGCGAATCCGCCACCACGAGCCATAGTCATTGTAAGGATGGTAGTTGAATCGACAGTCTTTTTCATAATGGAATAGGCTTCAGGATTTTTCTCGAAATCAGCATCCGGTGCATCTTCATACACAGTGGCTTCGTAATGTTTGCCTGGGGTTAAGAAATCCAATCCGAAAGACAGTGTACGTTTGTTCTCGTCTGTGACACCACCAACGAACCAAACGTCTTTGTTCCCTTTACTGAATTCTGTTGCTCCATTCACATATCCGCTCTTACCGTGTGCCAATGTCGCAAGGCTCTTGGATGCTTTGTCCAATGAACTCTTCTTGACTTGACGGGCAACCACGATATAATCTCCCGGCTCAGCAAGCAAATATTTGCTTTGCTCCCAATCCAATGCCACGTCCTTGATGAACTGGAAAGCGTTCATCTTAGTAGCATAGTTTTCTGGCAGATCGGCAGCCATCTGAAGAGGCGAATACATTGTCACATACAGAGCCAACTGATTGCAGATCGTGGCCTTAACCTTATTATGATTGTTCGGAGAGAATTTAGAAAGATCCATCTCCACAATGCCGGGAGTATAGTCCATCGGACCACCTTGAAGCCTTGTGAATGGCAGAATAGTAACGTGGGCAGGATTTACTTGCCCTGCAGCCTGATATTCAGTACCCCTTGCAGATTCATTGCCAATCATATTAGGGAAAGTCCTGCAAAGACCAGTCGGTCGTACAGCCTCGTGGGCATTGACCATAATATGATGCTTTGCAGCCTCTACCACGGCATAATGATAATGATTTATCATTTCCTGACTGTAATGATGTTGACCGCGAGGAATCATATTGCCTACGTATCCGCTTTTTACAGCATCATAGCCTTTGTCGTTCATAAACTGGTAAGCCTCTTCCATATGCCTCTCATAATTGGTCACAGAAGCAGAAGTTTCGTGATGCATTATGAGCCTGATACCCTTGGAATGAGCATATCTGTTCAATGAATCCAGATTGAAATCCGGATATGGGGTGACGAAATCGAACACGTCGAATTTTTGTTTGCCGAACCAATCTTCCCAGCCGATGTTCCAGCCTTCAATCAACAAAGCATCGAAGCCGTTATCAGCCGCAAAATCGATATATTTCTTGACATTTCTGGTCGTGGCTCCGTGAGTGCCATTAGGCTTGCATTTTCTGTAATCCGTCTCACCAAGCACGACCGAAGGCAAATCGTTGGTGTATGACCAAGTGGACTTGCCAGTGATCATCTCCCACCAGACTCCCATATATTTCACAGGATAAATCCAAGAAGTATCCTTGAGTGCGCAAGGGTTGTTAAGATTAAGTATTAGTCTTGAAGCCAATACTTTACAAGCGTTGTCCACTACCATCACCGTCCTCCACGGAGTAGTGCAAGGAGCCTGCATATAGGCTTTCCAGCCTTCAGGGTCAGGTGTCAGCAAAGAGGAGAAAGTATGCCCTTTGATAGCCAAGTTCATAGCAGGATAATTCAGTTCTGCAGCCTCGTGGATATTGACATAAATGCTGTCCTTCGTCCTCATCTGCACTGCAGTCTGCACAGATGGCACATCCGTAAGTGTCTGAGAGGCATTACCTTCTGAGACTTTTCTGAATTTATGAGGAATTTTGGAAAGTTTGGATTCTATATAATTGTATTCCTGAGTATCATAATCGCCCGGAATCCAAAATGCGGTATAGTTCCCAGCCATTGCAAACTGGGTTTTCTCTTCTTTGATTACAAAATATGAGAAATTCTTCTGCTGAGGGAATTCGTATCTGAAACCGAGTCCGTCGTCATATAAACGGAAACGGATGACCATCGTGATGGTCTTATCATTCTTTTTCTCGATGTCAGTGGCCTCTCCAGCCATAGACTTAGAGAAATCGTCATTTCCATTGAACAAAAGGCTCTCATCGTTGGTTGCCGAGGAACGAACGATAGTATCGGAATCCGCCGACTCTGTCATAGCGCTGTCTACGACTGGTTCAGCAGGGGCCGTAGGATTCACGAGTGTATCCTGTGGATACCTTTCGGCGGCACAAAGGTAAGTGCCCCCAACTCTGAAACGGCCGTAAGCAAATGCAGTCTTGTCCATCCTACGCTCGAACTCTTTTTTCTGATGATGGCTAAGATTCTGGATCAATGTAATAGTCAATTCGTTGTAATGATTACGAATATGACTTTCCTCGCCCATAAGAGGAGACCAAGTTTCATCTTTTGAGGACCTCTGCACATTGACAATTGTGAAGTCCTTTGTAAGATCGATGGATTTCTTGTACTCTTTCTTGTCCATCACCTTCTTTTTCAGCTCACCACGCAGCTCAAAACCCATCTTGCTAGGCAAAACAATAGATTTTCCCTTGTAAGAGAGTGAATACATAGGTGTACCTTCACCATTGACAGCGAACTTCAGTTCCAGATTGCCATCAGGGCTTTTGAGAGTCTGAGCCCTATGCATACCAGAGCAACCGGCAAAAAGGCACAATGATGCGACCAATGCGGGAATCGAGAGAAATCCAATTGTATTTTTCATAGTATCTTTATTTTCGGAAATAATGTGCAAATATACTAATCTTCGAGACCATTGTAATCATTGACATTTCATTTTAGTCCATCATTAACGCAAATCTATTTTTATCGACTGCATCAGTGCCAATAGACAGCATATCGCCTCGGTCATCACGATGCCAGAATCGCCGATACAGAAGCAGATAGGATCCTATATAGAGATAAACCTTGCCCCAAATATAACTACTTATTCAATAGCAAATTCCACTGAGCCCAAACATTTCTCGCATCAAACTCCCGGCTCTTATCAATTGCATCTTTTCTCATAGTCAACAATTCCGATTCCGGCTTAGAAGCAAACATCTTAACCGCTTCGCAATACCTGGCAATGCCACCTCTCAAAAAGAATTTAAGATATCTTCCAACCCTGCTGATTGGGATGATAAACCCATTCCTACCATCATCTACCATATCCCTGACGGCTGGGAAAGAGTCGAAAACAAAAGGAACACAGCCAAACTGCATCGCTTCCGGTATCACCATTGGAAAGCCCTCATAAGCAGACACCATACAGAGAGCCGAAGCCCTCTTATAATACTCCGTAGGATCCTTATAACCAACAAATTCCACCCTCTCCAACCTCATCACTTTAGCCATTCTCAAGAACCGCCCGCGGCCATAATCGCCCACCAGGACCAACTTCCAATCAGGCAATTCATTCTGAAGTCTCTTCCAAATCAAAAGTAAAAGATCCACCCTCTTCTGCAAAGAATTCATTCTACCGACATACAATAGCATCTTTTCTTTCTTAGCAGAAGACAAATCGAAAGATTCTTCAATATTTAATGGATTGGGGATGGCGGCAATATTGGAAGTCGGAATAGGGAATATATCTTGCAAATGATGAATATATGAAGGTGAAAGGACAATCACCTCAGCCCCATTGCGGGCAAGCCTTACCAGTCCCCTATTCGACAACTTGTTCCATAATAATGTCAATCTCTGGATAATGAATGATTTCTGAAGGAAACGCAATCCCTTAGGATAGTCATCTTTCTTATTGTAAAGGTCATCGGGATTATTGTGTAGATGACATATCACCCGAACATCTCGCAACCCTGACATAATCTTTGTAAACTCAGGATATTGAGGGTAAGCGCAGACCACCACATCAATACCATAACTTGAAACTATCTTCTGCAATTCAGGCAATGTATTCCTATAATTAATCTTATGATCACGGGAAACAAAAATCTTCTTGTAATAAGACTCGTCATCATATTCGGAAGGAAGGGCGACGAAGCAATAACATCCGTAATCAAAACTGGAAAGGTACCTGGCCAAATTGTCATAAACCCGCTCAGTACCACCACTGCGAGGATCTGCCTTATTTGCTAAGAAAAAAAGAATGTTCATAATAAGAATTATCTTCCCGATATAGAAATCTTATCGCTCAATATATTATTGAAGTCTTTGTCAGCCAACAATTCCTCCAAAGTCAGATGCATCCTGTACCTCCAATAATGCTGTGGATTGGCTGGGACATTGACACGTTCATCGCAAGGATTTCCCTGATAACGGACTTCCCCATCGATGGACAACCAGTCCTGAAGCGGAAGGATTGTCAATATTGAAGGAGACTGCAAATGTCTGTCAATTATCATATCGCAAAGCCAGGGCTCGCAATAATATGGCACATCACCTTCACAATGCAGGACATTGTAATAATAATCGGCAGAGGTGCGTCTATCCTCTTCCCACCAAGCTCTGATATTGTTGGTATCGTGAGAGCCTGTAGTACAGACACTTAGGTAGGGATAAGCGAAAGTATCCCCGAACTCCAGGCCTGGATCCTTCGGCATCCTCTGTATTTCAAGCGAAAGGATACGTAACTCATTCATTGTTTCATTCACACAATCAGGAACCATTCCCAGATCCTCACCACAAGCAAGCATCTGAGTGGAATCCAACAATTCAGGCAATTTGGACATAGCCGATTCCTTCCAGAAACAATTGTGACGACGATAGAAGAAATCGTCATACAACCTATTGAAAGCATTCTGCTTGTACATATCCAAAGACTTGAAAGAGAAAGTGGACTGGGCGGCAATGCGAGGATGATAATATCCCTTTTTGCGAGGATCCTCAACGAAAAGGACATCATCCAGCAACGTCAGGAATCCAGCCCTCAACGGACGCTGTTCGTCAGTACAGAATTTCTTTACAACTTTCTGCTGAGTGGATACGGCTGAGATCAGTTTTCCATTTTTCATATACTTGGACTTGACCTCTGTAGCCAATTCCCTACCAAAAATTTCTTCCAGTACCCAATCGCAACATTTCGGAGTAACATAGGCTCCATTTTCCATATCGAAGCCTATTTCTGACAATTCAGCAGCAGACAGCGGAAGAGCCGGGCTAAAATGGCCCAAAAGGGCGTGTATGCAATCCGAAGGAATTTCCCATATACGAAAGAATCCCAAAATATGGTCGATTCTGAAGGCATCGAAATATTCGCTCAATTTCCCCAGACGGGCTTTCCACCAAGAGAAACCATCCTTGGCCATCTTATCCCAATTATAGGTCGGAAATCCCCAATTCTGACCAAGAACAGAAAATGCATCAGGCGGAGCACCTGCCTGAGAATCCAGATGAAACAGACTCGGATGAAGCCAAGCATCTACACTTTCTCTGCTAATACCGATAGGAAGATCACCTTTGAGGATCACACCATTTGAGTGTGCATAAGAAACAGCATCCTTAAGTTGCTGATCCAAGCAGAATTGCTCATAGCAATAAAACTCAATGTCCTGACTATTGTCAGAACTGAATTCATCAACCTTGGAAGAATCGTACTTGGAATATTGTCCCCATCTCGAAAAATCAGGAGTCTGATATTGATCCCTAAGCACACAGAAAGCAGCATAAGGAATTAGCCAGAATCCATTTTCCTTCACAAATTTCTTATAATCGGCACCGGCCATCACCTTTGGTCCCGTCACAGTGAAAGCCCTGCGCATCAGCCGAGTCTTTTCATTATTGACACGCTCGTAGTCCTCTTGAGGAAGAGCATTCAGTTCAGCCTGAAGTTCCCTATAATTCTTGTCCACTCTCACCCCTGCATCAGGCAAATGCAGATATTGCGGGTGCAAAGCGAAACTGGAATTGGCCTTGTACGGATAAGAATCCACCCAAGTACCATTCATAGTGGTGTCATTGATTGGAAGTATCTGAATCACATTCTGTCCAGTCTCCACTGCCCAGTCCACCAACAACTTGATATCGTTGAACTCTCCTACTCCGAAACTATCCTGGGAACGAAGCGAAAAAAGTGGAATTGCAGTCCCGGCACCTTTCCAGGTCTGGAACCTGAACTTAGGCTCATTGTCAGAAAGCACAAGATGTACCCCTTCAGCAGGAACTTCCCCGAAGAAATGATTGGCACCCTCTTCCCAATTCTTAGGGAGATGAGTCTTCTTATCCACAATAACGAACTTATATTCAAAAGGTTCTGTAACATTCAAAGTCACATCCCAGAGAGGAAAACGAGCATCATTCAGCAGCCGCACATTGGTCCAGTCCTTGAACAGATGACCACTTCCTGTAATGGCTACAGCCTCGTCGGAACGCACTTGAGGCAAAGCCACGCAGAAAGTCAAGTTGCCAGCCCCAGTATATAATTTGCCAGAATCATCCGACTTGGATTCAGGCCTTCTGAAAAAGACTTTGGAAAATGCCGAACTATAAAAAGGCGCATCATATGGCCTGTCCTGCCAATGGTCCCTTACTGCCAATATTTCAGGAGAAGAATTGGATGGTACGATCAAGACGTGCTTTTTCCACTCCTTACGCAGGCATTTGCCTGATCCCCAAAGCTCAAACGAATATTCGTTCCCTTTGGTAAGATCCAAGTCTTCAAGTTCTATCCTCCACGTCCCTGCATAGACATAGCCCATATCCATCAGCTTATTGCTGAATCTAATAGCCAACTTCTCACCCCATTGGGTATTATACTTAAGACTGATTTGAACTATCATAGTATTTTGTCATTATTCTATTTTTACTTTCATCTTCTTCCATTCAATCACAGGCAGCAGAAATGCAATCAGGCAGGAAGCCAGCCAGAAAATCGATACCGGAGTGAAATCATACACAGCCGACTTAATCGCTTCCCCACTGATATTGCCCTGGATCAAATAACCGCTGACCACATCCTGAATACCCGCTGCAATATAACTGGAAAAACCGACAATCCCCATAGCAGCCCCCGTAGCCCTCCGAGGAACGATATCCAACGCCATCAGACCAGCGACAATGCAGAAGAGCACCCCTATCGACAGGCTGAAGAACGACACGAAAATAATGTTAATTATATAACCGCCACCGCCGAAAAGGAATGCGATCAAAGAGAGCAGGCCGATGATTCCTGACAATATTACCGGTTTTATCCTATCGGCACGGAAAATCGTGTCCGAAAGCCACCCTGCAAGCACAGTCCCCAACACCCCGAATACCTCAGAAAAGGCGATAATCTGAGTGGCTTTCGGCAAAGAAAATTCCTTCGCCTTCTGGAGGAAAAGGACTCCCCAGCCAGAGACCGCATATTGTGTGATATAGATGAATGCACTCGATATGGCAATGATCCATACGCCTTGATGCTTGAAGACTGTCCTCTGTAACTCTTTGGTAGGCAACTTATCTTCATTATGCTTCTCTTCCCCTGACAAGTCTTGCACCGATGGAAGTCCCTTGCTTTCAGGAGTATCCGAAACGAAGAAAATCACCACCAAGGCTCCTATCAATCCGCCCAGAGCGGAAAATATAAATCCGAATTTCCAGCCAATGGCCTCCACCACCACACCCGTGATGATGAATGACAGGAATTTGCCCAAATAAGGGGTAGCACTGAATATGCTATAATATGTGCCTCGTTTCGAGAGAGGGAACCATCTGGACAGACTTATTACACCAGGAGGGGATCCCATTGACTGAGCCCAACCATTCAAGCCCCAAGCAATCGCGAAAACTATGAAAATGAAGCCGGAAGATAGCCCTAAGGTTCCCTTCAGCAACCCCATTATCCCCATTATGAGATTGATGGCAACAGACAGCAAAAGACCGGTCGCCATAAAGCGTTTGACATTGCAATAGTCTGCTATGAAGCCATTTGTGAATTTGCCGACAGCATACACAATCAACAAAGACGAACCTATGACGCCCAACTGCCCTGCCGTGAAGAGACCATCGTCAATGATAGGCTGTTTCACGACGCTTAACGTCATTCGACAAACATAGTAAAGGCTATACGCTACGACAGCCCCCCAAAAAGTCTTCGTTCTAAGAGACTTGTACACTCTCGGTGCATCGGCCGAACTGACTTTGGACGAAGCAGGTTTGCTGATTCTATAGAATGTGTAAAGTCCCATTGCAGAGATCGTTAAATTTCAACTTTCTTGCGTTTCCAGTTTAAGATAGGCAGCAAGAACGAGATTATGGAAGCTCCTATCCAGAAATATGCGGCATAATGGAAATCGTATACTTTCGTCATCTGTGTTACTCCATTCACCACCTCTGGAACCTCCTTAGCAAATCTTTCGATAAGTTGTCCGCTGACCACGTCCTGCAGTCCGGCTGCCAAGTAACTTGCCATACCGACTATGCCAAGAGCGGAACCCGTAGCCTTTCTCGGAACCAAATCAATAGCCATCAAGCCGCCCAGGAAGCAGATGAGCACTCCGATGGCAATGCCGAAGAGTACCATTGCCAACACATTGATAAACATTCCATTGCCTCCGAAAATGAAGATACAGAGCGCAATAGTGTTCAATACTCCGAAGATAAATGCAGGATATTTGCGATCTCCCTTAAAGAGGGTATCAGAAAACCAACCTGAAAACACAGTTCCGATGATACCGAAAATGGTATTAATGCCGATAATGATGGAAGCCTGTTCGATACTGAAGCCTTTTGTCTTCTGAAGGAACAACATTCCCCAGCCATTGATTGCATACCTGCTCATATACATGAATGCACTTGCAAATGCCAAAACCCAAACTCCAGGGTTCTTAAGCACTGCCTTTTGCATCATGCCGACCTCATTTTTACTGGCCAGGGCATCAGCAGCTTTTTGTGCCAATGCATTGTCATATTCCTCTTGCGTCTTCTCTCCTGATAACACCTCGACTGGCGGAAGTCCCTTGCTCTCAGGGTTATCGTGCATACAGAACAATATCAATATCACTCCGCATACTCCAGCCAAAGAAGCTCCGAAATAGCCCCATTGCCAGCCGAAATGACTGACGATCAATCCTACGAAAAGGAAAGAAAGGCCTTCGCCGAAATTATGGCTTGCGCTGAAGAATCCATAAAAAGTTCCTCTGGTCTTTATAGGAAACCATCTTGACAATGAAATGATTGCAGAAGGAGCACCCATTGACTGAGACCAGCCGTTTATGCACCACATTATGGCAAATGAAAGGAACAATGCTAGATTGGTGATGCCTAATGAACCCTCGGTAAATCCGAAAACACCCATTATGAAGTTCATCAAGGCCGAGATGATTAGTCCCGTGGCCATAAACTTCTTGATATTGCTGTAATCTGCCAAAAAGCCGTTCACAAACTTACCAATGGCATAAGCAAATAGCAGACAGGAACTTACTATACCCAATTGAGCGGCATTCATCAATCCATCGTCGATGATAGGCTGCTTCACTACATTCAAGGTTGTACGGCACACGTAGTAGAGGGCATAGCCGAATGTGGCTGCCAAAAACGCCTGAATGCGCAAACGCTTATAAGTCTTGTCTATTTTATCTGGAGAGACTTTGGTTGCGGAAGGCCCGCTAATGCTATAGAAATCCAAAAGACGATTGGCCATTTGTATATTTTTAATGTCGGGCAAAGTTATAAAAGAACGTTAAATAATACTAATTTTGTAAATTTGCTTTCGAAAAAAAACTTAGAAAATGAAACGTGCACTAAAACTTATCCTGTCTTTGGCAACTATTGCCTTGATGACAGGTACTTTGGCTTCTGCCCAGACGAAAAAATATGTCTATACGGAAGCTTCCGAATTGACCATCACTGGCAAATTAATGGACACCCCGGTTCCTTACCACAGGGTAGACACAGTGGTGTTCAAGGGATTTACCAAATCCGAGAACAACCAAGTCCGCAATTCCTCCGGGCTTGCCATTGCCTTCAAAACCACATCTACCAGAATTATGGTCCAGACTAAATACGGAGAAGTGGGCTGGCCGACCAATACAAACGGTATTTCAGGAAGAGGATACGATCTCTATATAAAAAAAGACGGTAAATGGCTTTTTGCAGCAGCCGGCGTATCTCCGGACAAGAATCTGGAGAAGCCTCTGGATTTGATTCACGATATGCCTGAAGGTGAGAAAGAATGCCTTATGTACCTTCCAACTTACAGCGAAGTGCTATCCGTAAAAATCGGTATCGATCCTGGCTCGACAATTGAACCTCTTGCCAATCCTTTCAGATATCGCATCGGCATCTTCGGCTCCAGCTACACCCATGGTTCCAGCACATCGAGGGCAGGAATGACCTACCCTGCCCAGTTCTCAAGAGAGACAGGACTACAGATGCTCAGCCTCGGTTGCAGCGGAAACTCCAAATTGCAACCATACTTTGCTGATGTTCTGGCGGCCGCAAATGTAGATGCCATCGTAGTTGATGCCTTTTCCAATCCCTCCCCTCAAGAAATCAAGGACAGGCTTTTCCCTTTCATTGAAAAGGTCACAGCGGCACATCCCGGAATGCCACTTATCATCCAAAGGACAATATATCGTGAAGGACGCAACTTCTGTCTTTCAGCAGACAAGAGAGAAGCCAGGAAAATGGCTGTAGCAGACAGTATGATGGCAATTGCTTGCAAAAAATACAAAGATGTCTATTACATCAAGCCGTGCGCCACAAGCCCTCGTCGCGATGCCACAGTGGACGGCGTTCATCCGGATAACTTCGGATATCACCTCTGGGCTTCTTCAATCGAGAAACCAATCAAGAAAATATTGGCTAAATACGGAATTAAATAACATTAGGATATGAAAAGATTTATCGCTTTCGTATCGGTCTTCATCTTCGCTCTGAGTACGTTTGCTCAGACACCAAAAGATGTAAAATACGTATTCACAGAGGCTTCCAACCTCAACATCATCGGAAAGATCAGCGAAACAGTCAATCCGTACCATCGTGTGGACACTGTCAAATATAAAGGATTCACCAAGACTGAGAACAATCAGGTAAGATGTTCTTCCGGACTCGCAATACTTTTCAAGACCAATTCCACCGTCATCACTACTCAAACAGAATATGGCTTCCTCTATACGGGAACCACGACAAATTGGGTGGCACATCGCGGATATGACCTCTATATCAAGAAAGACGGCAAATGGATTTTTGCAGCAGCAGCGGTCGCTCCTATGGGAAAAGAGAAACAGAACACTGTGATTATCAAGAATATGGATGGAACGATGAAAGAGTGTATGCTGTACTTGCCTCTTTACAGCGAAGAGAAATCCATCAAGATAGGCGTACAGGAAGGCTCCACCCTGGAACCGCTTGAATCCCCATTCAGATATCGCGTGGGAATCTTCGGATCAAGTTATACTCACGGAGTATGCTGCGGTCGTGCCGGTATGACATACCCTGCACAGTTCACCAGGCATACTGGCATTCAGATGCTAAGTCTCGGATGCAGTGGCAATTGCAAATTACAGGATTATTTCGCCAATGTATTGGTAGATGCAAAAGTCGATGCCTTCGTATTCGACACTTTCTCAAATCCATCTCCTGAGCAGATACGCGCACGCCTCTTCCCTTTCATTGAGAAAGTACAAGCCGCCCATCCTGGCATCCCTATGATTTTCCAGAGGACGATTTATCGTGAACAGAGGAACTTCGACACTCAGTGCGAACACGATGAGGCTTATCGTATCACTGTAGCAGACAGTTTGATGAATATTGCTTGCAAGAAATACAAGAACGTTTATTATATTCACCCGAATGCTTCAGCTGCGGATCACGAGACTTCCATAGATGGAATACATCCTTCAAATTACGGATACCAGCTTTGGGAAGAATCCATAGAGAAACAGATTACAAAGATTCTACGCAAATACGGGATGAAATAAACCCATTTGCATTCCGACTAATAACCAATTGATATGAAAAAGACGACCACATTGGCAATCGTATGCTGCCTTGCAACGATTGCTTCATTCACCGCAACATCTCAAACCAGAGGGATAGGCGTATACCCGGGTGAGCCATCGGCTTATTCTGGCCCAGAAGCCATTCCCGCAGGCAATGAATATCGCAACTTAGCCCTCAACAGGGCGGCATACCAATCCTCAAGTTTTGACTATAATCTTACAGCTCAACTTGTTACTGATGGAATCATCGGTAAGGGAGGGCCAGAGTATATAGAAATCTCTACGAGTGACGGCTTTGCAGCCAAAAGAGACAGGGAAAGGATTTTCGATGGTAATATGCGTTCGGCCACGACTTTCTCGGCCAAAAAAGATGCATTTTTACTCTTTCATTCCTGCTATAGGAATCCAAGCTCAATTGACGCCATTGAGGTTCTGATAGCCGCCAAATGCAAGGAAGGGATCTCTCAGGATTATAGTTTCTCTATGGAGACTTCTGAGGACGGCCAGAACTGGAAAGTTTTGAAATCGGAAAATGGGACCGGGTTGGAAGGAGAAAAGAAATTCGACATTCTCATTCCGCAAGGTGTTAAATCTACTTATTTTCGTATTGTCCTGAACTCTCCTGCTGCTACGCAGTGGAGCATTGAAGAATGCAAATTCCTGAAAGATGGGAAGAATGTAAATATGATCCCGTCAGTCCGTTTCAGCAGTTGTTGGATGAGCGAAGGCACTGGCCAAGAATGGGTTTATATTGATCTGGGAGCCAATGCCTCTTTCGACAGGATTGCCTTGCATTGGGTCAATAAGGCTATTGAGGGAGGCATTGAGACTTCTGATGATGCCTCTGTCTGGAAGAAAATTGCCAATCTTCCCGGCGGCAAGTCGCTGGATGATGAGATTAAGGTTGAAGGCTCCGGCAGGTATGTACGCCTGATGATGGACAAATCAATTGATGGCGGTCGGTATTGTCTTAAAGAAATGCAGATTTTCGGTCGTGGCGGATTGTCATACAAGGCTCAAAAAGCAGCGACCCCGAAAGATGGGAAATTGTATCTAAGTGGAGGCTCTTGGCGGATTCAGCGGGCATCGGAAGTCTCAGCAAAAGGTGAAATCATCTCCTGCGCAAACTTCAAACCCTCATCTTGGATCATCGCCACTGTTCCTTCGACCGTATTGTCCTCTTATTTCAATATCGGGGCAGTCCCGGACATCAGGTATGCCAACGATCAGAACGATATTTCTGATTCATTTTTCACCTCAGACTTCTGGTATAGGGATGAATTTATTGTCCCTGAGGACTTTAAAGGGAAAACTACCATCCTCAATTTCGATGGCATTGATTGGAAAGCGGATATTTTCCTGAATGGGAAATACGTTGGCAGGATTGACGGGGCATATATCAGAGGCCGCTTCGATGTCAGTCCGCTGCTTAATGTCGGCAAAAAGAATGTGCTTGCCGTTCGGATTTCATGCAATGACAACCCGGGAAGCGTAAAGGAAAAAACACGTGAGAGCACCGACTTCAATGGAGGTATACTTGGGGCAGACAATCCAACCTTCCACGCAACTGTCGGTTGGGACTGGATTCCAAGCGTAAGAGGCAGGGACATAGGTATTTGGAATGATGTATTCCTCACTTCTCACAATGGAGGTGTCACAATAGATGACAGTTTCGTAAATACAGATCTGCCACTTCCTTCGACTGACTATGCCGACATCAACACCACAGTCACACTCACAAATCACAGTGCTTCTGCTCGAGACGGGAAGATTATGGTTAAATACGGACCTCTTTCTTTCGAGAAAAGCGTGACTGTTGCAGCGGGACATACTAGGGAATTCAGTTTGGATCCTGTTAGATTCGACCATCCTCTTCTCTGGTGGCCAAATGGTTACGGGGAACCTAATCTATATGACGTACAGATATCTTTCGTTACCGATGGGAAGATATCGGATATAAAGAATTTCAAATCAGGTGTACGTGAGATGTCTTATGACACCTCCGGCAAGACGTTGGATATTTTCATAAATGGCAGGAGATTGATCTGCAATGGTGGCAACTGGGGCTTCCCTGAAATCAATCTTAACTATAGGGCACGCGAATACGATGTCGCTGTGGCATACCACGCCGATATGCATTTCACAATGATTCGCAACTGGGTGGGAATGACTGGAGATGAGGAGTTCTATGAAGCCTGCGACCGCCACGGGGTTATGGTATGGCAGGATTTCTGGCTGGCCAATCCTCTGGATGGTCCTGATCCTGACAATATCGATATGTTCGCTGCCAATGCATTGGACTATGTGAAAAGGATTCGCAACCATCCTTCGATTGCTCTTTATGTGGGCAGAAACGAAGGTTTCCCTCAGAAGGAATTGCCTACTAGACTGGAGCAGATCGTGAGGGACAATCATCCTGGAATCTATTACATTCCAAGTTCGGCAGATGGCCTGGTTACCGGTCACGGTCCTTATTTCGCTCATCCGGTGAAAGATTATTTCACTATCCAGAATGGGATAGATCATCTTCACAGCGAGAGAGGAATGCCTAATGTGATGAATGTGGAAAGTATGAAACTTATGCTGCCTGACAGTCTGCAATGGCCTCAGAACAATGTTTGGGGCGTGCACGATTACACATTGGGAAGTGCTCAGAGATGTGCCACCTTCAATGCAATGATTGACACAGCGTTCGGGAAGCCAACTTCATTGGAGCAATTCACCAAATGGGCCCAATGGATCAATTACAATGGCTACAGGGCAATATATGAATCACGTAGTCTGCACCGCAAAGGTGTCATCATATGGATGAGCCATCCTTGCTGGCCTTCAATGGTTTGGCAGACTTATGACTATTATTTCGAGCCAACGGCTGCTTATTTCGGGGCTAAAAAAGGTTCTGCGCCAATCCGAATCCAATGGGACCCAATTACCAGCAATGTGGAGGTAGTGAACAACAATGCCTCAGACCTATCAGGGCTCAAGGCCACCGCATCGGTTTACACTTATGATGGAAAAATGATTTTTTCGAAAAGTGCCAAACTTGACAGCAAGGAGGACAGCACTTCACCTATCATTCCCCTTTCTTTCAATAATCCAATGTTGACAGATGTATATTACATCAAACTCACATTGACTCGGGGAGATAAGATTATTGCGGATAATTTCTATTGGGAAGGAAAGAAAGATGGGGACTGGAAACAATTGCTCACATTGCCTTCGGTCCAACTTCAGACCGCTTCACCTGCGACCTTGAAAGATGGCCAGTGGGAGATGAAAGCGACACTAAAGAATACTTCCGATGTTCCTGTCCTTATGATTCGTCTGAAAGTGGTAGGTGGCAAGTCAGGGGAAAGGATTCTGCCTGTATTCTATGAAGACAATTACTTTTCATTGCTTCCTGGAGAATGCAAGAATGTCCTGATCCGCTTCAAAGAAGAAGATTCCAGAGGCGAGACACCTAGATTGGACGTGTCAGGATTCAATGTGAAATGAAATTCATTCCCAAAGGTAGACTTTGTCACCGCGACGAAGTTTACCTTCGAGGATAGCGATAGGAATTCCCTTCGAAGCCTTATTGGCCTGAGCTGAAGCGGCAGTGGCTATTTCGGTCTCTTCACCAGCACCTGGTATTACCTTTGAAAAATCAATAGGTACAGAGCAAGGGGTACCTTTAGTCGCTTGTGAGACAGGCTTTAATGCCACTCTTATCTCAGGAATGTCATATTCGATCACCCCAGTGGTGCTGCCAGTGATAAGGACGTGCGCTCCGACTTTCAAAGGAGATGATTCCACAAATATCTCAGCCACACCGAGTTTCGCGAACCAATCGGTGACTTTGCCAATATAGACTTTTTTCTTGGTAGTGGCGCTGCCATACACTGTGGACCATTCGCCCAACTTCGCACCTTGATAATATCCGTCCCAGAAACCTCTGTTGAACACTTCGCTTAATCGAGATTTCAAATCAGCCACCAATTGCGGAGTATATTGGCCTTCACAGACAGCATCGGCTGCACGTCGATAGCAAGAGGAGCAACGCTTCACATACTCGGAAGACCTAGCACGGCCTTCAATCTTGAACACCTTCACCCCCGCATCTATTATCTTGTCCATAAATTCTATGGTACACAAATCCTTTGGGGACATAATATATTTATTGTCCACATTCAACTGATTGCCAGTTTCGAGGTCGGTAACCATATAGCCGCGACGGCAGATCTGATAGCAGGCTCCCCTATTGGCAGAAGCGCCATAAGTCTGAAGACTGAGATAGCATTTGCCGGAAATCGCCATACAGAGAGCACCGTGAGCGAACATCTCGATACGTACCAGATTGCCAGAAGGTCCAGTAATATCGTCCTTAATGATGGCCTCGTGTATTGCCCTGACTTGGTGGAGATTAAGTTCCCTTGCCAGGACTATTACATCGGCGAATTGTGCGTAGAAGCGAAGGGCCTCTATATTGGAAACATTCAACTGGGTGGAGATATGAACTTCCAACCCGATTTTGCGGCAATAAGCGATTGCGGCCATATCGGAAGCTATTATGGCATTTACCCCTGCATCCTTAGCAGCATCAAGCGTGTCATAAGTATCCTGAAGGTCTTCATCGTACAGGACAATATTCAAGGTCATATAGGACTTGACACCGTGTTCAGCACAGATCCTGGTGATTTCAGGTAAGTCCTTCTGGCTGAAATTGTTTGCGGAATGCGAGCGCATATTCAGGCGGCCGACTCCGAAATAGACGGAATTCGCCCCTCCCTGAATGGCAGCCCTCAGACACTCGAAATTGCCCGCAGGTGCCATTATTTCCAATTCTTTTTTATCCATAAATTATTTCGCTCTTCCTATCAATTTCTCTGCGAAACGAACCAGAATTTCCGTACCAACCTTCCCAAGATTGAGTTTACGTGCAAATTCCAAAGCCTTGTCATTCAGACGGACGATCTCATATTTGGCATCTTCGTCCACCCTCATTTCCACATATAATTCCTTCACCTTGGCTATCTTCTCCGCTCTCTGCTCAGCCGTTTCCACTGGCTGCGCCATTGCCTTAAGCAATGCAATCTTAGTGGCCTTATGAAGTTTATCACTGATGCCCTCTACCTGATCGGCCTTCTGCAAAGCCCTGGTAATCAGCCAACTCTTCTTATTGTTCAAGATGTCTCCCCCGATAGGTTTGCCGAATACCTTTTCATCTCCGAAAACATCCAAATAATCGTCTGCTACTTGGAAAGCAAGACCTAGAGCATAACCATAGTCATAAAAATTGGCACAAGCCTGCTCGTCGGCACGACCGATAATTGCCCCCATCTTAGCGGAACAAGCAATCAGCACGGCAGTCTTCAGCCCAATCATTTTCATATAATCCTCCATACTGACCTGAGTGTCAGCCTGAAAGTCCATATCGTACTGCTGTCCTTCGCACACCTGCATCGCTGTGGTAGTGAACAGTTTAAGCGCACTCGCAAGCACATCGCTCGGGGCTTTGCATATCCTCCTGTAACTGTCAATGCACATCACATCTCCGGAAAGAATGGCAGTATCTTCATTCCACTTCTTCCAGACTGTATTCTGACCTCTACGCAATGGGGATTTGTCCATAATGTCATCGTGAATCAGAGTGAAACTGTGAACTACTTCAAGTCCGGCGGCAGGCTGTAGGATACCTTCATCGAATGTGTCCTTGAACAGCGAATATGTGGTCAGGCAAAGACGAGGGCGAATCCTCTTCCCGCCAATGGAAATCATATATCTGAGGGGATCGTACAGCCCCTTCGGTTCATTCGAAAAATATATATTGTCGAACAGTTCTTTCAGCGTCGCATCAATTTGTGCCTCGGTTACCATAACATTAATATTTGTTTTTACGAAGGTAACTATATTTTCGGAAAAGCGCTCATTGTTGTATATTTGCCGACAATAATTAGTGGAATGACAACATCAGGAGAAGCGACATTGGTGAAAAATGCGGGGAGCTGCTATATGCTCTCGGCATTGCCTGAATGGAACCTGTTTCCTGCAGTACTGCGCGGTAAAATCCGTCTGCAGGACAGCGAAGTCACAAACCCTATCGCAGTTGGGGATCGAGTTCGGTATGAAATTGACGGTGAGCCTTCTATGGAGAATCCTGCTTCCATAATGGAAGTGCTTCCACGCAAGAATTACGTCATCCGCAAATCCACCAATCTTTCTCATCAGGCACATATCATAGCCGCCAATCTGGACAAAGCCTATATCATTGTAACACTGCAATTTCCACATATTAAGTTGCCTTTCTTGGACAGGATTCTGGTGACTTGCGAAGTATACAATGTACCCGCTGCCATTGTCCTGAACAAAATGGACTTGTTGCGGGAAGTATGTCCGGAACAGATTGCGGATTTTCACAGGATATACGACAGCACTGGTTACCAAATCCTGGAGATTTCGGCCAAAACCGGCGAAGGGGTTGACGCTCTCAGGCAGGATTGCTCAAATAGGATTTGTCTTTTTTCTGGAGAATCCGGAGTAGGAAAATCATCCATTATCAAGGCACTGGACCCATCATTGGATCCTAAGATCGGAGATATTTCCATTGCTCATCTTCAAGGCAAACACACTACTTCTCTCTACGAAATGTACAACATCTCCAGTGATGGATTCATCATCGATTCGCCTGGTCTTAGAGGCTTCGGACTCGTTGACGTTGAGAAAGAAGAAGTTGCTACCTATTTCCCTGAAATGCTTCGCGCCTCAGAGAATTGTAGATTCACGCCTTGCACCCATACCCACGAACCTGGCTGTGCAGTCAAAGCAGCCGTAGAGGCAGGCGCCATAAGCCCCGAACGCTACTCCTCCTACCTCGGAATGCTTGACGAAGAGAAAAAATACAGATAAAGCAATATATTTGCAAACCAGCGGATTGCCTACGAAAATGAAGGCTATTAATAGGGACATATTGAAATTGGCTGTGCCTAGCATTTTGGCCAATATGACCATTCCTTTGGTGGGAATGGTGGACATTGCTGTGGCTGGACATCTGGGAAAAGTGACAGGTCTTGCGGCGGACGGAATATCGGGGCTAGGTGCTGCAATGCTAATTGGCGGTATCACCATTGGCAGTATGCTTTTCGACCTATTGTATTGGAACTTCGAATTCTTAAGAGTTGGCACGGGAGGCTTGACGGCGCAAGCATACGGCCGAGGGGATTCAAAGGCACAGGCTGGCATTTTCTTCAAATCCACAAGCATTGCATTGGTATCGTCATTGGCCTTGATTGCAATACAATGGATATTTGTTAACTTCGTCTTCCTTTTCGTCAAATGTTCTCCTGAAGTCCGCATTCTTGCGTCCCAATATTTTTATATCCGCATCTGGGCAGCTCCTGCAACCCTTTCATTGATGGCCTTTAAAGGCTGGTTCATAGGAATGCAGGATGGAATAACGCCAATGGAAGACGATATTATTGTAAATATTGTCAATATCTTCGCGAGTATCTACCTTGCGCTGCATCGGGGATTCGGGTTCAACGGAGTGGCACTGGGGACTGTCATTGCACAATATTCGGGGTTGATTTTCGCTATAGTCGTGGTGCTGGCGAAATACCGCAAAAGGGTTTTCAGAGGGTTTGGCTGGAAGGATGTTTTCGAGGCTTTCCGCGATACAGGAGATGGTAAGTTTTTTAGTCTGAACAGGGACCTTATAATCAGGTCGGCCTGCTTCATCTGCATATATATAGGTTTCACTATGATTTCTGCAAATTACGGGGATTTGATGCTAGCTTCTAGCGCGATAATGATGAAGTTGCTGATGATATTCTCTTATTTCGTGGACGGGTTTGCTTATGCCGGGGAAGCCCTTACGGGGAGATATGTGGGAATGAAGGACAGAGCAATGGTCTCAATGACTGTTAATTACGTATTTCGATGGAGCATTGGGGCGGTGGCGTTCTTTATTGTAGTGTATGGTGCATTCGGGTTGCCGCTGATCAGGATAATGACTTCGGATAATTCGGTGATTGAGGCTTCGAGGCAATTCTTGCCATGGCTGATTGCAATGCCGGTAATCGGCTGTGCTGCTTTCACTTGGGATGGAATCTACGTAGGTGCGACAGCTTCGAAAGGCATTAGGAACTCGGCCATCGGAGCGGTGGTGGCATTCTTCGCAGTCTGGTTCATCGGAATTGCTTTGCTCAATCATTTCAGCGGGATGGCGGGAATCGCTGGAGGGACAGGTGCTCATCTAGTGGCAGGAACTGGTAGTGCGGTCTCTGCATACAATGTGATGGCCATCCACATATTGATGGCGGCCTACTTCGCCCATCTGCTCTTCCGAACCATCTACCTCACAGCAATATACCGTCGGAGCGTCTTGTAAGCCTAGCGGTAGAGATCACGTAGAACGGATAAGGAGCGAATGCTGATGGTGGATTCAGTGTGGAATTCCAGATAACGGATGAGGCTGTCGGCGATGGCATTGCGGGTCTCACCAGTGAGGGGCAGGAGCATCGACTCGCCAAAAGAGGCTTTCAAAAATTCATCAAGCACGGCGAGGTTCTCTCCTGCAAATGGGGCAATATCCCCTGCTTCGGGCCTAAATCCGAGGGCAACGGCAAATTCCAACAGGAACCTGATATGGAAATTGCTGAAATCGCTTTCAAGGGCATCGAGCGTGACAATGGATCCGCGACACCATTCGTAGAGTCCGTCTTCTATCGCCCCGTCTTTCACAGTACGGTAGAGGACTTCGCTCATAAATAGTGTCATCGTATTCTTATACAGATTGTTACGGATGCCATTCAATGGAAGGGCAGAGACGATATGGCCGGCAAACCATAGGTCCGATTTGGAATTTTCCGTCACTTCCGCTTCGAGAATATTCAATGGTAAGAAGAGCGCCATTCCCGTTTTTTTGCCGACACGGATAAGGAAACTGCGCCGTCCGTAATCCCGACTGAGGGTATGGAGCACAATCGAATCTTCTCTGAATTTAGTATGATTCAGGACAATAAGTTCGGTTATTGTTTTCATTTCTTCGAATGCAGGAAATCAGCCATAGCTCGCATTGCCTTGCCACGATGGGAAATGGCATTCTTTTGCTCTTCGCTGATTTCTGCGACAGTCTGCATCGGATATTCGTCCGCAATGAACACAGGGTCATACCCGAATCCACCCTTTCCTGCTCTCTGCACCGCAATGCGCCCATTCATAATTCCTTCGAAGAAATGCTTAGTTCCGTCCAATATCAATGTTACTACCGTACGGAAACGTGCCTTGCGGGTAGCTCGAGGGGTATTGAAACCCATCTCTCTGGCAAATGACGCTTCCATTTCCCGACGAGCCATTTCAGCAAGAAGTTTATCAGTATTTGCATTGAAGTTTTTGGATTCACCGGCATATCTTGCCGAATGCACTCCTGGAGCACCGCCGAGAATGTCGACTTCAAGCCCCGTGTCATCTGCGAAACAATCTATTCCGCCACAATGATCATAAATGTACTGCGCCTTCTGTAAGGAATTGTCCTTAAGCGTGTTGCCTGTCTCGGGAATATCCTCTTGGATTCCCATCTGCGCCGGAGAAACGAGCTCAAAGCCCCGACCAAGAATTTCTGATGCTTCACGCAGTTTTCCGCTATTGCCCGTTGAAAATACAATTTTCATAACTGCTTTTATATTTACCTATTATAATTCGGTGCAAAGGTATCAATTCCTCTCGAATCCACAAATTTTATGTACATTTGTACTGATATATCGTGCGGCACGGCTATTGCGTAAATGATAGTCGCATTTTATTTTATATGAATATGAAACAAACTCTCAAATACATTATCTCAGTAGCATTGGCATTGGCCTTATGCTCCTCATCTTTCGCCCAAACCAAAAGTTTCAGACTTGGCAAATGGGTGGAAATTCAGAATGCCATTCTTAAGGAATTGAACAGCAATTATGTTGATTCCCTGCCTCTCGACAGGATGGAGAAGAAAGGAATTGATGCGATGCTGAATGAGTTGGACCCGTACACGGTCTATGTGCCTGAAGAAGACAATGAGGATTTCTCTATGCTGATTAATAAGACTTATGGAGGCATAGGTGCCATAATATACAAGCCTGAAAAAAATGGCAATGTCATTATCAATGAACCGTATTTCAATTCTCCGGCATATAAGAACGGACTTGTATGCGGTGATGAGATTGTGACTATCAATGGGGAAAGCGTGAATGGAATGGAGACTAAGGATGCTTCCGATAAGATGAAGGGGAAACCTGGTACGAATGTAACTTTCACTGTAAAGAAACTTCGTTCCGGAGCGACTTGGAAAGCAGGTGACATAGTTACTGTTGTCATTACCCGTGAAAGGATACATCTTCCAGATGTGGAATATGCAGGAATGATCAATCCTACCACAGGCTATATTCTTCAAAGCGGTTTCACTGAGGGACTGTCAGAAGCCATAAAGACAAGTGTAAATATGCTCAAGGCCAAAGGGATGAAGCAGTTGGTATTGGACCTCAGGGGCAATGGTGGAGGTCTGATGCAGGAGGCGATAAAGGAGGTTTCTTTGTTCGTGCCGAAAGGTTCGACTGTGGTTTCTTCCAAGGGCAATAACGAAGAAGCGAGGGTATACAAGACCAGTGGCGATCCTATTGACACTCAGATTCCTATCATAGTGCTTGTGGATTCAGGTACAGCATCATCGTCTGAAATCGTATCCGGAGCACTTCAGGACCTGGACAGGGCTACGATTATGGGTGAAAGGACTTATGGCAAAGGGTTGGTGCAGAGCATCAGGCCTCTTCCATACAATGGACAATTGAAGGTCACTACGGCCAAATATTATACTCCAAGCGGGCGTTGCGTACAGGCTATCGATTATAGCCTAAGGAAAGATGACGGCAGTGTCTCTCACATTCCAGATTCATTGACACACGCATTCAAGACTCTCCACGGGAGGACAGTCAGGGATGGTGGTGGAATCACTCCAGATGATTCTCTTAAGTCCCACAATTATAGCAGGCTTACTTATTCGTTGGTAGTCAATGGGATAATAGAGCAATATGCTATGAAATATGTTCGTGAGCACGAGTCTATCGCTCCTGTTGAGAGTTATCATCTGAGCGATGCCGAATACAATGACTTCATCACTTTTGCCAAGGGCAAGACTTTTGATTTCCGTTCTAGTGCCAAGGCCCTCTACGATCAGATGAAGAAGGAGTTGGAGAAAGATGGGCTTGCAGCCAATATGAAAGATCAATTGGCTGCTATGAATAAGGCAATCGATATCGATAAGGAGTCTTTCTTGAAGATGAAGAAGAGCGAAATCGTACCTTTGATTGAAGAAGAGATTGTCACAAGATATTATTATCAAGAGGCCGGGGTCAAGATTCGAATCCGCTATGATGAAGAGTTGAAAGAAGCTCTCACCAAGCCACTTATCAAATATTAACAATGATGCTTTATCCGAAAAAAGATGCGATAGAACATTAGTAACGGCAGAGCACAGCAACTCTGCCGTTACTAATATGACCTTCGGAACCTAGTTCCTGCGGCCACGACGGTCAGACTTCCTCCGACCTTTAGAATCCTTGATAGCACTATGAATCTTTGCCTTGCGAGCATCTTTATTGCCCTTGCGAGGCTCATTAACGCCCTGACGAGACTGCTCAGCATCATCACCAGATGGACGAGAATCACTATCCGAAGTCCCATCCACAAGCTCATAATCAAGCAACTTCTGCTCCAGATTTGTAGCCTTGACCTTGATCTTAACAGCATCCCCAAGACGATAAACCTTATGAGTACGTTTGCCCACAATCCTGTAATGATCTTCATCAAACTCGAAGAAATCACTTCTGACATCCCTAAGCGCAACCATACCCTCAATCTTCGTCGGCTCTATCTCCACATACATACCCCAATCAGTAAGACCGGAAATATGGCCCTCGAACTCCGCTCCGACCTTATCCTGCATAAACTCAACGAGCTTATACTTCACACTGTCCCTCTCAGCCTCAGCCGCAATCACCTCACGATCGGAAGCGTGCTTGCACTGATCCTCATAATACTCCTTGCTCTGACTGTCGGCTCCATCCAAATACATAGCCAAAAGCCTATGGACCATTGTATCAGGATAACGCCTGATAGGAGAAGTGAAATGAGTATAGAACTTGAATGCAAGCCCATAATGGCCAATATTGTCAGTACTATAGCAAGCCTTAGCCATTGACCTCAAAGCCAATATCTCAAAAGCGGAGAATTCAGGCTTTCCTTTGGACTCGGAAAGCAACTCATTGAGAGACTTTGAAATCTCCTTTCCATTGCCAGTCTCACCCATCTTATATCCGAAATTGCCCACGAACTCACGCAGACCTTGAATCTTCTCGCCATTAGGCTCATCGTGAATACGATACACAAATGTCTTGGCATTCTTCAATGCCGTGCCTCCCATCTTGCCGCCAGTAGCCACGAATTCAGCCACTGAACGATTCGCAAGAAGCATAAACTCCTCAATCAGCCAATTGGCCTCCTTGGAAATCTTCTCATAAACCCTGATCGGTTTGCCCTTCTCATCCACCTCGACCTTCATCTCCGGGCGATCGAAACTGATAGCCCCGGCAGAGAATCTCTTCTTACGGAGTTTCGAAGCCAAATCATTCAGTATCAATATAGCCTCCTTGATATTGTCAGGGATAAGGCAGCCCTCGAACACACCTTCACCCATTGCCGCTTCTCCGTGTTTTGCAAGTTTTGCCCTCTTTGCAGCAGCCTCCGGAGAAGCCTCCAAAACAGGATCTGCAACTGGAGCGTGCTTGCCATCGGTACCGCCACGAAGCTCCATTGTCATAGCCGCTTGGCCATTGTCAATAATCTGCTGTGCAGTCTCATAGGCGAACCTATAATCCGAGCAAATGGCGGTACGGCCGAGCCATTGATTGTAAACCTTTCCAGCGGGAGTAATCTCGAATACGGCAGAAAAAGTCAATTTATCCTCATTTGGACGAAGCGAACAAAGCTTGTTTGAAAGCTTCTCCGGCAGCATTGGCACTGTCCTATCCACCAGATAGACTGACGTTCCACGAGCCTGAGCCTCCTTGTCCACAACGGAACCAGGTGTTACATAATATGATACATCAGCGATATGGATACCTACCTCGTAGTTGCCATCCTCCAACTTCTTGAATGAAAGGGCATCATCGAAATCCTTTGCATCCTCTGGGTCGATAGTGAAAGTCAGGGTATCCCTGAAATCACGACGGCCCTTCATATCCTTGGCTGTAATCTTGTCGGAAATCTGATCGGCAGCATTTTCCACCTCTGGCTCAAACCTGTATGGAAGAGCATATTCCGCCAAAATGGAATGCATTTCAGTATCATTCTCGCCCGGCTCTCCAAGCACGTCCACAATATGGCCTTTCGGATTAGGGGCATTGCGTTCCCAACTGTCCACCAAAGCGGCGACTTTCATACCGGTATGGCATTTCAATTCCTGACGCTCGCCATCAACTGTTTCGAAAACGCCATTGACCGCATATTCGCTATTGCCAAGAGTTATAAGACTTCCCTGATTGGTTTCCTCATCCTTAGTAAGGATATTGATGGAAATATCATAAGGCATTGACCTGCTTTGCATTAACACCCAAGCTTGCTGCCCTACTATATGAAGAATCCCGACAAATGGTTTGTGCGATCTCTCCACAATCTCCACGATCTCACCCTCCTTGCGGCGGCCTTCAACCTTGTCTCTAGTGATATTGACCTTGACAGTATCCCCGTTCAAAGCCCCTCTTGTCTTAGTAGCCTTTACAAAAATATCATCTTTTTCACCTTCCACAATCACGAAGACATATCCTTCGCGAGTCATCTGAACTCTGCCTATCTGCTGAGGGAACACTTTTTTCTTTCCATTGTCACGATTGTCCCTGCCGCGCCTACGATCTCTGTCGTTTCTTCTGTTTCTTCCGTACATAATAATTGTTATTTCATCCTGCGGACAAATTCATTATCTTTGTAAATTAAAAATACGGTCCGTATCTACAAAGGTACGAATATTATTGAAATACTATTTAATACAATAATTATGAACAGAAAAGTTCTTCTTATGATCCTCGACGGTTGGGGCGAGGGCAAACACGATCATTCAAATGCAATATGGACTCAGGGATCGCCTTATATCGATTCGCTGAGGGCAAAATATCCTTTCAGCCACCTTCAGGCTTGCGGTGAATACGTCGGTCTTCCTGACGGACAGATGGGCAATTCCGAAGTCGGACATATGAATCTTGGTGCCGGACGGGTTGTATATCAAGACCTTGTGAAGATTAACAGAGCCTGCAAGGCTCACAAGCTACTTGACAATCCTGAAATCAAGGCCGCATACGACTACGTTAAAAAGACTGGCAAAAAACTTCACTTTATGGGCCTTACCTCCAATGGAGGAGTACACAGTTCACTTGATCATCTTTATGAATTCCTCGCTCAGGCGAAAGAATACGGCTTGGAGAATGTTTACGTACATTGCTTTATGGACGGCCGTGACACCGACCCTCGCAGCGGCAAAGGTTTCGTAGCAGACTTGGAAGAGCATATGGCCAAGACTACTGGCAAGGTCGCTACCGTCTGCGGTCGTTTCTATGCTATGGACAGGGATAAGAGATGGAATCGTATACAGCTGGCTTACAACATGTTGGTAAAAGGCGAAGGGGACAAATTCACATCCGCAGTTGAAGGCATCGAGGCCTCTTACAAGGCAGAAGTCACAGACGAATTCATCAAACCTATCGTCATCGCTGATACCAAAGGCGAGCCTGTTGCCAAGATTGAGGAAGGAGATGCAGTTATCTTCTTCAACTTCCGCAACGATCGCGCAAGGGAAATCACCATTGTCCTCACACAGCAGGATATGCCGGACCTCGGAATGAAGACACTTCCATTGTATTATTGCTGCCTCACTCCGTATCAGGCCGATTTCAAGGGTCTCCACATTCTCTTCGACAAAGAAGTAGTGAAAGAGACTCTGGGAGAGACAGTTGCCAATGCTGGAAAACGTCAACTAAGGATAGCCGAGACAGAAAAATACGCTCACGTAACCTTCTTCTTCAATGGCGGTCGCGAAACCCCTTTCCAGAATGAAGACAGGATTTTGGTCAATTCGCCTAAGGTAGCCACTTACGATCTTCAGCCCGAAATGAGTGCACCAGAAGTTACTGAAAAACTTGTGGATGCAATCAATACCGAAAAGGAAGATATGATCATCCTTAACTTTGCCAATGGAGATATGGTAGGGCACACAGGTGTCTATGAGGCCATTTGCAAGGCAGTGGCTTGTATCGACAAATGCGTAGAAAAAGTAGTTTCCGCAGCAATTGCTCACGGCTATGTGGTCCTTCTGACTGCCGATCACGGCAATGCAGACCATGCTGTCAATGAAGACGGGACTCCAAACACAGCCCATTCATTGAATGTTGTTCAGTTTATCGTTATAAATGCAGGCGACGAAGTGAAGACTGTCAAAGACGGAGCACTTTGCAACGTCGCTCCTACGATTCTGAAGTTTATGGGAATACCTCAGCCTGAGTTGATGGACTCAGAGCCTTTGATCTAAAGTTGTAGGCAATCCGCTGGATTGCCTACAACTTGCTATAGTACAATATTGTAAAGATACCCAAGCAGAATGATGAAAAGGGTGATGGTTCCGAAAAAGATTCCTATCAATTTCCAAGTCATCACCTTTTTGAGCATAGTAGCCTCTGGGAGCGAGAGTCCGACAACCGCCATCATAAAGGACAATGCCGTGCCAATAGGAACTCCTTTAGCCACAAATACTTCAATGATAGGGACAATGCCGGCGGCATTGGCATACATTGGTACACCGAAGACCACTGACAATGGCACTGAGAACCAACTACTCTTGGACATATATTCTTGGAAGAAGCCTTCAGGGACATAGCCGTGAACGGCTCCGCCAATGGCGATTCCTATGATGACATAGATCAGGACACCTTTGACAATGCCCCAAGAATCTTTTAGAATAACGGGCAAACGATTGAGAAAATTTACCTTTTCCGATTCCCATTTGGCAGTTTCAGCCTGAGAGGATTTCTGTATATTTTTGACCCAATCGCTTAGATAATTTTCTAAATTCAACTTGCCTAGGATAAAACCTCCAACCATCCCCAGCAGCATACCGCTTACCACATATATGATGGTGATTCTCACGCCGAAAGTACCAAGGAACATTGCTACGGCCACTTCGTTAACCAGTGGCGAGGTAATGAGGAAGGCAAATGTGACTCCAAGCGGGATGCCGCCTTTTACGAACCCGATGAATAAAGGGATGGATGAGCATGAACAGAATGGGGTCATAGCACCGAAAAGGGAAGCGAAGAAGTATTGAAAACCATACAGTTTATGTGTGGTAAGATAATTCCTCAACCTGTCTATAGGAAAATAGGCATTTATCACACCCATTATCGAGCTTATCAGGAATAGCAGCAGCAGAATCTTCGTTGTATCATAAAAGAAGAAATCCACCGCTGATCCAAATCTGGTTTGTGCATCAAGCCCCAACAGACCATATGAGAGCCAGTCAGCAAATTGTTGTAACATAATTAACTACTATAGATAAATTACATAAGCATAATATATCCCCACCAAAATGAAGAGTATGGCAACTATCAAGTTGAACCATTTCTGAAAGGCCTTTATTCTATTGTAAAACTTCCCCACCCCAGCCACACTGAAGGCCAAAAGCCAAGCAACAACCATCACTGGCAGACCTGTGGCAAGGGCAAATATTATTGGTAGGAAATAACCGGCTGTCGCTTGTGCAGACATAGGAATTAGCATACCAAAATATAAGACCCCGCTGGTTGGACAAAATGCCATTGCGAAAAGCATCCCGAGTAATACACTTCCACGAATGCCTCTGATATTATCAGACTTGACATTACCTGAAAAGCCGAACTTGGGCAAATTAAGTCGATCGCCAAAAAGCATAAAAAGGCCAATCAATATCATTGCAGGGGCAATGACCATTTCTCCCCATTTACTAATGCTCTTCTGTATAAAGAACATATCTTCCCCCTTGTGAATGACATATATCAATATGGCACCTAGCAATGAGTAGGCAATGATACGGCCAATAGTATAAAATATACCATTCAAAAAAATCCTCTGCTTACTTTCAATGTCCCTTCCTATATATCCTATTGCAGTAATGTTGGTTGCCAATGGGCACGGACTGATGGCTGTCAACAACCCGAGCACAAAAGCAGTCAGTATAGGAATATTGCTACTGTCCAGAATGTTCTGCAAGAATTCCATTAATTACTTCAATAATTGATTAATCTTGTCTTTTAATCCTTTACGGAATGCAGGAGTATCATTTCTGGCATTCTCAAAACCGAACATTGTCATATCATTCCTCTGCTCCTTTCCATTCTTCCACTGATTCACATACAATGCAGACCCACTGACGCGATACTTATCAGCCATCTTTTCACCATCCTCTGTAGAGATGTCGATTTCTTTGAATATCACTCTGCCAACCTTAGCCTGCGGAGCAAAGTCCTTATTAACAACATCTTTGGAATTGTCTCCTATAGCAATGCACGTCACGCAACGCTGTTTGCCGTGGAAATACAAGACTTCCACGATTGCTTCAGAATGAGCTTTTTTTGCTTGCTGTGCGAAAGTGACTCCGCTGAAACAGAGAAGAGCCACAATTGTCATAAAGAATAACCGTTTCATATCTAATTGCTTACCCTAGTCAATAACTCTCTTACATCTGATTCTGAAATGCTGCCTTTGGCGACAACTTTTCCGTCGATGACCAATGCTGGCAATGCCAATACATTGTAAGTGAGGATTTTTTCCATATCCTCTTCTTTTACCAATTTGGCATCGATTCCTAATTCATTGATTACTTTCTCTACCGTGACATACAGTGCTTTGCATCTGCTGCAGCCTGTTCCTAAAATTTTAATTTCCATAACAGTTTAATAGTTAATTGTTTATATTACACGTCAACTTTCTTAGGCCTTTTGAGGTCGTGATTTTTGATTTTCTATGTTCGGTGTTCGCAGAACTACGAACAATAATCCCATAAAAAATCTTAGCAACAAGAATCCTTTTTATTAAGACAGTCGCAGAAAAACTTACCTAACATCTCTTTTGCCAATTTCCAATTCTCCCTGTTGATACAATACCTTACTTTCGGAGCTTCAATCTCGCCTTGAATCAATCCTGCATCTTTCAGCTCCTTAAGATGCTGTGATACAGTTGCTTTGGCAATAGGTAATTCATCGTGGATATCACCAAAATAGCAAGTATCCCTCTTAGCCAGAAAATCCAGAATTGCAATCCTCGCCGGGTGTCCCAACGCCTTTGCAAATCTAGCAATCTGCTCCTGATCCAAAGTATAATCCTTCTTATGATCTTCCATAGCCGAGAATATTGTTCGCAAATTTACGAACAATATTCAAACAAACAATAAAATAAAACACAAATCAGCACTAATCCTCTGCAAAGCTGCAAATGGGGCTATGCGCAACATCTCTAAACTACATCAATGACAGATATATTCGGTTTTCCGTGCCCAGGTGGCGATTTTGGGTTCACACCTGGAAACACTGTTTCGGAGCCAATTGATTGACAGTGCGCACGTTAAATGCTCGGGGCCGTGTCCAAGTGGGGGGCATTTCTTCCACTTAGACACAGACGGGCGGAAAAAGCGGCCCTGCAAGCGGCTGCGTGGCAGGTGTCCTCGCTTTTCCGTGCCCAGGTGGCGATTTTGGGTTTACACTTGGACACACTGTTTCGGAGCCAATTGATTGACAGTGCGCACGTTAAGTGCTCGGGGCCGTGTCCAAGTGGGGGGCATTTCTTCCACCTGGACACAGGCGGTCGGAAAAAGCGGCCCTGAAAGCGGCTGCGTGGCAGGTGTCCTCGGTTTTCCGTGCCCAGGTGGCGATTTTGGGTTCACACCTGGACACACCGTTTCGGAGCCAATCGATTGACAGTGCGCACGTTGAGTGCTCGGGGCTGTGTCCAAGTGGGGGGCATTTCTTCCACCTGGACTTCTATCAGTGTCATTTCCTCGTATCATTTGCGGGAACCGGGCCGATTGTCAGCGGCCGTCGGGACGAGCGAGCCGTCCCATCGAGCTTGGCGAAGTCCCGACAGCGACGCAACGGACGCCGGCACATTTGGCGGCAGTGGTGACACGCCTCTTAGCCGACGCTTTCCCCGTCTGCGGCGGCGCAAACTACCATATCAATTAGTTAAACGATACTTTGGAAAAAATGCTGAGACATTATTGGACAAAGAGTTGTAACCATAACTTTGACGAGGTGGTGCAAATGACGAATCAGTTCCTATGGCATTGC
>Ga0183095_10273_pt1 | contig 237125 bp, 221 predicted proteins | sample BioMet4_FD_130346 | JGI IMG/M metagenome (GOLD analysis project Ga0183095, IMG submission 130346) | Microbial communities from bioreactor (seeded with sewage sludge) at LBNL, California, USA - Biofuel metagenome 4 (v2) (version 3) | ecosystem: Engineered > Bioreactor > Anaerobic > Unclassified ...
GGATCAAACTCTTAAATTGAAGTTTGTTGTCCTGTCAGATTTTTTTCTGACGTTTCCATAAATTACTTGTTTTGGATTCTTTTGAATCCTTAGAATTAACTATGGGTTTAAATTCTTACGTTATTCTTTTGTCAACGTTCACAGTGCGATATTTATTATACGAAATATACCTTTGTTTGTCAAGCTTTTTTAATTTTATTTTTTATTTAACTGCTTTTTCGAAAACCTCGCCTATATTCATGCTTATTTTCAGGTCTGCCCTGGAGTCCATAGGCGTTACCGATTTGTTTATAAGCACAAGTTTATTTCCGCCGTAATAATTTATAAGCCCAGCCGCCGGATATACATTAAGGCTTGTGCCGCCTATTATAAGCACGTCCGCGTCCGCTATATATTCTACAGCCTTTTCAACCACTTCCTGGTCAAGGCCTTCTTCATACAGCACAACATCCGGACGCACAACTGCGCCGCATTTGTCGCAGCGTGGAACGCCTTCGGTTTTCATTATGTAGTCTGCCGGAAACTTTTTGCCGCATTTTACGCAGTAATTTTTATAAAGTGTTCCGTGTAGTTCCAATACATTTTTGCTTCCGGCTTTCTGGTGAAGATCGTCTATGTTCTGGGTTATTACCGCTTTAAGCTTTCCGGCCTGTTCAAGCCTTGCAAGCGCCAGATGCGCGGCATTTGGTTTTGCGTCCGGATAAATAAGCGTCTTTCGGCAGTAGTCAAAAAATATTTCTTTGTTCGATTCAAAAAAAGTATGGCTTAATATTGTTTCCGGTCTTACACCGTATTCGCTTACGGTCTTGTAAATTCCCTTTTCGCCTCTGAAATCAGGTATCCCGCTTTCGGTAGACACTCCCGCGCCGCCAAAAAAAACGATGTTGTCGCTTTCGTCTATCCACTGCTTAAGCTTTTCAATATTATCCATAAATACATGCCTCCGTTTTCAGCCATCAGTTAAGCTCTGCAATTATCAGTCTTTCCAAAGCCTGCATCTGAGGAGTGGCCCATTTATTTCTGTGCCTCAGTATTTGAATATACATTTTTATGCGAAAATCCTTTATGTCTATTGCTGAAAGCTCGCCTTTTTCTATGCTTCGCTTAACTGTATAATAAGGAAGAAGCGAAACGCCCATGCCTTTTTTCAGGAAATAAATTATCGTTTCGGTGTTTCCTATTTCAAGAAAAGGCGAAATGCTTTTTTCTATTGTTGAAAGATATTCCTCAAACGGCGCCCTGTAGCACACTCCCTTTTCAGTAAGCATAAAAGGCTGTTTAAGTATATCGTTCATGCTTATATTTTTGGTTTTGGCTATCGGGTTTGACGACGAGGTCACAAAAACAACGTCATCCTCCTTTGCAAAACTGCTCACCCATTCCTGATTATAATACTTTTTGTCAAAAATAAAAAGCATGTCAAGTTCGTTGTGGTTTAGCATTTCAAAAAGCGGAAAAGTGGCGTCGGCCTTTACCACGGTTTCCACCTGCGGATAAAGGTTATGAAATTTATACAAAATCTCCGGAAAAACCGACATCGCAAGCGATTCTATCATTCCGACTCTCAAGCTTCCTTTTGGCTGAGAAGGCTTAACGGCTATTTTTTTAGCCTTTTCCGATATTTCCGCAATTTCGTTTGCATACTCGAAAAACTCGCTTCCTTTTTGCGTGAGCTGGATGTTTTTGCCTATGCGGTCGAAAAGCATTATCCCAAGCTCGCTTTCAAGCTGCTTAATCTGAACCGTTACTGTAGACTGGTTATAGCCGAGGGCTATTGCCGCTTTTGTAAAGCTCTGAAGCTCCGCAATTTTCAAAAAAGTCAGTATGTTTCTAAGTTCCATATCCGCACCTCTCATTAAAAAAAGTAAACGATATGATTCAATTAATTTATTTTACAAATACATACACTAATGCTATAATAAACATCATTAAAAGTCAACAAATTATTTTAACGGAGGCGTAAAAAAATGAAGGCTTCTTTCGGATTCGCATTTAAAAGAACACTGCCTGTACTTTTCGGCTATTTGTTTCTCGGTTCAGCCGTAGGGCTTTTATTTTACAAAGCCGGATACAGTCTGGTATGGGCGTTTTTGGCAGGCGTTTTGGTATATGCCGGCTCCGGAGAAATGCTGCTTGTAAGTCTTTTAAGCTGCAGTGCGCCTTTGATTACCATAGCTTTTCTTACTCTTATAATAAACAGCCGTCATGCTTTTTACGGTCTTTCCTTTATAGACCGTTTTAAAAACGCAAAAAAGGCATATCCATATATGATTTTTTCGCTTACCGACGAAACCTACTCTATACTCTGCTCCATACCGGAAAAGGGCGACAGGGAAAAAGACGGCAGAATCATTTTCTTTTCCGCTTTTCTCGATCATATGTACTGGATTTGCGGAACGATAATCGGGTCTCTTGCCGGAAGGCTTCTTTCCTTCAACTGGGCCGGTGTCGAATTTTCAATGACCGCTTTGTTTGTTGTAATATTTATAGAGCAGTGGAAAAACTACAAGTCGCATCTTCCTGTATATATCGGTCTTGGAAGCTCCGTTTCATGTCTTTTGGCCTTTGGCGCTTCCGGCTTTATACTTCCGTCGCTTATAATAACCGTATCGCTTCTTATAATATTAAAAAACAAGATTCCGCTCGAAAACAGCAAGCTTCAGGAGGCGGCATAAAAATGAACTCATCCCTTTATCCTCTTGCGGCAATAGCCGTAGCCGGAGCCTGTACCTTTGCAACGCGCCTTGTGCCTTTTGCAATATTCGGCGGCAAAAGAGAAGTTCCCGAAACGGTAACACGCCTTGGAAAGGTTCTTCCCGCCGCAATAATAGCAACTCTTGTAGTATACTGCCTTAAGGACGTGTCTTTCGTTTCCTCACATCACGGCGCGCCAGAGCTTATAGCAATAGCCGTAACGGCCGCGCTTCACCTTTGGAAAAGAAGCACTCTTTTAAGCATAGGCTGCGGCACTGTCTGCTACATGCTTTTAATACAGCATGTGTTCATATAAATTTTTCGCTTACACCTTTATTTTCCCCTTAGCGCGGCAGTGGTCAAAAACTTCTTGCCGTGCTTTTTATTATGGCAAAAAAATTAAATAACTCAAAACCGTATTGCTCTTTTATTCAAAAAATTATAAAATGTATATATCAAGATAAATTCCGAATTTTTTTTATTGCATGAAGCATAAATCTGTAAAAAAGGCGGTTTGCCATGGCAAAATTCCATTTTGAAAACGACCATAAGGATCTTGGTGAAACACGTCGCATCGACGATATAACCCGCCAGGTGCAAAAGCTCGATAAGGATAACGAGGCCACCGGCGGCGAAAACACCGATTCTTCCGATAAGTTCAGGCGCAAAACCGACGGAAAAATATTTTCCGTTTCCGTAAAAGCGGCTGTGGTGCTTGTAATATTTGCGCTTTTATTTATCGTCGGAATAGGCTTTTTGCTTTATTCAATTTTGTCAGAACAAAGACAGCCGGGTGCGGCATCGTCAAACCAGTCGTCATCGTCACAGTATGAAGCCATAGGCGAAAAGCAGATAAAATATGCGCTTATTACAGCCGCAGGCGAAAACAGCCTTGAGCTTTATTCCTTTGACGAATCAAAAATCTTTAAAGCCGATTTTTCACAGTCGGTAATTATAACCGGCACCACGGGAGGCCAGCTTTCAAAGGCCAACCTGAAATATGGTATGCTTGTCTCAGCCGATATTTCATCTGAAGGCAAAATAGTTTCCGTCCGCTGGCCGCAGGATGCATGGCATATAGACTCAACTACCGGCGTAAAGACCGACGCCAATGCAAAAACCATTTCCGCTGGAAACGAATCTTACAGCTATGACGAACAATCACTTTTTGCATATAACGGCGACAGCTTCGATCCGTCAGAGTTAAACGTACATGATACGGTAACCCTTTATGGCGTAAATAAAAAGCTTTATTCGGCCATAATCGAGCACCGTCACGGAAACGTCGTGCTTAAAAACGCCGAAAACATTACGGATCTTGCTGTTTTTGTCGACCTTGTCCATGTTGATGACATTAACGGAAACTCTGTTCCTGTTTCTTTTGGAAAGCACAATGTTGTTGTATCAGGCTCAAACATACCCGATTTTTTAAGCAGCATCGATGTAACCGATAACGCTTCGATAGAGGTCGATCTTTCATCCGGCGCCGACAACAAGCGAATACACATAACATCTAACGTAAAGGGCTATGTGATAACCGTAAACGGAAACTCATATGCCCCGGACACCTCTGAAATAGGCGTAAAAACCGGCACCTACAGCGTTACCGTTTCGGCACCCGGCTATAAAAGCGCCGATTATACCGCCGACTGCACCACAGGCGATGCCGAAATAAACGCCGTTCTTGAAAAAAACGGTTCCTCTTCACAGCCAGGCACAAGCAGCAACCCGCCTGTTCCGCCAGATCAGACCCTTACAGGCAATGTAACCATAAACTCAAGCCCGGGCTGGGCACGTATATACGCCGACGGAAAATATATAGGCGTTTCGCCTGTATTGATAAGCCTTTCCTACGGCGAGCATACAATAACGGCGCAGCTTGACGGCAGGGATAATATAAACCAGGACATAATTGTAAACAGTCCTGACAAAATAGTTTCAATGAATTTCGACAAATAAAATATCGGGAGGACGAGGCAGTATGGAAGAATTCTTAAAAAAATATAACGAATGGCTTACAGATGATTTTTTTGACCTCGACACAAAAAAGGAGCTTGAGGGCATAAAGGGAAACGAAAGCGAAATAACGGAGCGTTTTTACAAGGAGCTTGAGTTCGGCACAGGCGGCTTAAGAGGCATAATGGGCGCCGGAACAAACCGTATGAACCAGTATACCGTTGGAAAAGCTACTCAGGGTCTTGCCGATTATATACTTGAAAACAACCCGAACGGCAAAAATATGGGCGTAGCCATTGCCTATGACTCGCGCAACAACTCAAGTCTTTTTGCAAAAAAAGCCGGCCTTGTACTTTGCGCAAACGGGATAAAGGCTTATGTCTTTGATGAGCTTCGCCCTACGCCGGAGCTTTCATTTGCAGTAAGGCATCTTGGCTGCACGGCAGGCATTGTGATAACCGCAAGCCATAATCCGCCGGAATATAACGGCTATAAGGTCTACTGGCAGGACGGAGGACAGGTCGTTTCCCCAACAGACAAAGCGATAATAGAAAAGGTAAACGCCGTAGACATACGAAACGTTAAAACAATGCCGTATGACGACGCTGTAAAAAACGGGCTTTACAGCATAATAGGCAAAGAAACAGACGATGAATATGTAAAACAGGTAGAGGCGCAATGCCTTAATCCTGAAATAATCAAAAAAACAGCAGACGATATAAAAATCGTATACACACCTTTGCATGGCACAGGCAATAAACCGGTAAGACGCGTGCTTAACGAAATCGGCTTCAAAAATGTTTTTGTCGTACCTGAGCAGGAAAAGCCGGACGGCAATTTTCCTACTGTCGGCTATCCAAATCCCGAAGACCCAAAGGCGTTTACCCTTGCCCTTGAGCTTGCCAAAAAAGTCGGTGCGGACATAATAGTGGCAACCGATCCTGACGCGGACCGTGTCGGCGTTGTAGTAAAAAACAATGCGGGAGAATATACGGTTCTTACGGGAAATATGACTGGCGCTCTATTAACAAATTATGTGCTTTCGCAGAAAAAAGCCAAAGGCATTCTTCCTTCAAACGGCGTCGTAATAAAGACTATAGTTACAACCGAAATGATTCGTCCTATAGCAAAGCAGTATGGCACAAAGCTTTTTGACGTACTTACAGGCTTTAAATATATAGGTGAAAAAATTAAGCAGTTTGAAGTAAGCGGAGATTACAGCTTTGTATTTGGTTTTGAGGAAAGCTACGGCTGCCTTTGCGGAACGTATGCCCGTGACAAGGATTCCGTTGTGGCGGTGATGCTTGCCGCCGAGCTTACGGCCTTTTACAAGGCACAGGGCAAAACTCTTTATGACGGTCTTACGGAGCTTTATGAAAAATACGGATATTACCGTGAAGGAATTACTTCAATTACTCTTAAGGGAATCGACGGTACAAAGCGAATACAGTATATAATGGATACTCTGAGAAAAAATCCGCCTGCGGCTTTTCTTGAAACTAAGGTGGAGTGGCTGCGTGACTATAAAGAAAAAACCTTCAGAAATTTGCTTACAGGAGATACCGAGCCAAATCCGCTTCCGTCCTCAAACGTGCTCCACTATACTCTCGAAAACGGCGAATGGCTTTGCGTAAGGCCGTCCGGCACGGAACCTAAGATAAAGATATATTACGGCATAAAAGGCACAAGTCTTGATGATGCAAAAAAAAGAGTAGAGGCTCTTGGAAAGTATGCCGGCGAAATGATAAACAGTCTTTAAGCCGCAATGCGTGATTACCTATCGCCTCATGCCATCCAGCAAGAGTTCCCGGCGGCGAGGAGAATAAAAATGTTCGAAAAAAACTTACGAAGCCAAAACGGCTTTACTCTGGCTGAGCTTCTTATCGTTGTAGCAGTTGTTGCTGTATTGACAGCGATAAGCATTCCTGTTTTTGCAAGCAGGACGGCCAAAGCAAAAGCCGCAACAGATATGGAAAACATCCGCAGCGCGAAAGCCGCGGCGACAGTACAATATCTTACAAATCCTTCAGGCAAAGAACAAGTTTTTTATTATGACGCTGAAAGCGGAACGATAACCAATGACAGTACAAAGGCAGCTTCGTTTCGCGGATACGGAAAATCAGCCGTTGAAGTTGACGGTGCAAGCGGTTTGCCTGTAAAGGACGGCAAGGCACAGATAGTATCAGTTACGGTTAAGACCGACGGCTCATACTCAGCCTCTTGGGGGCTCGGAAGCGAGCTTGATACCTTTCTGTCCGATGCCATTGCCAAAAACAAAACCGGTCTGCAGGGAAATGCACTCATAAATGCAATGGGCACTCTCCCGTCTGTTGCCACATCCGACATATTCGGAAGCAAAAAAATACAAAACGATAAAAAGACACTGTACTGGCGGCCGAAGATAATACAAATAAACGGAAAGAACACCGTGATACTGTATGCCAACTCCGATAAAACCGGCAATGCGGCAAATCAGGGCTTCGCTATTTATTATAACGGCAAAACCTATCGCTCTACGCGGGCAACCGGCTATCAGGGACGTATCAACCCCATTCAGATAAACAGCATCAGCAGTGATTTTGATACTTATGTTTCCGACCCAAAAAACGGCTGGGAAGAAATATAAACACATGTAAAAAAAATTAAAAAAATCCGTGTTTTTTTCATCAATCGTCGATGAAAAAACACGGATTTATTTATTATATATTTTTACTTAAGTGCCGCTACAAGCTCTATCTCGCAAAGAAGGTTCTTTGGAAGAGTCTTAACTGCTACGCATGAACGTGCAGGCTTGCCTGTGAAATACTTGCCGTATACTTCATTAAACTTTGCAAAATCGTTCATATCGGCAAGGAAGCATGTTGTTTTTACAACGTTTTCAAAACCGATGCCGTTTGCTTCAAGTATAGCCTTAAGGCTTTCGCATGCTCTTTCAGCCTGCTCCTCAATAGTTGTGCCTACAATAGCGCCTGTGCCCGGCATAAGAGCAACCTGGCCTGATGTGAAAAGAAAGCCGTTTGCCGCAACAGCCTGTGAATATGGGCCTATAGCCGCAGGAGCTTTGTCAGTGCTTGTAAATTTTAACATTTGTAAAATCCCCTCTCTTTAGGAATACATTTTTTGCGGAATTTTATTCCGCACACAAATTGTATCTCTAAATCTTCCGTCCGTCAATAGTGTTAAACCCCTTAGATGTATTACGAATTTTCATTACCGCCATTATCGCTGCCTGCATTTTTTCCCGAAAGTCCGCTTCTTCTGTTTTTCCTGCGGCGTTTTTCCCTGTTTGGATTTCCTTCAATATAGTCTATAAATTCTCCGGTACCGATAGCCACGCATGATACCGAATCGTCGGCTATCATTGTATGGATTTTCGTTTTTTCCGCAATAAGCTTATCAAGGCCGTAAAGCAGGCTTCCTCCGCCGGTCATTACTATACCCCTGTCAGAGATGTCTGCCGCAAGCTCAGGCGGTGTTTTTTCAAGAATGTTGTGCACAGCGTCAGCTATCTGGTTTACAGGCTCGCTTAAAGCCTCAAGCATTTCATCGCTGGTTACCGTAATATTCTTTGGAAGCCCTGTTATAAGGTTTCTGCCTCTTATATCCATCGATACAGGCATAGTTCTTTCATAAGCCGTACCTATGTTTATTTTCAGATTTTCGGCGCTTCTTTCGCCTATAAGCAGGTTATGCTTCCTGCGCATGTATTTTACTATCGCATCGTCGAAATTGTCGCCCGCAACCTTTATTGACGTGCTTACAACGTTTCCGCCAAGAGAAATAACGGCAATATCCGTCGTTCCTCCGCCAATGTCTATAACCATGTTTCCGCAGGCTTTTGATATATCGATTCCGGCGCCTATAGCAGCGGCTATCGGTTCTTCTATTATATGCACACGCCTTGCGCCGGCTGTTCTTGTGGCATCCTCAACGGCGCGCTTTTCAACTTCCGTAACGCTTGACGGCACGCATACGGCAATCGTAGGCTTTACAAACGGGTGCTTTCCTATTGCCTTTTGTATAAAATATCTCAGCATTCTTTCTGTGGTGTCATAATCAGAAATAACGCCTTCTCTTAACGGCCTTATAGCCACTATGTTTCCCGGCGTTTTGCCTATCATTTCACGCGCTTCCTCGCCTACGGCAAGTATTGTGTTTGTATTTTTGTCTATCGTTACAACCGAGGGCTCCCTAACTACTATGCCCTGTCCCTTTATGTAGACCAGTACCGTAGCCGTGCCAAGGTCAATGCCTATGTTTTCGCCAAACCCAAAAATATTGAAAAACATTAATGTTCCTCCTTGAAAAAAATACCGCGCCTCATTGTTATAGCTATTATACATTATTAATCAGTTTTGGCAAGCAAAAAAATTGTGATATTTTTATTATTGACATCAGGCGCTAAAAAAATCCCCGAAAGATAAGGCTTTTTCAGGGATTTTTAATATCATCACTTTTCTTTTTTCTCAGCTATGGCTATTGAAAGCTCGTCAAGCTGCTGCTGGTCAACTGTGTTAGGCGCATCCGTAAGAAGACAGGTAGCGTCCTTTACCTTCGGAAACGCGATTACGTCCCTAATAGTTGAAGCGCCGCACATAAGCATTACAAGCCTGTCAAGACCGAATGCAAGTCCGCCGTGAGGAGGCACTCCGTATTTGAACGCCTCAAGCAGGTATCCGAATTTCGTGTTTGCCGTTTCATCTGTAAGGCCGATTATTTTAAACATTTTTTTCTGTATGTCGCTTCTGTGTATTCTTATGCTTCCGCCGCCAAGCTCTATGCCGTTAAGCACCATGTCGTAGGCTTTCGCGCGCACTGCACCCGGGTCTGTGTCAAGAAGCGCCAAATCCTCGTCCATAGGCGATGTAAACGGATGGTGCTCAGCAACGAACCTGTTTTCTTCCTCGTCCCATTCAAGCATAGGAAATTCCGTTACCCACAGGAACTTGTAGTCGTCAGAACGTGTAAGATTAAGACGTCTTGACATCTCAAGCCTTAAAGCGCCGAGGGAATCAAATACGACCTTGTTTTTGGCATCGGCACATATAAGAATAAGATCGCCCGCCTTTGCGCCCATGGCTTCAACTATTTCGTCAAGCTTTTGCGGCGTAAAGAATTTCGCTATCTGGCTTTTTATTGAACCGTCGTCGTTTACCGTTATCCACGCAAGACCCTTTGCCTTGTATGTCTTTACAAACTCCACAAGCTGGTCAATCTGCTTGCGCGGCATGTGTCCGCAGCCTTCGGCGTTTATCGCCCTTACGCTTCCGCCCGCGTCGAGAGCGCTTTTAAATACCGCAAAATCCGTACCGGCAACAATATCCGATATGTTTTTAAGCTCCATTCCAAAACGAATGTCAGGCTTGTCGGAGCCGAAACGCTCCATGCCTTCCTTCCATGTCATTCTCTTAAACGGGGTTTGTATGTCTATTCCGAGAACTTCCTTAAACTCGGTTTTTATAAGCCTTTCGTTTATATCCATAATGTCTTCCTGGTCGATAAACGAAAGCTCCATGTCTATCTGTGTAAATTCCGGCTGACGGTCAGCTCTCAGGTCTTCGTCCCTGAAGCAGCGCGCTATCTGGAAATATCTGTCCATTCCGGAAACCATAAGAAGCTGCTTGAAAAGCTGCGGGCTTTGAGGCAGCGCGTAAAACTTTCCCGGATGAACACGGCTCGGCACAAGATAATCCCTTGCGCCCTCAGGAGTGCTTTTTGTAAGCATAGGCGTTTCTATTTCTAAAAAGCCCTCGTTGCTTAAAAACTGTCTTGCAACCTGGCATACCTTGTGTCGTAATACTATGTTTTTGTATATGTTCGGCCTTCTTAAATCGAGATACCTGTATTTAAGCCTCAGCTCGTCGTTTGCGCTTACGCTTTCCTCTATCTGGAAAGGCGGCGTTTCGCTTTCGGAAAGTATCTTAACTTCGTCGGCTATTATCTCTATTTTTCCGGTCTTCATGTTTTCGTTTATATTTTCGGGTGTTCTTGCGGCTACCCTGCCTCTTATGGCAAGCACGTATTCGCTTCGCACAGTTTCGGCTTTTTTAAACAAAGCCTCCTCGGAATTTCCGTCAACAACCGCCTGCACGATACCCGTTCTGTCCCTTAACGCAATAAAAATCAGCTGTCCAAGGTCACGTCTGCGTTGTACCCAGCCCATTACAGTTACTTCGCTGCCAACTGCGGCCTCTGCAACGTCACAGCACATATGGCTTCTTTTCAAGCCGGACATAGATTCTCCCATTTTTTTCAAATCTCCTTTTTTGCCTGTAATTTTGACTACAGACAAGTTTAACAGAAAAACGTCGTATTTTCAAGATTTTTAAGCCTAATGCCTGTGAAAAATAAGCGTTGTTTTTTAATCAAGCTCAAAGGCTCCGGTATAAAGCTGATAATATCTGCCTTTTTGCTCTATAAGCTGGCTGTGCGAGCCGCGTTCTATTATTCTGCCGTGTTCAAGCACCATTATCACATCCGAATTTCGAACGGTAGAAAGCCTGTGGGCTATTACAAAAACCGTTCTTCCGTACATAAGCGCGTCCATACCCTTTTGCACAATGGATTCGGTTCTCGTGTCTATGCTTGACGTTGCCTCGTCAAGTATCATAACCGGCGGATCGGCAACTGCGGCTCTGGCTATGGCTATAAGCTGCTTTTGCCCCTGTGAAAGCTCGGCGCCGTTTCCGGATATTACCGTGTTGTAGCCCTCCGGAAGCATTTTAATAAACCTGTCGGCGTTTGCAAGCTGCGCCGCCTTATATACGTCCTCATCTGTGGCGTCAAGGCGTCCGTAACGGATGTTATCCATTACCGTACCCGTAAAAAGATTGGTTTCCTGCAAAACCATGCCCATCGACCGGCGCAGACTGCTTTTTTTGATCTCGTTTATGTTTACGCCGTCGTAGTGTATTTTTCCGTCGGCAATATCGTAAAAGCGGTTCAAAAGATTGGTTATGGTAGTCTTTCCCGCGCCTGTTGAGCCTACGAAAGCCACCTTCTGCCCCGGTTTTGCAAAAAGCGAAATGTTATGAAGCACAGGTTCGTTTTCTTCGTATCCGAAATCCACATCATCAAGCCGCACATCTCCCTTTAAAGGCACAATGTCGCCCGTATTTTCATTCTTCCATGCCCAGCGGCCTGTATACTCGTCTGTTTCGGCTATGCCTGCGCCGTCGTTTTTAATGTTTATAAGCACAATGTCGCCGTCGTCCTTTTCGGGCTTTTCGTCCAGGAGGCGGAATATTCTTTCCGCACCGGCAAGAGCCATTACAATGGAGTTTACCTGCTGCGAAATCTGGCTTATAGGCATTGAAAAATTACGGCTAAGCTGTAAAAATGACGCTATGGCGCCAAGAGTCAGCCCGCCTATTCCGTTTACCGCAAGGGCGCCGCCGATTATGGCTATAAGCACATACTGTAAATTTCCGAGGTTTCCCATTATAGGCATTATAATATTTGCAAATTTGTTGGCGCTTATGGCATCGTTTTTAAGCTCGTCGTTAAATTTGTCAAACTGTTCTTCGGCGTCCTTTTCGTGGCAGAAAACCTTTATTACTTTCTGTCCGTTTATCATTTCCTCAATATAGCCGTTTACTTTTCCGAGAGACTGCTGCTGGCGCACAAAGTAATAGCCGCTTTTTCCGCCTATAACCTTTATTACCTTAAACATTATAAATACGAAAACCAGCACGAAAGCCGTAAGATACATGTTTGTATAAAGCATTGCGCAAAACACGGCAATTATGGTTATAGCCGAAGAAAAAGTCTGCGGTATGCTCATTGATATCATCTGTCTTAAGGTATCGGTATCGTTTGTGTAATGGCTCATTATATTGCCGTAGGAATTTGTATCGAAATACTTTACGGGAAGCTTCTGCATGTGCGAAAACATGTCGTCCCTTATTTTTTTCAGTATCCCCTGGGCAATAACTATCATTATCCTGTTATATATATAGGTAGCGGCTATTCCTGCAAGATATATGCCCGCCATTGTGCCTATGGCCTTAAGAAGCCCCGTAAACACCGGCTTATCCGTAAGAAGAAGCGGCGCTATATACCCGTCTATAAGCGTTTTAATGAAAAGTGAGCCGGCAACTGACGCGGCAGAGCTTATAATTATACATATAAGCACAACTATAAAGCCGATACGGTATTTTTTAAAATAGGTCAAAAGCCGTTTTGCCGTTTCCCTGTCTTTGGCCTGAAGTTTTCTTGTGCCCTGAAAGCCTCTGCCTCTCGGGCCAACCTGTCTTACAGTCGTATTTTCACTGCTCATCCTTGTCACCGCCCTTTATCTGCGAATAATAAACTTCTCTGTACACGCTGCTTTCTTTCATAAGCTCCTCATGCTTTCCGCAGTCGCTTATACGACCGTCGTCAAGTACGATTATCATATCGGCATCCTCAACGGAAGCTATCCTCTGGGCTATTATAAGCTTTGTGGTATCCGGTATTTCCTTTGCGAAGGCGTTTCGTATCGAGGCATCTGTTCTTGTGTCAACGGCACTTGTTGAATCGTCAAGAATAAGTATCTTAGGCTTTTTAAGAAGCGCCCTTGCAATACAAAGCCTTTGCTTTTGTCCGCCGGATACGTTGCTTCCGCCCTGTTCTATAAGCGTGTCATAGCCTTCTTCAAAGTCTTTTATAAACTCGTCTGCGCAGGCAATACGGCAGGCGTTTTTTATTTCCTCGTCAGTTGCGTGTTCATTGCCCCATTTAAGATTTTCCCTTATAGTGCCCGAAAAAAGCTCGTTTTTCTGTAAAACCATTGAAACGGCGTTTCTGAGCGTTTCTATGTCGTATTTTCTTACATCGATTCCGCCTACCTTAACAACCCCGCCCGTAACGTCAAAAAGCCGTGGTATCAGCTGCACAAAGCTGCTTTTGGCGCTTCCTGTAGGGCCAATTATGCCCACCGTCATTCCGGAATAAATCTTTACGCTTATGTTGTCTATTACAGGCTTGCTGTTTTGCCTTCCGTAGCTGAAACATACGTTTTCAAACTCTATGCTTCCGTCCTTAACTTCTTTTACAGGCTCGGCACAGTTTGAAAGATCGCTTTTTTCGGTAAGCACTTCATAGATACGTCTTGCCGAAGAGCGGGACATCGTTATCATTACAAAAACCATGCTTATCATCATAAGACTCATGAGTATCTGCGTCGCGTAAGAAAACATGCTCATAAGTTCGCCGGTAGTCATGCTTTTGCTTACTATAAGCCGCGCGCCGAACCACGATATAAGCAGTATGCAGCAGTACATTACAAACTGCATAATCGGCATGTTGAATATAAGCAGTTTTTCAGCCTTGAGAAAATATTCGTATATCTTTTCAGATACTGTCTTGAATTTTTTTATTTCGTGCTCCTCACGCACATAGGCTTTTACAACTCTCATACCTCTTACGTTTTCCTGAACCACGCGGTTTAATGAATCATAAGTCTTAAAAACCGTATCGAATATCGGATATACGCTTCTTATTATAAAGTAAAGCGCAGCCGCCAGTATCGGTATCATTACAAGAAATATAAGGGCAAGACGCGAGTTTACCTTAAACGACATTGCAAAAGCGCATATAAGCATTACCGGGCACCGTATGGCTACCCTTACTATCATCTGATATGCGTTTTGCACGTTTGTAACGTCGGTAGTAAGTCTTGTTACAATGCTTGAAGACGAAAAACGGTCGATGTTTGAAAACGAAAAATTCTGTACGTTGTAAAACATGTCATGCCGCAGGTTTGCCGCAAATCCGCTTGATGCCACCGCCGCGTATTTTCCGGACAGTATTCCGCAAGTAAGGGATATGGCGCATACAGCCAAAAGCAGTATGCCTGTGCGCTCTATGTTTGACATGTTTCCAAGGTTTATACCGTTGTCTATAAGCCTTGCCATTATTAAAGGTATAAGCACCTCCATTATTACCTCCAGCACAACAAAAAACGGTGCCAGAAGTGACGCTCTTTTGTATTCCCTTATGCTTTCCCCAAGCTTTTTAATAATATTGTTCATATATACACCTGCCCTGTTTATTTTTTAAGGTTTTGCTTAAATTTATCCATTACGCCGAAAAAGACTTCAAGCTCTCTTTCGTCTATGCCGTCTGTAATTTTTCTTTCAAAACCGTCTATGGTTTTTCTTATCTCGCTGCATTTTTCAATCGATTGCGTGGTAAGTGTTATTTTTTTAAGCCTTCCGTCCTCGCTTGACGCACAACGCACTATCATTCCGTTTTTTTCCATTGTTTTTAAAACGCTGGTGGCCGTTGAGCGGCGTATTGAAAACTGTTTTTCGATGTCCCTTTGAAAAACGTCTTTGTCCTTATTTGCAAATACAAATTCTATTATCCACCTTTGTATTGCTGAACGTCCCATATTGTCACAGCCGTTTTCGCCATCTTTTTCTTTTCTTGCTTCCTGATCTATTTTACGCCGTATAAGGTTATTCATTTCCTTTAATGCAAAGCAAACCAGTCGTTTTTCCATAGTTGTTCCTTTCTTTTGTTAGTTATCTAACTGTTAGTATACTAACAGATTATAGCCTTTAATGTTTTTAAGTCAATAGAGTGTAAATATAATTAAGAAAAAAATAAGCAATGGGATGATTGTACATTAAAATATTCAAAAAAGTTTACAAATTGTTCATATATTGTAAATACGCAATTAATAATTTAAATGCATAATAGAAACCAGTAAGAGAAATGAAACCCCCTCTTACTAATACCCCTAATAGCAAGAACCCCTAAAAAGTAATTCATAATACCATCCTTCCCCGAGGAAAAGAAACACCCCAGCAAACGCTGAGGTGTTTTTTTTAAACAAAGCCGAAAAAACAAAAATAAAAACGGCACCCCATATGACAAGCATACAAAATACCGCTTTTCTTACTGCGCCTTCAGGGACTCGAACCCTGGACCTTGTGATTAAGAGTCACCTGCTCTACCAACTGAGCTAAAAGCGCATATTAACTTCTTTTTCTGACGCAAGATATATAATATCATGGCACATTATTTTTGTCAACATTTTTTCTCAATTTTTTTAATTGATTTTGCGATTTTTTTATTATAGAATTGATGGTATATGATGTATTGGAGGTAGGTTTATGGATATGCCGAAATTGCCGCAGGGCGCTGGAAAAATAATTGAAAAGCTTGAAAAAAACGGCTTTGAAGCCTATATTGTCGGCGGCTGTGTGCGTGATTTTATAATGAACATATCCGCGCATGACTGGGACATAACCACCTCCGCCCTGCCTCAGGAAGTTAAACGTCTTTTTTCACATACCTTCGACAGCGGCATAAAGCACGGCACGATAACTGTTCTTGAATGCGGCGAAAGCTACGAAGTAACCACCTACCGCATAGACGGAAAATACGCCGACTGCCGTCATCCCGACGAAGTGACCTTTACAAGGGATATACACGAGGATCTTTTAAGGCGCGATTTTACAATGAACGCCATTGCCTACAGCCCTCGTGACGGCTTTGTTGATATTTTCGGCGGAATAGCCGACATAAAAAACAAAACAATAAAGGGCGCAGGCGACCCGGACGAACGTTTTCGCGAAGACGCGCTGCGAATGCTGCGTGCCGTCAGGTTTTCGGCACAGCTTGGCTTTGATATAGAGTACGAAACAAAAAAGGCTCTCGAGGCAAACGTTTCCCTTATTTCAAAAATAAGCTCCGAAAGAATACGTGAGGAGCTTTGCAAGCTTCTTACTTCGCATTACTGCGAAAAAATACCGCTGCTTTGGCAAAGCGGGCTTTTGTATGGTTTTTCGCCTGAAATTGCAAAAAGCATATCCGGCCACGAAGCCGAAATAATAAGCGCCATAAAAAACTCGGACAAAACCGTTTCGATAGTTTTTGCTGTGCTTGTGCGGTTCGTGCCTGAAAAAGAGCTTAAAAAGGTGCTGGCTTTTTTCAAATTCGACAACAAAACTCTTGACGAAATTACTCTTATCTGCCAAAACAAAAACCTGTTCGTACGAAGCGATTTCGTATCCGTAAGAAAAACCTGTTCCCGCCTTGGCATTGACGGCGCTTCGCTTTTGTACCGTTTTTTATACGCCTGCCAAAACAGCGAGGCAAAAAACGCTCTTGATACCCTTGAAGCCATAATTAATCAAAAGCAATGCGTATCAATAAAAGAGCTTTGCATAAACGGCAAAGACCTTATAGCCATTGGTATCCCGCCGGGGAAAAAAATGGGTACAGTGCTTGAAAAGCTTTTGAACATGGTGCTTGAAAATCCGGCTTTAAACAGCCGTGAAACACTTTTAAAGACCGCCGAAACGGAAAAAAACACAATTCCTCCGCTTTGATATTAATATTTGCGCGCCTTGCCTCATAATATGTAAAACAGGCAATGGTCCTGATGTTATGGGGGATTCGATTATGGATGAAATATATGAACGGATTTTATCCGCCGGCTACGGTCTTAAGCTCGGCTCCTGCCGGCGTACACGCACGGGATTACTCTGTGCAGCCGAAAACGGCATATTTGTTCTTAAAAAATCAATTAACGACGCTCAATATGTTTCCTTTGAGTCGGCGGCACGAAAAAAGCTTGTTGAAAACGGCTTTGCCGACATAAATCTTTTTATTGATACTCTTGAGGAAAAGCCGTTTTACCAATGTGCCGACGCAGTATACACACTTGAAAAATATACGTCTCTTTCAAATACCGAAAGCGAAAATATACAGCAGATGACAGATGCGGCTCAAACTCTTGCCATGCTTCACAGAGCCGCCCACGGCCTTGACCCCGATTTCGGCATAAGCGGCCTTTTTAAGCTGCCGCAGCTTTATCAAAAGCGGATAACCGAAATAAAAAAAATACGCAAAGGCATTAGCCTGCGAAAAAGCTATGATCTTACAGACATGATAATAAAGGAGAACTTCGACTATTTTCTTCTGCGCGCTCAAAACGCCATACAGCTTCTTTCGCAAAGCGGCTACAAATGTCTGTGCCAAAACGCGCAGGCAAACGGCGGCTTTATCCACGGTGCTTTTAAAAGCGGAAACTTTATGAAAAACGACTCCACCGGCCATATTTTCATAGACAGCTTTTCAAAATGCGCCTTTGACATACCGGTAAAGGATCTGGCGTATTTTATCCGCCGGCTTATGAAAAACCCGGCCTTCGACGCCTTCTGCTGCAAACGCATACTGGACAATTACTGCCTTATCCGTCCGATGGACGAAAGCGAAACGCAGGTGCTTAAATCGCTGCTTGTTTTTCCATGGAAATTTATGAATCTGTGCAACGAATATTACAACAAACGCCGAACCTACTGTATGCAGCCGGCGTACGAAAGATTTAAAAGGTGTGCGGATGCCGCAAAAAATGAGGAAAATATAATAAACTCCATATTCTGAGAAACAAGCCGTCCAAAAAACAACAACGGGCGGCTTGTTTTTGTACCAATACATGTATAAAAATACAAAAATTAAATATTTTACATTGATTTTTCTTTTTTTGTAGTATAATGAAAATAGGTATATGTACATGTAAATAAATGTGAATGAAAGGAGCGAAAAAACATGAAGTATAAATATCTGAAAACAACATTTGCAATAATCACATCCTTAAGTCTGTTTTCGTCAACTCCGGTATTTGCTGAATACTTTAATGAAAACACGTATCTTCAGTCAAAGCTTAACAGTAATAACCCTGTAAACAACCCTACTCTCGGCACTACAATTACGGTAGACGCGTCAATTATAGGTTCGAACTCCGGAACAGACGCAACCTATGCCGATTTGGCGGTTATTGCCGCAGAATTTTTAACAGGTGGCAAACCTGTAGGCGACTCCACAAACGTAACCCTCACAAACAGTGTTTCCACGGAAGCCGAAAGCGCAGCAAAGCTTACAACAAAGCTTGGAATTACAAGTGCCGATACAAACTGGAACAGTACGGTTTCGAAAAGCGATGCTGTTGAAGCGATCTCAAAGGCCGCAAACCTCTCTCAAGCTGCTTCATTAGACCTCAAAAAAACATATCCATCATTAAAAAACATATCCATTGCAGACGCAGTGAAAGACAACCCAAACACCCTATCATATACTACAGGTACAGCCACAGGCGCAAGCAGCAAAGCATATACAGGTATAGTCGGCACAGGCTGGGGGTACGAACTGACCGTAGGCACAGGCGTAAGCAGCAAAGCATATACAGGCGCAAGCAGCAAATCATATACATTTACAGACACAGGCGCAAGCAGCACAGCAGTTACAGGTACAGACACAGGCGCAAGCAGCAAAGCATATACAGGTATAGTCGGCACAGACTGGGGGTACGGACTGGCCGCAGGCACAGGCCCTATCACAATAGTTGAAGGTTCAACAACAAGCGGCGGACAGCCAAGCACCGTCGGCACAATTGTAGACACAGTAGCCACAGGCTCCAGCTCACCCGTCTCAGGCCCAACAAGCGACGGACAGGCAGGCAACGTCGACACAAATGTAGACACAGGCAACGTCGATAACCAGATAATTGTTGAAGGAGGCACAAATACAGGCAGCGCAATAGTTACAGGTCAAACAAGCAACACAGCCACAGGCACAACAAACAGCACAGGCACAAACACAATCGCAGGCAGCGCAACAGTTACAGGTCAAACAGCTACAGGCACAAGCGACACAAGCAATCATAGCTCAATCGTCAAAGTTCCCAAATCCAAAATTGCTTCCTACAAGAAGATATTTACAAAAGCCAACTGCGGCCGCACAGTATCTGTAATACACTACGGCAGCACAGACACAAACACTAACAACACCGGCAGCGGCGCAACCGGCACAGGCGCAGTTGACACAAATACAAATATAAATACAGGCGGAGTCGACACAAATACAAATACAGGCGGCACAGCAAGCTCACTAAGCAACACAACCTCAGGCACAGGTGACATAAACACAGGCAAAGATACAACCTCAGGCACAGTCGACACAGGCGGCATAGACACAGGCGCAAGCAGCACAGATTATATAATCTTGGGTCCCACCGGCACAGACATCGGGGATTTCACCGGCACAGGCAACGTGGGTTCCACCGGCGCAGACAACACAGTAACAGCCACTGATTCGGTAACAGGCGAAGTCAAAACAGTCCCAGCCATCACAGGCGGCTCCACCGAAAATAGCGGTGCCCAAAGCAATACCTCAGGCAGTTCTTCGGCTTCTACCGATTTATCCGCCGCCCAACAGTTTATAAATACACTTTCCCAATTGAGCACTAACCTTGTCCCGGACAATAAATACGGCTATGACAAAAACAGAAATTTCGTAGGCACTGACTCCAAAGACGCAGGCTACGATAAGGACGGAAATTATCAGTACGGCTATGACAATAGCGGAAATTACGTAGGCGCTGACGTCATAGACGCAGGCTACGACAAGGACGGATTTTATCAGTACGGCTATTCCAACGGGGTTTATTATGGCGCTGGCCAAGCTTTCTACGATAAAAACGGCTATGACAGAAACGGAAAATATCAGTACGGCTACGATAAAAACGGAAAATATGTAGGCAAGGACTCCCCGGATTCAGGCTACGATTTTAACCGCATCGACAGAGACGGCTATCAGGACGGCTATGACATAAACGGCTATGACAGAAACGGCTATGACAAAAACGGTTATGACAAAAACGGCTTTGACAAGAACGGCATTGACAAGAACGGAAATTATCAATACGGCTATGACGGAGTCGGCAACTATAAGGGCAAAGACGACGGAGGCTTTGACAAGGACGGTTACGACAAGGACGGCATTGACAAGGACGGAAATTATCAGTACGGCTATGACATAAACGGAAAATATGTAGGTAAAGACAAAACAGGTTCAGGCTACGATAAAAACGGCTATGGTACAAACGGCTACAACAAGGACGGCATTGACAAGGACGGAAAATATCAATACGGCTATGACCAAAACCACAACTATGTTGGCAAAAACGGAGGGTATACTTATGACGGCTATGACAGAGACGGAAAGCTCTTCTCCACTAATGGCATTTCCTTCGGCAAAGTCAACGGCGCTAACACCGGCAACGGCACTAACACCGGCAACGGCACTAACACCGGCAACGGCAACATTTCATTAAGCGACCTTTCGTCCCTTACCCTTAAGGCCGCGACCCTTGAAAACAAATCAGGCTCTACATGGATTGAGGATAATCTTGGCGCAAAAAAGATAACCGGAATTGTCGAAAGCGTTTCCAACGACAATTCAGCTTTTAAAAATGATATAGGCAAAATCGTAACGGTGTTTACCTCCACCGACACAAACGGAAATCTTACTCTAATAGACGGTCTGCCTGTACAGTATACGGGAAGCGACGGAAATCTTACATTCAGTTCGCAAGAGGCTGCAACTACGACTACGTCAAAAGTAAGCGATTGGTATACGCAAAGCTTTATACAAAAGGCAAACACTGCCGATACGACTTTCGATAACCCTCAGCTTACGGCACTGTATGAAAATAATGCAGGCACTCTTGACGAAAACGTAAAGCCGTCGGCAAATGCCGACTCAAAAGGAAATTACTTCGTCGTTACCTATCCTACAAGCGGCAGTGAATACTTTCATGCAGGCGCAGTAAAGGTTGTGCATTTAAAAAACTACACCACAAAGGACACCGACGGCAATTTCATATATATCGGTTCAGGCAACACTGTTTTCAAGCTTGCCGCGGACAACACTGTTTCCGCCTACAATATAGACAGCTACGGCTTTGACCTTACGGGAAAAACAACCATAGATGCAGACCTTTATTTCACAAACGACGGCAAAAAGCTTATAGGCTATTCACCTCTTGGCAGCGATGAGCTGAACAGTTCCTATGTATCCTCTACCGAAATGCAATACGATAACAACAGGGACATTGCAAGCGATGACAATACTGCAAGCGTCTTTGATTTTGACCTTGCTTATGTAAACAACGTAATAACCATAACATCCTCAAGCGACATGTATTATAAAGACACAAACGGAAATCTTGTAAAGCTAAGCCCTTCCGTGCTTACCGACACAACGTCTTACGCAATAAGCCCTCTTGTCGTAACAAACGGCGCAATGGCATATTACAGCGGCAATACGCTTGAAATTTATGCTCAGGTTGACCTTGTGGGAACAAGCATATCGGTTACACTTTATGACTCGGCAGGAAACTCGGTTACAAAATCAATTACGGTTAAAGACACATCTTCAACTACCTGATGCTTTTTTCATCATTTTATTTCAGCCTCACACCGGAGCATATATGCTCCGGTGTTTTTATTTGCGCAAAAAATACAACCGCCGCGTTTTTAACTTTCTGTAAAACACGTATAAAAATTCAGAAATTAAATATTTTACATTTATTTTGGCTTTTTTGTAGTATAATGATAATGAACATATATACTATTGAATACAGATGAAAGGAGAAAAAACCATGAAATATAAATATCTTAAAATAGCAATGGCAATAATCACATCCTTAAGCCTGATTTCGTCAAGCCCCGTATTTGCTACTGCTTCTGACAACAGCGCTCAAACTAATCAGTCTTCCAACGCCTTAACCGCCTCACAGTCAGACGCAACCTACACCGATTTGGCAGTTAATGTGGCAAAATTGTTAACAGGCGGCAATGCTGTAGGCGGCTCCACAAACGTAATACTCAAAAACAGCATTTCCACGGAAGCCGAAAACGCAGCAAAGCTTGCAACAAAGCTTGGAATTACAAGTGACGATACGAACTGGAACAGTCCGGTTTCTGCAGCCGAAGCCGCAGGTGCGATCTCAAAGGCCGCAAACCTTAACTCAGATTCAGAGAAAGAATTGAAGAATTCTTCCAGCTCAGTCTCCTTAAGCCAAATCAGCACAAATGGCACAGCCGGCAACGGCGGCAAAATCGGCAACGACGGCGCAATCGAAATGAGCGACAACAGCGGCACAGTCATCAAAGTTGGCAACAGTGACAGTGGCGTCTATAGTGTCGGCGCAATCGACATAAGCTCAGGCCAACTAAACAAAACAGCCGGCACAGTCGGCACCGACGACACAAATCCAAATTCCGTAGGCGTATACTGCCTGAAGGAAGTAAACATGAACGGCGGCAAACCTGTAAGCATAGCCAATCAATCAAAAGGTAACTCATTCGGCATATCAAGCAGCGGCGACAGCACATCCATAGCCGGCAAAAACTCAACTGCAACCGTAATCGTTGCAGGCAAGAAAGACGCAAATGGCTGTGTGGAGTTTGAGAACGTAACCTTAAGCTACGAAACCGGATTCGGCTCCGCCAATTCGTCGTACAACTCGGCCCAAGACAGACCAACCACAACCACAAACCTCAGCGGCACAGGCACAAACAACACCACATCCACCACCATCAAAGACTTCTACGCAGGCATACTCAGTGCCACAGACCCAAGCAACGACTTGAATGTCGACATCGTCGGCAACAACACAATCGAAGGCGGTTCAGATGGCAGTCTGCTGTTTGGGATCGTAACCTTAAACGACCTAAACCTGACCCAAGACAGCTCACTCACAAGCAACAGCAGCGGCACAAGCAACACGGGAATATACTCACGCGGCGGCTTAACCATCAGAGAGGGTGCCTCTGAAGTAAACCAATACCTGCAAAACTCTGGCACAGGCACAAACAACACCACATCCAACAGCAGCGGCACAGACATCAATACCGCCAAAATCAAAATCAGCGCGAGCCCCGCAGATACCACATACGCAAACAGTACCAATAATTCCACAGCTGCAACCAATTTTCAACAAACATTGGCAGCCCTTTCCAATTCCCCTGCTAATCAATCCACCGGGTTTACCAAAAGCGACCTTGCGTCCCTAACCCTTAAGGCCATGACCCTTGAAAACAAATCAGGCTCTACATGGGCTTGTGATAATCTTGACGCAAAAAAGATAACGGGAACTGTCGAAAACGTTTTAGGCGGCAATTCAGATTCTAAAGATGATATAGGCAAGCAGGTATCGTTTTTTGTCTCAGCCGGCGCAAACGGAAATCTTGCTGTAATAGACGGTCTGCCTGGGCAGTATACAGGAAGCGACGGAAAGACTACATTCAGTTCGCAGGGGGCTGCAACTACGACTACGTCAAAAGTAAGCGATTGGTATACGCAAAGCTTTATACAAAAGGCAAACACTGCCGATACAACTTTCGATAACCCTCAGCTTACAGCACTGTATGAAAATAAAACAGGCACTCTTGACGGAAACGTAAAGCCGTCGGCAAATGCCGACTCAAACGGAAATTACTTCGTTGTTACCTATCCTACAAGCGGCAGTGAAAACTTTCATGCAGGCGCAGTAAAGGTTGTGCATTTAAGAAACTACACCACAAAGGACACCGACGGCAATTTCATATATATCGATTCGGACAACAATGTGATTAAGCTTACCGCGGATAAAACTGTAAGAGGCTACGGCATATCCAACTACGGCGTATGTGACATTACGACAGAAGGCGGCGTGAACGGAGATTTTTATTTCACTAACGACGGCAAAAAGCTTATCGGCTATTCGCCTGCGGAAGTTTCGGATATTGCAAACGCCGTATCATCCACGTCAATGCACTACGATAACGACAGGGACACTGCAAGCAACGACGATACTGCAAGCGCCTTTGACTTTGACCTTGCTTACGCAAACGGCATAATAACCGTAACCTCCTCAGCAAGCGACATGTATTATAAGGACGCAAGCGGAAATCTTGTAAAGCTCAGCTCTGCTGTGCTTAACGGCTCCACCACCGACGCCATAAGTCCGTTTATCGTAACAGGCGGCGCTAAGGCATATTATGAACACGCTCTTTATATAGTAACTTCATCGGTTGCTTCCGGAACAAACATATCGGTTACACTTTATGACTCAGCCGGAAATTCAGTTACAAAATCAATTAAGGTACAGTAACCGTATTTGTGAGGCATAAAAAAAAGCTGCCCGTCTTTTTCGACGGACAGCTTTTTTATTGTTATTGCTTTATTATGCCGCTTTCTTTTACCGCTTCTACTACTTCCTTCATTTTTTCTACCGGATACACAAGCGCAAACCGCACATGTCCTTCACCAAGCGTTCCGAAAACGCTGCCCGGCACACAGAACACGCCTGCCTTGTCTATAAGCTCCAGCACGAACTCGCTGCTGTTTGTATAGCCCTTCGGAAGCGGCGCCCATGCAAACATCGTGCCCTCCGACACTACGCCTTTCCAGCCTATCTGGTCAAGGCCGTCTATAAGCGCGTTTCGCCTGTCTTCGTATTCCTGACGGTTTCTTTCTACGCTTGTCTGCGGCCCCAAAAGCGCCGCAACAGCCGCTTTTTGTACCGGAAGGAATATTCCGTAGTCTATCTGTGAACGCAGCTTTTTAAACTGGCCTATTATCTCGCTGTTTCCTATTGCAAATGAAATTCTGGCTCCTGTAAGGTTATAAGTTTTTGAAAGTGAGTTAAACTCTATTCCGACATCTTTTGCGCCTTCAACCGAAAGAAACGATATTCCGTCACGGCCGTCGTATACAAGCTCGGAATAGGCGTTGTCGTGGAGCACTATAACGTTGTACTTTTTAGCCCATTTTATAAGCTCATCGTACATGCTTACAGGCGCAAGACGACAGATCGGGTTTGCCGGATATGAAACCACTATAGCCTTGGCTTTTTTTGCCACTTCCTCCGGTATGGAGTTGAAGTCTATTATGTAGTTGTTTTCCTCTCTCAGCTCGTAATATTCGATATGCGCGTCGTTAAGCATAGGCCCCATTTCAAAAACGGGATAGCCCGGATTAGGCACAAGTATCGTATCTCCCGGGTCGCATATGGTAAGGGCGATACGGCTGAAGCCTTCCTGTGAACCGTAAAGCGACATTATTTCGTTATTTTCAAGTTCTACTCTGTAGCGTCTTTTGTACCAGGTTTTAACTGCCTCTATCAGCTCGTCCGTGTCGTTTATGGCATATTTATAGTTTTCCGGTTTTTGCGCCGCTTCAACAAGCGCATCCATAACATGCTTTTCAGGCATAAAATCCGGAGTGCCTACCGATAGGTCAAACACCGGTTTGTTTTCGCTTAAACGTTCTTTCTTGATATTGGCGAGAGTTGTGAATATCCCCTCCTGAAAATGTGACATTCTTTCGGCAAACTTGAATTCCATAATTCTTTTTCCCTCCAAAAAAACAATATGTATATTTATGCATCAACGCTTTGCGCAAAGAAATACCCTTTATATCCTACAAATAAGTATAAAGGGTATTTCAAAATTATTCAATTACTATTTTTATTTTGCAAAATTCGGAGCGTATTTTGCCGCCAGAAGTATGGCCTCTATCATGCTTACAGCGCTTACGATATTTTTTCCGGCTATGTCAAAGGCCGTGCCGTGGTCTACGGATGTACGCAAAATAGGCATTCCGCATGTAATGGCTATTGTTCTTTCAAAGTCAAGCGTCTTTGTGGCAATATGCCCCTGGTCGTGATAGAGGCTTAAAACGCTGTTGAAGCGTCCCTGAAGCGCCTGATGGAATACAGAGTCAGCGCCTATCGGCCCGGCTACCGCATAGCCCATTTTCTTAAGCTCCTCAACCGCAGGCGTTACCTCGTTTACTTCCTCCCAGCCGAAAAGGCCGTGCTCGCCGCTGTGCGGGTTAAGCCCTGCCACAGCCATCGTTCCGCCCTCAACGCCAAGACGCTTTAAAGCTTCGGTACACCTTTTAACATAGTCTATTATCCTGTCTTTTTTTATCATGTCACATGCCTGTCTTAGCGACACATGCCTTGTAAGGAAAAACACACGCATTCCGCGTACTTCAAACATTGTAAGCGGGTCAGGCGTATTTGTAAGAGCGCCGAATATCTCCGTATGCCCGATATATTTTATTCCCGCAGCCCTCAGAGCTTCCTTGTTTATAGGAGTTGTGGCTACCGCGTCTACTTTTCTTGCGTTTGCAAGCTCTATGGATTTTGCTATATATTCGTAGGCCGCTTTTCCGCACATAGCCTGTACCACGCCAAACTTAAACTGCTGCATATCCACGTTATCAAGGTCTACCAGGTTAAGAACGTCCTTTTCATATATTCCGTCAGCCGGATTTTCAATAACGTTTACTCTCATTGCGGCGCCCGTTATTTTTATCGCCTGCTCCATTATCTTTTTGTCGCCTACAACTACGCAGTTTGCGGTATCAAACACGCCCTTGTCGCAAAGCGCCTTTACTGTTATTTCCGGGCCAACGCCCGCCGGATCACCTATCGGTACAGCTATGTATGGTTTCATTTTATAAATCCCCCTGTTTTAATAATCAGTTGTTTACTTTTCTGTAAAGATAATTCATGCAGGCCTTCATTGCGTACTTGTCGCCTACCATGCCGCCCTTTGTTACTATCTTAAGGCCGTTGAACTCGCCGCTCATCATTATGCCGTGTGCCGCAAGAGGCGCTACGTCCTCTATAAGCTTAAGCCCCGCCACATTAAGGCGTTTGCATACGGCTATGGTTATGTCGCCGCCGGAAGTATAAAGACCCTGGAAGGTCTTTTCCCCGCGCAGTATTTTTTCGCATATTTCGGCAAAGGCATCGTTAATCATTTTTGATACGCCCTCTGCGTCTATATTGTAATGCTCCATATAAGTCTTAAACGAAATCCTCTTTGCCGGAAATATTCCGTCGCCTACAACCGTGCACATATCATAGTCCTGGCACTTGTAAAGCACCTCGTTTACCACACGCGTTATTTCCTTGTCACGGCGCTCCTCGCTTCTTAAAAACTCCTCCGTTTCGGCATATACGTTAAGCGCGCCGGGCTGTGTTTCCAAAAATTCCTCAAGCTGGCCGCGTGCCACGGCGTTTGTCGTTCCCACAATGGCAAGCACTCTGTTTATCTGCTTTTCGTTTTTGGCGTTAGGCACAAGCTTGCTTACCATAGTTGCCGTAAAAATTCCCGGGTCAACAGTTATGAAATTTACACCGCTTTTGATTATTGCGTTTGCCACAAGATCCATATCTTCCTGTGAAAGCGAATCAAAAATTATTATCCTTTTGCCTTCCTTTTTGAACAGCTTTATTTTATCCGATATATACTCCTCGCCGTACATCATATCGTCTATCATTATTGAGCCTATATCGTATTTCGACTGCTTTTTGAAAAGCATTGCCGGAAGCGGCGTATCTATTGAAGAAATAGGGTCGGCGGCCGCCTCGGTTTTGTGAAGAGGAATTCCTTTTACAAGCACATATCCGCCTACTATTACTCTTTCCGCCTGAGGAAAGCACGGAACGACCATCGCAATGGCGTCGTTTCCGAGGGCATCAAGCATGGCATCCGTTTCGCTTCCGAGATTTCCGCGAAGTGTAGAATCTATTCTTTTTGAATATACCTTTATGTTTTCGTTTTTAAAAAAGTTTGTAGCCTCATAAACAAGGTCGTAAGCCTCTTTTGAAGGAAGCGCCCTGCTGTTTGTAGGATATACTATGCAGTCGCATTCCGGCATATCCGTAAGGCTTAAGCCGTCTTTATTTACTATGGAATATGTATTGTATCCATAACCGCTTATCATTACTCCGGTAGCATTTCCGCCTGTAAGATCATCCGCAATAACAACACATTTGTGCATTGAAAATCCCCCTTGTAATATAATTATCAGCCCTATATTTATAAAACGTTTAAAATATACAATTTTGATATAAAAATCGGTATATTTATTCGCAATTTGTAATTATTTACTAATATTATATAACAAAGGCATACCGGTGTCAACGAAAGCCATTTCTCCGGATGTTTAAAAAAAAGTACAAAATTCAGGCTGCCGTTTTTCAGGCAGCCCGTACAGACCTAAATATAAAAAATCAGATAAACTTGCATATTCTCTGCATTGAACACTCGTTAAAGCCAAAAGCCTCAGCCTTTGTAACCTTGCCGTTTGCGACCTCCACAAGCTCATCAAAAAGCTCTCTGCCTCTTTCGTCGATTGTCTTTTCGCCCGAAAGAACAACGCTTGCGTCAAAGTCAATGTTGTCCTGCATATTTTTAAACGTCTTGCTGTTTCCCGTAACCTTTATTACAGGAGCTATAATGTTTCCCGTAGGTGTTCCTCTGCCCGTTGTAAATATTATTACCTGGCATCCTCCGGCAACCATAGCCGTAACGGAAGCTACGTCAAAGCCCGGCGTATCCATTATAAGCGCGCCCTTTTTGGTAGGTATCTGCGCGTATTCCAAAACCTCAACTATCGGTCTTGTGCCGCCTTTATAAATACATCCGAGGGATTTTTCCTCTATCGTAGATATTCCGCCCTCTTTGTTTCCCGGCGTAGGCTGTCCGGTTCTGAGGTTTGCGTGAACGTTTGCCAAATGTTCTTCAAGATCGCGGCAGATTCCTATTATCTGCTTTTTGATTTCAGGCGTTGCGGCTCTTTTTGCAAGTATATGCTCAGCGCCTATAAACTCGGTAGTTTCACTCATAACCGCCGAACCGCCTTCGTCCACAAGCATATCGCTTACCTTTCCTACAACAGGATTTGCGGCAAGACCGCTTGTTGCGTCGCTTCCGCCGCACTCTATGCCAAGGAAAAGTTCGCTTAAAGGAAATTCCTCCGCCTTAACAAGAGATGCCTCCTGTACCATCTGTCTTGCATATTTTACAGCCTTGTTAATGGCGTTTACCGTTCCGCCTTCCTCCTGAATAACAACCACCTCAAGAGGCTTTGTCGTTTTTTTGCGTATCTCGTCCGCCATCTTGTCAGGCGTACATCCTTCGCAGCCAAGCCCGATAAGCACTGTGCCGTAAATATTTGGGTTTGCGGCAAAGCCGGAATACATATCGTAGCAGATTTTAAGGTTTTGTTCGACTTCCGAACATCCGGCCTGATTGCTTGTATAAATCGTACCCTGAACCTGCTCGCTTACTATACGGCAGGTCTCGCTTGAGCATACGCAGGTAGGAAGAATAAGCACCTTGTTTCTTATTCCCACTTTTCCGTCCGGTCTTTTATATCCAAGGAAATTCATAGTTAAATTACCTCCCGTGTTATTTACAGTTCATCCTCATAGTTTCTTGGAAGACTCATTATATTTTTGTGGCTGATCCAGCTTCCTTTTTTAGCTTCGTCGGTGGTAAGCGCGCCTATTACCTGGCCGTACTTTATTATATGGTCATCCTTTTTAAGGTCTTTTACGGCAATTTTGTGGTATGCCGGAATATCCTCGCCGGCAACTACGCTTTCCTGGTTTCCTTCCTTCGTAAAGACTACAGTATCTCCTGCTTTAACATCGCCTACTACCGTAACTACATTGTCTATCGGTCTTAACATAACAGCGTTTACAGTCATAACACAGCCTCCTTTTTTAATAAAATTATATAATATACGCATCAAAAATACAAGTGGCAAGGTAAATAATAAACCGTCCGCAATTTTATAAAGTAATTTTTTAACTTAACGTTTTTACGGGCGTAAAACAGGCATTTTGCCCTAAAAAGTATCTCTTTGGTATAATATCTAATGTATAAATTCAAAAAATTAACATTGTTATCCTCTTTACATAAAACAAAAAAATAATTATACTATGGGTATAGAGACAGAAATGGAAGTGATTACGATGAAAATAGAAAAAATAAGCGAAAATCAGATCAAGCTTACTCTCACAAGAGCCGACCTTGAAAAACACAACATAAAGCTTGACGAGCTTGTAAAGCCTACCGACAAAACGCAGGAGCTTTTCAAAAGCATAATGGAGCAGGCTTTCAATGAGTGCGGCTTTGAGGTCGACAATACGCCTCTCATGGTCGAGGCCACTCCGGTTTCAATAGACGGCCTTATGATCATTGTTACAAAGCTTCCTGAAAAGGAAACCAACGAGGAAAAGATATCGCTTATAAACCAAAACAAAGATCTTCGCCGTTACCGCAGGAAAGATGTTTCTTCGTTTTCATCTACAGGTGATTTTGATCAGAAAAACGCCGTCATCTATAGCTTCAATTGTCTCGATGACGTTATAGATGCGTCGATGCGTGTGGAATCAAAAATCAAGGGTACAAATATGCTTTTTGGATATAAAAACAAATATTATCTGCTCATCCAGGAAACCCTTAACGAGGATACGCTTTGTGAGCTTAACGAATACGGCCAAAAGTCGGAGTCAACACTGCTTTCAAAGTATTTTCTTATTGAGCACGGAGAAACAATTGTTAAAAATCCTGCGGTAAAGATTCTTGCCGAAAGCTTCAGGTAATATACATACAAAAGACAAAAAAACAGGACGTTCGCGCAGTAAAGGCGTGTATGTCCTGTTTTTATTTATATATATTATTTGCCGCTGTTTTTTGCCGCCTCAACAATCATTTCAGCCGCTTTTTCAATGCCGAAGCTGCTGCTTTTAAGCGCCAGATCGTAGTTTTGGGCATTTCCCCAGTCGGTGTTTGTAAAATATTTGCAGTGATTTTGTCGTTTTTTGTTTATAAGTCTTATTTTTTTTGCGGCTTGCTCACAGGATATTTTATCACGCTCAGCCACACGCTTTGCTTCCCAGTCAATATCCGCCGAAATAAACACGTTAAAAACATTTTCACGCCCGCTCAGTATGTAGTTTGCAAGCCTTCCCACAATTACGCATGAGCCTGCCAGCGCCAGATTCTTTATTACCTTTGTTTCCTCTTTAAAAAGCATGTCCGCCCTTGAATCCTGGTCTGAAGCATAATTTATGTACTGGTCATAAAGGTCAAATAAAATCAGGCTTTTAACCGATTCCTCGTTTGCTTCAATAAATTCCTTTGAAAAACCTTTTTCTTTTTCGGTCTGTTTGATAATTTCGGTGTCATAGTAGCTTATACCGAGCTTTTTGGCAACTTCCCTGCCTATATCGCGCCCGCCGCTTCCGAACTGTCTTGAAATCGTAATAACAAGCGGCTGCTTTTCTGCACTTTGCAGTTGTGTACCCAAAGCTTTAATGTCTTTTTTGCTGTCATGGCCGAATACACCTGACAAAAGTCTTTCTATAGGCCCTGCCAGCGTACAGCCGGCTATTATAAGTACCATTCCGAAAACCACGTTTGGCGTTATTTTTTCCGAAAGTATAATGGCTGAAAGCACAAGGGCAACCACGGGCTTTATGAAAAACGCAAAGGAGGCCGTGGACGGCCCGCAAAGTTCTATCGCCTTCATATAGCATACATAGCCAAGTCCTGTTACCACAAATGAAACGTATAAAAGCGGCCAAATGCTGTGTGAATTTATTCCCGTAAATATAGGGTCGCCTCTTACAACAAGAAATATCAAAAGCACGGCCGAGCCAAGCAGAAAGCTGAAGCTGTTTTGTATGCTTCCGCCTATGCGTGATATGCGAAGTTTTCCGAGAGTTGTGTAAAGCGCAAATCCGGCTGATGCCAGAAGTGTTATAAAAATACCCATGTTTTTGCCGCCAACGGCTTTTTTGGGGTCGGCTACAATTATAAGCCCTATAAGGCTTATTGCAAGAGTGATGGCCTTTTTACGGTTAAACCTGTCGTTTACGATAAAATGTGAAAATATCATTGTGAATACCGGATTGACCGAAAAAATAATAGCCGCCGTGCCAGCATTTGACATACTGACGCCTATCTGAAACAAAACCATGCTGAAGCATATATTTATAAGCCCAAGCACAAGCAGGTAAAGCCAGTCGGAGCCGGTAAGATGAATACTGTGTTGTTTCAAATAGCCTAAGGCCAGAGGCAACAGCAAAATTCCGCCTATCAAAAACCGCAGAAACGTAAGCTGAAACGCTGAAAATGAGTTTCCGGCTATTTTAAGCGAAATTTCCATTGTGCCGAAAGCAAGAGCCGTAAGCAGAATAAACACAGTGCCGTTTTTTGTTTTCATTCTTTTTTTACCTCCGCCGATATAGTTTTAAGTCTTAAAAAATCATACATATTAAAGTTGTCTGACCGGTTGTGTATTGTACTATTATTTTCCGTAAAAGTCAAGCCGGATCAAAATATGATTTTTGAAGCAATACGCAAAAAATTTCCCATACTGATATTTTTTATGCTAAAATAGAAAAACAGTATCTCCGTTTTAATTTTAGAGAGGTTTGATATAAATGGAAGAACTTAACGAAGACCTTAAATTCACTCATCTGCATGTGCATACAGGCTACAGCCTGCTTGACGGCTCGGCAAAAATAGACGAGCTTGTTGCCCGCACAAAGGAACTCGGCATGGAAAGCATAGCCATAACAGACCACGGAGCGATGTTTGGCGCCATAGAGTTTTACAAGGCGGCAAAAGAAGCCGGCATAAAGCCAATAATCGGCTGTGAGGTATATGTGGCTCCCCAGTCCCGCTTTTCAAAGGAAACGGTAAACGGTGTAAACTATTACCATCTTGTGCTTTTGGCCGAAAACGAGCAAGGCTACAAAAATCTTATAAAGCTTGTATCCTACGGCTATATAGAGGGCTTTTACTATAAGCCGAGAGTTGATATGGAGCTTTTGAAAAAATATCACGAGGGAATAATAGCCTCAAGCGCCTGCCTTGCCGGTGCCGTTCCGCGGGCCGTTCTTTCCGTGTCATACGAAAAAGCAAAAGAAACCGCTCTTGAATATGAGCAGCTTTTCGGAAAAGGCAATTTTTTTCTTGAACTTCAGGATCACGGCATACCCGAGCAAAAGACTGTAAATGAAGCCCTTATAAAAATAAGCGGCGAAACCGGAATACCTCTTATCTGCACAAACGACTGCCATTATATAAAGGCTTGTGACGCGCAGGCTCACGATATCCTGCTTTGCATACAGACAAAAAAGACCGTAAACGACGAGGATCGTATGCGTTACGAAGGCGGTCAGTTTTATCTTAAAAGCCCGCAGGAGATGTACGCTCTTTTCCCTTACGCAAAGGAAGCCCTTGAAAACACGTATAAAATAGCTCAAAGATGTAATGTTGATTTTAAATTTCATGACCTTAAGCTTCCGAAGTTTGATGTTCCCGAAGGAAAAAGCGCTTCACAGTATCTTCGCGAGCTTTGCGAAAGCGGCTTTAAAAAGCTTTTTCCAAACGATGACGGAAGTGTCAGAAAAAGGCTTGAATATGAGCTTAATACAATAGAAAAAATGGGCTATGTGGAATACTTCCTTATAGTATGGGATTTTATACATTTCGCAAAGTCAAACGGAATAATGGTAGGCCCCGGCCGCGGCTCGGCGGCAGGTTCAATAGTATCCTACTGTCTTTCGATAACTACCATAAATCCTATAAAGTACGACCTTATTTTTGAACGTTTTTTAAATCCCGAGCGTGTAAGCATGCCGGATATTGACGTTGACTTCTGCTATGCCAGACGTCAGGAAGTAATCGACTATGTTATAAGAAAATACGGCGCCGACCGCGTAACCCAGATAATAACCTTTGGTACTCTTGCCGCAAGAGCCGTAATAAAAGACGTAGGCCGCGCAATGAGCCTGCCGTATGAAAGCGTAGATAAAATATCCAAAATGATACCGTCGGAGCTTAACATAACTATCGACAAGGCGCTTGAAAAAAATCCCGAGCTTAAGGAGGCTTACGACAGCGACGAAACGGTCAGAAGCCTGATAGACACAAGCCGAAGCCTTGAAGGGCTTCCGCGTCATGCCTCAACCCATGCCGCAGGCGTTGTTATCTACCGTGAGCCGGCTATGGAATATGTGCCTTTGTATTCAAACGACGGCCTTATTTCCACCCAATATACCATGACGCTTATTGAGGAGCTCGGGCTTCTTAAAATGGACTTTCTCGGGCTTCGCACACTTACCGTAATACAAAACGCGGTAAAGGAAGTGGAAAGAATCCACGGCATAAAAATCGACCTTGATAACCTTGGCGACGACGATCCTAAGGTATATGAGCTTATTGCAGAAGGAAAGACCGAGGGCGTTTTCCAGCTTGAAAGCGCCGGAATGAAATCCTTTATGAAAGACCTTAAGCCAAACCGTCTTGAGGATCTTATAGCCGGAATATCTCTCTACCGACCCGGCCCAATGGAATTTATACCGAAATATGTCAAGGGAAAAAACGATTCGTCAAGCATTCAGTACACTCACGAATCGCTTAAGCCGATACTTGAAAACACCTATGGCTGTATAGTATATCAGGAGCAGGTAATGCAGATAGTGCGTGATCTTGCAGGCTACAGCCTTGGGCGAAGCGACCTTGTGCGCCGTGCAATGAGCAAGAAAAAAGCGCATGTAATGGCCGAGGAGCGCAAAAACTTTGTATACGGCATTGAGGGCGAGGTTCCCGGATGTGTGAAAAACGGCATTCCGGCGGTTGTGGCTGAAAAGATATTCGATGAAATGACAGATTTTGCCAAATACGCCTTTAACAAAAGTCATGCCGCATGCTATGCCGTAGTAGGATATCAGACAGCCTGGCTTAAGACCTATTATCCCGTTGAGTTTATGGCGGCGCTTCTTTCATCGGTAATGGATAATCCATCAAAAACGGCTGAATATATAGAGGAATGCAAAAAAATGGGCATTCGTGTACTTTTGCCCGACATAAACGAAAGTTTTGGCGGTTTTTCCGTTTCATCAGGAGCGATACGTTTTGCTCTTACGGCAATAAAGGGTGTAGGGGATGCCATAATAGGCGATATACTTTCCGAACGTGAAAAAAACGGCCGTTTTCTTTCACTTACCGACTTTATCACCCGAACCCAAAATATAGACATAAATAAACGTGCCATAGAAAACTTCATCAAATCCGGTGCTTTCGACAGTCTCGGCGGCACGCGTGCACAGTATCTCATGAATTATCAGACTGTACTCGGCGGCCTTGAATATACAAAAAAGAACAGTATCGAAGGCCAGCTTGACCTTTTTGCTATGGCAGGCGAAGAAAAAAATACCCGTGATAATTTTCCTCCCGCCGAGGAGCTTGAAAAAAAAGAGCTTCTGCGGCTTGAAAAGGAAATGCTCGGCGTTTATATAACCGGCCACCCTCTTGCCGAATATGAGGAGGACATAGCGTCAAAAACTACCTGTTCAAGCGCCGATTTTCTTTTGCCCGAAGAAGGCGAGGAACAACGCCTTTCTGACGGTGACAAAGTGATATTTGCCGGCATGATAGCCGCAAAAAAAATAAAATATACAAGAAACAACAAGGTAATGGCTTTTTTATCGGTTGAAGACGAATACGGCAGTGTCGAAACCGTTGTTTTCCCAAATGTATACGCTCAATGCCAAAACAAAATGCTCAAGGATATGCCGGTGCTTATTTACGGCAGGGTAGACATGCCCGATGATGAAAACGGCAAAATAATAGCTGAAGACATTCGTTTTTTAAATGATGAACGGACGATGGCAAACGACGGTAAAAAAGCCGATACTTTATATTTAAAAGTCAAAAACATGGCCGCTCTAAACGACGCTGTAAAACTTTTAAGAGAATTTTCGGGCAATATACCGGTAAAAATAAGAGTAGAAGAAACCGGCAGACTTTTGGGCGTCACTAAAGAAAGCTTCGCAAGCGACGATGAAATGCTTCTTGACGGTCTTAGACTGCTTTTGGGCGATGAAAACGTAATATTAAAATATACAAAATAACTTTTGTGTTTTAGGAGGAAATTTTATTTGAAAAGAACAAAGATAATCTGTACCTTAGGCCCTGCCACAAATACCTATGAAAAGATATCCGAGCTTATTACAAACGGCATGGACGCCGCAAGGCTCAATTTCTCACACGGAACCTATGATACACATTCTGTGATAATAGAAAACCTTAAAAAAGCAAGAGAAGACCTTGGCAGGCCAATACCGCTTATACTTGATACCAAAGGCCCGGAAATACGAATAAAGACTTTTGCCGACAATAAAAAAATATCACTTGAGCCAGGCAAAAAATTCACTCTTACATCTGCCGATATCGAAGGCGACGAAAACCGTGTTTCGATAACCTACGCCGGTCTTTGTGAAAAGCTTGAAAAAGGCTCAAGAGTGCTTATAGACGACGGCCTTGTCGAGCTTAAGGTGCTCTCCGCAACCGATACCGACATCGAATGTGAGGTGGTAAACGGCGGGATAATAAGTTCAAACAAGGGTGTAAATGTTCCCGGAGTGCATGTGGATCTTCCCGTAATTACCGAAAAAGACAAATCCGACCTTCTTTTCGGCATTAAAAACGATTTCGACTATGTGGCTGCTTCATTCATACGAAATGCTGCCGACGTGCTTGAGATACGTTCGGTGCTTGAAGAAAACGGCGGAGACGGCATACTTATAATTTCCAAAATAGAAACCCGCGAAGGCGTTAAAAATATAGATGAGATACTTGCCGTATCAGACGGAATAATGGTGGCAAGAGGCGATCTCGGAGTAGAGATGCCAATAGATGAGGTGCCTATAATACAAAAGGAGCTTATAAAAAAGGCAAACGCCCTTTGTAAGCCGGCTATAACGGCAACGCAAATGCTCGACTCCATGATGAATAATCCGCGGCCTACAAGAGCCGAAGCAAACGATGTGGCAAACGCCATATTCGACGGAAGCGACGCCATTATGCTTTCAGGCGAAACCGCCTCGGGAAAATATCCGGCTGAAGCCGTAAAGATAATGTCAAAAATCGCCGCTACCACCGAAAGCGCCATAAATTATGAAAAGCGCCTTGCTTCACAGCTTGCCTTTACAAACCGCAACATGATAAACGCCATAAGCTATGCCGCCTGCACAACAGCAGCCGACCTTGGCGCAAGCTGCATAGCAACCGTTACAAAGTCCGGCCTTACGGCAAGAATGATAGCAAAATACAAGCCTTCCTGCCCTATAGCCGCCAGTTCCTTTACCGAGCGCGTATGGCGTCAGCTTAACCTTATATGGGGCTGTTCTCCGGTGCTCTGTGAAAAAATAGCCAGTGATTCGCAGGTATTTTCTCTTGCCGTTGAAACCGCAAAAAAAAGCGGTCTTGCAAATGACGGCGACACTGTGGTAATAGCGGTTGGAGTGCCTGTAGGAGTATCAGGCTCCACAAACACAATGCGCGTGGCAACGGTTGGCGATGTTGTGTTTAAAGGCAAAGGCATAGGCCAAAAACCGGTTTCGGCAAAAGCGGTGGTTGCAAACATATACCAGGAAGCCGTATCCGGCTTTATGTCCGGGGACATACTCGTCACCTCAAAAGCCGATAAAAACATGCTTCCGTTTATAAAAAGAGCTTCGGCCGTTGTTGTGGGGCCGGTTGACAATGCCGAAAACAGCTATGCCGAAATTGCCTGCACGGCTCTTGACATTCCGGCTGTAATAAGCACTTTAAACGTTACAGACATAATAAAAAACAACACGATAATAACCGTTGATCCGGAAAACGGTTTCGTGTATTTCGGCGCTCACCAATAAACAAAAAGACTGTGAAGAATGTTCTTCACAGTCTTTTTTGTTTATCCACGTTCAACCCGCAGCAGCCTGTTTTTCCCGTCCACAAACAAAATCCTGGCTTTTAGCGCATCCGCTTCGCGAATATCAACATTTGCGTAGCACATTACCATTATTCTGTCGCCCTGGCTGGCATATTTTGCGCAGGCGCCGTTTAACGCTATCATCCCATCGCCTTTTTTGCCGGCAACGACATACGTGTCAAAGCTTCTGTCATTGTCAATATCCATTATCTCAACCTTCTCGTAAGGCTCTATTTGTGCCGCCTCAAGAAGCGCCGAGTCTATGGTTATCCCGCCTATGTCGTTAAGCTCTGCCTGAATTACCGTAGCAAGGTGTATCTTGCTTTTAAGCTTAGTGATATACATTGTTCTCATCAGCTTTCATAATGTTTGCTTTTATATATACCTTATAAGCCGTGATCTTATAAAACTTTCAAACTCCTCCTCGTCTGAAAGGCTCTGAAGGATGTTGTTTAATTGTTTTTCGTCAGCTTTCTCAAGCTGTGCCGTATTTTCGTAGTCTCCGCCAAAATACACTCGCCTCAATATCTGAAAGCGTTTTTGCTCAATGCGCGGCAAATCAAGGAAATTTTGGATATATTCTTCTATTTTTTTCTTGTCCCTGTTTAAATAACCTTCCACATACGGCAGCAGATTTATTATGTGGTCGCTTATTATATATCCGTCGCAGTTTTTGAGAAGCTTTATCATCATAAGCAGTTCTCTTACTTTTTCGATGTCGGTGCATTCGTCAAAAGCTTTGTTTTGCTTCATTTCCCACATTTTTGTACCGGGTTTTACCACAAAAGTGCGTATGCGTATATAGTCCGGATTTATGGCATTCATAACCTCCGCCGTTTTCTCGGCGTTTTTTTGCGAAAACGTTCTTCCGCCGCAGCCGTTCATATAAAAAGCATTGAATATTATACCTGCTTTTTTTATTTTTGTTCCGGCCTCTATCTGCTGCGCGCTTGTTGTGCCTTTGTTTAAAAGCTTAAGCACCTCGTCGCAGCCTGTTTCAAAACCGGAATGGATCATCGTAAGACCGGAAGACTTCAGAAGCATATACTGCTCCTGTGAAATTTTTGAAAGCGTATCCGCCCTGCCATAAGCCGCAACCGTCGAAAGCGACGGAATTTTATTTCTTAAATAGTCCACTATTTCTGCAGTTTTTTCCGGCAGAAGCGCAAGTGTATTTGCGTCCTGCAAAAACGCTGTTTTCATTTTGTCCTGCGTAATCCAGTTGAAAACCATTGAATAGCATTCTTTTTCTGCATCGTTTTCAAGCGCCGTATATTCGTCATACACAGCAGTCCTGTCAACCTTTCCGTCAGTAATATGCCCGCATATCCTGTCGCGGTAATCCGCCACGGCGTCAATGTCCTTTTTTATGTCCTCTGTTGTGCGCGTATGGAACGTACCCTCTTTATACAGGGTACAAAAATTGCACTTGTTCCATGTGCAGTTTTCAGTTATCCTCAAAAGCAGGCTGTCCGCGTGAAACGGCGGCCTTATATGTCCTATAGAAAATGTATCCATATTGCTCCTTTTAATATAAGCCGGCTTTTTTTACAAAGCATATCAGTTCTTCGCTTGACACCTCAGCCACGCTGTTTTCAAGCATATCCAGATTGTCCTCGCTGTATTCTATCTCTTTTGAAAGAAGCTTTGCCATATGCACACTCATCTCAATGGTAAGCCTGCCTTTGTTCTCGCACCATTTTTCGTATTCCATTATTACAAACGTGTATATAAAAAACAGTATCGCTTTTACCCTCTCAAGAATCATCATGCTGTCTGCCGATTTCAAATAATACCTGTAAAAAGTATAAAAAAGTATATTTTCAAGCTCAGTATTTTTAGTCCATTCGGCCGAAAATTCCATTAAGGAATCGTACCCGTTTTCAAGTATGCGCTTAACAGCTGAAGCTGTGGTCTTAAGAAGCTCATCTTGCATATATTCGAATGACGAAAGTATATCCGTAAGCTTTTCGGTAAAATCGCAGTTCATATTGTTATATTTTCCTGTTTTTTCCACAGTTACGGCATACATTTTGTCAAAATCAAACGCTGTCTTTCCCAAGTCGATTCCCGCCTGAAAAATCTCCGAAAAAACAATTATTTCCGTAATGCGCCGCCCAATGCTTTTGTTTCTGTTTTGTACAATTTCAAATAGTTTCTCACGGCTTTTTTTAAGTATAGGCAGGTTAGGCGAAGCCGTGGCGGCAGGCTCGTCTGTCGTTTCCTCCAAAAGCAGTGTTTTCTCTTTCTGCGACAAAATAAGTCTTGCCGCCTCTTCACAGCAAAGTCCAAGCCCCGTTTCACGCTCGTTTCCGAGCCAGTTGTTAAACCGCGGGTGCATACGGCAAATGTCACAAAGATGCTCCGCCCCAAGATTGAGTATTATTTCACACAAATTGTCGTCGTTTAAAAACGGACAGCGGTCATTTTTCAATATAAAGTTTGGCGTTTCGCCGTCAAGCTCAATGTTCTCCAAAAGATGCCCGCCCATTTTTTTATCGGCATTTTGATAATACTCAAGTGTTTTTTCGTCTATATCTATTTCCCATCCTATGCAGCAGTTGTCACTGCATTTTGAGGCTGTGCATTTAAAACTTTTATAATAATCCGGAAATCTGACAAGCATTTTTTTCACCCTTAATTCAATAAATCGTCGGATTTTTCTTCTTATATTCGTCAAAAAGCTTAAGACAATCTTCACGGTTTCTTTCGCTTACCGAAAAAGCTTTTCCCTTCCCTGCCAGATACTCATAAAAGGCGTTGTCCCTGAAACCTATGTTTTCCGTATCTTTCCTGCTGCAGCCATAATACACACGGCTTATGTTGCTCCACAAAACCGCCCCAAGACACATGGGACAAGGCTCTGCCGTAGTATAAAGCTCACAGCCCGAAAGGTCATATGTTCCAATATTTTGACAGGCGTTTCGTATGGCTTCAATTTCGCCGTGGCATGTAGGGTCTTTTTTCAGCAATACACGGTTGTGACCTCTGCCGATTATTTTTCCGTCCTTAACGATAACGCTTCCAAAAGGGCCGCCCTCACTGTTTTCTATGCCTTCAAGAGCTTCCTTTATCGCTTGCGCCATATAATCCATTACTTCTGCTCCTTTGATATTTCTTTTAAAGTTTCGATTATCCGCGCAGTATCGTTGTTTCCCGATACATACAAAAATCCCTTTTCGCTTTTGATTTTTGATATATCGGCACACTGCACATTGCAGCCGCAGATAACCAGCACACATAAATAGCTTTTCTCACACTTTGCCTGCTCAAAAATAAAAATATCTGCAAACTTATTTTTTATTTCAGCCGTCAATTTTATTCTGTCATAATTTTCATTGCAGCCGCCGCAGTATTTTATGCCGATTTTTTTCATCCGCGTTAAAAGCCTCAGTCATCTATATCTGTAATGGACTTTGCCAGCTTCTTTTTTTCGTCCATATTGCTCTGGCGTGAAATCATTATCCTTTGTGCCTGAGGCGAGCCTGCTCCGTGAAGAGATTCCGTAAGATACCCGACAGCCGCCGTACCAAGAGTAAGATTTTCTATAAGGCGCATTATTTTTATCCTGTTTTCCGTTTTAACTCCTACAGCGCCTTTAAAATATTTTTCAATATACGGCCCTGTTATTTCATTTTTCATGTCTTTTTCGGAAGGTGCCGTTACAACAAGCCCTCCTGCAATATCCTGGGCAAGCCTGCTTATTTCATATGGGAATCTTGTTACGTTTTGCTTGCACACATTGGCCAGCATAAGGTCTATAAGATAATTTCCCGAACGCGTCTTATGTCCCTGTGACGAACATGCAATTCCGCAGGAATAAAGCGTTTCGTTAAGATGCACCATTTCTATAAGCTTGTCCTTTATGTGTGACGCTTTTGACGTACCGTTGTAATCGGCCGCAAGCGCCGCCGCTCCTATAAGCACGTCGCCAACGCCTACTTTGCAGCCGCCGTAGCTTTGCCTGTGGTAGCCTGAAAATCTCTCAACAAGAACTGTTGCAAATTCAGTTTCGCCGTTTAAAAATATTCTTTCGTTAGGCACGAAAACATTGTCAAACACAACCAGCGCTTCCATTCCGCCAAACTTCGGATTTCCTGTGTCGATAGGCGCTCCCTCAAGCTTTCTTGTATCGCAGCTTTGGCGTCCGACAATAATTGTTATACCCTTGCTGTCGCAAGGCACGGCAAATGAAATTGCGTAGTCCTTATCTTCCGGCTTCATTGCGCATGTCGGCATGACAAGCACCTCGTGTGAATTGGAAATTCCTGTCTGGTGCATTTTTGCACCTCTTACAACAACTCCGTCGGCGCGTCTTTCAACCACATGAAGATATGAATCCGAATCAGGCTGGGCGCTTGGTGAAAGTGAGCGATCGCCTTTTCCGTCCGTCATTGCGCCGTCTACCGTATAGTCGTTTTTTTGCACAAAAGACATATATTTTCTAAAATTTTCATGGTAATTTGTACCGCATTTTTCATCTATTTCAAACGTTGTGCTGTATACTGCGTTAAAGGCGTCAAGTCCTACGCATCTTTGAAAGCAGGCTCCTGTCGTTTTTCCGCAAAGCCTCTGCATTTTTACCTTTTTAATGAGGTCGTCACAGCTTGTATGTATGTGCGTAAAGCGGTTTATTTTTTCGCCGTCGATACCGGTTGCTGTCATAATGTCCTCATACTGCGGCATCTGCGCAAGATCGTAGGTAGCCTTAACCGAATTTAATGACGGCCTTAAAACAGGGCTTGATTCGGCGTTTTCTATCCTTTCGCCAAACATATATATATTTAATTTAAGCTTTCTTATGCTTTCGAGATATTGCTCGCCTGTCATCATATAATATCAATCCTTTCCGTTGTAAGCCTGCTTTTGCCAATGTTATATTTTTTATTATCTCATTATTGTTTTTCAATGTCAATAATTCCAAAGCGGCAGCCAAAATCGCTTACTTCTCATCCTCAGAGGCATTTTTTTGAAGTATACGGAAATAAACTATACACGCCGCAAGCGCCGCAACGGTTGACAAAGGCGAAGCAAGTCCAATCATAAAAAGATTAGGTGACGGTCTTTTGCTCATAAGGTATGAAAACGGAATCCTTATCAGAAACGACGAGGCTATGCTTTGAACAAGCACAAATATGGTTTTGCCGCAGCCGTTGAAATAACCCACAAAGCAAAACAAAAACGAAACAAGCAGACAGTCGATGGCATAAGAACGCATATAAAGAGCACAGGCCGCCACAACCTCGCTGTCGTTTGAGAATATGCCGGCCAAAACATCGCCTCTGAAAAACGATACCGAAGCCATTAGAACCCCGAATATTATCGAAGTACCCATTGCCGTATAAAGGCATTTTTTTGCTCTGTCCGGCTTTCCGGCGCCTATATTTCTGGCTACTATCGCCGAAACCGACGACATATACGAAATAGGTATAAGCATAATAAATATAACTACCTTTTCGCCGACGCCGACGGCAGCCGAAAAAATCACTCCAAGCGAGTTTACAATAGCCGTAAGCATCAGAAAAGATACGTTTACAAGCGCGTCCTGAAGCGCAAGCGGCACTCCGAGATGCAAAAGAGCACTCATGTATTTTTTGCTGAAAGCAAAGTCCTTGGCCGAAATCGTTATTCCCAGTCCTCGTCTTTTAATCGTAAATAACGCAAACGCAACGCTTATTCCCTGCGCTGCAACAGTAGCTATCGCGGCTCCGGCAGGCCCCATTGAAAATACGCCTACCAAAACCGTATCCCCTATTATGTTCGCTATACATGCCACAAATACAAATAAAAGCGGAAGCTTTGAGTTTCCAAGCCCGCGCATTATTCCGCCTATAAGGTTATAGGCCACAATAAATATCGTTCCGAGAGAGCATATCCTCACGTAGCTTGTCATGCCTGAAAACGCTTCTTCCGGTATGTTCATTATAAGCGCAAGCTTTTTTGTAAAAAGCAGTATAAACACCGTAATCACAATGCCTATAAACGCAAACATCCACACGGCGGTGCCTATTGCGCCGGACGCTTCCCCATAATGCTTTTCACCAAGCTTTTTGCTTATGTAAACCGTAACGCCTGTAGTAAGACCGGTTATTATCCCCGTTATGGTCTGCATACACTGGCTGCCTGTCGCAACGGCCGACACTCCCGCAGAATTGGTAAACCTGCCTACTATCAGAAGATCGGCCGCGCCGTACATCGCCTGTAAAAATACCGCAAAAAATATCGGCACTGAAAACCGCACCAGCGGCAAAAGTATTCCGCCCTGTGTAAAATCATCTTTATTTTCCATTCTTTTCATCCTTTGCATATATAAAAAAGGCCGATAAAAACACCGGCCATATCCGGCATCTTTCCCGACCTTTAATACTGTTATCTAAAATTTTTATCGGAACACTGCTTATGATACAAAATATATATGCTGTTGTCAACAAATAAGAAAATATAAGACACTTTTGTCTTTTCTGCCCAATTGCATCAATTCATATGCTCGTTAACATATATCCTGTTTATTCTTTTGCCTATTGAGGTTGAAACCTCGCATGCCGTTCCGCCGTATAAAGCCGCATATTCGCTTATCGGAATGCTTGCCATGCCGTCATGGCCGAACACCGTCACTTTGTCACCGCATTTTACATCGCCTATATCAGTGATGTCTATCATAGTAAAATCCATACATGTCTTTCCGAATATCTTAGCCCGTCTTTCGTGCACAAGCACATATCCCTTGTCCGATATCGACCTGTGCAGACCGTCGCCAAAGCCTATAGGTATAACGGCAAGGCGGGTATGTCTTTTTGTATAATGCGGGCCGTAGCCTACCGTCGTGTTTATCGGCACATCCTTTATATACCAAATGCTTGTTTTAAGCTGTATCACCTCGTCTGTAACAAAACTCTGATAAAGCGGGTTCTGAAGCCCGAAAGGCAGCGCGCTTACACGTATAAAATCCATATCGGCCTGAGGATACAAAAGAGTCATGGCACTGCACGCGCAATGCCTTTTGAATCTTTTTCCAAGACCGTACAGCCTGTTTGTAAAATCCGTAAAAAGTGTAAGCTGGTGAATGTCAAACTCTCTTTCGTAATAATGTGACATAACAGTCATGTGGCTGTAAACGCCTTTTACATTAAGCCCGGAGCAGGCAAAAATACTCATGGCCTCATAAACAGCTTTGTCCATATTGTTTTCAAGTATTATTCCGAAACGGCTCATCCCAACATCAGCCGCTATATGCACCGAAAGTACGAGCCCCTGTGCACGTACAGCCGAGGCGTAGCTTTCGGCCGTACGCACATCGCTTACCGACGCTTCGATATTGTTTTTTGCCGCCAGCACTATGTATTCGTCGGGAATCACACCCAGCACAAGTATAGGTGATTTTACACCGTTTTCCCTCAGCTCCATTGCCTCTTCAAAATATGCCGTTGCAAAATGCGCGCAGCCGCAGTCGTTTTCAAGCGTCATGGCTACCTTTACCGCGCCAAGACCGTATGCGTCTGATTTCACTACGGTAATTATATCGGTTTTATCTGAAATATGATCTTTTATCCGCCTGTAGTTATTTCTAAGCACTTCAAGATCCACTTCCATATAAGCCCTGTCTTTTTTGTATTCCATACTGTACGCCCCCACCCAAATAATTTTTCCGTATATTTTGAATTATATTCTGCACTTTGACCAATGTAAAACCAACAATACTTATGCTGAGAATTAAAATTTTTTATTTTACAAAACACCAAAAAAGCGTAAAATCATATATAAGATTATCGCATTAGAAATACTAATGCTCATAACAAAAAGGCGGTGGGTATATGCGCAAATACATAGCTTTTTTAAAGGTAGTTGACTGCAAAAGTTTTACGGCAGCCGCAGATGAACTTAAGTACACTCAGTCGGCCATAAGCCAGATGATAAATTCTCTTGAATCCGAGCTTGGAGCCAAGCTTTTTATACGTTCAAAGCACGGGCTTCAGCTTACATACGAGGGTGCACAGCTTTTGCCGTATATCCGTGAGCTTGTAACGGTTTATAAAAAGCTTGCCGAAAAATCCGGTTCCCTCAAAGACATGCACTCCGGCATTATACGCATAGCTACATTCGCCACGTTTTCAGGGTCGCTACTTCCGGCAGTGCTTAAAGGCTTTAAAAAAATGTATCCGGATATAATTTTTGAGTTTCATCAGGGCTATTACAACGAAATAGAAAGCTGGGTAAACAAAGATGTCGTGGATTTCGGCATAACAAACGTTGATAACGTAAAGGAATTTCAAAGCGAGTTTTTGTTCAGCGACCATTTTTACGCAGCCTTTCCCGAAGGAAACGGCTTTTGCCAAAAAAGCATGATACCTCTTGAAAGCCTTAAAAGCGAATCATTTATAACCCTTGACGACGGCGACGAAAAGGATTATTTAAATAAACTAAGGGAAATGGGAATAGAGCTTAACATAAAATATCATCTTTGCGATGACAACAGCATACTTGCAATGGTTGAAAACGGCCTCGGCCTTGCCATTTTACCGAAGCTTGCCATAGTCGCAGGCCGCTACAATGTGCATTACGCGCCTATAGAAACGGATATTTCAAGAAGCATAGGTATTATTTACAAAAATAAAAGCCGGCTTTCAAAGCCGAGCAGGATATTCATAAATTACCTTAAAGAACAGCTTAAAGGGGTATAAAACGCAAAAGCACGGAAAAACATCTGAAATAACAGACGTTTTTCCGTGCTTTTATTATTTTATCTGTATTACAAAAGCAGTGCAAAGCAAAGCGGTATCGTTATTACCGAAAGCGTATGCGATATAAGCGCCATTCCCGCGCCGGTTGATGTATCCATTCCGTATGAAGCAGGAAAAACAACCGTGTTAAGCCCCAAAGGCATGGCAACGGTGCAAAGAGCAAGTATAAGTATGTCATGCGGCATACCGCAAAGCCTGAACAAAAACACAAAAAATACCGGCAGTATCACAAGCCTGAGAGCCGTAACGGCGTATATTTTTTTATCCGTAAGAAGTGCTTTAAGGCTGTAGCCGCCTATGGTAAAACCAGTAAGAATCATTGCAAGAGGAGCCATGCAGGCTGCGGCGCTTGAAAGCACAGTTGATGCAAATGCCGGAAGCCTGACGCCTAAAAGCCCTATAGCCGCGCCTATTACCATAGACATGCAGACCGGATTTATAAGTCTTAAAAGCGGATTTTTGCCGTTTCCGTCAGGTATAAGCTGAGAAACACCCCAGGTATAAATTATCATGTTTATAGGCATGGTAAAAATCAAATAATCGAAAAAAATATCGTTTCCGAAAACACCTATCATTACCGCGTTTCCCATAAAGCCTGAATTTGCAACGGCTATGCTGTAGCAGTATATTTTGCGCAGCGGCCCTTTTTTTGCAAACGGCACCGCTAAGGGAATAGCTGCTATTACGCTTATAAGCGCAAGCGCAACGCCCCATAAAACCACAGGCGCCTTGCTTTTTATAATATCTACCGTACATTTTGTTATGAACGTGTTAAGTATCAGAGCAGGCATTATTATGTGCGTTTCAAGCTTTGAAAGAACGCCGGCGCTGTCCGGCGGAAGGATTTGCTTTTTTTTAAGCAGAAAACCTATAAGTATAAATGTAAAAAGCACCGCCATCTGATTTAACGTTGTAAGAAAAACAGCCATATCCCCAAGTCCCCTGTTTTTTAAATTTAGAAAAGTTCTCTCAAAAGCTTAAGGCTTTCGGCGGCTTTTTCCTCAAATCCGTCGGAAATATTGTCGGGCTCAAGAGAGAGAGTTTTGTCGTAGCCTGCTTTTTTAAGTATGGCAGCTATGCTTTCAAGCGAAGCCCGGTCTTTTTCCCCAACAAAAGGCCGCTCATATTTTTCACCGCAGCCGCTTATATGCACGTCTTTTGCAAACGGGATATATTCGGCAGCCGTTTCGTATTTTTCGCCGTTTACGGTCATGTGGTAAAAGTCAACTATCATACCGACGTTTTCCATGGCTATTTCGTCAGCCATTTTTTTGCCCTCGGGAAGCGTCGTTATAAAGTCGCAGCATTTGTTGTTTAGCGGCTCCACAAGCACATTTACTCCGTAAGGCAGCGCTTCCCTGGCCGCGGCAAGCATAAAGCTTTTGCCGTTTTCCCACGCTTTTTTCATGTCAAAGCCGGCAGGAAGGCGTCTTGCCAAAGGCGCACCTATACCGAAATTTCTTACTCCCAGAGCTTTGCCCCTTTTTAACAAAAGACGCACGTAATCAACAGTTTTCGCCTCGTCAAAACCGTCTGACGCGATAGGAAGCTCCCCCGTGCAAAAGGCATTGAAGCCCAAAACCGGTATCCCGCAGTTTTTAACCGTTTCGGCTGTCTTTTCAAACTCGGCGTCATTCATTTTGGCTACCTCAAAGCCCGGAAGCTGTATGTAGTCGTAGCCTGCTTTTGCTGCTTTTTCAATGTTTGCACTGAATACGCATAATCCGATTTTCACTTTGAATCCTCCTTCTGATAAAACACATATTCGTTTTGTATGTCCTCTATCGGTATATCCTTTCCCAAAAGAAGGGATGTCGTTTCGTAATGGATATCGTTAAGACGTTTTATGTCCTTTGCCCTGAAATTCGAATTCTGCTCGCTTTTGGGAAGTGACAAAACGTCGTACACACTTCTTACCACAAAATCGTTTACATTTTTTCCGTTTCTAAACTGCGTCCAGATAGGTATAAACGATACCTTTGTTATTTCGGCTTTTTCATCGTCCGTTTTTTTAGTATCGATATTAAGGATTATGGAAGCGTTTCTCGGCGGCGTAGTCTGGGATGAGATGAAGTTTCCCAGCGAATATATTATAAAGCATTCGCGCGTATCTCCGTTTTCGTCTGTAACGGCACGCATTTCCATAGGCTCAAGCACATGCGGATGGCTTGCAAGTATTATGTCGGCTCCGGCTTTAAAGCACATGTCGGCCACACGCTTTTGCTCCGATGTAGGCTCTGTCTGATACTCGATTCCCATGTGCGGTATTACAACAACGAAATCCGGTTTAAGAGCCTTTGCTTTTGCAATATCGCTTTTTACAAGCTCATCATTTAAAATATTTACGTTGTAACTATTTGCGTACGGCATTCCGTTTGTTCCGTATGTGTATGACAAAAAGGCAAACTTTATGCCGTTTATGTCTTTTATAAATATTTTGTCGCGTTCCTCTTTTGTGCGGTATGTACCGGTATGGTCTATGCCGTTTTCGTCAAGTATGTCCAATGTACGCAAAAGGGAAGCCGTACCCTTGTCCACACAATGATTGTTGGCCGTGGTAACAAAATCCACCCCGCCGTCTTTTGCGGCCTTTGCAAAGCTGTCGGGCGTATTGAAGTTCGGGTAGTCCGAAATTCCCACATCTTCTCCCGCAAAAACCGTTTCCATATTGCCTATGCAGTAGTCCGCGGCCTCAAGATATTTTTTGACTGCCGCAAAGTTGTGGTCGAACTCATAAGTACCTGTTTTACTGTCGTAGCTTTCCTCATACTGGTAGCTGTGAACCATCATGTCGCCTATTACGGCAAGAGAAGCGGTAGTAGTAACCGGTTCTTTTTTTACAGGCTCGCTTTCGCCAGCAGCCGATGAAGAAGCCTCTGACGATGCCTCCGATGAAGCCGCAGTATATGACGAGGCTGCCTTGGCGCTTGTACTTGCCTCATCCGCAGCGCCTGTTGATGTGGTTTTTGCTGCGCAGGCCGAAAACAGTATGGCCGCAATTACCGCAAAAAGCAGCAGGTTAAAGCGTCCTGTATTTCGCCTTCTCAGTTTCATAAAGATTATTTCCCTCCGTATCAATTACAACTATCGCCGGAAAATCCTCTACATAAAGCCGGCGTATGGCTTCTGCCCCAAGATCCTCATAGGCTATTATTTCGCTCTTTTTTATGTGGCTTGAAATAAGAGCCGCCGCTCCGCCCGTAGCCGCAAAGTACACAGCCTTGTTCTTTTTCATGGACTCTATTACGTCTTTGCTTCGCGCACCCTTGCCTATCATGCCTGTCTGCCCGTGCTCCATAAGAAACGGCGCATATGAATCCATACGGTATGACGTTGTAGGCCCGGCAGGCCCTATTACATTTCCCGGTTTTGCAGGCGCAGGCCCTGCGTAATAGATTACGGCGTTTTCCATATCAAACGGGAATTTCCCCGTTTTTTCGTATTGCTCAAGCATTCTTTTATGTGCGGCATCTCTTGATGTATAAACAATACCTGTAATTTTAACTATGTCTCCGGCACGAAGAGCCGATGCCTCCTTTTTTGAAAGAGGCGCCTTAACCTGTATATCCATATTTTTATCCTCCTTCAAAAAATCACAGCCTGCACGAGGCATGTCTTGTAACATGACAGCTTATGTTTACCGCAACAGGCATACATGCGATATGTGTTTCGCAGCTTTCTACGTTTACGGCAAGCGCCGTTGTAGTGCCGCCAAGACCCTGAGGCCCGATGCCTGTGCGATTAATTTTTTCCAAAAGCTCCTCCTCCATCTGTCTTATGTGCGGCTTATCGGAATGCGAACCTACCGGCCGCAGAAGCGCCTTTTTTGCAAGATATGCGCTGTACTCGAAATTTCCGCCGCAGCCAACGCCTATTATCATCGGCGGACACGGGTTTGGGCCTGCCGCTTCCACAGCGTCGAGCACAGCCTTTTTTGCGCCTTCTATTCCGTCGGCAGGTTTAAGCATGAAAATTTTGCTCATGTTTTCGCTTCCTGCGCCCTTTGGCGCTATATCTATCTTAAGTTCGTCACCTTCAACAATGTCAATATGTATTATTGCCGGCGTATTGTCGTTTGTGTTTACTCTCAAAAACGGATCCTTTACTACGGATTTTCGCAGATAGCCTTCGGTATATCCTTGTCGCACGCCTTCGTTTACGGCGTCTTTAAGAAGTCCTCCGGTTATATGCACTTCCTGTCCGATAGTTATAAATACCACCGCCATGCCTGTATCCTGGCATATTGGCACCCTGTCGGCTTTTGCAATATCAGCATTTTTCAAAAGCTGTGAAAGCATTTCCCTGCCGATAGGTGATTTTTCCGTTTCTCTTGCTTTTTCCATTGCGCAGTAAATATCCGGATTAAGGTCTAAATTAGCCGTAATACACATATTTTTTACTGCTTGGGTTATTTTTTCAGCTTCAATGCTGCGCATAAAATAATACCTCCGACAAATCAATATTCAAAAAGGCAAAGACCCTGCTGCCCTCTGCCGCCAACTTTGCAGCAGATGACATCCGTCCCTGCTGTATCTTTGCTTATATCCAAAATATTATATCATATTACCAATACCAATAGTCAAATAATGTCTAAAAACATGATGTATATATTTTCCGCTCATATATTTTTGTTAAACAAACCTTACAAATGTTAGCTGCGGCTTCCCTTTTGTATTGACAAATACCAAAATATAATGGTATGCTTTCTGTGAAAAAAGCGCAGCAATAATCATAGTTTTTATATAGGAGTTGACAGTGTTGACACTTGACCAGTGTAAAATAGGAGAAAAACATAAAATAACAGCCGTAAACGGCCAGGGCGTTTTAAGACGCCGCCTTCTTGACATGGGCCTTACGCCAAAAACATCGGTAATGATCAGAAAGGTAGCCCCCATGGGCGACCCTATAGAAATACAGCTTCGCGGCTATGAACTTACGCTCAGGCTCGACGACGCCAAAAACATAACTGTTTCAGAGGAGGCCGTAAAATGATATTTGCCCTTGGCGGTAATCAAAACTGCGGCAAAACAACGCTCTTTAACCAGCTTACAGGTTCAAACCAGCATGTCGGAAACTTCCCCGGAGTTACCGTTGATAAAAAAGAAGGCATTGTTCGCGGCCACAGCGATATAACGGTAGTTGACCTTCCGGGTATCTATTCCCTTTCGCCTTATACCAGCGAGGAAATAGTAACACGTGATTTTTTGCTTAACGAACGCCCCGACTGCATAATAAATATTGTGGACGCCACAAATATAGAGCGCAATCTGTATCTCAGCCTTCAGCTTATAGAGCTTAGCCTTCCAATGGTAATAGCCCTAAATATGATGGATGAAGTACGCGCAAACGGAAACACTATTAAAATCAAGGAGCTTCAGGCACATCTCGGCGTGCCTCTTGTGCCGATATCGGCGGCAAAAAACGAAGGCATTGAGGAGCTTATCGAAACGGCAATAGACGTAGCGTCAAATAAGCGCCTTCCTGCAAGAATGGACTTTTGCTCCGGCGCCGTTCACCGTGCCATACACGGTATAGCCCATCTTATAGAAGACCACGCCCAAAGGATAAACGTTTCACCGCGCTTTGCGGCAACAAAGCTTATTGAGGGCGACAAGCCCATGCAGGAAAAGCTTAAGCTTACTGAAAACGAGCTTGATATGGTAGAGCATAACGTTACCGAAATGGAGCACGATCTTGACACCGACAGGGAAGCGGCTTTGGCCGATATGCGTTATTCCTTCATCGAGCAGGCCTGTTCCGATACGGTAATAAAGACCGGCGAAAGCAAGGCTCATCTGCGCAGTATAAAAATAGACAGCGTTCTTACGCATAAAATATTTGCACTTCCGATATTTATTGGTATAATGCTATTAATGTTCGCGCTTACATTCGGCGTTATAGGTTCTTTTTTAAGCAGCCTGCTAAACATGGCAATCGCCTTTGTAACAAACGCGGCCGACAGAGGCTTGACCGCCTATGGCATAAATCCTGTTGTGCACTCGCTTATAATAAACGGCGTGTTCTCCGGTGTCGGCTCTGTGCTCAGTTTTCTGCCTGTAATAGTTACTCTTTTCTTTTTCCTCTCAATACTTGAGGACAGCGGCTATATGGCTCGTGTGGCTTTTGTTATGGATAAGCTTTTAAGAAAAATAGGACTTTCGGGCAGAAGCTTTGTGCCTATGCTTATAGGCTTTGGCTGTTCCGTTCCGGCAATAATGAGCACCCGCACCCTTGCAAGCGAGCGTGACCGCAAGATGACTATACTTTTAACGCCTTTTATGAGCTGCAGCGCAAAAGTTCCGATTTATGTGCTTTTTACATCGGCGTTTTTCGCAAGAAAACAGGCGCTTGTAATGATAGTGCTGTATCTGTTCGGCATAGGCATGGGCATTTTAAGCGGCTACATATTCAACAACACAATCTTTAAAGGCAATCCTGTTCCGTTTGTAATGGAACTTCCAAACTACCGTATGCCAAGCTTTAAAAGCGTTATACTTCTTATGTGGGATAAGGCAAAGGACTTTATAACCAGAGCCTTTACCATAATTTTTACCGCAACTATCATAATCTGGTTTTTACAGACTTTTGACATACGTTTTAACGTAGTAAGCGACAGCTCGGCCAGTATGCTTGCCCTTATAGGCAAGGTGATATCTCCGATTTTTACGCCTCTTGGGTTTAATGACTGGCGTGTTTCAACGGCGCTGATTACGGGCTTTACGGCAAAGGAAGCCGTTGTAAGCACATTTGCGGTACTTGCCAAGAGCAACAGCATACAGGTGCTGCGCTCAATATTCACCCCTCTACAGGCTTTTTCGTTTTTGATATTTACTCTTCTTTATACGCCGTGCGTTGCGGCCATAACGGCAGTAAAGCATGAAATGAACAGTACCTCTGCCGCCATTGGAGTAATAGTGTTCCAGATAGTAACGGCATGGCTTGCGGCCTTTGTAGTGTATAATATAGGCGGATTTATAATAAGACTCTTTTAAGGGGAGACTGAAAAAATGCAGATTAAAGATATCGTATTGCTTGTAATAGTGTTCATTCTGTTTTACACATCCATAAGAAAAATACAGAAAAACGCAAAAAACAGCGGCTGCAGCGGAAGCTGTTCCGGCTGCAGTATGAATTGCGCTTCAAGAAAAGCCGATAAAAAAGAGAAATAAAAAAAATACGTGCCTTAAGGCACATACCGATGCAGGCAATCGTCTGTCCTAAGGCTTTGGAAACAACATCCAAAGCCTTAGTTTTTTTTAAAGTCAAAACACAAACCCTCAACTGCACACTGCGAACAATATTCCTTTACCCGCCATATAAACTGACGTTTGCACAATAATACGGCCTGTCCCAAAAAAACAATCAGTATGACTTTATTACAAAAACCACATTTTCATGGGCTGCCACTTTCTTTATCACATCTTCAAGCTCTTCGTTTTTGCCAAGCGTAAGCTTTGTTACAAGCCCTATGTGGTTTTGTATGGCGCTTCTTGCCGACAGCACTTCAAAATCCCTGAAATTGTTGTTCATGGTCTTTAAAAAATCCAACACAAAATTCGTTTTATACGAGTCGTCTATCTCTATATATATCTTACAGTCAGGCCCCTCCAGAAGCTTTGATTTTTCAAGCTTCACAAAAAGCTTAAGCGTGATAAACGACATGGCAAAGCACGCGAAAGCTCCCTCGTAAAAACCTGCGCCCAAAGCAAGACCTATTACCGCCGAAAGCCAAAGTCCGGCGGCTGTTGTAAGACCTATTACTTTTGAACGGCTTTTTACAAGTATTGTTCCGGCGCCTATAAAGCCTATGCCGCTTACTACCTGGGAGGCTATTCTCAAAGCGTCAACGTTCATATTAAGCACGGTTGCGCAATATATGCCTATCATTGTTGAAAGCGCAGCGCCAAGGCATACTATTATATGCGTGCGAAAACCCGCTACCTGTCCGCGCTGTTCCCTTTCAAGACCTATTATCCCGCTTAAAAGAGTTGCAAGCAAAAGCCTGATTACTACAGAATAATTGTTAAGCTCACGAAGCATATATGTCAGCTCTTTTCATCAATCCAAAATTTGGATTTTAACATTATATTTTATGCCTTAATTATATATCCTGTGCATTTTAAGGTCAACGCCTAAAAAATATGTGTGTTTTTCCGTTGCCGAATAAAACCTCTTGTGATATTATTATTTTAAAAATGGCACTGATTTTTCAGTAATCACAAAAGAGGGTGTTTTTACAATGCAAAATATCAGAAAAATAACCGACAGCCTGCTTTACGTCGGCGCAAGCAGCAGAGCTCTTTCGCTTTTTGAAAATGTGTATCCTATTCCGCGCGGAACATCTTACAATTCATATGTCCTTTTGGATGACAAAACCGTGCTTTTTGATACGGCTGACAGAGCTGTTGAAGGCCAGTTTCTTGAAAACGTTAACGGAGCGCTTTGCGGCAGAACTCTCGACTACGTTATAGTAAATCACATGGAACCTGACCATTGCGCGCTGCTTGAGGAAATAATCCGCCGTTATCCCGATGTAAAGGTAGTATTAAACGCCAAGGCTGAAATCATGGTAAAACAATTTTTTACCTTTGACATAGAAAGCCGCGCGGTCGTTGTTAAGGAAGGCGATTGCCTCGAAACGGGGCATCATACGTTTACCTTTGTAATGGCGCCTATGGTACACTGGCCGGAGGTTATGATGACATACGACAAAACCGATAAAATTTTATTTTCGGCGGATGCCTTCGGAACTTTCGGAGCAATAAACGGAAATCTTTTTTCAGATGAAGTTGATTTTGAATGCGAATGGCTTTCAGACGCAAGACGGTATTATACAAACATCGTAGGAAAATACGGCCCGCAGGTTCAGGCTGTGCTTAAAAAAGCCGCAGCTCTTGAAATAAACATGATAGCTCCTCTGCACGGCCTTGTTTTAAGAGGCAGCGCTTTGACTCTTATGATAGATAAGTATTCAAAATGGTCGTCCTATACTCCCGAGGAAAATTCGGTAATGATTTCCTACGGTTCGGTTTACGGAAACACCGCAAACGCGGCGGAGCTTCTCGCGGCAAGGCTTGCTGATAAGGGCGTTAAAAATATAAGCATATTCGACGTTTCCGCAACCGATTCAGCCGAGATCGTTGCTGCGGCTTTCAAATACCGCGTTCTGGTTTTTGCCTCAACCACCTACAACAACGGTATATTCATAAACATGGAAAACGTGCTTCACGACATATCCGCCCACTGCCTGCAAAACAGAACGGTCGCTTTTATCCAAAACGGCTCATGGGCGCCGGTATCCGGAAAACACATGGAAGACATTATCTCCGCCTTAAAGGGAATGAACATCATAGACAAAAAAGTTACATTAAAATCATCTCTTAAGGAATCACAGCTTGACGAAATAGAGGCTCTTGCCGATGAAATCGTAAACAGCTTAAAATAACAAAAATCAAACAGGCTTCGCCAAAAACCAATACGGTCTTGCGAAGCCTGTTTTTTATTTCAATGCCGGATCCTCAACGCCGTTAAGCGCAAAAGCCCTGGCCCGGTCTATACATGTACCGCATTTTCCGCACGGCTTATCCCCGCCTGCATAGCAGCTCCATGTAAGTTCATACGGCGCTTTAAGTTCAAGCCCCTTTTTTACAACATCTGTCTTTGTCTTTCTTACAAAAGGCGCCTCAAGCTTCAAACGCCTGCCGCTGCCGATATATATCGCCTCACCCATGGCAAGGTTAAACTCCTCGGAACAATCAGGGTATGCGTTTCTTGCGGCATCGTCGCTGTGGGCGCCATAGTAGATGACCTCACACTCCTGCGAAATAGCCATGCTTGCAGCCGCCGAAATAAAAAGGCCGTTTCTGAAAGGAACATATGTCGAAACCGGCATTCCCTCTGTTCTTTTAAGCTGCTCGGCATATGACAATTCAGGTATGCTTTTTGGTGAGCTGCTTAAAAGCGAACAGTTGCTGTTCTTGAATATCTCGCCAAGGTCAAGCTTCAAATGCTCAACGCCGTAAAAGGCGGCAATTTTATCTGATGCCTCTATTTCCTTCAAATGCTTCTGCCCGTAGGAAACAGAAAGCGCAATCACGTTTTTTGCCCCGTATTTGTCTATCGCCATTGCAAGGCAGGTTGTTGAGTCTATGCCGCCGCTGAAAAGAACAAGAGCTTTTTTCATGTGTATTTCCTTCCTTTCTTATGGTTTGAGCCTCATCTGCAAGGCCGTGTCCGTTTTGAAACTGCCGCGCAGAGTGCTTGTATATGTCTTAGCAGCAGTCTTTTTTATACCTCTTGCCGTCATGCAGCTGTGGAAGCCTTCCAAAAGCACAGCCACATCCTCCGAACCGGTTATCATCTGCATTATGTCTGCGATATCCGTGCCAATGCGCTCCTGAAGCTGGAGCCTTTTTGACACCATGTCCGCAACTCTGGCTATCTTGCTTAGTCCTATAACCTTTCCCTTAGGCACATAGCCTATCGTTGCCTTCATGTCGTACATAAGCGCCATGTGGTGCTCGCAATAGCTGAAAAGTTCGATATTTCTTACCACCACACAGTCCTTCGACTCCGTTTCAAAATCAATGTCATCGTCAAATGTCTTGTCAAACATTTCGGCTATCTGGCTGTTTGTATAGTTCATTCCTTCAAAAACCTCGGCATACATCCTTGCCACCCTCTGAGGTGTATCCTTAAGCCCTTCTCTGTTTGGGTCGTCGCCCAAAGCTTCAAGTATTCCGCGCACATGCTCGGCTATTTTTTTTTCGTCTATCATTTTATTATACACCTCTTTTGTCCGCAGCCCAAATAAATTTGTGCATCTGAAGCTGAAAATTTACGCCGTTAAGCTTATTTTCAAGCATAAATTCAACAATTTTTACCGGCTCTATCTGTGAAAACACAGGGCTTATATACACATGACATTTTCCCGCAAGCGAATATTTTTTTATTATCTCAACCGTCTTTTCAAGATCGGCTTCGCTTCCGGCCACAAACTTTACGGTATCGTTTTGGCCAAGCAGGCTGAAATTTTCAACTCTCATATTGTTTTCCATTCCGCTTGACCCAAGCTTGTAATCCATTGTAAACGACGGCCTGTTTTTTATTGTGCAAAACGGTTTAAGGTCAATGCTTCCGTTTGTTTCTATCTCAACATTCAGGTTTTCGTCTGATGCCAGAAGTTCAAGAAAAGTTTTTATACCTTCACGCCAAAGCGGTTCTCCGCCTGTAACAGTCACATTTTTTATACCGCTTTTTTTTATTTCGCCATATATCTGATTTTCTGTAAGTCTTTTAACCGCGCTTTCGGTTTCGTTTGCCCATTTTGTATCGCAGTAGGAACAGCGCAGGTTGCAGCCGGAAAATCTTACGAAATAAGCCAACTGTCCGGCGCGATAACCCTCGCCGTTTATGCTTGCAAACATTTCCGCTATGTCAAAAAGCATTCCTTACACCTCTTTTTCATATATGGCGCAATTTTCAGGTGTTTCATATACTGCGGCCCTTTTTACCGAATAGCCTTTTTTCTCAAGTGTTTCAAAAACAAACCTTGCCAGATTCTCCGCCGTCGGTCTGAAATCAAGCTCGTTTATTTTAAAGCCCTCGCCTTTAAGCGCCGAAAGCGTTTCAGGCTTGAGAGTATCTTTTTCGATAATCAGCGTGTGGTCGAAAACCGATGCCGTTTCCTTAACGTCTTTTTTTAAATCTCCGAAGTCAACAACCATACCGCGTTTCTCGCCTTCGCTTTGGAGCGTTTTTGAATAAACTTCAATTTCAATTTCCCATCTGTGGCCATGAATATTGCTGCATTTTCCTTTATAGCCGTACAAAAAATGTGCGGCGTCAAAGCTTGTTTTCGTCTTAAGCGTATACATATATTTTTTCCCTCACAAAAAAATAAGCGGCACAAAAGGCCGCAAAAATCAGAAGCCCTGGTTTTGTTTATAGACAGGATGGTACAAACGAACTGTCTTTATTGCTGCTTATATTGTCAATGTAAAATGGTACACCAACAAAAGCCTAAAGTCAAGCCTTCTTAATTGATTGACGTATATCGCATACGGTTTTTTTATACGTATCCATAAGTACCGTTATATCAAGGCCGTAAAGCACTCCGTCAAAGCCCTGCAAAAGTACGCCCGACGCGCCTTCTTTTGTGCCCGAAAAATTGATTGCAAGCTTTCCGTTATCCTTACATGCTTTAAGCACACGAGCTACAGCAGCCTTAAAGAGCGGATTTTCAAACTCGCCGGCAATGCCCATATCCATGGAAAGGTCGTACGGGCCTATAAGCACTCCGTCAACTCCGTCCATTGACATTATCTCCTCTATGTGCTCAAGACATCCTCTGGTTTCACACTGTGGTATCAAAAGCGTATCGGCGTTGCTTTCATCCATATAGCCTCTGAGGCCGGACGAATAGTTTTTTGCATAGCCCCATCCGCCGTCGCGTGTCATACAGTAGCCACGGTTTCCAAGCGGATAAAACTTTCCCCATTCTATTATTTTTTTTACCTGCTCTACGCTTTCTATTCCCGGCACTATTATTCCCTGTGCGCCCGCATCAAGGCATTTGAGTATCGGCGTTCTTGAAGCTTCGTTTATACGTATGAGAGCCTCAATGCCCACAGCTGTGCAGGACGCAAATAAATTTGCGGCTTCGCCTATATCCAATGGCGAATGCTCAAGATCGAGCATAACAAAGTCAAGGCCGGTATAGCCCAAAGCTTCAAGCTCGCAGGCGCTTCTTAAATGGCACAAAGTTCCTATAAGCTTTTCGCCGTTTTTAAATTTTTCAGTAAGCTTATTCATATAACGCCTCCGCTGTTTTTACATCTTAAGCTTGTCTTTTATATCTTCGTAGTCGGCATAGGCATCGGCAACGTCGGTAAGATATTCGCCTACGTTTTTGATAGCCGCAGCAAGCATTGAAAAATAATCGCATATATCGGTTACGGTTTTTTTAATATCGTCGTTAAGGTCTACAAGTATGCTTTCCCTTAAGAAAATATGCGTATTGTTGCCGAAAATATTAAACTGTCCCACAGGCAGGAGGTTATTGAGCAGAATAATGGTTTTTTCTATCTCGGCACGTCTTTCTTCTTTAAAATCCGACTTTAATACAACGTAGAACTGAAAAAGCTGTTTTTCATCTCTCGGTGTTTTGGCATTTATAAAATACATCTCTATCGGAAGCTCACCATCAAACTCAAGCTTTTCCTGTGCGTTTACTCTGAGAATATCCGGATTTTTGTCGTCTGCGTTAAAAAGCGCCACATCAAATCCGTTTTCCTTAATAACTCTTGCGGTAAGCATAAGTATATCTCTTTTGTTTTCCATATTCAGCCTCTTTTCGGTGTTTTTATTATATTTAATATAATATTACTTTTATACAAAAAGTGCAATCTCAAGCCTTATAAAAACGGACGGCAATGGAAATTACCATACGCCGTCCGTTTTATAACATTGTTTTATTTTACCGCATCCATAAGTTTTTTAATATTGTTCTGGCCCGTTACAAATTCCGTTTTTCCGTTTCTTTCAACGGCATAATAGTTGTCGTCGTACTGAAGGAATTTATACTCGTCGGTTCCGTCCGCTTTTGTAAGGGTGATGGCAAAAACCTCTGCTTTGGCCTTTGACTCATCGGCTTCGCCGTCCATTGTTATGTTTGATATAAGCGTGAACACATTTTTAAAGCTTTCAGATGACATATCTTTTCCGTTAAGAGTTTCCTTGCCGTTATTTATGTCTATTTCCGAGTTTGAAGCGCCCGTTGAAAACGCAATCCTGCTAAAGCTGTCGGCGCTTTCGTTTACAAAGTGCTTGCCTATTATGTCAAACAAATTGGTGTTGAGTATCTTGTCTGTCTTTTCCTTAAGCACTGTGCATACATAATCCTTACCGCTGAATTTCGCATATACCGTTTTATCGTCGGCGTCGTTTCCTATGGTTATGGTGCACTGGTTGCCGCTTTTATCCACCGTTTCGCATACAAGCTGAGGGTCGTCAAAACCGTAATAGCTGTCAGACTGAGGATTGTCTATAAAATCCGCCGCTACTATCTCATAAAGCGGGCCGCCTATATTATCCGCAAGCTTATCGGTAAGCACCGGCACGGAAAAGCTGTATGCCCCTGTAAGAAGATATTCTCCGTAGCCGTCGGTTATCTCGCCTGTAGGATTAGGCTCTATCTTAAATGACTTTCCGTTTTTGCGCGTTATGTTTATGTGGTCAATATTCGAGTAATCCACATATTGCGGATAACGGTTTCTAAATGACGACGGAGCATAGCTTAACGCTTTTCCGCAGTCGGCGTCAACAACGTATACGTTCGGGTCTCCGTCTTTCATAATATAATAGCCGGAATTGTCTATCGTAGCGTTTCCGACTGTTACCTTCATGCTTTTTCCGCTGTCGGATACTGCCTCCACCGTTATTGCCCGGTCAAGACCGAAATCCGCAAGGCGCTGCGAGCCGTTTTCGATTTTCTGCGTATACTGCAGCTCCTTCAGGTACTCAACCGCCTGGTCTATGGAAAGCTGTATAAGATCTACATTTTCATTTCCGTCTATGTGCCAGTTGGTATCGCTGCCCTTTTTAAGAGTTATTTTTTCACTGTCGGATGAAATCATATATGTGTTTACCGTTTCATCGCTGTACTGGTAGAGCGATTTCTGCGATTCGGCAGTCTTTTTTTCAGTTGTCTTTTTTGCATTTACGCCCTTTATTGCAAACAACAGTACACATGCGGCCAATATTAAAACAACGCCTATTATTATGTTTCTTTTTTGGCTGCTCATTTGTTTCTCCTTTTGAAAAATACCGCAAAGCCTGCAATAAGTATAGCAAGAGGAATAACTATTACGCATATAAGCATTATCACTATAGCCTTGCTCTGGGTAAGGTTAAGATACGTCTGGGTTCCTATGCTCTTTGAGCGTTCCGCTCCCTCATAGCCGCTCAGCCAGCTGAAGGCGTTTGTGATAAAAGTATAGTTTCCGCCGTTTACCGCTTCGTTTACGCTTGATTGTGTCATGGAATTGCTTGCGCATACAATAATCTTGCAGGTTGAATCGCCGTTTTTGGAATCGTTGTCGGTAACGGCAAGGGCAAGCTCCAAAGGCCCGCTTATATCATTTGCGTTCTTTGCCGAGTCGTTATTGTTCAAAGCCGATATATCCTTTGCATAAGCATAGCTTGACGACTGTGCAAGAGTGTCAATCGTCACTCCGCTTCTTACGGTGCCAAGGCGCGATATAAGCTCTCCCGCCGGTATAAATACCTTTGTTCCGGCTGTAACAAGCTTCTTTGTTATATCGTTATCCGAACTGAGCTGAGGAAGAAGATAAATCGCATTGTTGCTTAAAACATAGTCTGTGCTTCCTTCTATTACTATTTTTCTGCTGTCGGCCAGGCCGTAATTTGCAAGCAGCGAAGCAAAGTTCGGCATATCTGCCATTGTCATGCCTATTGTAATAAATGCCTTTCCGCCTTTATCAAGGTAACCCTTTACAGCTTTAAGCTCATCTGCCGAAAAATCGGATGTCGGGCCGTTTATTATAAGTACCGTGCAGTCGTCCGGAACAGCATTTTCGGTAAGCAGGTCAAGGCTTTTTACATCGATATTGCTGTAACCGAGTTCTTTTTTAAGACTGTCCTCAAAGGCAGCTTCACCGTGGCCGGTTATTTCGTAGGCAAACTCGTTTATTCCGTTTGTAAGCTTGCGTATTGTGCCTGTAAGCGTGTTTTCAAGCTTAACTCCGGTATAATATGATGTCTGTGAATTTGAGTCTACCTTTACGTCAAGCACCTCGTCTTGAGGAATAACGCTTGAGCCTTTATTGGTTGCAACTACAACGGAACCAGCCGTAACATCGACGCCGTTTTGCGAATACTTGGTTACAAAGGCCGGATTCTGATACGGGTCGATGTTTGAAACATGTATGTATTTTGAATAGGAAGCGTATTTATCAAGAATTTCGGTAACTACCTTTACTTCCTCGCCCTGGGCGTAAACCGAGTAAATATTTACGTCCTCATTTACGCCTTTAAGAAGCGTTATTGTATCGTCGGAAAGAGTGTAAAGCTTGTTTTTCGTAAGGTCAAGCTTTACGTCAAACTGGCTTACCGCAAGATTTACAATTATTACCACCACAATCACAATAGCCGTCATTATTGAGGCATAACCGCCGTATTTGAGCAGCGGATCGTTTTTGTCAATTTTCTTCAATGTTTTTCTCCTCCTTTAGGCCTTAAGACCATCTGCGTTTTTCTATTACCCTTACTGTAAAGTAGAGAAAAACGACGATAAACGATATAAAGTACACTACGGAAGCGATGTCAAAAAGTCCCGCGGCAAAGTTGTTGAACCGCGTAAGAACGGCAAACATTTTGGCAAATTTTCCCGCGAAGCCTGCAAAAAGGGATTTTTTAACGAAGAAAAGCACAAGTATTGCCGCCGCTTCGATAACGAAAACTATTACCGACACTTCGGCGTTTTTTGTATTGCTGTATACATAAAGAGCCACAAGAAGCGCAAGTATTCCCGCAAATGTAAGTGAAAAGCTGATGTTTCCGGAAGCCGACGAAATTATCGTTTCCACCATAAGCAAAAGGAAAATAACAACAAACGTCGCTACGGCTGCTATTATCTGGTTATCAGCTATTGAGGAAATCCAAAGTCCGACAGCTATAAAGGCGCTTCCCAAAAGGAAAAAGCCCACATAAGAGCCTATTATCTGCGCCGTGGCAAGGGTGCCGAAAAACGACAGTATAACAGGAAATATAACCGTTATCAAAAGCGCTATAAGAAAAATTGTGACAGCCGCAAAATATTTTCCAAGCACTATTCCCGGTACGCTTACGGGAGAAGTCAAAAGCAGCTGGTCTGTCTTTTGCTTTTTTTCCTCGGAAAGCAGCCGCATTGTAAGCATTGGCGCCAAAATAAGAAACATCATTATTACAGAGCTGAACACATTTTGAAAATCCGGGCTCATCTGAAGAATGTTTCCTACCGAAAAATATATGGCTGTAATAAGTACGAAAAAGGCAATGAACACATAGCCTATCATTGAGTTGAAGTACATCTTTATTTCTCTTTTATAAATGGCCTTCATTATTTATTCTCCTTTTCGTTTATTATTTCCGGATTTGTTTCTTCATTATTCTCCGGTGTTTCTGATATTTCATGGGTTTCGGGCTGCTGTACGGCAGTTTCGTCCGGTGATGCCGTGGTTTCGTCCTGCGCGTCGCCTGACTGCTCCTGACCGTCGTCTATTACAAATTCAACCGGCTCCTTTGTGCTTTCGTCGGCAGTGTTTTCGTCGTTTGATGTGTTTTCATCTTCCATAACAGCCGGTTTTTCATGCTCGGCTCCCTCTGTTACCTGAAGGAATACTTCCTCAAGAGAAAGCTTTTCGCTCTTGAGCAGCAGAAGCTTAAAGCCGTTTTCAACAGCCGTATCAAATATGTCTTCTCTTGTGTCACGATCTCCGACACCTTCGATAATAAGATCAACTGTGTTTTCCTCATTTGTTTCGCTGTCTGAAGCCGAAATGAAATCTTCGCTGTTTTCAAAGGCTTCAAGTATCGCTTCTTTGTCACCCTTTATTCTTGCGCGGAAACGGTTCTGGCTGAGGCTTTCCGAAAGTCTTTCAGGAGTATCGCTTGCCACTATCACGCCGCGGTCTATTATCATTACGCGGTCGCAAACGGCGCTGACTTCCGACAATATGTGCGAGCTTAAAATTATGGTATGACTCTTGCTCAGTTCCTTTATGAAATCTCTTATTTCTATTATCTGCTTCGGGTCAAGGCCGACCGTAGGCTCATCAAGTATAAGCACCTCAGGATAGCCTACAAGCGCCTGCGCAAGGCCTACCCTCTGGCGGTAGCCCTTTGAAAGATTTTTTATAAGCTTTCCCGACACATGCGTAATTTTAATGCGCTCCATAATGTCGTCAAGCATTGGCTTTATCTCGGCTTTTTTAACTCCTTTAAGCTCTGCCACAAACTTAAGATACTCCTCTACCGACATATCCGGATAAACAGGCGGTATCTCCGGAAGATAACCTATGCGTTTTTTGGCTTCCTTGGGGTTGACAAGTATGTCAAAGCCGTCGATAAGCACCTCGCCGGATGTGGCTGAGATGTATCCCGTTATCATATTCATCGTGGTTGACTTTCCGGCGCCGTTAGGCCCCAAAAATCCAAGCACCTCGCCGGTTTCAACTTTAAAGGAAATATCGTTTACGGCCCGGTATTTGCCATAATTTTTCAGCAGATGTTTGACTTCTATCAAAGCTATCCCTCCAAAACTTTTGTTTTTTTATCAACTTGTTAATTATAACGAATCTTATTGAATTTTACTATATTTATGTGAACAAAATATGAATTTTAAGTATTTCATTAAGATTTGGCTAAGGAAACATAAAATCCGGCTTCCGTTTTGAGTGACAAAGCCGTGCTTTTGATGTAATATAAATAAAAAACGGATGTGACATACATTGACCGATAAATTAAACCACTTTGACTCTGACGGAAACGCCGTAATGGTTGACATTTCAGAGAAAAACCCTACAAGCCGCATGGCACGCGCACAGGGCGTTATAGCTGTGTCAAGGGCAGTGTTTGATACAATCAAGGCCGGCACATGCAAAAAGGGCGACGTGCTTTCCGTTGCCCGCATAGGCGGAATAATGGCCGTAAAACGCACAGCACAAATAATACCGCTCTGCCATACTATACTTATTACCAACTGCGCCGTTGACTTTTCCTGTGACGACGAAAAAAACGAGATAACAGCCGTATGCACCGTAAAAACCGAAGGCCGCACAGGCGCCGAAATGGAAGCTCTTACAGGCGTATCCGCGTCCCTTCTTACGATATACGATATGTGCAAGGCCATTGACCGCTCGATGGTAATTAAAAACATCAGGCTTTGCGAGAAAAGCGGCGGAAAAAGCGGACATTTTTTATTTGAGGGAAAAAACAATGCTGATTGATTCTTCCGGCAGAAAAATCGACTATCTGCGTATATCTCTTACGCAAAAATGCAGTTTAAGGTGCGTATACTGCATGAGGCAGGAGTGTAAAGTACAAAATGACGAAAAGTACGAAGGCTTTGTGCGTGCCGCAAAAGCGGCGGCTCTGCTTGGCATAAGCAAAATACGGCTTACAGGCGGAGAACCGCTTATGTATGAAGGCATAGAAAACCTTACAGGCGAAATAAAAAGAATCGACGGCATAAAACATATCGGCCTTACTACAAACGGTTTGGCGCTTGATAAAAAGCTTGACCTTCTTTTAAAAAACGGCCTTGACAGCGTGAATATAAGCCTTGATGCATACAATCGATATTTATATAAAGAAATAACGGGCTTCGACGGTTTTGACACAGTGCTTTGCGCAATTAAAAACGCCTGCGAGAAAATTCCGGTAAAAATAAACAGCGTTTTGCTTTCTTCCGATGCCGAAAACATAACAGGCATAGCCCTTTTGGCAAAGGAGCTTCCGGTAAGCGTAAGGTTTATAGAGCTTATGCCCTTTGGCCCCGCAGCCGGTATGCACAGTGTAAGCGAAAATGAGATAATAAAAATACTTGAGCAGAAATTCGGAAAGTTTTCATTAAGCAATGCCTTTCACGGAAGCGGCCCTGCAAGATACTTCCATGCCGAAGGCTTTAAAGGCGACATAGGCTTTATAAGCGCCATGAGCCACAGTTTTTGCCAAAGCTGCAACCGTATACGATTGACATCTGATTTTTTGCTCAAAACCTGCATACAGTACCCTCCGGTACTTGATCTCAAGCCGTTTTTGTACGGCGATATTGAAACCCTTGCTGAAAAAATAAGGGAACATGTGCTTCAAAAGCCACCGCACCACGACCTTTGCAGCCACCCATGCACATGCCCGATGTTTACAATAGGAGGATAAAAAAAATGAAAGCGGCAATAATCACCTGCAGCGATTCCGGTTCTTCCGGCACCCGTGAAGACAAAAGCGGCCCTGCAGCAATAAGCATAGCCAAAGCTTACGGCTATGAAATAGTTCTTTACAGACTCGTCCCTGATGAGCGCAAAACAATAACCGATACTCTTATAAAAATAGCCGATGAAAAAATAGCCGACGTCGTTTTTACAACCGGCGGCACCGGCTTTTCAAAACGCGACGTAACTCCCGAGGCAACCCTTGACGTATGTGAAAGGCTTGTGCCGGGAATACCCGAAGCCATGCGCTTTTTCAGTATGCAGATAACAAAGCGCGCAATGCTTAGCCGTGCGGTAAGCGGCATAAGAAACGAAACCCTTATAATCAATCTTCCCGGAAGTGAAAAAGCCGTAAAAGAGTGCATGGAAATAATAATGCCGTCAATAGCACACGGAATAGAAATTTTAAACGGAAGCGCAACAAACTGCGGAGGTGACTCAAAATGAAGCTGATAAAAACCGAAGATTCTGCCGGACATGTGCTCTGCCACGATATAACCCGTATAATAAAGGACGTATGCAAAGACACGCCTTTTCGCAAGGGACATATCATAACAAAAGAAGACATACCGGTTTTGCTTTCCCTTGGCAAGGACAACCTGTATGTTTGGGAAAAGGACGAAAACATGCTTCATGAAAACGAAGCGGCGGAGATACTGAAAAACATCTGCATAAACGAAAATATGCACCCTACCGATGTGCGTGAGGGAAAAATAGAGCTTGTGGCTGACTGCGACGGTCTTTTTACAATAGATACCAAACGTCTTGAAAAAATAAACGCCATAGACCAGATAATGATAGCCTCAAGACACAATAATTTCCCCGTTAAAAAAGGCGACAGGCTTCTTGGCACAAGAGTTATACCCCTTGTAATAGAAAAAGAAAAAATGGAGCAGGCAAAATCAGCCGCGGGAAACTCGCCTCTTTGCGCCCTCCATCCTTACAAAAAGCTCAGCGCCGGAATCGTAACTACCGGAAACGAAGTGTTCTACGGCAGAATAAAAGACACGTTCACGCCCGTAATCGAGGCAAAAACGGCTTCTTACGGCTTTACCGTAACAGGACATATAACAGTAAACGACGATGCCGAAAAGATAAAAAACGCTGTTTTGGAGCTTAAGAAAAACGCAGATATTATTCTCTGTACAGGCGGAATGAGCGTCGATCCCGACGATCTTACACCCCTTGCCATTAAAAACACAGGCGCGAAAATAGTCACCTACGGCGCGCCGGTGCTTCCAGGAGCAATGTTTTTGCTTGCGTATTTTGACGACGGAACCCCTGTAATGGGGCTTCCGGGCTGTGTAATGTATTCAAAGGCCACGGTTTTCGATATTCTGCTTCCGCGGGCAGCCGCAGGTATCAAAATAAGCAAAAGCGATATAGTACGCCTCGGAAACGGCGGATTTTGCCTTGGCTGCGACGTATGCCGTTATCCGCAGTGCAGTTTCGGAAAAGGTGAATGAGCATGGGAAAAATAATGGCTGTATGCATCAGCGAAAAACGCGGCACACCTAAAATAAATGTCGCATCGGCCGAATTAAAAGCCGACTATGGCATAGCAGGCGACGCACATGCCGGAAAATGGCACAGGCAGGTAAGTCTTTTAAGCTACGAAAAAGCTGAAGAATTCAAAAATCACGGTGCCGATATTTCAGCCGGCTCCTTCGGTGAAAACCTGCTTATAAGCGGAATGGATTTTTCTCTCTTAAGTGTAGGCGACAAACTTGTATGTGAAAATGTATGTCTTGAGATAACACAGATAGGAAAACAATGCCATAATGAATGTGAGATATTCAAAAAAATGGGCCGCTGCATAATGCCCACAAACGGCGTTTTCGCCCGTGTGATTACAGGCGGAACAATAAAATGCGGCGACAGTATACAAATCACAGGCAAACAGAGCTAAAATAAAACAAACATTTCTTATCCGGCATTTTATAAGCAGTCTGATAAATCTACAGGCACATTGCCGGTTCAATTCTGTACGCATGTAACAAAATATAACAAACATAAAATAAAACAGGAATCCAGCCGAAATTTCAAGTTTTCAGGCTGTTCCTGTTTTTTTAGCCAAAGCATACTTCTGTCCGAATTAAAAATCGGCTATTATTTTTACAGTCAAAAACACAAGCACCACAATTATAATCGGTTTTATAGCCTTTGTTCCGTTTTTAAGCACCATTGCCGAGCCGAAATAATTTCCGGCTATGCTGAAAAGCGCGGCTGTAAGGCCAAGTAAAATCAGCGTTTGTCCATGAATCAAGAAAGTAATAAGCGCAGAAACATTTGACGTTAAATTAATTACTTTCGTCATTGCGGAAGCTTCCATAGCGTCTATTCCCGCAAGGCCGATAAACGCGATAAGCAAAAAAGTACCTGTACCCGGGCCGTAAAGCCCATCATAGGTGCCTATTAAAAAAGATGAAGCTATTACGATAACATCGGCATATTTTGACCGCGGTTTTCCGTTATTTATAAACGTGCCCTTTTTAAGCACGAAAAAAGCGGAAACCGGCAGTACGGCCAGCAAAAGCCCTTTAAGCACTTTTTCGTTTATCATAAGCGAAAGCCTTGCCCCTATTGCCGAGCCGATAAACGTAAGCAAAACTGCCGGAAGCATTATTTTCCAGTTTACTTTCGAGTGCTTCAGATATATACCCGTAGGTACTGCCGTACCAACAGCGGCCGAAAGCTTTCCCGTACCTATTGCGTAATGAATCGGAATGCCTGCAAAAAGATATGCCGGAAGCGATATAAGCCCGCCGCCCCCGCCTATGGCGTCAACAAACCCTGCCAAAAACACAAGCGGCCACACTATTAAAACGGTTGTTAGATTAAGCATAATGACGTTTTTCTCCTTTTGGCATTCCTTTATAAACTCAATTTTATACTGCGTTTTATATTTTTGTCAATCCTTGACCTTTTTACATTTTGTATAATGCCGTATTACAAAAAATTTGGTATGCGAATTTTTCTGTATAAAAAAAATTATTATAATTTTTAAAAAATTATTGACAGCTTTTTTTATTTGGTGTATATTTAACCCAACTTGATAGTAATCGAAAGGATTAGATACTTATGTCGAATTTATCGTTTGTAAACGTCATTATCAACATTATTAACCTCATCATTGATGAGGCTATTTGTGGTGATAAAAAGCGAATTTGCAAACGGGAAACGGCAGCGGTTTTATAATACATATAAACCTTTAAGCCCTCGCAGCAAATCGCTGCGAGGGCTTTTTTCATACTAAAAACAAAATTATCGGGGGATACAAACATGAGTTTAAAAAACGGCTGTGAAATAATAATGGAGATACTTACCGAACAGGGTGTTGACACCGTATTCGGCTATCCCGGAGGATCGGTGCTCAACATTTATGACGCGCTTTACAAGTACAGCGATAGAATAAAGCATGTGCTTACAGCCCACGAGCAGGGTGCCGCTCATGCCGCAGACGGCTACAGCAGGGCAAGCGGAAAAGTAGGAGTGTGCATCGCGACAAGCGGCCCCGGTGCCTGCAACCTTATAACGGGCATTGCCACCGCTCACGCCGATTCAATACCGATGGTAGCCATAACAGGAAACGTGGCAACCGACATGATAGGCACCGACAGCTTTCAGGAAGTAGACACTATCGGCCTTTCAATACCTGTAAGCAAGCACAGCTTTATAATAAGGGATATAAAAGCCCTTGCCCCTACGCTCAGAGAAGCTTTCAGGGTGGCAAAAAGCGGACGCCCGGGGCCTGTATGGGTTGATATACCAAAAAACATACAGGTAGCCGTAACGGAATTTACGCCTATGCCTGAGGTTGAAAAAACACCGGATCCGCAGCCTGAAAAAGAAGCTCTCGACGCGGCCGTAAAGCTTATAAACGAAAGCAGCCGCCCTCTTATATACTGCGGCGGAGGCGTAATAAATTCAAATACTTCCGATTTAATAGGCCCTCTTTGTGAAAAGGCAGACGCCTATGCGGCATTTTCGATAATGGGACTTACCGCAATGGACTCCTCAAGCCCGCGGTATCTCGGAATGTGCGGAATGCACGGAAGATACGCGGCAACAAACGCCTTTACAAAAGCCGACCTTGTTATAGCAGCCGGTGTGCGCTTTACCGACAGAGCCACAGGAAACAAGGAACATTTTGCCGAAAACGCAAAGATAATCCACATGGACGTCGATTCCGCCGAGCATGACAAAAACATCACTTCCGATATAAACATAGGCGGAAGTCTTCGCACATCCCTTCAGTATATACTTGACAATATCAGCCAAAAAAACAATCCTCAATGGCATGATGAAATGAACGAGATAAAGAAAACAGAGCTTTCAAACATACTCTCATCCGATGAAATGACGCCTCAGGACGTTATCCATGCCGTAAACAAACATGCCTCGCCTGACACTATAATAGCAACCGATGTCGGACAGCACCAGATGTGGGTGGCACAGGAATATAAGTTTAAAAAGCCTCGCACACACCTTTCAAGCGGCGGCCTTGGCACAATGGGCTTCGGTATGGGAGCTGCCATAGGCGGATGTATGGCAACAGGTAAAAGAGCGGTTCTTTTTACAGGCGACGGAAGCTTCGGCATGAACCTTAACGAGCTTGCAACGGCCGTTTCGCAAAAGCTGCCCTTGACAATAGTGATACTTAACAACAGCCGTCTCGGAATGATACGGCAGTGGCAAAGCCTGTTTTTCGGCAGCCGCTTTATGGCAACCATTCCCGACAGAAAAACGGATTTTGTAAAGCTTGCCGAAGCCTTCGGCGCTTATGGCTTCAGAGCCGAAAACATGACACAGCTTGAAAGCGCCCTTGATAAAGCATTTAACATAAACACACCGGCAGTAATCGAATGCCTGATACCGGCGGAAGAAAACGTTCTTCCTATGATACCGCCAAACGGAACAGCTGATGATATAATAGTAAGCTAATAAAAAAGGAGGATTTAAAATGAATGAGAGATTTACAATATCGATAATAGTAACCAACCAGTCGGGAGTGCTCACACGAATTTCCTCCCTTTTCAGCCAGCGTGATTTTAATATCGATACCTTCACTTCCGGCGCTACCGAAAATCCGGAATACGCCAGAATAACCATAACCGCAAACGGCGACCAGCACAAAAAAGATCAGCTTATAAAGCAGATATCAAAGCTTTACGACGTAAGGAAGGTAGAAGTAATGGAGCCTGAAAACACCATATTGCGCGAGCTTTTGATAGTAAAGATAAACGCAAGCGGCGAAAAGCTTCGTGAGGTTCTGGACGCGGCTTCCGTTTTCAGAAGCAAGGTAGTCGATATGTCGCCGGGTTCGGTATGTATAGAAGCAACAGGCGAAACAAGCAAGCTTGACGCATTTTTAAACTATTTGCAGTCTTACGGAATAATCGAATACTGCCGTACAGGGCTTATAGCCGTAAAAAGAGGAAAAAATTGTCTTTATACGAGCCCAAAAGAGAAAAAAGCGGTATAATACTTAAGTGAACAATTCAGGCTCTAATATCGGGCACTGAATATAATAAAAAATCAAAACAGAAAAAGGAGAAAAAATCATGGCAAAAATGTATTATGTTGAGGATGCAGACAGAAAGTACATAGCAAACAAGAAGGTAGCAATAATAGGCTACGGCAGCCAGGGTCATGCTCATGCCCTTAATCTTAAGGACAACGGCGTTGACGTAACAGTTGGACTTTACGAAGGCTCAAAAAGCAAGGCAAGAGCCGAGGAAGCCGGACTCAAGGTTAAAAACACAGCGGAAGCCGTTAAGGACGCCGACCTTGTAATGGTACTTGTAAACGATGAAATACAGGCTAAGCTTTACAAAACAGACATTAAGCCAAATCTTAAAAAAGGCGCTACCCTTGCTTTTGCTCACGGATTCAATATCCATTTCGGCCAGATAGTACCTCCTGATGACGTAGACGTAATAATGGTTGCTCCAAAGGCTCCCGGCCACACAGTAAGAAGCGTATTCCTTGACGGCTTCGGAACACCTATGCTTATCGCCGTATATCAGGACGTATCCGGCAGCGCAAAGCAGACCGCTCTTGCTTATGCCGACGCTATAGGCGGCACACGCGCAGGCGTTCTTGAAACAACATTTAAGGAAGAAACAGAAACAGACCTTTTCGGCGAGCAGGCTGTACTTTGCGGCGGCGTATGCGCTCTTATGAAAGCAGGCTTCGATACTCTTGTTGAAGCAGGCTACCAGCCTGAAAGCGCATATTTTGAATGTATGCATGAAATGAAGCTTATAATCGACCTTGTTGTTACAAAGGGCATGGCTTTCATGAGAAACTCAATAAGCGACACTGCCGAGTACGGCGACTATACGGCAGGCCCTAAGATAATAACCGACGATACAAGAAAAGCTATGAAAGACATACTTACAAACATACAAAACGGCAATTTCGCAAAGGACTGGATACTTGAAAACGCAGCTAACCGTCCTCACTTCAATGCTATGAGAAGAATGCAAAAAGAGCACCTTTCGGAGTCTGTAAGTGCCGAACTCAGAAGCCATATGAGATGGCAGTAATCGGAGGAAAAAAATATGCTTAGTGATTCTGTAAAAAAAGGCGTTGACGTATCGCCTCAAAGATCATTGTTTAACGCCCTCGGCTTTACCGAGGAAGAAATGAACAAGCCTCTTGTAGGCATTGTAAGCTCGTACAATGAAATCGTGCCGGGTCACATGAACATAGATAAAATCGTCGAGGCCGTAAAGCTGGGAGTAGCCATGGCAGGCGGAGTGCCTGTTGTATTTCCGGCAATAGCCGTATGCGACGGCATAGCAATGGGTCATGTAGGCATGAAATACTCCCTTATCACAAGGGAGCTTATAGCAGATTCAACCGAATCAATGGCAATAGCACATGCTTTTGACGCTCTTGTAATGGTTCCAAACTGCGATAAAAACGTACCCGGTCTTCTTATGGCGGCAGCCAGAGTAAACGTGCCTACCGTATTTGTAAGCGGCGGCCCTATGCTTGCCGGAAAAGTAAACGGCCAAAAGACCAGCCTTTCAAGTATGTTTGAGGCTGTTGGCGCATATCATGCCGGTCTTATAGACGAAGCAAAGCTTATGGAGTATGAACAAAAGACTTGTCCTACCTGCGGCTCCTGCTCCGGAATGTATACCGCAAACAGCATGAACTGCCTTACAGAGGTTCTGGGAATGGGCTTAAAAGGCAACGGCACGATACCGGCCGTAAAAAGCGAAAGACTGCGTCTTGCCAAAAAAGCCGGAATGGCTGTAATGGAACTTTACAGACGCAACATACGCCCAAGAGACATAATGACCAAAAATGCGTTTCTTAACGCGCTTACAATAGACATGGCTCTGGGCTGCAGCACAAACAGTATGCTGCATCTTCCGGCCATCGCCCATGAGTGCGGCATAGAAATACGCCCTGAAATGGCAAACGAAATAAGCGAAAAAACGCCTAACATCTGCCATCTGGCGCCTGCCGGACACGCATATATAGAAGAGCTTGACGAAGCCGGCGGAATTTATGCCGTAATGAACGAAATAAATAAGCTTGGGCTTTTGCATACCGAATGTATTACGGCTACCGGAAAGACCGTTGCCGAAAACATAAAGGGCTGTGAAAACAAGAATACCGACATTATCCGTCCGGTAGAAAATCCATACAGCAAAACAGGCGGAATAGCCGTCTTAAAGGGTAATCTTGCCCCGGACACCTGTGTTGTAAAGCGTTCCGCAGTTGTGCCCGAAATGCTTAAGCATGACGGCCCGGCAAGAGTATTCGACTGTGAAGAAGATGCAATTGCCGCAATAAACGGCGGCAAAATCAATTCCGGAGATGTAGTTGTAATCCGCTATGAAGGCCCTAAGGGCGGCCCTGGAATGAGGGAAATGCTTGCTCCTACCTCAGCCATAGCCGGACGCGGCCTTGGCAGCAGCGTTGCTCTTGTAACCGACGGACGTTTCAGCGGTGCAAGCCGCGGCGCATCCATCGGACACGTATCGCCCGAAGCGGCGGTAGGCGGAAATATCGCCCTTGTAGAAGAAGGCGACATAATAAAGATAGACATAAATAACCACAGCATAAATATAGACGTTTCAGACGCCGAGCTTGAAAGAAGACGCAAAAACTGGAAGCCGAGAACGCCAAAGATAACAACAGGCGCTCTTGCAAGATATGCGTCCCTTGTAACATCGGGAAGCCGAGGCGCTGTGCTTGAAATAAAGCAGTAATAAAAAACATGAGAGGCCGTCAGGTCTCTCATGTTTTTTATATTAAATAAGTATATTTCTTCTTTTTGCCTCAAACAAAAGCTCGTCCCTGAATTTCGGATGTGCAATGGCTATAAGCGCCTTTGTACGCTCCCTTACGCTTTTGCCTAAAAGCTCAGCCACACCGTATTCCGTTACTATGCAGTTTACTTCGTTTTTGTGCGACGTTACCGCGGCTCCGTATGTAAGACACGGCTTTATTCTTGAAATAGTGCCATTTTTAGCCGTAGAGCTCATTGCTATAAAGCTTATCCCGCCGCGGCTCATTTTTGCGCCCTTAACATAATCAAACTGTCCGCCCGAACCGCTGAAAGGAGTTTCGCCTATTGATTCCGAACATACCTGCCCCAAAAAGTCAACCTCAAGGCCGGCATTTACCGATATAAAATTATCATGCTGCGCTATGACATACGGGTCGTTTACATACTCCACCGGCATCATAACAAGCGCCGGATTGTTGTTTATGTAATCGTATACCTTTTGTGAGCCGAAGCAGAAGGTTGACACGCTTACACGGCTGTTTACCGCTTTTTTCATATTTGTAACAGCACCGCACTCTATAAGCTCAACCATAGCATCGGAAAACATCTCCGTGTGTATTCCCAAGTCCTTTTTGCTTTTCAAAGCCTCACCCATCGCTCCCGAAACTCCGCCTATGCCAAACTGAAGCGTAGCTCCGTCAGGTACCATTTCAGCTATGAAATTACCTATTTTGTAGTCATTTTCACCCGGTTTGGCCGCCGGAAGATTGTATATAGGCTCGTCCTTTTCGCATACAGCGTCTACCTGTGAAATGTGCACAAAATTCGTTCCGAATGTCCGAGGCATATATTTGTTTACTTCAACATATACGTGTTTTGCTTTTTTAAGCATTCCGAGAGCTTCCCCGAAATAACTTCCCATTGAAAAATATCCATGCTCATCCATAGGCGAAACCACAAGATAAAAACGGTCTATATCGCCTCTCATATCAAAATATCTCGGAAAATCGTTGTAGTTTGCCTGCATATAGTCAAAGCGCCCGTCCTGCCCGCCTTTGCGTGTATTGCCGCTGAAAAACCACGACATATAATTGAATTTTCCGAACATATCCGGTTTTTCATAGCATCTTCCCGGAGAAACCAGATTGCAGTTTTGAATTATATCCGTTATTTCGCCATTTTCCACTCTCTTGCCTATAGCGTTAATTATATCAAGAGGCTCGCCCATACATATAGGTGAAGCCAGTACGTCTCCCGTCTGTACAAGCGCCGCAATTGCCTCGGCCGTTACAAGCTTACGGGCATAGCTTAGATCGAATTTTTCCATCAATATGACCTCCTGCATACATAATACCGATACCAATACTTTTACTATATCATAAGCAAAATAAAGTTTGTGGTTTTTTTTGTATACAAGAGGCCTTGTTTTAAAAAATATACAATTTTAATTTTGTTTGCAAATTGTTTTTAGTAAAAATTGTTCTTACTGCGCTTCTTTTATTTTGAATACATATATAAATTATACTAAATTTCAATATCCAGCTCCACCGGACAGTGGTCTGAGCCGAAAACCTCGGTGTGTATCTTTGCCGCGCTCATGCTTTTGGCCAGCCTTTCTGAAACGATAAAGTAATCTATGCGCCATCCGGCGTTATGCTCTCTTGCATGAAAACGATAGCTCCACCACGAATACATTCCTGTGGCGTCCGGATAAAAATAACGGAACGAATCTACAAAGCCGCTTTTTAAAAGTTCTGTCATTTTGGCTCTTTCTTCGTATGTAAAGCCTGCTTTGCCTATGTTTGGCTTGGGATTTTTAAGATCTGTCTCCTCATGCGCAACATTAAGGTCGCCGCAGTAAATTACAGGTTTTTGCTTGTCAAGGCTGCAAAGATATTCGCGCATGGCGTCCTCCCACCTTACGCGGTAGTCAAGCCTTGCGTTTTCGTCCTGTGAATTAGGCACATACGCCGTTACATAAAAGAAACTCTCAAATTCCAGCGTTATCACCCGGCCTTCCTTATCATGCTCATCTATTCCAAGACCGTATGTAACATTTAAAGGCTCGGCTTTTGAAAAAACAGCCGTACCGGAATAGCCTTTTTTTTCGGCATAACTCCAATACTGTCTGTGGTTCGGCGTAGGAAGCTCTATCTGGCCCTGCTGAAGTTTTGTTTCCTGAAGAGAAAACAAATCGGCGTCAGCAGCATTGAAAAAATCCATAAATCCCTTTCCGGCTGCGGCGCGAAGGCCGTTTACGTTCCATGAAATCATTTTCATTTGTCCTTTTCCTCCATTACCGTAAGAGTCACTCCTGCCTCGTTTAGCATTTCAATGGCAAATTTATCGGGATATTCCCCTTTAAAAACTATTTTCTTTATGCCGGCGTTAATTGCCATTTTGGCACATATAACACATGGCTGAAGAGTAACGTACATCGTTGCGTCTTCCGTGCTTACGCCTATTTTTGCCGCCTGTATTATGGCGTTTTGCTCCGCATGAAGAGCACGGCAAAGTTCATGGCGTTCGCCCGAAGGAATATTCATTTGAGTTCTGAGGCATACGCCTGTTTCTATGCAGTGTCTTGTGCCCGTAGGCGCTCCGTTGTAACCTGTTGTTATTATCCTGTTTTCCCGTACTATTACTGCGCCTACCTGGCGCCTTAAGCATGTAGAGCGGGTTTTGACTATTTCCGCTATCTGCATAAAATATTCATCCCAGCTTGCGCGCATAAAAAATCCCCTCCGAAATTAAAGATACATATATCTCAAAACAAGGCGGTTTTCGCCTTAATTTGAAATAATTATATCATCTTTGCTCCGAAAGGGAAAGGCTGTGTATTATTTGTATTATGGAATAATTATTTTTTGTCCGGCATATATAGTATCGTTTTCTGAAATATTGTTGGCAGTCAAAATATCGGAGATACGGTTTTCAGTGCCGTAAAATCTGCGGCTTATATCCCAAAGCGTATCGCCGTATTGCAGGGTGTACTCCCCTATAGGGGCGCGTCTGTCCGTTCCCGTCCGGCTTTCGGAAACATTTTCCTTTGCTGTCTGCTGGTCAAAAACAGCCTTTGTTTCAAGTATCTTGCCTGTTGTATCGTCAAGCTTTTTCGACATTTCGTTATATGATACCCTCATCTGCGTAAGCTGTGTTTCAAGGCTGCTTATTTTGTCCATTCCGGAAAGTATGTTGCTTCCCATAACTATAAACGCGGCACATACGGCGGCTGTAACCAAAGTATAAACAGCATATTTTCCATTTTTAAAACGTTTGTTTTCTTCGGCTTTTTTGTTCAGTACTTCTCTAATCTTTTTTGCCGCGTCTATTCTCAGTTCGGCAGAATCGTCGTTTTGCTCAACAACCGCTTCCTCTTTTGGCTTTGAGATGCTGTTGTCTATCATATAGTCCTGCATGCTTTCATTTTTATCATAATATATGAAATATCCTTTTGCAGGCGAGAGTCTTGCCTCCTCATCGTTATATATGTAAAAGCAGTCTATGTCTTCCGTCTGATCCATTAAAAAAAGCACCTGTTCGCTTTCCTTGAAGCATTTCAAATGGAAACTTTCATCACGTTTTGACAAAAATATTCCCATTTCCGGCTGAATATGTGCCCAGCCGACAACCGATAGCCCCGAAAAATATTTACATGCCTGTTCATTTACATAAAGCCATGCTTCGTCGTTGAATTTTGCTGTATCGCCCTGTGTTTCACTGCCCTGTGCCTTAACCGCACCCGAAATAACGAGCACCCTTGCCCCGTCGCGCTCGCAGTATTTTCCCAAAAGCACAGCCAGCTTTTCGCAGCCTCCGCAGGTATGCGCATACTGGTTTAGATACGTGTGCACATAGTCCTCCATATATATTTTCAGCCGTTTATCCAGGTTTCCTATTTGCTTTACATATGCCGGAAATCTGAAACCAAAGTCTTCCGTTACCTTTGGCAGCGTTTTTTCGTCTGCATTCATGTCTGTTCCTCCCTTTGCCGCACAGTCATATAAAAAAATCGAAACACGGCATTATGCCGTCTTTAATGGAAATATACCACCTTAAGCATGGGATATTTTGTAGAACGGTGGGAATAACGCGGATTTTTTTAGTGGCAAATTGTGACATAAAATGACTTTTCATGCTTTTACAAAAAACGAAAAACGCGGCTGCCCGTCACTATACAGGTATCCGTGAACTATTATTTATATTTCGGTGTTGCCTCCACTGCGGCCTATTCTTGCATCCGGCAGTACCTTCGGTAAAAATCAAGCATGTCTTTGTAAAAATCAATATCTATTTCATACCCAACTTTTTTTATCAAACATGTTCGTTTTGCCGAATTCCGACAGATCCAGGCTTTGTTCACTGATGTAAAATTTGCGGTCATACTCTCTGGCTTTGTCTGTATAGAAGATAAACATGTGTCCTCGGTCGTTGTATTCTTTGAATATAAATCGGCCGTTATTTTTATATTGTTTATAATAAAGGTCATAGCCAGCCGACTCAGGAACATTCCCGTCATCCTTGCTGTGGATGACCATTATTCCGGCTTTCGTTTTGGCAAACCCGCAAAGCGCCGAATATTCGGTATATTCACCGAATGTTTCCTTTTCGTAACGTGTAAAATATGACAGAAAAGACGGGTTATCTCTGCCGAACAGTTCCTTATAATAATCCGCCGGACAGTTGAAGCCGGAAACAGAAACAACAGCCTTTACCTCCGGATGAAAATTCAGCGCGGCGCAAACACAATAGGCTCCCCAGCTGTGGCCGAACAGCGCAATCGGGTATTTTTTCAAAATATTGTCATGTTCGACGTACTCTATAGCATAATTTAAATCGATCAGTCCCTGCTCCATTCCGACAGCCGTATCTCCGTCGCTCTTGTCCATTCCGGTTGCGTCATAGGCAAATACAAGAAATCCGTTGGACGCAAAATAATCGGCTGTGTCCATATAAACACACTGTCCGCCGATACCAAGGCCGTGGGAGATAATGATGACGCCCTCAGGCGCAATAGTATCTTTTGAGTACTTATAACCGAAAAGTATTTGTCCGTTGTTTGAAATAAAAGAACATTCTTCAACTTTGAGGCCGGCAAATTCAGAGACCGACCTGTGCTTCATTTCAGACGTGTTGACACGTTTGAATGAGGAATCATATTCAGTTTTTGCCTCGGCTTTTGCAATGTCTAATCTCTCCGGCAATGTCTTTTCTGTATTATCCCGCATAAGAGCACCTTCATTGTTTTGAGCAGCTTCACTTTTACATGGCTGTATATTTGTAATTATATCACACAAAATTCCCTGATAAAACAAGAAGCCGCTGTAGAAAATATTATCCACAGCGGCTTCTTGTTTTTATAGTTTAAAACCCTTTTGACAGATTTGCAAATTTTGTATATTTTCCAAGCCACGACAGGTCAACCGTACCTGTAGGGCCGTTTCTTTGCTTGGCTATTATTAATTCCGCTTGATTTTTTTTGTCACTGTCAGGGAAATAATATTCGTCCCTGTATAAAAACGACACTATATCCGCATCCTGCTCAATAGCGCCTGATTCTCTTAAATCGGAAAGCATAGGTCTGTGGTCGGTTCTTCCCTCACACGCACGGCTAAGCTGCGAAAGAGCGATAACCGGCACGCTCAGCTCACGGGCTATGGCTTTAAGCGAACGCGAAATTTCCGATATTTCCTGCTGCCGTGAATCGGTATGCATATCAGAGCTCATAAGCTGCAGATAATCAATAAGCACAAGGTCAAGACCTTTTTCAAGCTTAAGCTTCCTGCATTTTGAACGAATATCCATAGGTGAAATGCTTGGTGTATCGTCAATAAATATATTTGCCTGTGAAAGCGGGCCAAGCGCCTGGATAAGCTTAGGCCAGTCGTCGTCTGAAAGTTCGCCCGTTCTCAGCTTTTGCGCATCAATCAAAGCTTCTGAGCAAAGCATACGGTTTACAAGCTGCTCACGGCTCATCTCAAGCGAAAAAACAGCTGCCGATTTGCCATACCTAACAGCCGCATTTTGTGCTATATTAAGGGCAAAAGCAGTTTTTCCCATTGACGGCCTTGCTGCAATAAGTATAAGATCCGAATTTTGAAGCCCTGCCGTCATTGCGTCAAAGTCCACAAAGCCGGTAGGCACTCCCGTAAGGCGGCCTTTGTTTTTATATATGTCCTCGATACGTTCAAACGCTGATACCGCCACCTCGCGTATGTGGTACACTCCGTTTGAAGAACGTCCCTGAATGATGTTGAATATTCCCTGCTCCGCTTTTTCAACAATGGAATTTATGTTTTCCTTTCCGTCGAAGCATTGCTGGGAAATATCGCCGGAGGTCTTTATAAGCTGGCGCAAAACAGCCTTATCTTTAACTATCTTTACATAGTTTTTTATGTTTACAGAGCTTCCTACGGAAGAGGCTATCTGCGCAATAGCCGCAATTCCGCCAAGCTGTTCAAAAACTCCTTTTTCCTCAAGCTTGTTTTTTACGGTTATTATGTCTATAGGTTCTCCTGACGAATAAAGCTCAAGCGCCGCTTCAAACACCTGACGGTTGTCCGGCCGGTAAAAATCATCCGGACTCAGGCTTTCCATAGCCACTCCTGCAGCTTCCCTGTCTATAAACATGGAACTTAACACGGCTTTTTCAGCCTCGGCGTCATGCGGCGGAACCTTTGCGAAATAATTTGTGCTTTCGTTTGTTTCCATTATAGGCATACCTCTTTTTGTCAGCCCTCTACTATCGCAACCTTGACTTTTGCGGATACCTGCGGATGAATCTTTATCTCAATAGTTTTTTCGCCTGTCATTTTGATAGGCTCGTCAAGCACTATTTTTTTCTTGTCTATCTTAAAACCGTTTTGCTCCTCCATTGCCTGGGCAATCTCCTTGCTTGTAACAGAGCCGAAAAGTTTTCCGTTATCGCCGGTTTTTACGGTTATTTTTACAACTGTTGCCTCAAGCTTTGCCGCCGCCGCTTTGGCCGCCTCAAGCTCCTCGGCTTTTTTGCGATCCTCGGCTTTTTTCTGCTGGCTCAAAGTGTTCATGTTTCCCTCTGTTGCCTCTACGGCAAGCTTTCTCGGTATCAAAAAGTTAGCCGCAAAGCCGTCGCTTGCATTTATTGTCTGTCCTTTTTTGCCTGAACCTTTTACATCCTGAAGTAATATTACTCTCATATCGGTTTTTCCTCCCTGTAATTTTCGTTTATCAGCTTTGCCACTGCCGCCTTGGCCTCATCCATATTCATTGTTTTGAATTCAGCCCCGGCCATTGCCGCATGTCCTCCGCCGCCTATTTTAGACAAAAGCCCGTTCATGTCTATCTTTCCGCTGCTTCTGCCGCTTACAAACACCCTGTCGTTTACTATATAAAAAACAAACGCGGCCTCTATGCCGTCCGAGTTTAAAAGCTCGTTTGCAGCCTGTGCGGCTGCCACATAAATGTCACGGCACTGTATGTCGCACTGTGAAACCAATATGTCAGGCTTAAGATGCCATGCTGTTTCCACGATCCCCGCTTTAAGCTTTACAAGTTCTTCGTCCGGCTTAAGGCAAATGTCCACCTTATTCATATCCGCGCCCTTTTCAAGCAGATACTGTGCACAGTGCATCGTGCGTTTGCCTGTGTTTATCGAAAAATGATTAGTATCTATTATTATTCCGGCAAGAAGCGCTCCGGCTTCTTCCGCCGTCAAGGCCGTATTTTTGCTTTCGGCAAGCATCGTTACAAGCTCGCTTGTTGAAGACGCCGACGCATCGGAAAAAGAAAATCCGTTTTCGCGCACAATGTTGTTTTCGGCGGCATGATGATCTACTATAGCCGTTTTTTTAACTTTTTCAAGCATGTCCACACTGTAAGAATCAAGCATCTTTGTGCTGCACGCATCCGACACTATCAAAAGGGTATCGGCGCTTACAGCCTCGTATGCTTCCTTTGACGAGACAAAAAGTTCTTCATCTGTATTTTCAAAGTCGCGGCATAGTCTTAAAAACGCTTTCGACTGTTTGTCAACCACTATCCTGCATTGCCTGCCGACTGTTTCAGCCATGGCGCAAAGCCCCACGGCAGCGCCTATCGAGTCAAAATCCGGACGTTTATGGCATATTATATATACATTTTTTGATTTTTTCATAAGCTGCGTAAGCTTGTCAGCCATTGCTTTAAAGCTTGCCTTGCCTACAAAAAAGCGTAGCATGAGCGCCGTGCACAAAATGCCTGCCAGTGCTGCCGAAGCAAGAAATAAAGCCGTATACGGCGACAAAATTATCAAAACCGTAATAAGCGCCAGCAGAAAAAGCAAAAACAATTTTCCCGAAAGCCTCATATCTTTAATTGATTTCATATTTTCAAAACTGCCTTTCGGATACTATTTTACTCAGACAATACCGTTTTTCAGTACGTGGTTATCTCATTATAGGTGCCCAAAAACTTAAAAAAGTCGGTTTTTCTTTTGAGCATCCGCATTGCTTCCTGCCTGTCATTTTTGTCATTACATTCAAAATCGATATAAAACACATATTTTCCAAAACAGTCCTTCATAGGCCGCGACTCTATTTTGGTAAGATTTATATCCCATATCGCAAGTATGTCAAGCACACGGTAAAGGCTTCCCGGTTTGTGTTCTGTTGAAAAAACAAGGCTTGTCTTTCCGTCAAGGTCAAGGGCTGATTTGTCGCGGGTTACCACAAAAAATCGGGTTACATTTGTTTCGGCATCCTGTATATCTTTTTCTGTTATATCAAGGGCGTATATCTGCGAAGCCAAAAGAGTGGATATGGCATAATAATTTTTGCCGCTTTCCTTAACGATTCGCGCCGCCTCCGAGTTTGAAAGCACCTGCACCGTTTCAACATCCGGATAGTTTTTCAAAAGATATTTCCTGCACTGGGCAAGCGACTGGGGATGTGAAAATATTTTTTCCGGTTTTTTCCCCACGCATTCCGGCCGTGTCATAAGATTGTGGCTTATAGGTATTATTATTTCCTTTTTTATATATATATCCACGTCTGAAATAAGCGTGTCGAGGGTATAATTTACAGTACCCTCAATAGAGTTTTCAAAAGGCACAACACCCTCGTCTATTTCGCCGTTATTTACCGCTTCAAGCACATCGCTTATCCTGCTGAAGGCTGTTGTTTTGTTTGCGCCGCTTTTAAGGCTTTCAACATATTTATCGGCGGCTATCTGTGAAAACGTGCCTTCCGGGCCTAAATATCCAATGTTCATTTTTAATCCTCCATATGGTTTTCCTAAATATTTTATCATATCATGCCGAAAAGTAAAAGTGTTTGAGGCTTAATTTGTAAATATGAGTTGTTTATGCTATACTTTAAAATATTAAGGTGTTAACCTAATCCGCCTGTTTTTAAGGAGATAAACTATGAGACCATCGTCATTTATGGCTTCGCTTTTTTCGCTTTTTCTTGTATTGTGTATGCTTGCCTTCAGCCTGCTTAACGGCTTTTTTCATTTTGGAAACACTGTGCTCAATACTTTTTTTGAGGAATTTATAGTTTTCGGCATACCTACGGTGTTGTTTTTTGCGCTTACAAAGTCAAGCCCGAAGGATATTTTTTCTGTAAAGCCGCTTTCAATAAAAAACGCAGGCATTATTTTTCTTTTATCCATTGCGCTTCAGCCGGCCCTTATGGCTGTTTCGGCTGTAACATCGATATTTTTTAAAAATCCCGCTACAGATTTTCTAAATGACATGGCCTCGGCGCCGCCTCTAACCGCTGTTTTGATCGTTGCCGTAATGCCGGCCTTTTTTGAAGAGCTGTTTTTCAGGGGCTTGATTTTTTCAAACTACCGGCATGTGGAAATAAAAAAAGCATGTCTTATGACCGGATTGTTTTTCGGTCTTGCACACATGGATTTGCAGCAGTTTGCCTATGCCTTTATAATGGGCATTATATTTTGCTATTTTGTATACCGCACCGGCTCAATATTTTCTTCAATGCTTTCGCACTTTACCATCAACTTAAGCCAGGCGCTTTTTTCGGCATATCTTCTCAAAGCCGCTTCCCGCGTTTCACAATCGCAGGCGTCTCAGGCAGCCGCTGATGCCGGCACTTTCCAGGTGTTTTTATCTTTTGCCGTTATTGTTCTTCTGTCGCTTATAGTGGTATACCTTCTGTTTCGGCTTTTTGAAAAGAATAACGCGCCTTTATACAAAAATATGTCAACGGAAAATATTATTTACTGCGACAATTCTTTTAAAAGTGAAAAAATAATCCGCTGGCCGCTTTTCGTGCTTTTGATTGTCTATATTTTATATACCATCTGATTTTAAGACAGAAAAAAAGAAGGAAGTAACTCCTTCTTTTTATTTTTGCCATATATGCTCTTTTTGATTACGCCTGCTTTGGAGCGCCTACTGGACAGCTTCCAGCACAAGCACCACAATCGATGCAAGCAGCCTCATCGATTACATAAACGCCGCCGTTTTCAGAGATTGCATTTACAGGACAATCAGCAGCACATGCGCCGCAGCCGATACAGCTTGAGTCAATTTTATATGCCATTGGGATACACCTCCTGCCGTTTATATTCGGTTTTTATTGTATCGCATTTTATGTTTTTATGCAACTAAATTTAATAATTTTCCGCTCTATTATGTTCCCCCTCTGAAAAAAACAGCGTCTTTATGTTTTTGCAGCCGTATGATATTGGCGTTTTTTGAATATAAAATGTATTTGTTTTTATACCATGAAGTGATATAATTAAATTGATAAATATTTCCATTTTGAAACGGAGATGACTTTTAAATGGTAAATCCTCTGTCTGTTTTTATTCTCGCCGCAGGAATGGCTGTTTCGCCTGCTCAGCCGGCAGCAAACACCCAGCCTGCCGCTGTTTCACAGGAATCCCCGGTTTCTTCCGCCACGGCAAAGACCTTCGATTACGGTCTTATTAAATCCCTTATGCCTCCTACGCCTGATGCAAACAATCCTCTTGTTGGCGAAAACGATAAAAAAAGCTGGTGGTTTAAACGCAATGCCAATAATCTTCCTCCTTCGGCACAGCAGGATATAAATATCTCGCAATACGGAGCCTATTATCTCGGCGATGTGAGCCGCAAGGTTATTTATCTTACCTTTGACGAAGGCTATGAAAACGGTTATTCCTCACAGATACTCGATACTCTTAAGGCTAACGACGTAAAAGCCGCGTTCTTTGTTACAAAAGATTACATTAAGTCACAGCCGGAGCTTGTAAAACGCATGGTTAGCGAAGGACATGTTGTCGGAAACCACACAGTAAACCATCCCGACCTTACAACTCTTGACGACAAACAGATACAGGCCGAAATCACAGGCTGTGCCGATTATTTTAAGGAAGTTACCGGAAAAGACATGCCGCCGTTTTTCAGGCCGCCTGAGGGAACCTACAGCATACATACCCTGCAGCAGACGCAGGAACTTGGATATAAAACCATTTTCTGGAGCTTTGCTTACAAGGACTGGGTTGTAGACGATCAGCCGGGCGCACAGGCTTCCCACGACAATGTTATGAAGTATTCGCATAACGGCGCGATAATGCTTCTTCATGCCGTATCAAAAAGCAACACCGAGGCTTTGGACAGTATAATTAAGGATCTTAAGGCCGAGGGTTATACCTTTGAAAGTCTTTACGACCTGCCTTGATAAATATTTTTAAAACTTGGGGGAATGTTAAAATGGATAAGATTAAGCTTGATTTCAACAATATGATGTCGGATTTTATAGGGAAAAACGGCATAGCGCCTGACGAAATAACGGCTTTGGATGAAAAAATAGCTTCCGCACAAAAAGCCATGGACGAAAAGCGTAAAACAGGCAAAATGGACTGGCGCGATCTGCCGTATAATCAGGCAGACATAGTTAATGAAATAACCGGTTATGCCGCGTCCGTAAAGGACAGCTTTGACGCCTTCGTAGTGCTTGGCATAGGCGGCTCGGCTCTTGGCCCTCTTGCCGTACAGCAGGCTATAAACCACCCGTTTTACAACGAGCTTCCAAAAGAAAAACGCGGCGGCTTTCCAAAGCTTTATGTAGCCGACAACGTAGATCCCGAAAGGCTTGCCTGTCTTTTTGAAACGGTTGACATAACCAAATGTCTTTTCAACTGCATATCAAAAAGCGGCTCTACGTCTGAAACAATGAGCCAGTTCATGATAATAAAAGAACTTTTAAGCGAAAAAATGAGTAAAGAAGAAGTAAGCCGCCATATAGTATGCACAACCGACAAGGCAAACGGCAACCTTATAAAAATTGCCCGTGAGGAAGGCTACAGGACATTTGTAATACCGTCCGGAGTCGGCGGAAGATTTTCAGAGCTTACGCCTGTAGGGCTTCTTCCGGCCGCTATGTGCGGAATAGACATAGACGCGCTGCTTAAGGGCGCGGCAGTTATGGACGAGCTTTCAAAGGAAAGCGATATTTATAAAAATCCGGCATACATGTTTGCCGTATTAAGCTTTATAGCGATGAACAAAGGCAAAAACATAACCGTTATGATGCCGTATGCAGATTCGCTCAAGCTTATAGCCGACTGGTTTGCACAGCTTTGGGCTGAAAGCCTTGGGAAAAAGACCGATAACAGCGGCAAAGTAATCCATGCCGGCCAAACCCCTGTAAAGGCGCTTGGCGTTACCGACCAGCACTCTCAGGTACAGCTTTACACGGAGGGCCCGTTTGACAAAATGCTTGTGCTTATCGGTGTTGAAAAGTTCAAAAAAACAATGACCATACCAAAGCTTTACGGTGACATTCCGTCGCTTGGCTTTCTTGGCGGAATAACCCAAAACGAGCTTATACATACCGAACAGGCCGCCACGGAATACGCGCTTCTTAAAGCAGGAAAAATGAACATGACGATAACGCTTCCCGAGGTTAATGAATTTACTCTCGGCCAGCTTTTGTACATGTTCGAAGTTGCCACAGCCTTTGCCGGCGAACTGCTTAATATAAACGCTTTCGACCAGCCCGGTGTTGAAGAAGGCAAAAACGCCACATACGCAATGTTTGGAAGACCCGGCTACGATGAAAAGAAAAAAGAGCTTGATTTACGTCCTGAAAAAAATTCAAAGTACATAATACGGTAAACCAAAAAAACACCTGCCGTGTGCAAATAAACACATGACAGGTGTTTTGCTGTAATTATTTCTGGTTATATTTCAGCTTTGACCCACAGTATTCGCATACTCCGGTAAAGCCTACTTTTACGGTATTTGTCGCTCCGCAGTTTGGACATGTTACCGCTGCCGTTTCTTCCGGCACACCGTTATTTAACACGCTTTTTCCGCCAAGTACTATCGTTGTGCCCGAATCCAGATAACAGTTTACAAGCATGTCTTTTTTTATAAGCAGATTCAGATTTTTCATCGCTTTTTCTTTCGTAGTTCCTGTTTTTGAAGCAAGCTCGGATAAAGATATGTATCCATCGGCATCATTTTTAAAAACAGCGTTGTAAATCTTCGCAGTCTGGCAAAGATTCAGTTTTTTAATTCCTTTATATATCATCAATATAAAAATCAGGCACAAAATTCCGCATGTGGCAGAGTCGTTGCCGCTCACGCTCTCTTTTCCCACTGCAAAACCGAAAATAGCTAAGGTTATTATAAACATCAATATTATTCCAACTATAAGCTCGATCTTTGCCCCTCTTTTCTTTTTGGCAACAGCTCTGTCCGATAAATACATTTTTATTCCTCCCCCCGGAAAACCCTGTGTCATGTAATTGCAAAATATATTTATACTCAAAACATTGAATCACAAATCACAACGAAAATATATTAGCTATGCTGCACAAAATTTCAGTTTCGTCAATTTGCCGTGCAAAAAAGGACAGCATATGCCATCCTTTAATACATTTTAGTCAACGTCGTTTAAATCAAGCTTCTTTGCGGCCGCAATGGCGATGGCTCCGCCGCCTATATGACAGGCAACGCTGAGAGAAAGAGGTGCAAGATAAAAAACTCTGTGTGGATAAATTTTTGCCACTTCATCCCGGTATTCTTTTATATCCGTCGTATCCAAGCCGCTGTAGGTAAAAAACAGATGCACCTTGCTTGGGTCTTCCGCCGCGTTATAACGGTTTTTAATATCGCTTTGAATAGCATTGAGCATTATCTTTTTGGCGGCTTTTTTTGTTCTTGCCTTTGAAAACGCGTCAAGCTTTGAACCCTGTATCTGAAGAACCGGTTTTATTTTTAAAAGAGTTGCAAGCGCCGCTCCGGCTGCCGTAACGCGTCCGCCTCTTTTAAGATATTTAAGAGTTTCAAGAGTTATATAAATGCTTGAGTCAAATCTTGTTTTTTCAAGATATTTTTTTATACGTGCCCCGGATATTCCAACTGCCGCCATTTCCATAGCGTCGCGTGTAGACTGCATCTGGGTTATGGATATGTGCTGATTGTTTACCACATGCACCCTTCCGTCAAAATCCTGTGCAAGCAGAGCCGCCGTCTGATATGCGCCGCTTAACGCGCTTGACATGGGTATGTGCACAACTTCGTCATATTCTTTAAGAAGCCTGTTCCAGGTTGCTATAATGTCGCTTGGTGAAGGCTGTGAAGTTGAAATCTCAGCATCCTCAGACAAAAATTTATAAAACTGCTCCTGTGAAAGGTTTATATCCTCATAATATGTCTTGCCGTTTATTGTAAAAGGCATAGGCATAACCTCTATGCCCAGTTCCTTTGCTTCCGCCTGTGTTATGCCGCTGTTGCTGTCTGTCATTATTGCTGTTTTTGACATAGCTCAACCTCCAATACACATAAAATTATTTACTAAGTATAGCATATTTCAATATTTAAAACAATGCCTGCGTTTTACAAAAAGAGAAGCAAAGTTGTTTCTTCACGTATTGAAAATTTAAATCAAAGCATTTATACTGAAATATATTATTGTAAAATGTGTTGCAGCTCTTGTTTTTATTGTATCCGTACATTTTCATGGAATTCAGCGCAGAAAGCGGCTTTTGGCAAATTATAAGTATGCGGCGGAAAACCTGATTCGTGAAATTGTTTATGACCCGTGCAAGAAAACTTTATTGCCGGCAGAAAATACGTAACGGCTGTGCAAAGTCAAACGGCAATTACGATACAGTGATATGCGGTATATATTCCTTTGCCTGATTGTATTTATGAACCTGATGTAACTGTAAACATCAGATAATTTCGGTTTTTCAGGCAGCAAGCAAATTTTTTGTTGTACAAAATCATCCGCAAATATTGACAAAATTCACGCAATGTGATAGCCTGTCACTGAGGAGGTAATATTATGAATATAAAGAAACTTAAAGTAATAGTCGCTGCCGCGGTATTATCCGCTGCCATGTTTGTTCCGGGAGTAACCGGAAGCTGCTATGTTGATGCAAAAGAAGGCGTAAACGTCGATATAGACGGCACGTTCGCAAACTATGCCGGTGACGCGGGAACTCCGTTTATAGACAGCTCAGGCCGCGTTCAGGTTCCGTTAAGGCAGACTGCGGAAAGCTACGGCTGCACTGTAAAATGGGATGGCAGTACAAAAACAGCCTACATTACAAAAGACGGAAAAAATGTCACTGTTCCGGTTGGCCAAAACTACATCGTCTGCGACGGAACTCAGAAATCAATTGATACCTCCGCCATGATACTAAGCGGAAGAATATACATGCCTATCCGTGCTGTGCTTGAACAGTTCGGAGCCGTTGTGCACTGGAACGGCAAGGATCAGACGGTAATTATCGACTCGCCTTTTGCAAAGCTTATAAATATTTATTTCGAAGATGTCGGCCAGGGCGACTGTACCTTTATCGATGACGGCGACTACGAAGTGCTTATAGACAGCGGCACAAGCGCACATGGCGAGGAGGTTGTAAACGCCATAAAGCCATATGTTGACGGAAGTCTTGACCTTGTAATCGCAAGCCACATGGACGCAGACCATATAGGCGGCATGGCCGATGTATTCAGCGCTTTTCAGGTACGTGAAGTAATAGAAAACGGCGACAATGCAGGTTCCGCCACATATAATACCTTTAAGGAGTCCGTTAAAGATGAAGCCGGCTGTACCGACGTTGCAGACGACAATGTAACTCTTGACCTTAAAAACGGCGCTCAGCTTAAAATAATCGAAACCGGCGACAACAACGGTTCGGAAAACGCAAACAGCGTTGTAGCGCTTTTTACATATAAAAATGTAAACCTGCTTCTGGCTGGCGATATGACCTCAGACGTTGAAAAAGCCAATCTTTCAAGCTTTGGCGATGTAGACGTTTTTAAAGCGTCACACCACGGCTCCGCCACATCAAACAGCGCGGAGTTTTTGTCAGTAATACGCCCTGAATATGTTGTCGTATCGGCAGGAACCGGAAATACCTACGGCCACCCAACATCCGATGCGCTTGAGAGATTTTTCAATATCGGCGCTGATGTGTTTGGCACTTTTAAAAGCTCCACAATAAAAATGACGACTGACGGCGCAGGCTATTATTTTGACAAAAACGAAAGGCTTACCCTTGATGACGCAGGCGCAGGCGGCACAAAAACCGCGGCCATCGATGTGCCTGCTACAGCTTCGGCAAGCTACAGTTCGTATTCCCAGTCAGGCTCATACTTTTGTGATAAAAACGAAGCGGCATACATAGGAAATTCGAGTACAAAAAAATATCATACTCTTTCCTGTTCGTATGCCGCCAAAATAAGCGATAAGAATTTAGTATATTTTTCTGACGAATCCAGCGCACAGTCAGCCGGTTTTTCGCCCTGCAAGGTATGCAAACCGTAATTAAAGTTTTATCTTTACCATAGCATTAATTTTTTCAAAAGCTTTTTTCATATCCTCGTCTACGAGAGTGCTTTTAAGCTCATATACCTTTCTGTAATATTCGGTATTTCTTCTTTGCGGCTTAAAAACATCCTTTATGACGAGGTTTTTTTCAAATACGGCCTTCAGATCGTCAATGTCGCCAACAGCGTAAGCTGCCGTTGCCGCGTCTGTCATTACGGCGCCCTGCGCAGTTTTAAGCGTAACAACAGTGCTGTCTATCATATCGGCTTTTATCTGGTTCCACACTGCGCTGTGGCTTCCGCCTTCCGTTACCGTTATCACATCAAGCGCAACTCCGGCTTTTTTATATATGTCGGTGACACCTATGTAGTCGTAGCCTATTGCCTCAAGCACAGCCCGCCACAACACTCCCTGGTCGCTGTCCATAGAAAGATTTAAAAAACAGGCACATGCGTTTGATATATCTCCAAAGCCGCCTGTAAGATACGGTAAAAAAAGCACTCCGTTTGCACCCGGCTGAATCTTTTCCGCTTTTTTGTTGAGCAGGTCAAAATATTCGCCGTCGTCGGCTTTATTGCAAATATTGTCCCTGTACCATCTTAACGCAAGACCGCCGGTTCGTATAAAACCCCAGTAAAAATATGTATTTTCAAGCGTTCCGCTGTTAAAGATAAGGTCTGTTCCGGGCTTGCTAAGCTCAGGCTTTATGCCGTCTGTGGCTATGCAAAACATGGCACAGGTTCCGGCAACATCCGCGGCTTTATTTACAGCCGTTACCCCGCAGCCGATCATGCTCTGCATTGTATCTCCGGTGCCGGCACATACAGGCGTTCCTGCCGGTATGCCTGTCTTTTCGGCATATTCTTCAGTTATATGGCCTATTATATCCCATGGCTTTACTATTTTCGGAAGATATTTTTTGTCAAGCTGAAGTATCTCAAGCTGCTTATCAGACCATTCTTTTTTAATTACGTTATATCCAAGCCCCCAGCCGGAAAGAGCACCCCAGTCGATAAAAGCGTCATCTGCCTTAAGACCCGCAATATGCATAAGAATATACGGTGCGTTATGTACAAATTTCCTGCCTTTTCGCCTGAAAGCTTCGCTGTGCTTTAAAAACCAACGCGCAAAAAGCGCCGGAAACATGCAGTTTGGAAGCGGATTTCCCGTTTCCTGCGCCCATATATCAAGGTTCATTGCAGAAAGCTTTTCGGCATCTTCCTTTGTTCTCGAATCGAGATAATTTACATACGGCGTTATGGCATTTCCGTTTTCGTCAATTCCCGTTATTCCAAGTATGACTCCGTCGCCAAATACCGATCGTATGCCGCTTACATCAAGGCCCTTTTCCTTCATAATATCCGTACATTCACGAAGACTTTTTACAGCGGAGTTAAGATAATCATCCGCATCCATGTCAACCCATCCGGCATGCGGATACTTAAGTTCTGTGGGATTGCTGCTTTGCGCAACGCACTTCATTTCAAAGTCATATACCGCCGCCTTTACGCTTTGCGTTCCCGCGTCAAAGCCAACATAATACTTTTCCATTTTTTACGCCCCTTTTAACTTGATATTTATCTTAATTCCTCATACTGCTCAATTGTTTTACGCACTTTTCTAAGCGCTGTTTTTATAAAATACAAGCTTAGAGCAAGCGCCATTACCTCGGCTATCGGAAATGACAGCCACACAAGGTTAAGCTTTCCCAAAAGCGAAAGCAGATATGCCGCCGGTACAAGCACTACCAGCTGGCGTCCGACAGCTATTATAAGGCTGTATATTCCGTAACCAAACGCCTGACAAACAGAGCTTGTAATTATGCAAACTCCCGCAAACACATAGCTTATGCTTATTATTCTGAGCGCCGGCACGCCAATTTGAAGCATTGAAGGCGATGCGTTAAAAAGCAGCAGCAGCTTGTCAGGTATTACCTGGAAGCACAATAATCCGATAAGCATTATTCCTACCGCATACATTATGGCAAGCTTCATCGTCTGGCGTATTCTATCCTCTTTACGCGCTCCGTAGTTATAGGCGATTATAGGCACCATTCCGTTATTTAAGCCAAAAACCGGCATAAAAACAAAGCTTTGCAGCTTGAAATACACTCCAAACACAGCTACCGCCGTAGATGTAAAGCCAATCAGTATTTTATTCATGGCGTATGTCATAAACGAGCTTATTGATACCATAAGCACCGACGGAACGCCTATTATAAGTATGTGCTTTATTATTTCGCCGTCCGGACTTATATTTTTTATATGAAAATTTATATCACTGTTCTTTTTTAAGTTAAGCATAACAGCAAGTGCGCCTGCTATCGACTGACCGATTACCGTAGCGATTGCGGCTCCCGCAACACCCATTTTCGGCACACCGCACAAACCAAATATAAATACAGGATCAAGTACTATATTTATAACCGCACCCACAGTCTGTGTAAGCATTGTATACATCGTTCTTCCTGTTGCCTGAAGCAGCCGTTCAAACGTAACCTGTGCAAAAAGGCCAAAGGACAGTCCCGCACAAATTCGTATATACGACGTACCGTTTTTTACTATCTCGTCTATATTCGTTTGCGAGCGCATAAAGGCACCGGCTGCGAATATTGCAAAAAGCAGAAATATGCCAAATGCTATAATATTCAAAAGCACGCCCTGCATGGCCGTTTTATCCGCAAAATCCTGACGTTTTTCTCCAAGGGCACGGGAAAGGATAGCATTTGTACCTACTCCTATGCCTGCGCCGAAAGCTATCATAAGGTTTTGCACAGGAAATGCCATTGATACAGCTGTAAGCGCGTTTTCGTTAAGCATGGCCACGTAGATGCTGTCTACAACATTGTAAAACGCCTGCACTATCATTGAAATCATAATAGGCACTGCCATGCTTAAAAGCAGTTTGTTCACGGGCATAGTACCCATTTTGTTTTCTTTTGCTGTTTCTTCCATATTTTCACCTCTTATTCAGTATCGTTATTGATTGTAACTTAAATAAAAATTTATGTCAACTGCACAGTTTATCTTAATCGCATAACATACAAAATCTTGTCTGCTATCCGATTAGGGCAAAGCATAAAAAGAAGGAGTTCCTTTCGGAACTCCCTCTCGATAGCTTATTTAATACTTATTCAGTTAAGAATTAGTTTAATGTAGCTGTCTTTGTTGCATCGTCCCAGTTGATCTTGCTGTCGTTCAAACCAAGAGCGTAGCCCATGTCTCTAAGTGGGATAAATGCTCTGTTGTTTGTGATCTCGCACTGAGCCTGCATAGCAACTTCAACACCGTTGATTGTCATTGTTCTTGAACCAACTGTCATGCTGATTACACGAGCGCCAAATGTGATTGTAACTGTCTTTGTAGCGTCATCCCATCTTACGATAGCTGCGTTAGAAAGAGCTTCTGTTACGGCACGTACTGGAAGCATTGTGTAGCCGTTGCTGATGTATGCTGGAACATCAAGAGGTATTGTTGCATCGTTAGCTGTCATTGAGTTAGCACCAACAGTAACCTTGATTGTTGTTGTAAATGTAGAATCGTCTTTGTCACGGCCTGCTGTTACAACGTTTACATAATCCTTAACAACTGTGATGTTTCTTGAATCGAAGAGCGGTGTATTGTCATACTTTGATCCGCTTGTTACAGAGTTCTGGAAGATTGAATCATACTGATCATAATCAACGATCTCAGTATCTTCATCTGCAGATGGGTCTGTAGCGCTTGTGCAAACAACTCCGCCATTCTTTACATCTGAATAATCATGTGTCTTTGAAGCTGTAAGCTTAAGAGCGTATGTGCCAGCAGGGATTGTTCTGTCCATATAGAGCTCGCATTTTGTAAGCTTTATAACTGCAGGAGCCTTAGCTGACTCGTCGTCGATCTTAATCTTAACGATGTTGTTGTCTGTTGTAACCTTGTCGATTGTAAGGTCGCCAGACTCAACTGTTACTGTAGGGTCATCATCGAAACCAAGGTCTTCGATCTTGAGAGCAAGTGTTGTACCGCTCTTAAGGAGACCAGCCTCAGCCTCTGTGATTGTGATGTCGCCGATTGCTGTATGTCTGTAGTCGATAACTGCATCTGTTGATGTAGCTGTAACTTTTACAGGAGCAGCTACTGTTGCAACTGTTGCTGAAACTTCCTGGTCAACGCCAGCGCCTGTAAGGGTAGCTACTACGTCGCCTGTGAAGGAAGGTGCATATGAAAGCTGGAACTTAAGTTCTACTTTAGCTTTTGCTGTGCCTGTTGCTGTACCGGAGATCTTAACTTCACCATGATCATCCTGGTTGTCGATTGTGTAAGTAAATGCTGAAAGACCGTCTTTAACTGTCGGGCTTACGCCAAGAACCTTAACGCCTGTAGGGAATACGATCTTTGTTTTTCTGCTTGTTAACCAAGAACCCTTTACTGTCTCTTTCATTGTTACTTTAAGAGTGTCATTGTCTGGGTTAGCTGTTCCTGAATAATAAGTAGGAACTGTTGCGTCTTCTGCTACGAATGTTACTCCGTATGTTACAGCTGTAGCAACTTCAAGAGTTGTCTTTGTAACGTTGCAGCCAGATACTGTCATGTCTGCTACGTCGCCTGAATCAACCTTGTCGTCATCATACTGAACTGATGAAGCAACTGTGATTGTCATAGCTGTGTCTGAACCAGTGAATGTTGAAGGAACAACGATTTCAAGCTGATTGTCGTTTGAAACTGACAATTTAGCGCCTGTTGCTGTGCCATCAAAATATGACTGATACTTTGAAGGATAAACAGTTACTGTAGGTGTTCCCATGTATGTCCAGTTGCTTGAAAGTTTGAACTTAAGTGTTCCGGACTCAAGAGCGCCTGCGTTTGTCTCTTTGATTACAACGTTCTTTATTGCTCCGCCGCTCTCAGAGATATCTGTTTTCTTCTCGATTGTAACTGTAGCTGAACCTGATGCAACTGTAGCGAATTTGTATGTGCCTGAAGAAATAACGGAATCCATAGGATCGATCGTTACTGTAGCGTCGCCCTCGTCTGTAAGGGATGTGAGCATCTTAACGATGATGCCCTGCTTTCCGTCTACTGTTGAAGCGTTGTCAACATCACCTGTGATGATGATGTTCTTTGCAGAAAGTTTTGTAATCTTAACGTTTGACATACCTTTGATAAAACCATATGTTGTACCGCTAATTGTTACAGTACCGTCTGTAGCAACACCTGTGAATACGCTGTCAAGCCACTCAGCGTTAGCTAAGTCAAGCTCGAAAGCTGTGTCTGATGTGCCGCCCTGAAGATCTTTCTCATACATCTTGAGTTCAGGAGCTTTGTCTGTTAAATCTGTATCAGTGTCGCCGGAAGCGATATTGCTGATACGGTTAGTTGTTGTAGCAAATGCTGTCATAGGAATCATACCGATTACCATGATAGCTGCTAACAATAAAGCTAATTTCTTTCTCATGTCTTTTTTTCCTCCTTATAAAATTTATTTGTGATCTGTTCGGAAACGGCCGCTACCGCCTTTTCCATTTACAAATCGCATTATAGCACCCCGTGCGGAAGGCGTCAATTGCTTTGCGGCAAGTGTAATCTTACTGTAATATAGCTGAAACACAGTGTAATGTTGTCCGCTACAAACAAACATTATTCCGCATTCAGCGTACAGCAGGCGCCGGCCGCCGCAAAATTCACATACCACCCGAGAATACTTACGCTATTATATAACATCGTTTGCTTTTTTTCAAGAAAAACCGCCGTTAAAAATGTTACAAACTTGTTACAAACATGGTGAATTTTTCATATCCCCCGAAAGCGTTTTTCAGCCCGTATATCGCCGCCGATAAATTTCAAAAGCCTGTAGCCGCCTATTATTCTTGAAGCTATGCGGTCGGTATAATGCTCCTGTATTTCGGCCATTTCAAGGTTTGTTGATATTATCACAGGCTTATTGGTTATAAGACGCGTGTTTATTATATCAAAAAGCTCGGATGAAGTAAAAGACGTTGAAAACTCGGTTCCGAGGTCGTCTATTATAAGCAGATCAACATTCACGATATCGCTTATAAAACCGTTGCCCGTTTCATCCTCGTCCTTTTTTGAAAACCGCTCCTGCTCCAGACGGCGAAACATTTCCGCAGCGGTAAGATACAGCACTGTAAATCCCGTATCCAGAAGCTCTCTTGCGATGGAGCTGCAAAGAAAAGTCTTTCCAAGCCCCGGACGTCCGCAGAAGAACAGATTCTCTTTTTTCCTGCCGAATGTTCTTGTAAAGTCAAGACACACGGCAAGTATCCTCTGCATGTTTTCCCGCGGTGAAACGGTTTGCTCAGACGTTTTTTCAGCCGAATAAAAATTTATATCAAAGGTATCAAAATTCTCATTTTTCGTAATTTCACGTATGTTTGAGTTCGTATATGCTTTATCTACCAAAAGCTGTGTAAAGCATGAGCACGGCTTCGAATCCACAAAGCCTGTATCCATGCACTTTAAGCATTTGTAGTGTGTTTCAAGGTAATCCTGAGGATAATTATTTAGTTTTAAAAGTTCGTTTTTTTCTTTTTTCAAAGTTTCAAGCTGCATTTTAAGCTTTTGAGCGGCCTCGTCGGCAGTTTCAGGTTCGCTTATAAGCTTTTGTGCCGTGCTTATGCCGCAAAGGCGTATTTTTTCATCTATTTCCTTTATGCGCGGCACCGCCTTATACACCGCCTGACGGCGTTTTTCAAGGCTGTTTCTTTCTTCTGCCCGTCTTATGTCAAAATCTCTAAGCACTTCTTTATAAACAGCTGTTTTATTCAGCATATGCTTCCCCCGCAAATCATTTGTCTATTTCGCCGCCCATAAGCTTTTCAATCTTTTCATAATCATACTGTCTTTGAGTATAACTGTTGAATTTATTGGGCTTTGGCTGCTGCTTAGTTGTTTCGGCCGTCTTTTTTGAAATGGTAAAGGCTTTTTCAGCCGCTTCTACGTCTGCCGCAAGCTTAAAGCCGCTCGAGTGCCACTTTGTTAAAATACTGTCGGCGTATCTAAAGGCAGCCTTTCCGGTATTCATTACTGTTTTTTCACAGGCCATCAAAATAAGCTCCAGCGGCATTTCGTATGTATTTACCCATTTCATCATAAACTTTTCCTCTGCCGCAACCGGATCACGGCCGTTCTGGCCGAAAGCCTTCATTATAGCACGATATGACGTATTATAGTTTTCAAGCTGTTTTTTTATATCCTGCGCGTCGGAAAAACCGCTTTCGCACCAGTCTACAGCCACACGTTCTATGTACCGCATATTTTTATGCCCATGCGATACACAGTAGTCAAGCAGAATTTCTATTGTTTCAATATTCATTCCAAGCCAGTCATAAAGCGAAAAAACGTTGTTCATCTCGGCTTGAGTAAGCAGTTTTCCAAGCTTCTCCTGCGCCATATCAAAAAGCTCGCGAACGCACCTGTTTTTATCGGCATATGCCGCTATTTCCTGAGGACTGTACACAGGCGCAGTCTGGGAAAGATACTTCTTCGGCTTTTCGGCATTTACAGGCTTGTTTTCCTCCTGCGGCGCAGGTGCTTTGTCTTCAAGCAGATGCCTGTCGTTCCAATAGGAAACGGCACAGGCCGCTTCACTTTCGGAAATATTAAGCACAGCCGCTATTTGAGCCGCATTGCAGCTTTTAAGGCTTTTTGAGCAAATATAAACAAGTGTATACATAGCCGGAGCCTTTGGCATATAATTTTTTATAAAATCAGCGTTTAAGGCTGTATCCGAAAAATCCATCGTGTCAATCCCTCCTTATAAAAATTATAACATAAAAGCACGGTTTTGGGAAATCCAACTTTAAACATAACGATAAAAAAAGCGAAGCCGGTTGGCTCCGCTTTTGCCCTGCTTTGTTTGGCTTTAAATATTCAGTCCTTTATTATGCCCTTCCTGCGTCTTTCAAAATAACTCTTTGTTTCATTAACTATAACTCCGTTTAACGCTATAAGGGCTATAAGGTTAGGAAAAGCCATAAGGCCGTTTGTAACATCTGCCAAATTCCATACAGCGGCAACCGTCATGTACGGACCTATGAAAACGGCAAGTATATAAATGTATCTGTATATCTTTACAGCTTTTTGGTTTCCCTTTGTAAGATATTCAAGACATTTTTCGCTGTAGTAATTCCAGCCCAGGATAGTTGTAAAGGCGAAAAACACAAGACAAATCATAAGTATGAAGCTTACAACCGCAGGCGACATAAACGCTATGCCCGTCTGGAAAGCCTTAGTCGTAACGGCAACGCCTACAAGGCCCTTGTTCCAGCTTTCGCCTATTACTATCGTAAGGCCCGTAAGGGTACATATTATTATTGTGTCGATAAATGTGCCTGTCATAGTTACAAGACCCTGTCTTGTAGCTTCATGTGTCTGGGCTGCGGCTGCTGCTATAGGCGCCGAGCCGAGGCCCGATTCATTTGAGAATATTCCTCTGGCTATTCCTTTTTGCATTGCTATCATCATGCTGCCTATTGCTCCGCCTGTAACGGCCTTTGTGTTAAATGCTCCCACAATTATTGTGCTTACCGCCTTAGGCACAAGCGAAAGATTTGAAAATACTACAAGCAGACAGAAAACAATATAAATTACAGCCATAAAAGGCACTATTACTTCTGAAACCGACGCTATACGCTTTAATCCGCCTATTATTACAAGCGCCGCTGCAAGCGTAACCAGCAGTCCGGCTATTACTACGGATATTGAATAGCTTCTGCCGAAAAGCGACACTGTGTTTAAGTTGTTCGGGTCAAAGAAATTATTAACCGCCGTTGTTATTCCGTTTATCTGTGTTATTGTGCCTATGCCCATAAGGCCGGCGCATACGCCGAATATTGCAAAAAGTACGGCAAGGAACTTCCAGTTTTTGCCCATTCCTTTTTCTATGTAGTAAAACGGGCCGCCAAGCGCGTGGCCTTTTTCATCAAGAGTTCTGTACTTTATGGCAAGAAGACCTTCGCTGTATTTTGTAGCCATGCCGAAAAACGCCGCAATCCACATCCAGAAAAGCGCACCGGGGCCGCCGCCTACTATGGCCGTGGCAACTCCTACTATGTTTCCCGTGCCTATTGTTGCCGAAAGCGCTGTGCAAAGCGCGCCGAAGCTTGTTACCTCGCCCTTGCCGCCTTCCTCGTTTTTAAACATGTACTTAAGCGCAAGCGGCAGATTCCTTACCTGTAAAAACGCCAGACGGATACTTAAAAATATACCTACCGCAAGTATCAGTATTATAAGCGGCTTACCCCATATAATATCGTCTACCTTAATAATAATATCATTTAACTGCGAAAACATTTCTGATTTACCCTCCCCTTATATTAAAAACACAAATAAAAAAAGCCGATAAATTCGGCTTCCGGAGAAAAAACCACAGACTTTTGCCTCTGTCCTTTTGCCTGAGAGATTGACGTCTTATAAACGCCGTACACCTTCGGCTCTTGAAAAACAAGACTCTCCAGAGTTACTTCACTTACCAAAAAAATATAGCACAAAAAAAGCCGTTCTTCAACGCAAAAATATATACTGCCGTTTATTTCGGCAGTATATACAAAATTTCGTGTGTTTTTATCTTTGTTTTTTGTCAAAAAACATATGTCTTTATTATGCGTACCTTGCTTACAGCATTTCTTTTTTTATTCCCTTTTTCAATATGTTGTCGTAATCAATAAAGTCGTAAATGCTTTCGTCAAACGCGTCGCTGAATTTCAAAAGTTCGTTAAGACTCAGTTCCTCAATAGCCTTTTGCCTGTCCTCGCAGTAAATAACTATTCTGCCGACAATTGAATGTGCGTCCCTGAAAGCCACGCCTTTTTTAACCAGGTAATCGGCAACTTCCGTCGCGTTTAAAAAGCCGCTTGAAACAGCCTTTCTCATAACATCTTTGTGCACCTTTACGGTTGCAATCATTCTCTCCATTATCGTAAGGCAGAAAATAACCGTCGTTACGCTGTCGTAAAAGCATTCCTTGTCCTCCTGAAGATCTTTGTTGTAGGCAAGCGGAGTGCCTTTTATTACGGTTAAAAGCGCCATAAGATCGCCGAAGACACGGCCTGATTTTCCTCTTATAAGCTCCGCACCGTCGGAATTTTTTTTCTGAGGCATTATGGACGAACCGGTGGTGTACTTGTCGTCAAGAGTGATAAACCTGAATTCCTGTGAGCCCCAGAGAATAAGCTCCTCGCTGAGCCTTGAAAGATGAACCATGATTATCGCAAAATCCGACATTGTTTCAAGCTGATAATCCCTGTCTGAAACTCCGTCTATGAAGTTTTCGTAAACCTTTGAAAAGCCAAGCTCCTTTGCCGTAAACTCCCTGTCTATGCTGTGGGTCGTTCCGGCAAGGGCGCCGCATCCGAGAGGCGACTGATCCATTGTAGCAAGAGCGTTTTCAAGCCTTGCCTTATCGCGGGTAAGCATTCCGTGATATGCCATAAGATAATGCTTTAAAGTAACCACCTGTGCTCTTTGAAGATGAGTGTAGCCCGGCATAATATACGGATTTTCGTAAGCGACCTTTTTAAGGGTTGCCAAAAACGAATCTATAAGCTCTATAACATACTTTGTTTCACTTCTTACGTAAAGCTTCATGTCGGTGTTTACCTGGTCGTTTCTGCTTCTTGCGGTATGAAGCTTCTTGCCGACCTCGCCTATGCGGTTTGTAAGATTTACCTCCACAAATGTATGCACGTCCTCATAGTCGCCCTCGGTTTTAAGCGCTCCGCTTTTAACATCCTCAAGTATTCCCTTAAGCCCGTCCTCAATAAGGCGTCCTTCCTCTGCGGTTAAAAGACCGCATTTTACCTGCATTTTAACATGCGCCATACTGCCTGTTATATCAGGTTCTATAAGCCAGAGCGTTTCATTGAAGTTGTTGTTGAAGCGCTCCATAAGTTCATCCTCGCCCTGACGGAAACGTCCGCCCCAAAGCTTTTGATTATCTGCCGACATGATGTATATTCCTCCGTTTTCCAAACCTTTTAAAAAATTATTACGCCCATTTTAACACATAAACCGTGTCAAAACAACATTTTTGAGAATAAAAGAAGCTTCTCTCAAATCATGCTTTCTATGGTGTTGTTTGTATAAGAGGAGTTTAAGCTTTGAATGCCGCAATAAAGGTCTTGGCAGAAATTTTTATTTTCTGTTTTAAAATCATTTTAAATTATTCCTGTAAGCGCAATAAGTATAAGCACTGCCAGACCGGTTAATGAACCTACCGCGTTTATTACAGTTATGTATTTTACTCCCTGCTTTACATTCAGATTGAAAAACTGACATGTCGTCCAAAAACCGCTGTCGTTAACGTGGTCTATCATCATTGTTCCAACGCCTATGGCTATACATGTAACAAGCGGAGAAACCGCCGTAGGCCCCATAGCCGCCATTATTGCCGCCGCCGTCATTCCCGCAGTAGTCATTGAACCTACCGCCGTCATCATTATTACGCCTATAAGCCACGGTATAAGTATCGCCATAATTGTTCCGCTTGCCATTGCTCCGCCGAGGGCGTCTTTAAGAAGCTGTATCTGAGGAGCCGCTTTTATTATAGAGCTGAACGCACCGCCCATGCCTGTTATAAGAAGAGGAAGAAGCGATGCCGCAACGCCGCGGGCTACCCATTTGTTAAGCACTATGCTGCGGAACTTGCAGTCTGCATCGTGATGTATCTCTTTGTTCGCTCTTATAATATTTTCTTTATATACATAGCCTATTATTACATTTGAAAACGCGCCAAGGCTGAGTGCAACAACTTTATCGCTTATTACTCCCGCAAAGTTATATATAAACGAGTCTTTTACTACATTGAGCTGTATTACCGAACCTATCGTCATTAATACAACAGGTATAAGTATAGGCAAAAGCGCTACAAATGCGTTTGGAAGCCCTTTCTCGTGGACGAGAAGTTCATTTATATCGTCTGATTTTGCTTCTTCAATGCCGTCTGACATATCGGCACGAGGAGGTATATATTCTTTTAACGTCCATTTTTTCGTTATCGCCCATGTGATTATAAATGCCGCAAAAGAAACTATCGTTGACCACATTATCATCATACCGAGGTTTGCGCCAAGCAAAAGAGTTACCGCAAGTATTCCCGGCGTAGGCGGCACTATGGCATGTGTAAGATTAAGACCAAGCTGAGTATATGCCGTTACCGTCGACATCGACATCTTTTTTCTTTTGGCTATAACGTTTGCTATAGGCGCCGTAAGTATCATGGTTATATCACTGAATACCGGAATGGAAATAAGAAATGCCGTAAGCGCAGGAGCAAGCTCCAGATTTTTGCCTTTAAGAAGCTTTACAAAAAAGTTTGTTATCGATTTTGCCGCGCCTGTATCCTGAATAGCCATGGCTATAGACGAACCGAGTATGATTGCCAAAGCTATGTCCTGCAATGTGGAGCCAAAGCCCTTATTTATCTGCGCGATAGTTCCCAAAGGCCCCATGCCTAAGGCAAGCCCCGCAAACAATGCCACAACGAACAAAGAAATTATAGGGTGAAGATCGACTTTTATTATAAGAACAAGCATAAGCACTATAGATATGGCTATTACCGCCAGAAAACCTGTTAAGCCCATAAATACTCCTCCTTAAAATCGGTTCAATAAGTTATACGTCTAAAAATTTCAGTACGCCTTTATGCTCAAACTTTCTAACTGCGTGGTGTCTGCCGCGCCTTTCAAGCTCTGCTTCCACTGCTTCTTTTTCGCATCTTTCGCCGTTAAAACCCACGATATTAACCGTTTTTCCGGCTATGTCTATTTCAATCAAATCACCGTCCTCAACAAGCCCTATCGGCCCGCCTTCAGCCGCTTCGGGACAAACATAGCCTATCGAAGGCCCCCTTGTGGCTCCTGAAAATCTTCCGTCGGTTATCAATGCCGAATTAAGGGCCAACGCAGGCTTGTTGCATATAGCATCGGTCGTCTTAAGCATTTCCGGCATACCGGCCGCCTTAATGCCTTTATACCTTAATACCACTACCTCTCCCGGCTTAATATTGTCGCCATAGATTTCGGCTATGGCTTCTTCTTCCGTTTCAAACACTCTCGCCCTGCCTGTAAAATGATACATCGTCTTGTCTACCGCACAATGCTTTATAACGGCACCCTGAGGAGCTATGTTTCCTTTTAAGATTGAAATTCCGCTGTCGCTGCTTTCAGGGTCTGAAACGCTTTTTATAATATCCGACGGCTTCATATTGTAGTTTTTCAAAAATTCCTCGCTGCGTCTGAAATAGCCGCTTTTTTCAAGCTCATCCAGGTTTTCCCCTATCGTTTTGCCTGTTACCGTAGGCAGATCAAAATCAAGCTTATCTTCGAGGGCAAGCATTATCCTCGGTACTCCGCCGGCAAGATAAAAAAACTGCGTAGGCCATTTGCCGGATGTAAGAAGGCTTGTAAGAAGAGGAATGCCTTTTGTAAGTTCTTCAAAGTCATCCAAAGTTATTTCTATACCCAGTTCTCTGGCTATCGCCGGAAGATGCAGCACGGCATTTGTTGAGCCGCCTACCGCGGCATGTATTTTTATTGCGTTTTCAAATGCCGCCCTTGTCATGATTTTGCTTGGGCGGATATCGTTTTTTACAAGCTCAACTATTTTTTTGCCCGCCTTTGAAGCTATGTGAGATAACATATTAGTATCCGCCGGAACAAGCGCATTTGAAGGAAAAGACATTCCCAACGCCTCAGCCATTATCTGCATTGTGCTTGCCGTTCCTATATATTGGCAGGCGCCGCAGCTTGGGCAGGCATTGGTTTGATAATACAGTTCTTCTTCTTCAGTCATTTTCCCTTCGGCAACGCGCATATCCGTTTCATAGCAGGTATCCGCCGTTATAAACGACGGCCCCGGCATCATCGTTCCTCCGCAAACATGTACAGACGGTATATCAAGCCTTGCCAAAGCCATTAAATGGGCCGGTGTAGACTTGTCACATGACGAAATGGTAACGATACCGTCAAACGCAGATGCTCTTGCGTGTATCTCAACCATTCCGGCAATTACGTTTCTTGATACCAGAGAATAATTCATACCGTCATGCCCCGTAGCCACGCCGTCGCATATATCGGTAACTGTGTATACAGACGGCATTCCCTGTGCTGCGTAAACGGAATTTTTCACATCCTCGGCAATTCTTCCCAGGTGTCTGCTGCCCGGATGGCTGTCGCCATGCGCTGATTCGATTAAAATTTGAGGTTTAATCAAATCTTCAACCGTTTTTCCGCTGCCAAGCCATAACGGGTCGGCTTCCGGCGATACAGCTCTCATAATTTGGCTTTTTAACATAATCCATCACCCTTCTAAAAACGCATAGTTGTTTTTGTCTAATCATCTAATATATTACTTAATAAGTCAATTACTCAATTAATATATTTACAATGTAATATTACTTTTCTTCATTTGTTTTGTCAATGTAATTTTTATATAAAATTCAAGCTGGCAAAATAATAATTTTCACCAAAAATCAGATAAAAGCAGATTTTTTTATCCCAACCGGACATCCGTAAATAAAAAAACAGGTGCTTATTAAAATAAGCGCCTGGGCTTTATTTGCAAAACCAGTCTTTGTATTTCACAATCAGGCTTTCCGACGTCCTTAGATTGCAGTCATGGTGAATATCAAGTATTTCTTCAAGCTTGTCTTTATTTCTTTCATCAAAATATTTTATTATCAGCTTATGCTCGTACAAAGATGTACCGAATACCTGCTTATCATGGAAATCCAAAACATGAAATCTCACTGTATGAGAATATGTCGGCTCCAGCATTTCCCATGATTTCACATGTCCTGCAAGGTTAAATATTTCTTTATGAAGCAAATGGTCGTTTTTTACATATTCCTTTTGATTGTTTTCCGTTACTGCCAGCTCCTGCAATATTATATATCTGTCAAGCTTTGGCTTTAAAGTTATATCCGTATCAAAAAGCTTTCTTATAAGCTCGCATTCCAAAACATGCCTTACATATAATATTTCTTTTATTAAGCTCAAATCCAGAAGAGAAACAAAAGTTCCGCTCTGTGGAAAAATATCAACAAACTTTTCCCCCTGCAGTTTCAAAAGCGCTTCCCTTACAGGCGTTCTGCTTACGTTCAACTCTTCCGCGATATCTACATCGCTTAGCTGTTCTCCCGGCTTAAAATCCAGATATAATATTTTATCCCTTAAAATTTCAAGAACTTCCTGCTTGGTTATTCCGCTTTTTCCCTTGTATGCCATAAACTCACCTATAAAACCACATAATAATTCCGCAAATATCAAAAACACAGTCTTTAAACGTACATAAAAGCCGAAAAAACGCATCTCCGCTTATTTGTAAACATTGTACCATAAATTAATAAATTATTAAAGCAATTCCGCCGCATTATTTTCCGCATACAAAAAGGCGCGGCAAAAATCCGCGCCTTCTTGGGAGGTTGTGTGATGAATATTTATACCACGGCTGTAAAAGAAAGGAAAAAAAATCACACCGTGGATATAATCGTTTTAAATCAGGCCTCGCAGAACTTAAGAAGCTGTTCCCATCTTTCGTCTACTTCCTTCTGAATCTGAACAAGAAGCTCTTCGTTGCCCTTCTTGAAAAGGTGCTTGAAGCGGCCCTGCGGCTTAAGGAAGTCCTCGATAGGACGTTTGTTCTTCGGCTGATAGTTAAGTATCCACTTTCCGTCGATAACTTCAAACATCGGCCAGTAGCAGGTTTCAACAGCCATCTTGCACATGGTCATAATATCCTCTGTAGGATATCTCCAGCCACGAGGGCATGGCGCCATAATGTTGAGGAAAGCTGCGCCCTTTGTGTAAATAGCCTTTTCAGCCTTAGCATGAAGGTCGCTGAAGTTTCCGATAAATGTTGTCTGACCTACATAAGGAATATGGTGTGACGCAATTATCTCTGCAAGGTCTTTTCTGTTTTGTGTCTTGCCTTCTGAAGCCTTGCCGACCGGTGTGGTTGTTGTGTCTGCAAAGTGAGGTGTGGCGGAGGATCTCTGGATACCTGTGTTCATGTATGCACCGTTATCGTAGCAGACATAAACCATATCGTGATTTCTCTCCATTGCGCCTGAAAGTGACTGGAAGCCTATGTCGTATGTTCCGCCGTCGCCGCCGAAAGCGATAAATTTATAGGTATCGTCGATTTTGCCCTTGCGCTTCATTACGTTGTAAGCCGCCTCAACACCCGAAAGTGTAGCGCCTGCATTTTCAAATGCGTTGTGGATATAAGAATCCGTCCAAGCTGTGTAAGGATACATGAAGGTTGAAACCTCAAGGCATCCCGTAGCATTTGCTATAACTGCCTTATCTTCAGGCTTTAAAGCTTTAAGTACGTTTCTTACGGCAATGGTTCCGCCGCAGCCGGCGCACATCCTGTGACCGCCTGTAAGTCTTTCAGGTCTGCTCATTATTTCTTTAAAGTTTGCCATTTTTCTCCACCTCTCAGTCTCTGCATGATAAGTAACGATAAGGTTCTTCAACTTTGCCTGCTGCAAGAATTTCATCAAGAGCGGCATAAACCTCCTCGATGTTTTCAACTCTTACATCTCTGCCGCCTATGCCGTATACATAGTCGACAACCAAAGCCTTAACACCCGCACGATACAATGCAGCTTCGATTTCTGCGCCGAGAGGTCCGCCCTGTGAGGAGAAGCCCTCGCATCTGTCCATAACGGCTATTGCCTTAACGTTTTTAAGAGCCTCTGCTATTTCTTCCGCAGGGAACGGACGGAATACTCTTATCTTAAGAAGGCCCACCTTCTTGCCCTGTGCACGCAAAGCGTCAACGGCGTCTTTTGCTGTGCCGGCAGCGGAGTTGATTATAACAAGCGCTTCCTCAGCGTCATCAAGCATATATTCTTCAAAAAGACCGTATTTTCTGCCTGAAAGCTTTTCAAACTCAGCAGCTACCTCAAGGATTACCTGCTTTGCGTTTTTCATAGCCTCAGCCTGCTGTCTTTTGTGCTCCATATAGTACGAAGGTATATCATACGGGCCTACAGCCATTGAATGGTCATGGTTAAGAAGGTATTCCGAAGGATCATACTCGCCTACAAAATCCTTAACCTCTTTGTCCTCAAGAAGGCTGATGTTTTCAACTGCGTGGCTTGTTATAAAGCCGTCCTGGCAAATCATGATAGGAAGTCTTACATCCTTGTGCTCAGCTATTCTGTAAGCCTGAACAAAGTTGTCATAAGCCTCCTGATTGTTTTCGGAATAAATCTGAATCCAGCCTGCATCTCTTGCGCCCATAGAATCCGAGTGGTCGCAGTTGATGTTTATAGGGCCTGAAAGGGCACGGTTTACACAGGCAAGAGCAATTGGAAGCCTGCATGAAGCCGCTATGTAAAGTTCTTCCCACATAAGCGCAAGGCCGCATGAGGATGTAGCTGTAAGCGTTCTTGCTCCGGCAGCCTCTGATCCTACGCAGGCAGACATTGCGCTGTGCTCGCTTTCAACAGGTACGAACTCCGTTGTTACCTTGCCGTTTGCGACAAAGGTTGAAAAATACTGCGGTATTTCCGTTGACGGTGTTATAGGGAAGGCAGCCATAACATCCGGATTGATCTGGCGCATAGCAATTGCTACTGCCTCGTTTCCTGATAATCTTTCTCTTATAGCCATTTATTGTTCCTCCTTTTTCATAACAATAGCGCCGAACGGACATACTTTTGCGCATATTCCGCAGCCCTTGCAGTGTTTAAAATCAAAGTCAAGTCTTTTTCCGTCTACAACAGGTATAGCGGCATCTGGACATGCAGGTGTGCAAAGAAGGCACTGCTTGCATTTGTCGGCTATATATTCAGGTATGCTTACTCTCCAGTCGCCTGTGCAAAACTCGGCAGCCGTGCCGCCTTCATAAACTTCTCCGCCCGGAGTAATATCTTTCCAGTTTATATTTTCGTTTATAAAATCTATAGACATTATTTTACCTCCTGTAAAGTCATTCTAAGCGCCTTCATATTGCCATCTATAACCTCAGGCTTTGAAGCAAACTTATGCTTGTAGCTTCCTTCCATCTCTGCAAGGAAAGCCTCATCCTCCATAATGCCGGTAACCTTAACGATAGCTGCAAGCATAGGAGAGTTAGGGAAGTATTTTCCAAGAGCCGCAACGGATATTCTTCTTGCGTCAACGGTATACACCTTGCCCTCGTAGCCTTTAAGCAAAGGACGTATCTCGTCTGGTGTCTTTGCTGAATTTATAACAATTGCACCGTCTTTTCTCAGGCCTTTTGTTACGTCAACAGATTCAAGAAGCGTTTCGTCAACGACAACCACATACTGCGGGTCGTAGATGTTAGAATGTACTCTTATAGGCACGTCGCTTATTCTGTTGTAAGCGGTAATAGGTGCACCCATTCTTTCAGGGCCGTACTCGGGAAAGCCCTGCACATGCTTGCCGGTGTTGAAAGCGACATCCGCAAGAAGCAATGAAGCAGTTTTTGCTCCCTGTCCGCCACGGCCATGCCATCTGATTTCCAATACATTTGCCAAAGTTCATTACCTCCCAAAAAAATAATATTGTAGTAAAACAGTTGTCACACAAGCTTGTTTTTCTGCTTAAGCACAGGCCGATTAAATTTATAACACGCCTGTTTCACGCAAGACGTATTATCAATATAATTGGTAGTATGTATATGTCTATACTATCATGCCGTTTCATTTTGTCAATAACCAATTTCTTATTGTATGTAAAAAAGTTCATTGTGTCTGAATTTATGGTCTTTGCCAAGCAAAATTATTTTCCTGTATATATACAGCAAAAAGCGTGCCAAAAATTGTTTTTTTAAAAAAACATCAACTGTGCGAAGCTTTTGTGATTTGTGTAATTGTAATTTGTTATAAAACATGTTATGATTGTTATAAAATTAATGTTATAAAATAAAATACAACATTTTGAGGTGTGTAACATGTCAAATATACCGGACTTTTCAAACCTTTCTCCCGTTTATGCCGAAATACTCAACAGGGCAAACGACGGCATAAATATCGTTGATGAAAAAGGCATACTGCTGTTTTCAAATAATGTTTCTGCCGAATACTGCAACTCGCATCCTGAGGAAATGATAGGACGGCCAATCGAAAACTTTTATCCTAACGCAGTGCTTTTGCATGTTTTAAAAAAACACACTCCGGTAATAAACGGGAAGATCCACTTTGTAGGCTCTAAAAAGTACATGTGCTCGTCATTTCCCATTTTTGACGGCGACAGGCTTGCAGGAGCGTTCTCCGTTTTCCGCGACATACAGGAAATAGAGGAGCTTAACCGCCGTGTAAAATATCTTGAAATGCAGATAAGCCTTACAAAGCCCGAAGCCGATATAGAATCCGTTGTAAAAAGCGGCGCCCTTGAGCTTGCATTTAAAAAAGCAAAAAAGACCGTAGGTTCTCTTGGCGGCCCAAGACATTCTATAATAACCGGCGAAAGCGGCACCGGAAAAACAATGCTCGCAAACCTTATTTATAATTACGCCAAAAAGATAGGCGTAATAGGCGAAAACGCACCATTTATAGAAGTAAACTGCGCTCAGTTTACGAACCCCGATATCGCCGCAATGGAAATTTTCGGAAGCGAGGAAGGCGCCTATACCGGCTCAAAAACAAAAAAAGGACTTTTTGAGCAGGCCCACGGCGGAATACTTTTTCTTGACGAGGCTCATGCCCTTGAAAGCCATCAGACAATGCTTTTAAAAGCCATTGAAAGCGGGAAAATACGCCGTATAGGCGGCACAAAGGAAATAAGCATAAACGTTATAATAATAGCGGCTTCCACAATGAACCTCAAGGAAGTGCTTCTGCCTGAGCTTTACCAGAGGCTTGCGCAGTACGAAATGTATCTTCCGTCGTTAAGAGAACGAAGCCGTGAGGAAAAGGAAGCGCTTTTTGAATATTTTGTACGCAAATACGAGCTTGCCGTTAAAAAAGCCCATGACATAAATTATCATGTAAACTTTACTCCGCAGGCAAAGCTTGCGCTTTTAAACGCCGAATATCCGCGAAACATACGTCAGTTTCGTGATGTAATAAATTACAGCATAGATTCTTCTTCGCCTCTTTTGGAAGACATCCATGGTCAGTCAGACATAATAAACACCGTTACAATAAACGATATTCCTTTTGACATGACCGACGTAAAGCCGCCTGTGGAAAACGCAAAGCCGCTGGATGAAAAAATAGCAGGCTATGTTAAGGAGCTTATAGATAAAATGCTTGGCGAAAACAAAGGCCCGAGGAAGATTTCAAAAGAACTTATGGCTCTTGGCTACAACATAGAATATTACAAAGTGGCGTATTATATCAAAAATCAGAAAAAGTGATGTACACCCGTGTCTAAAGCAAGTATAATCAGTATAATCATTTAAAAAGGACGGTACGTAAAATGTGGTTAGCCGAAAACTGGAAAAATTATGAGGTAATAGACTGCTCCGAAGGCGAAAAACTTGAGCGCTGGGGAAAATATCTTTTGGTGCGTCCCGACCCGCAGGTTATATGGTCAACGCCGAAAAAAGAAAAGGGCTGGAATAAAATGAACGGACACTACCACCGTTCCTCAAACGGCGGAGGAGAATGGGAATTTTTCGACCTTCCCGAACAGTGGAGCATTGAGTATGAAAAACTTGGCCTTACATTTCAGCTTAAACCGTTTAAATTTAAGCACACAGGCGTTTTCCCCGAACAGGCAGTAAACTGGGACTGGTGTTTTGACAAAATAAAAAGTGCCAATCGTGAGATAAAGGTACTAAATCTTTTTGCCTATACAGGCGGAGCGACCATAGCCGCCGCCAAAGCCGGAGCAAAGGTAACGCATGTTGACGCCGCAAAGGGCATGGTAGGCTGGGCAAAGGAAAACGCCGCATCTTCGGGTCTTTCGCAAGCCCCTGTCCGCTGGATAATAGACGACTGCGTTAAATTTGTCGAGCGCGAGATACGACGCGGAAACAAATACGACGCCGTAATAATGGATCCGCCATCTTATGGCAGAGGGCCGAAAGGCGAGATATGGAAAATAGAGGACGCGGTATATCCTTTGATAAAAACCTGTGCCGATGTGCTTTGTGAAAAACCGCTTTTCTTTCTCATAAGCTCATATACGACCGGTCTTCAGCCGGCTGTGCTTACTTATATGCTTAAAAGCGTGCTTTGTCCGAAATTCGGCGGCAGTGTTGAAGCAAGCGAGATAGGTCTTCCTGTTTCATCGAACGGTCTTGTGCTTCCCTGCGGAGCCAGCGGAAGATGGTCGTAAGGCAAGACTTTGGTAACTTCGTTTTTTGCGTGACCGCCTGAAAATATCGGCATCCACGGTTTTTTTCTGCATCAGCATCATAATTTAAGACGGCACCCAATGGGTGCCGTCTTAAATTATGTTTTCAAACAAGTTATTGTTTTTTAGCTATTTTATACTCGTCGTAAAGCCTGTAATACGGACAGTCGTCAAAGCTTGAGGCCATAAACCGTATCATCTCGTCCTCGTCAAGATTTACAAGACACACATAATAGTCGTATTCCTCGTCGTATGTATAGTTCATGCAGGTTTCACAATTTGTTTTTGTTCGTTTCATAGCCATATTACGGCCTTACCTGACCGTTTCCGTAAATGATATATTTTGTTGTTGTAAGTTCCTTTAAGCCCATAGGGCCTCTTGCGTGAAGTTTCTGAGTGCTTATGCCGATTTCCGCGCCAAAACCGAACTGCTCTCCGTCGGTAAACCGTGTTGAAGCGTTTACATACACGGCGGCAGCGTCAACTTCGTTTAAAAACTTCTGGGCATTTGTGTAGTTTTCGGTAACAATGGCTTCCGAATGGCCTGTTCCGTATTTTCTAATAAGGCGAATAGCCTCGTCTACGTCTTTTACAACTCTGGCGGAAATTATGTAGTCCTCATATTCCGTACCCCAGTCTTCCTCGGTAGCTTCCTTTACGCCCTTTACCATGGCGTAAATTTTGCCGTCGGCACGTATCTCTACGTTTTTTGCCATAAGCTTTTCGCATATAATCGGCACAAACTCATCTGCTATTTTTTCGTTTATAAGCAGGCTTTCACAGGCGTTGCATACTCCCGGGCGCTGTGTTTTTGCGTTAATCACTATATCCACGGCTTTTTTGAAATCCGCCGTTTCGTCAACATATACATGACAGTTGCCGATTCCTGTCTGTATTACGGGCACAGTGCTGTTTCGTACCACGTTATTTATAAGCCCTGCGCCGCCGCGAGGTATAAGCACGTCTATAAGCCCGTTTAAGCGCATAAGCTTTTCGGCGGTTTCGTGGCTTGTGTCCGTTATTATCTGCACTATGTCCTCAGGCAGACCGTCGGATTTAAGTGAGTTTCTGAAAATATCGATTATCGCAGTGTTGCTTTTTAAGGCTTCTTTTCCGCCTCTTAAAATAACGGCGCTGCCGGCCTTAAGACAAAGCCCGAAGGCATCGCTTGTCACGTTTGGTCTGGCTTCAAAAATAATTCCTATTACGCCCATAGGCACTCTTTTTTGACCGATTATAAGGCCGTTGTCAAGAGTGTTCATCATAACAAACTCACCCACCGGGTCTTTAAGAGCCGCAACCTTCCTTAAGCCGGTTGCCATACCCTCAATACGCTCTTTGGTAAGGGTAAGCCTGTCAATAAATGCACCCTTTATGCCGTTTGAAAGCGCTTCATTTACATCAGCCGTGTTTGCCGAAAGTACAGCATCCATATTTTCAATCAGTCTGTCCGCCGCATTTAAAAGCGCTTTGTTTTTCTCCGGCGCCGAAAGTCCCGCCGTAATGACAGAGGCTTCTTTTGCCCGCATTCCCATTTCTTCAAGCGAAAACATGTTTTTTTCACCTCATTTAACTATACGTTTTTCAGTAACAATCATTTTAAGCTTTCTGTCAAACTCCTCAACGGGTATGCTCTTTAAAAGCTGAAAATCATAGCATACGCCTACCGTATTGTCAAGCCCGTATTTTTCGCCGTAGGTATCGTAAAAGCCGCCGCCGTAGCCACAGCGGTTTTTGCTTTCATCAAACACGCTTCCCGGCACAATAAACAAATCGTCTTTTTTGGGCACAACCTCAAAATCCTGCGTAAGGTCAGGCTCCGAAACACCAAGCTTTGTCTTTTTAAGGTTTTCGAAATCCGTTATTTCAACAAAATACATAAGCCTGTTTTTCTTTGCAATAGGCACGCAAACCCTTTTGCCTTCGCTCCACGCAAGGCGAATAAGGTCTTTTGTTTTTACCTCTGCGCCCATGTCTATATAGGTAAAAACCGTGTCGGCTTTTTTCCACTCCTCAAGAGATGTTATGGTATCCGTTATTTTTTTGCTTTTTAAAAGCTGTTCGTCCTTTGGCATTTTGCTTCTTTCCTGAAGCATACGCGCCCTTAGTTCATTTTTCATAAATAAATCTCCTTACGCACGCAGAGCACGAAACCCGCTGAGCAAAAACGATATAAGCCCGCCAAGTATTCCGAATACCACATAAACAACCACAAATATAATACTTATTATAAGAAGCTTTATGCCAAAGCTTTTATAAAGCGGATACGGCCTTGTTATAAGCACTATGGCACATATGAGGCCTATAAGCGGATTTATAAAAAGTGTTGCCGCGATAAGTATTATCTTTATTACAAGCGGTATTTCTTTTGTAAAATCGACGCTTTTTTCTTCGTTTGTTTCATTGTTGTCGTTTCTGATGGGTTCAACTACCTTTGATTCCTTTTCCACTGCGTCGCCGTCTATAACCGAGTCGTTTTCGATGTAGCCGCAGTTCGGGCATCTGCCGTTTTCAAGGGCAGTGCCGCAATTTGGACAATAGTTCATATTAATGCCACCTTTATTTGGTTTACTCTTTTTTTCCCACAAACATCGTGCCTATGTCCTCCCCGTCAAAAGCCTTGAATATAACCGACGGGTCTTCACCTTTAAGTATAAGCACATCCGTATTTATTTTTTCGCACATTTTAGCCGCCATAAGTTTTGTTTCCATTCCGCCAGACGACATGGCGCTGCCTTTTCCGCTTGCCATTGCCATTATTTGCTCAGTAACCTCCTCTACAAGAGGTATGCGTTTTGCATCCTTATTTATGCTTGGGTTTGAGTCGTAAAGAGCGTCAATATCCGTAAGTATTATAAGCAGATCCGCCTTTACAAGATCGCATACGATAGCCGAAAGTCTGTCGTTATCCGTTATTTCTATTTCGTATGTGGTTATGGCATCGTTTGCGTTTACTATAGGCACAACGCCCATTTCAAGCAGAGTATTGAAGGTACGGGCAACCGTTTCCTTCCTTGAGCCTTCCTTTACGTCCTCCTTTGTAAGCAGTATCTGCGCTACATTTTGGTTATATTCGTTAAAAAAGTTTTTGTAGATCTGAACAAGAGTCGCCTGCCCCATTGATGCCGCAGCCTGCTTAAAGCGGATGTCCTTCGGCTTTGTTTTAAAACCCATGTATCCAAGGCCGATACCCTGAGCGCCTGATGTTACAAGCACCACATCACGGCCCTGGTTTCTAAGCTCAGCTATAACATAGGCAAGCTGCTGTATACGTCTTAAATTAGTTCTGCCGTTTTTATGCGTAATAGTTGTAGTACCTACTTTTATAACCACTGTTTTGGCTTCGTTAAGCCTTTTTCTCAAATCCATACCTGTATACCTCGGCTTTTAAATTAAAGCCCGACTGTCGCTAATAACAGTCAGGCCGTTTGGCATTTACTTTTATTTTGCTGGCTTAAATGAGCTTTTAAGCGAAACTATCCTGTTGAAAACAAGTTTTTCATCTGTGCTGAACTTGGTATCTACACAAAAATAGCCGTTTCTCATAAACTGAAATTTTTCGCCTTTTTTGCAGCCCTTAACGCTTGGTTCCACAAGACATTCACTTATTTTCAGGCTTTCCGGATTCATAATCATATCGCCGTCCGGATCGTCAGGGTTATCAAGCATCATGTGGTCGTAAAGCCTGCCCTCTGCCTTAATGCAGTCTGCCGCGTTTACCCAGTGAAGTGTTCCCTTTACCTTCCTGCCCTCAAAACCGCTTCCGTTTCTTGTTTCGGGGTCATATGTGCAGTGAACAACGGTTATTTCGCCATTTTCGTCCTTTTCAAAGCCAACGCATTTTACAAAATACGTGCCTTTAAGGCGCACCTCTTTATCGGGTGCAAGACGGAAGAATTTCTTTACCGGTTCTTCCATAAAGTCATCTTTTTCTATATAAAGCTCCCTTGAAAAAGTAACTGTTCTCTTTCCAAGCTCCTCGTTTTCGGGATTGTTTTCTATTTCAAACTCCTCGCTCTTGCCTTTTGGGTAGTTGTCTATAACAACCTTTAACGGCTCAAGCACAGCCATAACGACCTTTGCCTTAGGCTTTAAGTCCTCTCTTATGCAGAAGTCCAAAAGCGAACCGTCAACCTTGCTGTTTGCCTTGCTTACGCCAATCTTTTCGCAAAAGGCACGAATTGCTTCAGGCGTATATCCGCGCCTTCTAAGACCGCTTATGGTAGGCATTCTCGGATCGTCCCAGCCGTCTACAAGACCGTTTTCAACCAGTGCTCTCAGCTTTCTTTTGCTCATAACGGTGTTTGTAACATTAAGGCGGGCAAACTCTATCTGGCGCGGGTGTGCGTCTATGCCGCTGTTTTCCACAACCCAGTTGTAAAGCGGCCTGTGGTCTTCAAACTCCATTGTGCATATGGAATGTGTAATGCCCTCAATGGCGTCCTCCAGAGGATGTGCAAAGTCGTACATTGGATATATGCACCATTTGTCGCCGGTTCTGTGGTGTGTTGCGTGGGCAATACGGTAAAGCACAGGGTCACGCATGTTTATGTTTGGCGAGGACATATCTATTTTAGCTCTCAGCGTCCGTTGGCCGTCTGCAAACTCGCCGTTTTTCATTCTTTCAAAAAGCTCAAGGTTTTCCTCAGCGCTTCTGTCACGGTAAGGGCTGTTTTTACCAACACCGCTTAATGTGCCTCTGTACTGCTTCATCTGCTCTGCCGTAAGGTCGCAGACAAAAGCCTTGCCTTCCTTAATAAGCTTAACGGCTATTTCGTAAAATCTGTCAAAATACGATGAAGCAAAATACAGTCTGTCCTGCCAGTCAAAACCAAGCCATTTTACATCCTCTTTTATGGAATCAACGTATTCCGTATCCTCTTTGGTTGGATTGGTGTCGTCAAAACGCAGATTGCACTTTCCGCCGTAATACTTTGCAAGGCCGAAATTAAGGCAGATTGACTTTGCATGTCCTATATGAAGATAGCCGTTTGGCTCCGGCGGGAAACGGGTATTAAGTCGTGAAAGATTTTCCCCCAAATCCTCCTGAATATAGTTATGGATAAAGTTGCCGGTGTTGGCAAGCTCTGTTTCATTTTCCGGTTTAACTTCCTCTGCCATTTATATGTCCCTCCAAATGTAGTATATAGTACAGTTTCCCAAAGCCTTTTGCTTTTGATAAGGAAACTTTAGCTTCCGTTATGAGTCAAGGAACTTAGTCCCCTGCAGATATACTGAGGGCGGCGCCCTCAATGTCTTAGAATTATAATATATCAAATGATTAGTTAAAAATCAATTGATACCGTTATTTTTAAGCCATCGGGCAAAATATTTGTCGGCAATTTCCACTCCGCTGTGGTTCAGGTGGGCGTCGTCTCTGAAATTGTCGTTTGAAAAAAGCTCTCCGTTTCTGTTTTCCATATTAAAGTCAAGATAAGGCACATTGTTTTTTTCGGCAAACTCTGAAACCGCCTTGTTTATAACTCCGTAGTTTTTGATATAACCAAGCGAAACGTTTGCCACAGGCGCCGTAACAAATATAAGGCTGATATTTTGGCTTTGGCAAAGACTTACTATTTTTTCCATATATTTTTTCTGGCTTTTTGCCATAGTCCATTTTTTGGCGTCGAAATTTTTAAACTGATTTGTGCTGTCGTACTCGCTTTCAAGCATTGTCTGGTTGCTGTACACGTATCCTCTGTCTGAATAACGCTCCTCGCCCTGCTGAACCTGTCCTGCTTTTTCCTTTACGCCATATTTTGCCTGCAATCCCTTTTGCATCGCACTTGCGGCGTAAGCAAAATAATCCTGCTGAAAACGTATCGGCCAAAGGGAATACTTCACCTTATCGGAAAGCGGAAACACTTCTTTTATATACTGCTTTTTAATACTCTTATCCTTAAGCACTTCAAAAAAAGAATCAGCCTGTTTAAGCTCAAAATTGTCGTCAAGTACGTCCCAGTAGACATCCATAACAACATATTTCGGCTTTTGTGTTTTTAAAATTTCCTTCAGTTCAAAGTAGGTGGTGTCGGGATGCTGAAGCGGTGTGCCCATCTGGAAAGATGAAAGGCCGGTGTATTTTTCAATAAGCGCCGGGTCAAAGGTACAGTAGCAGTGGCTTGAACCCACGAAAACCATATCAAGACTGTTGTCTTTTAAGGCATAAAAATCCTCAAACCGTTGTTTTGTAAAAGCGTTTACGGTGTTTTTTTCAGCCGCCTTTTTATATATCACTCCGATGCCCAAAAAAAGCGGTATTACAACAGCCGCAATACAGATAATTATGAGCGCGCGTTTTTTGGCGCTTTTGTTTTCAGAACTGGAAGTATATGAACTGTCCCGCATTGTAAAACACTCCTGTTGTAAGTATAAACAAAGCTATAAAAGAATAAAACAAAACCTCTGGTATAAAGCCTGCTTTTTTAAGCCGTTCATTTATGAGCTTTCCGCCGAAAAGCTCGCACAAAACGAGCACGCCTATGGCAATGGCCGAAATTTTAAGCTCAAAAATGTTAATCCCCATATTGGTAAAAACCTCATAAAGATATTGCGGCGTCAGCCATTTTCGTATATTCCATGTAATATGCGAAAAAATATAAAATGCGTCGCCAACGGTGTTTGCCCTGAAAAAAACAAAGGCAGCCGAAGCAAGACCAAATGTTATAAGCACCGACAAAGCCTGCGAAACTTTCCCCAGGAATCCAAAATCAAGCTTCAATATATGTTTAAGCCTGTTTCTTTTTTCGCGCGTCATATCGCCCAATATAAGAAACACTCCGTGCAGGGCGCCCCATATCACAAACGTCCAGCTTGCGCCGTGCCACAGGCCGCTTACGAGAAATGTAACAAACAGATTGCGGTATTTTTTCAGCCTTGAGCAGCGGTTTCCGCCAAGGGGAATATACACATAGTCCATAAACCATGTGGAAAGCGAAATATGCCATCTTCTCCAAAACTCTTTTATTGTCGGCGACAAAAACGGCCTGTCAAAGTTTGTCATAAGATCAAAACCGAGAATTTTTGCGCAGCCCTTTGCGATGTCCGAATAGCCGGAAAAATCACAGTATATCTGGAATGTAAAAAGCAGCATGGCAATAAAGAAATACAGTCCGCTGTAAGAATGGCTGTTGTTAAAAACCGTATTTACAGCCACTGAAATTCTGTCGGCTATAACCGCCTTTTTAAAATAGCCCATAAGCATTATCTCAATGCCCGTAACAAGGTTTTCCATACTGAATCTGTGCTTATGATAAAACTGCTTTATAAGGTTTTTGCTTCTTTCGATAGGCCCTGCCACAAGCTGGGGAAAAAATGTAATAAAAAGCGAAAAAATAACATAGCTTTTTACCGGCTTGATGTCGCCGCGGTAAACGTCTATGGTGTACGCCGCCGCCTGAAAGGTATAAAAAGAAATGCCCATAGGCAGTATTATATCAAATGCCGGTTTTTGGTAGTGAAGGCCGAAAAATCCGAGCACGCTGTATATGCTGTTTGCCGCAAAATTAAAATACTTGAACACAAAAAGCAGCCCGAAGTTTATCAAAAGGCAAAAAACAAGCAGTCTTTTTTTTCGTACCGCACTTTTTGCCCGATAAATGACATGCGAAAAAAAGAAGTTTATAAACGTAATAAATACTATAAGCACAATAAGAACAGGCTTCCAGCACATATAAAAATAATAGCTGGCTATAAGCAAAAGCCAGATACGCCCTTTATGCGGCAGAAAAAAATAGCCTGTGGCTACCAATATGAAAAATATAATAAAACTGAAGCTGTTGAAAAGCATTTGAGCACCCCGATAAAAAGCGTCGCAATTATTTTTGTACCGATAATATCTAATATACCTGTTAACGCGGCACAAAACAATATTTTTATTCAAATAGTAGCAGATAAAAACCGCTTTGGCAACATGTCCGAATGTATTAAAACAATTTTAAGATATAAAAAAACGCAAAGACAGGTCTTTAGTACCGGTCTTTGCGTTTTTATTGTCGGACTGCAGTCTTTATCGGTCTTTGTCTTTTTTATTCACGGATACGGCTTTTACCGCATGTGCTTCAAGTATTGAGCGAAGCGCCGATGCCGAGCTTGAATGCGACCGTTCGATTACTGTTTCAAGGCTCTTTGTTTCGCTCATTGCCGCGCTTACCATCTTATGCGACATCGTGCTCATAAAAAAAATCATAAGATCCGGATTACCTATCTTTCTTCGCAGGCTGCCTACATGTTTTGTAAACACCTTAACATCACAGTCATATTGACTGCACATGTCCTTGTAACGCCTTTCCATACATTCGTTTCCGCCTAAAATCACAACACTCACCAGCCGCCGGCTCCTCTCTTTGGCAAAACATATTTTTGCTTTAGTGTCCGTGGCGGCATTCTTTGCTCATGGAACAGCCGCCGCAGCCACAGCCGCAGGAGCTGCTGCCGTTTCTCCTGTTTTTTATAATGCGTGCCGCAACTATGGCAATAATTGCCGCAAGCACAGCACATATTATTATTGTGGCTAAATTTTCGGATATAAAACTTATCATACACAAACCTCCTTATTTTTTCCCGTTTCTGAAAAAGCCTGCTGCAACCCGTATGCCTATGGCAAACAAAATCGCCAAAACCATAAGCACTGCTATATCCGCCGTACTGAAAGCAAGATTTGTCGTCATTTTTTATGCCGCCTCATGCACGGCTCTTTGCTCAGCGCTTTTTTCAGTATCCGGCCTGAAAAGCAGGTAAAGCACAAGAAACAGCACAGCAAAAGCCACAGCCGTAGCCGCGCTGAAACCCACCTCGCCTGTTGCAAGTCCGCCTATCTGATAAACCATAAGCGCTATGCAGTAGGCCGATACGTTTTGGAAAAGTATGGCAAACCAGAAAAACCTTTTGGAGCCAATTTCTCTCGATAAGGTTGAAACAGCCGCAAGACAAGGTGAATCGAAAAGATTGAAATAAAGAAACGATACGGCGGCAATTCCCGTTGGGAAAAACGCCGCAAACTGGTCGTGCATCGAAACGGCGTATTCCTCAACATCACCAAGGCCGGAAAGCACGCCCATTGTGGAAACAATACCCTCTTTTGCCACAAAGCCGGAAAGCGAAGAAGCAACCGCCTGCCATGTGCCAAAGCCAAGAGGTTTGAATATAAAGGCGATCGCGCCGCCTATCGCTGCAAGGAAACTTGCTTCGGTATCCACAAGACCTAACACTCCTCCCTGTATTCCGAAGCTTCCCAAAAACCACATTACAACGCAGCAGAGAAAAAGTATCGTTCCGGCTTTTTTAAGAAACGCCCATACACGTTCCCATACATGCATCATAACGCCCTTGAATGACGGTATGTGATACTGAGGAAGTTCCATTACAAAAGGCGCCGGCTCACCGGAAAATATCTTAAGCTTTTTCATTATTATGCACGAAACTATAACAACCGTAATTGCCGAAAAATACATCATTGGCGCCATCCACCATGCTCCGCCCATGAGGAATCCGGCTATAAGCGCAATTACCGGCAGTTTTGCGCCGCATGGTATGCAGGTAGTTGTAATCATGGTCATGCGTCTGTCTTTTTCGTTTTCTATGGTACGGCTTGCCATTATTCCCGGAACTCCGCAGCCGGATGAAATCAAAAACGGTATAAAGCTTTTTCCGGAAAGGCCGAAGCGGCGGAATATTCTGTCCATAATAAAGGCAACTCTTGCCATATATCCGCAGTCCTCCAAAACGGAAAGAAACAAAAACACAATGGCCATCTGCGGCGCAAAGCCTATTGGCGCCGCAAGCCCTCCTATTATGCCGTCAACAACAAGCGATACCACCCACTGCGCCGCGCCTGCATTTGTAAGCCACGTTCCTACAGCCGGCTGTATCCATGCCCCGAAAAGAGTATCATTAGTCCAGTCGGTAACTGCCGTTCCAAGGGTTGTTACCGATATGTAATAAACAAGAAACATTACTGCCGCAAATATGGGCAGGGCAAGTATACGGTTTGTGGCTATCCTGTCTATGCGGTCAGACGGCGAAAGATGCCCGGCGTTTTTCTTTTTATAACAGCCTTTTATAACAGATGCGATGTATACGTATCTTTCGTTTGTAATTATGCTTTCGGCGTCATCGTCAAGTTCCTTTTCGGCAGCTTTTATGTCATTTTCTATGTGTTCAAGAACATCTTTCGCAATATCAAGCTGTGAAAGCACCTTTTCGTCACGCTCAAATATTTTTATTGCGTACCACCTTTGTCTTTCGGCACTAACTCCGTTTAACCCGGCTTCTTCTATATGCGCTATCGCATGTTCCACAGGCCCCGAAAAAGTGTGCATAGGCACTGTTTTCGCGCCGCCTGCGGCCTCAATTGCAGCCTGCGCCGCTTCCTCTGTTCCCTCGCCTTTAAGAGCGGAAATTTCAACCACTTTACATCCAAGCTCGCGCGAAAGCTCCGATATATTTATTTTGTCGCCGTTTTTTCGCACTATGTCACACATGTTTATGGCTATAACCACCGGTATTCCAAGTTCTGTAAGCTGTGTGGTAAGGTACAGGTTTCGCTCAAGGTTTGTGCCGTCAACAATGTTGAGCACAGCGTCAGGACGTTTTGTTATAAGATAATTTCTTGAAACAACTTCCTCCGGAGTGTATGGCGAAAGCGAATATATTCCCGGAAGATCTTCTATTATAACATTGTCATGCTTTTTAAGCCGGCCTTCCTTTTTCTCAACCGTAACCCCCGGCCAGTTGCCTACGTACTGGTTGGAGCCTGTTAAAGCGTTAAAGAGTGTTGTTTTTCCGCTGTTTGGATTGCCCGCAAGAGCTATTTTTATTTCCTTAGCCATTTTTACTCTCCTTTTAATCTGTGCTTTTCTAACCGAACGTGCCTAATTTCAATTACTCAACTTCTATGCTTTCGGCTTCATTTTTGCGAATCGAAAGCTCGTAGTCCCGCACCGTTATCTCAACCGGATCCCCAAGCGGCGCCACTCGTCTTATATAAATCTCAATTCCTTTTGTTATTCCCATATCCATTATGCGCCTTTTAAGCGCGCCCTCGCCTTTAAGCCTTGTTACCTTTACTGTTTCCCCGACCTTGGCTTCCTTAAGAGTTTTCATTTTTTTCCTCCTTGTTGTATTTTCAAATCATTATTTTCGCAGCCATCTCACGGCTTATGGCTACCCTTGAATCCTTAACGTTTACAATCAGGTTTCCGCTTATGGCAGACACTATTGTTACAGCTGCTCCCGCCACAAAACCCATGTCCTCCAAATGTTTCTTTGTTTCAGGATTGCCTCCTGTTTTTAGTATAATATTTTCTTTTCCTGCCTGTGCAAGTGTTAACGGCATCATCATTACTCCCTCCAAGCTTATTTTAGTTAGTTATAGCTAACTAAATGGCAAAATTAAATGGTTAGTTTTGTCTAACCATTGTTAGTTTAATGCAATCGTCTGGAATTGTCAATGAAAACAAACAGTTTTTGAAACTTTTGTTAGCAATTGCTAACACATTTGATTTTTATTTGCAGCCTTTGTGCATATTTATAAGACATTTCAAAAACACCGCTCAATAAAAATCATACAAAACGCATTTTCGGCAGCATTATAATGCTTGTATTAGGTACAAAAAACAGTTAAAATAAAAGCATATTTGATTTTCTTTCCAAAAACAAAGGAGAACAAAATGCTTGCTTTAAAAATAGAGGATATACGTGATTTTATGTCGCAGATGCTTAAAAAAGATACCTTTGACGCCTTTGAAGCCCGCGATGTAAAAATAACCACATTTACCGACTTTGATATAAGCTGTGATATAAATAAGGATTTTTACCCGGATCCTAAAGAGGCTCCCGCACACTGCCTGTGGAGTGATATAAAACCCTTTGTGTTTGAAATAGTTAAGGGCAAAAGCCTGCCGAGGTTTATGAAAATAGTGTTTGCCGCCGACACCTCTCTTATGGAAAGCCTAAGCCCGAACGCTTCTGTTTTTTACATAAACATAAGCTTTGAAAACAGCGCGCTTACTCTGACCACAGGCTGCGGAATGAAGACGTTTACTCTTGATAAAAGCGCAGAACTAAAGTGGGACGAATATATAAAAGAATTTTTAAATACGAAAAAGGTTTCTGTTAGCACTCTAATTTAATGAGTGCTAATTTTTTCTTGACTTTTACTGTAACGGTGATAGAATAATAATTAATATCAGACACGCGCTTTTTAAAGCGATGTCGGAAAATCAAAACACAGAATATTTTTTATTTTCGGAGGTAATACAAAATGGCACAGGAAAAAGGCAATTTGTCGATTAACAGCGAAAATTTTCTGCCAATAATAAAAAAATGGCTCTACACCGATAAGGACATATTTTTAAGAGAGCTTGTTTCAAACGGCTGCGACGCCGTAACAAAGCTTCAAAAACTTATATCCATGGGCGAAGCTGATATACCGGCAGAAGAAAAATTTTCCGTACATGTTGATGTAAGCAAAAAGGACAAAACAATAACCGTTTCCGATAACGGCATTGGCATGACGGCAGACGAAGTAAAAAAATATATCAACCAGATAGCGTTTTCGGGCGCAAGCGATTTTCTCGCTAAATATAAGGAAAAAGCCGATGAAGGCACCGATATTATAGGCCATTTCGGTCTTGGCTTTTACTCGGCATTTATGGTAGCAGACAAGGTCGAAATAGATACTCTTTCATATCAAAAGGACGCAGAAAGCGCAAAATGGATTTCAAGCGGCGGCATAGACTATGAAATGACCGACGGTACCCGCACAAAACGCGGCACTGCCGTAACGCTTTATATAGGCGAGGACGGCAAGGAATTTCTTGAATACGGCCTTATCTACAACACTTTGAAGAAATACTGCTCTTTCATGCCTGTTGAGATTTATTTCAACTATGAATCCGACGAGCCTGAGAAAAAAGCGGATGAAACACCGGCTCAAACCGATGAAAAAGCTTCCGACGCTTCCGAAAAGCCGGCGGAAACACCAAATGCCGATGAAGCCTCCAAAGCCGAAGAAAAACAGACGGAAGCTTCCGGCGAAGAACCGGCTAAAGCCGAGGAAAACCCAAAGGAAGAGCCAAAACCTATAAATGACACCACTCCTTTGTGGCTTAAAAACGCAAAAGACATCACAGATGATGACTACAAAAAGTTTTATCATAATGTGTTCCACGATTTTTCAGACCCGCTTTTCTGGATACACCTTAACATGGATTACCCTTTCAACCTTAAGGGAATACTGTATTTTCCAAAGCTTACAAACGATACAGACGTGCTTGAAGGCGAGATAAAGCTTTATTCAAATCAGGTATATATCGCAGACAACATAAAGGAAGTCGTACCTGAATTTCTGCTGCTTTTAAAGGGCGTTATGGACTGCCCTGACCTTCCGCTTAACGTATCCCGAAGCGCGCTTCAAAATGACGGCTACGCCGCAAAAATGAGCGCGTATATCACAAAAAAAGTTGCCGATAAGCTCAATTCTATCTGTAAGGACGACAGAAGCGGCTATGAGAAATTCTGGGATGACATAAGTATATTTATCAAGTACGGCTGCATAAAGGAAGAAAAATTCTACGACAAGATAAAGGATTCCATAATCTATAAAACCACAAACGGCGTATACAAAACCCTTGAGCAATATCTGAACGACAACAAGGAAAAACTTCCCGACAAGGCTTTTTACGTTACTGATGAAAACCAGCAGGTACAGTATGTAAATATGCTTAAGGCCCAGGGTATGGAAGCGCTTATACTGTCTTCAAGAATCGACGTTAACTTCATTTCATTCCTTGAATATAAGCTTCAGGGCAAGCCAAAATTTGAAAGAGTCGATTCCGACATAGCCGACACATTAAAGGATACCGAAAAAGCCGTCGATGATAAGCTTTCAGACGAGCTTCAAAATCTGTTCAGAAGCCTGCTTAATGATGAAAAACTTAATGTAAAGGCGGAAAACCTGAAGGCTGAAAACGTATCAAGCGTTATGCTTTTAAGCGAGCAGTCAAGACGTATGCTTGACATGATGGAGATGTATAAAAATCAGCCTGAGCTTTTAAAGATGTTCGGCGATGTAAAACCGGAATATACACTTGTGCTTAACGCCAACAACAGCCTGGTTAAAAAGCTCTGCGCAATAAAGGGCGACGCGGCTCAGACAGAGCTTACCGGCCTTATATGCAATCAGCTTTATGACCTTGCGCTTATGGCGCAAAAGACGCTTGAGCCGGAAAAGATGTCGGCCTTTATAGCACGAAGCAATACATTGATGGAAAAATTGCTTGAAAAATAAAAGTGTACTGCTTTGCGCCGAAGGCGATACGGGTGCAGGGACTGTGTCCCTGCCATGGGCGTTGGGAACAGCGTTGCCAAGGTCTTTGCCTCTTGCTTTTTCAAAAAAATTAGCACAGCGCAGCTTGAACTCGTTTCAAAGAAACGGTGAAAGCAAGCGGCTTGTTGGCTTAGTGTAAATCGATATGGTAAAACATACTGCTTTGCGCCGAAGGCGATACGGGTGCAGGGACTGTGTCCCTGCCATGGGCGTTGGGAACAGCGTTCCCAAGGTCTTCGCCTCTTGCTTTTTCAAAAAAATTAGCACAGCGCAGCTTGAACTCGTTTCAAAGAAACGGTGAGTTGGCTTAGTGTAAATCGATATGGTAAAACATACTGCTTTGCGCCGAAGGCGATGCGGGTGCAGGGACTGTGTCCCTGCCATGGGCGTTGGGAACAGCGTTGCCAAGGTCTTCGCCTCTTTTGTTTATTAAAAAAGCTGCGGATTAAATTCCGCAGCTTTTTTTGTTGTTTATTTTATGCTTGTCTGGAACACATAATCTTTCACAGTGCCTTCCAGCACTCTAAGGTCATATTCTTCATAAACCACTTTTCTGTACGCTTCTATGTCAAGCTTCGTTCCATCCCAGTCGGAATGTATCTCGCCCGTCTGCTTTATTATTATGTCATATAATATATCGAACGCCGTTTCGCCGTCTTTTTCGGTTATTGTGCTGTACGGCAGTGTTTTGTGATATGTTATGTCAAGCCCTTTATAGTCGTAATGATACCCGCATCTCATTCTGCAGCCGTCAAGCCCTTTATAGTCGCACAGCGCACAAAGGTCGTGGTATATCATATCGGCCGATGTATCGTAAAGGTTGTCCGGAGTCGTATCGGTATAGTCAAACCTGAACTGTATCGGTATATCGTATTTTCTGAAACGCTCAATATACCCCTCAAGCTTGTTTTTCGGATAGTCCTTAAAAAGAACACAGTTTACCCTTACAGGCACAAGCTCCTTTACTTTTGAAAGCACATCGTCGCTGCTTTCTTCAACATACTTCACAAGATGCCTTGAACAGTTGATGGATGAAATTTTGCCGCTGTTTTTAGCTATAAAAGCCAGTATGTCATCAACACTCTGGCCGGCTGTAATCGGCAATGTTGTATTGATGTATATTTTATGCGTCTTTGGCACATGGTCAAGCATTATTTGCAGTGATTCAAGGTTTGCAAATGGCTCGCCTCCGGTAAAAACAAAATCGCAGCACGGCGTGATATCGTTCATTACATCTATGCTTTTGCATATGCTTTCAACACTAAAGCCGTTCATGTCGGCGTATTCTTTTTTGTTTATACAGAAAGGACAGTTATTCCCACAGTCATACGGCACAAAAACCGTTACTGTGGCGCCCCCCTCACGAGTCTTATACGGATTCATTGTCTTTAGTCTACCTCCCACTTTAACCTCTTTATTTTATATCCAAACACAAGTAAAAGTCAATAAGCAGCTAAAGTTGAGAGCAAAAAACAGGAGCTTATTTTATAAGCTCCTCGTAAAATTCACTTACAGATTTAAAAACATAGTCCGGCTTGTACGTCGAAGCGGCTATTTCATCCATATCCGTTTCTCCTGTAAGCACCGCCGCTGTTGATATTCCCGCATTTACGCCTATAAGTATATCCGTGTAAAGCCTGTCGCCTACAACTATGGTTTCCTCTTTCGTAAAACCCGTTGCCTTAAGACACATGTCGGCCATAAGAGGAGACGGTTTGCCTATAAAAAGCGGTTTTCGCTTTACGGCGTTTGTTATCATTGAGCATATTGAACCACAGTCAGGCACAAAGCCAAATGGCGCAGGACAAACAAGATCCGGATTGGTGGCAATATAATCCGCTTTTGTCTGCGAAAGCAAGCTGCATGCCGAATAAATCTTATCATACCTAAGCTCATTATCAAAGGCCACAAGCACAGCCGCAGTACCGGCTTCTTCTTTTTCGCACACATCAATGCCGCTTTTTTTCAGTTCAGACACGAAAGATTTTGTGCCGCAGACAAATATTTTTTTATCCGCATAATTTTTTTTGAGATATTCCACTGATGCGTTTACAGCCGTAACAAAGCTTGAGGCGTCTGTTTTTAAGCCCATTTTTTGAAACTTTTTTATATAATCGTCCGTACCCTTTGTGGAATTGTTTGTTACAAAAATGTATTTTCCAACGCCTTCAATGTATCGCAGAAAATCCCTTGCTCCCGCAATAAATTCCTCACCTATTGATATCGTTCCGTCTATGTCAAGCAAAAAAAGCTTTTTATCCTTAAGCGCCATAATTTGTTACGACTGTTTTTTCCACAGCCTGTCCTCCCACAAAGTAATGTTTCCGCTTTCACGCGTTTTCGCTACATCTATAAGCCGCTGGTTTGACGAGCCGCGAAACTTAAGACGTATATCCTTTTTTTCTTCCGCAAATTCGCCGTCCACAAGCACGTCTATATATGAAAGCATTTCGTCTGTAAAGTCGCATTTTGCACGGCTTTTTCCGGTAAGTTCTTCGTAGGTGTATCCGCTGTAGCACCACACTGTTTTTTGCGGATATTCTTTTTTCACACGTTTTAAAAGCCCTGTAAGCTCTTTTTGGTTTTCAGGCTCAAACGGTTCGCCGCCAAGAAGGCTTAAGCCGGTTATATGCCCCGGTTTAAGAGCGTCTATAATTTCCTGCTCCGTTTCGGCCGTATACGGCTTTCCGTAGCTGAAATCCCATGTTTCTTTGTTAAAACAGCCTTTACAGTGATGCGTACAGCCGGAAACGAAAAGCGATACTCTCACACCTATTCCGTTTGCTATATCGGTCTTTTTTATCTCGCCGTAATTCATGTGCCCCACCTCTCTAAAAATATAAGAAAACCGCCGCTCTTGTAGTTTTAAGCGGCGGTTTGAATACTGCCTGAAAATCCTATATTACAGGTGCATTACCCTGTCCTTTATCTCCTGGGTACGTCCCTGGTTCCAAAACTGTGTGCCTATGTAGCCACAGGTTCTTCTTGCCACATTCATCTTGCTCTGGTCACGGTTTTTGCAATGCGGGCATTCCCACACAAGCTTGCCGTCCTCGTCGTTTACTATCTGTATTTCGCCGTCGTAGCCGCACACCTGGCAGTAATCGCTCTTTGTATTAAGCTCCGCGTAAATGATGTTGTCGTATATGAACTTCATCACTGAAAGCACAGCCTCGATGTTGTCCTGCATGTTAGGCACTTCAACATAGCTTATCGCTCCGCCCGGAGAAAGCGCCTGAAACTTTGCCTCAAAGGCAAGCTTTGTAAAGGCGTCTATAGGCTCCGTTACATGTACATGATAGCTGTTTGTAATATAGTTTTTATCCGTAACGCCCGGTATTATGCCAAAACGCTTCTGAAGGCATTTTGCAAACTTATATGTTGTGCTCTCAAGAGGCGTACCGTAAAGGCTGAAATCCATGTTTTCCTTTGCCTTCCAGCGGCGACATGCGGCATTAAGATATTCCATCACGCTTAACGCAAAAGGTGTAGCTTCGCTGTCGGTATGTGATTTGCCTGTCATATACTTTACACACTCATAAAGGCCGGCATAGCCAAGTGAAATCGTTGAATATCCGCCATAGAGAAGCTTGTCGATCTTTTCGCCCTTGTTAAGCCTTGCAAGAGCGCCGTTTTGCCACAGTATAGGCGCTGCGTCGGAAAGCGTGCCTTTAAGACGGTTATGTCTGCACATAAGCGCCCTGTAGCAAAGATCAAGTCTTTCGTCGAATATCTTCCAGAATTTTTCAATGTCACGGCCGGACGAAAGAGCTATATCCACAAGGTTTATCGTTACAACACCCTGATTGAATCTTCCGTAATACTTAGGTTTTCCGTTTTCATCAACATACGGCGTAAGAAAGCTTCGGCAGCCCATGCAGGTATAGCAGTGGCCTTCGCCGTTTTTGTCTTTCTTAAGCTCCATCATCTTTTTTTCGGATATATAATCAGGAACCATTCTTTTTGCCGTGCATTTTGCAGACATTTCAGTAAGATAGTAATACGGAGTTCCCTCGTAAACATTGTCCTCTTCAAGAACATATATAAGCTTCGGGAAAGCAGGCGTTATCCATACGCCTTCTTCGTTTTTAACTCCCTGTATGCGCTGTCTTAATACTTCTTCTATAATTATCGCAAGATCTTTTTTCTCGCGTTCGCTTCTTGCCTCGTTAAGATACATAAATACAGTAACAAAAGGTGCCTGGCCGTTTGTGGTCATAAGTGTAACTACCTGATACTGTATCGTCTGTACGCCTTTTTTTATCTCCTCATGCAGACGCTTTTCAACTATATCATCTATGCTTTTTGCATCAGCGTCTATGCCTACGGACTTAAACTCGTTTTCAACGGCTTTTTTTATTCTTTCGCGGCTTATCTGCACAAAAGGCGCAAGATGCGTAAGGCTTATGCTCTGACCGCCGTATTGTGAGCTTGCAACCTGTGCTATTATCTGGGTTGCGATATTGCAGGCTGTTGAAAAGCTGTGCGGTTTTTCTATAAGAGTGCCGCTTATAACAGTACCGTTTTGAAGCATGTCCTCAAGGTTTACAAGATCACAGTTGTGCATGTGCTGTGCAAAATAATCGGCGTCATGAAAATGTATTATGCCCTGCTCATGTGCATCCACTATGTCCTTTGGCAAAAGCATACGCTTTGTAATATCCTTGCTTACCTCTCCTGCCATGTAATCTCTTTGTACGCTGTTTACTGTAGGATTTTTGTTGCTGTTTTCCTGCTTTACTTCTTCGTTGCTGCATTCTATAAGGCTCATTATTTTGTCATCAGTAGAATTTGACTTTCTTACAAGAGCCCTCTGGTACCTGTATGTTATATACTTTCTTGCTACCTGAAAAGCGCGCATACCCATTATCTGGTTTTCAACAAGGTCCTGTATTTCTTCCACGTTCAGTGACCTGTTCATTTCGGCACATGTATGCTCGATATTTTTGCCTATTTCCGTTATCTGTTCCTTTGTGAGCCTGTCTTTTTCCTCAACCTCGGCGTTTGCCTTGCTTACGGCGATTAAAATTTTGTTTATATCAAATACCGCCTCTGCACCGCTTCTTTTAATTATCTTCATAATCCTCTGCCCCTTACAATGGTTATTGTTTATCCTATACGATACCCAACTTCGTCGCATTTTTAATTATACTATATCTTGTGTTTATTTCAAGCTTTTTCTACAACATATATATACTTGTCCTTATCTATAATCATAACTAATGGCAACGGCAAAAAAACGCTTTGCAAAATTTCATTCTTCTTTGCATTAAAATTAATGTATAAAAAATATCAGCAATGAATTATTTTGTTTATTAATACCTTACATAAACCAAAAACCGCAGTCGTTTTAATCCTCAGCTCAAAATATAAATGCATAAACAAAAATCAAAACCGCAAAAAATTCCGTTTTTTTACATTGCCGTTAATTTCGGAACAACAAAAAATGCACAAACTGAAAACATTTCAGTCTGTGCATAAAATGTGTTTTTATTGCTTTTTCTGTTCTATAACCGTGTTTGTATAAGCGTTTATTATAACGGGAGCTTCCATTCCCGAAAGATATATCCTGTAGCAAGGCACAAGGCGTATGCCCGATATATCGGCAGATTCAAGGCTGTGCTCAAAATCATATCCCAGTTCGATATTTTCAACATACATTCCGCTTATGTCGATGTTTTGCTTTTTTACCTCATGAAGCATGGTTAAAAGCGCCTCGTCGCAGGAGCATATATTCTGTTTTGAGCCCCACAGCCCCATAGCGGTATAATATTTTGCGTCAGCCTTTATAACGCCGCTTTCTGATACCGTAACTGTCTTGTTGCTGCAAAAAAGCTTGTCCTTTTTATAACTTTCACTGTAAACAAAGGTATAGACATTGTTGTCGGAAGTAACTTTTTCAAGGCTTACCTCGTTATTTCCGCTTAAAATAAGCTTTTGTATAAACTCATCGGCAGCCTTGCGTGCAGTATCCCTGCCAAAGCCAGAAATTTTTCCGCTTCCCTCCGGGCATGAATACGAAAGAGAATTGCTTTGAAGCGTTATGTTTTTCTTTTCGCTCATAAGCATAGTTTTGTCAAACTCAAGCGAAATCTTTACCTCCTCATCCGTATCGAAAAAACGCTTTTTAAGCGCATCGTTGTCAAACGAGGGTATGCTTACCGAAAGCCGGCGCATAGGGTAGCTGTGCCTTATTATATTTGTATACATTCCTATGCCGTTTGAGCTTAAAACCTGGTATACCGCTTTTTCCCCCGCGGAAGAGAGCGTATATTTCTGTCTGTTTTGATAATTCAGGTAAAACAGGCAGACATTGATGGCTATAAGCATATATATAAATATTTTTTTGATTCTCTCAGAATTCATACGCGCTCTCCAAAAAATATCATTCCGCCGTTTTTGCACGGTACACGCTGTCGTCTGTTTTTACAAGCCATATACATTTTGCATATTCGCTGTTTTCGTCAGAATAGCCGAAAACTATATCGTTTATAAGGTTTGCGCTTATTCCGCCTGCCATGGCATCGTTCATAGCGCTTAAAAAATCCCTGTCGGCATAAGAGTTGTCTGTTCCTACGGAATAATTGTAGGCATATCTTTTAAATTTTTTAACGGTATTGTCCTTTACAACCACCTCCATTGCATGGGTCATGTCCGTTCTTACCGACAATCCCTCAGACAAAATAACCGGCAGGTTGTTTATATAATAATCAAACAAAAAAGTAAGCCCGTCGCCTGTTATGTTTACATCCGAAAGATAGTATCCGGTCTTTATGGAGCTGTCGCTTTTCAGAAAGCTGTCGCAGGCGCTGTATGCCGACGACAAAGTCTGGGCGGCTTTGCTGTTTGAGGAATCGTCATAATTGAAATATTCCAAAACACCGTCCGAATAATACTTCAGAACAGTTGTGTTGTCGCTTCCGGTATAGGTATTGTTTGAGTCAACGCTTACGCGCACAGCCGGGTAATTTTTAAAATACTGTCCGGTTTCCGTTCTGAAATCGTTTTCGTTCTGACAGCTGAAAGCCGGTGTTTTTGTAACAGTTCCATACTGAAGCTGGTTTTGAGTCCACTGAGCCACAAAAATATTTGAGCTGAATATATTAAGCCCGCTCTGGGCTGTCGATATATATTTTATACTGTCCGGTGCATTTTCCGAAACCTTTTCCACTTCGCTTACAAGCTTATCCGCGTACTGGCTCTGACCCTTAAGCAAAACGGCTTTGCTGCCCTGCGGTGAAACAAAATACACCTCGGCATCCTGACTTTCGCCTGAAGGAACAACAACGATATTTTTAAAGCTTTTAAGCTCCGGCATCTCGTTTTCGTTTTCACTAAAAAAACCGGGCATATATTCGCCTGTAGGCACCGGAAAATCAAAGGCAAGCACTGCGCAGCGGTATTTAAGCACCTTTGTCCAGTCAAAATCAACGCTTTTCGCCTCTTTTTTGGCAAGCTCCGAAATTATGCTTTCACTGTATTTCGCGGCATCGTTATCACCGCCGTAAATAATGGCGAACGTGCTTCCTGCGTTGCCTACCGCCACCTTCCCCGGCGATACCGTAACCGGGCTGCCGCTGCTGTCGGCGGCGTTTTTAAAAATTCCCGACACATAATAAAAAATGTTATGGCTCTGGTTTCCGTTAAGCCATAACATTCCCGTCTGAATCACAGCCGCTGCCATAAGAACAAAAACAACAATGCTTCTCAATACGCTTATTCTTCTGCGTTCCATAATACCTCTCCAAAATAATCTTTTGAATGTTTAAGGAAGATATATGCCTCTTTCAAGCTCGTCTTTGATATCATCCGCCTTACGTTTTACCGTAAGCTTTTCCTCCGCCAAATCGCCGTTTTTTTCGGCATCAACGCAAATTACGTTTTCACCGATATTAAGCGCTACCGTCTGGCTGAAAAGACCCGAAAGACCCACATTAAAATCGTAGCTGTATCTTTCCCTGTATTTGCCGGCAGAATTTTTGGTATAAACTCTTATAGTAATGCCTGTGCCTTCATCCGCTGTGCCGGAGATTGTCTTTGTACTGTCAAAAGTGACTTCGCTTTCCTCTGCTGAATCAGCTTTTCCTGTAAGTCCAAAGCCCATACTGTTTTCAGACGCAAAGGCTAAGGCAGAAAAGCACGGAAGACTCATACAAAAAACAACAGCCGAAACAATAATGACTCTTATTTTTTTCACTGCCAGTCACCTCCTGCATATTTTTACCACGTTAACAGTATACAATATCTATATTACAGTTGTGTTACAGCCCCTTTAATTTTAGATAACATTACGCCTGTTTGTCTTTTACCTTTATCTCGCTGTTTTTCTTTGGAAACCACAGTATCATTTTTGTACCGTTTAAAAGCTCGCTTTCCGCCGTTATTTTGCCGCCGTGGCGCTCCATAATCTCTTTTGCTATTGCAAGGCCAAGCCCCGTGCCGCCCATTGCCCTGCTGCGTGCCTTATCCACACGATAAAAACGCTCGAATATCCGCGGAAGATCCTCTTTCGATATTCCCATACCGTTATCCTTTACGCATATACGCACATAATCTTTGTAGTCGTCAGCCCAGACCTCTATTTTGCTGCCTTCCGGAGAATACTTTATGGCGTTTGTTATTATGTTATTCAGTACCTGTGTTATTCTGTCATGGTCTGCCGTAACAAAAAGCGGTTTTTCGCTCTGCACGGAGCAAAGCGTCTGTTTTTTGTTTTCGGCATGTATGCGGCACTGACGGATATTTTCAGCAATAAAATCGTTTACGTCTATGTCTGTATAGTTAAACTCTATCTGGCCGTTGTCAAAGCGCGAAAGCTGCAAAAGGTCACGCACAAGAAAGCTCATTCTGTCGGCTTCGTTATTTATTATATCCAAAAACTCCGTTGCCGTTTCCTTGTCTTCAATAGCGCCGTCAAGAAGCGTTTCAGTATAGCTTTTTACCGTTGTAAGAGGCGTTCTCAGCTCGTGCGAAACATTTGCCACAAATTCTTTTCGCATATCGTCAAGACGTTTCATTTCGGTATTGTCCTGCAAAACCACTACCACGCCCTCGTATGAATGTTTTTCACCAAGGTACGGCGAAAAGCTTGCGTTTATGAATTTTTTGCCCAGCCAGAAGTTTACCTTCTGTGTGCTTTCGTTTTCAATAACGTCTATATACACTCCGCTGCTAAGTCCGTAGGTATTCATAAAGGTTTCAAGATTTTTGTCCGCCTTTTCTATTCCAAGCATTTCAAGCACGGTGCTGTTGCAGTGGATGACATTCCCGTCCTTATCAAAAAGCAATACTCCGTCAGTCATGTTTTGGAGTATTATCTCCATTTTGTTTTTTTCCTTTGATATTTCGCTTAAAGTATTGCTCAACTCTTTTGCCATAAAGTTGAAGCTTTCCGAAAGCTGGCCTATCTCGTCGTTTGAGAGCACCTTCACGCTCTGGTCAAGCCTGCCTTTTGCAAGTTCCTTTGCCTTGCTTGAAAGCGAAAGTATGGGCCCGGTTATTGTGTTTGCGAAAATATAGCCCATTATGGCCGCCATTAAAAAAGCTATAAGCACCGAAAAAACAATGGTTCTTTGCGTCTGGCCTATGCTGCTGTATATTTCCGAAGCATCCATGCGTGTAAATATAACGTATTTTACAACTCCGTTTATAAATACCGGTGAAGCATATTCCAAAAAACGTTCGGTTCCGGTATTATCGTTTTTCGAAAAAGCCTCGTTTCCCGAAAGAGCGCTTATAACCGCCGAGCTTTTATACTGCGTGTAAGGCGCCTTTGAAGAAGCGGTGGTGGCTATGGTTTCGCCCTCGGTATTTATAATGCTTCCCTGTATCTGCGCCGTGTTTGAACCGTTTTCACCAAACTGCACAATTCCGTTTTGGAAATCATTTTCAGCATAGCTTCCGACTACCTGCTCGCTTATTTTTTCGGTATAAAGCTTCATCTGCTGGCGCGCTCTGTCAAGCTCGGTATTTTGAAGGCTGACAAGGATATACGTTCCGCAGACTATCATTACTATCAAAACAAGGCCCATATACATAAGTATGAGCTTGCCTTTGATGCTTTTCATAGGCTACTCCTTTATTACCCGCAGAAATAATATCCTACGCCTCTTTTTGTAACTATAAATGTAGGCTTTCCCGGATCATACTCGATTTTCTCACGCAGACGGCGCACCGTAACGTCAACTGTACGCACATCACCGAAGTATTCATAGCCCCACACTTTTTCAAGCAGGGCTTCGCGTGAAAACACCTGATCTTTTTGCGAAGCAAGAAATTTCAGAAGTTCAAATTCCCTAAGGGTAAGATCTATACTTTTTCCGTCCTTTTTTACTTCAAAAAGCTTTGTGTCTATCGACAGGCTTCCGAAAACAAGCACGTTTTTGTCCTGGCTGTCCTTTGCCGCGTCGGCGTGTGAACTTCTTCTAAGGTTAGCCTTTACTCTTGCCAGAAGCTCGCGTGTGCCGAAAGGCTTTGTTACATAATCGTCGGCGCCAAGCTCAAGACCCAAAACCTTGTCAACTTCCTCAGCTCTTGCCGTAAGCATTATTATCGGCGTGTCATACTTTTCACGTATCCTGCGGCAAGCCGCATATCCGTCAAGCTTTGGCATCATTATGTCAAGCAGTATAATATCGGGCTTTTCCTTTTCATTTACAGCTATCGCTTCTTCTCCGTCCATGGCTGTAAGAACGTTGTAGCCCTCTTTTTTCAAATTATATTTAATTATATCGACAATGTTTTTCTCATCGTCAACAACAAGTATTTTTTCGTTCATTGCGTACCTCCGCTTTGGGTTTTGCCTTCCGCGCGTTCCACTTCAAGAAAAGGCACCTGCACGGTAACGTTAAAAACATCGCCTATGTGAAGTATGCTCTTTTCATCAAGCCCCGGATTAGCCGTAAAAAGCTCTGCCAGCGACATGCCGTACCTTTTTGCTATTCCGTTTACCGTATCACCCTTTACTACCGTGTGCTGACGTTTTTCAGCCGTTACCTGTGTAAGCTTTTTAAGCGCCTCGTCATAGGATGTGATTTCCTGTGAATCAACATATTCCGCCGATGTCTGCACTCCCAGCTTAAATTTGTAGTCGGCAGCAGTTTCGCCATCTGCCGCATAGGATGAAAGTATATCGTTTAAAAGCTTGTCGGCTGAATCCTTGCTGTTTAGCACGAGTGTTTTTTCGCCGCCTATGCGGATGACTCCCGCTTCAACGTTATATGCCGCAGCTTTTTTTACCTGCGTTATGGCATACTCCTCCGTTACCGTTTTTTTCTTTGACGCATGTACCGGAACAAGCGTTATATTGTCCCTAATCTGGATATTTGTGCCAAGCTCCTTTATCATTGCCGCCTGGGCGGTGTTTTTTATGTCATCGGAAGTTATTCGGCTTTTTTCTATTGTGCATATCACATTGTCGCCGACCTTTACGTTAAAAGCATTTTTCCCAAAAGCAGCTTTAAACGCTATAAACGCAGCCAAAATTATCATTGCGGCAATAATGAGCATTTTTATTTTCTGTTCATTGCGCATTCTTCGCCTGCGCTTTTTAAGCCGCACTTCTCCTGACGAAACATAAGGTGTACCTGTCGTATTGTTTCTGCGAACATAATCCTTCCTCATGCGCGTCACCTCCAAAGTTTATCGCCGGTTATTTTTTAAGTGATTTAAGTATTACCTGTGTCTGATGCTCTATATGCTCGGCCATTACCTTCATTCCCGCCTGCGCGTCACGGTTTTCTATGGCGCTTACTATACCGCGGTGGTGGTTAATAACAGCCGTTTTTGTTTCGTATACTTTAAGGTATGCCATTCTGTAGCGGTATACCTGTGCGCGCATGTTGCTTATTATAGCCGTAAGCTTAACGTTTCCGGCCGCTTTAAAAATAATGTCATGGAATTTCTCATCGGTTGTAGCTACTCTTTCATAGTCCTTGTCCTCAAAAGCGCGCTCAAACTCCGCGTTAAGCTTTTTAAGTTCCTTGAGCTCCTCCGCCGACATTTTCATGCAGGCATGGCGTATTCCTACGCATTCAAGAGCGCTTCTTATCTCAAGCACATTTTTTATATCCTCTGCGCTTATGTCCAGCACCTGTGCCCCGCGGCGCGGTATCAGCTCCACAAGGTTTTCCTGCTCAAGCATTCTAAGAGCCTCTCTTACAGGCGTACGGCTTACTCCAAGCTTGTCCGCCAGATGATTTTCCAAAAGCCTTTCTCCCGGCTTAAGCTGGCCTTTAAGTATTGCATCTCTGAGATTGTTGAATACTACTTCCCTCAAAGGAAGATACTCATTTGAGCTTACATCAAACTTATATTCCATAAAAAAGTCCTCCCGTTACAATGTCGCTGTAGAAAACACTTCTTTAATACCCGTTTCTTTTTTTATCTCTTCGGCGGCGTTATCGGCATCACGCCTGTTTTCAAACAAGCCGTAAACCGACGGCCCGCTTCCGCTCATAAGCGCCCCCTTGGCGCCGTTTTTTATAAGCAGCTCTTTAAGAACGTATATTTCTTCATATTTTCCGCCTGTTACGCTTTCAAGAACGTTGTATAAACCACGTTCTATTTTTTTCATGTCACCGTTTTCTATCGCCTGAAGCATTCCGGCAGTATCCGGATGCCGGTTGTTTTCGGTTTTGTCATACTCCGCATAAGCCCACGCGGTAGACACTGCTATATCCGGCTTTGCAAGCACTACATAAAAAGGCGGAACATTTTTTACCTTCTTAAGCTTTTCACCAAAGCCGTATGCGTATGCTGTACCGTTTTCGCTAATGCAAAAAGGCACATCCTTTCCAAGCCCGGCTCCAATATCCATAATGTCCATCAAGTCGTCAATTTCTTCGTAAATTTCGCCTATATGCTTATTTTGCAAAAGCAGTAAATTAAGCCCTTTAAGCACAGCCGCACAGTCGGCACTTCCACCGGCAAGCCCTGCCGACACCGGTATCCTTTTGGTTATGGCAATATCCACTCCGCTGTCTGTTTTGTATAAATCCAAAAAAGCTTTTGCCGCCTTATATGCAAGGTTTCGTCCGTCACAGGGAATATCGCTTCTTCCGCTTGCAAGCGTGATTTTTCCAGTGTTGTTCAATGTGATGCGCACGTCGTCGTAAAGGCGTATTTTCTGCATTATCATCTCTACGTAATGATATCCGCTGCTTTTTCCCGTTATGTCCAGAGTAAGGTTTATTTTGGCATACGCCTTAAGAGATATGCTGTCCATATTTCAGCCTCATGATCAAAAAAATAGTCTGCAAAAAAAACAATCTGACTTATATTTTTTTTTAATACTGTATACAGCTAATTATACTCATTCTTCAATAATAAAGCAATAATAAAAAATAATACATTTGCGATAAAGACGCACAAAAAAGTCTGCCCTTATGTAATGGACAGACTTTTTAAACTGTTTTATAAATTTTAAAAGAGTAATTAAAGCAAGAGAGTTTTATACACTCGTTTCTGCTGCCAGACAAAAACGCAGATGTCTTTTTATTTTGCGCTTGTTGCCGCGCCTGTTGCCGCGCCTGTTGTCGCGCCTGTTGCCGGATTTGCCTTTATAACTTCTGTAACCTGCTTGTAAATGTCAGGGGAAACCATTCCCTTTCCGTCTTTAACATACTGGTCGTAAATAGACTTTGTTGCGTCAATAAACGGCTGCTTTTCCGGTGTGTTGTCCTTCATTCCGCCATCATTAAGTTCCTTAAGACCGGACACGTTCTGTTCGTCAATCTGCTGTCTTTCGTAAGGCTTTGCCTGCTCAGCCGCTTCGTTTACGGCCTTCTGCATATCCTCAGGCAGTGAATCAAAGTAATCCTTTGCCGCAAAAACCGGTGCCGGGCTGAAAAGATGTCCCGTCATGGAGATATACTTTTGAACCTCCTGGAAATGGTTTGTTGCAACGATAGGAATAGGGTTTTCCTCCGCGTCTATAGTACCCTGCTGCAAAGCCGTGAAAACATCGCCCATTGCCATAGGTGTAGGGTCTGCTCCCATAGCCGAAAAAGCCGCCATGTGCATCTGGTTTTCCATTGTTCTTATCTTAACGCCTTTAAGGTCGTCAGGAACGGTTATAGGCTTTTTGCTGTTTGTAACATTTCTGAAACCGTTTTCAAACCATGTAAGGCCGACTATTCCCTGGTCGTCAACAGAGTGGAGAATAGTGCTTCCGACTTCGCTGTCCATAACGGCTCTTGCCTGCTGGGTTGTTTCGAAAATAAACGGAAGGTCGAAAACGAGGAATGAATCCGTAAAACCGGCAAGAGGCGCCGTTGAAACGCAGGTTACCTGAACAGAACCAAGCTGGAGGCCTTCTATAAGGTCACGCTCGCTGCCGAGCTGTGAGTTTCCGAATACATCAAGAGTAGCTTCGCCGTTTGTTTTCTGGCTGAGTATCTCGCCCATTTTCTTAAGTCCAAGATTGTAAGGATGAGCATCAGGTGTTGTTGTGCCGGAAATCATGGCATATTTAGCCTTTCCTGAGGCCGATGGTTTAGCTGAAGCCGCCGCAGACTTTGAAGCTGCCGCAGATTTTGCCGGCGTCTGGGTTGAGGTGCTGCTTTGGCAGCCTGCAAGCGATATGGCCAAAAGTGTAACAGCTGTAACTGTCAAAATTTTCTTTTTCATAATTAAAATTGTCCCCCTTAAGCTGTTGAAATAGTATAATAAACCGGCGTAATACAAAAATCCGCGGAAATTTTGTATGTCAGCCGCATTAAGCCTGTTTTATGCCTGTATGATAAATATGTCAAAGGCTTATACCCTTGTTTGGTATAGCAGCCATACCATAGCGGGTGTGAATCTCTGATTATTTGTCTGCTGCATTTATATAAATAAATAATTCATATCATGCTGTGTTGCGATATCAGTAAGCCGTTTTTCAAAAACCGCATTGGTACAGTATCCATACCAGCATATGCAGCCGCTTCACGGCAATCTTTTTGCCACAGTATTTTCCCTTGCCACGACGTTTCTATCACGGCAGTAAGCCAGAAAATTTTTGTCTGTTTGACGGTCAATACTGTACCATCTGCGGTTATGTTTGTCAACTTTCTGTCATTCATGTCATTTATTTTATAATTTTGTGCATTTTATATGAATTTTTTCACTAAAGCTATATATATTCATCGTTTTTTTGCTTTACAATGAAAACTGCATATTCAAAAACACAATTTTTGTATATTATCCGGTGCCATATAGAAATTTTAAAATTTCACGGTGTAATAATTATTAAAAATTTAGTTTTTACACAGGTCTGTCTTTTTTGTTCCTATATAAGAACCAGCATTTAATATATCGCTGCAAAAAACGATGCCGTGAATACTGTAAAAAGACCTGATATAACTACCGAAAGGGAACTCATTGCTCCTTCAAGCTCGCCTATTTCAAGCGCCTTGCTTGTTCCGAGTGCATGAGAGGCCGAACCGTAGGCAAGACCCACTGACATTCTGTTTTTAATTCTGAATATACGGCAAAGATACGGCCCGAATATATTTCCCACAGCTCCGGTCAGTATTATAACAGGCACAGTTATTGACGATATTCCGCCAAGCTCCTCTACAACGCCAAAGCCAAAGGCGCTTGTTATCGATTTTGGCAAAAGGGTAACATACTGCTCATGCGTAAGGCCAAAAAGAACAGCTATCACAAGCACGCTCGTCATGCTCGACAACGCTCCCGCAATTATGGCCATAAGTATTGCAGCCTTGTTTTCCTTAAGCTTTTTCATCTGCTGGTGGAGAGGTATGGCAAAACATACCGTAGCCGGAGTCATAAAGTAACTTATGTATTTCGCGCCGTTATTGTACGCTTCATAGCTTGTGTGTGTGGCAAGAATGTACACAAGTATTAGTATTACCGACACAAGAAGCGGATTGAAAATAGCCGACTTGAATTTTTTCTTTATAATGTTTCCTATGTAATATGAAAGGAGAGTCAGAAATACTCCAAAATAAACCGTATCAGCAGCGGCAGCAAACATTATTTGTGTCTCCTTTCAAACAAAAACTGCGAAAATCTTCCCGTTATTCCAAATACTATAAACGTAACAACAAAAAGCACAAGAAGAATAGGTATTAAAAAATCTCTGAGCTGGTCAAAGGCTGTTATTATGCCAACCGTTGCCGGAACAAATGTTATTCCCATTATGTCAAGCAAAAACTCGCCTACGTCCTTTACTTCTTCAAAGGCAACAACCTTGCTTTCAAGAAGTGCCAGCAGTATCAACAGCCCGTAAATGCTTGCGGGAATCGGAAACGGCAACACCTTATGCACTATTTCGCCCAAAAACGTAGCCCCGAAAATAATTATAAACTGTTTTAAATATTTCATATCGAATGCTTCTCCTTTTTGAATATTCCGTCTACAAAAGCATAATGACCGTCTATGGCTCTGTACGCCGCTTCGGCACTGCCGTTTTCGATGTTTTCCGCAATAAGCCGGTGCATATTTGCAAGTTTTTTTCTTTCATCAGCGTCAGCCATGTTCCACACATTTCCTATAATTGAAGATGTTATTTCCGAAACAGCTTCCAACACTATGTTTATAAGCGTATTTGCGGCCGACGAATATATTTGCCTGTGAAAGCTCAGATCAAGCGCGGCACACTCATCAGGCTGTGCGGTTTTCATTTTTTCGGCCATAGCCTTAAGCCCGCCGCAGTCGATGTTTTTTCCCTGTATACATAAAAATGCCGCCTGCTTTTCCAAGCCGCATCTGAAAAAATCCATCTCAAAGCAGTCGGTTTTCTTAAGCAGCACAGTCATTGTCATAAGTCTTGCAAGCCCGGCCTCAAAATTTCCCGAAATATAATTTCCGCCGCCATGCACGCATTCAACTATCCCCAGGCTCTCAAGCGCCCTCATGCCTTCTCTTACCGAATACCGCCCTATTGAAAGGCTGTCGGCAAGAAATCTCTCCGCAGGCAGCTTGTCGCCCTGCCTCAGGCTTCCGTCAACTATTCTGTTTTTTACATATTCCATAACCTTTTCGTAGGATTTTTCGTTTTTATCGTCCACAAAAGCTCTCCTTTCGAAAATTGGTGCTACCACTTTGCACGGTTTAAAATATATCATTTATATTAATATATGTCAATACACAACGGCATTCTTTTTTATCTTTACATTTGATACAGATATGATGTAGAATTAACTGTTGCTAATAAAATATGAAAGGTATCTTTATATGTGTGAAACAAACGACAAAAAAAATAAGTTTTCGGAAAAAATAAAATCTTTGTTTAAAAGCGGTGAAAAACCGGCTTTTGAAATAGAGTTCCATACTTCAAAAACAAATATAATTCTTACGGCGGTTGTATTTTTGCTTGTATATGCCGTTTTTTTCTATGCTGTAAAAACAAATATATATGAATCGCTTTTCATAGCCGCACTTTCGGCCGTTTCCGTCGGCGCCCCTGTAAAAATAAAAACAAACGGCGGCGGAAAAGCTTTTTTTGCCACAATTATCTGCCTTTTAAGCATACCGCTTTCTTTTCTTGTGGTTGAAACCTTAAACGGAAACGTTATCTGGGAAGATCTTACCGATGTGCAGATAATACTTAATTTTGCTCTTTATTCGGCATTTTTTCTCTTTTGGCTTGTAATACTCAGCAGACCATATTATTCCGCCGTAGTTACATCTGCGTTTTTCATATTTGCCGGCGTAGCAAACCACTATGTTCTTAATTTCCGAGGCACAATAATTTTCCCCGGCGACCTTATGTCCATACGCACGGCCGCAAATGTTGCCGACAACTTCAATTTCACTCCCGACAAGATAATGATTTTTGCCATTGCCGTATTTATTGCATATTTTATTCTGGCAAGGCGCACGTCAAGAGGCGTTACGTTTAAAAGACATATCGCTTCAACCCTTGGTTATTTCGCGTCAGCCGGAGTGTTTTTCTATTGCTTTTTCGCAACCGATATGCTGCCAAATCTTGACATCTATGCCCAACAGTGGAAAACACAGGCAAACGGCTATGTGCTTAACTTTGCAACTGCCATGAGATACAGCCGCATACAAAAACCTGACGGCTATAGCGAAGAAGCTGCAAAGAAAGTAATGGACGCAATAACCGCCCAGGCGGCGCCTATAGGCACAAAGCCCGACAACATAATAGTGGTTATGAACGAATCCTTTGCCGATTACTCTGATTTTAAAAACCTCACTCTTTCCGAAGATCCGTGTCCGTTTTATCATTCTCTTACCGAAAACACAATCAAGGGCCAGATGTATTCGCCTGTAAGCGGCGGAGGAACGGCAAATGTGGAATATGAATATCTTACCGGAAACTCAATGTCGTTTATCCCCGACGGCACAGTGCCGTACCAGCTTTATCTTAAAAACGGCGCGCCGTCAATAGTGGAGCAGATGAACGAGCTTGGATACCACACCTCGGCTTTCCACCCGTTTCTTGCTTCCGGCTGGAACAGAAACAACGCCTATAATTATCTTGGCTTTGACGATAAATATTTTATGGACGACGTTAAAAATCCAACTCTTATACGTCAGTACATAAGCGACAAATCCGACTACGAGAAGATTTTTGAAATAACGGACAACGCAAAAGATCCGCAGTTTATATTCAATGTTACAATACAAAACCACAGCGCCTACGACAACTATTGGCCTGATCAGAAATATCATGTTCAGCCGTCAGGGCAATGTGTTATTCTTAATTCCACCACTACTGCGGAGCAGTTTTTCTCGCTTATAAAGGAAAGCGACGACGCATTAAAGGAACTTGTTGAGCACTATTCAAAGTCCGACAAAAAAACCATGATCGTATTTTTCGGAGATCATCAACCGCCTTTAAATTCGCGTTTTTACCAGTTTTTATACAGGAAAAATCTCGACAGCCGTTCGATAGACGAAGTTTTGGAAGAATACAACACCCCGTTTTTCATCTGGGCAAACTATGACATACCGGAAGCTGAAAACGTAAAAATAAGCACAAACTTTCTTGGTATACTTACGATGAAAGCCGCTAATCTGCCTCTTACAGGCTACCAGACATTCCTCGACAGATTAAGCGCCACATTTCCTATTTTTTCCACCGTGGCAACCGAGGACATACACCAAAACGCCGTATCACGCACCGAAGACGACACTCTTGACGATACAAGCCGCACCCTTATAAATGATTACAGCTACCTAAACTACTACAATATTTTTTCAAGCTACAAAGACAGCAACAATTTTTATAACTATACGCCAAAAACGCTTGAGCAGTACAAATGGACGCTTAAAGCTCAAAACAGCGCAAATCCATAAAAAAAGAACCGCAGATAAAATCTGCGGTTCTTTTTTTATTCGTCCTCGTCTTCGTCAAACAATTCGTTAAACGTATTGCTTACCTTTTCGAAAACCCCGTCGTCCTCTATAAGCTCAAGGCGTATGTCGTTGCCTTCCTCGTAATACTCATAGATCAAAACCGTGTCGTCATCCTTTGGCAAAAGAGCGATATATTCCTGTCCGTCAACCTCAAACACCCCTATTACACCGCATTCAAGCTCGGTATTGTCGTCAAGGGTGAGAGTCATCGTTTCCATTTCCTCGCCTTCGGCTTCATGGTTGTGGTCATGTCCACAGCCACAGCCGCATACATCCTTATCTTCCTCTGTCATTTGTGTTTTCCCTCCTAAAATGCCATCCCTGTATGATAAAAAATAATAAAAATAAATTCGTTGGAGAACCGTCGGCTTTTCGCACAGCCCCTCCTGCAAGATTCCTTGCGGGTGTCTTTGCTCAAATCCTTTTTCCCTTTTGGCGCGGATACCTCCGGGACTTCGTCCCCTCGGTACATTTGCTACGCAAACGCGCCTCTTCGCATATCCGTGCTTACAAGCAAGCTTGTGCGCGTCTTTGCTCAAAGCCGTTCTTTCTCCGCTTTTATGATATAATACTTTTCATGTATACACAATTACTTTTTCGATTATTTGTTCTCTTTTTTCAAAATGTCTTATTTTTCATCTGCCTGACGTTTTTTTACATCTTCAAGCTTTCCGTATGCCATTTCTTTTTCCTTAAACTCTATACCCAGATTTTTCGCATATTTATGAATCCATTTTTTTTCATTGCGTGTTACAAACGATATTACAAGCCCGTCTTTTCCTCCGCGTCCTGTTCTGCCTGCCCTATGCTGATAAAACACGGGATCCTCCGGAATATCTATATTTATTATTATTCCCACATTTTCAAAATCCAAGCCTCTTGCGCCTATATCTGAAGCCACAAGAATATTGTCCCTGCCGCTTCTGAACGACTCCATAGCCGTTTTCCTGTCATACTTATGCGCTTTGCCGTATATCCCGCAGGCTTTATAGCCATGATATTTGAGCTTTTCCACAAGCACCTCTATATCCATAGGGTTATTCACAAACACTATTGTTTTTTCAGGCTTAAGCCCTGCCATTATTTTTCTTATAAGCACAAGGCTCTCGCGCTTTTCACATTCAATAAAACAGTGTTCGATAGTTTTTGGCATTATATCCGTATCGCCCTTTGCGTTTTGAGGCGCACTCATAAAAAGTTTCGCCCGCTCTACAGCCTTTGCTGTCATTGATGCGGAAAGCACAACCATGCTGCGTTCTTTAAGAGTTGTTTTTACAACATCCTTGACCTCCTGATAGTTGTAGTCATCAAGCATTCTGTCGGCCTCGTCCAAAACTATCGTCTTAACCGTATGCGCCTGTATTTTGCGCTTTTTTATAAGCTCAAGTATTCTTCCGGCCGAGCCTATAACTATCTGCGGCTTTTCCTTAAGATGCTCCGTCTGCCGCACAATATTCGCTCCGCCTATTATAAGGGCACTCCTTACCCCGGTGCCGGAATTTTCGGCAAGTTTTTGCGCCTCACGGTATACCTGTGCCGCAAGCTCATGAGTCGGCGTAAGCACTATAGCCTGAGTGCTTCTCAAACTAAGGTCGGCTTTCATAAAAAGCGGACAAAGGTAGGCCAGCGTTTTGCCTGAACCCGTCTGCGACTGCGCTATTACGTCTTTGCCCTCAAGCATTTTCGGTATTACGGAAATCTGTATTTCGGAAGGCTCCGTTATGCCTTCTTTTTTAAGCCCCTCGGCCAGCGCCTCTGATAAACCCAGCTCGGTAAAATTCATTTTTAAAGCCTCACATTCCTGCCGTATACACACGGCCTTATATATTCATATTATATTTGATTTTTAGTCTTTCGTAAACAAATATCGCGCATTGGAAAAGACGATTTATTTTCCGCCGTCAAAATACTGATTTATTCCGCAATATATTGCCCAGGCCGTTTTGTTTTGATAATCACTGCTGTTAAGCTTGTTTTCCTCCTGCGGATTTGACAAAAAACCACATTCCACAATTACTGCCGGAATTTCGGTTTTTCGCAGTATGTAATAGCTTTCATTGGCCTTTTCTATACGGTCGTTGGAACTGTCGAGAATTTCGCAAAGCTTTTTTTGTATACATCCGGCAAGCATTTCTCCTTCTTTTGAATCGCCGTGATAAAACACCTGCGCTCCTTTTACCTCTGCCGAAGGAAAAGAATTCTGATGAATGCTTACAAGAATATCAGCCTTTGACATGTCTATTATCTTTTTCCGTTCACTCATATCTTCTTTTTTGCTTTGCCCGAGAGCCTCGTCGGTATTTCTTATCGTATAAACCACCGCGCCGCCGCTTTCAAGAAGCATTGTAAGTTTTTTTGCTATGGCAAGATTTATATTTTTCTCATTTTCGCCTGCGCTTCCTGTTTTTCCCGGATCCCAGCCGCCGTGGCCTGCGTCTATTACGATTATTTTTTTTTCAAGCGGCGCAAAAACAGTTTTTATACTTTCTTTTTTTACCACAGGCAAAATCAGCGCTATTGCCGCGGCAAAAATCACTGCCGCCCTTTTTACGTTCATGCTATCACTCCCAAAAATTAAAGCGCAAAATACTGCGTTTTATAATTCGCAGTCTACAAAAGTATATGCATTTTTATTCCTGTCTATTAACGTCGCTTTCTTTAATCAGATGTCCTTTTTTTAACGCATAAAAAGCCAACATAGATAATTGTTTAACGAATTGCTTTGCTGTGGTAAACTAAAAATTAAATTTTTCTTGTTAAAAACATCTAAAATTACATCAAAGTATAGAAATTCGTTAAAATAATTGTTTGCTTAAGGCTTATATACTGTAAAATATTAATCAAAATAATCGTTAAATTTTATATCCGTTTTATAATTTCCGTCGGCGTCCTGCGGCTTTATGCCATGTCAAAAATATCCGGTATAACGGCAATACGTTGAGCAAGCCGCATTTTACGGCATATTTTGCCGGCCTTTTGATAAAAGCACGGACAAAATTCACCTTTGGTGCTTGTTTTTTACATTATATAAAAATATAACAGTCTTTTGCTTATGAATTTGATATTCATAGTTCAAGCCTGCTATTTCACATTAACACAATGTACAAAAATCTGTACAAAAATGTCGGCGGCAGGAAAAAAATTTCATACTTAACAAAAAATTAACTAAAAGTAGTTGCAAAATTATTACAGTAGTGTTATATTTAAGGCAGTAAGATACGGTTTTGTTGGTCTGACCTCTTCTACAAACAGACCGACGCCTTATCCGGTTACTGTTCCTTTGTCTGCCTATCCCGGCGGATAAAGGCATTAATATGTTTACTAAAACAGAAACAAAAAAATATGCAGGCAGAAAAGGAGAATGAATTATGGGACAGTTAGACGGTGTAAAAGTTGTTGAGCTTGCTACATTCATTGCGGCTCCATCATGTGCAAGAATACTTGCAAGCTATGGCGCTGACGTTATCAAAATCGAGGCTCCAAAGGGCGACGATCTTCGTATCGTAGGAAGAAACTATTTCTATCCTACCCCTGACGAAAACGGCGATACAGCTATGGACGTTCAGAACTTCAATAAAAAGGATATCGCTCTTAACCTTAAAGACCCTAAGGGCATGGAAGTTTTAATGAAGCTTCTTGAAGATGCCGACGTATTCCTTACAAATAACCGTGTTAAATCACTTGTAAAAATGGGACTTGATTACGATTCGTTACACGCAAAGTTCCCAAGACTTATACATGCTTCAATCCTTGGCTACGGCGAAGAAGGCCCTCTTAAAGACAAACCTGGCTTTGACTATACAGCATACTTTGCAAGAGGCGGCATAGCAAACTCACTTATGGAAAAAGGCACATCACCTTGCAACGCAGCTTCAGGCTTCGGTGATAACTATGCCGGAATCGCACTTTCATCCGGTATCTGCGCAGCTCTTTACAGACAGGCTAAAACAGGCAAGGGCGAAAGAGTTACCGTAGGTCTTTTCGATACAGCAATCTATGGCCTTAACTGGCTTATGGGTGCCGGCGAATACGGCAGCGAAATGCCTATTACAAGAAAGCACGCAAACAGCGCCGTTTCAACAACATATAAGACAAAAGACGGCAGATGGCTTCAGCTTGCCGTTTTACAGTACGACAAGTCAATCCAGACATTTGCAAAGGCTCTTGATGTAGAGTTTATACTTAAGGACGAAAGATTTGCTACAGGTGCCGCTATGCTTCAGCATATAGAGGAGCTTGTTGAGGTTCTTGAGCCGGCTTTCGCAAAGAAGAATCTTGCAGAGTGGGTTGACATACTCACAAAGGCTGATGTTCCTTTCGAAGTTCTTCAGACAATGGAAGAGATCACAAAGGATCCTCAGGCTTGGGCAAACGATTATATATTCAAGAAAACAATGAAGGACGGCAAGAACGTTTACTTCATAAGAACACCTATAGTATTTACAGAAGCTCCTGCCGTTAAGGAAGAATCAGGCAGAGGCCGTGCTCCAAAGCTTGGCGAGGATTCAACAGCAGTTCTCAAAGACCTTGGTTACAATGATGCAGCTATTAACGATTTCAAAGCAAGCGGCGTTGTTATTGAAACAAAATAAACTGATTTTTTACAAAGCCCCGAATAATCGGGGCTTTTTTTTATGTGGCCGCATAACCCTGTCCCCGTGTAAATATAATTGAAAGAACGGATAAACATAAAAAAACACTGGAGGACTGTAATGGGCAATTTAACGGCAATTATAATATTTGCGGCTGGACTTTTGCTTATAATAAAAGGAGGCGACATTTTTGTAGACGCGGCAAGAGCTATTGCCGAAACGCTTGGAATACCTAAATTCATAATAGGCGCAACTATCGTCAGCTTTGCCACAACGCTTCCGGAGCTTATGGTATCAACACTTTCGGCTTCAAGCGGCAACCTTCAGCTGGCCATAGGAAACGCCATAGGCTCCGTAACGGCAAATACCGGTATCATAATGAGCATAAGCGTTATATTTATGCCGGCTGCCGTAAGGCGGCGTGTTTTTCTGCCAAAAAGCATGATACTTATGTCGTCGGTAATAGTTTTATGGTTTTTGATTATGAAAGGAAGCCTTACCGTAACAAACGCACTGCTGCTTTTTGCAATGCTTTTCGTTTTTTTGTGGGAAAACATACAAAGCGCCAAAAAATCTTCCGGCATAATCAAAGAAAGCCGTGCCGAAACAAAGCTTTCAAAAGAGCTGCTGTTATTTCTGGCAGGTGCCGCGGCCATTGTTATTGGCTCAAGATTTCTTGTAAACGGAGGAATAAAGATAGCCGAAATTTTTAATGTTCCCGAAAACGTTATAGGCTTTACAATGGTTGCAATAGGCACATCCCTTCCGGAGCTTGTTACCACCATAACAGCCGTCGCCAAAAAAGAATCCTCTCTTTCCGTAGGAAACATAATCGGGGCAAACATAATAGATACCGTTCTTATATTGCCTTTATGCAGTATCATCACAGGCGGAAGTCTGCCGGTGACACACGAAAACATAGTTTTGGATATGCCGGTATGTATACTTGAAGTGGCAGTAATGATTATTCCGATGATGTTTACCGGAAAATTTAAAAAATGGCAGGGCTGTGCCGCAGCCACGCTTTATGCCGTATACATTTACCTGCTTGCATTCAAATAAAAAAACGCCCGTCTTATAAGCCATGCAGCGGCAAAAAGACGGGCGTTAAAATTTTCAGTTTCCACACTCTATGCTTATTTCGTTAAACAAAGTCAGAATATCATTTACGTCTTTCTTGCTTTTTTCCTCTCCCGACGCGTCAAGCACCACTCTGCCCTGGTGCATCATAACAAGCCTGTTTCCGTATTCTACTGCATAGCGCAGGTTATGAGTAACCATAATCGTCGTAAGGTGTTTTTCCTCAACGATCTTGTTTGTAAGCTCCATTATAAGGTCGGCTGTTTTAGGGTCAAGAGCCGCCGTATGTTCGTCAAGAATCAAAAACTTGAGCGGAGTCATCGTCGCCATCAAAAGCGCCATTGCCTGTCTTTGGCCGCCCGAAAGCGAACCCACTTTTACATCCAGCTTATCCTCAAGGCCGAGACCGAGCTGCGCAAGCTGTTCTTTGTAAAAATCTATGCGTTTTTTGTTTATTCCTTTTGACAGGTTAAAGCTTTTCCCTTTGTTGTCGGCTATCGCCATGTTTTCAAGTATCGTCATGTCGGGGCATGTACCCATAGCCGGATTTTGGAACACACGGCCTATTTCCTTGTGGCGCGCAAAGTCCTTTTTACGGGTTATATCCTCTCCGCCAATAAGTATACAGCCGCTGTCAGGCTCAATGCTTCCGCAGATAAGGTTAAGCATTGAAGTTTTTCCGGAGCCGTTGCTTCCCACTACCGACACAAACTGTCCGTCATCCACAGTGAAGCTGAAATCATTGAAAAGGCACATTTCGTTTACCGTGCCTATATTGTAATATTTTTCAATGTGCTTTAGCTCAAGCATTCTTCTTCACCTTCTTTTTGCGGTCGATGGTTATTACAAGTATAACAAGGAACAACACCGCCGTTATAAGCTTCATGTCCGACGCGCTTAAGCCCATGGCTATTGCTATTGCAACACATGCCTTATATATTATTGCGCCTATTACGACTGCCGTTGTCGCTTTCATAAAGGTCAGGTTTTTAAATACGTTTATTCCCATTATAACGCTTGCAAGACCGATTACCACAGTGCCGGTTCCCATAGAAATATCGAAAAACCTCTGCTGCTGGCACATTACCGAGCCTCCCATTGCTATAAGGCCGTTTGCTATGGCAAGCCCCGTTATCTTTACAAGCCCCTTGTCCTTTGCAAGTATCGTTACAAGAGTATCGTTATTTCCCGTTGCCCGCAGAAGGAAACCGCTTTTTGTATTAAGATACATATCCAAAAGGAGCTTCATTATAAGAGCCATTATAAACGCTATTATCATTGTCTGCACAGGAAGCAGCGACTTTGGAAAAATACCGTTTACAAAGGCGTTGTCAAAAACTGTTTTTTGTGTAAAAAGCGGCACGTTTGCCTTTCCCGTAATCCTTAAGTTTACGCTGTAAAGCGCTGTCATCATTATTATGCCCGAAAGCAGATCCCGCACTTTAAACTTTACATGTATAACGCCGGTAAGCGCACCTATGAGCATTCCGGCTAAAAACGCTATAAGGGTAGTAAGATATGGGTCAACTCCCTTTGTAAGAAGCACCGCCGTAACGGCTGCGCCGCACGGAAAACTTCCGTCGGTTGTCAAATCCGGAAAATCCAGAATTTTATAAGTAATATATACTCCCAAAGCCATTATGCTGTAAATCAGGCCCTGTTCAAGCACCCCTATAAATATGCCCATATCTTTTCTGCCTCCAAAAGAACGCTTATTGCGCTACTGAATTGAATGTTTCAACGGCTGTTGCAGCATAAGCTGAATCTATTGTTACGCCAAGCTTATTTGCCACTGCCGAGTTTATATAAAGGCCGCATTTTTTGATTGTTTCAAACTTCATGTCGGAAGCCTTTGCCTCACCCTTGAGAACCTTTGCCGCCATCTGGCCCGTCTGTTCGCCAAGGCTTGAATACTCTATGCCTTCAGCCGCAAGACAGCCGTTTTTAACCTGCTCTACTTCGCTTCCGAATACCGGTATGTTCTTTGCGTTTGCCTTGTTTATAACGGTAGCCATTCCCTGAACAACGGTGTTGTCGGTAAGGTTTGTAAGGCAGTCTACCTTTGAAAGAATATTGTCAGCCGCAAGAGGAATGTCGGCTGTTGTGTTTATTCCTACGGTTTCAAGCTCAAAACCGTATTTTCCGGCAAGTGACTGGTATTCCTTTATAGCGGATTCAGAGTTTGTTTCGCTTGTTGTATAAATTATGCCAAGTTTTTTTGCATTTGGCAAAACCTTGCGTATCATATCAAGCTGCTGTTCAACCGGAAGCTTGTCGGAGGTTCCTGTAAGGTTTCCTGACGGCGTTGAGTCATCTTTTGCAAAACCGGCCGCTATAGGGTCCGTAATAGCCGTATATATTACAGGGATATCCGTCTTCATTGCGGCTGTGTATGCCGCCGCCGCAGAAGGAGTGGCTATGGCACAAATCATGTCTACCTTCTTTGATACAAAATCGTTTGCTATCTGGCCTGCCGTGCCTGTATCCGCCTGTGCGTTTTCATAAATTACAGTAAGATTTTTGCCCTCAACAAAGCCTTCGTCGGCAAGTCCCTTTAAAAAGCCGTTGCGGCAGTTATCAAGCGAGCCGTGCTCCGCAAACTGGGATATGCCTATCGTTACCTTTTTGTCTGAAGCAGCTGATTTTGAAGAAGCAGCGGATTTCGCGGCAGATGAAGCAGCCTTTGCTGACGATGCCGTTGTTTTTGATGCGGTTGATGATGAGCCTGCTCCGCAGCCGGCAGCCATCAATGCTATAAGTGATGCACATACTATTGACATAATTTTCTTTTTCATATTATCTCTCTCCCTTAAAAAACATTTTCTTAATAATAAAAAAACGCCCCAGAAAAAATATTCTGAGACGGATAATCCGCGGTACCACTCAATTTGCTTTTAAAAAAAAGCCTCTTTGCCTATGCACACTACATGCACTCCCCTTTAATAACGGCTGGGGATAACCCGTCGGCTGCTACTCGGCATATGCCTTTCGTTCCGCCCTCCGAAGTCCATTCGCATAACATAAGCTGCCGTCTTTCACCAAGCGACGGTTCTCTGGAAACATCTGCCATGCTACTTATCTTCATTTACGGTTTCTTCAATATTTAGGTTACATGTTAGCACATAGCCGCCGAAAATGCAACACCCTTTTTCAATTATTTTAAAAAAGCCAAAGCTGCGGATATGAAGCAGTGATATATTTGTTGAAGAAAAATACAAAAGCGAATATAATAAGCTTTATACAAAAATCACTTTTTATAAGGGGGAATAAAAAACATGGTACGAGAATCGATGGAAAAGCTTTGCCAGTTTGACCATGAGGTCGGTGATGCAATGCTTAAGGAGCTCAGCCGTCAAAACCGCAATCTGGAGCTTATAGCGTCGGAAAACATAGTATCCGAACAGGTAATAATGGCTATGGGAAGCGTGCTTACAAATAAATATGCCGAGGGTTATCCCGGAAAACGCTATTACGGCGGCTGCGAATATGTGGATATCGTTGAATCAATAGCCATAGAAAGGGCTAAAAAGCTTTTCGGCTGTGAATATGCAAACGTTCAGCCTCATTCCGGCGCACAGGCGAACATGGCTGTTTTTTACGCAATGCTTGAGCCTGGAGATACCGTAATGGGCATGAGCCTTGCCTGCGGCGGACATCTTACCCACGGAAGTCCGGTAAACATGAGCGGAAAATATTTTCACGCAGTGCCTTACGGCGTAAATGACGACGGCTACATAGACTACGACGAGGTTCGCCGTATTGCTCTTGAATGCAGACCGAAGCTTATCGTAGCAGGCGCATCGGCATATCCGCGTGAAATAGACTTTAAAAAATTCAGACAGATAGCCGATGAGTGCGGAGCATATCTTATGGTCGATATGGCGCATATTGCCGGCCTTGTTGCCGCAGGGCTCCATCAAAGCCCTATCCCTTACGCGGACGTCGTTACAACTACAACGCATAAAACACTTCGCGGGCCAAGAGGCGGACTTATACTTTCAAACAAGAAAACAGACGATAAATTCAACTTCAACAAAGCGATTTTCCCCGGCATACAGGGCGGCCCTTTAATGCACGTTATAGCCGGCAAGGCAGTATGCTTCGGCGAGGCGCTTAAACCGGAATTCAAGAAATATCAGACGCAGGTGGTCAAAAACTCAGCGACGCTTGCTTCTGCTCTTATGTCGCGCGGCTTCAAGCTTCTTACAGGCGGAACAGACAATCATCTTATGCTTGTAAACCTTACAAACATGCCTGTTACCGGAAAAGAGCTTCAGACCCGCTGCGACGAGGTATATATTACTCTCAACAAAAACGCCATACCAAACGATCCCCGCAGCCCGTTTATAACAAGCGGCGTGCGCATAGGCACTCCTGCCGTAACCACCCGGGGGCTTGTTGAAAAGGACATGGAGAAAATAGCCGAGCTTATATACATGGCCGCTACAGACATCGATGAAAAAGCCGTTTATATCCGTTCGGAAGTAACAAAGATTTGCGAAAAGCACCCTATTTACAGGTAATCCGCTTACGAAAGGAGCGATATTATGTTAACTTTTCTGGGGTTATTGGGGACATTTGGCATTTTAGGGTTTCTTGCCTTCCTTGGAATTGCCGGGCTTGCCGCTACTACAGCCATAGCCGCCTTTGCGTTATACATTATATTCATTTTAATTTTTTATGTGTTTGTCGTAATAGGCTCGTGGAAAGTATTCGAGAAAGCAGGAGAACCGGGCTGGAAAGCACTTATACCCATATACAACCTATATATTCTTTATAAAATAAGCTGGAATGGCTATATGTTTTTTGCAGAATTAGTGCTTGGCATGCTTGCAGGCTGTTTTTCACATTCCGCCGTCGGCAGCCTTTTTGCCATTTTGTCAACCGTCATAGCTTGGGTAATGTATTACAAGCTTTCCAAAAGCTTCGGCCATGGCATTGTTTTTACGGTGTTTATGATACTTTTCCCGCAGATAGCCCAGATAATACTCGGCTTTGACGATTCGCAATACATAAAAGCCTGAGCACATAAAAAAGCACGGCAAACCCCGGTTTAAAGGTATGCCGTGCTTTTTATTTTTCATTTATTATATATTTTCCCTTACATTCGTTTTTTACTCTGTAAAGCGCTGCGTCAGCCAAGCTGTAAAGAGTATCAAAATCGTCCGTTTTGGTTCTGCAGGCCACGCCAACGCTGCATGTAAAGCACATAACATCGTTGTCTTTGCTTAAAGCGCCTATGTTATTCATTAAAAGCTCAGCCTTAGCCTTTACATCGTCGCAGTTTGAAACGTTTTTCATAAATATCATAAACTCATCGCCGCCGAGCCTGCCTACTATATCGCTTTGCCTGAACGTGTTTTTAAGCGTTTTTCCAAGTTCCTTTAGCACCGCATCCCCCGCCATATGCCCATACCTGTCGTTTATGCTTTTAAAACCGTCTATGTCCAAAATAAACAATGCCCCGTGTTCGTTGTATTGTTCTAAGTGCTCCTTTATCATAAGTTCACTGCTTGCGCGGTTATATACCTCTGTAAGGCCGTCTATTTCCGATTTTGCTTCAAAATATTTTCGCGCCTTTATGTTTGCTATATCCTTTTCCCTTATAACGGTCAAAAACGGTATCGCCGTCATTATGCATACGGCAAGCGCAGTCATATCGTCAAATAAAAGCACCGAGTCGGGCGCACTCTTTACATTTATGTCAACTATACATGTTATAAGGCTTGCCACAATAACCGACAAATATGAATATATCGGAGGCTCTATGTAAAGCACAGGCATTACCACAATAACCAAAAGCACAATTACCATCCGGCTGTTCGGCGAAAAAACCGTTGAAGTAATAAGCGACTGAGAAAAAGCAAGAGTAAAAAGAGCATAATACATCGTCCGAACGCTTGAAAGCCTGTTGCTGAGCACAAGGCGGGCAATTACAAACAACCCCGCAAACACAGCCGTGTACGAAAAATACATTATGCTTATTAAGCTTTTGAAATTTGTCAAAATACACAAAACCGAAAACACAACATTTATAAAAAGCGCAACCTTTGTAATTGTGCGCACAATCCCGTAGTTATACTTTTCAAGTATAGCCTCATTTTCGTAGTAAAAGCTTTTATCTACGGAGCCGTATAAAATTCTGTTTTTAAATTTTTCAAGCTTTGTCATATTAAGATGCTCCCTCAAAACACAACACATCTGTATAAAAAGACATTATAGTATATATGTACGCGGCTTGTAAACATAAATCTGCACAATCATCATATGATTGTGTGTATTTTCAAAAAATCCCCGTTTGGTTATCCTTAAATATGCGCATCATTTCACGCGTAAGGCTTATTCCGTCATCCTCTATAGCCGCCATATCATTTCTCTTTATCCACTGTGCCTGCGAAAGTTCTGTATTATCAATGCTTATTTTTGTTTCCCCGTCAAGCTGTGCGAAAAAGCCGAAAAGCATATTGCTGTCAAAGCCCCACGGCTGGCTTTTGTAGTAACGTATGTTTTTTACTCTCAGTCCCACTTCTTCCATTACTTCACGTCTTACAGTATCCTCCGCTGTTTCGCCTATCTCGCAAAAACCGGCTACAAGCGAATATCTTTTATAAAGCCTTCCGGCATATTTTGTCAAAAGCAGGCTGTCGCCGTTTGTAACGCCAACAATTATTGCGGGCGCTATCGACGGATAAATTACATTTGAGCATGACCGGCAAAAAATCGCTCTTTCATTTTGTCTGTGGGAAAGCTTTTTTCCGCAAACACCGCAGAATTTGTTTTTATTATACCAACAATACAAATGGTATGCCGTTTCGGCGGCAAAACAGGTATGTTTTTCAAAAACCGACCGAAGCACAGCCGTTTTTTCATATTTAAAGCTTCCAAAAGGCTCAATCTCGTTTTCCGATAGAAAATACTTTTCACCGCATACCGAAAACAGATATCTGAAACTGTTTTTGTCTTTTTGCGAAAGCTCTTTGAAGCGCGGTATATACACCCGCCCGTTTTCAACCCTGAACAGTCCCTCTGTCCGGCGGAAGCTTAAGACAAAGCTTTCTCCGTCCGGTTTCAAATCATAGTATGTATTGTCAAATTTTCCGTCTATGTCCTGTATCAACCATAACTCCCTCTTTCAATTTCCTATGTCTGTATTTTACTATTATTTTGCCTTTTTTACCATAGGAGTATATAATAAAACAATTACAGGGAGGACTTTATTTTTATGGAAAATGAATTTACCATACTGAAACGGTATTTTGGCTATGACTCCTTCAGAAACGGCCAGAACGAAATAATTAAAAATCTGCTTGCCGGACACGACGTGCTTGCGGTAATGCCTACAGGATATGGAAAATCCGTATGCTTCCAGATACCGGCTATGCTTTTTGGCGGGGTAACCATAGTTATTTCGCCTCTCATTGCCCTTATGAAGGATCAGGTAAGTTCCCTTGTGCAAAACGGGTATCCCGCAGCATATCTAAACAGTTCCCTTACACTGCCGCAGCAGAGGGAAATGCTTCGGCGCGCGGCTTTGGGCCGCTACAAGCTTATATATGTTGCGCCGGAAAGGCTTCTGGCCGATGATTTTCTCTCATTTGCCAAAAACAGCCGGATATCCATGATTACCGTAGACGAAGCCCACTGCGTATCCCAGTGGGGACAGGATTTCAGGCCGGATTATCTTAAGATAGCCGGCTTTGTGCGTGTTCTTGAAAAACGTCCGGTAATCAGTGCCTTTACCGCAACGGCTACAGACCAGGTCAAAAATGACATAATGAATCTTTTAAATCTCAATGAGCCGTTTTTATTTGCTTCCGGTTTCGACAGGCCAAATCTTTATTTTGAAGTTCAACGCCCTTTGGACAAAAACACGGCTCTTATAAAAACTCTTAAACGCTATGACGGCAAAAGCGGCATCATCTACTGCTCAACACGAAAAACTGTTGAGAGTGTAACTTTTCTTCTGGCATCTATGGGCATAAGCGTAACGCGCTATCACGCAGGGCTGGACGACTGCGAACGCAGAATAAACCAGGATGATTTTTTATATGACCGCCGCAGGATAATGGTAGCCACAAACGCCTTCGGCATGGGTATAGACAAATCAAACGTGTCCTTTGTGATACACTACAACATGCCAAAAAGCATAGAAAACTATTATCAGGAGGCAGGCCGCGCAGGACGTGACGCGCAAAAAGCCCAGTGTGTACTGCTTTACAGTCCGAGCGACATACATACAAACAAATTTTTTATAGAACAAACACACAATTCCGAGCTTTCGCCAAAAGAACAGGCAAAAACAACCGAAAAAGAACTTGAACGGCTTAAGCAGATGATTTTTTACTGTACTACCAAGCGATGTCTCAGAAGCTTCATACTCGGTTATTTCGGTCAGAAATCAGCCAAAAACTGTGACAACTGTTCAAACTGCATTAAAGAAAAAACGGTTTCGGAAATCTCTTTTTCCGTTAACTGCAAAAATAATGCCGGTGCGTATTTCGAAAAAAGCGACAAGTTTATGCTTGAGCTTAAAAGACTGCGTTTTTCACTTTCAAAGGCAGAGCATGTGCCGCCATTTATAATTTTTACCGACGCTGTTTTAAGCCGTATGTGTGAAACACGGCCGAAAAATACGGCAGAGCTTTTGAAAATACCCGGTATAGGCGAAGCTAAGGCTGAAAAATACGGCAAGGCCTTTATATCATGTATAAAAAATTTAGAAAATACAAACAATTGAGAATCGGCTTTTATATGTTTCCCTTCACTTCTTGACAGGGATTAAAGACGTTTTGCTATCCGGAGCTTTTTCGCATACGCTTTTTCCGGTCTTGTTTTTGTCAGCCTCTTTTTTATCCATGGCATTAAGCCCGGCCATAACAAGCTCCCTGATCATGTCGGACTGATTTTTGTCGTAAAATATATCTTTTTTAGCCCTGTTCAAAAGAGCTTCCATTTCTTTTGTAACTGCAAAAGTAAGCCTCTTCATTTCCGTTGCCATACTTCTACCTTCTTTCAGCGTATCTGTAATAAATTACCATATATTACCATATTATAGTTCATCACTGATGAACTTGTCAATAACGTTTTGAATATCTGTATTTCACACATTTCTCACCACTTGACATCACTGATGAACCTATGCATAATATGAACTATAAGGAGGTGCTTATAATGCCTACAGAAAAACCGCGATACTGCATTACCGTTGACAAAGAACTGCTTCAGCGAATTGATGATTTCCGTTTTGAAAACCGTTATCCAAGCCGTTCCGCTGCCACACTGGAGCTTATAAGGCTCGGCATGGAACAGCTTGAAAAAGAACACCGGGACGCGCGCAAAACACACAAAAAGGGGTTATCCCAAACAAAGTCCGAAAAATAGAAATTTTTATGATTGGACACATGCGCCTTCACGGCATCCGTTCGTACGTACGGCTCTTTCAGACTTAATACCCACAAGTCCGAAAGGGTCGTTTTTGTGTGCGCTTTTTCTGCAAAAATGCCGCAAAAATTTAGAAACTGTTCGTTTTCCCTTCACTTTGCATTCACATTGACATGTGATAATGCAATCATGTTAAGAAAAAGAACAGCACAAACGTCCAACGCCTGAAGGGAGGCCCTTGTATGATAATAGAATCATTTAAACGCCTTGAGGAAAAATTCATAATAACCCAAAGCCAGTACGAAGAAATAATTAAACGCATCGAGCCTTACATGGAAAACGACGTTTACAGCGGCGACAGCTTTTATCCTATATTCAGCATTTATTACGATACGGTATCCGACAATGTTGTTTTGGAATCCGCCGAAAAACCCGGACATTTTTACAAGGAAAAGCTGCGCTTAAGAAGCTACGGAAAGCTTTCAAACGAAAACAGCAAAATTTTTATAGAGATAAAGAAAAAGATAGAGGGCATAGGCAGCAAGCGCCGCGTTTATCTGCCGTACATGGAAGCAATGAAGTTTTTAAACGACAGAATCGTGCCTGAAACCGCCGATTACACAAAAAAACAGATAATGAAGGAAATAGCTTATTACCTTAATACAAACGAAGTTTATCCGAAAGTATTCATCGCCTGCGAAAGAAAGGCCATGTTTGCTAAAAATGACAGCTCTTTTCGCATTACCTTTGACAGAAACGTCGTTGGCAGACGCACAAACCTCGACTTTCATAAATCCGCATACGGCAGAAGCCTTATACCGGAAAATTCTTATATAATGGAAGTAAAAATGAATTCCGCCATACCTCTCTGGCTTGTGGATATATTAAATGACCTTAACATACACAGCAGGAGTTTTTCAAAATTCGGTACGGAATTCAGGCTTTACAGCAGGGAAAATCAGGAGAACTTATCTTTAGGAAAGAAGGCTGTATCATGAATATAGTATTTTCATCAGTTTTAGGGGATTATTTCACTCTTTCAAGTATTTCAATTGTGCTTTGCACATCCTTTGTGCTTGGGCTTTTATTCAGTCTGGCGTACATGTTTGTCCACAGAAAGGACGGATATATGGCGTCTTTGGCCTGCACAATAGTAGTGCTTCCAATGATAATCGCGATAATAATAATGCTTGTCGGAAACAGTGTTGCAAAGGCATTCAGCCTTGCCGGCGCATTTACCATAATCCGTTTTCGAAGCACCCAGACAGAACCGAAGGATCTGACATATGTTTTCTGTACTCTCGCAATAGGTCTTGCCTGCGGAATGGGTTATGTTGCCTGCGCGGTATTTTTCGCAGTTGTAATGTGCATCATACTTATAGTGCTTTCGTCGGTTCGCTTCGGCGAAAGAAAAAGCCGCAGTATGCTTGTTAAAATAACGGTTCCCGAAAGCCTTGAATATGACAATCTGTTTGACGACGTATTTAAGGAGTATACAAAAAGATGGAAGCTTATGCGCATTAAAACAGCGGAATTCGGAGCTGTGTTCAGACTTGAGTATATGGTTGAGCTTTTGGACGGCAAAACCTCAAAAAGCTTTATTGACGATATCCGCGTAAGAAACGGGAATCTGGCTGTTACAATAGGCGAAGCCGATACGGAGCTTCCTGTTTACAAATAAAAATTCAGGCTGTGGAAAAAACCACAGCCTTTTTTCTATAAAACAGTTTTATTCTTTAATGTGTTATGATATAATTTTAGCATATTAAACAACATAAAAATTTTGTCTGCCACCGGGCAGCTTGAATGAAAGCATTCATATTGTTCATCGTTAGGTCTTTGAAGATGAGCTTTGTGGGTGCTTTTTTAGGAGGGATATAACTATGGAGCCTGTTTACAAAAAAGCCGGTATAGCCGACTGTGAAATGCTTGTAAAAACAAGAATAGAAATTCTGCGGGTAATAAATCATCTGGATAATTCAGTTGATATGTCGCTGTTTGAAAAAAACGTGCGTGATTATTACATAAAGGCACTTGGCAACGACAGCCATTTTGCCCTGCTTGTATTCGACGGGGATACATTCATAGGCGCAGGCGGAATAAGCTTTTATCAGGTAATGCCGTCATATCATAATCCAGGCGGCAACGAAGCGTTTCTGATGAATATATACACCGCCCCTTTATACAGAAAACATGGCATAGGCCGCGGTATTCTTGACCGGCTTGTAAACGAAGCCCATTCGAGAGGCGTTTACACCATAATCCTCGATTCCACAAAAATGGGCCGTCCTCTTTATGAAAAATACGGCTTTAAGCCGCTTGACGATTACATGGCTTTGTAATAAATAAACAGGCGTTATGAAGGCTTTGCCGCATAATCTTCACCACGCCTGTTTTAACTTTCAATATTCGCTTTTGCAAAAACGCTCAAATACTATTCTTATTCTGCCGCCGCATACCATTTTGGTGTTTGATGAAGCTCCGTCCATATTAAACTCGTCCACAATAAAATCCTGCTTTTGCTCAAGCATTTCATAAGCTTTTTTTACCGCCGTAAACTCTCCGTTTCCGCCGCCTACGGTTCCGAGCGTACCCTTGCTTTTGTCGGCAAAAACAAGCATCATGGCGCCTTTTTCAGCCGGTGACGAGCCTTCCTTGTCGGCTACAGTCATAAGCACGTAATCCGTATGTTCCTGTTCAAAAAGTGAAGCGTCAAGTATGCTTTTCCGTCTTCCGTTTTTTACTTCTATCATCTGTGCCGTTATGCTTACGGCTATTTCCGCCGGTGTTTTGGCACCTATTTTAAGCCCTATAGGCGCATTAAGACGTGAAATTTCTTCATCTGAAAAGCCCTTTTCCCTTAAAATTTTTATGCTTTCGGCAACTTTTTTATGGCTTCCTATCATGCCTGTGTATGCCGCCTGATGCTTAAGTATTTTTTCTATGCAAACCTGATCCCACAGGTGTCCCCGCGTAAGCACAGCAAAGTATCCGTCATCAGCAAAATCGAAGCTGTCAAAAACCGTGTCAAAATTGCAGCATATGCGTTTTTCAGCCGCTTCAAAAAGTTTTTCTGATACATATTCTTCTCTGTCATCAACCACCGTTACCGAAAAACCGCACATGGCGCCTATGGCGCAAAGCTTCTGCCCCACATGCCCGCCGCCGAAAATATAAAGCTTCGGATGCCCCGAAAAATATTTGAAAAGCACTGTACAACCTTTGATTTTGCAGAGGTCTGTTGTTTTTATGTTTTCAAGTCCGTCCCAGAAAGCCCTTCCCGCATCGCCGAAATATTCGGTTTTGTTATCAAAAGCTATCATTCTGCTGCCGGTATATTCGCCGCTTATGACCGTTGCCGAAAGGCAGCTTCCAAAGTTTTGCACATATTCGTATATTTTGTTGTTTATATCCATTTCGGATCAGCTCCTTAGAATATTTCCTCCGATAATCTTTATACCGTCAAAAGCTTCTGAAATTTTCAAAAAATCAGCTTTGTTTTTTTCATTTTCCGTGCCGTTTAAAAACACAGAAAATTTAATACATTTTTCGCGATATTTTTTTATACACTCCCTAACCGTTTCACATGTGACGACGCCGCTGTCCTTTGGCGGGTTAAAACAAACATCTTGCAGCTTTTCACCTATGGCGCTTATGTTCATCACAAGTATTGTGTCGGTTGTATTCAAAACCGGCGTCGGTTCGTTTTCACGCGGATATTTTATTTTCATATGTCTTGCGCCGTCGGCTTCCGCTATCGTTACATCAAAAAAATCCATACACTTTTCAAGCTCCGCTTTTTCAAGCGTGCTTATTTTTCCGCTTTTTTCGTTTAAAATCCCTGCGCATACATAACGCTGCTTATCAGCCGCCTTTATTATGTCTTCGCTTTTTCCTGTAGTCACAAAACCTTTTTCACAATACATGTGGGTGCTCGTGGTTACAAGCACGCTTAACGAATGTGAAATCTCCTCGGCAAGCGCAAAAACAAGACTTGTCTTTCCTCCGGCGCCGATTATCGACACAACGCTTTTTTTGCCTATTCCAAAGGCTTTGCTCAGACTTTCAGTATATTCAATTTCACCTTTTTCGGTTTTTATTATCATATCATCATTTCGATACAGCCGTCAAAAATGAGGCCGTCGCTTTTTGCTTCCTCCAAAATTTCAGTCTTGTCCTTTGTTTCAGCCATGAAGCAAAGGCCGCAGCCCGCCGATATGCTTACAGGCACAGGTATGAGCCTGCCGAAATCACAAAGCCGGCGTTCAAAGGCAATGGCGCTGTGTGTTGATGAAAAAGTTATTATTAATTTCAGCTTTTTTTCTATCATTTTGCCGCTTCCTTTACCGCCTCAACAGCAGTATCAACGTCATTTTCAGTATTAAAGCATGAAAAACTGAATCTTGTAAGACCTCGATTTTCAGTTCCAAGCTCCTTATGCAGAAGCGGCGCACAATGTATTCCGCTTCTCGTAATTATTGCGTAGCGGTCATATAAAAACCTGCTTACCTGTGACGAATCGTAATTTCTGACGGCTATCGACACCACAGGCACGCGGTCACATTTGAAGCTTCCGAAAATTTTCACGCCTTGTATATTTGCAATTCCTTCGGCAAATAAATTTGAAAGCTTTAACGCCTTTTTCGCAAAATCAGTATTTTCCCCAAGCCACTCCACAGCCGACAAAAGTCCGGCTATGCCGTGGGCATTGAGCGTTCCGGCTTCAAGATGCTCAGGATAGTTTTCCGGCTGGTTTGAAAGTGTGCTTAAAACGCCTGTGCCTCCGGATTTCAAGGGCGATATATCCACGCTTTTGCCAACAAGTATTCCGCCTGTTCCCTGTGGCCCGAAAAGCCCCTTATGTCCGGTAAAACAGCAGACATCTATATTTTCCTTTTCCATATTTATCTTTATATGCCCCGCACTCTGGCTTGTATCAAGCACCAAAAGCGCGCCGCAAGCCCTGCACCTTGCTCCTATTTCCGCAATATTACATACATTTCCGGTTACGTTTGAGGCATGATTTAAAACGACAAATGCCGTATTTTCATCAATGTGGCTTATCAAATCGTCCGAATCAACACATCCGTCTTTTCCGCACCCGGCAAGATACACTTTGCGTCCGTTTTTTTCAAGCTCATAAAGCGGCCGCAAAACGCTGTTGTGCTCTGTTGTTGTAGAAACTATAAGGCCTTCTTTTTTTATGCCTTTTATGGCTGTATTCAGGCTTTCTGTTGAATTCAGGGAAAAGCATACTCTCTGCGGATATGAAAAGCCGAAAAAAGCGGCTATTTTGCCTCTGCAGTCAAAAACAGTCTGCGCGGCCGACGCCAAAGAAAAATCCGCTGTTCTTCCGAAGCTTCCGAAATTATTTATGGCTTCGTACACGCTTTTTGAAACACACGGCGGCTTCATAAGCGTTGTTGCCGCGTTATCGAGATAAATCATAGCTGTAGCCCCTTTTTATAAGCAGTTCGAAAAGCGCCTGAATTGCGCCTGAAGCAACACAGCGCGCTTTATCGGATATTGTAAAGCAGTTTTTCTGTTCATCTATACGCGGATCGATATCCGCTGTTTTAAAACCCTTTGTCACAAAATATCCGTCGCGTATAAGGCCCCTGAGCACTCCCGAAAGCGTGGCATATACAGGTTCAGCCCCTGCATATGCTATAATCTCGCCTTTTTCAACAATATCGCCTATACTTTTTACGCTTTTGAGCACGCCGTCGTTTGCCGCATGTATAACGCGCTCGCTTGAATAACCGGCTATCACGCCGGGAACCCCTGTGTTTTTCAAGGCACAGCCCGAATAAATCACCCGCCCGAGATTGTGGCCGCGCATAGTTTCTATTACCGCATGGCAGTCTTTTCCGGCACAAAATCCAGGCCCAAGGGCAATTACCGCAGGCGCCATATCTATTGATGTTCCGATATTTTTTTTGGCCAGTATGCCGTCAATAACGGCCAGAGGTTCTAATTTTTTTATCGCTTCGGCTTTTTCGTCAACAAGTACGGCTATCTTTCCGCTTTGCATAATATCCTTTGCATCGCTTATATTTTCGGCAAGTACCGCCGTTTTTCCCTCAACCGCCGCTTCGCCGTCATACACCGCTTCGCTGAAAGCCGCCTTTCTCCTTATTGCGCTTGGCTTTGCGCACTCAAGCACAAGCACGTCAAAGCCGAGCCTTGAAAGGGCATGTATAGTGCCTGTAGCTATATCTCCGCCGCCTCTTACCGTTATAAGCTTCATTTACCACACCTCACGGTCTTATCACTTTTTCCGCCTTAAGCATTTTTTCCGCTATTTCATACATGTTTGACACACTTCCAACCGCAAGTTTGTCTTTTATTCCGTAAAAATCAAGGCATGTTCCGCAGGTAATGATTTCCGTTCCGTTTTGCTCAAGTGCTTTTATATCCTCTATAACTTTTGAACCCTCTGTCGTAAGCCATGCTCCGCCGTTATAAAATATAAGCGTTTTTGGCAGAACATCCTGCTTTGTAATGGCAAAAATAAAGCTTTTTACAAGTATTGCCCCAAGCTCGTCGTTTCCGTTTCCCATATATTGTGACGAAAAAACAACTGCCGTATTATCATTATTTTTTACTCGTTTACATACTTCCTCGCTGCCGGTTTCCTGCAAACCTTCTCCAGACGTAAGAAACACATGTATTTCTTTATCGCTTATTTTATTTATCTTTAGGCCGCAGTTTTTCTGGTTAGCCAGCTTTTGCAGGTTTTGCGCCGCAATTTCATTATCCACCAATACTTCTATATTCGCGTTTTCACCGCTGTTTTCTATCGCTTCTTTTGCTTTTATTACAGGCAGGGGACATGTAAGTCCTCTCGCATCGATTTTTTTATACATTTTTCATCCTCACTTTACATATATTTTTTTATCATGCTTCGCTGTTATTTTGCCTATTATGCCACAGTCAAGACCAAAAGACTTAATTCTTGAAATTGCTTCTTCGGCTTGACAAGCCGGCATTGAAACCAAAAGACCCCCTGATGTCTGCGGGTCAAAAAGCAATTCCTGCATACCAAAGCCGGTGCTTTCAAACGATACATGCTTTTCAGCGTGATTTCGGTTTTTTTGTCCCGCGCCTGTTATGAAAAATTCCTCGGCATAATGCACCGCGTTTCCAATTGCCGGCACTTTTTCGGTATAAATTTCCGCGCTGAACAAATCTCCCAGCATTTCGCAAAGATGCGCCAAAAGACCGAAACCGGTAACGTCGGTACAGGCGTGAACCGTATAGTCTTTTAAAATTTCCGCCGAATATTTATTTAAAAAAGTCATGCTTTTTACAGCCGCTTCAAAATCACCTTCCGACACGCTTTGAAGCCTTTTTGCCGCGCATATTATGCCTGTGCCCAAAGGTTTTGTAAGCAAAACCGCATCTCCCTCAACGCATGTGTTATTTTTAAGCACCTTTTTTACATCAATAAGTCCTGTTACGGAAAGGCCGTATTTTATTGTTTCATCGCATATCGAATGGCCGCCGGCGAGCACACCTCCGGCTTCGGTTACCTTTTCGTTTCCGCCCTGCAAAATTTTGCCAAGCACGTTAAGGTCGCCGTTTTCCGGAAAGCATACGATATTGAGGGCCGTTTTTACATCCCCGCCCATAGCGTAAATATCGCTTAAAGCATTTGCCGCCGCTATCTGGCCGAAAATATACGGATCCTCAACCATAGGCGGAAAAAAATCCAGCGTCTGAACAAAAGCCACATCCTCGTTTATCTTGTATACAGCTGCATCCTCATTGTTTTCAAAGCCTGATATAAGGTTTTCGTCATGCCGCCTTTCAAGCATACCCAAAACCTTTCCAAGCGCGGCAGCGCCAAGCTTTGCCGTACAGCCGCCGTTTGTACAAAATAGTTTTTCCATATATCATTCTCCAGTAAAATATTTATCAAAAATTTTCCTATTGTTTTCGTTTGCCTCAATACAAAATTTTCTATAGCTTTCAAGTATACGCTGTCCATCGTCAGTAAGAAACGCGCTTCCGCCGCTTTTTCCGCCGTGGCTTCGTTCAAGAAGCCTTACTCCCAAAGCTTTTTCGCTGTCATTAAGTATCCGCCACGCCTTGCTGTAGGCAAGCTCCATTTCGCCTGCCGCCGCCGAAAGAGTTCCGAATTTTTCGGTAAGCTCCAAAAGGCGCGCAATCCCCGGGCCGAAAGCTTTTTTATCGTTGCGGTAAAGCCGTATGCTGTTTTTAAAAACGAGTCCGTTTTCTTCGTCCATAAGAATCTCCCTATTAATATCTATTATAATACCGTGGCATGTTTTCGTTCAATGCTTATCTGTATTTCAAATAATCAAGAAACCGTTTTACGGCAATTGACGCCGTTTTTTTGTCACGCATCGCAACTCCTACGTTTCTGAACGCCACAACATCAAGTTCTCTTGTAATTATGCGATATGGCACACGCCTAAGTATAAGCTGCGGCAATATGCTTATCCCAAGACCTTTTTCTACCATAGACATTATGGCATAGTCCTCAAGAGTATGAAACCGAACGTTCGGCCTTATGGCGCATCGTTCAAAAATTTCGGATATTTCCTCATGGGCGCCGTTTTTTTCAAGCATCAGAAAATTTTCATTGCAAAATTCCGTTACCGGAAATCGTTCAAGCTTTGCCAGCGGATGATTTTCCGGCAAAACCGCCAGCAGCTTATCCTGCTCAAGAAAAAGCGTTTCAAGCTCCGTCTTTACCGGAAGGCGAGTGAAGCCGAAATCAACCCGTCCTTCCTGAATCCATTTCTCTATTTCCGTATAATCGCCTATCAAAAACTCATAGTCTATATTCGGATAACTTTTTTGAAACTCGCTTATGATATTCGGCAGCCAATGCGTTGAAACGCTTGAAAAAGTACCTATCCGTATAAGTCCGGACTGAAGTCCGTTAAGTTCGTCTACCTGAGACTGAAGCTTTTCGTACTCGCCGCAGACGCTTTTTGCAAACGGCAAAAGCTTAAGTCCGTCGGATGTAAGGCGCACTCCTGAGCGGTTTCTCTCAAGCAAAACCACTTTCCATTCTTTTTCAAGATCATTTATCATCCGGCTTATGCCCGACTGTGAGTAGTTTAACATCTGTGCTGCTTTGGTAAAGCTTCCGTATTCCACTGTTTTTATAAATGCCATGTATTTTAAAATATTAACGTCCATATTTTCCGCCCTTTATATCTGGTTTTGTAATTTAATATATGATAAACATTCGCTTTTATAATTTATAATACTATGTTATTCTTTTGTTGTAAATAAATCAGGCAAAAAAAGGAAGGCAAAATACATGTTTAACGTAAGCGAAATATTTACCGCAGCGCCAAAAAGCTTCAACAACCCTTTGCAGCAAAAAACCTATCAGGCGCTCCAAAGTCTTGATATTCCCTTTGAGCGTGTGGAAACAGACGAAGCCATAACAATGGATGACTGCAAAGCTATAGACAACAAGCTTGAAATGGATATGGTAAAAACGCTGTTTTTGTGCAACCGTCAGCAGACAGCCTTTTATCTTTTCATAACAAAAGGCGCAAAACCCTTCAGTTCAAAGGCCTTCAGCCAGGCTCTCGGCATATCCCGCGTTTCCTTTGCCCCTGCCGACCTTATGAAAAAGCTGCTCGGTACAAAGATCGGAGCCGCCACTGTTTTCAGCGCACTAAACGACACCAAAAACACCGTCGAAATAGTGTTCGATAAAGACGTGCTCAGTCAAAAATGGTATGGCTGCAGCGACGGAACAACAACAGGCTATATGAAGATAGCTACAAATCTTATTACCGATACATTTTTGCCTTATGCCGGACATAAGGCTCATATAATAGAGGTGTGACATGGGACTTTATCAAAACAGGATAGTAATAAAGGTGGGCACTTCCACTCTTACAAACGAAACCGGCAAAAGCGATCTGCGTACTTTCGACAGGCTTGCATGTGTGCTTTCAGACATCCAAAACAGTGGTTATGACGTAATTCTTGTTACTTCCGGCGCAATAGCAGTCGGCGTAAACAAACTGAGGATGAATACCCGTCCCACAACAATGCGTCTTAAACAGGCCGCAGCCGCTGTAGGCCAGTGCAGCATAATGTTTCTGTACGACAAGTTTTTTGGCGACTATGACAAAACAATAGCCCAAATACTTTTAAACGCTTCCGACATAGAACAGGAAGAAAAGAAAGAAAATCTTACCAACACATTCAACGCTCTTTTGGAAAACGGCGTGATTCCCATAGTAAACGAAAACGATTCCGTAAGCTATACAGAAATTGAATCCGATGAGCGGCTTTTTGGCGACAACGATATGCTTTCGGCCGTAGTTGCGGTTTTATGCAAAGCCGGAAAGCTTGTTATTTTATCCGATATCGACGGGCTTTATGACAGTGATCCGCGCCTTTATCCAAACGCAAAGCTTATAAGCCGCATAGACCGCATAGACGAAAAAGTCTACGCTCTTGCCGGCGGCGCAGGCTCACGCAGGGGTACAGGCGGAATGCGTACAAAGCTTCAGGCCGCAACTCTTGCCACATCACAGGGAATAGATACCATTATTACAAACGGCAAAAATCCGTCGCTGCTTTATGACTGCATATCCGGAAAAAGCGCAGGAACACTGTTTTGCGCAAAACGATAATATACAAGCAGGACACATCAAAACTGTGTCCTGCTTTTTTGTATATCGTTATTCTTTTTTAAGAATAACGACTGTATAAAAAATTATCTTTCCAAAAACAAAACGGCGTCGTCTTTTATTTTTATATCCGCATAGTCGCCCTTAATAAGAGTCGTTTGGCTGACCTTTGCCGAAACCACCGCATACGTGCCTTCAAGCAGTACCGTTTTTCCCTCAATGCCGTCCATTATGCGTTTTACCGGAAATTTCGTACCGCTTTGCACCTCAAAACCGTTGTTTTTAACAGCCACAAGTTTTGTTTTTTCGTTTCCGCCCGACAGCGTTATGTCAAGCGCGGGAATATATACACTGCCGTTTTTATATTCCGCAGCAAAAATATTTCTAAACCCGCAAAGCCTTGCCGCAGCCGATGAATCCGGGCTTGAAAAAGCCGAATGTTTTTCCTGTATTCCGTAAGTTTTACCGTTTTCTATAAAACAGATATTTTCCGCCATGTCAAAAACCTCGTTACGGTCGTGTGAAACAAAAATCACAGTCTTTTTAAAGCTTTCTATAAGCTCACACATCTCCTGTTCAAGACTCCATTTCATATTTGAGTCAAGAGCTGAAAAAGGCTCGTCAAGAAGAAGTATATCCGGTTTTGACACCATTATCCGCGCAAGAGCAGTCCTTTGCTGCTGGCCGCCCGAAAGACTTGCCGGATACTGATTTTCAAGGCCGCCAAGCAAAAATGCGATTATTGTGTCATTTATTGTTTTATCGTCTTTTGAGCGCATAGCACATGCAATATTTTCCTTCACAGTCATATTAGGAAAAAGAGCATAGTTTTGAAAAAGGTATCCTGTTTTGCGTTTTTGCGGTGACAAGTTTATCTTTCTTTCCGAATCGAAAAACGTTCGTCCGTCAAGCTCAATAAACCCTTTATCCGGTTTCATCACTCCTGCTATGCACTTAAGAGTCATGCTTTTTCCGCTGCCGCTTTCGCCAAAAAGCGCGCACACGTCGTTTTCGCATTCAAGCGCCACATCAAGACTGAATGTGCCTGTGTTTTTGCAAAATTTTGCTTTAAGCGACAAGACGAATCACCTTTCCCCTGATTTTCCGCTCTGTATGCGTTCAAAAAGATTTATTGCGAACATGCATACAAACGAAATTATTATCATAACGCCAGCATAGCTGTAAGCAAGGCGTCTGTTGCCGTTTTGCACTGCCTGATACACTGCTATTGCTATTGTCTGCGTTTTTCCGCGTATATTTCCGGCAAGCATTATAGTTGCGCCAAATTCACCAAGGCTTCTTGCAAAAGCAAGCACCGTTCCCGCCGCTATTGACGGTATCGAATTCGGAAGCATTATATTTTTGAATATCTTCCATTCGCTCATCCCCAGTGTCTGCGCGGCATAGAGCATATCCCTGTCAAGCTGTTCAAAAGCTCCGCGGGATGTGCGGTACATAAGCGGAAATCCGGCGCACACCGATGCCACAACGGCGCCGTACCATGTAAACACTATCTGGAAGCCTATGTCCGAAAGAAAACTTCCGATTTTTGAGCTTTTGCCGAAAATAACAAGCAGAAAAAAACCTATTACCGTAGGCGGAAGCACCATGCTCAGCGTAAAAACAGAGTCAAACACAGGCGAAAGCTTTTTCGTTTTGCCTACAAAATATGCGGCTGCTATGCCAAGCACAAAAACTATAGCCGTTGCCACTACCGCTGTTTTGGCCGAAATTATAAAAGGCATTATATCCATAAACTTTATTACTGCTCCTTATACATTGTAAAGCCGTATTTTTCAAATACCTTTTTTGCCTCGTCCGTTTTCAGATACTCAGTAAATTTCTTTGCCTCATCGTAGTTTTTTGAAGCCTTTATAACGCCCTGCGGATAAATAACCTTGTCGCAGCTTCCCTGCGGCGCTTCGCATACCACCTCAACCTTTGGCTCAATAGCGGCGTCAGTGGCATATACAACTCCGCAGTCGGCATTTTTTGTGGCAACCCAGTCAAGCACCTGCCGCACGTTTGTTGCAAGGTTTGCCTTTGCCTCTATCTTATCCCACAGCCCAAGGTTCTGGTAAATCGTCTTTGTATACGCGCCTACCGGAACGTCCTCGTTGCCTATGGCCACCATTTTTACCTTATCTGTAGCCGTATCGTCAAAAGACTTAATGTCAAGGCTGCTGCCCTTTGGCTTGATTAGCACCACTTTGTTTTCAAGAAGCTCGCTTACGTCACCCTTATCAACGATATTTTCTTCTGTAAGAGCCGTCATCTGCTTTTTTGCAGCCGATATAAACACATCGCACGGAGCGCCCTGTTCTATCTGGGTTTTAAGCTTTCCTGAAGAATCAAAGCTGAATGTAAGAGTAACATCAGGATTCTCTTTTTTGTAGTTTTCACCTATTTCGCCGAGCACATCCGTAAGGCTTGCCGCCGCCAGAACATAAAGCTCTGTTTTCGCGGATGTTGTTTTGGCTGATGACACTGCCTTTGCTGACGATGCCGCTTTCGCTGACGATGTGGTTTTTGCCGGCGATTGCGACGCCGTTTTTGCAGCAGAACCGCAGCCTGCCGATGCAACCGCCATTGCCGCCGCCATACAAAGCGCGGCTGTTTTTAAAATACCTTTTCCCATTTTTTCTCCTCCTTACATGTTTTATTTATATAAAACGGGCAAAAGCCCATGAATTTTCAAAAAAAGCCGCCGCACTTTAAAGCGGCAGCTTTTTTTGTATGCTTTTTTACTGATTGGTTTTGTTTGAAGTATTGTTTGCATTGTTCGAAGAATTGCCGTTATTTTCAGTGTCCTTGGTTACTGCAACATCAGCATACGGAAGCCCGCCTATTATCCTTATTCCTTCAGGAAGCTGGGCATATACCGGCAGCTTATACCGGCCTTCTCCAAGCCCGTCTACATTTACGAAAAAGCTTATGCTCTTTTCGCTTAAGCCGTCAGACTCGGTTTTGTTTCCGCCTATTGTAATGTTGAATATATCCGGCTCAACCTGTGCCGTACAGCCGTCCTTAAGCTTGCCCTCAAGCTGTATGCTGTCTGACGAAACGCTCATGCTGTGTTCCGTTTCTCCGGAAATCTCAACCGTTACGCTTATCATTCCGTTTGTTGTGTCGTCCACAAGCTTTACTCCGGACGGTATAAGCTTTGTAATGTCATAGTTTTCGGTAAACGCAGCCGCCTTGCCTGAAACATCTATGTCCGGAAGCTGTATCTGAAGCAGATTTTGTATCGCGTCCGTATCACCTGTCACGTTCACGCTTTCCGGTGATATCTTTATGCTGCCAACAGCGCAGCCGATTGCCGGGAATCCTGTTGTTTTAACGTTTACGGGTACTTTTTTGTTCTGGCTTACTCCAAGAGTAACCTGTACTTCCTTGTCGCTCAATGCAACGCCCATTACCTGCTGGCCCATTGCGTTATACGGTATAGGAGTAAGCTTCATCACCTGGCCGTTATACGGATTTTTAAGCACTGCATCAGTCTTAACTTCATAAACCTGATCCACCGCGCTCTTTGGCCCCGAAACCGTAATGGTATCAGGCGAAAGCTGGGATTTATCAAGCACTATATCCGACGAGGTATCGCCGCTGAAACTAAGCTGTACGGTAAACGCTCTTGATACGTTGTCATCTATCTGTACATCTATAGACGACGGTGTTATATATTCAACAGAGCTGTCGCTTGTAAGAGAGCTGTTTTTTATCTTAACAGGAAGTGTCATATCGGATGTTATGGAGTTTGAGTCGATATTTGAAAAATCAATATACGCCGTAAGCGCCTTGCCCTGCTGAAGTCTGTCGAGTGAAATACGTTTTCCTTTTACGCGGAACGTAACCCTGGTATTTTCTATTTCATTGGCATTTATTATGCTTTTTCCGGCGTTTGTAATTACATCCTCGCCCATTATTTCTATTCCGGACGAAAAAACTCTGCTTTCGGCAGGATTTTGCGTGTTTATAACAACAAACCACAGCCCCAAGGCAATAAGCACGGAAAGTATCTTCCACCCGATATCCTTAATAAATAATTTTCCCAGTCTATTCATCCTTGCCTTTGCGCCTCCTTAAGAAAAATCTTTTTTTGATTCTTCCTCCGATGCTTACGCGCGAAAGCATACTTCTCAGAGTTTCGGTGCTTAAATTACGGTACAGCACTCCGTTTGAAGCCAGTGAAACAGCGCCTGTTTCTTCGGATACGATTACCGCATAGGCATCCGAAACCTCGCTTGCGCCTATTCCGGCTCTGTGCCTTGTGCCAAGCTCCATGCTTATATCATTGCTTTCAGTAAGCGGCAAAAAGCATGTGGCCGCAGCCACACGGTTGTTTTTTATTATTACCGCTCCGTCATGCAAAGGCGTATTATGTTCGAAAATATTTATAAGTATCTGGTTTGTAACCACAGCGTCTATCGGTATCCCCGTGCGTTCAAAGTCGCCCAAAGGCACCTCGCGTTCAATAAGTATAAGTGCGCCTGTTCTTGCCGCGCTCATTTTTTCAGCCGCTTTAATTATTTCCTCCATTGTCTTTTCGCTGAAGCTTCCCGAATGCTCTGTTTCTCCAAGCGGCAGAAAATCCGTCAGATGCTTGCCTTTTCCAAGCTGCTCAAGCGCCTTTCTAAGTTCAGGCTGGAAAACGACTATAAGCGCCGTTATGCCTACCGAAAGAGTGTTTGACAATATCCAAAGCATTGTATTGAGGTTCAGTATAACGCAGCCTATGGCAAAAAGGCCGATTACGGCTATTCCCTTAAAAAGCGTCCACGCGCGCGTTTCACGCATAAGGCAGAAAATTTTGTATATTATGTACGCAACTATCAATATATCCAGTATATCCCTTGCGCTTACGGAAGGAATAACTATCTCGCTGAATCTGAAGTTGTTGAAAAGCCCTCTCCAAATATCGTTCATTTATTCCTCACTCCCGTGACGCCTTTGGGTTTCTTCGTTTGCAAACGACTGCTCTTCATTTTCAAACGCGTGTATTTTAGGCACAGCCTTTACGTAATAAAAATAGTTGTTGTCCTGAAACTGCACCCACTCAGTGCTTTTATAATCCGGCAGGTCGTCAAAAAGCCGCATTACAAACACTATCGCCGCCGACAGCACTACCGACACCGGAAGCCCGATTACCGATACTTTTGCTCCGCCAATTATTACTGCTAAAAATATACCTATAATCAGTATTGCGGCCGTAACTATTATTCCGGCTTCTTTTTCGTAGTTTATGTGAAGGCTGCTTACAGCCCATCCCGCCACAAGAGCTATTACCACAGCCGCCATAACAAATATAGCGCTGTTTATATGGCCGTACACCTCGCCGCAAAGATATGAAAAAATTTCTACCGTATGGTCGGCAATCGTGCTTTCCGAAAATCCTGAAGTTGGCGAAATCGACACCATTTTTGCAAGACAGTATTCAAACTGACTGAATATCACAGCCGCACCAACAGGCACGATTGCTCTGGCGCCAACGTATATGGCCGCAAATATAACTGCAGCATACGGAATTTTAAGCTTGTAGCCAACAAGCATTATTATAAAAATCAGGCTTTCCTTAGGGAAAATTCTTCCATAAAAGAGAAAAAGCAAAAAAAGCAGTATAAATACAACTATGGCCGTTTCAACCGACACCGCCGCTATAAACACCGCAGCCGCAGCCATTGACAGCACCAAAAACACCATAGGGGAAGCAACGCTTGTAATAAGTGCACATAAAGCAACAAGCACAAGCTTCTTAGACGCAGGCAAAGCACCTGCGCAGGCAGATGAAAGCATAAAAAAGAATGCAAGCCCGCCCAAAAATTTCAATATAATATTCAGTCTGTACTGTGAATGTTTGTAAAGTTTTATTAGTTTTTGCCTGTATACCGCCAATTCAATCATATATCTTTTTCGTCCTTTTTACAATTACTTATATGTTTTGGTTTTTGTCCGTTAAGCCAGCTTATGCGCTTTTCATATACATGCATTCTTTTTTCGGCATAATCATATTCCCTGCGGTAGCCAAATGAGCACAAAAACGTATATATAACCAGCACCGCAACCACGACAATGCCTATCTTTATAAATGTATGCTCACCTATAAGCTGAAAAACGTCTGCCGATTTGACAAAAAGCATGTATGAGTAATAGAGCAAAACCACTATGGCACAGCCTACAAATACTCCGATACGCATTGAAAGCCCACGCTTATACACATAATCGCGTCTGTAGTTTGACGTAATCTTTCTGTCCATGTCGCCTTCGTGCTTATCATATATAGCAAGATTTACCATTGCACGGATTTTTCTCAGATCCTCCAAAAAAAGCACCCTCGTTTCTTAAACAAACATGTATCGGATATTTTACACGCCGGTTTTAAATAATTATATCACACTTTCGGCCCAAAAAAAGCCACTGTGCATAAAAATAAGCATTTTTTAAGAAGTTATCTCTTTTTCGCTCAGCTTTGGCTGACGCCTGCCTTTAATTTTTTCTGACGGTAGAGCCTTGAATCCGCAATCCGTATCAGGTCAACCACTGTTTTTACATTTCCGCCATACTGCGCCCAGCCTGTGCTTAAAGAAAGAGAATATTGTGCCCCGTCTTTTTTATTGTACTCATCTATGTTTTTTGTTATGCTTTCGCACACTTCATCTATTTCCTCAATACCGCCTGCACGCAGTATAATTATAAATTCATCGCCGCCGTAGCGCGCAATAAAACAGTTTTTTGATGAACATGTACTCTTAAGCGCATTCGCTATGCTTATAAGCGCCCTGTCGCCCTCAAGATGTCCGTATTTGTCGTTTATAAGCTTGAATTTATCAACATCCATAATCAGCAGATACAGCCCTTTCGCATCATTGTTTTCCTTTATGCTGTGCGACAGATATTTTATAAGCTGGTTTCTGTTGTTAAGCTGCGTAAGAGGATCTATCGAAACATATTCCTGCTGCATATTCATGTAAACCATAAGTATCGACATTGTTATTCCTACGGTTATAAACGGCATTTTCATATACAGCACCTGGAGAGTGCCCATTAAAACAGGAAAAACAAGATATGAAGCTATGCTGAGATACCTGTTTTTTTGTGCATAATTATCCTTGTCAAAAGCCTTCATGAAAGCACGCATTCCGGTAAAAACAAGATAACCGTAGGAAACGACCGTCATGGCGACATACATTGAGCCGCGGGTATAGTTATTATTTTCATCCACAAAAAACATCCAGCCTGTTTTTTTGGTAGTAAACGTAAGCAAAAGCATAACGGCTAACGGCATAAAGCTTATAATACGGCCTTTCAGGCTTTTTAAAATATTTGAATTCTGAATGGTTTCGGAATAATAAAACCATGTGAAACCGCAAATTGCTGACGCCGAATAATATATAATGTTTACCCAGAAATTAAGCCTTACATATTCGCTTCCAAGGTTTGTGTTTACAACCGTCCACATCATATCCGACAAAAACATTACAATATTGCTTATTATTACATATATGAAAAGCCTCTGGCTGTTGTCGGTGCCCACGCCAAAAATTGTTCTGAGCATTATCATAATAAGAATTGCCATGCAAAAAAGATCAATTTCAACATAAATCGCTTCAAACATACTGCAAGTTCCCCCACCAAGACACCAAGTTCTTAATATTTCTATTTTATAATTATAACAAGCAAGCCGAATTGTTGCAACAAGGCTTTTGAAATTAACGGCGCAAAAAAACAGACGCGGCTAAAACCCCGTCTGTAATTATATGTCTTTGTATAGTCTGCTTTTCAGTTTCTTAAAACAAAAACCTTTGCAAAATTAAAAAATACTATAAGCGATACGGAATCGACAATCGTTGTTATAAGAGGGCCGGCCATTATTGCCGGGTCGATCTTAAGCTTTTTGGCACCCATAGGCAAAACGCAGCCGATAGCCTTTGAAAGTATTACCGTTACACATATGCTAAGCGATACTGTAAGATTTACAAAAGTTGTCGCATGTGAAAAAATCATAAGCCTTAAAAAATTTACCGCCGCCAAAGTTATTCCGCAAATTACGCCTACACGAATTTCCTTCCATATTACAAGAAAGATATCCTTAAGCCCAATTTCACCTACAGCCATGCCGCGGATAATAAGCGTTGACGCCTGAGAGCCTGCGTTTCCGCCGGTATCCATAAGAATAGGTATAAACGACGCCAAAATTACCGAGGATTCAAGCACAGACTGATAGCCGCTTATTATTGCCGACGAAAAAGTGCCTGAAATCATAAGCACAAGCAGCCATATAATACGGTTTTTGGCAAGCTTTCCTACTCCTGTTTTAAGATATTCGTCGTCGGAAGGAACGAGGGCTGACATTTTCTCGATATCCTCTGTTGTTTCTTCCTCGATAACGTCAACTATATCGTCTACCGTTATTATGCCCACAAGTCGTTTTTCATTGTCAACTACCGGAAGTGCAATCAGATTGTACTTTTTAAATAACGCCGCTACTTCCTCCTGATCGTCAAGAGTCTGCACATAAATAACGTCGTCCTCCATTATATCCGACACAAGCGTATCGTCGCCCGAAAGTATTATTGTACGCAGCGAAACCATTCCAACAAGCACACGGCTTTTATCAACCACGTAACAGGAATAAATCGTTTCCTTGTCAACACCGGTCTTTCGTATCTGCTCCATTGCCTTTGCAACAGTTGAGTTTTCATGGAACTGTACAAACTCGATCGTCATAAGGCTTCCGGCGCTGTCCTCCGGATAATTCAAAAACTGGTTTATTATCTTTCGCTTGTCATCGCTTGTGTTTTTTAAAATCTTTGAAATAAGATTTGCCGGCATTTCGCCAAGAAAGTCAACCGCATCGTCCATACTCAGTTCGTCTACGATGCTTCGCACCTCGTTGTCGGTAATAGAGTTTACTATATCCTCCTGTACGTCGCTTGCCATAAATGAAAATGTTTCCGCCGCGTTGTCTTTGGTAAGCAGACGAAACAAAAAAAGCCTTTTCTTCTTCGGTACTTCTTCAAAAAATTCCGCAATATTTGCAGGATATTCCTCATTCATCTCCTGCTTAAGCACGGAAAATTTATTCTCGTCAAGAAGATTCAGCCATTCTTCAAATTCCTGTTCTTTTTCAATTTCATCATTCAATTTTTACGCCCCGCTTTCTTTTGAAATTTCCACTCTTTCTTAAAGCCGGACGTCGGTGCAATACAAATCTGGCGTGTTTTTTAACACGTCTTCGTGGATTTTTCCGAATAGCCGGCAAAAGTATAAAATTTTGGGCAGCACAAAGGAACAGGTGCCGCTTGACAGTCGCCATTATCCATAAAAATCCACCTCCGTTAAAATACCACAATATTTATATAAGTATAGCATTTTTTACAAAAAGGCGTCAACAAAAATTTGCATATCATTCAATAAAAAAACCGCTTCGAATATTTATATCAAAAAACGTTTAAATTTGAACACTTATGCATTGTTATTTCCGGCTTTTGGCATTAAAATGCAAATGGGAGGCATAAAAAAATGAAATTTAAAATACATAGCTGCTGCATAGTAAAAAATATAGTGCTGCTGTTTATTGAATTTGCCGTAGCTTTTTTTGTGGCTGTAGCTTTTTCTGGCGCGCGCGAGTTTACCGCTTCACACTTTGCAATGATTTTTATTCCTGTATGGATAATAGCCGGCGCATATTTTTACGCCTTTATTTCAACGGCTGTTTTAACCATGTCATCCACCGGAGTTTCTCTTGACATGAAGTTTGGCCGAACGCGCCACAGCGAAATAAATTTCTCCGACATTTCGGCATATGAGAAAAAAGACTTTTTTGCCGGTCTTTTTGGCGCAAAGCGTATTATTTTTTCAACCAATGACCATCTGCTTTACGATACCGTTTCATCGTTCAACAGGTATCTGTACCTTTCTGCGGATGACTGTTTTGCGCTTTTAAAAGCCATAGGGCATTAATCTGTTTACACAAAAAACGGCATCCTTATTTATCGGGATACCGTTTTTTGTGTGTGCCTGATTTTGTTTTTCCTGCCGTATGCCCCGTTTAATCAATACGCGGGGCATACATTGGGGAATTTATGTTGTGTTGCCATTGGGGCTTTAATTATGCTTCAGCTTCCTTAAATTCCACAAGGTCTGAAACTTTATAAACTTTTCCGTTTTCAACGCCCGGTATTATCTCGTCTGCATGGGCTATTATTTCACTGCGGCTCATAGGTTTTACTGCTTCCTTAAGCCACTGGCGTGTAATTCCGACGCTTTCAAGCTCTATCCATGCTCTTTCGGTAATATTGTCAAAGGCAATAGGCTTTCCATATGCCTTCGCAAGGCTTAAAACAGCCGGTGAGCTTCCTATATCCTTGCCCGGAACAAGACCGATGTCAAGAGCCCGCAGAGTATATTCCGCAAGCACGCTCTTTTTTGAAGCTATTACAGGGTAGTCCTGCTTGACTGTTTTTGCAAATACTCCCGAATTATGAGCCGTCATTCCGGCACGATATGAGCCAAGATTATCGCTTCCGAATATTCTGCCGTGGCGCTCGCTTACTACCATTCCTATGCCAACCGATACAACAGGCCCGGCAATGCCTATAAGAACTTCTCCGCCCGTCATTATCTCATACTGTCCGAAAAACGGTATAAGTATCTCAGTCATGTCTACTACATTCATTGTTTCCGAGCCGGTATTGTTGTTAACTATTCTTCCGGTCATCGACATATTTTCGTTATGTGATGATCTTTCGCCTCTGTCCTGTGTATTAGGGCCGCGGAAAAGCTTTCTTCCTTTATAGCAATCCTCAAGCCACTGTTTCATATGAGGCTCGTCCTTTATTACCTTGTCGCTGTACGTGATTTCGCTTACGTTCATAAAGCCGAAAACCTTGTTCATCATTGCGTGGTCAACGGCAGCAAGTGCCACAACAGCTCCGTCTGCAACTATCCCGTCGCTTGTTACGGTAATCGCGTCCATATCCATTACGTTTACGGCCGCGCAGTCATCTCCGAGCGCCTTGCCTACAGCCTTGCATGCATCAAAGGCCGAAATGCCGGCAGCGTCTATATCTTTTTTATCAATGTAAACCAAATTAAGCGGAACTATGCCGTCGGCAGCTCCCTGTGGTATAATGCGGTATCTGAATTTACTCATTCTTTTTTCATGCTCCTTTCTGTTTTAAAAAGCCATCGGTTACTGTCTGTTTCCGGTACGGCGGTCGTCTATTTCCTTTACGCCGAAAAGCTCGTTTTCCTCTGTCGGCGCCGAAACATACATGTTCTCAAGTATTGCCTTTTTGCATGAGCCGTCCTCCTGAATACCCTTTACAACTATTGTAAACATTGATTCCGGGTTGTACGGCACTGCTATTACCTCTACTTTTTTTACTCCCGGATCCTGGGTTATCTCAAAAATCTCATCCTCTACACGTCCTACGCGAAGAGACGCAAGCTTAGCCGTTTTGAAGCTTTCAAGTCCGCGAACTTCAAAGTCAGTGTCAGGGCGCAGCTTTTTTGCGGCTGCCTTGATTTTTTTGTAAAAATCCGGTAATTTCGTGTGCATTAATTTCATAGGATCTCCCCCTAAAATAGAATATTGTTTTATATTGTGTTTTATGTACTTCCAAAGCACCGGTATCCCGGTAGTTTTATAATAATAAACCAAAATGGTGCGGGGAAAAAGGAGGTTAGGTTTTTTCCCCGCAATAATTAGGGTAAATTATTCAACTTTATAACATATTTCCCTGTAAAGGTCGTCAGGCGTACCGTTGTACGGGTCAAAGACGATCTTTTCGGTATTATTGAGAAAATCAACCGCATATCCCGCCTCAAGTGCCGAGCCGAGATACAGCGCGTTTTCGTCTATGTCAAACTCAGGAGAGTGATTTGCGGCACCGCTTCCAAGCTCATCATTTTCTATTCCAAGATATGCAAAAGCACCCGGATACAGTCTTTGCGCAGCCGAAAAGCTTTCTGAGCCCATAGACCGCGGAAACGCCGCAAGCTGTGCATTTTCCATATTTCTTACTGTGTTTCGCGCAATTTCCGCACACGCAGCATTATTTACAAGCGGAAGCGTAGGGCCTATTTCCTTTGTAACGGTATATCCGCACTCATAGGACGCGCAGATCGATGCCAAAAGCCGCATGAATTCCGCCTTTGCCTTTACTCCTATTCTGTGCTCATAAAACCTGAACGAACCGCCAAACTCAAGTGTGTCCGGTATTATATTTCTCTTTGAGCCTGACTGTACCTTGCCAAGTGAAAACGAGCATGCTTCATCCGCCGCTATGTATTTTACCGGTATAAGGCTGAAAGCCTGATACAGCGCCACAAAACAATCTATAGGGCTGTTTGCCCTGCTTGGAGCCGAGCCGTGGCCGCCTTTTCCTTTTATTGTTACTTCAAAGCCGAAGCCTCCGGCATTTATGCTGCCGGTTCCAACGGCTATCTGTCCGGTTTTTAGGCCATCGCCTTTTACATGTACGCCAAAGCAGCCGTCAATACGTATTTTTTGTTCATATAAGTATCTCAGAAGATAGAGTATGTTTCCCCCTGCTTCCTCTGCTCTTTCAAAAAACAGTATCACCCTGCCGTTTATATCCTTTTCATGTTCCTTAAGTATTTTTCCGGCGGCTATAAGCATAGCTGTGTGGCTGTCATGACCGCACACATGCGAAACGCCCTTAACTTTTGACAGGCATTGCTTTTTCTGCTTCAGATTGCACGGATTTTCGTCTACCGGAAGCGCATCCATATCCGCCCTGAGCATTACGGTTTTCGATAAATTATCTCCGCCTATAAAGCCAAGTACTCCGCCTTTTGGCACTACGGTATAGTTTATTCCGTACTGTGAAAGCTTTTCACATACAAACTTTACGGTATTATCCTCGTGCTGTGAAAGCTCCGGGTTCTCATGCAGGTATCTGCGCATTGAAATTATGTTTTCTTTTTCCTTTTCAGCAGCCCCAATATAACTCATTTAAGCAACACTCCTTGTTATATATTTAAATGTTTTATTCTCAGGGTGGCATAGGAGCGCTTGCAAGTGCACTTCTATGCCATTATGGGGAACAATAATATATCTTTGCGTATGGTGATTGGGCATACGCCTGTCTGTCTTTTTTAATATCAGCCGAAGGAGCCTCCTACTGTGGCTTCTTTATATCTGTCCTGCTTATACACATAATCAAACCTGTCATAGTGAAGCTTTGAAATGTCTACAGGCGACTGTCTGCCGCAGGCAAGCTCGCTTAAAACGCGTCCGACAGCAGGCCCGGGGCCAAAACCGTGTCCCGAAGAACCTATGCTTACATAAAGCCCCGGAACTTCCTCTATTTTGCCTATTACAGGCACAAGGTCTATGCATCTGTCAAGCCAGCCGCTCCATGTACGCACTACCTTAAGTTCCTTTATAAACGGTATGTCTATTCCGAGAGTATTACATATAAAAGACGGCGACTGTTCGGTTGATGTTTTTTCATTTTTGTCAAACAAAAACAGTTCGCGTCCGCTTCCTGAACCGAAAACGAAAGAGCCGTTCTCGGTCTGCTGGCCATAATGGCCGCTTGCGCCGCCTATCATGTGGTCGAACATTTTAGGCGCACGTTCCGTTACAATTATTTCGTTAAGCTTTTTTTGCATAGGCACGTCTATGCCCACAGTTTTTAAAAGATCTTTGCCGAAATATCCCGGCGCGGCAATTATTGCGTCGCCTTCATAAATATTTCCGCTTGCGCAAAGCACTTGTCTTGCATCGTCTTTTATTTTAATTATTTTAACTGCTTCTTCGCCTGTTATGTAGCGCACGCCAAGGCGCCTTGCCGCTATATAATAGCCCAGAGTCGCCTTAAGCGGGTTTGCAACTCCGTCGTCCTGTGTCCATCCGGCTACGGTAACATGCTTTGACACATACGGAAATCTTTTGTATATGTCATCGCCTTCGATTATTTTCATTTTTATGTTGTATTTGCTGCATACTTCAACGCGTTCCTGCATCATTTTCTTATGTGCAGGTTCATAGCCCATAAAAAGATAGCCGCTTTTTTTGTATTCCACATCTATGCCAAGCTCGTCTGAAAGCTGAGGCCAGATGTTTTTTGCCGCATAGGCACAAAGCTGAATTTCCCGCGGATCTCTGCCTGAAATACGCACTCCGCCGCCGTTTCGGCACGAACCGCCGTTTCCTATCATGTCTTTTTCAAGCACAATTACTTTGCGGCCTTCTTTTGCGAGGTTATACGCCGCCGAACTTCCAACTATTCCGGAGCCGATTACTATTACGTCAGCTTTTATACTGCTCATAGTTTCTCCACCTCGTTTCCGAATATTCCAAGCTCTATCGGTCTTACAGGCGGACGCGCAGTGCATTCTTCAAGCTCCTGAGGCTTTATGCCAAGCTCTGAGGCAATTATTACCTTAACTGTCTTTGAGCAGGTCTGTCCCTGGCAAAGCCCCATGCCGCATCTTAAATATCTTTTTACTTCCGTCATGGTCCATAATCCCATGTGCACTGCTTTTCGTATCTCACCTCTTGTTATTTCCTCGCAGCGGCAAATAATAACGTCGTCGTCCGGACGCGGGATAAATTCGCCGATGTCTTTTGAACGATCCATTATCTCACTCATGTTTTGCCGCTTCCTTTCCTTTATAAAACCGCACCTTCATTACCATCTCCGAAGGCACCTTCACTGTAAGAAGATTCGTATGGTCAAATTCCTTACGGCTTTTTACATCTGTCACTTCTGCCGTGCAAACAGCCTTTCCGGCTCTGTCAAGACCCACTCCGATATCGCCTTTTTGCGGCAGAGGCAAAAATTCATACGGCATTGTAACCGTGCCAAAGCCGTTTTCCGTTTCCTCATCTACAAGAAATATCGCCTGTCCCGGGCAAACAGCCACGCATCTGCCGCAGTTTACACATTTTTTATCGGCATTTACTTGCGGAAGGCTTGTTATTCCCTCGCCTATTTTTATACATCCGACCCTGCACGCTTCCTGGCATGGGTCACATGGTATATTCTGGGTACACTCAATAACCGGATGAACTCCTTCTTCGCTTATGACCCCCGGAAAAGTTCTTATTTCCGTATCTGAAACAAAACCGTTTTCCAAAAGCGACACAGACAGAGGATAACCCTCGTCGGTCTTTGTTATATCCATTCTGCCCCTGTTTTCAGGAGCAAACATTCCTTTTCTAAGCTTAAGTATTGAGCTGTGATTTTCGTTATATCCGTCTTCAAACTGTTTTTCGTCTATAAAGCCGCTTCTTTTTGCTGCCGACAAAGCTGCGATTCTTCCGGTAATCATGGCCGAGCTTGCTTCCTCTATTCCGGCCACATCTCCCGCGGCAAAAAGTCCGTCTATGGTAGTAGCGCCGTACTTGTCGGTTTTTGGAACAAGACCGCCCTTATTCACCATTTCACAGCCTGCCATTCTTGTAAGCTGGCTCATAGGATTAAGCCCAACTGCCAGGCATACGGTGTCTGCGTCAAAGTGCTTTTCCGTACCCGGCAGAAAATTAAAATGACTGTCTACCTGTGCTATCACAACACCTGTTACATGATCCTCGCCTTCCGCCCGCACTATCGAATGGGAAAGGTAAAACGGCACTCCCGTTCGCGCAAGCTTCGAGGCATGAACCCCGTATCCGCCTACATGCGGCAGAGCGTCAACAACTGCCTCAACTTTGCATCCGGCCTGAAGAAGCTGGAAGCCCACAACAAGCCCTACATTTCCGGAGCCGAGCATGATAATTTTTTCTCCCGGCTGTACGCCGTGAAGATTCATCATCGTCTGCGCCGCGCCTGCTCCGAGCACGCCCGGAAGATCCCAGCCTTCAAAAGGAACTGTATTTTCCGAAGCGCCTGTTGCCACTACAATATTGTCGGCCGCGTAATTCGTTATGCAGCCGTCTTCGCATACCGTAATACGAAGCGGGTCATATATTCCTATCACAACCGAATCAAGGTGAACATCAACTCCAAGCGCTTTGGCTTCGGTTAAAAGCTCATAGCCTATATTGAAGCCCCTGATGCTTGCTTTATGTTCCCTTGAGCCGAAAAACTTATGTATCTGCTTAAAAAGCTGGCCGCCGGCTTTTTGATTTTCGTCAAAAACGCCTACGCTCATGCCTGTTTTTGCGGCCTCTATTGCTGCCGAAAGACCGGCAGGGCCTGCACCTATCACGCATAAATTATAACGTCTCACTCTTTTTCAGCCTCCCTCTGTCCGTCACCATACTGTGTCTTAACAGTCATTCCGGCTTTAAGAGGTGTTACACAGGTACGTACATTCGGCTTTCCGTCCACTTCCATCACACAGTCTGTACATCTGCCTATTGCGCAGAATATACCGCGGGGACTGTGTCTTTTTCTTGTGTATCTGTGGATTTTTATCCCGTTTGCCTCAAGAGCTGCGGCTACAGGCTCACCCTCGTAGCCGTTTAGCTTTTTCCCGTCGCAGGTAAACTCGATAAGTGCTCCCTTATCATAACTGTCAATAATAGGATGCTCCTTGATTCTCATTGTGCGATGGCCCCCTTTTTATTACTTGTGCCCAAACTTTGCACAGGCTACAAAATGTCCCTGGCTTATCTCCTCAAGAGGCAGTTCAGCCTTTGTACATTCTTCCGAAGCATACGGACAGCGTGCCGCAAAACGGCATCCCGGCTTTGGATCGATAGGGCTTGTTACCTCGCCTCTTAAAACACTCTGCATGTTTCTCGCCTTAAGGTTTGGCACAGGTATCGCTTTTAAAAGTGCCTGTGTGTAAGGGTGCACCGGATTTTCAAAAAGCTCATCCGTCGGCGCCTTTTCGACACACTGGCCGAGGTACATAACCGCTATTTCGGAACTAATATGTTTTACAACGCTGAGGTTATGTGTAATAAACATATATGTAAGGCCGAATTTGTCCTGAAGATCCATCAAAAGATTAAGTATCTGCGCCTGAATGGAAACATCAAGAGCCGATACAGGCTCGTCGCAAACCACAAACTTAGGGTCAACGGCAAGCGCTCTGGCAACACCTATACGCTGTCTTCTTCCGCCGTCAAGCTCATGCGGATAAGCGTTTACAAATCTTTCCGCAAGACCTACCGTTTCCATAAGCTCAAATACTCTTTCGTCTATATCTTTTTTGTTGTTGTATATCTTGCATACCTTCAGCGGCTCGGCTATTATTTCGCTTACCGACATACGCGGGTTAAGAGATGCGTAAGGGTCTTGGAAAATTATCTGCAAATCCTTTCTTAAGTCCATCATTTCATGCTTGCTGCATTTTAATATATCTTTGCCGTTAAAAATAACCTGGCCGTCCGTAGCTTCCAAAAGACGTATCATAGTACGTCCGAGAGTTGATTTTCCGCAGCCCGACTCGCCTACTACGCCGAGTGTTTCGCCTTTATATATCTTGAAATTCACATTGTCTACGGCATGAAGCATACCGCGTCCTGTTTTAAAATATTTTTTCAGATTTACTGTCTCAATAAGAGGCGTTTGATCCATCATTTATCACCCTTTCCATGTATTGAGCTTCGCCTTTTATTTTTTAAAAAGATGACATCTGATAGTATGCGTATCGCTCATTTGAATTACCTCCGGCGCCTTTTCGCGGCATATATCCATGCACTTCGGACACCGCGGATTAAATCTGCATCCCTTAGGAAGGTCAGCCGGGTCAGGCATAAGTCCGTTTATAGGGCTAAGTCTTTTAGCCTTTGACGTGATGTCCGGTATTGAGCCGAAAAGCCCAACGGTATACGGATGATGATCCTTGCCCTCAAATATATCCTCCGCCGTTCCGTTTTCAATTATTTCTCCGGCATACATTATGGCTACTTTATCACATGTTTCCGCAACTACTCCAAGATCATGGGTTATAAGTATCATTGCGGTATTCAGTTTTTGCTTAAGGTCGTTCATCATCTTAAGCACCTGTGCCTGTATTGTAACATCCAGCGCCGTTGTAGGTTCGTCAGCCAAAAGCAGCTGCGGCTCGCAGGCAAGCGCCATTGCTATAACAACTCTCTGTTTCATTCCGCCTGAAAACTGGTGCGGGTATTCCGTCTTTCTTTCGGCCGGTATGCCTACCATAAGAAAAAGGTTATCTACTTTTTTATCAACCTGCTCCTTTGTAAGCTTTTCCTCATGAAGCTTTATTACCTCGGCTATCTGATCTCCTACAGTATAAACCGGGTTAAGGCTTGTCATAGGATCCTGGAATATCATTGATATTTCCTTGCCCCTTATCTTACGCATTTCGCTTTCCGGTTTTGCCAGCATGTCTTCGCCGTTCATTAATATTGAGCCGCTTGTTATAACGCCTATTCTGAAAGGCAGAAGCCGCAGTATGCTTAACGCCGTTGTTGTTTTTCCCGCGCCTGTTTCGCCTACAAGGCCAAGGGTTTCGCCTTTGTCAAGAGAAAGGTTAAGGTCGTTTACCGCGTAATATGTAGCGTCATCAGTTCTGTATTCAATGCTTAAATTTTTTATGTCCAATAATTTTTCCGCCATTTGTTTACCTGCCTCGCTTCCGTTATCAGTTCTTTAACTTAGGGTCAAGAGCATCTCTGAGACCATCGCCGATAAGTGTGAGCGATGTAACTGTGAGAATGATTGCTATGCCAGGAGCCATTACAAGGTAAGGATAGTTCATAAGCTGCGACTTCGCTTCGGAAATCATGGCGCCCCATTCAGGTGAAGGCGGCTGAATGCCAAGACCGATAAAGCTTAAGCCCGCTATTGAAATGATCGTTCTGGCTACGGTAAGTGTTGCCTGAACAAGTATAGGACCTATGGCGTTTGGAAGAATATGTCTGAAAATTATCCTTGCGTTGCTTGTTCCGCAGGCTCTTGCCGCTTCTATGTAGTCGGCACGCTTTAACGTAAGTACCGACGATCTTACTATACGCGTCATCTTAGGCACCTGCTCTATGCCAAGAGCAAGCAGAAGGTTTGGTATACTGTTTCCCATTGCCGCAACAATGGTTATGGCAAGCATTGTTCCGGGTATGGCAAGAAGTATATCCATAAGCCTCATTACTACATTGTCCCACGTTCCGCCGAAAAAGCCGGCTGATGCGCCAAGTATCGAGCCTATTATAAGTGAAAGCGCAACTACCGCTATGCCGACTGACATGGAAATTCTTGCGCCCCATAAAACACGGCATAAAATGTCACGTCCGAACTGGTCTGTGCCTACAAGGTGCGTCAGGCTCGGCGCCTGATATCTTTGCGATATCGTCTGCGTTATTACATCTTTTTCATAATTTATAAAAATAGGCGAACAAACAGCGATGATAACCATTATAGAAAATATAACAAGGCCTATCATAGCCATTTTATTTTTTTTGAATCTTCTCCAGATAGCAGTTGCCTGGCTTTTCTTTTTATAATGACGGGCAGCAGGTACATCTGCTGCTCCAACAGCCGTATTACTCATGGTTCTCACCTCCGTTTATTTAGAATATTCAGCCTTTATTCTTGGGTCGATATACGCATAAAGTATATCTGTTACAAGGTTTATAAGGCTTGCAAGAAGAGCGACAAAGAGTACCGACGCCATAAGAAGCGGCGTATCCTTTGAACGAACGGCGCCTATCATAAGAGTGCCTATTCCCGGTATGGCAAATATCTGCTCAACTATTATCGTTCCGCCAAGCTGCCAGCCAAGGTTTATTCCTATAAGTGTAACAACCGGCAGCAATGCGTTTTTAAGAGCGTGTTTATATGTTATTGTTCTTTCGTCAACGCCTTTTGCTCTTGCTGTTCTGATATAATCGCTTCTGATTACCTCAAGCATTGATGATCTTGTAAGTCTTATTGTACCGGCGGTATAGTTCATTGACGCCGTAAGTCCCGGCAGTATGAAGTTATACCAATGCTGGTTGCCGGAAGCCGGAAGCAACTTAAGTTCTACTGCAAACAATATAATAAGTATAAGTCCAAACCAGAAATCGGGCATGGACGTCAGTATAAGCGTTATGGCCGATATTACGTTATCCAGCAGTGAATACTGCCTTACCGCCTGAATAATGCCTACCAATACTCCCACTATAATTGAAATTCCTATGGCAAGAGTTGCAAGCTTAAGAGTATTCGGAAATCTTGTAAATACTTCTTTATACACAGGCTCGCCGGATCTGTAGGATTTTCCAAAATCGCCGTGTGCCGCTTTTCCGAGATAATCAACATAACCTCCGAAGAAGCCCTTGTTAAGACCAAGCTCATCTCTTTTTTGCTCTATTGCCTCCTCTGTAGCGCCGTCGCCGAGAAGAAGCCTTGCCGGATCGCCGGGAGTAAGAGTCATAATTGAATAGAGGATAAAAGATATTCCCAGCATAACAGGGATAAGCATAAGCAATCTTTTTATGACGTATCTATGCATTAATCTTCACTTCCTTAATTTTAAGTACGGCTGCACCAAAGAAAAGATGCAGCCGCCATTGGATTATTATCTTTACGTTGTTATGTCAGTTTCGTATAAGTTTTATGTGATTTCCAAACTTATGTATTAATAGTTCCAGTCTGAAGCGAAGTAGAAGCCGGCTGAGTTGCCGTAAGCGCCGCCTACCTCAGCTCTTGCGCAAAGTGTATTTGTGCTTGTAAGAATTGGGATATACCATGCGTTGTCGTCGTTAAGCTTTGAAAGCTGTCCGTAAAGGGTCATTCTTTCCTTATCATCAAGTGACGATCTTGCCTGGTTGATTATCTTGTCAGCGTCGTCGTTCTTTACGTTTGCCATGTTTGTGATACTTGTTGTGTTGGCATACTGGCTGTTGAAAAGCTTGTAAACTATATCGTCTGCGTCAGGATAAGAAGCGCCTGTCCAGAAATAAATCGAGTCATAGTCTCTGTTTGATACATCCTGGTTGAATGCTCCTCTTTCCATTGTGCTCAGGTTAACCGTGATGCCGATTTGTCTTAATTCTTCCTGAATAACCTGTGCAGGTCTTGCATAGTATGAGTTTTCAGGTGTCTTCATGTTTATTGTAAGGCCGTTTGCATATCCTGCGTCTTTAAGAAGCTGTTTTGCTTTGTCGATATTCTGTGCTTCTGCCTTAAAGTCTGTCTGATAGCCGAAGATACCAGGTGTTATCGGGCATTCTGTTACCCAGCCTACACCGTCCTGGCCGCCGTCGATTATTTCCTGACGGTTAACGGCAAGAGCTATGGCTTTACGTACGTTTACGTTGTCAAGAGGTGCCTTTGTTGAGTTGAGAGCTATGAAATAGAAGCCTGAAGACTGAACGGAAAGAACGTTTACATCCTTGTTCTCTCTAAGTCTTGGAAGGTCTGCGGAGTCAACGCCGTAGAAAACATCTGTGTCGCCTGATTCAAGAGCTATGGCAGCTGTTGTAGCGTCTGACATAAATCTGATCTCAAGGTTCTTTATAGCAGCCTTTCCGCCGTGCCAGTTAGGGTTGGCTTCATAGGTTATGCTCTGGCCGTTCTGCCAGTTTTTCATTACGTAAGCGCCTGTGCCTATAGGATTACGTCCGAAGTTTGTGCCGTCTGACTGGCATTTTTCGTAATAAGCCTTGTCGATGATAGAGAATACAGGGTTGCAAAGTACGTTAAGAACAGGTTTGTATGAATACTTAAGGTTAAGTTTTACATGGTTTGCGTCAACTACCTCGGCGCTGTCCATCATTCCGGAAGCGTTTGAAACTGCCGGAGCCTTCATTTCTTTATTAAGCGAGAAAGCAACATCTTCTGCCGTAAGAGTGTCGCCGTTTGAAAACTTTATTCCGTCGGCAATCTTAAATGTAACCGATTTTCCGTCCTGAGCAAATTCCCAAGACTCGGCAACAAGCGGCTCAAGCTTTGTACGGTCTGCAGGCGCCTCACGAAGAAGTGTTTCGTAGCACTGGATCATACATATTCTTGAATAAGAATCGGACGAAGAAGAAGCGCCCGGTTCAAGGCTTGTCGGCTCTGCGTTTATTGAGAAAACGAGAGTATCCTTATCCTTGTACTTGCCGTTTGCGGTAGTGCGCTCGCCGGCCTTTGTTGTAACTACAGCCTTGTTTGTAGAAGCCTGTCCTGAGCCGGAAGCGGTTTTTGCCGCCGATGAAGCAGCTGTTGTCTTCGCAGAAGTAGCAGCAGACTTAGGAGCAACAGTTCCGCCGCATGCACTGAGCATAAGAACGGCGCTTACTGCCAATCCCACCATTGCCAAACATTTCCTTTTCATAAAAATCCCCCTTTTTTATAATACATAAATAAACTTTATGCCATTATAATGCCTTTCAGAACTGCCTGTTTCTTTGTCGCCTTATTGCCATTCATTTTTAAGAACATAATACAGCGCACCGGTGCACAGGTCAATAGATTTTTATTTTTTTGTCTTAAAATATCCGTTTTAACTAATTAGTACGCTATGTAAAAATTACTTTTTTGTGCTTATTGCACATTACACTAATATAATAGAATATGTTTTTGTGCTACTTGCCTTTTGCGCCGATTTTTTTTCATTTAATATTAAACTTGCATTTAAACCGAATATATAGTAACATGGTTACTGATAAGTATATTTGGTTTTCGTTTGAAGCTGTAAAAAATTACAGCTTCCCGGGCAGCAGTATATTGCATACGGCTGCCGCGAGGCGTTTTAGGGGGCTACACATTTGAGAAATTTAAACAACCTTAATGACAGAGTATATTCGATAATTAAAGAAATGATACTGCGTGACGAGTTTGTGCAAAGCGAAATATATTCAGAAGCAAAAGTGGCCGAGCAGATATTTACATCACGTACCCCTGTGCGCGATGCCATTCATAAACTTGAAGCGGAGGGTTTTGTTGACATAATTCCAAGCAAGGGCTTTGTTATACATGTAACCACGCCGGACGAAATTGTGCTCAACTACCAGCAGCGTTCAGCCATAGAAGGCTACAGCGTTTTTATACTTACAAAAAACAGGGATAATCCTGCGGAAAAAAAGGTAATTGCCGACCTTGACAAATGTATATCGCTGCATCTTGCAGCTATTTCAAACCACGAGGACATACATCTTATTACAAAGTATGACCATGATTTCCATAAAAAACTGGTTGAATATGTAAATAATCCGGAGTTTGATTCGTTTTTCGACCGCCTTTTTTCTCTTATATTCAGAAGCTGCGCGGCAGCCACAAAATCCGGAAACAGTGAAAACAAAATGCTTTCTTCTCATATGGAAATACTGGACAAAATCAAATACGGCACTCCGGCACAGGCCTATGAGGCTGTTTTAAGGCATCTTGACGACGCTATGCGCATAAATTATGACGCCGCCGTAGCCGAACAGAAAGAACGCTTTGCAGGAATACGGCTTTAACAAACCACAAAAGCAAAAAAGAGGTCTGATGAAGCCGCTTTCTTATGCGTATCAGGCCGCGTTTTTGCTTGTAAATATTTATGCCATAATATATGAAATAATAAATTGCCTTCATTTTTTATTGTATTCATTTTTTAATGCGGTATTTTAGGAGGAATGCAGATGTCAGGAGTCACACCGCTTTTAAGCCACGCTGTGCTCCCGCGGTTTGTGCATGTAAAACAGCACTTTCCGCATAATGAGTTGAGCTGTGACGAAATAGTAAAGACGATAAACGAAATGTTTCAGAAACCCGAATTCAGTCATACAATAAAACCCGGCCAGCGAATATGTATCACTTGCGGAAGCCGCGGAATTTCAAATATGGCTCTTATAGCCAAGACGGTGGTTGAGAATGTGGCTGCTCTCGGCGCAAAACCGTTTATAGTTCCCGCAATGGGAAGCCACGGCGGTGCTACTGGCGAAGGGCAGTTAAAAATTCTCGAAAGCTTCAATATCACCGAAGAAACCATGGGCTGTCCTATTCTTTCATCAATGGAAGTAGTCAAAATAAGCCATGTTGAAGATATGGACGTAATGCTTGACAAAAACGCGTCTGAAGCCGACGGCATAATCGTGCTTAACCGCATTAAGGCGCATACAGGCTTTAAGGGAAAATACGAAAGCGGCCTTATGAAGATGATGACCATAGGCCTCGGAAAACAAAAAGGCGCATATATCGCCCATTCTCACGGCGACGATGCCCTGCCTTGGCGCATTTATCTTTGCGGCAGCGAAATGATAAAACATGCCAAAATAATAATGGGCATAGGCATTATGGAAAATGCTTTTGACAAAACCTATAAACTCGCTTTCCTGCACCCGGGCGAAATACCTGTACAGGAGCCGGTTCTTCTTAACGAGGCAAAGGCAGCTATGGGCAGGATATACATCGACGCCTGCGATGTGCTTGTGCTTGAAAAAATAGGCAAAAACTACAGCGGAGGCGGAATGGATCCCAATGTCGTCGGACGCTCAAGGCTTCCTATAGGCATAAAAAGCGAAAGAATGTGTATATTTGATTTGAGCGACGAATCCCACGGAAACGCCACAGGCATGGGGCGTGCCGATGTATGCACAAAACACTTTCTTGACAGGGTGTCCTTCGACGATACCTATCCAAACGCAATAACCGACCATGACAGTTCGGTCTATAAAATTCCGCTTGTTATGGAAAGCGAGCAGGAAGCCATCAAGGCCGCCATGGCTATATGCCTTAATATCGACTTTTCAAGCCCGCGTATACTGGTGCTTAAAAATTCGCTTGAGATAGAAGACATTCTTATTTCAGAATCGCTTATTCCTCAGGCCGAAGGCAACGAAAACCTCACCATTTTAGGCGAACCGTTTTATCTTGAATTTGACAATGACGGCAAGCTTCTTACCAAGTTTTAAGCGCGGCGTTTTCGCTGTATTTAAAAACAAACATGAAAAAGCTTCCGCGAACAAAAAACAGCGGAGGCTTTTTATTTTAAAAGGGGTGCGGCGATGGAGGAAAGCAATTCTAAAATATATAAAAATTATATTTCCGTAGCGTGGCCGGCAGCTTTGGAAGGTCTTTTGATAATGCTTATATCCTCGGTGGATCTGGCAATGGTTGGTTCTCTCGGAAGCATTGCCACCTCTGCCGTAGGAATAACACAGCAGCCGCGTATACTTGTACTTTGTTTTTCACGGTCGCTGTGCGTTGCCGTAACGGCTATTGCCGCGCGGCGCTTTGGCCAAAACAACCTGTCCGCCGTAAATATCTGTCTAAAGCAGGCGCTTATAGTTGAATTCGTTATTTCTGCAGTGCTTGTAATACTGCCGGAATGCTTTTTATATGATATTTTGCGCATAGTAGGCGCCCAAAGCGAATATATTGATCTGGCGGCAGAATACGGAAAATATATTTTTGCCGGTTTGTTTTTCACAACAATGACGTCGGTAATAAACGCCGTACAGATAGCCGTAGGCGATACAAAGACCGTGCTTGTTTGCAACGCCACGGCAAACGGTGTCAATCTGCTTTTCGATTACCTGCTTATTTTCGGTATAGGTTTTTTCCCGAAGCTCGGCGTTATGGGTGCCGGAATAGCCACGTTCATAGGCAACGTGTTTTCGTTTATTATAGCCATATATTCCGTAAGCGGCAAAAAACGCCCTACAAAAATCCTGTTTATACTTTCAAAAGACGGCTGGAAACCGAACAAAAAAGCAATGCTTGAGTTTCGCGGCATAGGAATATCGGCTCTCGGTGAAAAACTTGCCGAACGCTTTGGCATGATTCTTTTTTCAACTATAATAGCAAACCTCGGCACGGCGGCTTTTGCCACATATTTTATCTGCAACAACATGGCCGATATTTTCTACAACTTCTGCCAGGGCTTAAGCAAGGCAAGCGCAGCCTTTACCGGCCAGAAGCTTGGCGAAAAATCGCCGCAGATGGCTGTGCGCTACGGAAAAGCCGGAAGAAACATAGGTTTTGTGCTTTCGCTTTTTGTCTGTGCCGCCTTTATTATTTTTAAAAAGCAGTTTATGGAAATCTTTACATCTGACCCTGATGTAATCGCCCTCGGCTGCAAAATACTTATCATAACCGCTTTTTGCTCTATACCGCAGACATTTGCCCTCATCTATTCCGGAGTGCTTCGCGGAGCCGGCGATACAAAATATGTTACCATGTATTCGCTTTTGGACATTGCCATTTTGCGGCCTGTACTTACCTGGTTTTTGTGCTGGAAGCTGAACATGGGCGTATACGGCGCATGGTTTGCCATGATAACCGACCAGACCATAAGAATGCTTGCCTCGGGACTTCGGTTCAGAAACGGCAAATGGAAGGAAATAGAAATCTGAAAAGCAGTCAGTACCCAATATACTCAGTTTTATACAAAAAACAAGATTGTGCCAATCGATCGGTATGGTCTTGTTTTTGTTTTTGGGGCCTGTCTGCATTCTGTTTGGGCCGGTTATAGTCAAAATTAATGTTTTTTGTTTAAAACAGATGGCCTAAAGGTCTGATGTATGTCTTTTCAGTACATAAAAGCCGATATTTATATTGTGATTATATCAAAAATCAATAAAAACGTTGTTGTATTTTGAAATGAATTCATGTATTATTATTGCATTACTAATTGCAAAATGGATTCGTCAAAGGAAATTTTGCAAAAAACAGCCGTTTGCGGTTTTGGGGCCGCGTTTAAAGGCTGTTTTTTCAAGAGTGAGGGGAGGAAAGCGTTTTTTGTAAAAACATCTGTAACACGGACTTTTGATACATACGAAAACAAAAGGGAAAAAAATCAATATCGGCCACGGCATCGGAAAGCCGCAGGCCAAAGGGGGAAATAAGAAATGGACAGTAAACTTACCAAAAAGTACGGACTGCCTACGGCAATATGCATGGTAGTCGGAATAGTAATCGGTTCGGGCGTGTTTTTCAAAGCTCAAACCATACTCCAAAAAACAGGCGGCAATATGCCTCTCGGAATTTTAGCCTGGATAATCGGCGGTATTATAATGCTCGCATGCATTCTGGCCTTCTCATCAATGGCACAGAAATATGAGAAAGTAAACGGAATAGTAGACTATGCCGAAGCAACGGTAAGCAAGAAATACGCCTACAGCGTAGGATGGTTTATGACAATAATCTATTATCCTACCCTTACATCCGTTCTTGCATGGCTTTCGGCAAGATACACACTGGTATTTATAACATCTGTAAATCCTGCGTTTCCGCTTATCATACCGGCTGCCGAGGGCGGCTGCGTAATAGGGCCTGAATGTATGGCTCTCACAATGTTTTATATGTGCTGTTCTTATACAGTAAACGCGCTTTCACCTAAGCTTGCCGGAAAATTCCAGGTAAGCACAACTATAATAAAGCTTATACCGCTTGGGCTTATGGCCGTTGTAGGCATTATATACGGAATCGCAAGCGGAAACCTTGCCTCAAACTTTTCAACAGTTGCAAGCACGGGAACCGCCGTTACAAAAAGCCCGCTTTTCGCATCGGTATGTGCAACGGCTTTTGCTTATGAGGGCTGGATAATAGCCACCTCCATAAACGCAGAGCTTAAAGACGCAAAACGCAATCTTCCTATTGCTCTTATATTGGGCGGCATAATAGTAATGGCAGTATATATACTTTATTATATCGGCGTTGCCGGCGGAGCTTCAAACCAGGATCTTATCGACAATGGCGCTACTGTAGCGTTTATTAACGTATTCGGAAAGGTGCTCGGAAACATACTCAACCTCTTTATTGCCATTTCCTGCATGGGCACTATGAACGGTCTTATGCTTGGCTGTGTAAGAGGACTGTATGCGCTTTCGGCACGTAACCAAGGCCCTAAACCAGAGGTATTCGGCCAGGTTGACGAAAAAACCAATATGCCTAACAATTCCGCTATAATCGGACTTCTTTTATGCGGTGCATGGGGTCTTTATTTCTTCCTTGCAAACCTTGCTTCAACATGGAAGGGCCCGTTTGTCTTTGACTCTTCTGAGCTTCCTATAATAACGATATACGCAATGTACATACCTATATTTGTTATGTGGATGAAAAAAGCCACAGGCGAAAGCACATTGAAAAGATACATCCTTCCTATACTTGCAATTATCGGCTCTGTATTTATGGTAATTGCCTGCATAATCGGCCATCGTATGGAAAATGTGTGGTATCTTATTGTATTTGCGGTAGTAATGTTTATAGGAAATGCCTTCAACAAAGGAAAAATCAAAAATTAACATTTTCGTCTGTATTCTCCCTGCCTTAAACGGCAGGGAGTTTTTTTTGCAAAAGCAAAATATATATTTCTGTATTTGGTACATAAATTATTTTGATAATAAGTACATAATTATAATCCTTGTATTTACTGAATTTTTTAAATAAAAAACAAAAATAGTCTGTAATTTAGTCTGAACTATGTTCTGTATTTAATTATATGAATTAGTATGATATACTTATTTCTAACTGTAAGCGGAGATACCTCAGGGACAGGCGTCCCTTCGGTATATTTGCTACGCAAATGCTTCTTTTCGCATATCCGCGCTTGCAGGCAGGTCTGCGTGCGTATATGCTCAAGTCTATTTTTCTCCGCTTTTATTATATACTTATTTCTAACTGTAAGCGGAGATGCCTCAGGGACAGGCGTTTCTTCGGGCTTATGTAATCAAAAAAAAGCAAAAAATCACAAGGGGGAAAACACAAAAATGGGATTTTCAGGTACAGTCTGGATCATGACATCCATAGTTATATATATGGCCGTCGTAATAGTGATCGGGTTTCAATGTTCAAGCAAAAACAAAACAGCGGATGATTTTTATCTTGGCGGACGAAAGCTCGGCCCTTTCGTAACAGCAATGAGCGCCGAAGCATCTGATATGTCAAGCTGGCTTCTTATGGGGCTTCCGGGCGTTGCGTATCTTTCCGGAACAGCCGATGCCGGATGGACTGCAATAGGTCTTGCAGTAGGCACATATCTCAACTGGCTTATCGTAGCAAAAAAAATAAGGACATATTCAATAGTATCAAAAAACTCCATTACAATACCTGATTTCTTTTCAAACAGATACCGCGATAACAGCAAAATGCTTACTATATTCTCCGCGGCAATAATAATAATCTTTTTCGTTCCTTATACCGCCTCAGGCTTTGCTGCCTGCGGAAAGCTTTTCGCAAGCCTTTTCGGCGTAAATTATTTTCCGGCCATGATAATAAGCGCCATAGTAATAGTTGTATACACCACTCTCGGCGGCTTTTTGGCAGCCAGCACAACAGACTTTTTCCAGAGCATAATAATGACTATCGCTCTTTTTGTAGTGCTTATATTCGGAGTGCACATGGCAGGCGGAACAGCCGCCGTAATAGAAAACGCAAAGGCTCTTCCGGGATATTTCAGCATGAGCCAGATGTATGACGTATCTACCCATACAGCCAAAAACTACAGTCTTTTGACCTGTATATCAACTACGGCCTGGGGGCTTGGATATTTTGGCATGCCGCACATACTTTTAAGATTCATGGCTATTGAGGATGAAAACAAACTTGCCCTTTCAAGGCGTGTTGCCTGCATATGGGTTGTAATATCGATGGCTGTAGCCGTATTCATAGGAATCGTCGGCCTTGGAGTATCAAACGCCGGCGCTATTGAAACACTTAAAGGCTCGGCTTCCGAAACAATAATTGTAAGAATTTCGGCTCTTTTAAGTACCTTTGGCATAATTCCCGCTCTTATGGCAGGCATTGTTCTTGCCGGTATCCTTGCTTCCACAATGTCTACAGCAGACTCTCAGCTTATAGCGGCTTCTTCCGCCGTATCAAAAAATATTATAAAGGACGTTTTCGGCATTGAGCTTGACAACAAACACACAATGCTTGTTGCAAGAGGCACTCTTTTGGTAATTGCGCTGATAGGCATGGTAATAGCAAGAAATCCTGACAGTTCGGTATTTGCGATAGTATCCTTCGCATGGGCAGGCTTTGGCGCGGCTTTCGGGCCTGTTATGCTTTTTGCTCTCTTCTGGAGAAGGTCAAACAGAAACGGCGCGCTTGCCGGAATGATAACCGGCGGAATTATGGTTTTCGTATGGAAATACCTTGTAAGACCTCTTGGGGGAGCGTGGAACATATACGAACTTTTGCCTTCGTTTATACTTGCCTCCATTGCCATAGTTGTGGTAAGTCTTTTAACGGCACCGCCTTCAGACGAGATAACGGCTGAATTTGACGAAGTTAAAAAATATAAATAAAAATGAAAAACAGCGCCTGAAAACGGACGCTGCTTTTTTTTACACGGCTATTGATAATTTCAAATGTACAGAGTATAATGAGAATTAGAAAAACAGTGAAATATTTTTTATTTTCATCATAGCTTTTCACGGACAGGAGGAGTTTTTATGAAGAAAATATTACTGCCGGTAGACGGAAGCCCAAGAAGCATGAAAGCAGCTGATCTTGTAAGAAAACTGTTTAAGCCCGAGGAATGTGAAGTATACATTGTTACTGTAATCGATGATGAGGATGCCGTAATCGAAACAAACTTTTCAATGGCAAAGGTAAAGCTTGAAGCTGAGCCGATACTTGAAAAAGCAGCCGGGCTGCTTGACGGATATGTTGTTGTAAAGGAAGCCCTTGCAGGAAAGGGTACTGCGCAGGAGATTATCCATTATGCAAGCTCAATAAACGCACACGCCATAGTAATGACAAAATCAACCAAAACAGCTTTTAAGCGAGTGCTTGGCTCTGTAACCGAAAATGTTGTAAAAAGTGCGCCTTGTATTGTTATTATCGTTCCTGAAAAAGACTTCTGATTTAAACCGGGCCGTTTTATTACGGCCCTTTACTGTTTTTCAAAACGACATAATTGATTTTTGAGGAGGGATTTCTATGAGAAAAATACTTCTGCCGGTAGACGGAAGTCCGAGAAGCATGAAATCCGCACAGCTTGTAAAAACGCTCTACAAGCCCGAGGACTGCGAGATTTACGTAATAACCGTAAGAGATGACTATGAGGCTCTGGTTGAAATGGAATTCAACATTGCAAAAGCCGAGCGTGAGGCAATGCCAATCGTAAACAAAGCGGCCGAAATGCTTGACGGCTACAACGTTAAAAAAGAAGTGCTTATAGCCAAAAAACCGGCTGAGGAAATTGTACGGTACGCCCAGGCAATAGGTGCTCATGCAATAATAATGACAAAATCGACAAAAACAGCGTTCAAGAAAGTTTTAGGCTCAGTAACCGAGCATGTGGTAAAAAACGCCCCTTGCATAGTAACTATAGTGCCTGAAAAAGACTTTTAATTGCGGATATGCCCCGGTTTTGGGGCATTTTTTGATTTTGTTTACTTTTTGTTCACCACAGCAGGTGAAAACCGTACTATAATGGGTATGTAAACTGCAAAAACAACTGATTTAATATAAAATTTCTCATCAGAAAGGAATGAAGCGCAATGAAAGAGATAAAGGAACCGGAGGGCAAAAGATCTGCGTTTGCTTATTACATTATCGTTTTGATAGTAATAATGCTTTTAAACGCATTGGTCTTTCCCAAGGTTGCCCAGACAAAGATAAAAAATGTCGATTACGGCACTTTTTTGACTATGCTCGATGGCGGAAAGCTTGATACGGTACAGATGGAAGGCGACGAGATATATTTTTATGACAAGGATAAAAATATGTACAGCACAACTTCTTTCAACGATTCAAGCCTTGTAGACCGCCTTTATAAAGCAGGCGTAAAGTTTGACAGAGTAGTGCAAAAAACAAGCGCACTTTCATCATTTCTCACAAACTGGCTTTTGCCTATGCTTATTTTCTACTTTATATGGAAGTTTTTTATGAGCAGTATGGTAAAGAAAATGGGCGGTCAGGGCGGAATATCGCCAAACTCGATGATTTTCGGCAGCAATCGTTCCGGAGCCAAGATGTATGTCGAGGACAAATCCGGAATAAAGTTCAAGGATGTGGCCGGCGAGGACGAAGCCAAGGAAAATCTGCAGGAGATAGTTGATTTTCTGCATAATCCGAAAAAATACGAGGACATAGGCGCAAAAATGCCTAAAGGTGTTCTGCTTGTCGGCCCTCCGGGTACAGGAAAGACACTTCTTGCGAAGGCCGTTGCAGGTGAGGCGTCAGTGCCGTTTTTCTCAATAGCCGGCAGTGAATTTGTAGAAATGTTCGTAGGCATGGGTGCAAGCAAGGTGCGTGATCTCTTTAAGCAGGCATCGGAAAAGGCGCCGTGCATAGTATTCATAGACGAGATAGATACCATAGGCAAAAAGCGTGACTCAAAAGGCGCCATAGGCGGAAACGACGAGCGTGAACAGACATTAAACCAGCTTCTTACCGAAATGGACGGCTTTGACGCCACAAAGGGCGTAATAATACTTGCAGCCACAAACAGGCCGGAAATACTTGATCCGGCGCTTCTGCGCCCGGGGCGTTTTGACAGACGCGTGCCTGTTGAGCTTCCTGACCTTATCGGCAGGGAAAGCATACTTAAGCTTCACGCCGCAAAGGTAAAGCTTGATTCAAGCTGTGATTTTTCAGTAATTGCTAAAATGGCAAGCGGCGCTTCCGGCGCAGAGCTTGCAAACATGATAAACGAAGCAGCTCTTTGCGCCGTAAAACACGGCAGAAGCGCTGTAAGTCAAAGTGATCTTGAGGAAAGCATAGAAGTGGTAATAGCAGGCTATCAGAAGAAAAACGCAATACTTTCCGAACACGAAAAGTGCATAGTTGCGTATCACGAAATAGGCCACGCGCTTGTTGCCGCGCTTCAGACACATTCGGCTCCTGTGCAGAAAATAACCATAATCCCGCGTACCTCCGGTGCTTTAGGCTACACAATGCAGGTCGATCAGGAACAGAAAAACCTTATGTCAAAAGATGAGCTTGAAAACAAGATAGCAACTCTCGCCGGCGGACGTGCCGCAGAGGAGATAGTTTTCGGAAGCATTACTACCGGCGCTTCAAATGACATTGAACAGGCAACAAAACTTGCCCGCGCCATAGTAACACGCTACGGAATGACCGATGATTTTGACATGGTAGCCCTTGAGTCATCCCAGAGCCAGTATCTTGGCGGCGACTATGACCTTACCTGCAGCAACGAAACATCTACCGTTATAGACAAAAAAGTAATAGAAATAGTAAAAAGACAGCATAAAAAAGCTTTTGATATTTTATCACAAAACAGAGAAAAGCTTGATATGCTTTCAAAGCACCTGTATGAAAAGGAAACCATTACAGGCGAGGAATTTATGAAACTTTTACAGAGCGAAACCGCATAAGGCAAGCAAAAATCCCGAACAGAAATGTTCGGGATTTTTTTGTACATTTTTTTTAAACTGTATTTCCAAGCATAAACTTCTTTTTTTCTTCTGTATCGGCCACCCTTATAGGCTTTACCTGATTTGGCGAGGCGCCTCTTTGCGCCACCTTCTGCCTGTAAAGAGCATAAGTGCCGCGCTTCATAAGCTTAAGCTCAAGAGGACCTATCTTTCCGTTTCCGCGCTTTTCAGCATATGAAAAATTAAGAACACAAAGCTTTTCCTCTATAATGTTTCTTAGCCTTGAAGGTTCGATTCCGGCATCCTCCTCTACAAAAACAATGTACCGTTGAGGAAAGGCTTCCGTATCAGCGGCAATTGTGTATTCCGCAATGTCAAGACCTGTCTGCTCCGTTACAAGCCTGAACACTTCATTCATGCACTCCTCAGTGGTTTTTTCGCCGCAAAGACTAAGCACCTGTTTTCTTCTGTACATAAACCTTATCATAGGCAGTGTTGCGTAAAAGTCGGTTACTTTTATTACATCTCCCATGCGGTAACGGTAAAAACCGGAAAGATTCGTTATTATAAGCTCGTATTCCCCGCCTGTTTTTACTTTGTCCATTGTTACAATTTCGTTTGTGTTTATATCCATAAACTCATAAAAGGCGCCAAACGGTATCAGTACCATCGACTGGCTTTCAGAGCTTAAAGGAAACGCAAATATCCCTTCCGAAGCCGAATATACGCTGAAATGTATAGGTGTGTTTCCTGAATATTTTCTAAGCTTTGAACAATACATCTGAAAGCTTCCGCCCGATATTCCATATATAAACCGGAGTTTTTTCCAAATTCTCGGCATAATATTGTAAAAACCGCGCCCGAATTCTTCCCTTAATTCATCAGCTCTTGTTTTGTCCGGCGAAAGCAAAGGCGTTACTTTTTCCAAAATCTCGCCGCATATGCGCACCGACTTGTTTATTGTACCGCTTTCTATGTCGTCAGCAAGCATCTTCCAGTTGTTTTCAAGATATTTCATCATAGAAAAAACAGAAGAAATAAACGTGCATGTTATAAACGACAAATCTCTTTCGCAAAGTGCAAACCGCAAATGAAGATAATGAAAATCAAGCTCACATTTTGGATAAGCAATACATTCCGGAGTAGTGTATATTTTATGTTCAAAATCACGATATTTTTCACGCACCTTGCCTGAAACAGCTCCGTAGGTAAAACCGTTTGGCTGTGTTTTAAAGCGCACCTCGGTAAATGACACCCCTCGATTTTCGGTATTCCACGGTTTTTCCCCATACATCACGGCAAATGCCGCCGCATGTGTGTAGAGCGCAAAAAGCTCAACGGCTTCCTTTGTCATAGGTACTCTTTTCGGCTTTCCCTGACTTCCTGAGCTTATGGCAAAATGTACCGTGTCCCTGCTTGAGAGAATATTTTTTTCACCGTTTTCAATGCGCTCAATATAATTTTCATAATCGGCATAAACCGAAAGAGGCACGTTTTTTGCAAAGTCCTCATAGTTTTCTATGTCTTTAAAAGAATGTTCACTGCCAAAGAGCGTATTACGGTTTTCACTGACAAGCTTCAAAAGCAGCGACAGATTTTCACCGTAACCGTTTTCAGACGCTTTTTTTATTCGTTCAATTGCTTCCCGACCCTTTTCTATCCTCTGACGAATCATATTTTTTTCCCTTTCATAAATCTGTGTCTAAAACACATAATATCAGCTTGTGCTTCCGCTGTAAATATCCGGCGATGTACTTTTAATCGTACTTTAAAACAAGGCTTTTCCGTGGTAAAATCAATACGGCAATCCAAAACGGAGGAAAACATATGACTGGCTGGATACTTGTAAGCGATATAAGCTGCAGTTTAAAAGACATAGATGAATATGAAAAACGATTTGCTCTTTTGGGCGTTGATTTCAAAAAAGTGCATATCAAAAATGCTGTTGAAAAACTTAAAACCGAAAAACCGGACTTTGCCATTGCGGCTTATTTCGGCAGTATAACAAATGAAAGCCTTGAAACGACAAGACTTCTTCAAGCAATGGGCATAGATATGATAAACTCGGCCGAATGCATAGAAACAATTCTTGACAAAGCCAAAAGCATTGACCTTGTCAAAAGCGCAGACAGCAGCATACTTATTCCCAAAACAGAGCTTTTTGTTCCACAAAAATCAACCGGCATCTCTTTTCCGGCCGTGCTTAAAATAAACAAGGGAAGCCAGGGAAACGGCGTCGCTCTCGTAAAAAGCTATGAACAGGCAAATGAAACATTTTTCCGTTTTAAAGCTCTTTACGGCGACAAGGTTCTTATCCAGCAGTACATTCCTTCCTACGGCAAGGATCTGCGGTTTATACTCTGCCGCGGAAAATGCGCCGTTTCTTTTATGCGGATAAATAACAATGATTTTCGCTCAAACGTTGCAGGCGGCGGTAATGTTGTTGCGTATTGTCCAAATAAAGACGAAACCGCTCTTGCCGAAAAAATCGGACGCATATTCGATATAAAGCTTGGAAGCGTCGATTTTTTGTTCGGCAAAAACGGTCTTGTTTTTTGCGAGGCAAATGCCATGCCCGGCGTAAAATACAACGATTATTTCATTAAAAACGGTCTCGGCGATCCGCTTTTTGACATCTGCAAAATGCTTATTTCATAAAAGGCTACAGATATATTTTTTATCAAAGCCGCCGAGATATTCCCTTACGGCCGTTTCATTACTGCCTATTATACGTGAAAAAACAGCCGTATATATAATGATATTTTCAGCCGAAAGCCCCTTCCAAAATACAGAAAGCCGCATAAGAACATATTCGCACAAAACTATAAGCAGGCTTTCCTCTAAATTCTTTTGGGTAAGGCTGTATTCAAAAAACTTCGACATATAAAGGCGTTTTATGGTTTCATCAAAACCGGCAAGAGCCGAAAGATAGTTTTTCCACAATTTTTCGTCTGGCGCCTTGGTATTTTTAAAGCACTCAAAATACGCCTTAAATATTGGAACTTTTTTGTAGTTTTCAGTTATATCACGAAAAAGCAGATAAGATTCATTAAGCTTTTGCTGACTGTCCGGTGTTTTTTCTTCGCCAAAAAGCTTCCCGGCACTTTCAAGTGAAGAAAGTTCTTTAATTGCTTCAAGCATTTTTCTTTCTTTTTCACCGCCGGTAATTTCAAAAGGATTGCCGGCAATTATTTTTCCGGCTTCAATACACGCGCAGGAAAGCGACAGCATTGTTTTTCCGCCGGCGTTTTTGCTTATGCGCGGAAAGGTCCGACAGCCTGCCGGAACATACTCCTCTCCCTTTTGTGAAATTATAGTGCAAAGCCCGTTTTTCAAGTATTTGCAGTCTTCGTAAACCCGTTTTTTTATAAAAAGTCCTCCGGCTGTCTTTTTTATTCCTTTTGAATATTCAGGACATGTCTTCTGCCAAAGCCTCGATGTTTTGAAATCGACAGCCACCTCCCACCCGCTGCAACAGGTAAAAGCGCACTTTTGAGCCGTACACACAAACGAATCGAAGTACTTTTGTTTAACAATATCCATATCAATTCTCCTCTCTTTACTATAGTTTAAATTAAAAGCCGTCTTTTGTCGAGAGCTTTTGTACAACCGAAGTTTTTTGTATACATTATTAAAGCCTATTGACACTGTCGGATTATATGATATTATGTATACATACTATTAATTTTTAAAATAATATGTCTTATACATATAACTCATATTATAGGATACGGCTTACACCGTGTTCCGATACCCACCCCATTTACCCTTATAAAATTTGTGTAAACAAGAAAAGACGGTTTCGGCACCGTCTTTTTTTGTGCGCCGTGTTCCTTATCGTTGACAAAAAATTGCTGTACGGATATAATTGTATTAAATAATACAAAACTTTATTAAAAGAAAGCAAAAATATGAAAAGCATATATATAAACCTTGTCTGCTCCTGTTATATATTCAAAAACATATCAGACACGGCAAGGAAGTATCTTATTGAAAACGGCGAAATATGCGCCTTTCAAAAGGGAGAAACCATATACAGCCGTGAAAGCTACAAAAAAAGCCTTGGCATTGTGCTTGAGGGACGTGCAGTTACACAAAAATCAGTTTTTTTGATGAGCACTCTTAACTGCGGCGATATTTTCGGCGCGGCCGCCGTATTCAACGACTCCGGCTTTGTGGCAGACATAACCGCAAGTGAAAAATGCACTGTGTTTTTTGTTTCTCAGGATGTATTGTCATATATTTTTGCTATGGATAAAAACGTTGCCGAAAACTACATGCGCTTTTTGTCAGGCAGAATAATGTTTCTAAATAAAAAGATCGACTCCCTTACATCGGGAAGCGCCGAAAGCAGAATTGCTTCTTTCCTGCTTGAAAACGCTGAAACTGACGGAAAAATCCGTCTGCTGTTTAATCTTACGCGGCTTTCTGAGTTTTTAAACCTTGGCCGGGCTTCGCTTTACAGGGTTCTCGGTATTTTTGAGCAAAAAGGGTTTATACGAAAAGACGGACGCAGGATATTTATAACCGATAAAGAGAGTTTAAAAAAATTAATTTAAAAAAACAGGAAAGAGGTAAAATACTAATGAGAAAAAAAGTTATGGCGTTAATTTTATCGGCCGTCTTAGGCGCGGCAATGCTTGCGGGGTGCGGCTCTTCGGCGCAAAAATCAGCACAGACAGGCAACACCTCCGCCAAATCAGCCGTTGCTTCTTCGGCTTTGGCCTCCGCCAAATCAGCGGCTAAATCATCCGACAAAGAAAAGACAAAAATGAACGTGGCCGTTTTGAAGGGGCCTACAGGAATCGGCGCCGCAAAGCTTATAGACGAAAGCAAAAATAACGAAAGCAAAAACTCTTACGACTTTACAATAGCCGCTTCACCCGACGAAATAACAGGAAAGCTTGTTTCGGGCGAGCTTGACGCCGCCGCAGTACCTACAAACCTTGCAGCTGTGCTCTACAACAAAACACAGGGCAAAGTTCAGATAGCCGCCATAAACACTCTTGGTGTTTTATATCTTCTTGATGACGGAAGCACCAGCATACAATCCGTAGCCGATCTTGAGGGAAAAACAATCGCCATATCCGGCCAGGGTTCTGTTCCTGAATATGCCCTTGAGTACATACTTAAGGCAAACGGCGTAAAAGCAAATTTGGAATTTATGCAGGAACACGCACAGGTCGCCCAGGCGCTTGCCGGCGGAAAAGTTTCCATAGCCGTGCTTCCTGAGCCGCAGGTTACGGCAGTTGAAATGAAAAACGACAAAATAGTGACCGCTCTTGACCTTACAAAGGAATGGGAAGCGGCCTGCAAGAAAAACGGCGATGACTCTGACAGCCGCCTTGCCATGGGCTGTGTTGTGGCAAGAAAAGATTTCATAGACAAAAACAAGGATGCCTTCAACACATTCCTTGCCGAATATCAGGATTCAATATCGTATACCGAAAACGCTTCCGATGTATCGAAGCTTGTTGAAAAATATGCAATAATGGACAGCGCCAAAGCTGCCGAAAAGGCCATACCAAACTGCAACATAGTTTACTATGACGGAAAAGACATGAAAACAATGATAACCAATTTCTACAAGGTGCTTTACGATGCAAACCCGGCTTCCGTTGGCGGAAAACTTCCGGGCGATGATTTTTACTATATAAACGAGCAATAAACAAAAGCCGGCCTGCAAAAAAATTTGAATGCAGGTCGGTTTTTTTATTCAATACACTTTAATTCGTTGATAATTTTTATCAAATATCGGCATTTTCTATCTCTTCCGTTACCTTTTTAAGCTCCTCAATTATATTTATATGCTGAGGACAATGCTGTTCACATCTTCCGCAGGCAATACACTGCGAAGCCTTTCCTTTATGTGCGGCAATCGTCTGATAATACGTCGAAGCCACCATCAGCTGGCTTTCGCCAAAGCGTTTGAGGTTGTTATAAATTGAAAAATAATCCGGTATCGCTATATCAAACGGACATCCGTCACAGTAATGACATGCGGTACACGGAACAGCTATTGTGGCGCGTATAACTCCCGCCGCTTTTTCAAGCACGGCCATTTCCTTTTCGCTTAACGGCTTAAAATTCTCCATAAAGCTAAGATTATCAGCCATCTGGCTTTCATCAGACATTCCGCTTAGAACCATTACGACATTTTTGAGCGATGCCGCAAAGCGTATTGCCCACGACGCCTCGCTTACCTGAGGGCTGCATTCTTTAAGCATATCCCCCGCTTCCTTCGGAAGATTTATAAGCGCGCCGCCTTTGATAGGCTCCATTACAAATACCTTGCGCCCGTACTTTTCACAAAGCTCATAATTCTTTTTCGCCTGTACCGTTTCATCCTCCCAGTCCAGATAATTTATCTGAAGCTGCACAAACTCCATTTCCGGATGATTTTTAAGTATCTCCTCCAAAACATCCGCCTTGTCATGGAATGAAAAACCTATGTGGCGAATTTTCCCTTCGGCCTGCTTTTTTGCCACAAAATCAAAGGCGTGTACTTTTTCAGACGTAGCATAGGTATCTGCCGAAAGAGCATGAAGAAGATAGTAATCCAGATAATCAACCCCGAGTCTTTCAAGCGTTTCATTAAATATAGGCTCAAGCTGCTTTTCATCGTTTATCATAAACATAGGAAGCTTATCCGTTATTGTAAACGCCTCGCGCGGATACCGTTTGACAACAGCCTCGCGAAAAGCCGTTTCGCTTGCGCCGTTATGATACACATAAGACGTATCAAAATAAGTAAAACCTTTTTTCATAAACATATCGGCCATTTTGCCGACCTTTTCAACATCTACCTTCGACATATCCTGCGGATCGCTTAAAGGCAGGCGCATAAGACCAAAACCGAAATTTCTCATTTATTAATCCTCCTGAAATTCTAAAACATCAATCAAATACCGGTTACGCCCGTATGAAAACTGCAAACAATTCACTGCGGTTATTATAAGAATACAACTTAGAGTTAAGTTCAAGTCAAGAGTTTTTTTCGTAATTTTTTCACAAAACCAACACTGTAAATTCATCAATTATTTACAAATTCAAAATCCTTTATACATATTCCGCCTCTATAATAAGAACCATAGAAAGCAAGAAAACAAAACCCCTTAAAAATAAAACCCCTTTTAAACAATTTCATAATTACCCTTCCCCTAAAAAAATAAACGGAGTGATGACCCGTTTATTTTTTTGCCGTAATCTTTCACAAAAACAGTCTGTATTATTCATAAATTATTTACAAATTCAAAATCCTTCGTACATAATCAGAATATATAATGTATTTATAAAACAACAAACCCCCAATAATTAAACTTCATAATTACCCTTCCCCTAAAAAAAATAAACGGAGTGATGACCCGTTTATTTTTTTTGCGTTCAAATTACTATTGACTTTCATCGCTTACAGAGTGATAATATATGTGAATAACGAAAGCGGTTCGTTCATAACGAACATTATATTCTTAAGAGGTTATTTATGGCTAATTTACAGGGAGTAACAGTACAATCAGTTGCAAAGGCAGCCGATATTCTGGAGTGCTTCGTAAGCAAAAGCGAGCTTGGCATTTCCGATATATCAAAGCTTATGGGAATGAGCAAAAGCACAATTTACGGTATCGTAAACACTCTGGTTGAAACCGGAATGCTGGAGCAGGACAGCGAAAGCAGGAAATACCGTCTTGGGCTTAAGCTTTTTGAGCTTGGACACATAGTTGAAAAGCGGATGGACATACGGGCGGAGGCAAAACCCTTTTGTATGGCTCTTTCCGAAAAATACTCTCAGACCGTTCATCTTGCCACTCACAGCGAAGGCGATGTGGTGTATATTGACAAATTCGACGTGCCGGATTTTCTTATTGTTTATTCCCAGATAGGCCGGCGCGCACCCATGACATGCACCGGTGTCGGAAAAGCAATGCTTGCCTACCTCGGACAGGACTATATAGAAAAATATATACTTCCCAAAACCTTTGCCAAAAAAACGGCAAATTCCATAGATACGGCGGAAAAGCTTTTTGCCGATCTTGAAGAAATAAAAAAGCGCGGCTATGCCCTTGACAACGAAGAAATAGAACAGGGGTTAAAATGCGTGGCCGCACCGATATTCAACAAAAATTCAGAGCCAGTTGCGGCCGTAAGCCTTTCCGGCACAGCCGCTAAAATGGACAGCATACCAGTGCCTACGCTGGCCGCCGACGTACTGAAATGCGCCGGAGAAATATCGGCACGTCTTGGATACAAAAAAGATTAATTAAAAACACGGAGGGACAAAAACGATGGAAAAAATCAAAGTTGGTATCATAGGGCCGGGAAACATAGGCACGGATCTTATGTACAAGGTTTTAAGAAGCAAAAATCTTGAAATGAAAACAATGACCGGAATAATCGAGTCTGAAGGCCTTGAAAGAGCAAGAAAAATGGGCATAAACACTTCTCTTGACGGTGTAAACGCCGTAGCTGAGGATCCAGAAATCAAGATAGTTTTCGACGCCACTATGGCAAGCGCGCACCTTGCAAATTCACCTGTGCTCAAGGCTCACGGAAAAATAGCAATAGACATGACTCCTGCCGCAGTAGGGCCATACGTTGTTCCTTGCTGCAATCTTGATAAGCTTGGCGATGTTGACGACTACAACATGGTTACCTGCGGCGGACAGGCAACTATTCCTATTGTAAACGCCATAAACGAAGTTGCTGACGTTGAATATGCCGAAATAGTGGCAAGCCTTTCCTCAAAAAGCGCCGGCCCGGGCACAAGAGCAAACATAGACGAGTTTACCCAGACAACAAGAAAGGGTCTTGAAATAATAGGTCATGCCGACAAAGCAAAGGCCATAATAATCCTCAACCCTGCTGAGCCGCCTATAATGATGTGCAATACGATTTATGTCAGAGTTAAAAATCCTGATGAAAAAGCCATCAGAAAAGCCGTTGACGAAAGAATAAAAGAAGTGCAGGCATATGTTCCCGGCTATCAGCTTCGTGTTCCGCCTATAATAGACGGCGACAAGGTCACATGCATAATACAGGTAGAAGGCGCCGGCGATTTCCTGCCTAAGTATTCCGGAAACCTTGATATAATCAATTCCGCTGCCATTGCGGTAGCTGAAAAGCTTGCGGCAAAAATGCTCGGCAAAAACCAATAAGGAGGACTCTTGAAATGGAAAAACATAAAATTAATTTTGTAGATACAACTCTTCGTGACGGAAGCCACGCCGTAAGCCACAGCTATTCGCCTGAACAGGTAAAGGCCATAGCAGGCGGTCTTGACAAAACAGGTATTGCAATTATCGAGTGCGCCCACGGCGACGGAATTTCCGGTTCATCCTACAACTACGGCTTTTCAAAATATAAAGAAATGGATCTTATAAACGCAGCCAGCACCGTTATCAAAAACGCAAAACAGGCTATCCTTCTTCTGCCCGGCATAGGCACAATAGAAGACCTTGAAGAAGCCTATAAAAACGGTGCCAGAGTAGTGCGTGTAGCAACCCACTGCACAGAAGCCGACACAGGCATCCAGCACATACAGGCCGCAAAAAAAATGGGCATGATGGCTGTAGGCTTTCTTATGATGATTCACATGGCAAGCCCTGAAAAGCTTCTTGAACAGGCTAAGATTTTCCAGGCCGCAGGCGCCGACTACATAAACCTTGCCGATTCAGCCGGCTACCTTCTTCCTAAGGACGTAACGGCAAGAGTAACCACCCTTTTAAACGGCCTTGACATTCCTGTAGGCTTCCATGCCCACAACAATCTCGGCCTTGCCGTAGCAAACTCCATTGCCGCCGTAGAAGCCGGAGCAACCTATATCGACGTTACCTGCCGCGGACTTGGCGCAGGAGCCGGAAACTGTCAGGGCGAGGTTCTCGCTTCCGTATTTAACCGCATGGGAATAGACACCGGAGTTGACATGTATGCCCTTCAGGATGTAGCCGAAGATATAGTTGAGCCTATTATGCAGCGCCCGCAGGTAATAAAGACTGCGCCTCTTATGCTCGGATATGCCGGAGTTTATTCCTCATTCCTGCTTCATACCTACAGAGCTGCTGAAAAATTCGGTCTTAACCCAAGGGATATACTTGTAGAGCTTGGCAGAAGACGTATGGTAGGCGGACAGGAAGACATGATCGTAGACGTGGCTTATCAGCTTTCACAAAAGAAAAATAAATAAAGGATGACATTAAACCATGGATAAAGCGACAATACTCGAACAGTCAAAGCGTTTCAACAGCTTTTATCTCTATGACGAAAAAGTTATACAGGAAGCCGTTTCAACACTAAAAACCGATTTCGCGGACGTTGAATTTTTATATTCCGTAAAGGCAAATCCGTTTTTGCCGGTTTTAAAAAGCATACTCCAAAGCGGCTTCGGCGCAGACGCGGCAAGTCTTAACGAAGTGCTTCTGTCAAAAAAGCTTGGCTGTGAAAATATATATTATTCCGCACCCGGGAAAACAGAGCACGATGTTGCCTGCTCCATTGATAAAGCGACCATTATTGCCGACAGTCCAAACGAGGTTCTGCTCATACAAAAAGCCGCCCAAAAAGCCGGCCTGACAGTTAAAATCGGCCTACGAGTCAATCCGGATTTCGCTTTTTGGGGCGGAAAAGGCGAGACGTCAAAATTTGGCATAGATGAGGAACAAATTTATGAGCTTATTCCGCAATGGAAAAAACTTGAGAATATTTCCATAACCGGCATACATGTGCACTTGCACAGTCAGGAGCTTAACGGCAATATCATTGGCGCATACCACGAAAAAATGTTTGCGCTTGCCGAAAAAATGCAGCTTGCCCTCGGCACTCCTCTTGAATTTATCAATCTCGGCTCCGGAATAGGCATACCGTACAGCAAAAGCGACAAACCGGTAGATACGCATTCTCTTGGAAAAGCCGCGGCAGAGCTTATTAAAAAATATCGCTCCAAAATGCCAGAAACTGCGATATTTATCGAAACCGGACGTTTTGTAAGCGGAAAAAGCGGAGTATATGCCACAAAGGTTCTGGACAAAAAAACTTCCCGCGGGAAAACGTATGTGATACTGTCCAACACTCTCAACGGCTTTATACGCCCCTCGGTTGCCATAATGGCCGAAAAATATTCTCCAAAGGAATTTCCTGATATGTACGAACCTTTGTATACCGAAAAAGGCGCCTTTGAGTTTATCGCCCTTACAAATGAAACCGAAACCGAAAAAGTGACGCTTTGCGGCAATTTGTGCACATCTACCGACGTTATAGCCGAAGACATAGTTATGCCGAAACTGACGTTCGGCGATGTTGTAGTCATAACAAATGCCGGAAGCTATGCGGCAGTGCTTTCGCCTATGCAGTTCGCTTTCCAGACTCCGCCGGCGCAGTTGTTTTTAGCTGCTGACGGAAAAATAATTTCAGAATAAACAATAAAAAAAGTGAGTATTTTCAGCGGTCTTTGGCTGTTGAAAATATCTCACTTTTTATTTATGCCCTAATGTTTTTAAAAACTTCCAATAAGCTTGAAGTCGTTTCCTTCTTCATCTATCTGAAAAAGCATTGCCATTACTTCTTTTTCAAGGATATTTCCCTCAAACTCTATGAAAAACAGAAAATTAGGCTCGCCCTGCTGTGTAAACTTAAACGTGCGTATGTCACACGCATTTCGTCCGCAGTCGCCTATTACCGAAAGCATCTGTGAAAGACTGCCGCTTTTGTTCTGGCAGGTAAAGGCTATCTGAGAACGTGTGTCACTTTCAGCCACGGTAAGCGTGTTCGAAAAAATAATTGTCTTTGTGCCATCCTTCACAAGTGCTTCGTTTATATAAAGACCGTTTCTGTAAATGAATTCAAGCACGTTTTCGTCTATTCCGTTTTCATCGGCTGTATAAAGTACGCAGTCACACTCTCCGCTCTTTATTTTACCGAGCGCGCTTTCAAAATCCTTTACTGCAGCAGCATTTTCCATAAACCACGAATATTTTGTTTCTATTACTGCCGGACTCATGTATTTTTTCTTGCCTTTTTCAAAAGCTATATGAAAAAGATCACGCTTTTCAAGCATTTTCCCATACTGATACTGACGGCTTAAAGACATTGTTTTTTTGATGAAAGCGGTATATTCCTTTAATACGTCATTTCCAACACCGTTTGTAAGGTTTGCAATTACTTCCCTCTCCCTTTCGGGCTTGAAAATTGAATCCCCGCTTTCGGCTTTAACCTCAGCCACAAGGCTTGAAAGGGCTATCCTTTCAAGAAACAGTTTTTTTATATCACTGTCAACTCTGTCTATATTTTTTCTTACTTCCTCAAGAGTCATTTGTGTGTCCTCCCGACAAAGCCGCATCTGTTAAGACACCGGCTTTATAGGCTGTATGCTGTACTGCAGATCCGCCGGTGAATGCGGGTATTGTCTTTTGAATTTTTTCACTATTCTGTCTATTACCATGTTTCCGTCCTCATAGTTTGCATGAGGAAGCATTACTATATACTGCGAAAGACTGCATTTTGAAACGACATCGCTGCGTCTTAACGATGCACGTATAAGCTCGTCAAGGTTATCAAGACAGGTATTGAGCGAACGTTTTGAAAGCTCGCCGCCGTCTGAGGAAACTATGCTCAAAAGACATACCTGAACCACGTCGCCGTTTCTTTCAAGCGCACGCGCCTGCGACTGATACAGTATTTTGAAAAAGTCATACTCGCAAAAATACGCCCCGCTTACACTGCCGGTTTCTCTAAGCTGGTCGAGTATTTCGGAAACATTCATCTCGCATATATTTATGGTGCTTGTAGCCTCTCTGTAAAGAGCACGTATTTTTTCCGGCGGCAGTATTCCGAACTCATCAAACACTCTGCGGCTCATATCGTTATACACGTCGGCGGCATCCTTTGAACGCCCTGTCTTTATAAGAGAATTCATATAGTCGTAATAAAATTCCTTTTCATACGGCTCTATTTTTACTGCTTTGGCGCAGATATCCGCCATTTTTGCATAGTCCTGCTTCTCCAGAAGCATAGCCACCATTTCCTTAATTACCTGTACATAAATGCTGTGGTAATAGGTGCTGAGCGATATTACCCAAAGCTCGTTGCTCTGCTTAGGCAAAAAATCGCCGTTAACGCCATAAATATCTACAGCCGAGGTAAAAAAGTCAAGTTTTTTCCCTTTGTCCTGACAATTTTTTCCTTCGTTATAGAGCTTTTCAAATTTTTCACAGTCAACGTCGCATTGAATATCGCTATTAAAAACCACGTTTCCCTTTTTACGGAAAAACAAATTATTTCCAAGCCCGTCCTCAAGCTCGTCAAAAAGCCTGCGCACCCTGTGAAACATTGTTTTAAGGGTGTTTGAGGGGCTTTCAAGTTCTTCCTCGCCGCTCCACAAAAGCTTTACAAGCTCATTTTGGGTTATCTCTCTTTTTCTGTTATAAAACAAATATGCCAACAAAAGCCATACCTTATTTGCACGTCCGGTGCTGTCGGATATACTTTTGTCCCCCATAGTAAACGAAAGCTCTCCCAGCATTTTTATCTTAAGTCTTGTTTCTGACAACATATTCAGCTCCCAACTGGTAAAAACGTTATCTCTTTATCGTTAATTTTACCACAGTAAAGATGTTTTGTAACTATTATTTTAATAGTTTGAACAAAAATACGAAAAAATTTACATGTGTGATATAAGTCACAGAAAACATTTTTGCCGCGTGATAACATGAGCATACAATAAATATTTCGGAGGTGCAAAAATGGCAGCTGGTATTTCTTATATAGATACGGATTTTTGCGTTGCCTGCGGTGCATGTGTAAATGTGTGCCCGAAAGAGGCGCTGTATGTATACAAAGGCAGGTTTGCTGCGGTAAAAAGCGAGTTTTGCGTAGGCTGCGGCATATGCTCAAAAAAATGCCCGGCAGGAGCCATAAGCATACAAAAAGGAGGACATCTGTGAGCAGGAAAACGAAATGGAACGACTGGCTTTGGATTTGGTCGCTTATATATCTGGCCCTTGGTTTTTTCAATATTATGTTTGCCTATCTCGGGCTTATATGCTTTGCCGCTCCGCTTCTTATAGCAGTATTTGGCAAAAGCAAGGCTTACTGCAACAGCTACTGCGGCCGCGGCCAGCTTTTTGAAATCATAGGCTCAAGGCTCAAAATGTCAAGAAACAGAAAAACTCCGAACTGGATGCGCTCAAAATTATGGCGCTACGGCTTTCTTACGTTTTTCATGGCAATGTTTTTAAACATGCTTTACGTAACATATCTTGTTTTTGCCGGCACAAAGAACCTTTCTCAGGCTGTAAAAATACTGTGGACGTTTCGTGCGCCCTGGAGCTTTGCTTATCACGGAACGCCTTTCGCATCACAATGGAGTGCGCAGTTTGCCTTCGGCTTTTACGGAGTAATGCTTACGTCAACTATTTTGGGAATAATAACAATGCTTTTGTTTAAACCGCGTTCCTGGTGCGTATACTGTCCTATGGGCACAATGACACAGATGATATGCAAAGCACAAAAATGATACAAAAACTATTTCATTTGGCATATAATATGGTTATGCTTAAAACAAAATTTAAGGAGGAACTCAATATGATAAAAAATATAACAAAGGAAAATTTTGAAACAGAGGTATTGCAGTCAAAGGTACCTGTTATGCTTGACTTTTTTGCAACCTGGTGCGGCCCATGCAAAATGCTTTCTCCTACAATAGAAATGCTTTCCCGCGAGTCTGACAGCTACACTGTAGGAAAGGTAAATATCGACGAACAGCCTGAACTTGCCATAAAATTCGGCGTAAACGCAGTTCCTACCGTACTTGTTTTCGACGGCGGAAAATGCGTAGGCCAGTCTGTAGGCTACACATCAAAAGAAGAACTTGCAAGACTTATCCCGCAGAGGTGAGTACAGATGAAAATAAGATTCAATGAAAATGAAGAGGTTGTAAAAGCCGTTCAGGAAGGTCTTAAGCAAAAAGACGGCTATTGTCCATGCAGAATTGAAAAAAACGAGGATACAAAGTGCATGTGTAAGGAATTTCGCACACAGATAGCAGATCCCGACTTTGAAGGCTACTGCCACTGTATGCTGTACTACAAAGAAAAATAAACAGGCTTAAGGAGAAACAAATGAACGAAGACAGGTTAAAAAAGGTACTCGAAAATCACTGCGGAGGATATAACTGTGCACAGGCAGTTGCTTGTGCATACAGTGAAAAGCTGGGTCTCGACGAAAAAATACTGTATCAGCTTTCCTCCGGCCTTGGCGTAGGCATGGGCTCTATGGAAGGAAGCTGCGGCGCCGTAACCGCTGCGGCTATGGTAATAGGCATGCTTGCGCAGAAAAAAGGTCTTTCAAACCGCGACAGCCTCAGACTGAGCCGTCAGCTTACAAATGACTTTGAAGAAAAAAATCAGGCTCTCACCTGCAAAACCCTTAAGGGCAGAGATACCGGAAACGTGTTGAGAGACTGCGGCGGCTGTGTTTCCGATTCCGCCAAACTTCTTGAAAAAATGATAGACGCTCTTGATAAACAATAATTAAAAGAAGTGCAGCTTTTTTAAAGCGGCACTTCTTTTTTTGTTACTTTAAGGTTACATTGTTTGCCGGCGGTGTCAAAAGCGCCTCAAGTGCGGTTACTGTTTCAGCATCCGTCTTGTCTGTTGTGTCGATGTTATATTTTTTTGCAAGTGCTGCAAGATCGTCGCTTCCGAGGGCTTCTATTGCGGTCTTTATATCCGATACAAGTGTTTCGGCGCTTTCGTTTGCCGTCGTTTCTATGCTTAACGCTGAAGCGAGGGATTCAAGCATTCCGCCGTTCTGGCCGTTTGGCTGGCCGTTCATTCCGTTTGCCATGCCGCCGTTCTGGCCGTTCATTCCGTTATTTTGCATATTCGTGCCCGACTGAGAAACCGTTGCGCTTGATACAGCATCAACTCCGGATGAACGAAAATCAAATGACTGTGTCTGTGAACCCATACCGCCTGCCGCCTGCTGCGAGGATGACGCCTGTGACGAAAATCCGCCCTGCGATTGTCCGCTTCCGTTTGCAGACTGCATCCCCATGGCATATGCCAAAGGACTGCTTGCAATTATTACCGCCATTGTTACTGCTCCAACTTTAAATTCTTTTCCTCTAAGCATCATATAATTTTGCTCCTTTCATATACAAACATCATTTGTTTTTTCTGTTACACACATAATACGAACGAGCACAGAAAAAACTTGCAGAAAAATACAAATTTTTTCCAAAAAAAAACACAGGCCCTGTAAAAGCCTGTGTTTTAAGTTCTATTTTTGTGTGCTTTTGCCGGCAGCGCCGCCGTTTTGCGTATCCGAATTCTGATGTGTACCGACGGATTGCGGTTCCTGACCTGTCTTGGTTTTATCCTCTGTATTATTATCGTTTTCAGATGGTTTTTGAGGAAGCTCCGTCGTTTTTCCCGTATCCGTACCAGGCTGTATTTTGTCGGCATTCCCTGTATCCGTAGTCAAATTATCCTGCGGGCTTTTCAAAGTGCCGTCGTCCCTTGGAACTGTTTTGGTTTCCGGTACCGCTTGCGGTGCTGTATTTTCCGGTGCCGCTTGCGGTGCTGTGTTTTCCGGTGCCGCTTGCGGTGCTGTGTTTTCCGGTGCTGCTTGCGGTGCTGTGTTTTCCGGTGCCGCTTGCGGTGCTGTGTTTTCCGGTGCTGTTTGCGGTGTCTGAATCAAACCGTTATCCTGAGGCTGCTGCGTATATGAAGGTTTTTTTGTAATGTTGCTTTTCTGTTCGTTTTCCGTTGAAGGCGCCGTATTTTGCGGCTCGGCTGCCGGTTTAGCGCTTGGCCTGTCATACGAGCTTTCCGGCAAACCCGCCGGGTCACTGCCGGCTTGTATACCGTTTCCGCTTTCAGACGAAGGCTCTGTCTGCGCCTTTACATCCTCCTGCGGCACAAACTTTCCCTCTATATCCTTTATATCTGCCAGAACCTCATCTTTTTTTGCCTGTGGAATTTTGCTGTTTGAATCCGATGAAAGGCTTACAATATTGTCAAAAATATCTGTTACGGACTTGTCTTTATAATCCTCTATTTTTGCATTTTCATCAAGCTTTTGAACAAGTTTGATAATGCCAAGCTTTCCCGGGCTCATTGAATACGAATCCGCTTCGCTTTTAAGCTGCGGCGCCACAACCGACGTATATACCGCCGTATTTGCAAAACCCGCGGTTACCGCATTTTTGCTTGAGGAAAGAAGCTCGCCGCTTTTGGATTTTCCTTTTACAGGATATACCGCAAGCGATACTACCGACCCGTCCTTTAAATATCCGCCGGCTTTTGCCGCTTCTACTACCTCTTCTACCGCCTCGGAACTTTTCTTTCCCTTAAGAACATTTTCCGACACCAGTTCTTTTGAGCCGGCGCCAAAATAGTTTACATCCACAACCCGGTCTCTTCTGCTTATATCAAGACCCACACTTGGATTAATATCTATATACAGGCTGTTTGCGGGCGCGTTCATATAGGCATAACCGGCTGCTGAAAATATATTGGCGGCTATTATAATGCAGGCGGCCGCGGCGTACCGTGTTTTAAGGTGTAAAAAACGTCTTTTACCCGTGTTTTCGCTTTTTGCCGCCATTTCCTGCTGCGCCTTGCGCATTGCCTGTTCTGTTTTTTCCAGAAGCTGCATGTCCGGCTTTATATCGTTCATGGAATCTTTAATCTTCAAAATCATCACCCAGGCTTTCCTTAAGCAGTTGGCGCGCCCGCGACAGCTGAGAATAGACCGTATTTTCGGTGCATTTAAGTATATTCGCTATCTGCACGGCAGTACAATCCTCATAATAATACAGGTATATTACATCCTTGTATTTTACCGGAAGCTGCATTACCGCCTCAAGCACAACGTTGAGCTTTGGCCCTTCGCACGAGGGCTCCTCTATGTCATCAAGGCTTACCGTCTTTCTTGCATGGCTTTTAAGCACATCCTTGCAGTAGTTAAAGGCCACGGTGCAAATCCATGCTTTTTCGTGGCTGTCGCTTTCAAATGGCGCCTCATGCCTGATGTAGCGCAGAAATATTTCCTGAAACGCGTCGTCGGCATCATTTTTATTTTTCATGTACATAAAACAAATGCGGTAAACCATGTCTGAATATCTGTTTAAAGCCGACGCTGCCTTATCCTCGTTAGAAAGTCTATCCATTAGACCAACTCCTGTATATAAAACGACCGAAAAGTCATAAATCTTGCACTGTAAATAGAAAAAGTATATATTTGTACCGATGTATTTGTCAATACGAATTATTATAGACCAAAATATTTTTATTTTTTAAAACTGCATAAAAAGGCACATCAAACTTCTTGCCGAAATCATGTTTGCACAATATAATATAGCTTATATGAATATAATTAAAACGGCAACATTAAAACTGTTTTGCGGAGGCCTTCTTTCGACATGCTGAAAAAGCTTGATTCCTTTTGGGTGCTTATAATAGAACTTATACTTACCGTTGGTGTATGCTTTTTTATTGTATTTGCAAATATAACGATAGTTTCAAACGAGGCTTCGGGATATGTGTCCGACCTGGCAAACGACTATCACAACCTGTCTGAAAGATATCTTTCGGTATTCAAGGCGCTTGTCATACAGACAGATGAAAAAATAAAAACCGACCCGTCTTTTGAAGAAATGGACTCATGGCTCAAAAGCCACGAGGACGCTTTTCGTGACGCAGTAGGCGCAGATGTGTACGACGGCTTTGCCATGACCTACAAGGGCGGCTATGCACACAGCTGGAGCTACGGAAATTATGACAACTATGACCCAAACACAAGGCCATGGTATCGTGAAGCGCAAAAAGCAAACGGCAAAGCGGTGCTTGTTGCGCCTTATGTTACTTTCCTTGACCCGTCGCTTATAAATACCGACCAGTACATAATGCTTACGGTGGCTCAGAAATATTCCGACAGTATTTCCTTTGACCTTGATTTGAAAATAACCGATATAAATTCTCTGCTTTCAAGCCCGAACACAGACTATAAAAACTCTCTGCTTCTTCTTTTCAACAAAGACGGCTATATACTCAGCACAAACAACAAGGCGCTTTACTGCCACAATATAAACACCCCCGACTCCTCTGTAAGCCAAAGCTTAAGCGAAGCCATGACATCCGTCGGAAGCTTTAAAAACACTCTTAAGCTTATTACAATCGACGGCAAGGCAAAATATGTCTACGCCAATACCGATTCCGACGGAAACACATACGTAATAATACTGCCGTTTTCCGGCGTGTTTGCCAAAAATTTCGGCATCGTCGCTCTTATAATGCTTCTGCTTATTATTGTGGAATTAAGCGTTTACCGCAAAAACCAGCTTGCCATGACGGAAATGTCTGAAAGAGACAGCCGCATAACGGAAATAGCACGCATTGCCTTTCAAAGCCAGATTTATATAGACATAGACACCATGAAATGCACATGCGACGACAAAATGCGCATTATGCTTACAACCAACGACTACAATCAGATATTCCGTCTTTTATATTCCGATATCGTTGATGATTCCTCAAGAGAGGATTTCAAGGAGTTTTTTGCGCCTAAATCACTGTTAAGATATGAAAGCAAAGGACTTATGCAAAAAAAATATACCTTCGACCTTCCGTCAAAGGACGGCACGCGCATACGTAAAATACTCGAATTCAGCCTTTTTGTGTCACGGCTCAACAGAAAAGCAACGGCCGTTATCCTTGCCAACGACGTTACCGACAAAGAGCTTGCCCAGCAAAGAGTTCTTCAGTCAATCGCCTATCACTACCTGGCGGTTTTTGTTGGCAGCACCCTCACCCGCAGGATAGATATAATAAAAACCGACAAATATTATGAATCCGTATTTGATCCGTCATCTTCGATAACCGAAATAAACTCGCGCTATGCCAACGAGTTTTTAAAGCCGGAATACATAAAAGATTTCCTTTATGCCGTGTCTCCCGCAACAATAGCCGAAAAGCTTTCCGAAAACGAGGACTACAGCATAACCGTGGCTCTTAAGGACGGTCATTGGCATACAGTAAAAATAATACGTGCCGGAGGCTTTTCCGACAGCCATCAGTTTGTCTTTTTTGTTGAAAACGCCGACGAACAGATGCTTCGCCAGGAGCAGCTAAAAAATGCACTTGCCAAAGCAAACTCCGAAGCGGCAGCCAAAACGGATTTTCTTTCCCGCATGAGCCACGACATACGCACTCCTATGAACGGCATAATAGGCATGACACGCATAGCACAGCAGCAGGAAAACCCTCCGCGTACGGCGGAATGTCTTAACAACATAGACATTTCCTCAAAATACCTTCTGGGGCTTATTAACGATATACTTGATATGACAAAAATCGAAAGCGGCGAGCTTAATATGAACTGCGAGCCGTATGTTTCCGACGAGCTTATGCAGTATCTCAATTCAGTTGTCGGCCCTATGTGTGCGGCAAAGCACCAGGAATTCATTATAACCGACCATATCGACAAAAACTCAGTACCTGTTTTGGATAAGCTTCGCATAAATCAGATAATATTCAACCTTCTTTCAAATGCGGTTAAATACACTCCTGTCGGCGGCACAATAGAATGCCGCATAGACACACACAAATCCGGCACCAAAATAAAAATCACAATTGTCGTTAAGGATACCGGCATAGGCATGAGCAGCAGCTTCCAGAAAATACTGTTTGACCCGTATACTCAGGAAGACCGCGTAAGAAGCATGGAAAACATGAACAGCAGCTCCGGTCTCGGCCTTGCCATTGTGAAAAAAATAGTGGATATAATGAACGGCACAATTGTCGTTGAAAGCCGTGAAGGCTGCGGAAGCACATTTACCGTGCGTATTGACGCGCCTTATGTCGATGCTAAAAACCAGCTTGCACAAACACGAAAAGACCGCAGCGATTTTGACAGGCATTATCTTAACGGGAAGCGCATACTTCTGTGCGAGGATAACCGCATTAACCAGGAAATAGCAAAGGCCGTGCTTACCCAGGCCGGTATAACAAGCGAGCTTGCCGATAACGGGCTTACCGGAACACAGATGTTTGAAAAATCCGCCGAAGGCTACTATGACTGTATACTTATGGATATACGAATGCCTATAATGGACGGTTATGAAGCCACCCGTACCATACGCGCCATGCAAAGAAAAGATTCTGACGTTCCTATTATAGCCATGACCGCAGACGCCTTCGAAGACGACAAAAAGAAATGCCTTGAAGCGGGAATGGACGGACATGTGGCTAAGCCTCTTGATCCGCAGGCGCTTTACGGCACAATCGTTGAACATATTATAAAAAACGACGTTTAAAGTCGTTAATGTACAAACAGCAGATAAGGAGTTTTCGACATGTTGTTTTTTAAGAATGCAAACCACGAAAAAAAGACATCTTCCGATATGCCGTCAGCCTCAGCCGGTACCGTTTCAATAAAAATGCCGGATAAAATAGTTCAGGGTTCAGGCTGCCTCATGGCTGTCAAAGACGCAACTGTATTTGACAAAAACGGTAAAATGCTGTGGAGAGGCGTATACGGCGAAACAGCTTCCTTTAATGTGGAAAAAACCACAGCAATAACAATTAATCTCGGCAGTTGGGCAAACCTTGTTTCGGGAAAGGTATCCGCGGGCAAAAGATACACTCTTGTGCGCGACAGCGGCTTTCATATGCTGGCTGAATTTATACTTTCAGAAGAAGCTTCCGGTTCTTGCGAATCATAATCCGCCGCAGGCATAAAAATAACTAAAAGCAAAAGGCTGTGGATTTTATCCGCAGCCTTTAAATTTTTTATTATTTTTGTTCCGTAAATTTCTCATAAGGCGCCTTGCATACCGGACATACAAAACCCTCAGGCAGCTTTTCTCCTTCATAAACATAACCGCATACAGAACATTTCCATTTTTTAATTGTTTTTTCGCCGGGCAGAACATCACTGTCATTTTCAGGTATCATTTGTAAAATCTTTTCGGCGGTTTCTTTAGGAAAATCCTCCGACGGCGGATTGTTGACAAGCTTTCTTAAAAACTCGTGTGCAATGTGGCTTTGAGGCAGCATATATCCGGCTTCACGCGCAATATCCTCTGCCTGGATGCGGCATGATTTTTCAACCGCATATGCAAATATTCCCGAAAGTCCCGAAGCTATATTTTCCTGTTCCGATTTTGAGCTTAAAAGGGCATTCAACGCAGCCGTTACTTTTTCCGAATGCTTCTGCTGAGGCGGAAGCTCCTTTGGAACCATTGAAATTGCTCCCGACGGACACGCCTGTGAGCAAATTCCGCATCCTATGCATTTGCTTATATCTATTATACTGTTTTCAGTGTCTGCGGCTCCCGTAGGGCAGACGTAAAGACAAAGACAGTCTTTTGTACAAAGACGAATATTTCTTACCGCATATTTGTCACCCATCACAGCGCCCTCCCTTCTATTTTTTCAAACTTCCAGCTTGGAACCTTGCATACAGGGCAAATTGCAGGCGGCTGGGCACCAATGTATATGAAGCCGCATATCGTGCACACATAAACACCGGTATTTTCAAGCATTGCGTCGCCCTCTTTTTCGTACCTTTCTACAAGCGACTTTAGTATGAGCGTAACCTTTTCGCTCCAGGTAAGCGCTCTTAATGCCCCGCGATCCTTTGGCTGCGACAATGTCTCCTCTTTGGCTGACCCGAACCCTTCTTCAATGTCACGGTCTATAAGAGCCATAAGCTTTGACATATCCGGATTTTCATATGGCTTTGAAGCCGCTTTAAAATAGTTCGCAAGCTCCGAGAACATGCCGGCTTCCTCAGCCTTGTACTGTTTTTCGCACCCACGGGCAAGATTTGAGCACACTGCGCTCATCTCAAGGGCGGTAAGCTCCTTCATGTCGCCGGCCACACTTTCGGCAGTCTTATAAGAAGTCTTTTTTTCACTGTCCTCAACAAGTTTAAACATTGACTTTGAAGCTCCGCATACAGGACACACCCAGTTTTCCGGAAGCTGTTCAAACTTTGTGCCGGCCGGTATGCCCGCCGAAGGTATTCCCTTGGCTTCGTCATAAACATAGCCGCACACTTTGCATACATACTTTTTCATATTGTTGCCTCCTTTTTCATGCCAATTGTCTGTATTATAATCCGGATTGTTTTACATTTCCGTGACTTAGGCACATAAATGATAATGATTCTTATTTGATATTTTATATTGTCTGCTGTGCTGTTTACATTTTACATCGTTTTGCTGTACTATACAATATTTCAGCCGATAAATCATTTTATTTCGAGAAACAGTTATGATTTTGTATTTATTATCTTTTTGTGAAGTTTTTGCTTATTCTTTTGCTTTTTGTGTTTACTTTTGTCGAATTTATGGTATTATTTAATTATAATGTTTTATTTTTCAGTTGTTTTCACTTTTTTTGTAACGCATACAGACGGCTCTTTGTCCTTGTTTTACAGGAGGATGTTCTATGCTTCATGACTTTCCGGCGCATATGGCGCTTATAAACGGAATAAAAAAAATACACACAGCCAAAGACCACTGCGCAGCCTCCGCCTTTTATGCGCGCAAAAGCCTTGAAAACGTCGGTCTTGGAAAAGCTGCCTGTGCGGCAGCTATGCTTCACGATATGGGAAAATTCACAAAAGCTTTTGAAGACTATATAACCCGTGCCTATAACGGCGAAAACGTAAAAAGGGGCAGTGTAAACCACACCTTTGCCGCTGTTGTTTTTATAATTGAAAAATACGGCAGCACCGGTTTTGAAAGCTGCTTTGGCGAACTTATGGCTTTTGCCTGCGGCGCGCACCACGGCCTTTTTGACTGTGCCGACGAGGAAAAAAGCGGGTTTAAATACAGGCTTGGCAAAAATAAAATTGAGATAAACTATGACGAGGCTTACGGAAATTATTTTGAAAACTGTATAAGTCACGATGAACTTGACGTTCTTTTAAGCGGTGCGTTAGACGAGGCGCAAAGCTTTTTCAATAATATAAAAAAACTTGCTTTAAATATAAACAGCCAGAAAACCGAACAGCTTGAAAATCTGTATTTTCTCTCCGGGCTTTGGGCAAGGCTCATGCTTTCTGCAGTAATAAACGGCGACAGACGCGATACGGCCGAGTTTTTTGCAGACGCAAAATTTCCCGTGCGCACAGCCGACAGCAAGCTTTGGCACAAAACAAAGGTATTTTGCGATGAAAAAGTAAACGCATTAAGCAAAAAAGGCGAAATAAACGCCGCAAGAGGCATAATATCAGAAGCATGTGCGAATTTTGAAGCGCAAGACGGCGGCATATACAAAATTTCAGTTCCAACCGGAGCCGGAAAAACTCTTGCCATGCTTCGTTTTTCCCTTTCGCAGGCCGAAAGACTGAACAAAAAAAGAATAATTTTTATAATACCGCTTTTAAGCGTTCTCGACCAAAACAAGGACGTAATAAAGGAATATACAGGCGACGAAAGCATTATTTTCGAGCACCATTCAAACGTAATACGTCCCTCGGCCGACGAAAAAGCCGAGCTTGACAAGTACGAGCTTTTATGCCAAAGCTGGGATTCGCCTATAATAATTTCCACCCTTGTACAGCTTTTAAACACACTTTTTTCATCGCGCACCGAGGATATCCGGCGAATGCAGGCTCTCTGCGACAGCATTATTGTTATAGACGAGGTACAAAGCCTGCCTAAAAAAACAACTTATATGTTCAATATGGCTCTGGATTTTCTCTCCCGCTGCTGCAAAGCAACCATAGTTCTTTCAACAGCCACCCAGCCGTGCTTTGACAGCCTTAAAAAGAACATACTGTTTTCGAAAAACGCCGACATCGTGCCTTATGACAGCAGTATTTGGAACGTTTTCAAGCGTACCGAAATACTTGACGAAACGTCCAAAGCTTTTGAAAACGAGGACGAGCTTGCCAAATACATATCAAAAAGCGCCGAAAACGTACAGTCGGTTCTTGTTATATGCAATACCAAAAAAACGGCCGCCGGCGTTTTTACATCCCTTAAAGCTTTAAATCCGCGCCATAAGCTTTACCATCTTTCAAACGCCATGTGCATGGCTCACAGAAAAACCGTGCTTAGCGAAATAAACTCCGCCCTTGATTCCAAAGAACCCGTAATATGTGTTTCCACACAGCTTGTGGAAGCCGGAGTCGATTTTTCGTTTGAAAGCGTAATACGAGTTATGGCAGGGCTTGACAACATCGCCCAGTCCGCCGGACGCTGCAACCGAAACGGCGAAAGCAAGGTGCCCGAAAAGGTACACGTAGTAAAACTAAAAAACGAAAGCCTTAAGGCGCTTAACGAAATAGAAACAGCACAGAGCTGCTTTATGCGCTTTATGTCAGACTACAAAGCGGACAGTTCTTTTTACGGCGACATTTTAAGCCCGAAAAGCGTAAAACGCTATTTTGAGCTTCTTTACGAGGAGCTTAAGGGTACGCTTTATTATACGGAAAAAATCGGCTGCCAGAGTTTAACGCTGTTTTCACTGCTTGCCGAAAACAGCAAAGTTCCGAAAAGCAGTAAAAATTCTTTTCTTAACCAGGCTTTTAAAACAGCCGGCCGGCTTTTCAAGGTGTTCGACGAAAACACCACAGACGTTTTCGTGCCGTACAACGCCGAAGCCGAAGAAATAATAAACGGGCTTTTTTCGGTAACCGACTTCGATTTTGAAAAGCTACATTCTCTTTTGGAAAAAGCAAAACCGTATACAGTAAGCCTGTTTAAGTACCAGCTTGAAAATCTTGAAGCCGACGGGCTTATATACGGCAGGGAAATGTGCAAAAACAAAGAGCTTTACGAAAGGCTGTATGTTATTCAAAAAACTGCCTACGACAGCGAAAAGGGCATAACCGACAGCGGAAAACCGGTGCTTATATTATAAAGGATGTGATTATTTATGGAGCATGAAAACATTGTTGAGTTTGAGGTCTGGGGCGATTATGCGCTTTTTTCAGATCCGGTTACAAGAATCGGAGGCGAAAAATTCAGCTACCAGGTGCCGACATACGAGGCTTTAAAAGGAATACTAAGCAGTATTTACTGGAAGCCGACGATAATCTGGCAGATACTTGAAGCCCGGGTTATGAACCCAATACAGACAGAAACAAAAGGAATCGTGCCGAAAATCTACAACTCAAGCAAAAAAGATCTTTCTTACTACACTTATCTTAAAAACTGCCGTTATCAGGTTAAGGCAAAATTTGTTTGGAACACGAACAGGCCCGACCTTGAAGGCGACCGTTCGGAAAACAAGCATCACAACATCGCCAAGCGAATGATAGAAAAAGGCGGCAGACGCGACATATTCCTCGGCGCCCGCGAGTGTCAGGGATATGTAAGGCCATGCGTGTTCGGCGAAGGTACGGGTGCTTATGACAAAACGCCTGAAATAAGCTTCGGCACCATGTATCACGGAATAACCTACGCCGACGAAGCCTACAGCGACGAAACAGCAGGCAAAATGACAATAAATCTTTGGAACGCCGTAATGAAAAACGGCATTATAGCCTTTCCGCCGCCCGAAAAATGTCTTCACCGCAGTGCGCGTGAAATGAACATAAAACCGTTCGGCAAAGAATACGGCAATTTCAGCGGCATAAGCGAGTTTGAGGAGGTGAAGTAAAATGGCTCTTATGAGTATGCTTTATAAGACATACGAATCAAACGCGGCTTCGGCAGGCGAGGAAGACGAAAACGGCATTACCCTTTCGGTAGTGGCTCACATGGTCGCCTCGCCACAGCTTGAAATGACGATAACCTCCGACGGAGACTTTGTTTCGGCAAAGGAGCTTGAAAAAAAAGGCCCTAAGATACTTATTCCCGTTACGGAATACTCGTCTTCACGCACAAGCAAATCCCATCCTCACGCGCTTTGCGACACTCTGTCATACATCGCCGGAGATTTCAGACGCTACATAGGCGAAAACGAGGAAACAAACGAGAAAAAAAGAGAGAAATATATGGAAAAGACCATTGAAAAAAACACCGAATACATGGAAGCTCTTGAAAAATGGGCCGACGATGAAACTTATTCGCACATCAAGGTTCGCGCCATATATAAATATCTGAGCAAAAACGAAACCATAAATGACCTTGTAAACGCCGGAATCGTAAAGCTTGAAAACGGCATGTTCGACAGCGGCAAAATATCCGGAAAGCCCTACGACGCTTCTCTGGTCTGCTTTCGGGTAATAGTGCCAAACGACGACGCTTCGGTTTCCTCCGCCGTATGGAAAGACAAAAGCCTTCTTGACTGCTATACATCCTACTACTCGTCAAAAAAAGACAGCAGAAAAGACATCTGCTACATAAGCGGAAAAGAAGGACCCGTTTCAACAATGCACCCCAAAGGCATTGTGGCGGCAAATTATGAAGCAAAATTTGTATTTTCAAATTATTCTGACTTTACCTTTACGGGTCGTTTTACGAATTCAGCCGAGGCCTATGCCGTAGGATACGAAAGCTCCCAAAAGATACACAGCGCTCTCACATATCTTGTGGCAAAACAAGGTCTGTTCGTCGGCAAAAGAGTCTACGTCTGCTGGAATCCCCAGGGACGCAAGGTAAACGGTTTCGCCGTTGACTCCGGCATTTTCGACAAGGACGACATAATACCCGACACCCAGCAGGAGTACAGGCAATTTCTTAAAAACACAATAGCCGGCTGGAAAAACGAGCTTAACGACAGCGACGATATTGTAATTACAGCCCTTGACGCCGCCACTACAGGACGACTTTCGGCCGTATATTACAGCGAGCTTAAAGCTTCCGACTTTCTTGAAAGAATAAATTACTGGTACGAAAGCTGCACATGGTACTACACAGTGTTTGACGAAAACAAAAAACCTGCTTTGAAGGTAAAATACCCTACGTTAAAGGAAATAGCGCGTTTCGCTTACGGCACCGAACGTGCGGAATTTATAGACCTTGACGACAAGATACTTAAAGAACAGGTGCAAAGGCTTGTTTCATGTATGATAGACGGACGCAAAATTCCACGCGACATGCTTCACGCAATTGCCGAAAAAGCTTCAACGCCTACCGCCTACGGAAAAAGATACAACTGGGAAAAAGTGCTTTCAACAGCCTGCGCCCTTACAGCAAAAAGATATAACGACGACCATAAATCAACGGGAGATGAATATTCAATGGAACTTGATAACGAGAACAACGACAGAAGTTATCTTTTCGGCAGACTGCTTGCCGTGCTTGAAAAGGTGGAAAGAAACGCTTTTGACGCAGGCGAAAGCCGTGAGCCAAACGCCATACGTCTTATGAGCGCCTATGTAAACCATCCTGTAACGGTTTGGAAAAATATAGACCAGATACTTATACCGTATTACCAAAAGCTCAGACCCGGCTCACGAAAATTTTACAAGGATCTTATAGGTGAAATTACATCCCGCTTTAAAGCCGAGGACATGCCAAACCTCAACCGCAAGCTTGGCGACAACTATCTTTTAGGCTATTATTTACAGCGCAAATCGCTTAATACACGCAGGGAAGACAAAAAAGAGGAGGAATTACAATGAGCATACTTGAAAGCAAAATTGATTTTATCGCCATCGCGGCAGTAAAAAACGCCAACCCAAACGGTGACCCTTTAAACGGCAACAGGCCGCGCACAACCTATGACGGCTACGGCCAGATGTCCGACGTGTGCATAAAAAGAAAGATAAGAAACAGGCTTCAGGACATGGGCGAGAAGATATTCGTGCAGTCCGACGACAGAAGCGACGACGGCTACGACTGCCTGAGCAAAAGAGCAAGCGGCGAGATAAAAGCCTTCTCATCTAAGGACGACTACGCAAAACAAGCCTGTGAAAAATGGTTCGACGTAAGAAGCTTCGGTCAGGTTTTTGCATTTAAGTCATCCGAAAAGGACAGCAGCAAGGACGGTGTATCCGTAGGCGTAAGAGGCCCTGTTTCGGTTCATCAGGCAATGAGCGTTTCGCCGGTTGACGTAAACAGTATGCAGATAACAAAAAGCGTAAACAGCGAGCCGGCAGACGGTAAAAAAAGCTCAGATACAATGGGCACAAAACACATGGTAGACTTCGGGCTTTATGAGATAAAAGGCTCCATAAATGTTCAGCTTGCCGAAAAAACCGGCTTTTCAAAAGAAGACGCCGAAAAAATAAAGGAATGCTTAAGAACACTTTTTATAAACGATTCCTCCTCGGCAAGACCTGACGGAAGCATGGAAATAATACGTGTCTACTGGTGGGAGCACAACTGCAAAATCGGCCAGTATTCATCGGCAAAAGTACACGATTCATTAAAAATAACGCTCAAAGACGGAATAACCTATCCTTCGTCGGCTGACGATTACGTTTATGTGCTTTCTGACCTTGACGGTCTTAAGCCACAGATAATAGAAGGAATGTAAAGGGTGACCGCTTTTGTATAACGAGGACGATTATCTGCAGCTTTCAGGCATTCAGCACTATTGTTTTTGTCCGCGGCAGTGGGCAATAATTGAAATCGAACAGCAATGGCAGGACAATTACCACACAACCGTCGGCGAACTCATGCACAAAAGAGTACACGACGAAACTGTATTTGAAAAACGCGGCGGCGTAATAACCGCCAGAGGACTGCGTATTTCTTCTGCAAGTCTTGGAATAAGCGGACAGTGTGATGCCGTCGAATTTTGCGAAAGCCCCGGCGGGATAACGCTCAAAAAATATGATGGCTGCTGGAATATTGTTCCTGTTGAGTACAAAAAAGGCGCACCCAAAGCCGGTCATGAAGATGAGGTACAGCTTTGCGCCCAGGCAATATGCCTTGAAGAAATGTATCTTACAGAAATACCGAACGGTTTTCTGTACTACGGAGAAACAAAACACCGCACGCCGGTTGCTTTTACAGCCGAGCTTAGAAACGAAGTAAAAAAACTTTGTGCCGACATGCACTGCCTCTACAAAAAGGGCTACACGCCAAAAGTAAGGAAAACGCCGAAATGCAAAAGCTGCTCGCTTGCCGGGTTGTGTCTTCCGGAGCTTGAAAAAAGCCATGACGTTTCAAAATACATAAAAAGTGTCTTAAGGGGTGATGATTTTTGAGAAAGCTGCTCAATACCTTGTACATACTTTCCGAAGACAGCTATATGTATCTTGACGGCGAAAACATCGTTATAAATCGTGAGGAAAACGCTGCTGCACGCTTTCCTCTGCACAATTTTGAAAACATAGTTTCCTTTTCATTTAAAGGCGCCTCTCCTGCGCTTATGGGTGCATGTGCCGAAAAAGACATAGGCCTAAGCTTTTTTTCGCCTTACGGCAAATTTCTTGCCCGCATAAACGGGCGGCAGTTTGGAAACGTTCTTCTTCGCAAAGCTCAGTACAGAATAGCCGAAAACGACAGCCTTGCTCTTGAATATGCCAAAAACATGATTTTAGGCAAATGCTTCAACTGCCGGCAATGCCTTGAAAGAACAATACGCGATCATTCCGAAAGAGTTGACTGTGAAAAGTTGTCAGAAGCAAGTGCAAAAATCAAGGCAATTTTCAACGACATCCTTCAGTGCACAGGATTTGACGAGCTGCGCGGAATCGAGGGACAGGCTGCCGAAAATTACTTTTCCGTCTTTAACGAGCTTATAATAAACCAAAAAGATGAATTTGTTTTTTCCAAAAGAACGCGCCGTCCGCCGCTTGACAACGTAAATGCGCTGCTATCCTTTGCTTACGCAATACTTGCCGGAGAGTGTGCAAATGCTCTTGAAAGTGTCGGGCTTGACCCGTACGTCGGTTTCATGCATACCATTCGTCCGGGCAGAAAATCTCTTGCGCTTGACATTATGGAGGAACTTCGCGCCATTATGGCCGACAGGCTTGTGCTTACACTTATAAACACAAAGGTCATCAAAAACAATTTTTTTGACTGCCAAAGCGATGGAGCGGTGCTGCTTAACGAAGAAGGACGGAAGTGTTTTTTTACCGCTTGGCAAACCCGCAAAAAAGAAACCATAATACATCCCTTTCTTAAGGAAAAGGTCGAATGGGGAATCGTGCCATATATACAGGCAATGCTTATGGCACGAGTAATACGCGGTGATTTAGATCAATATCCTCCATTTTTATGGAAATAGGTGACAAATTTGATGGTACTTATAACCTATGATGTATCAACAACCGATGCCGGCGGGCGCAAAAGGCTCAGAAAGGTTGCCAAAGAGTGTGTAAACTATGGTCAGCGTGTACAGAACTCTGTTTTTGAATGTATTGTTGACAATTCACAACTGCTTTTGCTTAAAGACAAACTCATATCCATAATTGACCCCGGCAAAGACAGTTTAAGATTTTACAGTTTGGGCAACAAATATGACGCGCGTATTGAGCACTATGGCACAAAAAACACGTACGAAGCAGAAGGGGTACTGATAGTTTGATGTGCGAAACCGAAGCCATCATAAAAACAAGCGGTTTTCGCACCAAGTAATATGTCATTATGTGTAGTTAATATTCATGTTTTAAAAAAATTTTCAAACAAATTATGCAATACACACATGACATCTGTCAAATATATTGCAAATTTTGTATAAATTTGCTGTCGCTCCCTTCGCGGGAGCGTGGATTGAGATCGCA